>Ga0115568_10000004_pt1 | contig 198287 bp, 170 predicted proteins | sample COGITO_mtgs_1204_FD_87296 | JGI IMG/M metagenome (GOLD analysis project Ga0115568, IMG submission 87296) | Pelagic marine microbial communities from North Sea - COGITO_mtgs_120426 | ecosystem: Environmental > Aquatic > Marine > Epipelagic | place: Germany:Helgoland, sampling site Kabeltonne...
AAATCGCTGTTCGGCCTTCGCTGCCAGGGCCTTGCCGGTGTTTTTCTATTCTGCGCGAGCCCTATGCACCCAAATGGTGCGAATAATGGCGGTCCGATCGGTAATATGCCGCTGTCTCAAACCCCACAATTCAGTGTCGTCTCTGGTACACTCCGCGCGCTCCAAAAGCCCCTACTTCTGTCAAGAGACCCTGCACGTGATTAGTCAACTTCGCAATATCGCCATTATCGCTCACGTTGACCATGGGAAAACCACCCTCGTCGACTGCCTTCTTGGCCAATCTGGAACCTTAGATCGCAAGAACGTGGGGGCGGAGCGCGTCATGGACTCCAGCGATCAGGAACGCGAACGCGGTATCACTATCCTCGCCAAAAATACGTCCATAAAATGGAATGACTACCGGATTAATATTGTTGATACCCCCGGGCACGCCGATTTTGGTGGCGAAGTGGAGCGCGTACTGTCGATGGTTGACTCAGTGCTACTGCTCGTTGATGCGGTGGACGGCCCCATGCCGCAAACACGATTTGTTACCTCAAAAGCCTTTGAGCGCGGTCTTAATCCTATCGTTGTCGTTAACAAGGTGGATCGTCCGGGTGCTCGCCCCGATTGGGTTGTCGATCAGGTATTTGACCTATTTGATACCCTTGGTGCTACCGAGGAGCAGCTCGATTTCCCCATCATTTATACCTCAGCAATCAATGGCATCGCGGGCGAGGATCACGAGGCCATGGCCGATGATATGACGCCTTTGTTTCAAGCGGTGGTTGATAAAGTTCACTCCCCCCAGGTGAACTCCGATGGCCCGCTGCAGATGCAGATTTCAGCACTAGATTACAGCAGCTATACCGGGGTGATTGGTGTAGGTCGGATCACAAGAGGGGTGATGAAGCCCAATACACCGGTGACGATAGTCGATCGTCAGGGCGGTACCCGCAACGGACGTATTTTGCAGGTGATGGGCTACCACGGTTTGGACCGCAATGATGTAGACCAAGCTGAGGCGGGTGACATTGTCTGCGTGACGGGTATTGAGGTGCTAAATATCTCAGATACGTTATGTGCCACCACTACCCCTGAAGCGCTTCCGCCACTATCAGTCGACGAGCCGACGGTCAGCATGACTTTTCAGGTCAATGACTCGCCTTTTGCGGGACTAGAAGGTAAATACGTAACGTCGCGTAATATCAAGGAGCGCCTAGAGCGAGAGCTAATTCACAATGTTGCGCTACGTGTGGAGCCAGGTGACAGCGCCGACAAATTTAAAGTGTCAGGTCGTGGTGAGTTACATCTGTCCGTGCTCATTGAAAACATGCGCAGAGAAGGCTTCGAGTTGGGCGTGTCGCGTCCCGAAGTTATTCAAAAAATAATTAACGGCGTTGTCTCGGAGCCGTACGAAACCCTAGTGATCGATTGCGAAGATCAGCATCAGGGCGGCGTTATGGAAGAGTTGGGTATGCGCCGCGCGGAACTGAAAAATGTGGTGCCCGACGGCCATGGGCGTATCAGGCTCGAATTTATTGTTCCCGCTCGGGGACTAATTGGTTTCCGCTCGCTCTTTATGACCTTGACATCGGGCTCGGGAATCATGACCCATATCTTCGACCACTATGGGCCGGTCGCCAAATCAGAGCTAGGAAACCGCAACAACGGTGTATTGGTGTCTATGGTGAAAGGCAAAACCTTAGCCTACGCGTTATTTACACTGCAGGATCGCGGTCGCCTTTTTACGCCACCTAATGTTGATGTTTATGAGGGCCAGATTGTCGGACTGCATAGCCGAAACAATGATTTGGTGGTAAATCCCACCAAAGCTAAGCAGCTAACCAATGTGCGCGCCTCGGGTACTGATGAAGCACTGACCCTTACACCGCGCATTGTCCATACCCTTGAGCAGGCCCTGGAGTTCATTGAAGACGATGAGCTGGTGGAGGTCACTCCTAACAGTATTCGGCTGCGCAAAAAGCTGTTGCTCGAGCACGAGCGTAAACGAGCCGCCCGAAGCGCTGCTTGACGGTGTGCCCTAGGCGGCTGTGCTTCGCTCGGCTGCGGGCAGCAACATCTCAATGTGGGGTATGTCGTCTTCGAGGTAGGCTTTGCCGACGCTATCGAAGCCCAGTGAATGGTAAAATTGTTCAAGGTGCGACTGGGCACTAATACGAATGCCGGTGCCCCACATACGGTGGTTGAACGCGATACCCATGTGCATCATCTCCCATCCCAGTCGTGTTCCTCGCAGCGACTGATCGACCGCAACGCGACCCATCGAACTCTCTGTATAGCTTACTCCGGGAGGCACCGCTCTGAGCGTTGCTACAGTAGTGCCATCCAACCACCCCTGAAGGTGCCAGCTTAGGCAGTCTTTACTGTCTGGATCGACATAGGGGCACTGCTGTTCAGCGACAAAGATCCTCGCCCTAAGATGGAGGACCTCGTGCCACTGTTTAACGCTGAATAACTCAAAATGCTGCCAGTGCCACTGTAGTTGGCTGCGATCGAAACGTTCGGGACTATTCATAGCGTGACCCTGCCTTCAGTACGAAGGCATTGAGTGTTACAAATTGCGTGGCCGAGTGCCACTGTCTGCGTTACGATGGCGACTCAACGTACTGGATTAGAGTTTAGGCTATGTTGGCAACCGCACAGTCCGGAGCAGATTTTCAAACCCTCAACGAGGATGTCAAAACGACCCTGCGCGGTGTTTTAGCGTCCGCCTCAGTAGAGTCGAGGCTAATAGAGTTACGCTCATCCCCTGCCGCAGAATTTCGCGCCATGCCCCGCAACACCTTGGGGGTCGTTGAATCGGGTTTGGTGTCAGTCCTCCACGGCAATACGGTAGTGAGTGTGTTGGAAGCGGGTGACCTGGTATACCCCGATACCGATCATCTTCCAGCGGGAGTCAGTACCTTACTGTACGGATCCGAAGGGGGGGCTTTTATCCGCGGTTATGATCGTCGGGCGCTCATGGACGCCATGGCAGACAAGAGCGATTTGTTAGCTCGATGGACGAGGGTCGTCGGTCAACATGTGTCCTTACTATTGCGCCTTAACGCGCTGCATATCCGCGAGGCTGTGGGGATGGGGGGTAACTCTGAAATCTATCCTTCAGGGTCAGTTATTATTCAGCAGGGCGATCCCGCAGACGACATTTTCTCCATGGTAGAGGGTCTAGCAGAGGTGCTCGTCAATGACATGGCGGTCGCCAAGATTCGGCCAGGCGAGTTATTTGGGACCATGGCGGCGTTAACCGGCAGTCATCGCAACGCGACCGTTCGAGCGATGGAGTCCTGCTCGGTAATCCGCGTACCCAAGGATCGATTCTTTGAGTTGATTCGTTCCCGACCCGCTGCAGTGCAGGGCCTGTTGGTCGACATGGCGAAGTCCATTAGCGAACTCAATGAAGAAGTTGTTGCCTTAAGGCGTAAACACAGTAGCTGAGTGTACATTTCGGAAAATTCATGGTTGATGTAAATCCAGGTTCGACGACGGTTGAGACGCTATCACTGCGCGATTATGCAGAGAAAGCCTACCTTGACTATTCCATGTACGTTATTTTGGATCGCGCTCTACCCCACGTTGGTGATGGCCTCAAACCCGTCCAGCGACGCATTATTTATGCCATGAGTGAGCTGGGCCTTAAAGCCTCAGCAAAATACAAAAAATCTGCGCGCACGGTAGGCGACGTCATCGGTAAGTTCCATCCTCATGGCGACAGTGCGGCCTACGAAGCGATGGTGCTTATGGCACAGGATTTTAGCTATCGCTACCCACTGGTAGATGGGCAGGGTAATTGGGGCTCACCCGATGACCCCAAGTCCTTTGCCGCTATGCGCTATACCGAATCACGGCTAACAAAATATGCGGAAGTACTACTGGGTGAGCTTGGGCAGGGCACCGTTGACTGGCAGGCAAATTTTGACGGCACCTTAGATGAGCCGGTGGTGCTCCCCGCACAGGTGCCTAATTTATTACTCAATGGCACAACGGGCATTGCCGTTGGAATGGCCACCGACATTCCCCCTCACAATCTCACTGAGGTCGTTGAAGCCGCAATCCATTTATTAGATCGCCCGAAGGCGACTACTGACGACTTATGCGCCCACGTCAAAGGCCCAGATTTTCCCACCGATGCGGAAATTATTACCTCGCCCGAGGATATTCGGGCAATGTATGCCAGTGGTAGAGGTAGTTTGAAAATGCGCGCGGCGTGGCGCATAGAGGATAGCGCTATTGTTGTCGATGCCTTGCCCCATCAGGTCTCTGGCTCTAAGGTGCTTGAGCAGATTGCCGCGCAAATGCAGGCGAAAAAACTACCGATGGTGTCAGATCTACGTGATGAATCTGATCATGAGCACCCAACGCGTCTAGTGGTGGTTCCTCGATCAAACCGCATTGATCTTGACGCTTTAATGAGCCACTTATTTGCCAGTACCGATCTTGAGCGCAACTACCGGGTGAATCTTAATGTCATTGGTATGGATGGCCGCCCAAGCGTGAAGTCGCTGCGCACACTGTTGAGCGAATGGCTATCTTTTCGACGAGCAACGGTACGCCGCCGCTTAGAGTATCGACTTGAGCGCATTATGCGCAGGCTACACATCCTTGAAGGGTATCTGGTCGCTTATTTGAGCATCGACGAGGTCATTAAGATTATTCGCGAGGAAGACGAGCCAAAACCCGCATTGATCGCGCGGTTTCACTTGTCAGATATACAGGCCGAAGCCATTCTCGACTTGAAGCTACGTAATTTAGCGAAGCTCGAAGAGATGAAGATTCGTGGTGAACAAGATGAGCTCAACGAAGAGCGAGACTATCTTGAGAAAACGCTGGGTAGCGAAGCGCGATTGAAAACGTTGATAAAAAAAGAGTTGAGAGCGGTAGTCGATAACCATGGGGATCAGCGTCGTTCACCCATTGTCGCTCGTGAAGAGGCGAAAGTCTTCAATGAGCTGGAACTGAGTACCGCTGATCCAATCACTATTGTGCTGTCAGAAAAGGGCTGGATTCGGGCCGCCAAAGGGCATGAAGTTGATCCCGAGAGCCTAAGCTATAAGTCCGGAGACTGCTTTAAGTTTGCTGCCCGGGGTCGCAGCAACATACCTGCGGTGGTGTTTGACTCCACGGGTCGTGCCTACAGTATGGCAAGCCATAACCTACCCTCGGCGAGAGGGCAAGGTGAGCCGCTGACAGGTCGTATCAGTCCACCATCGGGGGCCACTTTCGAGGGACTGCTCACCGGGGTTTCTGATGATCGATTTCTGCTCGCTAGCGATGCGGGTTATGGGTTTGTCGCCCGCTTCTCCGACCTGCAAACTAAAAATAAAGCCGGCAAGGCGGTCTTGTCGTTACCGAAGGGTGCCCGGGTGATCCCTCCTGCTGTTATTGGCGAGGGAGCAGATTTATTGGTCGCAGCGGTTACCAATGAGGGGCGTTTGTTAATTTTTCCGTTGTCAGACTTACCAGAATTAGCCCGCGGTAAAGGCAATAAAATCATTGGTATTCCCTCGGCTCGTGCCGCGGCCAGAGAAGAGTTATTAGTGGGCCTTTGCACATTGCAATCCGCTGACGTCTTGCAGGTCACTGCCGGTAGACAGCATCTAAAGCTCAAGTTTTCAGACCTTGAGCATTATCGCGGCGAGCGTGGTCGGCGAGGCAATAAATTACCGAAAGGCTTCCAAAAAGTGGCTGGCTTTGGCGTGCTTCAATCAGCGTGATCGTCACCGACTTGCTCCTGATTGAGCAGCGCGCGCAGCAGGACTTGAAGCTGGCGCTCGATGAGATCTCGATGGGTATCAGAGGGTGCACCGACGACAGGAATCTCTTTGTCAGTATTATCAATGCCTATGCGTGTAGTCAAATCGATGTCATCTAGAACCAGCGTTGCCAGCTTAATTGCATTGCCCGCATTGCTCGCAAGCTTGTGCAATTCATCGAGGGCGGATTGCGTGTAGAGTCCGGGGTAAATATCTTTTGCATCGCCTCTACCGAGCTCACTGCCACCTACTGCCAAGCCTAGGCTTACCGACAATCTAAGCACTTTTTCTATGTCTGGTGCTGCCTTTTGAATCAACCATGCGCAGCTGGCAGCCCGGAGTGCCGGGGATCCCAACGGGTGTTTGCCAGTGAAAAAAACCGCCAAACCAAATTGCCGAACGACCTCTAATGTGCCGTCATAAAACCCTGCGGCACCGTAAATGAGTCGGTGAACAGTAGCGACATAACGTTGTAGTCGTTGTTCATCGACGGTATCCACGTAGCCAGGCAGACTGCGAAAGTATAGATATAAAATCGCCGTATTCGTGTAATGATCGGTGCTGCTATTGCCGACTACCGGTGGCCTGAGTAAATCGAGAGGTAAAGCGGCGATGTGCGCCCGTAACGCAGCCACCTCATTGCTATTATCGACAGTGCTGCCGGTGACTGACGCCAGCTCAGCGCTGAGCGCGCTCAAGTTGCTCGCCAGGCGATGGGCCATAGTTCGAGTGGTTATGTACACTGCGATGCTTAACAGTACCGCTAAACCTGATAAGGCCAATTGAAGCCGAAGTTGAGCGGCATTTTGATCCCGAGTATTGAGGCTAATTTCTGCGGTACCGGCCGAATCGCCGGCGACGTTAATAGTTGCTCGAAATAGCGCATCGCTGTTAGCAAAGTTGCCGGCAGCCGCTAGCACTTTTCCTTCAATGCTCAGCGCCCGCGCCCCGACTACACCGGCTTGCTCAACAAGCTGGTTGAGTTCGCCGGCAACCCCAAGGCGATCATTGATGGCGAGTTCCGTCGATAGCCTTCGGGCAAGCTGTGCAACCACAGCTTCGCCGTGATCGCGCTGTAAATTATCTTGAGTGTAGCGACTCGACTTAGCCGATAAAGCTACAAGAGTCAGTGTCGCCAGTAAGCAACACAAGCTAGCGGTGAGCGCCAGCTGCTGCCCCAGTGAAAAACGAGCGAGGTAATCCAGAAATGTCCGCACAGGGAAGTCCATGGCTTATCGTCTGTGCAGTATAAACACCCTACCTACGGTATGCTTGCCCTTCGTAACACTTCGGAGCTTCGAATGACCAAGGCCAGTCACGCCATTACTGTGATGTCGCCCCAAGAGGGCTGTTACCACGATGAGCCTATGCGCACATTATTAGCGGAAACACGGGTCGATATTATTGACGAGCGTAGTGTGGCAGTGCCACGAAAGTTGGCAGATCAACGTGCTATTAAGACCTATGCGGTGGCAAATGTGTCTGATGTGACGCAACTTCGGGATCGCTTAGAAGCGTTAGCTGAGCGTCATTGTGTAGATTGCGTTTTGCAAGCGATGGCGGTGCGTCAGCAACACTATAAGCTCGCCGTATTTGATATGGATTCTACGCTCATTCAATGCGAGGTGATTGATCGTTTGGCACAGCTAGCAGGGGTTGGCGATACGGTAGCGGCGATCACCGAAAAAGCCATGCGCGGTGAATTGGACTTTCAAGCCAGTTTCCGTGAGCGGCTAGGCATGCTGCGGGGCCTGGATGAGGCGGCCCTAGCCAGCGTCGCCAATAACCTGCCAATGACCAGCGGGGTGTCAGAGCTGCTGACCACCTTGCGTGGAAGTGGCATAAAAACAGCCATCGTATCGGGGGGCTTCGATTATTTCGCCCAGTATTTACAAACGCTGTATGGCTTTGATTATATTCACGCCAACGCGCTTGATGTCGTTGCAGGCAAAGTAACGGGTAACGTCGTGGGCAACATTATTGATGGCGCGCGCAAAAAGCAGCTGCTTGAGACGTTAGCTCAGGATCTAAGGATTGATTGCTCTCAAGTCATAGCTGTCGGTGATGGCGCTAATGATCTGCCCATGTTGGCGAGCGCGGGCCTGGGTGTTGCCTTTAAGGCGAAACCCATTGTTCGCGCTCAGGCGGCCTACAACATTCGTTGGATCGGTCTCGACGGGGTGCTGTATTTGCTGGGCGCGGCGAGCGAAATGAGCGCTTCGATAAACTGAGTCACAGGCCCCTGCGTTTGGCGCACAGCTGGGTTATTATCTGCTGCGACCGAACAAAGGATTGATAGCATGGCAAATTACTCGACCAATGAATTTAAATCTGGGCTGAAAGTTATGCTCGACGGTGAGCCTTGCTCGATCCTGGAGAATGAGTTTGTTAAGCCTGGGAAAGGGCAGGCATTTAACCGCGTCAAGTTGCGTAACTTGAGGTCGGGTCGAGTGTGGGAGCGTACCTTCAAGTCTGGCGAGTCACTGGAGGGTGCCGATGTCTTGGATTGCAGTCTCGAGTATTCGTATACCGACGGAGAGTTCTTTTATTTTATGGATTCCGACTCCTTTGAGCAGCACGCAGCTGAGGCTGCAGCGGTGGGCGATACGCAGAAGTGGCTCAAAGAGCAGGAGAAGTACGAGGTGACTTTGTATAATGGCAGTCCTATTTCCATTACACCGCCTAACTTCATTGAATTAGAGATCATCGAAACTGACCCCGGGCTAAAAGGAGACACCGCGCAAGGGGGTTCCAAACCCGCCACCCTGACGACCGGTGCCGTTGTCCGCGTGCCACTATTTATACTGCAGGGTGAAGTGGTACGTGTTGATACGCGCTCTGGTGAGTATGTGAGTCGCGCTAGCCGTCATTGATATGTCCACATGGCAGCCGGGCGCCACACTTGAAACCTTGTCGGCTAGGGCGAGCTTACTGGCCGATATCCGACAGTTCTTTGCCCTCAGAGGGGTGTTAGAAGTAGAGACGCCGCTGCTGTGTCAGGCAGGTGTGACCGACCCTGCCCTTGAAGCCTTGTCTGTTGACGTCGGTGGTGGCGAGCATCGCTATCTACAGACATCCCCCGAATATGCCATGAAGCGACTGCTTTCAGCGGGTAGCGGCGATATATTTCAAATCAGCAAAGCCTTCCGTGCAGACGAGCTAGGCTCTCGTCACAACCCTGAATATACCTTGCTTGAATGGTATAGGCTGGGTGTCGATCATCATCAATTGCTCCGAGAAGTCGCTGACTTACTCTGCCAGTTGCTCGAACTTCAGAGCTGGCAAGTCTGGCCTTGGCAGGCGCTTTTTGAGCATTTCTTGTCACTGAACCCACATCTTGCCAGCCACCAGGCGCTCGCTGATAGAGCGGGAGAGTATCTGGCGCAACCCCTGCCTGATCTCGACCGTGATGGTTTATTGGATCTATGCATGAGCCACGTGATTGAGCCAGGCATGCGTGACTGGGGTATGGTTTTTGTGGTTGATTACCCTGCCTCCCAAGCAGCGTTAGCGCGGCAGTTTGATAGAAACGGTGTGGCACTGGGTGCGCGCTTTGAATGTTACGTCGATGGACTCGAGATGGCTAATGGCTACTGGGAGGCGAAAGAGTCCGATGACTTGCGGGCGCGATTCACTGCAGATAACCACAACAGACAGCGGCGAGGACAGCTTGAACAAGTCATTGATGAGCGCTTATTGGCAGCACTTTTGGCGGGCTTACCCGATTGTGCGGGGGTAGCGCTCGGCGTCGATAGACTACTCATGTGTCAACAGAAACTCAGTCACATGGACGCCACGCTGGCATTCAGTTGGTCTAGAGCGTGATGGTTAAGGATTGATAATGACGGGGGTGTAGTGGTCAATAAAAGCCGGGGGAGGGCGTTTTGCTTTGCCCGAAGAAATCTCAATGCAGACAAAGTCTAAGCGGGCTCGTAGCACCACCGTTCCGGTAAGTGCATTGATAAGCTGAACCTGGCGTTTCATAACCAAGCGCCGATCCCAGCCAGTGATCCAGGTGCCGGCGACAACGGTGTCGCCAAGCCGAGTCGCGCAGAGGTAATCATACTCGGCACGCCGTAGTGCCATAGCGCGGTCCAGGGATTGGTACTCGGCGGCGCCGAGTCCAAGGCATGTCGTGTGTGCCCAGGCGGTCTCCATGCACCAATTCACATAAATGGTGTTGTTTGTGTGCGCTAGCGCATCGATGTGTTCAGCGCGTACCTCAAAGCAGCGCATAAAGGGCGCAGAGTGGTCCCAGGCCAAGCTATTCCAGGCATGGTTAGTTTGCGTGGACCCCGCTTGGGCGTCCGCCTCTCGGCTAACCCCACTGTTGGTCATTGGGCTGACAACTCGAGGCCGACCCGCTTTTGTGCGATCAGTAAATAGCCGAAGGCAATCGCAATCAGCGGACAAGCATAGTTAAAAACGGCGTAAGGAGCATACTCAATGGTGGCAATGCCTAGGGTGGCACTCATGTACGCACCGCAGGTGTTCCAGGGAACCAGTACCGATGTCAACGTCGCGGAGTCCTCCAAGGTACGAGATAAGTTCAGGCGATCCAATCCACGTTCATCGTAGGCTACGGTAAACAAGCGCCCCGGGAGGGCTATGCTGAGAAATTGATCAGCGGCCAGCAGGTTCGTCACAACGCCACCTGAGACAGTCGCCAGCACGAGATCACCGGTGCTGCGCACACGCTGTAGAACGGCGTCCAGAATTTGCTTGAGGATGCCCGTGCGCTCTAAAACACCACCAAAGGCGAGCGCGCAAATAATCAACCAAACGGTATTGAGCATGCTCGACATTCCGCCTTTGCTCAGTAAATCGTTCAACGCGGCATCCTGACTGGCACCTTTGTAGCCCGCGAATAACACCTGCCAAATACCTTGAAGCGTGGGCGCTGGGCTATCGGGGTAAAGCCCTAAGGCAAACGCGCGGACAGCATCACCCTGAAAGGCGACAGCAAAAATACAGCCCACTAGGGTGGACAGAAGAATAGCTGGATAGGCAGGAATGCGCAGAGCAATGAAGGCCAACATAATAACCAATGGCAGGAGACTGACGATGCCGACATTGAACTCAATGGCCAGCGCTGCTCGCAGTGCAGCGATATCCTCAGGGGGCCTGCCAGCGTCTTCACTATTGATGAGAAAGAACAGCAGCGCGGTAGAAAACGCCGGGACCGTTGTCCACAGCATATGTCGAATATGGGCAAACAGATCGACGCCCGCACAGGCGGCTGCCAAGTTCGTGGTATCTGACAAGGGCGAGAGTTTATCTCCGAAATAGGCCCCAGAAATAATGGCGCCAGCTGTCATGGCGGGTGATAGGCCGAAGCTGTTAGCAATGCCAACGAGCCCTATACCAAGAGTGCCAGCGACGGTCCAGGAACTGCCAATACTGATAGAAGCGAGGGCGCAGATAACGGCGCTAGCCGCATAGAAATAGCTCGGACTGAGTAGAGCAACCCCGTGGTAAATCATGGCGGGAACGGTGCCGGCTAAAATCCAGCTACCAATCAACGCACCAACTGCCAGCAGAATGAGTATCGGTGACATGCCAATGCGAATGCCGGCCACTAGCCCTTCTTGAATGTCGTCCCAGCGTAGACCTCGATAGAGACCGACCAGACCAGTGAGTCCGGTAGCAATAACCAGCGCTATTTGGTTGGGGCCGTAGGAGGCATCCGCCCCGAACAGCTGAACAGCGCCAGCGAGCATGCCCACGAGGAAAAGGATCGGCGTTAACGACAGCAACATAACTATGCGGGCCGGTAGCCGGGCTTCGCCATGGTAATTTGGAAGGTGCCTATGATTCGCTCTCGAAAACCACCTTCACAATAGCTCAGGTAGAAGCGCCACATATTAATGAACCGATCGTCGAAACCCATCTCTCGTACGACCTCCATTTGCTCAAGAAAAGCATGGTGCCATGCTTCAAGTGTTCGCGCGTAGTCTTTGGTGATATCAATGAGATCGATCATTTGCATGTCAGTGTACTGGGCGAGATTTTCGCTGATGATTTTGATGGATGGTAGGCAGCCCCCAGGGAAAATGTAGCGTTTTATATAGTCTACGTAGTCTCGAGCCTCTTCGTAACGCTGGTCGGGAATGGTGATGGCTTGAATGACGGCTTTACCGTGCGGTTTTAGCAATTTACTCACACAGCGGAAATAACTTTCATAGAACTCGTGGCCTACAGCTTCGATCATTTCAATAGAAACAAGCTTGTCGAACTGTCCCTCGAGATCTCTATAGTCCTTGCAAAGAACGGTAATTTTGTCCTCTAGCCCTTTGTCTTTGACCTCTTCGCGGGCCTTATTGAATTGCTCCTCGCTGATAGTCGTGGTGGTAACACGACAGCCATAATGTTCTGCTGCATGGATCGCCATGCCTCCCCAGCCGGTTCCTATTTCAATGAGGTGATCATCGGCTGATAATTCTAGGGATTGGCAGATCAGCTCAAGTTTATGACGCGAAGCGTCTTCCAGATTACTGTCTGATGATGGAAAAACCGCGGATGAGTACATCAAGCTGGAATCTAAGAAAAGCGCAAAAAAGTCGTTACCCAAATCGTAATGCGCGGATATATTTTTCCTTGAGCCACTTTGGGTATTGCGATTGCCGAGGTGGGCAAGCTTCAAAGCCAACTTAGTCCACCAATGTTGCTTGTCTTTCATGGCTGCCATGGTAGCCATATTCGCACTGAATAAACGCGTAACTTCGGTGACATTGGGGCTCGTCCAATCACCATCGATATACGCTTCACCCGAAGCGATCGTTCCGCCAGTCAGCACTCGCCAATAGGTGCGGGGATTGTGAATAGTCACGTGAGCGTGGGGCTCTTCAGGCCGCGCATCGTTACCCACATGAAATACCTCATCGCCCTCGTGCACCGTAAGCGACCCCACTTCAATCCGTTGTAGGAGCCGTAGAAATAAGTCCCGAGCAACATGCGGGTGTTGTAGACGCTTGATGACAGGTAGCCGGGAGATATTTTTTACGCTCATATTGTTCATAGCTTACGTCCAATCCTTAGGCGGGTTGATTTTATCGCTTTAGCCACTTTTTGGGTGATGGTGTACCGGGGTCTTCTTAAGCCACAACAACAGCGCCTGCCAATAAATGCCTAACCCCACCTTCATGGTCATGAAAGGAAAACGTAGTATCGCAGACATTAGCGTATGCCGGTTGAAGGGCTCCGACTGTAAAGACAAGGTGGCATCAAAAATCCGCTGACCATTTTCAAAACTAGTTAACTGAATGGCCAGTGTATCGTCAGGTACCGTGCTGCGCCATTGGTAGATCATATTCATTGGATTGAAAGGTGAAACGTGCAGAGCCTTGTTAAATTCAATGGCCAACGGCGCATTGGACTCGGGAGCTTCCAGCACATAGCTATGGCGCTCACCCCAGGGGGTATTGGTCACTTCCGTGACCACAAAGCTCAGTTCTTGTTCAGGATTGACGCAGAAATAACAGGCAATGGGGTTATTTTGATAACCAAAATAACGCCAGTTGGCCAGCAAATAAATCTTTCCCTCGTGGGTGCGCCCGGTCTCCTCGCGAATTCGCCGTTGCACCTCACCGATAAGCGGCTGTGTCGGATCACCCAGAAAATCTGCCCGCTTGAATCGCGCTAGGGCTATTCTTTTGGCCGACCAAAAGGGAATGTTATCCACTAGATCGGGCAGAGCTTCAAGGTCAACAAAGGGCATAAACACTTTATAGTGGAAGGTATGCTGAGTCGGAGAGTGCCGATGGTGATAAAGGGTTCCGCGATACAGTCTTGATATCACGCGAGTGCCTGCCGGACCTCAGTCATTGCGTCAGCCACGCGCAAACCACTGCGTAAACCATCCTCATGAAAGCCATTGTGCCAATAGGCACCACAAAACCAGGTGTTGTGAGTGCCGTTAATTTCATGCCAGCGGGTCTGGGCTTTGACGGCGCCAATAGTGAACTGAGGATGCGCGTAGTTAAAACGCCCAAGGATTCGTAATGGGTTGATGGCGTCGCTGTCGTTGAGGGTCACGCAGAAGGTCTCTGGTGCGTTTATGCCCTGTAATATATTCATGTTGTAGGTGACGACAGCACGATGACTGCCGGCTTTGAGACGGTAATTCCAACTCGACCACGTTTTGCGGTCCTTGGGGAGTAATCGACTGTCCGTATGTAACACCACGTCGTTGTCACGATAGGGAATGGCACCAAGAATGTCGGTCTCTAGGGCAGTAGGCGCCTGCAGCAGTTTCAAAGCTTGGTCTGAATGGGTGGCCATCACCACCTGATCAAATGCCTGCGCCGTACCGTTGACAAAGCGCAGGCTTATCGGTTGATTGACTTCGCGTACAACCGCTTGGACCGGGTGGTTCAGATGAATACGGTCTTCAAAGCCTGCGGTCAGCGGTGCAAGGTATTCACGGCTGCCACCCTCAATGACCCGCCACTGGGGACGATTTTTGACCTGTAGAAGCCCATGATTACGGAAGAAGCGAATGAAGAATTCAACGGGAAACTCAGCAGCGTCAGCAATATCTGCCGACCAAATGGCCGAGGTCATTGCCAGTAAGTATTGGCGACGAAAGGTGTCACTGTACTTATTTTTGCGCAGATACTCCCCGAGGGTTTCGTCGGGGGACAGCCTGCCTGCTTCGAGGTCGGCGACAGCGTGTTTATTGAAGCGAAGAATTTCTCGTACCATGCGCAAAAAGCGCGGCGACAGCAAGTTACGCCGCTGGGCAAATAACGTGTTGAGGTTAGACCCCGAGTACTCTAGACCGGTCTCGATATCGCTCACCGAAAACCCCATTTCTGTGGGTTTTGTGGGGACCCCTAGCTCGGTCATTAGCTCAATGAACGCCGGGTAGGTCCAGTCGTTATAGACAATAAAGCCCGTGTCGATGGCGTAACGTCGTGCGCCCAAGCGAACATCATAGGTCGCTGTGTGACCGCCAATACGGCCGCCCGCCTCGAAGACCGCTATATCATGGCCAAGCTTGTGCAATCGGTGGGCACAGCCGAGCCCTGAAATGCCTGAACCAACAATGGCTATTTTCACAGCACGCGCATCCCCCGCTATTATGTGATCATCACTAACATACGATACTGACCTAGGCATGGATCAGGCCGGCTAGTCAAGCTTACGCGACCCCCTGTTTCGTGTATTCTCGAGCTATTACGCGGTTTTGGATGGCTGAGATGATGGACGACAAAAAGCAGGTCGAGCAGCGCAAAACGAGTTGGTCTGCCCCTACAGGGCGGCGCACCGATGAGTGGAGTGAATGCCTGGTGTTAATCGGTAAAACAAACGATCGAGCCGCTTTCACCCGATTTTTTCGCCATTTTGGCCCGCTGATTAAGGCATTTGCGCTTGCTGGCTCTAGCTTGTCTCAGACCCATGCGGATGAGCTCGTTCAGGAAGTGATGCTAAAAGTCTGGCAGAAGGCCGACGGCTTTAATCCTGAGAAGGCGGCGGCTAGCACCTGGATTTACACCATCGCTCGGAACTGTCGTACCGATATGTTTCGCCGCCTGCAAAAATTTGACACGCCGCTGGCGGCTGATGATTTGAGTATCGAGCTCGAAGATGAGGAGCCGTTTGCCGTGCTCCATACCCGTCGTGGTGCAGCGCGGGTGAAGGCGCTTATGGGGCAGCTACCCCCGGATCAAGCGCAAATCTTAGCCAAGGTATATATGGAAGGTAAATCCCACTCAGAGGCGGCTGCAGAGCTTGACCTCCCCTTAGGCACGGTGAAGTCTCGGGTTAGACTGGCTATTCAGAAACTGCAAGTGCAAATGGCACGCGTGTAAACCAGTTCCCGTCATTGTGCGTAGATCTCCCATGAACAGTGATAAAGACGCTTTGGCATTAAGGCCCAGTGCGTCACGGGGCAGACAGAAAATGATTAAGCACCACCCTTCAGCAGATATTCTCATCGATTTTGCCGCAGGTACCTTGCCTGTTGCTCAGGCAGCGTGTGTCTCAGCTCACCTCAACTACTGCGACTGCTGCCGTGGCTCTACAGAGCAACTGCAGTCCATTGGGGGTGTGCTTATGGAGCAGCTGGTGCCGGTAGCGGTCTCTGAATCCGTACTCGATTCTGTCCTTGCACGACTTGACGAGCCGGTGCCATTGAGCTTCATCCAGCAGCGTGTTCGGCACAGGCGAGTTGATTTGCCCGGGTTATTGAATCGCATCATTAACGGCGATTTTAGCCAGCTGGCATGGAAACGGGTGACGCGCTCACTCAGCGTCAGTCATTTGCAAACGGGCGATGATCAGCGCGAATTTGCGCTTTACAGGATTGCTGCTGGCGGTAACATCCCCAACCATCGTCATGGCGGCGCTGAAATGACCTTGGTGTTAGAAGGGGGGTTCTCTGACGAGCTGGGCACTTACCATCCCGGCGACTTTGTGTTTCGAGATGCCTCAGACGTTCATGCACCAACGGCTATCGATGGCGAGGAATGTATATGCCTTGCTGTGCTTGATGCTCCCTTGCAATTTACCAGCTGGCAATACCGCTGGTTGAACCCGTTTTTGCAACTTCAGGCAGGATAAAAACGTTGCACGAATAATCTCAATAATATAAGCAAAAAATAAAGCGAGTATGCGCAGATTCAGGTAACTGTTGCTGAGCGTATTTGTTACCCGACACTCAACAACTAGTAGGCTGGTTCATATGCGATTAGCGATTCCTCGTGAGACGCACCCGGGAGAAAACCGTGCGTCCATTACCCCAGAGACGGTAAAAAAATTAATTCGCCTAGGTGCTGACGTGGTGATCGAGGCAAGCGCTGGCGCCGGCTGTGGTATTAGTGACGCAGATTACCGCACTGAAGGTGCGACAATAGAGGCCGATCGAGATGCGCTACTGGGTAGCGCAGATATGATATTGCGGTTACGTAAGCCAGAGACTGATGAAGTGGCCAAGCTCAAAAGCGGCTGTATTCATGTGTCTTACCTTGATCCTTTCAATGAGCATGAACTCATCAAAACGTTTGCGGCAAACAATATTACCGCGGTGAGTATGGAGATGATTCCTCGCTCGACCCGCAGTCAAAAAATGGATGCACTGAGCTCACAAGCCAACTTAGCGGGCTATGTGGCGGTCATGCTTGCCGCTACGCAATTGCCGCGCATCTTCCCCATGATGATGACGCCAGCAGGCACCTTGAAGCCGGCCAAGGTGTTTATCATTGGTGCCGGTGTCGCCGGGCTACAGGCTATCGCCACCGCCAAGCGACTGGGCGCAAAGGTCACGGCATTTGACACCCGGGCTGTGGTCGCAGAACAGGTTCAGTCATTGGGCGGCAAGTTTCTCGATATTGACCTTGGTGATACGGGCCAGACCAAGGACGGGTACGCACAGGAGCTGACGCCCGAGCAGGTAGACATTCAGCGGCAGGCTCAGAAAGATGTCATTGCCGACTCTGACGTGGTGATTACAACCGCGCAAGTGTTTGGCCGGAAGCCGCCCGTGCTAGTGACAAAAGATATGGTCGCGGGCATGGCGCCTGGCTCGGTCGTGGTGGATATGGCGGCGGAGACGGGTGGTAATGTTGAAGGCTCTGTGCCTGATGAAGTCGTTACCGTCGACGGCGTGACTATTGTGGGTACCGGGAATTTAGCCAATGTGGTCGCGCGGGACGCGACGACTATGTATGCCAACAACTTGTTCAATTTCGTCGAAGATAGCTGGGACAATGACGGTAAGACCTTTGTACTCAATCTTGAAAATGACATTTTGCCAGGTTGCGTCATTACTCACGGGGGCGGAGTCGTCCACGCTACTATAAAAGAAATCATTGAAGGAGCGAGCTGAAATGAATGGCGCTGAATATCTCTTATTTATCCTAATGCTGGCCGTTTTTTTAGGCTTCGAGCTGATCAATAAAGTGCCTGCAACACTTCATACACCACTCATGTCAGGTGCCAATGCGATTTCGGGGATTACCGTTGTGGGAGCAATAGCGATTGCCGGCAATGGTAACCAGGATCTAGCTCAATGGTTGGGCGCGGGCGCGGTTGCGCTGGCCAGCATCAATGTCGTTGGTGGCTATATGGTGACCGACCGCATGTTGAGCTTCTTTAAGAAGAAGGAGGGCTAATCGTGGACCTATCGGTAGTGATTTCCCTAGGCTATGTGCTGGCGTCAGGCTTATTTATTTTTGGTTTAAAGAAGCTCGGTTCACCTGCGACTGCCCGCAAGGGCAATATGATATCGGCCGTGGGCATGCTGACGGCTATTGTAGTCGCCCTTCTCGACCAAGGCATCGTTGATTTTACTTGGATAGCGGCTGGCATGGTGGTCGGTGGTGCTATCGGTGCTATCGCTGCCCGCGCCATCGCCATGACATCAATGCCCGAGATGGTGGCACTGTTCAATGGTTTGGGTGGTGCGGCGTCATTACTGGTCGGTTGGGCTGCTTTGACACCCGATGCGGCTACTTTCACCCTTGTTACCATTGTGTTGTCCATACTGATTGGTGGCGTCACACTCACCGGCTCACTGATTGCTTATGGCAAGTTGAGTGAGATACTCGGTAGTGGTGCGGTCATGTTCAAGGGCCAACAGCTGGTCAATTCGCTCATCATTGCTGGTGTGGTTGGCAGTGCAGTCATGTTTTGTCTTCAGCCCACTGACCCTACATGGCTCTATGCGGTGATTGGCTTATCGTTGGTGTTCGGCATTATGGTGGTGATCCCTATCGGCGGTGCTGATATGCCAGTGGTGATCTCCCTGTTGAATAGCTATTCGGGGCTAGCCGCTTGTGCCGCAGGTTTTGCCATCAATAACAACGTGTTGATTGTTGCCGGGTCACTGGTTGGTGCCTCTGGCATTATTTTGACCCAAATTATGTGCAAGGCCATGAATCGATCCCTCAGTAACGTATTGTTCTCTGGGTTTGCCAGTGTCGCTAACGAAGCGACTGAAATTGACGGTGAAATTAAGCCAATCACTGCTGAAGACGCCTACTACATTCTTGAAGCCGCCACCAATGTGGCGATTATCCCAGGCTATGGCATGGCAGTGGCGCAGGCCCAGCACGTGGTCAAAGAGCTGGGCGACCTGTTGGAAGCCAACGGTGCAGAGGTCAACTTTGGCATTCATCCCGTCGCTGGACGTATGCCAGGGCACATGAATGTGCTGCTCGCAGAAGCGGACGTGCCTTACGATCAGCTGCTTGAAATGGATGAAATAAACCCACGCATGGAGTTGATCGACGTGGCCATTGTCATCGGTGCCAATGACGTCGTAAATCCTGCCGCACGAGAAATGGAATCTTCACCAATTTACGGCATGCCGGTCATTAATGTGGCTGATGCGCAGACAGTCTTTGTACTCAAACGGTCAATGGCCTCAGGTTTTGCTGGTATTGAGAATCCACTGTTCTACAAAGAAAATACGCGCATGCTATTTGGTGATGCCAAAGAAACATTGAGTAAATTGGTGCGTGAATTATCGGGTTAAGGACTTCAAGGATTGAGCATTAAAAAAAGCCCGCAGTTTGCGGGTTTTTTTCGCACTAACACCTCGAGGGCTACGGCTTGTTGTCTGACTAGGGCCGGCACCTGTCACCGCCACCGATTAACGCCTCCCTAAGAGACGATAGCTGAATCGTTGGTAGGGGATTCTAATCGATACTCATCAAATTGAAGACTGGCCAGTCGAGCGTAGAGCGGACAATTATCCAGTAGCTGATGATGAGTTCCTGTGGCTATGACTTGACCGTTTTCTATAACGGCTATTTTATCAGCATTCATGATGGTGGATAAACGATGCGCAATAACAATAGTCGTGCGATCACGCATGACCTCGGTCAACGCCTGTTGCACGTAATATTCGCTTTCAGTATCCAGCGCGCTGGTCGCTTCATCGAGCAGCAGTATTTCTGGATCATTGAGAATGGCTCTAGCCAGCGCAAGCCGTTGGCGCTGCCCGCCAGATAGTCGCACGCCTTGCGCTCCCAGTTGACTTTGGTAGCTCTCTGGCAGCTGAATAATGAAATCGTGGGCGTAGGCTGCGCGGGCCGCTGACTCTATTTGCGCGTCGCTAGCTTCAGGGTTGCCGTAGGCAATATTGTGTCGAATATCACCGCTAAACAGTACCGGCGTCTGAGGTACTAGCGCGGCTTTGTCGCGCCACTCATCGAGCGGTATGTCGCGAATATCGACTTTGCCGTAGCTAATATGACCCAGCCGAGGGTCATGGAAGCGTTGAAGCAATTCAAACACGGTTGACTTACCCGCTCCTGATGGCCCCACCAGCGCCAAGGAGCAACCTGCATCCACGGTGAGTTCGAAATCGATTAACGCGGGGTTGTTGGGACGGCTAGGGTAAGCAAAAGTGAGGTTATTAAATCGGATAGCCTGTTGCCGGTCAGGTTGCCGAACGCCGTTGTCGTCAATAGCGCTGCGTTCGGCCATCAATTCCAGTAGTCGTTCCGCGGCGCCTGCTGCCCGTTGGAGATCACCCCACACCTCAGACAGCGTTGCAAAAGCGCTACCGACGATGACTGCATAAAAAACAAAAGCACCCAACTCACCGCCGCTCATGCGACCTTGGATGACGTCTTGGCCCCCCGACCACATCATGCCCACAAGGCCCGCCAACAATAAGGTGATAGCCACACCGGTTAAAATAGTCCGCTGAAGAATTCGGCGTTTGGCAATGGCAAATGCCGACTCTACGCTGACATCAAATAGCTGCTGCTCTAAATTTTCACGGTTATAACTTTGCACAACCTTGATCGCCTGGAGGACTTCACCGGCGCGACTCCCGACTTCCGCAATACTTTGTTGCGATTGGTTCGATAATGTGCGCACCCGTCGACCAAAGACCATGATGGGTAAAATAGTGAGTGGAACTACCAGCAAAATGATGAGGCTGAGTTTCACGTTGGTAATGACCATCATGGTCAGAGCGCCGACTAGCGACAGGCCATTGCGCGCGGCGAGGCTGACCGAAGAGCCAATCAGCGATTGCAGCAACGTGGTGTCAGTGGTGAGCCGGGACATGATTTCACCGGCCTCATTACTTTCAAAATAGCTGGGCTGAAGGCGCACTAAATTTTTGAAAGCTGCGCTGCGCAGGTCCGCGCTAACGCGCTCGCCAAGCCAGGTCACCAAGTAAAAGCGAATCATCGCGCCAACGGCCATAGCGCAACCCACCACCATCATAAAGGCGACAGCCTGCCTTAAGCCGGAATTGTCGGTGCTGGAGAATCCCTCATCGATCAGTATTCGAACACCATAACCGAGCGATAGCTGCGCTAAGGCGGTAAACACCAATGCGATGGAAGCGGCAACGAGGCGCCACTTGTGAGGCCATAAAAAGTGTAATAACTGCTTTAAAGGGCCGAAATTTTTGGTGGGTGTTGGCGCGTTTGGGTCAGTATCAGTCAAAAGACATTGGATCCTTGGGGTTAGGTGTTACTGAGTGGCTCAAGGGTGGGTCGCTCAGGCTAAGTAATAGGGGGGGGCGTCAACGTCTACGGTGTGTCGTCGGTCTCTAGGCGACGCTTTAGGACAAAGCGACCAAAAAACACCCCCACCTCAAAAAGCATCCACATGGGTATCGCTAACAGCGACTGTGAGATGACATCTGGGGGCGTGAGCAACATACCAAATACAAAACATCCGACAATGATAAAAGGCCGCTTTTTGGCCAGGGCCTCGGGTGTCATTACGCCAGTCCAAATGAGTATTACTGCCGCGATGGGAATTTCAAAGGCAATACCGAAGGCAAAAAACAGCTTCAAAACAAAATCTAGATAGCGATTTATATCGGTCATCACTGCGACATCGCTTGGCCCAACGCTGGTGAAGAAAGCAAAGATTAGCGGAAAAACCACAAAGTAAGCAAAGGCCGCACCGGCGTAGAAAAGTATGACCGAGGAGGCCAATAGTGGGAACGCGACGCGCTTTTCCGTCCGATACATACCCGGTGCGACAAATGCCCACAGCTGATAAAGAATGACCGGGATTGCAAGGAAGATGGCCGTGACTAAGGTCAGCTTGAAGGGGGTTAGAAACGGCGAGGCAACATCGGTAGCGATCATGCTAGAGCCCTCGGGCAGCAATGCCCTTAGTGGCTCAGAAACAAAGGTATAAATCTCGTTGGCAAAGGGAAATAGGCAAATGAATATCAACAACACCGATAACAGGGCACGCAACAGTCGATCGCGAAGTTCCGTGAGATGAGCAACGAGGGGCTGCGGATCGTCGTGCAATTGATCAGACATTAATGGGCTTTCTCACCGCTCGGTGGCGGGTGTTGGGCCGTTGAGCTTGATGGTTCATTAGTCAGCGGCTGATCACGGTCAAGACTATCGCCGCTGCTATCAGTCCTCTCGCGAAAGTGATCGCCCACTTCATGTAATTGTGTCTCAACTGGCTTGGTGATGGCCGCCACGTCTTGTTTTAGGGTGGTTGCGCTGTCGCGGAGCTCCTGCATGACCGCATCGTTATGCAGCTCGCGCTCCACCTCTGTACGCACGTCGTTAAAACTTCGACGAATACGATTCACCCAGACCATTGTCGTTCGAATGGTGCCAGGTAGGCGCTCGGGCCCAATCACCAATAAGCCAACAATACCGACTAGCAACAGTTCGGTGAAGCCCATATCAAACATGACGTAGCCTCTGGACGATAATGCTTCTCACCCCTTGCTGTCGTCGTCTGCCTGATCGCGCTTTTGTGCGCTGGCGTCTGTAACATCGCCCTCGCTACTATCATCGTCATCGCTGATACTGTTTTTAAACCCCTTGATCGCTGAACCGAGATCGCTTCCTATATTTTTCAGACGAGACGTACCAAAAAGCATGACGACAATGGCTAAAACGATTAGCAGCTGCCAAATACTGATTCCACCGAGCATATAAGACCTCCAAACTTGTAAACGTTATCGATGACCACGGCGGGCTCTCGAGTCATAGATTCAACAGCGCACCGTGGCTGTGGTCTCCTTAGTAATCGTCAGTATGCGCTTTTCGAGCGGCTTTTTCTTCCAGTCCTGACAGACCAAATCGCTGATTGAGAACATCCATGACCGCGCGATGGTTCATGTCAAAATGGGCGAGCATAACCATTGAGTGAAACCACAGGTCTGCCACTTCTCCGGCAAGAGCGTGTTGGGCATCGGTGGTTTTTCTGGCATCAAGATCCTTTGCAGCTAAAACTACTTCGGTGGCTTCTTCACCGACTTTCTCAAGCATTTTATTCAAACCAAGCGCGTACAGTGATGCTACATAGGAGCCGTCAGTGGCCGACGATTTCCGTTCTTCTAGGGTAATGGCGAGGGCGTCCAGAATGTCATTCATGATTGTTCCTCATTTAATACCCATGACTGGCCGTCGTGATGCGGGTAAAAAAAACAGTGCCGGCGCCCGGTATGGCAGGCAGCGCCACCGATCTGCCGAACTTTTAACAACAGGGTATCGCCGTCACAGTCTAGGCAAATACTCAGCAACGCCTGTATGTTGCCCGAAGTATCGCCTTTACGCCAAATAGCATTGCGCGAGCGCGACCAGTACACCGCGCGCCGCTCCTTCAGTGTGAGTGCGAGCGCCTCAGCATTCATCCACGCCAACATAAGCACTTCGCCCGTCGTGCCATCCTGCGCGATAGCTGGAATTAAACCCTCGCTATTCCAGCGGGGCTGCATGGTGGTCGGCGTATTCGCTTCAATTGTCATGGGTGCATTATGCCAGAGCTGTTAAGAACGTTGTTTGAGTATAGCGAGAGCAAATAGTGCACCGCCAGCGCCGGCTAGCCACGGCAGTGTTGGACTCAGCGCTATTGCCAGTGCGGAGGCGCCTGCACCGACAACGCCTAAAGCCATCCAGAGCGTGGTTGAGGGTTTAGATTTTTTGTTGACCGGCGCCGTCCTGAGTTTAGCCAAGACTAAATCGGGTATGAGGGGCAGGGTCTCGAGCCAGGCCGGAGCGTCGTCACGCAATCGCTTCCATACTGACTGGGGCGCGTAGCGTTCACTGAGCCAGCGTTCTAGAAAGGGCTTGGCGGTATCCCAGAGGTTGAGCTCGGGATACAGTTGCCGCCCGAGCCCCTCAATATTGAGTAATGTTTTTTGCAGTAGCACGAGCTGGGGCTGGACTTCCATATTGAAACGGCCCGCGGTTCTGAATAGCGTCACTAGCATGGTCCCGAATGAAATGTCCTCTAAAGGACGCTCAAACACTGGCTCACATAGGGTCCGCATGGCAGTCTCAAACTCGGCGACCGGTGTGTCGGCCGGCACCCAGCCACATTCAACATGGAGTTTAGCGACCAAGCGATAGTCTTGCTTGAAAATGGCCAATAAGTTCCTTGCTAAGTAGTACAAATCTGATTCGCTTAATTGACCAACAATCGCACAATCGACCGCAAGATAAGACGGGTCTTCAGGGTTTGATGCATCGACGAAAATATTGCCCGGATGCATATCCGCGTGGAAGAAGCTGTCCCTGAACACTTGGGTAAAAAATATCTCCACGCCGCGTTCAGCGAGAAGCTTCATGTTTACCCCAAGGCGATGGAGTGTGTCGATATCGCTCACTGGAATGCCCTTGATGCGTTCCGACACCATGACGTCGCGAGTTACCAATGGCCAATGCACGGCGGGCACATACACTAAGCCTGAATCGAGAAAGTTGCGCCGAAGCTGAGATGCATTACCCGCTTCTCTGCGTAAATCGAGTTCATCGAGCAGCGTTCGTTCATAATCTGCTGCCACCTCCATTGGCCGTAGCCTGCGACCATCTTTAAAGAATCTTCCTACCCAGAATGCCAGCTGTTTAATAAGCCTGAGGTCTGCGCGAATAGTGGTTTCGATGTCCGGACGTAGTACCTTAACCACCACTACTTCGCCGGTGGATAGGACAGCTCCATGAACTTGTGCTACCGAAGCGGCCGCCAGTGGTGTCTGTTCAAACTCGGCAAACAAGGCATCGATACTCGCACCGAGGGATTTTTCGATCAGCGTTATGGCTTCTGGCGTAGGGAACGACGGCACTTGATCTTGCAGTAAAGCCAGTGCATCCGCGATATCGTCAGGCAACAGGTCGCGGCGGGTCGATAATAGCTGACCAAATTTAATAAACACGGGCCCCAGTTCTTCCAGCGCTTGGCGCAGTCGCTCGCCACGATCCTCGAGGGGTTCACTGGCAGGCAATCGGCTGAGCGCAAAGAGTGTTCGAACTATCCATGGCCTGTGAGCGTCAGGTAGCAGCGTATCCAGACGTTGGCGACGGATAGTGCGATAAACGCTGAGCAGGCGCCGCACCATTAGTCCCGCCCGTCGACGTTGCGTGCCAATCTCTGTAGTTGCGACGCTAGCCGATCGACACGCAACCCCAGACTCTGTATATCATCAAAGAAAACATCGAGCTCCGCGGCCGGGGGTGACAGCCGCCCCTCTTCAAGAATAAATTCTGATAGCTGGCGCCGCAGACTTTGACTGGCGTCTTTACTCCAGCTAAATACGCCTCGCAGCCACTGAGCCAGCTGGTGTCCCGCCACGTCCCCAAGCACATTTACCAGCGGTGCTTCCCAATCGAGGTCCATGCGCGTAATAATCTGTTGCAAGGTGAGCAGTGGTGCGGTCTGGCCAATGATTTCTAGATCGCTGTTGATGAGCATTGCCGCTGGATCATCGGCGATCGCCAAGGCCAAAAAATCCTCCAAAGAGCCCCGCACTAGGGTTTTATTTTTAGCCTCCGAGTAACCACTTACCTCCAGCTTTCCCTGCTCAGTAATAGTGATAAAGATAGCCACCGCTGGCGTGCTACAGTCAATGGCAATAACGGTGTCGGCCATTTCTGCCAGCTCTTTGCGTGCACCCGGTGCTAACGTCAGCGCCTGATTAATGGTGGCTTCGAGCGCTGCTGTTGCGGCTGTGAGCAGCGCGGGGTCATGTTGGTCTTGCATTGATTAGGCCTTGATGCCGCGATGGACTGCGACAATGCCACCGGTCATATTGTGGTACTGACAATCGACAAAGCTCGCTTCTTCCATCATACCTAGGAGCGTTTCCTGATCGGGGTGTTGACGAATGGATTCGGCAAGGTAGCGATAACTATCCTCGTCGTTAGCCACTAAGCGACCCATCATAGGAAGAATCCGAAATGAATAGGTGTCGTAGACTTTTTGCAACAATGCACTGGTGGGCTTGGAGAATTCCAACACCAGAAGGCGACCGCCCGGCTTTAAAACACGCTCCATAGACTCTAAGGCGAGTTGTTTATCGGTGACGTTACGCAGGCCAAAAGCAATGGTGATGCAGTCAATGCTGTTGTCAAGAAATGGCAGCGTTTGGGCGTCGCACTGCACCATATGTAAGTTGCCAAAGGCGCCGGCGTCGAGCAATTTATCGCGACCCACCGCTAGCATTGAGGCATTGATGTCGGCAAGAATAACCTTACCCTGGGCGCCGACTAATGTCGAGAATCGAGCCGATAGATCACCGGTGCCCCCGGCGATATCTAACACTGTTTGACCAGGACGGACTGCGCTCAGCTCAATCGTGAAGCGCTTCCACAACCGATGAATACCCACTGACATTAAGTCATTCATTATATCGTAGCGACTAGCGACAGAATCAAAAACGCCGCGAACCAAATGTACCTTGTCATCGCGGTTAACGGTTGTGAAACCAAAATGAGTCGTGTCTTGTCTATCCTCAGCTCTACGGGTCTCATCAGTCATGGCTAGGTGTCCAGCATTATCGTTGTTGTAGTGTAACTGAGGATGGATGTTTCATCAGGGTTTGAAATGGAGTACTTGTATCTCGGGGTCGCGACTGCTGCGCGCCGTTTGCACCGCCTTGAGATAACGCTCCCATAATCCTGCGCTATCCTGCACCAGCTCAAGCAGGTAGGGCCAGGTGAAAATACCGCTGTCGTGGCCATCGTCGAACACCAGTTGGATAGCGTAGTGACCGACGGCGTTAATAGTGGTAATCGCTACATTGCGTTTACCGGTTTGCAACACTTCTTGGCCCGGCGTATGCCCTCTCACTTCTGCGGAGGGGGAGTGTACCCGTAAAAATTCAGCGCTGAGTTCCCCTTCGCTACCGTCATCAAAGGCCAGCTCTAAAACATGGCGGGTTCGTGAATAATGAATTCGAGTAACGGTTGTCATCGCAAAAAAACTCGGTGCTTCACAAGATAAAACGCGACAGGTCTTCGTCTTTGGCTAAATCACCCAGACGGCCATCGACAAATTCGCTATCAATAACAACGGTGGAGCCGCTAAGGCCCGCGTCGGCGGCAGTAAACGACACTTCCTCGAGCAGTCGTTCCATGACGGTATGTAGTCGCCGTGCGCCGATGTTTTCAGCCTGTTCATTGACCTGCCAAGCGATTTGAGCAAGTCGCGCTACGCCGTCCTCAGTAAACTCAATGGCGACATCTTCGGTCGCCATGAGCGCGGTATATTGTGCGGTCAGCGCAGCCTTTGGCTCAGTGAGAATACGTCTGAAGTCATCGGGTGTCAGCGCACTGAGCTCCACTCGAATCGGCAAACGACCCTGTAACTCGGGAATCAAATCTGAGGGCTTCGATAAATGAAAAGCGCCTGAAGCAATGAATAAAATATGATCAGTCTCAATGGTGCCATGTTTGGTGGTCACTGAGCAGCCTTCGACAAGGGGCAATAAATCTCGCTGAACACCTTCCCTTGATACGTTGGCCCCACCCGTCTCACCACGCGTTGCTACTTTGTCGAGTTCGTCGATAAAAACGATGCCGTTTTGCGCTGCCGCCTCAAGCGCTTGGGCTTTCAGATCGTCGTTATCGATAAGCTTAGCGGCCTCATCCTCCTGCAATACCTTGAGCGCCTCCGTCACCGGCATTTTCCGTGTTTTGCTACCGCTCTTCATATTGGAGAACAGGCCTTGTAGCTGTTGGGTCATTTCTTCCATGCCGGGTGGCGCTAAAATATCGACACCGGCCCCCTGATGGCTCACTTCAACGTCAACTTCTCGCTCGTTGAGCTCTCCCTCGCGTAGCTTTTTGCGCAAAATTTGGCGTGTCGATGCGTTGGCGTCATTGCGGTCGGGTGGCAGCAAGATGTCTAACATGCGCTCTTCTGCTGCTTCTTCGGCGCGAAACTGAACCTTTTCGATGGCACCTTCACGAAATAGCTTTAGGGAGGTTTCCACCAAGTCGCGAATCATCGATTCCACGTCTCTGCCCACATAGCCAACTTCGGTAAATTTGGTGGCCTCGACCTTGACAAACGGTGCGTTGGCCAACTTGGCGAGCCGCCGTGCAATCTCGGTCTTACCGACTCCGGTGGGCCCGATCATTAAAATATTTTTAGGTGTGATTTCTGCGCGTAGCTCCGCGTCCAGTTGCTGCCTGCGCCAGCGATTACGTAATGCAATAGCCACTGCTCGTTTGGCTTCGGTTTGACCAATAATATGTTGATCGAGAGAGTGAACGATCTCTCTTGGCGTCATAACTGACATGAATTATCCCAGGGTCTCAATAGTATGGTGGTGGTTGGTATACACGCAAATATCGCCAGCAATTTCCAGGCCCTTGCGGACAATAGCTTCTGCAGACATCTCCGTGGTGTCGAGCATTGCGCGAGCAGCGGACTGAGCGAAAGGCCCACCTGAGCCAATCGCAATTAAATTGTCTTCGGGCTCAATAACGTCACCGTTCCCGGTAATGACCAGGGAGGTATTGGTGTCTGCTACGGTGAGTAAGGCTTCGAGGCGCCGCAGCGCTCGTTCGGTGCGCCAGAGTTTGGCGAGTTCCACAGCCGCTCGAGTTAACTGGCCCTGATACTTTTCCAGCTGTGCTTCAAACAGCTCAAAGAGCGTGAACGCATCGGCGGTGCCGCCTGCAAAGCCTGCCAGCACTTGATCCTTAAACAGCCTACGGACCTTACGGGCATTGCCTTTCATGACCGTATTGCCCATAGACACTTGACCATCACCACCGATCGCGACGACGCCGTCACGGCGAACAGAAAGTATGGTGGTGCCCCGGTACTGTTCCATGGAACGCTCCTTTGTCGGAGTTAATGATGTGGAGATGACATGCGCGGAAATCAAGGGTAGTCATTAAGCCTAGCTATGGTGCAGTGCGCGGTCGTTTTAGCAGCAGCGTGTCAATGGATTGTTGTTCAGTCATTGCACGAGCTGCAGCCATGGCCGAGCGACTGTCGAAAGGTCCAACGTAAACCCGATGCCAGGTACCCTTTACGCTGGTTGTTTGTTCGATCGTCGCCGCGAGTCCCACCAGTGCCAGCTCGCCTCGCCGACGATCAGCATCTGCCAATGTGCGAAATGACCCCGCCTGCAAAACATATAAATCGTCATTTGCTCGGCGTGCCTCAAGTTCGGCTGGTTCGAGATCAGAGGAAAAATCTAATTCTTGATTGGGTAATAGCTCATAAAAATCAAAATGGTGTGTCGGGTTGAGCCCCGAGCTGTTCACTGCTTCTGGTAGCGCTAGCGGAGACCCCCCATTACCCTCTGTTGACAGGTATGTGATGCCACCAGCACCGAGTAAACCGCCCGCGAGTGCGCCAGCGAGAAATCCTTTGGCATGGGCCATGGTCAGCGAGGGAGGGCCGCTCAGTCCCTGACGCTCAGCACCTTTGCGTGTCGCTGGGCGACGAGGTGAGCGATGGGTCGATGGCTTCTTAGTACCTTGTGGGGCCACTTACATGCTCTCCGGTGCCGAAACACCCAAAAGAGTCAACCCGTTATGTAATACTTGTCGAGTGGCTTCGGCCAGCGCTAGACGCGCGAGCGAGCGCGATGGCTGAGCCTCATCGATGAGTTTTAACGCGTTATAAAAGCTGTGGAATTGCGCGGCTACCTCGCGCAAATAGTTGGCGATCTCATGCGGCTCTAAGCGCTCTGCAGCGCCCTCTACGACATCGGGAAAGCGGCCAATAGCCAGCGCTAGGCTGAGTGCCTCGGGCTCTGTTAGTTGATCTACATGTGCCAAACCCCCTTCAGGCTGCCAACCCTCTCCCAAGCCAGCCGCTTTGTTTTTTACGCTGCAGATCCGTGCGTGGGCATATTGGATGTAATACACCGGGTTCTCGTTGGATTGCGATTTCGCTAGATCAATATCAAAGGTCAGTTGTGATGTTGCAGCACGGGCGGACAAGAAAAACCGAGTGGCGTCGCGCCCCACCCAATCGATTAGGTCCCTTAGCGTGACATAACTGCCAGCACGCTTAGACAATTTCACTTCTGCGCCGTCGCGCATGACAGTCACCATTTGGTGTAGTACGTACTCGGGCCAACCCTTGGGAATACCTTCTTTGAGACCTTGCAGCCCGGCGCGAACGCGCGTAATGGTACTGTGATGATCGGCTCCTTGCTCGTTAATGACGCGCTTGAAGCCGCGCTGCCATTTGCTCAGGTGATAGGCAACGTCGGGTACAAAGTAGGTATAACCACCGTCACTTTTGCGCATAACGCGATCTTTATCGTCGCCAAATTCACTACTGCGCAACCATAGGGCGCCCGCTTGCTCATAGGTGAAACCATTGGCCGAGAGGCGGTCAACCGCGCTATCAACAGCGTAACTGTCGTACAGCGAGCTTTCTAAGAAGTACTCATCGAATCGCACAGCGAAAGCCTCTAGATCCGCATCTTGTTCTCTGCGTAGCCAAGCGACGGCAAACGCCGTCATATTCGTCAAGTTTTGCGGGTCTCCACTGGCGGTAATTTGTCGATCTGATGAACTGACGGTCTCTTTATTGGCGTAGGCCGTGGCGACATCAACAATGTATTCCCCGCGGTAGCCGTCTTCAGGCCAATCGGCGTCCTCAGGGGTTTTACCCATAACTCGTGCCTGTACTGACAGCGCAAGATTGCTGATTTGCTGGCCCGCATCATTGTAGTAGAACTCTCGGTGAACCGACCAACCTGTTGCTGCCAGCAGTCGGCATAAGCCATCGCCAATGGCAGCGCCTCGCCCATGACCGACATGCAAAGGGCCGGTGGGGTTCGCTGAAACAAACTCTACTTGTACTGATCTACCCTGACCGATAGTCGAGTGACCGTAGTGGTTGCCTGCCGCTAAAATATCGGCAACCACTTGCGTGTTGCTGGCCTGGGTGAGGAAGACGTTGATAAAGCCGGGCCCGGCAATGTCAGTCCTCTCAATGAGGGCATTGTCAGGCAAGGCTGCCAACAACTTCACCGCCAATTCTCTGGGAGGTAAGCGAGCTTGTTTGGCCAGCACCATGGCTAAATTAGTGGCGAGATCTCCATGACTAGGATCCCTAGTGTGGTCAATTTGCGGCGTCACCCTGGGATCCTCCGTCAGCGTGCCATCGGCGACAAGTGTGCTCAATGCCTGACTCAGGAGGTTGGCGAGCGCTTGCTTCATAAGGGTATCCAGAACTAACGGTGGTGGTTGTGTCGGCATGCCTGTGCCGCTCGTGCCGCTATTATCCCCTGCCGCGACCTATTTTCACAGGGGCAGTAATGCCATAGGCGTATCGATCTTCCGTGCAGGGCAACTCAAGCGCTGTCGGCCGGATCAATATCCATAAACCATTTAATATCTCCAGTTTTCTTTACGCCATCGGCAACCCATGCCATTTGGGTCGCCGCATGGTGCAGTGCTCGGCGATCGCTCGACAGCAGCAACAATTGGGCGCGGTAGCGGCCTGCTCGACGGGCCATGGCGGCGGGAATAGGGCCTATTAAGACAATGGCGGAATCCCGGCTGAGTTGGGCTTTTATCGCCGATAAAAACGCCAAACCCTGATTAAAATCCGTGCTGTCGCAGCGTAACATTGCCATGGCACCCACCGGTGGTAGGCCTCGCCGGCGTCGTTCGTTCAGCAAGTCCCGCGCTAGTACGCCATAATCTTGGTTCATTACCGCTTGAATAAGCGGGTGATCGGGGTAGTGAGTTTGAATGATGACCTCACCGGCGTGATGCCCTCGGCCCGCTCGACCACCGACCTGAGTTAACAATTGTAAAAGCCGTTCCTCACCACGAAAATCTGGACTAAACAGCAAGCCATCGGCGTCGATAACTCCCACTGTAGTCACTGCGGGAAAGTGATGGCCCTTGGTCAGCATCTGAGTGCCGAGAATAATGCACGGCTCGCCGGTGTCGAGTTGTTGCGAGAGATTATCCATTGCATGTCGGCTGCTCATGCTGTCGCTGTCGACGCGAAATACAGGGAATGTTGGAAACAGCCGCTGCAATGTCAGTTCGGTTTGCTCGGTGCCAAGACCTGTGCTGACAAGGCGAGAGCCTTGGCAGTTGGGGCAGGAGCGTGGAAGAAATTTTTTGCTGTTGCAATGGTGGCAGCGAAGTTCAGTGGGTTTGCGATGAACGGCAAGTCGCGCGTCACAGTGATCGCAGGTGGATAGCCATCCACAGTCATGGCACAACAGTGTTGGGGCAAAACCTCGTCGGTTAAGAAAGAGCAATACCTGTTTCTCTGCGGACAGCGTCGAATGTACCGCGGACAATAGCGGTTGAGACAATCCGGCCTCGAGCGCTAGCCCACGAATATCCACCACCTTTTTGCTGGGAACAGACGCACCACCAGCACGCTCGGACAATGTAAGTAGGCGATAGCGATTTTCTTCAACGTTGCGCAACGACTCTAGGCTCGGCGTCGCCGACCCTAAAATAATAGGACAGCCACTAAGCTGTGCCCGCTTGACTGCAACGTCTCTCGCGGAATAGCGTAACCCGTCTTGCTGATTGAAAGAGTGGTCATGTTCTTCGTCGACAACGATCATGCCCAGTCTGGCGCAAGGGGCAAATACCGCTGAGCGGGTGCCCAATATGATCGCCGCGGCGCCTTCGCGTGCCATGGCCCAATGTCGGTCTCGCTCACTGTCAGCCAGGCCCGAGTGGAGCATGATAACTGGGGCATCGAACCGGGATTGAAAGCGGCCGAGCATCTGCGGTGTTAAGCCAATTTCTGGCAGCAAAATGAGTACTTGCTGTTCCCGTTCAATGACCTGCGCGGCACACTGTAGATAAACCTCCGTTTTACCGCTTCCTGTGATGCCCTCTAGCAGGTGGCAAACAAAACCACTCTCCTTACTGTTAATGGTAGTGATGGCTCGTTGCTGTTCTTCGGTAGGGTCTAAATGATCCCGGCTAGCCCAGCGATGATCGCCTTTGATGTCGCAATATTCGATCAAGTCTTTGGCGGCTAATGCGCGAATCACCGCTCGCGAAAGCCCTTGATCGGCGAGCTCCTCAAGGGAGTGCGGTCGGTGCTGGAGTGCGGTTAAGAGTAATGCTTGTTTTTTTGCACGACTCAAGGCACCTGCTGGCAATCCGATCCCGCGAGCATTCAGCTTCACCCCTGGCTTGCCGGTGGGGGCTGTCGGCTCACCCCGGCGTTCGCGGGGACTTAACCCCAAGACAAAGACTTCGCCTGGAGGGTGTAAATAATACCGCGCTGCCCAAGTCAATAATGCCATCTGTGGGCTGTCAAAGAGGGATTGTGCATCCAATAACGCGTCAATGGCCTTCAGTTTGCTGCGGTCTAGGTCAGTGTCAGATTCGACGGATATCACAATGCCAATAACCGTTCGGCGCCCTAGGGGCACCCAAACGCGCGTACCGGGCAGTGGCGCTGCCTGTGAATTCAGGGGCGGTAGGTAATCGAGTAAGGTCAGCAACGGTGCGGGGACAGCACAACGGTAAACCGCGAGGGCATGGGTCGCTGTGGCATGGTCGGGCTGTACGTCGGTCACTGCGGTACTCCTCCTGAGGGGGCTATGGTACCCCTAGATAGGCATGGCTACCCCCATGGTAGCGCTCGCGAGACGTATTATTGTGTAAATTAAAGCCCCTGCGCGCGACTAAGGGGGTTGAAAAGCGGCCCCCCTCTGGTACTATTCGCGCTCTTTTTTGAGCGTCAGCAACCTGACGAGGTAAATCCATGAAAGCAGATATTCATCCGCGGTACGAAGAGGTAACCGCGCGTTGCAGTTGTGGCAACGAAATAAAAACTCGCTCTACTATGTGCAATGATCTTACTATTGATGTCTGTAGTCAGTGTCATCCATTTTATACGGGCAAACAAAAGATGGTTGACTCAGGCGGTCGTGTGGATCGTTTTAACAAGCGTTTTGCAGGTCGCAGTCTTAAGAAGTAAGCTGAGGATCGACGGGAAAAACGCCGGCCACGCCGGCGTTTTTTTTGCTTTGAAAAACAGTTCTGGGGGCGTGCTTCGCACCTAGAATAACCATACAGCCTGTGTGCTGGGGAACATTATGTCTAAGCAGTTGATGAAAGATGCTTTGGAGTATCACGCACTACCGACCCCGGGGAAAATCAGTATTGAGCTGAGTAAACCGGCCTCGACCCAGCGACATTTAGCCATGGCTTATTCCCCAGGGGTGGCGGAGCCATGTCTAGAAATTGCCCGTGATCCCCAGCTCGCTTACCGCTATACCGGTAAGGGCAATAGCGTCGCTGTTATCAGTAATGGCTCTGCGGTGTTAGGTTTGGGCAATTTAGGTGCTTTGGCCAGCAAGCCGGTCATGGAAGGGAAGGCACTGTTGTTCAAGCGCTTTGCTGATATTAATGCGATCGATGTATTAGTCGATACCCAAGATGTTGATTTGTTTGTTAACACAGTTCAGGCCATTTCCTGTACCTATGGCGGCATTAATCTTGAGGATATCAAGTCTCCCGAGTGTTTCGAAATTGAACGACGCTTACAAGCATCCTGCGATATTCCCGTTTTTCATGACGATCAGCACGGTACAGCCATTGTAACGGCGGCCGGCTTGGTGAATGCCCTTGAGGTTCAAGAGAAATCTCTGAGCAACGTAACTATCGTTTGTCTTGGTGCCGGCGCTGCAGCGGTGGCCTGTATGACTTTGTTGTTAGAAATGGGTGCTGACCCGGCGCGGATGCTTATGCTTGATCGCCAAGGCGTTATTCACAGTGGTAGAGAAAATCTTAATGAGCAGAAGGCGTTATTCTCGGTAGAAACGGACAAACGCACCCTCGCGGACGCCATGGTGGCTGCTGATGTCTTTATTGGTCTATCAGGACCCGACTTGCTCAGTGCAGCCATGGTTAAGTCTATGGCTGAGCGCCCCATTGTTTTCGCCTGCTCCAATCCTCATCCAGAAATTAATCGCGAGTTGGCGCTGGCTACGCGGAGCGATATTGTTATGGCAACTGGCCGCTCCGATTACCCTAATCAAGTCAATAATGTGCTGGGATTCCCTTTTATTTTTCGCGGTGCGCTCGATGTCCGTGCCTCAAGGATCAATGAAGCTATGAAAATCGCTGCGGTGAAAGCGCTGGCCGAACTTGCCCGAGAGTCAGTGCCCGAATCGGTATTGGATGCCTACAGCTTGGTCGAACTGCAGTTTGGACCCGACTACATATTGCCAAAACCCATGGATCCGCGCCTCATGCCTGTTATTGCCCCAGCGGTGGCCAAGGCCGCGGTGGCCAGCGGTGTAGCGCGTAGCCCTCTCGATGAAGATTATGAGGAACAACTGTGGGGCGGGATTGGTTTCGGCGCAGATCGTAACTGGCGCTGAGGTTCATGGCAGTGATGCTCCGCAAGCGGGTCGCTCTTTATAATGACAACCTAAAAAAGTGCTTCTAGTTCATCGGTCCCAAGCTGATCCTCGCTATCGGATGCTTCACTGGGTAGAAACTCTTCAAAGAAATAGTCGAGCATGCTGTTTTTAGGCGAGCCGGTCACCCTCAGTCCGGTGCTTCGGTCAACGCGCAGTCGAACAACACCCTGAGGCATAGCGGCAGGTGCGCGCTGCTCATCTAACGCCTCACCCATATAGCTGATCCAAATAGGTAGCGCAGCGGTGCCACCAAATTCTCGGCGACCCAGCGAGCTGTAGTCGTCAAAGCCGACCCATGCGGTGGTCACCAAGTCTCGATTATAGCCAGAAAACCAAGCATCTCTCGGGCCATTAGTCGTACCGGTTTTGCCGGCTAAATCATCGCGCTTTAGCGCTCGGGCCCGACGTCCAGTACCACGTTGTATAGCGTCAGTGAGCATGGAAGTAACAATAAAGCTGGCGCGTGGATCCATTACCGACCGGGCATGCCGTGCAGTGGCTGCGTCGGTCTTGAGAATGTCTTCCATGCGCAGGGGCGCGTCAGCGGTCAGGCGCTTGTTTTCTTCACAGACATAGCAAGCTAACGCAGGATTGGCTTGATAGAGTATCTGACCTGCTGCATCTTCAATACGATCAATGAGGTAAGGCTCGATCAAAAAGCCGCCATTAGCCAGTATCGCATAGCCCGAGGCTATCTCGAGCGGCGTATACGCGTGGGTACCGAGCGCTAGTGTTAAATTGCGTGCCATACCCTTAGTATCAAAACCCAACTGATCGATATAACTAATGAAAGGCGTGACGCCCAGGCGTTGCAAGACCCTGATGGACACTAAGTTGCGTGAAAAAGTTAGCGCCTCGCGCAGGCGCGTTGGCCCGTAGAATTTGCCACTGTCATTTTCGGGACGCCAGATGTCATCGCTTGATAGATTATCAAGGACCACCGGAGCATCATTGATCAACGTAGTTGTCGTTATACCCGCTTCGAGCGCGGCAGCGTATAAAAAAGGTTTGAAGTTGGAGCCTGGTTGCCGGCGTGCTTGTGTCGCGCGATTAAACTTTGATAACTCAAAGCCCATACCGCCTACCAGAGCCTTGATGGCGCCATCGCTAGGAGCCATTGATACCAGCGCGGCCTGTGCGCGCGGGACTTGGGCGAGTCGCCACTGATCGCTTCTAGCATCATATTGAATACGAACGAGATCGCCAATCTCGAGCAACTGTTGAACATTCTCAGCGGGCTCGCTGGTCAAATTTTCTGTTCGAAACCGTCGAATGTTGGCGAGGTCGCTAGGCCAGCTGAGGCGGCGGATCTGGCCAGACTTATCGAGGGTATCGGCCCCTTGCTCATCAGTGCTCACAATGATCGCGGGTAACAAGCCGGCAATAATAGGCATCTCATCGAGGGCGGCTTGCCAGGGCGGCCATAGGTCCTGAAGCGTTTCTCCGTCAACCATAGGATGGCGTTGTTCCGGGCCGCGCCAGCCATGCCGACGATCATAGGTTTTTAAGCCGTCAATCACTGAGCGCTGAGCGGCTTTTTGTCGTTCACTATTGACCGTTGTGTAAACGCTGTAACCGTCGTTGTAAGCGGCATTGCCAAAGCGATCTATCATCTCTTGACGTACCATCTCGGCCACATAATCTGCCTCGACCTCGACAGATAAACCGTGATAGACCGCCGTTACCGCTTCCGCTCGGGCAGTTCGATATTGCTGCTCGTTAATGAGCCCAAGAGACCTCATTCGCCCTAAAATCCAATCGCGTCGATTTTTACCCGCGTCTGGATTGCTGAGCGGATTATTGCGCGAGGGTGCTTTTGGGATACCTGCCAGCATCGCCTGCTGAGCGAGAGTTAGTTCAGACAGCGATTCACCATAATACGTCTGCGCGGCAGCCTCGAATCCATAGGCCCTATGACCAAGGAAGACGCGATTGACATACAATTCAAAGATTTCCTCTTTTGTCAGCGCGCTCTCGATCTCGATGGCGAGCAAAATCTCATTGAATTTACGTAGAAAAGTACGCTCAAGGGACAAGAAATAGTTTCGGGCCACTTGCATGGTCAGGGTGCTACCGCCACTGCGTTTTTGACCCGTGGCAACCAGTTCAGTGAGCGCTCTAACCAACCCTAGAACATCGACACCACCATGATCAAAAAATTGGTCGTCTTCAGCGGCAAGTAAGGCATCGATGAAGGTACCCGGAATCTCGCTAAACTGCAGTGGGGAGCGTTTCTGTTCGCCAAATTGGCCGATTAACAGGCCATCCTCGCTAAAAACTCGCATGGGGACTTGTAATTTAACGTCTCGTAATGTGTCTGCCTCGGGCAAATTTGGACTCAAATAAAGGTACAACCCTGCCAGCCACCACATCGCGGCGCAGCCAGCAATGAGTAGTGATAGGCTTAGTTTGCGAGTAATCCGCAAAGTAATGCTCTCCATTTGGGTGTAAAAAGATGATTACGAGTGCATTTGATTGAGAATTGTGTCTTTTTACATGAAAAAAGTGCAGCTAAGGTGACCTTTTTACGGACTTATGTTGCAATAGGATGGCAAACAATGCGTAGTATAACCGCAGTAGCTCGCGAGTGTTGCTGCGAGGCCACATAACAACGACTTATCAGAGGCTGTCGACAGTGCTAGGGCTTTTTGGAAAGCGCAAACCAACACAAATGCTGGGTGTCGATATTAGCTCGACAACGGTAAAGCTGATAGAGCTCAGTACGTCAGGCGAACGCCTGCGGGTAGAGAGCTATGCGGTAATCTCCCTTCCTCAAGATGCCGTTGTGGAGAAAAATATCTCCAATATTGAAGAGGTAGCTAACGGGGTACGCAACGTCCATGCTCAGGCTCGAACCAAAAATAAACTGGTCGTTGCGGCGGTAGCGGGTTCCTCAGTGATTACCAAGATATTATCGATGCCTGCGGGTCTTAAAGACGACGACCTTGAAACCCAACTGACCTTGGAAGCCGATCAATACATCCCTTATCCACTTGATGAAGTGGCTATCGACTTTGAAGAGCAGGGTCCAACGTCAGGCCGAGACGATATGGTCGATGTTTTACTCGCTGCCTGTCGTCGCGAAACTATCGACGCGCGTTTTGATGCGATTGAGCTCGCAGGTTTGATGCCCAAAGTGATCGATGTCGAGGCTTATGCATTGGAGCGGGCTTTTGCGTTGATTAAGTCACAGGCCGACATTGACGATCGATCGACGGTGGCTATTGTCGATATTGGCGCGACCATGACGACACTGTCGGTGCTACATCGCGGATCAACCGTCTATACTCGCGAGCAATTATTTGGTGGCAAGCAGTTAACCGATGAAATCATGCGCCGTTACGGACTGCCTTTAGAGGAGGCGGGCCTCGCGAAAAAGCAGGGCGGCCTGCCCGATGACTACGATACAGACGTGCTAGACCCGTTTCGTGAGGCTGTGGTGCAGCAGGTAAGCCGCTCACTGCAATTTTTCTTCTCATCCACAGATTTTAATGGGGTCGATTGTATTTTTCTGGCGGGCGGAGTTGCCGCGATGGATGGCCTGACGGAGCTCATTGCTGAGCGTTTGTCGACGCCCACGTTGGTGGCTAATCCTTTCGCCGATATGGTGATCTCTCCAAAGGTCAATGCGGTGGCGCTCAATAGCGATGCGTCGGCTATGCTTATTGCCTGTGGATTGGCGTTACGGAGTGTTAATTAATGGCCAGAATTAATTTACTGCCCTGGCGCGAAGAGCGTCGTTTAGAGCTTAAAAAGCAGTTTTTTGCGGCCCTGGCGTTAACTGTTTTAGCGGCCATCTTTGTGCTGCTGGTGGCCGATCGTGCCGTCAACACACAGATCAATGGTCAGAGTAATCGGAATGCTTATTTGCAGCAAAATATCGCAGAACTTGATGCTCAAGTGGCGGAAATCCGTGACTTACAGCGCAAGCGAGGGCAGTTAATCGAGCGCATGCGAGTCATTCAAGAATTACAGGGTAATCGGCCAGTCATCGTGCGCATCATCGACCAACTGGTTCGGACATTACCCGACGGTGTTTTTTATATGGATCTTGTCACCCGGGAGAACGAGATAGCAGTACAAGGTATTGCCGAGTCCAATAACCGAGTTTCGAGTCTAATGCGCAGACTCGAGGCTTCCGATTGGCTTGAGCAGCCCAATCTTGATGCCGTCCGAGCCGCGCCTGAGTACGGGGAGCAGGCTACAACGTTTAACTTATCGGTGAGTGTGCAGTTACCCGATTCGGACGAGGGCGCCTAGGATGCCCATTACAGATGTCTTAAAGTCGCTCAATGATTTAGATATCAGCGACCTTGACCTTGACAATGTTGGCAGCTGGCCGGGGGTAATCAAGTCTATCGTCGGGGTGGTGCTGTTCGCAGCCGTGAGCGTGGCTGGTTACTACTACCACATCGAAGGCTTGCAACAACAGTTGAATCAAGTGCGAAGCGATGAGCTAGAGTTGCGTCGGGATTTTGAAAAGAAAGCCTTTGAATCGGCTAATCTTGAAGCCTATAAGCGCCAATTGGTTGAAATGGAAGAAAGCTTTGGAGCGCTTGTTAGCCAGCTTCCGAGCGATACGGAAGTGCCTGGCCTGCTTGAGGACATTACCACCAAAGGAGAGCTCAATGGTTTGACCATCGACACTATTGACTTGCTCGATGAGGTACCACAAGCATTTTATATTGAGTTGCCTATTAAAATTAATGCGGTAGGTTCCTACCATGACCTTGGCGCATTTATTTCCGGTATGGCTGGCCTGCCTCGAATTGTGACGTTACATGACTTCGACATTAAGACGCCGGGTAGCGCCACCAATCGATTACAAATGAGCATCCTTGCAAAAACCTATCGTTACCGTGATGACGAGTAGTGAGGGGGATATGATGATATGCTGAAATCTTTAGTACTCCGCGGTTTGTTGGTGTCCATCACCAGTTTACTGGTGGCTTGTTCAGGTAGCGACATGAGTGATCTCGATGCGTTCATGGCGGAGAAGCTCGCGCGCCCGGGGGGTGTCATTCAGCCCATCCCGACCTTCAAAGCGTATGAGGCATTCGCTTATTCTGCGACGACGCTGCGCAGCCCCTTTGATCGTCCTGTGCAAGTGCGTGAAGTGACACAGCTCAGCGCCCGATCTGCGGTACAGCCTGACAACGAGCGCAGTAAGGAATTTCTTGAACAGTTTACGCTAGATTCGTTGCAAATGGTTGGCCGGTTAGAGCGAGGGGGGCAGAGTTGGACGCTGGTAAAAGATCCAGAGGGCGGCATCCATCGCGTGCAAGCGGGAAACTATCTGGGCCGAGATCATGGCAAGGTGGTAAATATGGACGGAACATTTGTAGCAGTGGTTGAAATTGTCTCTGATGGCACACCCGAAGGCTGGGTGGAACGTCCAAGAACAATTGAACTCGGCGGTCAATGAGCGTTGTGAGAGTAACAGTGGAGATGGCCCCTATGAAGTGGCTCAAACGAGAGAGCAAGGCAACGTTCGCGTTGTCGGCATTATTGGTGATGCCAGTGTTCGCAGATCCTATTATTGAAGACATCACCTTTAGCTCGCGTCCGGGCAGTAAATTTGAAGTTCGCCTTGACTTCAATGAGCCGCCTCCGGCAGATCTCGATGCCTACACTATTGAGGAGCCGGCGCGGATTGCCATTGATTTTCCCGGCACCAAAAGTGGACTTGATCAAAAGCGCTACGCGCTTCCTTACGGTAATGCGACCGGTGTGTTAGTGCTAGAGGCGGGGGATCGCACTCGTATGGTGATCAATTTAGTGAAATTGGTGCCTTATGAAACGGTCATTAACGGTAATCAATTAATCCTGCAAGTGGGTCAAGACAGTAGCGGCGAGTACACCGAAAGAACGAGCGCTGAAAAAGTGCTAAAAACTCAAGTCACCCAAGTCACCCAAGCACGTTCGCAAATTGAGGACCTTGAGTTCCGCCGCTCTCCCGAGGGCGAAGGCCGGCTAGTGTTGGCGCTCAGCGACCCGTCCATTGATGTCAATGTGTTCTCAGAGGGGGGTAATATCAACCTCGAGTTCATGCAAACCTCGGTACCTGAAACGCTGCTGCGTCGTTTTGATGTCACAGATTTTGCTACGCCGGTGAATAGCGTCGAAGTCAGCACCACCGAGCGAGGTGCACGGTTGCTACTCAAAGCATCGGGTAATTTTGATTACTTGGCCTACCAAACCGGCAATGAATACGTGTTGAGTGTGAAACCGCTGTCGAATGAGGAAAAGCAAGAGCGGTTGAATGAGTTCAATTATGTAGGGGACCGAATATCGCTGAATTTTCAGGATATCGAAGTGCGGGCGGTACTGCAGCTTATTGCTGATTTTACTGAGCTGAATCTTGTGGCATCCGACACGGTGATAGGAAATATCACCCTCCGCCTGCAAAATGTTCCGTGGGACCAGGCCCTTGAGTTGGTGTTAAGAACCAAGGGTTTAGATAGCCGACAGATTGGCAATGTATTGATGGTGGCCCCGGCCAACGAAATCGCTGAGCGGGAGCGGCAGGAGATTGAGGCCAATAAACAAATTGCCGAATTGGCGCCCTTGAAGTCCGAGTTTATTCAAGTGCGTTACGCCAAAGCCGAAGACGTTATTCAATTATTCCAAAAGGCATCAGAGCAGGACAAGGGGGGTGTGGGTTCCGAGAAGGGTGGCTCACTCATTTCAGAGCGCGGCTCGGTTGTTGTCGATGAGCGTACTAATTCCATTATTGTCACCGACACGGCAGCGAAGCTCGCCGAAATTCGTAAACTGGTTGAGCGGGTAGATGTGCCTATTCGTCAAGTCATGATTGAGGCGCGAATCGTCATTGCCCAGACTAATCTTGATGAGGAGCTAGGCATCGAATGGGGCGGCGGCGGATATCGAACGGTTGATGGCGGAAACATACTCTCTGTGTCCGGGAGTCGTGAAAGCGTTATTGGTATCAATGAAGCCATTATTGCGGGTGAGACACCGAGCCTGAATTTCCCTCAGCCGGCTGGAGGAAGTGGTTCTGGTGGCGGTGGCGATGATCAGCAAAATCAAGGTCTTGGTGCTGCGCTGGTTGACTTAGGTTTATCGACGGCGACGAGCGGTTTTGCGGTGGGCTTCACGTCTAACGATTTGATTTTGACAGCGGAGCTCTCAGCGCTCGAAGCGTCCGGTCGAGGCGAGGTGGTGAGTCAGCCAAAAATTATCACCGGTGATAAACAAGAGGCTAGCATTAAATCGGGTACCGAAATTCCCTATCAAGAAGGCGCTGCCTCGGGTGCGACAACAGTGGCTTTTAAAGAAGCGGTACTCAGTCTTAGAGTCACGCCAAACATTACACCGGACGACAGAATTCTTCTTGATCTTGTGGTCAATCAGGATTCTGTGGGTGATTTAGTGCCCAGCGGCACTGGTGGTTCGATCCCCACTATTGATACGACAGAACTGACCACTCAAGTGTTAGTCGGCAACGGTGAGACCGTTGTTCTGGGCGGGGTTTTCCAAAACGAAGACATTACTCAGGTACGAAAGGTGCCACTACTGGGGGATATTCCCTATTTGGGTACCCTATTTAAGAGCACGACGGCCAAGTCCAGCAAGACAGAAACGCTTATCTTTATCACTCCCCGAATTCTATCTGAAGCGCTGATAGACTGAGCAACACAGATGGCAGGGAGTCGGGTCATATTGGTCGGTCCCATGGGGGCAGGTAAATCCACGGTGGGCCGCGCTCTAGCGAAGTTACTAGGGTACGCGTTTGTGGACAGCGACGAGGAGATAGAGCGCCGCACCGGAGCTAATATCCCCTGGATTTTTGAGATAGAGGGCGAACAAGGATTCAGGGATCGTGAGCAACAAGTCATAACGGAACTTGCTGAGCGCGACCAAGTGGTTATCGCTACCGGTGGCGGCGCTGTTCTGCGGGATGCCAATCGACAGACCCTCAAGCAGCGGGGACTGGTCATCTATTTGTGCGCTAGCTTACGCGAACAGGTGTGGCGCACCAGCCATGATCGTAAGCGTCCACTGCTTGCTGGGAAAAACCGTAGAGCGGTTCTGAGTGAATTAATGGCATTGCGGGATCCCCTCTACCGAGAAGTCAGCGATGTAGTGGTGTCCACTGATAATCGAAGTGCCAAGAAATTGGCCCAGCACTTGCTTACGCAGATTCCAGAATTAAGTTCTGTAGCCCCCTATCCGTAGTTAATTAATGCCTCTTCAGAGCCGCTCGCTGGGAAAAATATGCCTACTCGAATACATACCTTGCACGTAAATTTTACTGGCATCAGTAGCCATCGCAGCTATCCCATTATTATTGGCCGAGATTTACTCGCCGATGCGGGTTTTTATGAGGACATGATTGGCGATCGCCCAGTGGTTCTAGTGAGTAATGACCAAGTAGGGCCGCTTTATGCATCCCAAGTTCACCAAGGTTTGGGTGAGGCTCGGCACGTCACCGACGTGATTTTGCCGGATGGTGAGGCCTTTAAAAACATAGACACCCTCGATGGTATTTTCACCGCAGCCTTGAAGGATCGGCACGAGCGGCGATCGGTCTTCATGGCTTTAGGGGGTGGTGTCATAGGAGATATGACCGGTTTTGCAGCGGCTTGCTTTATGCGCGGCGTCGACTTTTTACAACTACCCACCACCTTGCTTGCACAGGTAGATTCATCGGTGGGGGGGAAGACAGGGGTCAATCATCCGGTGGGCAAAAATATGATTGGCGCATTTCATCAACCACTGGCCGTGGCAATTGACATCAACACGTTAGAAACCTTACCTGAGCGAGAATTCGCCGCAGGGATGGCAGAGATCATAAAATACGGTTGCATCTATGACGCAGTATTTTTTGATTGGCTCATTAACGTGCGAAGCCAGCTATTAGCTAGAGATCCATCGGTTCTTGCAGAGGCTATTAAACGCAGTTGTGCCATCAAAGCAGAGGTAGTGGCGCAGGATGAAAGAGAGGGAGGCCTGCGAGCCATTCTCAATTTTGGTCATACCTTTGGCCACGCTATTGAGCAGGTAGAAGGCTATGGAGCATGGTTACACGGAGAAGCGGTTGCCGTCGGCATGCTGATCGCAGCAAAAATCTCTGCAAATCGTGGCTGCTTAGACGCATCGACCGTGACCGAACTCGAACAGTTTTTGTTATACTTTGGCCTGCCGGTGGCCGCTCCAAAGGATATGGACGCCGCTGTATTTTTAAGGGCAATGCGTACAGATAAAAAGGTCATGAGCGGGCAAATTCGATACATAGTGTTGTCCGCACTGGGGAAGGCGTCGATAGTCGACGATATCAGTGCCAACGAAATGACGGCCGTTATCGGTTAAACTTCCCGGGCACAGACGCTGAGTGATTATTAGCCAATTGTTCGCCCTTCGTGTGATGTGTAGAATGATCGGCCTTTTGACGTGAGCCCGGCTTGGGTGGGTCTGCTCGGCCGTAGAGCGTCGACAAAACTGAATGTGATCAATTATGACTCGACTAGTTGAAACGGGTGTCACGGCCACCGCCGCGTCCCGCCCGCGGGGGCTCTACCGCCCTGAAGAATTCCGCGACAACTGTGGTTTTGGGTTGATTGCGCATATCGAAGGCCAACCGAGCCACCGATTGCTACAAACCGCTATTGAGTCACTGACGTGTATGACCCACCGCGGGGGCATTGCTGCGGATGGCAAAACCGGTGATGGCTGTGGGTTACTGCTACAAATGCCAGACGCTTTCATGCGTAGCGAGGCAAAGGCGAACTTTGATATTGAATTGGGCTCACATTATGCGGTTGGCATGGTCTTCATGGCTCAAGATGAAGCCCGCCAAAAGCGTGCCCGTACCGGCGTTGAGACCGCGCTGACTAACAATCAGCTCGAGGTCGTTGGTTGGCGCACCGTTCCCACTGCCCCAGATGTCTGCGGTGAAATAGCCTTATCCGAGTTGCCCCATATTGAGCAGGTGTTTATCGCCGCCGATGCACTTGATCACGTTCAAGTGACAGCCCGACTATTCATGGCCAGACGCCAGGTCGAAATGGCGCTGTCCGACGATCCCGATTTTTATATATGCAGCTTGTCTGACCAAGTCGTATCTTATAAAGGTCTAGTAATGCCCGGCGACTTGGCGCATTTTTATCCTGATTTGAACGACGGGCGGTTAGAGACCGCTATATGCGTCTTTCACCAGCGGTTTTCAACCAATACTTTACCTCGTTGGCCACTGGCGCAGCCCTTTCGCATGCTAGCCCACAACGGTGAAATTAACACCATTGAAGGCAACCGAAGCTGGTCAAAGGCTCGAACACCTAAGCTTAAATCACCGTTATTACCGGAGCTTCAGAGCGTGGCGCCGCTGGTGAATACCAGTGGTTCTGATTCATCTAGTCTGGACAACATGCTCGAATTATTAACCACGGGCGGCGTCGAATTGCCCCGGGCATTGCGAATGCTGATTCCGCCCGCCTGGCAAAATATCGAGGGCATGGATCCGGATTTAAAGGCTTTTTATCAATACCACGCTATGCACATGGAACCCTGGGATGGGCCTGCGGGGATTGTCTTAACCGACGGCCGTTATGCTACTTGCTTGCTTGATCGCAATGGCTTGCGTCCAGCCCGCTGGGTGACCACTCGAGATGGATTTATTACCGTAGCCTCTGAGATAGGTACCCACGGCTATAAGACCTCAGACGTTATTGCTAAGGGGCGAGTGGGCCCCGGTCAAATGCTGATGGTCGACACCCAAGAAGGCAGGGTTTTACACAATGACGACATCGACAACATGCTCAAGTCTCGCCACCCATACAAACAGTGGTTGAGGAATAAAGCGCAGTTTATCCGCGGTAACTTTGGGGGTGAGGTGGCGCCGGGTATTCCTGAAGGTGAACTGAACATGTATCAAAAAATGTTTCAAGTGAGCTTTGAGGAGCGTGATCAGGTGCTGAGGCCGCTGGCCGAATCGGGTAACGAGGCGGTGGGATCAATGGGCGATGATACGCCGATGGCAGTGCTCTCCACGGGTCAGCGCGCACTCTATGATTACTTTAGACAGAAGTTTGCTCAGGTGACTAATCCGCCCATAGATCCTCTCCGCGAAGCGATTGTGATGTCGCTAGAGGTTGATCTTGGCTGCGAGGCAAACGTCTTTACAGAGACCGAGGAACACGCGCGACGGATTAGTCTAACGTCGCCCGTACTCTCGCAAGGCAAATTCACCACCATTGTTGCGCTCGATGATAACGGCATGAGGGTGGTGGATATCGACGCGACCTATGACCCGCAAAATGGTGATTTACGCGCTGCTGTTGAAGGCCTTTGCTTGGCTGCTGAAGCAGGCGTGCGACAAGGTGCGACCATCGTTGTTTTGTCGGATCGTAATATTGAAGGAGCTCGTTTACCCATTCACAGTTTGTTGGCGACCGGGGCTGTTCATCACCATTTGATTCGAGTGGGTCTGCGTGCCGATGCCAATCTGATCATTGAAACGGGGAGCGCACGGGATTCACACCAGATCGCCTGTTTGTTGGGCTTTGGGGCGACGGCCATTTATCCCTACTTGGCCTACAGCGTGCTTGAGAATCAGCTACGAACCGGTGAATTACTCGGCGACCCGGCAGACTGTTATAAGAATTATCGTAAGGGCATCAATAAGGGCTTGCTGAAAATCATGTCGAAAATGGGTATTTCGGCGGTGAACTCGTACCGGGGAGCGCAGTTGTTTGAGGTGGTCGGTTTACATAAAGAGATTACTGATGTTGCGTTCACCGGGGTGACCTCACGCATTGGTGGTGCTGGTTTTGTCGAGCTGGAGCGGGATTTGTGGACGGTGGCTGCGCGCGCGCGCTCTAAGCGCAAGACGATTGATCAGGGCGGCCTGCTCAAATTTGTTCACGGCGGTGAGTACCACGCATTTAATCCCGACGTGGTTATGACCCTCCAACAGGCCGTGGTGAGCGGCGACTACGCGGATTACCAACGTTATGCACAGATGTGTAACGTCCGTCCCGTGGCCGCTTTGCGAGACTTACTGGACCTTGATCTTCCCGAGCAAGGCATCGACATTGCCGCGGTTGAGCCAATTGAAAATATTCTCAAACGCTTCGATTCGGCGGGTATGTCGTTAGGGGCCTTATCCCCCGAAGCACACGAGGCCTTAGCGATGGGCATGAACCACATTGGCGCCCGTTCAAACAGTGGGGAGGGCGGTGAGGATCCAGCGCGTTTCAATACCAACCGGGTATCAAAAATCAAGCAGATAGCCTCAGGCCGGTTTGGGGTTACGCCCCATTACCTCGTTAATGCAGAGGTGCTACAGATCAAGGTTGCCCAGGGCGCAAAGCCCGGTGAGGGAGGGCAGCTGCCGGGGGGCAAGGTCAACGATTTAATTGCGCGATTACGCTTCTCTGTGCCGGGTGTGACATTGATTTCACCGCCACCCCACCATGATATTTATTCCATTGAGGACTTGGCGCAGCTGATTTTTGACCTTAAGCAAGTCAACCCAGAGGCACTGGTATCCGTGAAGCTCGTCTCTGAGCCTGGTGTGGGCACTATTGCCGCGGGTGTTACCAAGGCCTACGCCGATTTAATCACTATCTCGGGTTACGACGGGGGTACCGCAGCCAGCCCACTCACCTCTATTCGTCATGCGGGTTCCCCCTGGGAACTAGGGCTTGCGGAAGTCCAGCAAACCCTACGTGGCAACCGGCTGCGGGGCAGGATTCGGTTGCAGGCCGATGGCGGAATGAAGACCGGCCTCGATGTGATTAAAGCAGCCATCTTGGGCGCTGAAAGCTTTGGATTTGGTACTGCACCTATGGTGGCACTCGGGTGTAAATACCTTCGAATCTGTCACTTAAATAACTGTGCAACTGGGGTGGCGACACAAAATGCGGTGTTACGCAATGAGCACTTTGTCGGAGACGTTGAACGGGTTGTCAACTTCTTTACCTTTGTTGCTACCGAAACCCGACAATGGCTTGCCAAACTGGGTGTCAGCAAGTTGGAGGACTTGATTGGCCGTACCGACTTACTCAAACGTCTACCGGGTACAACAGATAAACAGGCGGCGTTAGATCTCGACCCTATTTTATGGGTTGATCCCGATGCGGCGGGACAGCCGCAATTTTGCCAAGTGGCCAGTAATGATCCGTTCGATACGGCGGGCAAGGCTACGCAGATGATTACCGATATGTTACCCGCTATAGAGTCGGGTGAAGGCGCGGAGTTCACGTATACCATCACCAACTGTGATCGATCGATTGGCGCGCGTATCTCGGGTGAAATTGCCAAACGCTATGGTAACTCGGGCCTAGAAAAATCGCCGTTGACGGTTAATTTATCGGGTACCGCGGGCCAGAGCTTTGGGGTGTGGAACGCCGGTGGCCTCCACATGCGCCTTGAAGGGGATTGCAACGATTATGTGGGCAAAGGGATGGCTGGCGGTAAGCTGGTGGTTTTTCCGCCCCAGGACTCGACTTTTGCCAGTCAAGAGACCGCCATCATGGGTAACACTTGCCTTTATGGGGCAACCGGTGGAAAGTTGTTTGCCGCGGGGATTGCAGGAGAGCGTTTTGGTGTCCGAAACTCCGGTGCATTTGCGGTGATTGAAGGAGCCGGTGATCACTGCTGTGAATATATGACAGCGGGCTGTATTACCGTCCTCGGTCCGACTGGCGTGAACTTTGGCGCGGGTATGACCGGTGGCTTTGCTTTTGTATTGGATCAAGATCGTCGGTTCGTCGATCGCTACAACAGCGAATTGGTTGAGGTTCATCGGGTGAGTGGCGAATCGATGGAAGCCTATCGGCATTATCTCTTGGACACGATTGCCGAGTTTGTCGCAGAAACCCACTCGGCTTGGGGACGCCGGATTTTGAATGACTTTGAGGATTTTATTGGTCAATTTTGGCTGGTTAAGCCTAAAGCCGCGGATTTCAACAAACTGCTATCGCGCTTGCGCGACACCGATTGAAGGAGCGCCGTATGACTACGCGAGTGGCAAACAATTTTCAATTTCTCGATGTTGAGCGTCGTGGCCCTGAAAAGAAATCGATGGAGACGCGCACCGAAGCATTCGTAGAGATTTACGATGCCTTCGAAACCGAGCAGGCGGCCGAGCAATCAGAGCGATGTCTTGAGTGTGGCAACCCCTACTGTGAGTGGAAGTGTCCGGTTCATAATTACATTCCAAACTGGCTTAAACTGCTTGCGGAAGGGAATTTATTTGAAGCGGCTGAACTGAGCCATCAAACCAACACCTTACCCGAGGTCTGCGGCCGCGTCTGTCCGCAAGATCGCCTCTGTGAAGGCGCTTGTACCCTCAATGACGGCTTCGGTGCGGTGACCATTGGCAATGCCGAAAAGTATATTACCGATACGGCCCTAGCCATGGGTTGGCGGCCCGACCTGTCGACGGTAGTACCCACGGATAAGCGGGTCGCGATTATAGGGGCGGGTCCTGCGGGATTGGGTTGTGCTGACATACTGACCCGGGGTGGTGTCAAAGCAGTGGTCTTTGACCGTTACCCCGAGATTGGCGGATTGCTCACCTTTGGGATTCCTCAGTTCAAGCTTGAAAAGCAGGTGCTACAGCGCCGACGAGAAATTTTTGAAACTATGGGCATTGAGTTTCATCTCAATACCGAGGTGGGTGTCGATATTGACATTGATACGCTTATGTCAGACTACGACGCGGTGTTTCTGGGTATGGGGACCTATAAGGCGATGAGAGGCCAATTTCCCGGGGAAGATTTACCGGGTGTTCACAAGGCCCTCGATTATTTGATCGGTAACGTCAATCAGAAAATGGGCTACCCCCAAACCCCCGACAGGTTTATTGACCTCAGCGGTAAAACAGTCGTGGTGCTAGGGGGAGGTGACACCGCGATGGACTGCGTGCGTACAGCGGTACGTCAGCAAGCAGACCGAGTTTACTGTGTCTATCGCCGTGATGAGAGCAATATGCCGGGGTCTAGGGGCGAGGTTAAAAATGCCAGAGAAGAGGGAGTGGAGTTTCTATTTAATCGTCAGCCCATTGAAGTCGTGGAGTATTTTAACGAGGCTATTGGCATAAAAGTCGTCGAAACTCAACTCGGTGAGCCCGGGGAGGATGGTCGTCGGCGTCCAGAACCCATAGCGGGCAGTGCAACCGTTATCGAGGCTGATGCCATTATTATGGCTTTCGGGTTTCAGCCGAGTCCCGCTGAATGGTTTAGCGACATTGACGTCCAACTCAATGACTGGCAGGGGGTGGTTGCCCCCGAACATCAGGCTTTAAAATTTCAAACGAGTAATCCCAAAGTATTTGCTGGTGGTGATATGGTGCGAGGCTCCGACTTAGTGGTCACTGCCATATGGGAAGGTCGACAAGCCGCTGAGGGTATCCTTGATTATTTAGGTGTGTAATCTGTGACTGAACTGATAAATGACCGTTTTCTTCGAGCCCTGCGGCGTGAGCCTGTAGATAGAACGCCGCTGTGGATGATGCGTCAGGCGGGACGGTATTTGCCTGAATATCGCGCAACGCGAGCAGACGCAGGCAGCTTCATGGCGTTGTGCAGCAATCCAGAGCTGGCTTGTGAGGTGACATTGCAGCCCCTGCGCCGTTACGCCATGGACGCTGCCATTCTTTTCTCGGATATTTTAACGATTCCCGATGCGATGGGTTTAGGCCTCTATTTTACCGAGGGCGAGGGGCCGAAGTTTGAGCGACCACTCAAAAATCATGCTGAGATTAAGGCCCTAGAGCCGCAGCGGGCGGTATCGGAACTCCGCTACGTAATGGATGCGGTGTCGTTAATTCGTCGGGAATTGAAGGGTTCGGTGCCGCTGATCGGCTTTTCGGGCAGCCCCTGGACGCTCGCAACTTATATGATTGAGGGGGGCTCATCGAAGGACTTTGCGAAAACCAAACGCATGGCGTTCAATGAACCCGAGGCCATGCATATGTTACTGGGCAAGCTCGCTGAAGCGGTGGCACTGTACCTGTCCGAGCAAATCGCTCAAGGCGCTCAGATCGTGCAAATTTTCGATACTTGGGGTGGCGCACTGAGTCATGGAGCCTACCGAGAATTCTCATTGCGCTATATGCAAGAGATTATTCAACGCCTGCCTAGAGAAGCCGACGGGCGCCCTGTGCCGGTGATTGTTTTTACCAAAGGCGGTGGCCAGTGGTTAGAGACTATTGCTGACTGCGGCGCTGATGCCGTGGGCTTGGACTGGACCACAGATATTGGTGAGGCTCGAGCCCGGGTAGGCGATAAAGTAACGCTACAGGGCAACATGGACCCAGCGATGCTGTTTGCTCAGCCCGAACGCATTCGCGCTGAAGTAGCGTCCATACTAGAGCGCTTCGGATCGGGTAGTGGTCACATTTTTAACCTTGGACACGGTATTACACCGGGTGTTGACCCCGATCATGTGTTGGCCATGGTCGATGCCGTTATTGAGTTATCACCCCAGTACCATCGTTAATATACGTGGCCTGATCCTGCCTAGTCTCGGTCAGGCTGCATGGTTACCAATCTGACTCAGGAAAGTCGTGGTCCATATCGAGGGCCGGATTTTCTGATGTGGGGACACCGACCACCCGTGCGGGTACACCGGCGACAGTGGTATGCGGGGGTACGTCTTTCAGTACCACCGACCCGGCGCCAACCTTAGCCCCCTCGCCAACACGAATATTCCCTAAAATTTTCGCGCCCGCACTGATCAATACACCATCGCCAATTTTTGGATGCCGATCACCGTCGACTTTGCCCGTCCCTCCGAGGGTAACCGATTGCAAAATAGACACGCGATTACCCACTACGGCGGTTTCGCCGACCACCAGTCCGCTACCATGATCGAGTAATATACCGTGACCTAATATCGCCGCTGGGTGGATATCGATAGCAAATTTCTGCGCCATCCGACTTTGTAAAAACAGTGCCAGCGAATGTCGACCTTGCTGCCAGAGCCAGTGACCGACGCGATGGATTTGCAAGGCATGGAACCCTTTGAAGTACAGGAACGGTAAGTGATACTCATGACAAGCAGAATCACGCTCAAGGACCGCATTCAAGTCATCTCGAATAGCGCGGCGAGTCGTCTCGTCGCTGGAGAACGCTTCTAAGAATACGTCGCGCAGCATCATTGACGATGCGCTGGGGCTGTCCAGTTGATTGGCCAGATGAAAGCTCAGCGCACTCTCGAGCTCCTCATGGTGGAGGATGGTGGCGTGCATAAAGCTGGCGAGTATTGCCTCGCCGGCTATGGCAATGCGCGTCTCCTCGCGAATGCGCTCCCATAAGGGATCTTGTCCTTCAATACCGTGTATGTGTTTAGGGTGCAGTGCTGGCATAACTCCGATCTCTTGGCGGGTACGTGCACCCGGCTAGGTGACATAGTAAACCGAACTGACGTGGATTTGTTAGTCTGCGGGTTAGCTCAGGAGTTAGCCACTGATTGAAACTGCCACAGGGTGTGTCCTCTCTGTTGGTACTTCTGCTCAAAGAGTGTCAGGGGCGGCTCTAGAGCTAGCGCGCGGACAGTCCCTGCTGCGCGCAGTGACGCCCACGCCAAGGCAAACTCCTCTATATAAATTTTCCAATTACTGCGCACTTCTACTGCGCCCCCAAGGGTTTTGAGTAGTCCAAAGGCCGGGTGACCGTGAACCCGACGTTTAAGTTGGCTACTTTTTGGCCAAGGGTTGGGATAGAGCATATAGTGATGCTTGACCTGTACGCCATGATCAACCAAATAGCGCCAAAATGACTCGCATTCAGCCCTAAAAAGTCGATAATTGCCCGCCATAGGAATATGTCGACTGAGCCGATTGGCGGACTTATCGACGCCAATAATACAGGCATTGCTGTGCCTGGTAGCCAGTAAGCTGGTGCTCAGTCCGGTGCCACAAAACGAATCGAGAACAATGTCGCAATGCGGGTGCGCTGCCAGCCAGTCCAACGCCTGATCGCCTGCGCGCCGCGTGTGGTCGGGTATGGGTTTACGCCATGGGTGATCAAGGTGTCGATCGACCACACTCAATAGGTGTCTGTGGGCGGCTATCTGGTCTGATCGAACCGCCGTTGCTGTGGGTTTTGTTTGCGGTAGTGTCATCACCTTGCCATGATACTGCTTGTTGTGAGTGGGGTGTACACATGCGAGCAGATCTGAGGCCCTATTGGGTAAAAAAGGCGTGGCTCCGGCTGCGAGATACCTGGACCGATTACTTTATACGGCCGCGTTGCGCGTCCCTCGGTCCCTACGCCAATATTATGCAGCCCTGGTATGTCACTATTTCTGGCTGCAATATCACCATAGGTCACTCATTTACCGCGGTGGGCGAGCCCCATGCCCGGGTAGAAATTGGTGTCTGGGGCCGCGGGCCGGGAGAGGGCAAAGTCACGCTGGGTAACGGTTGTCTGATGAGCCCTGGTTCCAGAATCAGCGCCAGTGATGAGGTCTTTTTGGGCAACGGAGTGATGCTGGCAAATAGCGCCTATATCACGGACTCCGACTGGCATGGTCTGTATGACCGAATTGATCGGAACCCCAAACCGGCGCCGGTCCGACTGGAGGATAACGTCTGGATTGGTGATCGTGCGACCGTCTTGAAGGGGGTGACTATTGGCTGTAATAGCGTGGTAGCGGCCGGCGCTGTGGTTACCAAAAGTGTGCCTGACAATGTCGTGGTGGCGGGTAATCCGGCAGTGGTTGTTAAGCGGTTGGATCCCGATCATCCACGGCGCACTCGGGCTGATCTCTATGCGGACCCGGAAGCCACCGCCACGTTTTTTGACGCGATAGATCGCGAGGTGCTCGCGGACAACCGCTTAGGGTTTTGGCTTTGGACGGTCGTTTACCCGCGTGCTCGCAACGATAGCAAATAGTGGATGCCAAGGATTCACAGCAGCCGCAGGGGCGGTTCTTGCATGGCCGCCAGCTGTTCCCTCAGCTCAAGGATGTGATCTGCCCAGAACCGCTCCTGCCCAAACCAGGGAAAGGCCAAGGGGAAAGCGGGGTCATCCCAGCGACGCCCTAGCCATGCGGCATAGTGCATGATGCGCATGGTCCGCAGGGCTTCAATCCAGCGTAATTGTGCAGGGTCAAAGTCATTGAATTCTTCATACCCGCCAATGAGCTCACTAAGCTGAAGTTCCCGTTGACTGCGATCGCCACTCAAAAACATCCATAAATCTTGAATACAGGGTGCGCTGTAGCAATCGTCCAGATCCACAAAATGAGGCGTGTCGTCGCGCCATAGGATATTGCCCGTATGACAATCCCCGTGAACGATTTGATTCATCGACTCATCATGGGTATCCAACAAGCCTTTGATGGCTTGTTCGCAATCGTCCGCTAGCGAGCTGTACGCGGCAACTAAATCTCTGGGTATAAAATGCTCTAATATAAATTCGCGGCTCGCCGTGACGGTACGGTCAATCGAGAGTGCCGGTCGATGTGGTAGCTCCAGAGTGGCGCCGACCCGATGAATACGTGCCAGGGTTCGTCCCAAGGACAGTAAGTGGTCGAGATTATCTAGCTCAGGAGGATGGCCGCCGCGACGGGGAAACAAGCTAAATCGATGCCCCTCCACATGATGCAATGTGTCGCCGTTGACGACGAGTGGCGCAATGACCGAAAGGCCGTGCCCTTGCAGGGCAAGCGAGAACGCGTGCTCTTCGAGAATTTGTGTGTCAGTCCAGCGACCCTCGCGATAAAACTTAGCGATGATCGGCGTCTCATCTTCAAGGCCCACTTGGTAGACCCGATTCTCATAGCTATTGAGCGCTAGTAACCGAAGGTCACAGCGATACCCGACATGTTCCACACAATCGACGACCTTGTCAGGTGAGAGGCTGGCATAGGGTTGTGACATGGCGGCTCCAACTAGGTTCCGCGGAGCTTACACCATCCCATCCCTCAACCCACCCTATCGTTACTCGATCGCCACAGGATTTGTGGCTTTGGCGAGGGTCTGACTGACTATGGCGCGCTGGTGAGTGTCCAAGCGTGGACCGCCCTTGCGCCTGCCTGCCGACAGCAATCGGCAGCGGCTGAGAGGGTCGCTCCCGTGGTGATGACGTCGTCGACCAAGAGGATGCTTGCCCCAGGGAGGGGTCGGGCAGCCACAATTCGCGTGCCCGCCACACGGAGTCGTTGCTCGCGCGTAAGCTGATGTTGGGGCTTGGCATGCGCGTTTGCTTTCAGTGCTGACAGTACCGTTAGGGGCCGACACTGCCGCTGCGATAGCGGCCGAGAGAGCGCTGAGGCGAGCAGTGCGCTTTGGTTGTAACCGCGCTCAAGTCGTTTCCGCCAATGCATGGGCATGGGGACTATGTAGTCAACGGGCGGCCAGGGGCGCGCTGATCGTAAAGCCAGATCAATAAGGTAGGGGGTTAGTTCGGGTTGATTCTCGAACTTCCATTTGTGTAAGAGCTCTCTTGCAATACCAGAGTACTCTAGGCTGGTCGCGAATGAGTTTACGTTGGTTAGTCCGCCGTCGTGCACAACAAGCGGCGTTGCTGAGGTCTGCGCGCCACTATGCGTGTGGGTGGACGTTGAAAAGATCAGCTGGCTCTCGCACTCCTCACACACCCAGTGGGGCTTGAAAACACGTGCACTGCAGACGATGCAGTGCGCAGGCAGTGCCGCCTCGAAGCTCCGTCGCCCGTGATAGCACCAGTGTCGTCGCACGGCGCGCCAGCGCCGTTGAGCTGAACTACGAGTAGTATGTTGAGTGAAAAACATCGATAAACACTGCAGGTAATGAACGGGCCAACAGTGTCATGCACTAAGGGGCGCAGCAGCAACATCAGGACACTGCTTTTCGCTAAGAATTTGTTACCCTATGCGGCATTGATTAATCTTTTGGAGTCAGCGTGGACCCAGACCAGTCACCAACATCCCAAGACCCTAACGAGCGGCGACTGTATCCCGACGATCAAGCTAAGGTAGATGAATTTCTCAACCGCGGCGTTAACGCGGTGAAACGCAAACCCTTTAGGCCGCTGTTCCTCGTTATTTTACTCATTGTGGTGGTGACTGGGTTTAGCCTAGTCAGTCAGGGGGTAGCCCGCTGGTCTGGGTTGTATTGAGGTGGCTAGTGACTAGCGACGGTTTGTTATTGCAGGTACCGATCGTCGTTCGGTAGTCTTTCGTGTTCGGTGTGTGGCGCAGCCTGGTAGCGCACTTCCTTCGGGAGGAAGGGGTCGGAGGTTCAAATCCTCTCACACCGACCAATTCGCGATCCGTCTTCGTCCGAGTCGCGTTGAAGCGCGAAGGCCGCTTGGATGAATGTATAGCGGTTTTTAGCGAACTCAGTATCTACTGTGATCGCTGTTCAAGCATATCGACAGCAGGCAGTGTTTTGCCTTCAACAAATTCGAGGAAGGCGCCTCCACCGGTAGAGATATAGGACACCTGTTCGGCAATACCAAATTTATCAATCGCGGCCAACGTATCACCGCCGCCAGCCAAGGAAAAGCCCTTGCTCCCAGCGATAGCGTTGGCCACCGCTTCGGTGCCGCCCGCAAAGGCACTAAACTCAAAAACGCCCACTGGGCCATTCCAAAGAATAGTACCGGCAGAGGTGAGCTGCTCGACAATGACCGCTACCGATTGCGGGCCAATGTCTAAAATCAAGTCATCCTCGGCCACCTCCGTAGCAAGCTTGACAACGGCCTGTGCCTGGTCGCTGAACGTTTTAGCGACAACCACATCAATGGGGAGGGGGATGAGGGTTCTATCCATGAGTGTACGAGCAGTATCAATCAGATCGGCTTCACACAGAGATTTTCCCACAGGGTAGCCGGCTGCCGCTAAAAAAGTATTAGCAATGCCACCACCAACGATTAAGCTGTCGCACTGGTCGGCTAGCTGTTCTAGGATCTCAAGTTTGGTCGATACCTTTGATCCGCCGACTATAGCGAGCATTGGGCGGGCGGGTGCTGATAGTGCTGTTGCAAGCGCCGCAAGCTCGGTAGCGAGCAAGGGTCCTGCGCAAGCAACGGGGGCATACTTCGCCACACCATGGGTTGATGCCTGCGCCCGGTGGGCGGTACCGAAGGCATCCATAACAAAAATATCGCATAAAGAGGCGTACTGTTTTGCCAATTCGGAGTCATTAGACGTCTCACCTGTATTAAAGCGAACGTTCTCCAGTAAAACGAGCTCGCCACTACTGACCGTCGCTGATTGCCAATCACGAATAACGGGTAATTCAACGTCGAGGAGCTCGCCGAGGCGCTGGGCAACCGGCGCCAGCGAGTAATCGTCGCTGTATTCCCCCTCGGTGGGGCGACCTAAATGTGACATCAACATGATCCCCGCGCCCGCCGCAAGGGCTGCGCGAATCGTCGGCACGACCGCGGTGAGTCGTGCATCGCTAGTGACGCTTCCGCTTTTGATCGGCACGTTAAGATCTTCGCGAATGAGCACCCGTTTACCCTTAAGGTCTAGGTCAGTCATAAATTTCATGGTTGGCTCCAACAGTCCAAAGGTCGCGGCGATTATGGGCCGCTTGTGCCCTGAAAGGGACCCAGTTCGCCCAGCCTCAAAGCGATATCTAACAGCCGGTTGGCATAAGCCCATTCGTTATCAAACCAGATGAGCACTTTCACCAACCTATCAACGCTCACTTGCGTTTGGCTGGCATCAACGACACTGGAGCAGAGTTCGCCATTGAAATCGCAAGAGGCAAGAGGTTCAGTAGTGAAGCCAAGTATGCCACTCAGTTCGTTATTGGCAGCCTGCGCTAGCGCCGCATTGATTGTCGCTACGCTACAGGGGGATTGGGTGTAGACGGCAACGTCCATTGCCGATACGTTCAGTGTTGGCACACGCAGCGCGTGAGCGGTGAGTTTGTCCTTCAAATTGGGCAAAATACGCGGTACGCCAATGGCCAAACCGGTATCGACTGGAATGATAGATTGAAAGGCTGCGCGGGTTTTGCGCAGATCGGTATTGTGATACGCGTCTAACAGCGGTTGGTCGTTCATTGCCGAGTGCACAGTGGTCACTGTGCCGGCCTCAATGCCAAAGCGATCATCAAGAACACTGAGCACGGGGCATAAGGCGTTAGTCGTGCAGGAGCCCGCTGACACTATGCGCTGCTGCGCTCTTAGTTGATGATGGTTGATGCCCCAAACCACCGTTAGATCTACGTCGGGCTCGGCGGGTTGTGAAAATAACACCCGATTCGCTCCCGCTTGCAAGTGCTGCTCCGCTGTCGCCCTATCGCTAAAGGCACCGGTACACTCAAGCACCAAATCGATCGCGCTACTTGACCAAGGCAGCGAAATGACGTCGTCGATTGAATAGAGTTCAACGTCACTGCCGAGGACCCGCAAACCGTTGACAGTCGGCTCAATGGACGCTGGGAAACGCCCATGAGTCGAATCATAGCGTGCCAAATGAATGGCGGTATCTCGATCAGCGCGTTCATTAATAGCCACTAATTGAAGCGCCTGCTGCGTATCGGCCCTCGTAGCCCAAGCCCTGAAGACCGTGCGGCCAATACGACCAAAACCGTTAATCGCCATTCGCTGTTTCATGATCGAGGTGTCAACCTACCCAGTTGCCGGTACTGCTAATCGAGGATGACCTCTTCCACCGCAGTGACGACATTGTCTACGGTGAAGCCGTATTCTTTCATCAGTACATCCCCTGGGGCTGATTCACCAAAGCTGGTCATACCGATAACACGACCGTCGAGGCCAACGAATTTGTACCAATAGTCGGCATGGGCGGCCTCTACCGCGACCCGAGCTAACACATGGCTAGGCAGCACTGTTTCCCGATAGTGGGCGTCTTGAGCCATGAAGCGCTCCGCGCAGGGCATGGAGACAACGCGAATTCCGCGGCCCGATTCGGCCAGCTTAGTCGCGGCTTCTACGGCTAGCGAGACTTCAGAACCCGTGGCAATGATGATGGCGTCGAGCTCTCCAACTTCCGGTGTCAGCACATAGCCGCCGCGCTCAATGTCTTCCAGGGCCTCGCCTGCACGGTATTGATGGGCCAGGGTTTGGCGAGAAAAAATCAAGGCCGACGGCCCCTCGGTACGCATAATAGCCATTTTCCATGATACGGCTGATTCAACCGTGTCACAGGGACGCCAAGTCTCCAGGTTGGGGGTGCTGCGCAAGCTGGTTATTTGTTCGACGGGCTGGTGGGTTGGGCCATCCTCTCCCAAACCAATAGAGTCGTGAGTGTAGACAAAGATCGAACGCTGGCCCATGAGAGCCGCCATGCGTACGGCATTACGCGCATACTCCATGAAGATCAAAAACGTTGCACCATAGGGAATAAAGCCTTTGTGTAGCGCAATACCGTTCATGATGGCCGACATGCCGAATTCTCGGACGCCGTAGTAAACATAGTTACCGTCGCCGTCCGTTGCCGAAACCCCTTTTGAACCCTGCCAGAGGGTAAGGTTTGACCCCGCGAGGTCTGCTGAACCACCGAGCAGCTCAGGTAGTAGCGGGCCGAGTGCGTTGAGGGTTTGCTGGGAGGCCTTGCGGGAGGCGGTATCGGCACCGGTTTCCGCACACAGCGCAATGTAATTATCGATGTCGGTCTCGAAATTAAGCGGTAAGGCACCACTCAAGCGGCGTGCTAATGTTTCTGCTAATTCAGGGTAGGCCGCTGCATAAGCGCCCAAGCGCTGTTTCCACGCAAGCTCCGCGTCGCTACCCCGTGCTTTTGCATCCCATGCGGCGTAGATGTCGTCGGGGATCTCGAACGGTCCATGATGCCAACCCAGTGCTTCGCGTGTCGCCTGAACCTCAGCTTCCCCAAGGGCGGCGCCGTGACAGGACTCGGTTCCCTGCTTATTGGGAGAGCCCTTGCCAATAATCGTTTTGCAGCAAATCAAGGTAGGCCTGCTGGTATCGGCTTTGGCACAGTCAATGGCTTGATTGACGGCTGCGGGGTCGTGCCCGTCGATATTGGCAATGACCTGCCAGCCATAGCTTTCAAAGCGTTTGGGCGTGTCGTCGGTAAACCAGCCAGCTACCTCACCGTCAATCGAGATGCCGTTATCATCGTAAAAGGCGATCAATTTACCCAGTCCTAGGGTTCCCGCCAGAGAACAGACCTCATGGGAAATGCCTTCCATGAGACAGCCGTCCCCCAAGAATACCCAGGTTCGATGATCAATAACGGCATGATTTTCTCGATTAAACTGCGCTGCAAGCACTTTCTCAGCGAGGGCCATGCCGATGGCATTTGCTAAGCCTTGTCCCAATGGACCTGTGGTCGTTTCGATGCCAGGCGCGTAACCGTATTCTGGGTGGCCTGCGGTTTTACTGTGTAACTGACGGAAGGTCTTTAGGTCGTCAATAGGGAGGTCATAGCCCGTTAAGTGCAGCAAGCTGTAAATAAGCATGGAACCATGACCGTTGCTGAGCACAAAGCGGTCTCGGTCAGGCCACTGAGGATTGTTAGGGTTATGTTTCAGGTGGTCATTCCAGAGGACTTGCGCAATGTCAGCCATGCCCATGGGCGCACCCGGATGACCGCTATTAGCCGCTTGTACAGCATCCATGCTTAGCGCGCGAATGGCATTGGCGAGTTCAATTCGGGAAGGCATAGCGGCTCCAAAAGCGAGATTCCAAGAGCCGCTATTGTCCGCGAACCGGCGTCATCCCGCAATCCGCATTCCTGTAATAATAACGCGCAATGACGCGAGCCCAGCAAACACTTATGATGCCCATTCAGACAGCTTAGCGAAGTCGAACATGCCCAAATCTTATGTTAAACGCATTCTCAATGCTCGAGTCTATGACGTCGCTAGAGAAACACCCCTTGAGCAAGCGTCTTTACTGTCCCAGCGGGTGGGTAATCAAGTATGGCTGAAGCGAGAGGATTTACAGTCGGTGTTCTCTTTCAAATGCAGGGGTGCTTTCAATAAGCTCGTTAATTTGAGTGATGAAGCGAGAGCCAAGGGTGTGGTTGCTGCGTCTGCGGGCAATCATGCGCAGGGCGTCGCGCTGGGTGCGCAAAAACTCGGCATCAAGGCCACCATTGTCATGCCGGTGACTACCCCCTCGATTAAAGTTGACGCGGTGCGCAGTCGTGGCGCGACGGTCATATTAGTGGGTGATACCTTCGACGAGGCGGCAGCAAAAGCACGACAACTAGAAGAGGCAAAGGATCTGACGTTCATCCATCCCTTTGACGACCCGGATGTTATTGCTGGGCAGGGGACGGTGGCGATGGAAATTACCCGTCAAGCGTCCGCACCTTTCGACTATATTTTTATTTGTTGCGGGGGCGGTGGGTTATTGGCGGGTATGGCGGCATACCTACGGTATGTTTGGCCAACCACGAAAATTATTGGGGTGGAGCCTGAAGATGCCGCGTGCGCAAAAGCGGCTTTAGACAAGCAGCGGCGAGTAACACTGAAGGAAGTCGGCCTATTCGCCGATGGCTGCGCAGTGGCGCAGGTAGGCAAAGAAACTTTCCGCATTATTCGTGAAACGGTGGACGACATTATTACCGTGTCAACGGATGAAATTTGTGCGGGGGTAAAGGACATTTTTGAAGATACCCGGGCGATTGCCGAGCCCGCTGGCGCGCTAGCTGTCGCCGGATTGAAGAAATATGCTGACGCACACAACATCGTTGGCGCGTCAATGGCGGCAACGGTGAGCGGTGCCAATACAAACTTCGATCGACTGCGCTATATCTCCGAGCGGACTGAGATCGGTGAACAGCGCGAGGCCATCATTAGCGTCACGATTCCAGAACAGCCAGGCGCCTTTAAGCGGTTTTGTTCCGCGCTGGGTAAGCGCAATATCACCGAGTTCAATTACCGCTATAGCGACAGCCGTTCGGCCCGGGTTTTTGTTGGACTGAGTATTACCCCTGGCGGTCAGGATCTACCCGTCTTGCGAGAAAAGTTGGAGGATCATGGTTATGGGGTTGAGGACTTAACCGACAACGAGACCGCGAAGTTACACGTTCGCTATATGGTCGGCGGTCACGCTTCGCACGCTATTGACGACGAGAGAGTTTTTCGTGTTGAATTTCCTGAGCGCCCGGGCGCGCTAATGAAGTTTCTCAATGCTCTCGGTAAGCAGTTTGATATTTCGCTTTTTCATTACCGGAACCATGGGGCCGCCTTCGGTCGTATCTTAGTGGGCTTCAACGTACCTTCGGGTAAGCTTTCTGCATTGAAATCTGTTTTGGCGGAAGTGGGCTATCGGCATTGGGAAGAGACAGATAACTGCGCCTATCGCAACTACCTGGGCCGACGCTGAGTGCCGATTGTTCTGCCATCGACGAGGTCAAGGCCCATCAAATATGTAAATAATCCACTAAAAATAGCAGGGTTTTTGCAAAAAATGTGACCCACATCACGTTTTGTTTTGGTGGCGTCTGTGTTTGCTGACACTATGTCTGGCCGTCACCGAACAACCGAGTCGAACCGGTAATATGAGCATTAGAATACCAATCAGCACCAGAGTAAGGAAAAAGCGACCTGATTTTCTATGGGTACTGGTCTTCATTGTAAGCCTTGGCGCCCTATCCACTCAGCTCATTGGTGACGACAATCCCCCTATGGCCCTCCAGCAAGCTGCTACTACCGTTCAGTAGACGGCTCACGGCCAATAAACAAGGTGGGGACATGGTTTATTGGCGGGTCCGGGAAACAGCACCCTTATCCATTAATCGCGGTCTATAGCGTCGAACCACTCTATGGCCTGGTCGCTGAGATAACCCTGTACGCGCTGATCATGGGCTTCTTCTGGAAGTCGATGACAGCGCTGCCAGCTATAACCGACACCACAGGCGACACCCTTGTTAATGTCTAGTACGCGGTCATAAAAGCCTCCCCCGTAACCCAGTCGAATGCCGTTGTCGTCGCAGGCCAGCAACGGCACCCAGAGAAAATCAATGGATTCATGGGTGACCTGGGGCGCTTCGGGCAGCGGCTCAATGACGCCAAGCCGCGATTGGCTTGAGGGGTCTCCTGGCTGCCACAGGTGAAAGGTCAAGTCTCTCCCGGTACCGACTCTGGGGTAGGCCACCTGCTTACCGGCTTTCCGGGCAATGGTATCGATGGGGGCAAGGTCTATTTCAGAGCCGTAGGCTATGAAACTGGCAACAATGGCAGCGTCTTGCCAAGGCGCCATGCCGATCAGGTGACGACTGAGGCGTTGGCTTGCGCGGTTGCGCTGCGAGACCGACGTCTGGTCTCTGCGAGCTCGCCACTGTTGGCGCAGGGCAGATTTTTGTTGCGCATCTCCTGCCATAGTGGTGTGCCTCGCTCATGGTACGACGCGCGTTGACCCCCGTCTTTTTTGGAGCGCGCTACCATAGAAAAAAGATCCCAGCGTACCGCTGACAGGTTCGCCCTTGAACCCTGCGGTTCAAGGTGGTGACCGCCGCACTGCATCAGACTTTCCGGTCATGCCGGACATGAGCAACAACAGCGTTCGGTGGTCCCCAGGTAATGCATTATCGGCTCGAGGACTTGCTGTCTGGCGAATACGCTAGGACGAGGAACAGTATAATGGAAAGTGGCTAGTTGATTTCAAGCTGTCTTAGCTGGTATAGGGCTTCATCCAACTGACTATTTAGGGTGGCCACGCGATCCTCATGATTGTCGATACCATGGGGCGCTCCGCCATTGCGAGAGTGAAGCAAGTCATAGCTTAAGTTTAACGCCGCCATGATGGCCACCCGCTCCAGTCCAATAACCTTCCCTGCGGCCCTAATATCACGCATTTGGACATCTAAGTGTCTGGCGGCGTCAAGCAATTCTTCTTCTTGTTCCGGCGGGCAAGCTACTTGATATTCCTTGTCGAGAATTTCTACAGTAATGGTGGGCACGCGATTCATTGGCCACTGCTCTCTATAGCCCGTAACCTTTCAAGTGTCGTGCTGATGTGCGTTTCTGCGTTCCGCTGACGTTCTAGCAACTCGCGCCGTTCTCGCTGCAATTCAGCCGTGCGAATTTTTAGCTGATGGTTTTCATGGTTGAGCTCGCGGCTCAACTCAATGAGTTCCGCCACTTTGATTTCTAGCGCTTGGATGAGTTTCTCTGCCACGACAGTTACACTAATCTCTCAGGTGTTGATCACTATAGGGTCGGCATGCAAAGCGGTCAATGGTGTATTAGCAGTATTAGCGCTTAAAAACCTTTATGATTCAGACCACTGCCGCTGAAAGTGCGGAGACTTATTAATTCTTGCGCCAGTGTGCGCAGAGGAAAATAGTGTGCTGGTAGACTCGCTCGGTGACTACGAAGATATGCCAAGTTGGTCCGAATGCGCCGATGTCTTGTTTGATGCTGGCTTGACGCTCAATCCTTCGGAGCTGCACGGGGCAATCAGCGGCATGCTCGGCGCGGGCCGCAGGTCGGCTAGCCCGGAAGATCGTGACTACGGACTGCTGATTTTAGAGAAGGCCTTAGCGGTTGATCTGCAAGGTGAAGTCGCTGAGTTCACCGGCCGTCTCGTTGATGCGACACGTTCGGCGGTGGCAGATGCAGACTTTGCGTTTCGACCCCTGTTACCCGACGACGACGATCCCATTGACCAGCGATTACTGTCTTTGGGATGCTGGTCCACGGGGTTTTTAACAGGCTTCACTCAGGCAGTAACAGTCACTAACAGTGCAGGCGATGTTGTGCCCCCGGATACGGCCGAGGCGCTGAAAGATTTCGCGGCTATCGCTCAAATCGATCCCAGCGAGGACGATGATGAACAGGTTGAGCGCGAGCTCGAGGAACTAATTGAATACCTGCGGGTAGCCGCAATGAACATTATGCATGATGCTATAGCCAACGAGTAAGGCAAGAGGAATAGGTTATGACAATAAGTAAGAGTGAGTACGCCCGGCGCCGAAAACGATTAATGGACATGATGGCGTCAAACAGTATTGCATTAATTCCGGCGGCCAGTGAATGTACTCGCAGCCGAGATACTCAATATCCGTTTCGACAAGATAGCGATTTTTTGTATCTCACGGGATTTGCCGAGCCGGATGGTGTGTTGGTGTTAATACCAGGCCGGCGCCATGGCCAAGTGCTCTTATTTTGTCGGGATCGAGACCCGACAATGGAGCAGTGGCATGGCTATCGAGCCGGCCCTGACGGTGCGGTCAGCACATTTGGGATGGATGACGCGTTTCCCATTGATGACATTGATGACATTGTGCCTGGGCTTGTCGAGGGTAAGCAGCATATCTACTACGCAATGGGCCACAACGACACCTTTGACCGAAGCGTCATGGCATGGGTCAATCAAATTCGCAGTCAAGTAAGGACGGGTGCAAAGCCACCGGGTGACTTCACTGATCTTGCCTTTCTGTTACACGAACAGCGGTTGTTTAAAAGTGCCGCTGAGTTGCGCATTATGGCTAAAGCAGGCGATATATCTTCGCAGGCGCACTGTCAGGCAATGCGTGAATGTCGGCCCGGTCGTTATGAGTATCAACTGGAGGGCGCTATTGCCCGCACGTTTGCGGAACACGGGGCGCGGTTCCCTGCCTACAACAGTATTGTCGGATCGGGAGCCAATGCCTGTGTTCTGCATTACGATGAGAACCGAGATAGGTTAACCGACGGCGATTTGGTGCTTATTGATGCCGGATGTGAATACAAAGGCTATGCCGCCGATATCACTCGGACTTTTCCTGTCAACGGTAAATTCAGTACTGAGCAGCGTGCACTGTATGATCTTGTTCTAAATGCCCAGCTTGCCGCCATTAAAAAGGTTCGGCCTGGCAACACATGGAATCAGCCCCACGATGCCACGGTGCGCGTCATCACCCGAGGCCTCATTGCGTTGGGATTACTCAAGGGCAACGAGAAACAGCTGATTAAAGACGGTGCGTATCGGGATTTTTATATGCATCGCGCAGGGCACTGGCTGGGGATGGATGTCCATGATGTCGGTGATTATCGCATCGATGGTAAATGGCGGCAGTTGGAGCCGGGTATGGTGTTGACCATTGAGCCGGGTATTTATGTGTCACCGACTAATACCAAGGTGCCAAAAAAGTGGCGCGGTATTGGTATTCGCATTGAGGATGACGTCGCGGTGACTGCGTCGGGCTGTCAAGTATTGACCGCAGGCGTGCCGAAAGTTGCCGACGATATTGAAGCTTTGATGGCTAGCTGAAGGCAATGACTGCGCGGATTGTTATTATCGGCGGTGGCATGGTGGGATTGGGCTTCGCCGTGACCTGTCGCTACGCGCTCCCTAGCGCTAAAATTACGGTACTCGAGGCCCGCCCCATTCCCACCGGTACGCCTAGTCCTCTGGACACCCGTGCGTCAGCATTAAACTTAGCCAGTCAGTCGATTCTCACAGCGTTAGATGTCTGGAGCCCCATGGCTGCGTCAGCCGGTATCATTCATCAGATTCATGTGTCCAACCAGGCGCGTTTCGGTAGTGCAGTCATTGAATCGACTGACTTGGGCGTTGAGGCATTGGGTTTTGTGGTTGAAAACCATGTCATTGGTCGAGCGTTAAAAAACCGTGCAGACGCCTTGGGTATCGCTCTCGAGGCGCCCTGTGAGGTGCAACAACTGCTCACCGATCAACAGCAGCCCGGAGTGAGATTGGTCAATGGTGAAACAAGGCGGGCTGATTTGGTAATTGTGGCTGACGGTAGTCAATCGTCGCTGCGCCAACAGTTGGGTATTGATGTGCAGTGGCATTGCACCGAACAGCATGCGGTGGTGGCCAATGTAAGTTTTGCTGGCGTTCAGCAGGGCATTGCTTTTGAGCGCTTTACCCCCACCGGTCCCATGGCGTTGCTGCCATTACCTGACACCAGCGTAGCTGAGCAGCGTTTTAATGTCGTGTGGTCGCTCAATGAGGCGCGTGCAGCGCAGGTTATGGCTTTGGACAGCGACGCATTTTTATCGCAGTTGCAGGCCGCATTTGGCTGGCGATTAGGTCGTGCGCTGCGGGTCGGGCGCCGCAGTACCTGGCCGTTAAATCGGGTGCGTGTCCGAGAGCAGCGCCGTTCTGGCTTCTTAATTGCGGGTAATGCTGCCCATGGCATTCATCCGGTAGCAGGACAAGGGCTCAATTTGTCGCTGCGCGACGCGGCCAGTCTTGGTGCGAGCCTCAAATCATGGAGCCATCAAGGTGTCGCACTGGGTGACTCGCAGGTGCTCAGAGATTATGAAGCCCGGGTGATAGCAGATCAGGATCGGATAGTAGAGGCCACAGATAGGTTGTCGACACTTTTTCAGACCCGAGGCCTGGCATTGGATTTGCCGAGAGATGCAGCGCTGACGCTGTTAGATGTTCTAAAACCCTTACGTCGCTCGATTGCTCAGCGAGGTACAGGCTTAGATGTGTTGGCCAAGCCCGCGTGGGCGCCACTTTTTTCAGCAGACGAATCCGATGTGCAGGTCACTGGATGAACGAGACCGATGTCATTATTGCAGGGGCGGGAATTGCCGGGTTAAGTCTGGCCGCGTTGTTATCTCAGCGAGGCTTGCGAGTCGTTGTTGTAGATGGCGCTCCCCACCCTGATCGCCTGGGGCCATTGGGCGCCGGCGTAAATGATTGGGATCGTCGCGTCAGCGCGCTGACGCCTGCTTCAAGCGCTTTATTGACCGACATAGGCGCATGGGCCGCTATCGTGGAGAAGCGAAGTGCCGCCTATGACAGTATGCGCGTTTGGGACGCCGAGGGCACTGGCGCCGTTGCCTTTACCGCGTTCGAGGTTGGCGCGCCAGACTTAGGCCATATTGTTGAAAATCGAATAACGGTTGACGCATTACTCGGCGTGCTCGAGCGCGAAAAGACTGTAGCCGTGCGCTGGAATGATCCCATTATCGCCGTTAATAACCACCATACCGCAGGGGTGCAAGTGACCACTGAGAACGGCGATCGTGTGACGGCCCCTCTGCTGGTGGGTGCTGATGGCGCCAAGTCAATCGTTCGAAGGCAGCTGGGTTTCCGCGTTCGACAGTGGTCATATGAGCAGAGCGCTATTGTCGCGACGATCGCACTTGAGCAGCATCATAATGCCAGGTGCTATCAAGCCTTTTTAGCCACCGGACCGCTGGCCTTGTTACCCTTGGCTGATCCCTTGTTATGCTCCATCGTCTGGTCTCTCGACACCTCTTCGGTGGATGCCGTTCGGGCGTTAACAGATGCGGATTTTGTCCTGGCCTTGAACAGGGCACTGGGTGATCAAGCGCCCCCCGTTGCTAAGGTGGGCGCTCGAGCTATGTTTCCACTACAGCAATGCCATGCTGTCGATTATGTCCAGACCAGAGTGGCCTTGGTAGCTGATGCTGCGCACGCAATACACCCCTTAGCTGGGCAGGGCATCAATTTGGGTTTGGCTGATGTTGGCGTGCTTGCAGATGAAATTGAGCAGGCGACAAGTGCGCAGGTAGATTGGGGTGACTTAGCGGTGCTCCGCCGTTATCAGCGTCGTCGGAAAACCGAAAATTTGGCGACAATGGCAGCCATGGAAGGCTTTAAGCGTGGCTTTGGCAGTGGCAATCCAGCGCTTCGTGTGTTGCGCAATGCGGGCCTATCGTGGGTAAATAAAAGTCCACACATTAAGCGATGGCTGACAATGCAGGCGCTCAGTTAGGCAACAGCAAGGACACCCGTAGAGACGATTTATCTAATGAAGTGCACGCTCAGAAAAATGTCAGGATATTTGTACGGCTCGGTTCAGCCCGCAATCGCTATTTCAGTGGAAAAAGAGCCGCTAACTGATAACAAGCGGCGTGATGGCTTAACCGAATGTGCAGTCCTCTTTTCAAACATGTGTGAAATGCCAGAGCGGCCATTGTTTGATAACGTGGGGGCTGCCACTCCCAATGAATTTCTGACCCATCTTGTTGAGTCGCTGTGTGCATTAAATACGCATTGCGGTGACCAGCGTTTCACCCCTATTAAATATTTAGACGAAGAAAACTATGAAACCTATATTGTTCCGACGGTTTCACCAGACCTTGCTGCGCTCAATTTTTCGTCGCTGACCACCTTTCTTAAGAAACATAAAGATCACTTAACGCTGGAAGCAGTCAAGGGTTTTGTCAACACTCTACGTGCTAAAAATAGGGTTTTTCTGCCGCTAGGCACCAACGCGATGAACTTCATTTTTGCGGCCATAGCCCGAAAAATTCCTTTTAAGATACTGTCCAACCGGCATATTATTTTTGGTTATGGAAGTAGCTCTGTAATTTTTATGAGCTCAGTGACGTCTAGAGAAAATGCAGTTGGTGTGGACCTTGCCCACAGTAAACTGTTAACTAAAACATTATTGGGGCTGGCAGAATTGCCTGTGGCAAAGGGATTTGGGATTGATTCTATTGATAGTGCTGTAAAGCGAGCAAGTGAGATAGGTTATCCGGTTGTGTTGAAACCTGTGTGTGGCCGTCGGGGGCGTGGTGTTATCCCTGGTATCGCGTCTGAAGACGCCTTAAGGACTGCTTATTCACGTGTTAGGGCGACAGGCGAAAATAAGCTGCTTATAGAAAAGCACATATCAGGTGAGTGCCACCGAATTACTGTTCTCAACGGGAAAATAATCAATGCCTTTGAGATGCAATCAGCTCGCGTTGTCGGGGATGGTAAGTCATCTGTCAGCGATCTAATTGAGCAGGAGAATCTTCGACCGAGCCGTAATGTCGCGATCAGTTCAATGTGCAAGATCATAGTAGATAATGACGTTATGGATATCCTGAAACAGCAGGGGATAGAGCTTGCTACGGTTCCTGAACAAGGCGATACGGTTTTTCTGGCCTTCGTTTCCAATGAGAGCAGAGGCGGAATGTATTATGAATGTACAGCGCGCTTGCATCCAGAAAATGCCAGGTTATGTATCGCAGTTGCTGAGACAATGAACCTATCGTTAAGTGGAATTGACTTTATATCAGAAGACGCATCAAAGCCGTGGTTCGAAAACAACGCCATGATTTGTGAGGTCAATGCGCAGCCGCAGCTAGGAGAGTTTGGTGAAGACAGCGAGATATTTTTCGCTGTTTTAGACTCAGCGCAGCCGATGGCGGTTCCCATAAATCTGACAATATCGAACGATGAAACCCATCAATCATCTGGGCTCTTTAATAAGACCCTCAATGCAATAGATCTGTATCTCACTCCTGCTGAGGTGTTTCGCAATGGCTGTCCCGCACAGTACTTTACTACGCTTACGATAGCTGAAAATGTGCCAATCAGTGTTCGTCGATCACTTATAGATGCGCTGGTGAGCATCGAGCCTTTATAGTTCATCAGCTGAAGGTGATGTAGAGTCAGACGACAAACCTGTTAGGGTCAGGTGATGGTCTTTGGGTTTATCGGCTGCTCTGCCCACTGCCTGTGACGGCTTTGCGTGTGGTCAGTAGATTCTCAGGCGTATCATCCAAATAGCGGTAGGTCGTGAACCCAAAAAACATCTCGTGCATGGTTTGCAATCCGAAACGCACAGGCATGTTGGGGTTAGGGTTATAGGGGTTGCGATCAGAGTTATCCATAGCACCTTCGGCAATAAGGCGCGTTCCCGCGGGAAGAAGCACAGGCTCTTGCAGCTGATAATTAAACTGCCAGTTGAAGTCATACTTCGGCACCGATAACAGCACTTCCGAACTACCGTCGGGGTACTCGGCAATATATTTCATATGCTTGCCGCGGTAGTGCATGTGGGGCATTAAGCCATAGAGCAGGGCATCGCGTTCAAATTCCTGCACGCCCTCAAGCGGGTGCTCTTTGGTATTGGGGGGTATCAAAAATCGACGCTGACCCGCAGAGCCCCCAGACATAACGTACTTGGGAGGTTGGTCGTGTAGATAAATGCCAATCTGGGTTTCGTCGGTCGTTGCTTTCCCTGTGGTGGTGTAGTGCATTTGCAATAACAGGCTGGAACCGGCGCGAATCAGTGCGCCGGAATTGTCCCGCCAAATATCGGGTTGACGTCCTGGGGCAAAGCCGCCAATCGAGTCACCGAGGGCGCCATCGTCACTAGTAGTTCCGGCAGTACGATCAGCAGGACTCGAGAGGTAGGTGATGATGTGGTGCAGTACTTTGCGGTCCCCAGGGACGTATTCAACGGCCCGCAGCCAAACGTCTTGGTCAAGATTTAAGGGTACGGGTACGTAACGGTAATCAATGACCCCAGTTGCGGGTATTTTCTGAGCGGGCACTTTCAGGACAATATCGGGCTCACCCATGGAAAACGTGGCATCGCTAAATGTCAGCGCTTTGAGCGGATCCGCCTGATCATCGCCCGGTGCCCCGGCATCAATCCAGTGCACCAAGGTTTGGAGTTCCTCAACGGACAGGCCCGCGGCCTCTTGCACCGGACGACCAATATGGGGGTCGAGCTGACCCGGAGGCATGCGCCGTGTCAGCAGTACTTCTTTCATCATGCGTGACCAACCTTGCACCATGGCGTGCTCGGTCATGGCCCAGGGACCAATGCCACCCACCTGATGGCATTTCACACAGTGCTGTTCGAGTAGCGGGGCAATGTCGGTGGAATAGCTTGGAGGTGCCTTTGCGTGGCTTTCCTTTGCTGGAAAAGTAATGAGGCAGCCTGGCGCGTCGGGGACGTTGTCGGGCAGGAGAGTTCCCGCAAGGTAGGCGTCAAGGGCATCGCGCAAGTAGTGGTTTTCAGCTTCGGGCTTTTGCGTTTCATAGTGCAGCCGGTCATCTACAGGCCCGCGATAAACAATCTCTTGAGTCTGGGGGTTGAGTATAAAAACTTCAGACGTGCGATCAACGCCCAGTGATTCAGCAATTAGCTGGGTTTCATCGATGAGTATGGGAAAGTCATAACTAAAATGCACAGCCTCGGCGACAATACTCGCGCGGTTGTCTTGGGGTTGGGGGTTTAGCATAAAAAATTGTACGCCCCGATCGGTGTATTCGTCACGAATGGCGCGTAGCTGGGGTACGCTGTTACGAACAATCTGGCAGCCGTTGCCCTGCACAAAAATAACAATAGCCTTTTGATCGCCATACCAGCTTAGCTTATGGTGTTTGCCGGTTTGGTCGAGCAACGCGAAATCACCGATGCGCTGCGACGGTGTAGCTTGAACGAGTGGTCCCGCCATGATACCCATTGCCAATGCCAGAACCGCGAACTTTTTCATATCTGTCTCCCTCAGGTACCGCTGCGCGTTTTTATTACCGCAGCGGTCAATATTTTACCGACATTAGGCGCAGTTTCCATGTGCTTTATGCTATAAAACCGCCATCAAGAATGGAGCACACCTCAGGAAATGGATATAGCGCATGCGTTGGTGAAACGGCGGTCATTGCTGGCAGTCCTCACAATAGCCACCAGCATTGGTGTTGGCTGGGGCGTGACGAAAACCAGTATCGACCCTCGCTCTGATGCCATTTTGCCTGAAGACGACCCCTATGCTGCTCAGGTTGAAGCTGTTGAGGCAGATTTCCCCCGAAACCGGTCAGCGCTATTCACCTTTATTGCCCCGGACGGTGACATATTTAACCGTGAAGCCCTGACGGCCATGGAGGCGTTGCACGCGCGCTTTGGCGAGGTGCAGTCTGCCGTGGCGGTGGGCTCGCTAGTGAACTATCGACTCAATCCGGTCGATGAAACCCAGTATGGGCGTCAGTACTTACTGCCACCGGTAGACAGCTTAAGCGATGACGAGTTGGCCCAGGTGCGAGATATTGCCCTTGCCGATGAAGACTTGGTGAAGACCCAACTTGCCCGGGATGGCGACATGGCTCTTGCTGCTTTCAAGTATCGGCCCAGCGGTGAAGGCCTGGCCGAGCGCCTTGACATCGCGCGCTCGGTTGTGGCGCTGCGAGATCGGTTGCGAGAAGATTATCCCGGCGTTGAGATCTATGTCTTGGGTAATGACCTATTTGAGCTCGACAGTTACAACGCACAAATCAAAGACAGAAACAATTTAGCGCCGTTGGTGGCTTTGGCCACTACGGTGTTGCTATGGCTTTGCCTGAACTCGTTGGTTTATGCCCTATGTACCTTGGCAGTGTCTTTTTTGGCGATTTTACTCACCATAGGCACCGTAGGATGGTCGGGTTTTGCCTTTAATCAAATTTCCAATATGGGACCTTTGGTGGTTCTGACCATTGCTATGGCTCACGGCATTCATATTATCGCTATTTACTTGCAGGGTTTGCACGAGGGGCTGACAAAAATAGATGCTCTCGAGCACAGTGTGCGACTCAATTTACAGCCGGTCACCCTGGCAACCGTAACAACGGGCATGGGGTTTCTCAGCCTCAATTATTGTTCATCGGCGGGAATTTATGGTTTTGGTAATGCCGTCGCGATAGGCGTTTTTTGGGCCTACTTGGTGACTCTGACATTATTGCCCGCCCTGATTATGTGGGTGCCTACCCATCGTATTCCCCGTCCACTTGGTGTGCGCGGCATGATTCGTCGGGTGTCAGCGTTGGTCACGCAGCGCGGTAACGCGCTATTTTGGGGGTTGTCGCTCATTATTGTCGTCTGTCTTGCCATGCTGCCGCTCAACAAGGTCGATTTTGATCGTTTTGAATTCATCGATAAGGATTCTGATTTTCATCGTGTCATCACCGCACTGGCCGAGAAGATCGGCAATGATCAGTCCCTTGTTTACGCGATCGACAGCGGTGAGTACTACGGCATTGCCAACCCTGAATTCATGTTGGAGATCGAGCGCTTTGCGGATTGGCTAGAAGAGCAACCCGACGTGGGTCTTGTTAACAGCTACGTGGGCATGCTGAAAACCCTTAATGAAGCAGAGAACGACAACGATGAGGCTTGGCACGTACTGCCCGACGACAATCTGCAGGTCATCGACTACCTTGTGGGTTATCAGTTGGTGCAAGAAATAGAGCCACACCTAGAGCCTATATTCGATCCTGAGTACACCACGGTGCGGGTCGTTGTGGGCACCTCTAACCTGTCCAATGTTCAGCTGCTCGAGCTCAATCAACGCATCGAAGCGTGGCATTCTAACAACATAAACCCCGACTACCGTGTTTTACATGGCAGCAATACCATACTCTATGCCCGGCTTAACGACACCATTTCAAGACAGTTGCTGGAAGGCTTCACGGTCAGTTTTCTGTTGATTACGTTAACGATGCTGGTGGGTTTGCGCAGTGTACGCTACGGACTTATTAGTATCGCGCCCAACTTACTGCCTCCCGCGGTTGTGTTTGGCGTTTGGGGCCTTTTTGTGGGGCAGCTCAGCCCTTATATTCTCATGCTTTTCTCGATCAGTATTGGGTTAGTGGTCGACGATTCGGTACACGTATTGAGCAAATACATGGCGGCGCGTAAGGCGGGGAAAAATCCTGATGAAGCAGTCCGCTACTCCCTCGATAAAGCCGGTTCAGCGATTACCATCACTACGGCTGCATTGGCTATGGGGACGTTTATATTGGTGTTTTCTAACACCTACTACTATCAAAATGTTGCGCTGATGCTGACCCCGATTATTGTCGTGGCATTGCTGTTGGACGTACTGTTTCTGCCGCCTCTGCTCGTCAAGCTGGATAACATGTTTGCTCGCCCAGACCAGGTATCCGCCTAACGCTCAATCACGATATCGCTGTCAAGCCGCGACTGAATACCGAGGGGTTTCAGGTGGTTTGCGAGTCTGCGGCGGCCGACTCGACATCGTCAGAGATGCCGCCGATGAGGTCATTGCGCGACGCCAGCGTCGTGCACGGCCGCTACGCTGTCTCCTTCCTTGCTCCTCGGCGCAAAGACCAGTAACGCGTTACCGGGCTCGTGATTATACAGGCCATACCCTGAGTTGAGGACCATATGTCCTGCGCCAATGGCGGGGCCTGAGCCACTCATGCCGCCGCCCCGGGCCGATACCCCATTGGTTCCCATGCTTGGCGTTTTGGTGTCGTATGACCAGAGGATGTCTCCGGTTGCACTATCGTAGGCGCGCACGAGACCATCAAGATGGCCGGCGATGACAGCGCCATCTATTGCAGTAAGCGCCGCTGACACGCCCGGATCACAGAAAGGACGACCTTCCCCGCAAACATTTTCCTGCACGTATTGCCAAAGCACCTTGCCGGTCACGGCATTAACGGCAGAGACCCCGGGACGAGCTTGGTCGGGATCAAGCCACTCACCGTTGCGGGTATCATTCATATCGTTCATGGGAACAAAGACGGTTGTCCCTGCCGCTGCCATGCCAAAGTGGACGCCGCCTTGGATGCTTCCTCTCCCCAGCTTCACCTCCCACAGTTTGGTTTGCCCAGTTTCTGAGTCAAGCGCGAATACGCGGCCATCTTTTTGTCCTGCGACAACCAATGTTTTACCGTTTCCCACCTCGACCAATAGCGGGCTCGAAGCCTGATCGAAATCGGGACCGTCTTCTTCTGGGCAGTTAGGGTTGTCGGCCATCATGCAGGCGACATTCCAGGCATCCCCCGGAAACGTTTGCCGTGACCAGAGGCGCTCACCGGTATCGAGCGCCACTGCAATGATGGAGTCGCTATTAGTGTCCGCTGGTGATGAGTAGTTTTCTCCCGTACCAAAGATCAGCAAATTTCTGTCAACGTCGATGGTTGGGCTCGTCCATACGGGAGCACCGGAGGGGGCTAGCACCTCGGTTCCCAAGCGTGTGGCTCCCACTGCTTTGGGGGGCGTTGGAATCGCGTAACTATCCCAGATGATGCTACCGCTGTCTCCGTCGACGGCTAAGATGTGACCCCGGAAGGTGCAACACACATAGTCAGGATTAGCGGCAGTAATGACCTCCAGCGAAGACACGGGCACGAATAGATTTCCTCCGGCAACCGCAGGCGTCCCTGTCAGTGTGGCGCTATGGTGGTCGTCAGCACTCATACTCCATACAAATTCGCCTGTGCTCGCATCCACCGCATACAGGTTGGCAATGATGTCGCCAAAATAAGCGGTTGGGACGCCATCGGGACCGCGTTTGCCGAGCGTAATGCCTGTGCGCACCTCAGCGCGAGCGGCGAAGGTCCAGCGCACGCAACCAGTTTCCAGATCGAAGGCGTAAACGGTACCGTCCTGACTGCCAACAAACACCGCGCCCATGGCAATGGTGGGCTGTGATCTCGCCCGGGTAGCGCCGGGGAAGCCAAAGCTCCATTTGAGCTCAAGGTCACCCAGTTGGTTTGCGCCGAATCCGGCTATGTCCTTTGAGACATAGCGATTGGTGTCGCGTCCCCAACCGGTCAGTAGGCCTTCATCAAGTTCAGAGAATGCTGAATGAGGTTCCTCGCACCGCGTGACTTCTGCTACGGCGTTGGGGTCGCCAAGTCGTCTTTGCGTGATGTATTCGACAATGTGTTGTTTTTCGCCATCAGCCAGGTGCGCGGCCTGTGACTGCATGATGCCCTCGGTAATCGAGCGATAAAGCACCTGTGGCGACATCAGCTCCAGCCACGTAGTGTGGGGCGCTTTGTAGACCTGCGCTTCATGACAGCCGGCGCAGTGCTGCGTGTAGAGCGGCTTGCCCGGCAAGGCATCGCGATCACCGAGATCACCCACCCATGCATATCCCTCGTCCATGGAGTTCAGCGTGGAGGGTCCTTCGTCATTGTCTAGCGCACTGTTATTGCCTTCGGTTGCACTGACTACACCGGCTTGCAGTAGCAGGCTCGCCGCTATGGGGAGCAAGTGAGTAACGCGCCAGCCTGGCGTGGTGTTTGGTTTCGACATAGCATTATCTCCTTGATGGGTACTATATTCTTCAGTCTGCACCTGTCGGAAAACGGTGGCACTTTTTATGGGATGACGGCGACGCTGGACACCTGCACGATGCCCTCCATTGAAACGCTAGTCTATCGGAATTTATCTAGTCGGTCTGCGATTCAGTCCCACCTTCCTAAATGAAATAGATGTTATTTATAGTAGGCTGCCGCTATAAGCTGCTCGGACTTTGCACAACGTAAACTTGGGCTGCGTGACTGAGCCTTCAGGCTGCCTACCCCAATAGGCGCCCGCATCGCCTAGGTGTTCCGTCAACCCGATACATTCGTTTTCAGTGGCCCAAAGCCATCAATTGTGCTTTTTTCTATAAAGCTCGCAGGTACCAAAGGTAGTCCAAATCGGGAATCTGGCTATGGTAGTCATTGCTCTCACCGCGACGAATGGCGCTATAGACCCGGGTAAACTTCGGGCCAAGATAATCGCGCAGCACCTCACTGTCAGAAAAAAATTGGATGGCGTCATCTAAACGAGTGGGTAGGGACGTTTGATCTTCAGAGAGGTCCGCTTCACGGGCCACGGGAGGACCAGGATCTCCTTTTTGGAGGAGGCCCCAATGGATACCCGCTAAAACAGCGGCCAGCACGACGTAGGGATTGGCATCTGCGCCGGCAACACGATGCTCAATGCGACGACTGTGTGCAGCAGAGCGCGGGATGCGTAGTGCTACATCACGGTGGTCATAACCCCAATTTTTCCCCGAGGGCGCCAGCGCACCGGCTTGAATGCGACGATAAGAATTAGGGTTTGGAGCAAAGCAAAGCATTGAAGCGTCGAGCATAGCGCTCAAACCCGCTACCGCATGACGCAGTCTGGGCATGAGTTGGGGTGGGTTACTGGGGGTGTTTTCGGCAAAAATATTTTGCTCCGCTGCATCGTAAATACTGGCGTGAATATGCATACCGCTGCCCGGAATGTTGGCAAAAGGTTTGGCCATGAAAGTGGCGCCAAAACCGTGTTTTCGAGCAACGCCCTTGACAATTCTGCGCAGCAGTACCGCGTGGTGCCCTGCGAGGATGGCATTGCTTTGGTGATGGGTGTTTATCTCCCATTGACCTGGCGAAAATTCACTGTGGATCGCCGTGAGGGGTACGCCCTGAATCTCACTGGCTATGCGTACATCATTGAGAAAGCCATCACAATCAAAGAGGTCGTCAGGCATGCAATATTGAATGCCCTCTTGAACCCATTGAGTTCCTGGAATATTGCCTTTTAGCGGTGTAGGGCGGCCGTCTTCTGATTGCGCGAGCAGATAAAACTCAAGCTCTGTGGCGACCGTGGGGTATAGGTCTAGGTTTGAAAATTGTTCAAGCACCGATACCAGCGGCGCGCGCGTATCAACCCAATCAAGATCGCCTTCCTCAGTGGTATAAGCCACCATGACCTGCGCGACAGGCGATTCGTACCACGGGACAACCGCGAGGGTGCCTGCGATGGGGCGAATAATCTGATCGGGATCTCCACCCAGCTCCGGATAGGGTGTTGTCGCGTAAAAATCGCCACGGATACCTAATAGCGGCGCAGACTGGGGCGATAGAAAAGAACCGCTAAACAGTCGTTTAAATTCTGACCGCTGGATGCGTTTACAGCGAGCAATACCTGAGAAATCAGGCATGATCAGCTCGAGCACCTCAATACTTGGATTGCGCTCCAAAAAGCAATCGAGCTCGGCTTGGTCCGCATAGTCCATTAAAATACCCATCCCTTAACAACCCCTCAAAATAGAAAATCGCACCCTGTTTGTCTACCTCTCGTATAGCATATTCATCAACCCACTTCTGTATTGGTACACTAGCCGAAGCTTACGGAGGATCAACGCGACCGAGGTTTACCATGTTTGGCTTACGCTCACTTCAAGAGACCCGAGAACACACGCAGTCGTTTTACGCCGCCACAGCCAATACCCCCACGGCTTATCCTGCGTTAACCGACGATAGGCGTGCCGATATTGTGGTCGTAGGCGGGGGTTTTTCCGGCGTTAATACGGCTCTTGAGCTGGCTGAGCGTGGTTTTGACGTCGCGTTAGTAGAGGCCAATCGCATTGGTTGGGGAGCGAGTGGTCGCAATGGTGGCCAAATTATTGGTGGTATTGGCCATACGCCTGAGCGCTTTAAAAAATCGATAGGTGCTGACGGCATCCGGGCAATTCACCGCATGGGCATCGAAGCGCGGGAGGTGATTCGCCAACGAGTAGAACGCTACGCGATTCAATGTGATCTTAAGTGGGGCTACTGTGACGTTGCGCTGAAACCACGACATATGAAACAGTTCGCACAGTGGCAGGCCTTCGAACAAGCGATTGGGAATCCCCATCCCTACACGCTGCTAGATCGTGAACAACTGAAAACCTATGTCAATTCAGATCGCTATCTGGGCGGTTTGCACAATACTGCTAACGGTCACTTGCATCCCCTCAACCTGTGCATTGGCGAGGCGCAAGCCCTCGCTGGTCTAGGCGCGAGTATCTACGAGCAGTCCCGAGTAGTGACCATAGAACAGGGTTCAACGCCGGTGGTCCGCACTGAAGCGGGGAGTATCAGCGCCAATACCGTTATCCTCGCTGGCAACGCCTACATGGGTGGCCTAGTGCCCAAGCTCAGTCAGCGTGTGCTGCCCTCAGCGAGCTCTGTTATTGCCACCTCCCCACTGTCATCTGAACTGGCCAACGCACTGTTGCCCGGCGACGTGGCGGTCTGTGATCCGAGAACAGCACTGGACTATTTTCGGCTATCGGCCGATCGGCGCTTACTCTTCGGCGGCCTGTCCAATTACACCGGGTTGGAGCCAAAAAATCTCAAGGAAGTGATGCATAAAAAAATGACCCATGTCTTTCCCGAACTCGACAGTACGGATGTGGACTATGCCTGGAGTGGATGGATTGGTATTGGCATTAACCGCATGCCACAACTGGGCCAGCTGTCTGACAACATTCACTATATTCAGGCCTACTCAGGGCATGGCGTCGCCCCTACGCATATGATGGCCAAACTGACCGCTGAAAAAATCGCTGGCGAATCCAGCCGCTTCCAAGCCATGGCTAATATTCCCCATCTGGCGTTTCCAGGCGGTCCACTCATGGGCCGATTACTACTCGCTGTAGGCATGTCGTATTACAAAGCGCTCGATTATTTGTAAATCGCCCTTGTAGCGTAGTCAGGTGACCACGTTTTAGTCCGATGTCGAAAAATATGCCATAGTCGGTAGCTCATAGGGGGCAGGTCATAGTGGTTGCGAGCGTACCATCAGAAGATAGCGTAGTAGTGGTCAACGAGGTGATTTGCCGTTGAGTTTATTCACGCTCACCATTGCCATCAGTGTCCTGCTCTTCGTGGCGGTAGGCAATTATGCAGGACGAAAAGTCAAGAATGTAGACGACTATTTTGTGGCAGGTCGGCAGGCGCCGACATTACTCATAGTGGGAACGCTCGTGGCGAGCCTGATGAGTACAACGGTATTTATGGGGGAAGCAGGCTTCACCTATGCGGGGCAGTTGGGACCTTATCTGCTGCTGCCAGGCATCACCGTGACCGGATATATTTATGGTGCACTGTTTTTTGGAACCTATTTACGTCGCAGTGAAGCAACCACGGTGGCCGCTTTTTTTGGTGAGCGATTCGCCGATAGGGGTGTGCAACGTATTGCTGGACTAACCGTCATTGTTGGCCTTGGCGGCTATTTGCTGGTGGTGACCCAAGGGGCAGCGCTGTTGGTCGCCGAACTCACCGAGTTTAGTTACATCGGTGCCATCGTTATCGCTTGGCTGAGCTACTCGGCCTTCACACTTTATGCGGGATCACGCGGAGTTATTTTATCCGACACCCTTATGTTCTTGTTGTTTACCGGCGCGACCCTGTTTTTTGTCGGATACCTTCTGGAGGAATTTGGTGGCATCCAAACGGCGATCCAAGACTTAACGCGCCAGACAGTGAAGCCGGAACTGACCAGTTGGCATGGCATTATTGGCGAGGGCACAAGTTGGCCCACAGCACTCGATTTTTTTATCTGGTTTCTAGTGATCGATCTGTCTTGGAGTTTGGTCTATGCCATAAGCCCCTGGCAGGCTAGCCGGCACCTCATGGCAAAAAGCGAACACGTTGTTTTACGTGCATCTATTTACACCTGCATCATCGTCATTTTTCTGCAGATGCTTATTTACGGTGCGGGTGGGCTTATTAATCTTGCAAATCCGAATATAGAGCCTGTCGAGACCGTTTTGATATGGGCGGCCACCCATATTGTACCGACTTTTCTGGGTGCCTTACTGGTGGCGGGTATTGTTGCGGCGGCACTGTCCTCAGCGTCGACTTTTCTTTCCTTGGTGGGTTTTAGTGTCAGTCGCGATCTCATGCCCGAACGCAACAGCAGCAGCTTGCGATTCACGCGTATAGCGATGGGCTTGGTCAGTCTGGTCGTGTTGGCGCTGAGCATTGTAGTGCCACCCAATGTCTTTTGGATAACGCTGTTCATCGGCACTGTGTTCGCCTCTAGCTGGGGGCCTGTGGGATTGCTGAGCATTTGGAATAAATCCATCACCGCCCGGGGCGCACGCTGGGGAATGGTGGCTGGACTGGTGGGGAATATCATTCCAGCAGGTCTTGATTATGTCGGTTTTATTGATCTGCCCAGTTATTTTGAGCCGGTACTCCTGGGCATTATAGCGTCACTGGTGGCGGTTTGGATGGGGTCGCGCGGCCAGTCGCCCTCAGCCACCGAGCAGGCTTATCGTAGCGAACTACACAAAACCCCTCTGACCGATATCAGCGCCTCAGAAACTCGAATTACCCTACTGGCGCCCGTCCTCCTGCTGGTTTATGGGGTGTCAATGCCTTGGCTACTGCTCTATTACTATGTAAGCCCTTATCAAGCAGCGGCAGGGCTGCTGCATCCCGATGGATCGCTGAACTGGCAGTATCTGGAACCCTGGTTTGCGTTGGGGCCGGCGTTGTTACACCTCCCGCTGGGGCTGCTGGCGTGGCATGTTATTCGCGACCGCTACATGCCAAGACAGCCTGACGAGTAATGACATAACCGACCAGATTGATCAGCGAAGATCTACCGAGTGGAACGGATTTAGCTGGCGCTTTAGCGGTCGCGAAGAATGCGTTGGGCAGCATTGTGCCCGGGCGCGCCGGTGACACCACCGCCCGGATGGGCGCCCGACCCGCAAAGATAAAGACCGGGTATCGGCGTTGCATACTGGGCTGCGTCAGGGTGTGGGCGCATATTAAATAGCTGGTCAGGCTCTAAACGGCCGTGGCAAATGTCACCTCCAGTCATACCCAATACACGCTCCAAGTCGAGCGGAGTCATGCATTGATGGCCCACAAGAATTCGCCTTATGTCAGGTATGAATCGCTGGACATAGTCGAGTATCCCATCAATGACGGCCGGTTTACTGTCATCCCAAGACCGGCCCTCGCTGAGGCTGTAGGGCATGTATTTACACAGTAAGCTCATGACGTGGTGTCCCGGTTTGTCGGTCAGATCCTGGTCAATGACACTGGGAATAATAGCTTCAATGATGGGCGGGTTGGCGGGTATGCCGCTGCGAGCGCTGTGAAATGCCTCGTTAAGGTGTTGGGCGCTTTCGATAAACGTAATGCTCGCCGTATGGTGGGCGCCGACATCCCCGCCGCTGGGTAAAGCGGAGAAATCGGGCAGCTCGGAGAGCGCTAGATTCATGCGTAACGAAGCCGACTCCTGACGAAATGCGCCGATATCTCGCGCGAAAGCCTCGGGCAAGTGTTCGCTTCCCAACAAGGTTAAGAATGTGCGCTTGGGATCGGTGTTTGCAGCCACTGTCGTCGCGCTAATGACTTCACCACTCTCAAGGGTCACTCCACAGACCCGACCGGCCTGAAGATTAATACGGGCAACCGATGCCTCGGTCCTGATTTCCGCGCCGTGCGCCTGCGCGGACTGCGCCATAGCCTGAGTAATGCTGCCCATCCCCCCTTTAACCAGACCCCAGGCGCCCTTGCGACCAGCTATTTCACCCACCGCATGATGTAACATAGCCAGACTGGCGCCTGGTTGGCTCAGTGGTGCGAAGTTCGCTGGCATAACGTGTGCGGCGACCATGGCTTTGACGGCCGGGCTGTCAAACCAGCTGTCAATAATGGTCTCTGGGGCGCCAATAAAAAATTGCATCATGCGCCAACGCGATTCGGCATCCAAACGGAAAACATCAACCCCTAGCTTTAAAGTGCTCATAAGATCGCTGACCCCTTGATCCCCGAGACGGGGCGGCGCTGTTAACCACTGCTTTGCCAACAACCCGGCTACCTGATCGACCACCCGTTCAAAGGCACGATAGGATTCGTAATCGGTTGATGAAAACTTGGCAAACTGGTTGCGATTATGAGATTCGTCCGCGGTAAGGAGCAGGTACTGACCTTGTGAATTCATATACAGTGAATTCTCTAGAGGCAGGGGCTGATAACCGTACCGCTCGAGCTCGAGGTCGTTAACGATTTCGGGTCTGAGCAGGCTGACCACGTAAGAAAATACCGAGTTACGGTACCCGGGATGAAACTCTTCAGTAACCGCGGCACCGCCCACCATGGAGCGTCGCTCGAGGACACAAACCCGTTGCCCGGCGCGAGCGAGATAGCCCGCGGTTGTCAGCCCATTGTGTCCGCCCCCAATAATGACAGTATCGTAGGTATTCATTAATCCCACTTCCTCCGCATGGCACCAGTGGCAAGCCAAATAGACTATTATGCACAAAGCTTATATCGAATCGAGCCCGCAAAAACGCGGTATTAATTTGCTTTACAAGCCTGTGTGCTAAAGCCAACAGGATACAAGGATAGGCCATGAAAATACTCACTGCTCTCGCCCTGCTAGCCGTTGTACTTCCCGGTTTTGCCGCTGAAAATCAACACTACCGCGTGCTAATGGCCGGCGAGGATATTGGTCATCTGAGAGTCGAGCAAACAGGCGAGCGGCTTAGCATTGACTTTGATTACAAGCAAAATGGCCGGGGCCCGACCATTGCGGAAGCAATAACGGTGGACAATCGCGGCTTTCCTATCGATTGGACAATTGCTGGTCAGACAACTTTTGGCAGCGCTGTCGACGAGTATTTTCGCGCCGATGATGGCGTAGCTCGCTGGCGAGATGCCACCGGGCCCGGGAGTGCAGCGTTCACCGATAATCCAGCCTTCTATGTCAACCAAAATGGCAGTGCTTACTCCAACGCGCTGTTAGCCAAGGCCTTGTTAGCCGCTCCCGACCAGCGCATGGCAGTTTACCCGGGCGGAGAGGCATCGATTGTTAAGCACATGAGCACAACATTGTCAGCGCAAGGCATTGAAGCGAACATTACTGCTTACCAAATACTGGGCTTAGATACAGCGCCTCGGCTGGTGTTCCTCGATGAAAATAATGAATACTTTGGCACGGCGACGGCTCGCTTTGCTCTCGTTCGTGCGGGTTTTGAAGCATTTGAAAAACAACTGCGAGGCCTTTCTGAAGCGCTCTCCACCGAACGTTTTGTCAACATTCAAGCGGACGTGGCACACCACTATACCGACCCTGTGCGGATTCGTAATGTCCGTGTTTTTAATGCTGAAGCACTGTCCTTAACCGATCTCAGTGACGTCATTATTTACGGAAATCGGATTGCCAGTGTGCAGGTGGCAGGTAGCCCGACAACTGATCAGGAAGTCATTATTGAGGGTGCGGGTGGTACGCTTGTTCCCGGGATGTATGAAATGCATGGACACCTAGGTCAGGACAATGCACTGCTGAATATTGCTGCCGGTGTTACGTCGGTTAGAGATATGGGTAATGAAAATGCCGTGTTGGAAGACCTCATGCGGCGTATAGATGAAGGTGTGATCGCCGGGCCGCGGATCACCCGATCCTGTTTTATCGAGGGTGACAGTGAGTTTGCGTCGGCCACCGGTGAAACGGTGGCTACGCTAGACGACGCGCTAGCGATGGTGCGGTGGTGCGGTGCTCGAGATTTTCAGCAGATCAAACTGTATAATTCGATGAAACCTGAATGGGCTCAAGCGCTAGTGGCCGAAGCGCACCGTTTAGGGTTACGTGTTGCGGGGCACGTCCCCGCTTTCTCTACAGCTGACAATATGATCAGTGCGGGCTTTGACGAAATTACCCATGCCAACCAGCTCATGTTGGGCTGGGTGTTAGCGCCCACCGAGGATACGCGCACTTTATTTCGCTTCACAGCTATGAAGCGTTTTCCGGCGTTGGATATCAATGCAGATATTATTGAAGCTACGTTATTGAGTATGGTTCAAGGCAACGTAGTGCATGATCCTACGATGACTATTCATGAACATGGGCTGACCGCCATCGATGGACAGCCCGCCCCCATGGCCCGCGCGATTATTGACCATCTACCCACCAATGAGCAGCGCTCCCTCAAACAAGAACTGTTTGGTACATCATCCGCCGAGGAGCGAGCCGACTACGTGGCGGCTTTTGAATTTATTATGACCGTGCTGACCAAACTTCATGAGCGAGGTGTTTTACTCGTGCCAGGTACCGATCTTGGGGGCTCGTTTTTCTATCACCGTGAACTTGAGCTATTTGAGCAGCTGGGGTTGACGCCAGCGGAGGTCCTCAAGCGAGCCTCCTTGGATATGGCCGATTATTTAGGTCAAAGTGAAGATCTGGGCTCCATAGAGAAAGGCAAATATGCCGATTTTTTTCTAGTGCCCGGGGATCCGACAAAAAATCTCGACGAGATCAGAGCCATTCAAATGGTTGTCTCCGACGGAGTGATTTACTTTCCTTCTGAAATTTACCCAAAGTTTGGCATTCGCCCCTTTTCGACGGCACCTGCCGTCACGGCACCATCAGGGGCGAAGCGACCGTAGAGGATTGATCGTTTAGTCGGGATGGGAGGACATATGCGGCAGCAAACGGATGGCAACCTTGGACGGCGCCTGTGCGCGGGCGTATGGCTATCTTTGTCTGCTGTGTCTGCTGCAGACACGCTGATTGTCAATGCGTTAGTGCTAGACGGTACGGGCGCTCCGGCTCAACAGAGCAGTATTCGCATAAGCAATGACCGGATCGTAGCGGTCGGTCCATTGACGGTTTTGGCCACCGATACAGTATTCGATGCTCAGGGACTCGCAGTCGCTCCGGGATTTATCGATACTCATAGTCATGCAGATGAGCATTTGCTTTCACAGCGCGATGCTTGGCCAAAAATTACGCAAGGTATCACCACCGTGGTAGTGGGGCAGGACGGAAGCTCTCCTTATCCCCTCAACGGGTTTTTCGAAGCCCTGAGTCAGACGCCAGCTAAGGTCAACGTGGCAGCGTATGTGGGTCACAATACCTTGCGTGACGCGGTTATGGGGAAAAACGCTAAACGTGAGGCTAGCCCTGCGCACATGCAGTCAATGGCACGCTTGCTTGACTCAGAGCTTGCATCGGGCGCTTTAGGACTATCGACGGGACTCGAATATGAGCCGGGTATTTATAGTTCTACAGCAGAAGTGATTTTCTTGGCGGCGCATACCGCTCAGCGGGGTGGTCGATACAGTAGCCATCTACGCAGCGAGGATCGGTGGTTTGAGGACAGCATCGAGGAGATTATTGAGATCGGGCGTGTCACCGGTATGCCCGTACACATTGCGCATCTTAAATTGGCCATGAAGCGGCTTTGGGGTAGCGCGCCTGCGCTACTACAGCGACTCGATAGTGCGCGGGCATCGGGTGTCGATATCACCGCCGATATTTATCCGTATACCTATTGGCAATCTCATATGATGGTATTGTTGCCCGAGCGAGATCCTCTCGACAGCGACGCTATCGATCTCGTCATGCGAGAGCTCGCCCCTCCTGAGGGCATTATTTTTACGCATTTTCCGGTTGAGCCTAACTACGTCGGTAAAACCCTGACCGACGTGGCTGCGTTGCGAGGCGAAAGTCCCGGAGAGGCCTTCTCCCAGCTAGCCCAACTGTCTATTAAGCACGAGTTACAGACCGGTCAGTCCGGGGATATGATTATTGGAACCAGTATGGCTGAAGGCGATCTTCAACTGCTAATGGATTGGCCACATACCAATATTTGTACCGATGGCGGTCTGCAGGATCGCCACCCGCGTGGTGCTGGCAGCTTTCCTAGAGTATTGGGCCATTACGCGCGAGCGCTGGGAAAGCTAACGTTAGAAGCGGCGGTGTATAAAATGACCGGGTTGCCTGCCGAGCATTTGGGTCTCGAGACCCGCGGGATCATTAAGGCAGGTTATATGGCCGACCTAGTGATTTTTGACCCGGACACCATCATTGATCGAGCGACCACTGCGGAGCCGTTTTTAGCTGCGCAGGGCATCAGCGACGTTTGGGTTAATGGGCAGCGCGTCATGGCGCAGGGTCGCCAAACGACGACCTACCCCGGGCATGTTATTCGTCGAGCGAGTACGCCCTAGTGGCGATTGATTTGCCAGTGCCACACTTGCTGTTTCTTGGTGACATCACCAATCCCTTAGATGCCAAAACCGCCATGGGTATACGGGATTGGCGGCCAGAGCACTGCGTGGGTCAATGGCGCCTACCGGGATGTACCGTCGATCTTGGATTGCCCACTATGACGCCAGCCAGCGCTGCTATGGCCGGGGCTCAGAGCGTGCTGATGGGTGTCGCGCCTGCTGGGGGTGTGCTATGCCCCTCTTGGATAGCTCCTTTACGTGCGGCATTGGCCGCTGGGCTCAGTATTGTCAGTGGGCTACACCAGCCGTTAACAGCAGTGCCGGCACTCGTTGAAGCGGCACAAGCCGCGCAACAAACACTCATTGATATACGCATTGCCCCCAATGATATCCCCATCGCCAGCGGCAGGCGTAGAGCTGGAAAGCGCTTACTGACTGTCGGTACAGATTGTTGTGTCGGAAAAAAATACACGGCGTTAGCTATCACCAATGCGTTGCGCCAGCAGGGCCATAAAGCAACGTTTCGCGCGACGGGACAAACCGGCATTATGATATCTGGCGGGGGTATTCCGATGGATGCGGTGGTCTCAGATTTTCTGTCGGGTGCCGCGGAGCTGCTCAGTCCCGATGCCGATGACGATCATTGGGATGTCATTGAGGGTCAGGGTTCTTTATTTCATCCAGCTTACGCGGCGGTGACCCTGGGGCTGCTTCACGGTAGTCAAGCGGATGCATTGGTGCTCTGCCATAGCGCAGGCAGGGCGGCGATTGATGAATATGAAGCCTTCGTTATACCTGACTTAGTCACCTGTATCTCTCGCTATCAGCAGGCAGCGGCCCTCACCAACCACGGCGCACGGGTGATCGGTGTGAGTCTTAATACCTCAGACATGGCATCTAATGATGCGCAGCAGGTTTGTGCGCAGGTGTCTCGGGAAACGGGTTTGCCGTGTCTCGATCCGCTCAGGGATGGCCTTGCGCCGTTCATTGCGGCACTGAGCGGACGTACCGGATGACACTATCGACGTTGAGGTGCTATGAATCATATCGGGGGTTACCTTGAAACTCACGGTGGAGACGCGCTCATGGGCCATGATGGCTCCGTTTGTCACTGCCGGAGAAACGGTCCATAGCATTGACGTGCTCTACGTTGAGCTCAGCGCTGGCGGCCTCAAGGGTTGTGCTGAAACAATGGGCGTCGATTACTTGGGTGAAACGACCGCCTCAATGATGGCAGAGCTTTCCCAACTCAGTGATTTAACCCTGTCAAATTTAACGCCAGAGCATGTGCAAACCCTGCTTCCCCCCGGTGGCAGTCGCAATGGACTGGACTGTGCGCTGTGGGATTTACGGGCAAAACAGTGCCATGGGGGTATTTCGTCCCTCTTGGGGCGAGCAATGAATCCTATGGAAACCCTTTATACGCTGTCGCTAGATGAGCCTGAGAACATGGCTAGAAGTGCGCATCATGCAGCGCATCTCACCCAGCTTAAACTCAAGCTCAATGGCCATAAAGCCCTCGAGTGCTTGCAAGCGGTCCGAGCAGCGCGGCCGGAGGCAAGTATTGTCATCGACGCTAACGGTAGCTGGTCCGAAGCGTTGTTACTCGATCTGGGCGACGATTTGGCGCGCCTGCGGGTCGCGCTTTTGGAGCAGCCCCTTGCCGCCGATCTGGATCACTGCTTGCAACATCTCAACTACCCTGTGCCTCTGTGTGCTGACGAATCCTGTCAAGCGAGTGAAGATCTTGAGCGTGTTGCTGACTGTTATCAGGCCATCAATATTAAACTGGATAAATGTGGTGGCTTGACCGAAGCGCTGCTAATGCGGGACTGGTGCCAGAAATACGATAAGCAGATGATGGTCGGTAACATGTTGGGGTCATCACTCGCCATGGCGCCCGCTTGTGTGATAGCCCAGACGGCGGATTTTGTCGATTTAGACGGTCCACTATGGCAATCCGACGATGTTGCTTATCCATTACAGATTGTCGATGGATGCATCCAGCCCCCTGCGCCTGAGCTGTGGGGGTGATTATCATCAGCCGGATGGCGGTGCGACCTGATCGTTGGTGACGAACACAATGAGCTCTGGGAAAAAGGCCATGAAGTCTGACAGCATGGCATCATGATTGGCCTCCAGCTCAGCCATAGCTTGACCCAGATGACTGGGGCGTTTAAGGCGACCTTCGATGCCGCGGAGTGCGCCTTGAATGCCGTCTAGAGTCCGATAACTGCCCAGTAGATCGTTTTGAACCATGTACGCTAGCGTTCGCCGCATCGTATCGGGGACTCGATGAGGATGCTGTTCAAGGTGGGCATAAACATGGGAGGTAAAATCGTCTAAGGATTGATCTTGAAAACGATGCCACTGGGTGGCTAGAAAGTGGTCGTAAAAAACATCCATCAAAATACCAGCGTAGCGCCGGAAGGTGGGACTTATGCGTTCCTTACTGCGTTTCACTATTGGGTGTGCGTCAGTAAATGTGTCGATTCGACGATGCTGAATAATACCAACACGCAGATTCTTCGGTAGCGATTGATCAAGGCTGCCTTTGACGAAGTCGCCCATCAAACTGCCTAAAAAGCTGGTTGAGGTGGCATCGGCCAAGTAGAGATGTGCCAGATAATTCATCGAATGTCAGCGAATCTTTTTAGTCGTATTGTACCAGCGGTCAATGGGGACGGCTGGGTGCAAGCAGCGCTTGTCGAATAAATCGGTTCAATCATGGGTTGAGGCAACAATCGTCAAGGGGTTGCAGCGCACGGAATACCCGCGCTCATGCTTTCAGGGCGTCTAGGTGCGCCATAACCGATGTGCCCAGTGACTGAAGGTCGTAACCGCCCTCCAGGGTAGACACGATTCTGCCTTGGGCATATTGCTCGGCGAGGGCCACTATTTCACGGGTGATCCAGGCATAGTCGGCTTCTACTAGCTGCAGCTGGGCTAAGGGATCGGCGCGATGCCCGTCGAACCCGGCGGATAACAGAATCAAATTAGGTTGATGGCGCTCGATGGCAGGCCACCAGTCTTTGGCGATTGCCTGCCGAAACGCCGTACCTGTCGTACCCGCTGCAAGGGGCGTATTGATAATAGTCGCGCGGTCACCGTCGTGAAATCGGCCGGGATAAAAAGGATGTTGGAAGCTCGAGCACACCAGAATATTGGGATTATCCTGACACAGATCCACCGTGCCATTACCGTGATGCACATCAAAATCGAGAATGGCAACTTTGTTAACGGTGGGCAGCTCCAAGGCGTTAATAGCAGCGATGGCTATGCTGTTGAGCAAACAAAAGCCCATGGGGCTGCTGCGCTCAGCATGGTGCCCCGGTGGCCGAACGGCGCAGAAAATCCGCTGATCTTTACCGGACATCACATCATTCACCCCTTGCCAAACGGCTCCCGCTGCGTGTTGCGCAGCACTGAGACTGTGGGGGCTCATCCAGGTATCAGGATCCAATGCCGCCAGGCCATCATTGGGCTCAAGACTGGCCAAATGGGAAAAATAGAGTAAATCATGGGCCTTATTGACTCGGTCGTTGGCAATTTTAGGGGCCGAGCGTAATGGGAAGTCGTCGGTTATTCCGGTGTCGTCTAAGTAGTTCAGCAGATGAATGAGCCGCTCTGGCCGTTCAGGGTGACCGGCGGGGACCCGGTGCTCAATACAGTCCTGATGGGTATAAATTAGCATGGCCAAAAAACGCTGATGGGTGATGACATAGGGTAACGACCATGCTCGGTGGCTGGCATAGTGCCGGTGGGTATTAACGCTGAGTGAGACTTGTCCATCATCTTAGTCGTTGCGCCAAAGACTGAAACCCTGTGCAGGCAGTGCTTGGCTACCGGCCAAAAAACGCGGATGTCCGTCTATAGCTAAGGTATGAGCCGTCGACCCATAATTAAAGGCAAAGGTCACGGCGCCACGGGACATCATGCGCACATCCTCAGGTTGGCAATGAATCTGCAGGCCCTGCTCAGTGAGCAAATCACCCAGCAAGCGGCGGAGGAAGGCATCATCGGTGAGGGTGGCGAGGTACAGGAATCGCCCCTTGCGTACCAACGCTGGACGATGGCCCTGATAAACCGCTTCGATCGAGGCACTTCCCACTGTCACATCTTCGCACCATAGGCGACTGTGGAACAGCTCATCGGCGTAGTAAAAGGGTTCTTGCACATCGGGGCGCAGGGTTTCTACCGAATTGACCTGCAGTTCGAGCCATGACTGTAACACCCCAGGCGCACGATTTGACGGAATCTGGAACTCCTCGGTTTTGGCGCCGGAACGCGGCCCGAACAGGAAGGTAGCCTCAGAGCGTTCGCAGGCTTCGAGCAGTTTGATGGATACGATGGGCATCGCCGCCACCACCACTAATGCGTAGGGTGATAGATCGCTGGATTCACTGACAATATCAACAGCCATATTGAGTCGTCGCAGGGCTCGATAAAACTGAAATGTCACCCCCGGTGCGTCGACGTCTTGGCCCTGCCGCTCAATGTCATAAACCCACTGGGCACTGACATCGGTCACTAGGGCTACCCTCGCCGTGGGTTGGGGCAGTGGCTCGTTCGCGAGCTGAGTCAATAGCTGAATAACGGTTTCGACTTCCTGCCAGGCGTCACTGTGCGAGCGATCGGATCGCAGTAAGCCTGCGTGCATTTGCTCTTGTGCAAATGCCGCCTGACGCCAGCGGAAAAAAGAGACGACATCGGCGCCATGGGCGATGGCTTCTAAGGTCCACAGCGCGACCATTCCTGGGGCCGGTCGGGGATTGGAGGGCGCCCAGTTCACTGGCCCCGGCTGCTGTTCCATGATCCAAAAACCTCGACCTTTAAGGCCACGACACTGGTCGAGATAAAAAGCCGTGTAGTCGGGGTGGCCTGTGCGCATATAGCGTCGGGCGAGCTCCGGCTCATTGCGCCCCAACAGGAACTCGGTGCGCCCCAAGGGGTAGCTGTCATAGCTAACGAAGTCCAGAGGCGCAGCCAGAGCAAAGCAGTCGGTTTGGGTGTCCTTCATGGGAATGAAATTGTGGGTAATCCATTGATTCGTGCTATGGCACCGTATGGTGCTGCAGCAATCCTGCTGGAAGCGCAAAATTTGATCTGAGGCAAAGCGTCGATAGGCGATTTGATGGGCTGGGTTGGGTTCTGTGACGGTACCAAACGGTAGTTCGATGGCACTAAAACTGGGGTATTCCATTGACCAAAAGACATTGCCCCAGGCGATATTTAATTGATCGATGGTTTCGTAGCGTTGCTGGCACCAGCGTTGGAATGCCTGGTGTGCGGCTGGAGATCGGCTGTGTGCCGTATCATGGCAGCACAATTCGTTGTCAATTTGCCAGCCGACAATGCGTTCATCATGGCCATAGCGTTCGGCCAACACAGTGGAAATGCGTAGGGCTTCTTCGCGGTATTTATCGCTGGAGAAATCGTAATGGCGACGGGATCCATAGCCACGAACCTGTCCAGTACTAACATCCCATGGCAGTATGTCGGGGTATTCGTCGACTAGCCACTTTGGCGGCGTCGCAGTGGGCGTACAGAGAACGACTCGCAGATTTTCCGCGGCAAGTGTTGCGATAGCGCGATCCAACCAATCAAAATCGAAGTGATTACGCTTTGGTTCAATTCGTGACCAGGCAAACTCACCGATCCTGACGCAGCGTAAACCAAGGGCGCGCATTTGCGCAGCATCCTGGGCCCAATCTTGCTCAGGCCAATGTTCGGGGTAGTAGCACACCCCCAGTGCCAATGCAGAAAGGCCTCCGACATAGGCTTGCTCAGTCATATGACCGCACCTCCAGTCCGGCACTGGCTTCACCGACTACCGTGGTGGCCTCAAGGCCGGTACGCGCTGTGTAGTGGCGGTTTACCGCGGTAACTAGCTGATGGACGTCGCTATGGTGGCATAAACAAACCACCGCGCCGCCAAACCCACCCCCTGTTTGACGGGCGGCGACGCGTTCCCCCAGTGCCTCTTTCGCAATCGCCACGAGGGCATTAGTAGCGGGCACGGTGACCTCAAAGCCATTCACTAACGACCGATGGCCTTCGGCTAATTCATGGGCAACCCCAGGCATATCTGCCGCGCGCAGCGCACTCACCGTGGCGTTAACGCGTTGGTTCTCTTCGATGACATGACGAGCGCGCTGGTATTGTTGGTCGGTCATCGCACCCCTAGCTGAATGGAGTAGGTCCATAGTCGCGTCGCGCAAAGACGGTATGGCCATGGCGGCACAGGCGCTCTCGCAGTCGGTTCGGCGGGCATTGTATTCACTGTCGACCAACTGGCGCGGATAGTTGGAGTCTAGGATAACGATTGACCAGTCGTTGGGTAGGGAGACCGATGTCGTCTGCAGGGACTGACAGTCAAGCAGCAGCGCAGTGCCTCGCTGTGCCTTCACCGCTATCAGTTGATCCATAATGCCGCACTGGCAACCGATAAAAACGTTTTCAGACAGCTGACCAAGCCGGGCTAGCTCAGTCGCTGAAAGTTGCCAAGCAAAAGCCGCATTGAGGGCGCCTAGGAGTGCTACCTCCAGCGCAGCGGAGGAAGACAGGCCACGGCCCTGGGGAACATCACTCCACAGTGCCAGATCAAGCCCTTGGCAGGTATAGCCTTCAGCTCGCAGTATCGCTACTACCGCCCGGACATAGTTGGCCCAGGGTTGAGTGCTCGGTAGGTAGGTATCGTGGCTGTGGAAGCGATCGACGTCGTGGGCGTATTCTCGAGAGATCACCGTGATTTCGCTGTCCTCTCGTCGTCGCCAAGCAACATGACAGCGAAACTGTAGCGCACAGGGTAACACCCAGCCATTGTTGTAATCAGTAAACTCTCCAATCAAGTTAACGCGACCGGGTGCTGAGGCTACGCCTTCGGGGGAGACACCAAACTGTTGGTTAAATAGCGTCGTATTCATCCGCGCGCCATGGATGCGTGTTGAACGTCATCAGCTAATAAGCGCAGCTTCTCGGCTGCCGACTCCGGGGAGAGGTCTCTCTGAGATTCGCCCAACATCTCATAGCCTACCCTGTGTTTTTTAACCTGGGCTGAGCGTAACAGAGGCGGAAAAAAATGCGCATGAAGACGCCAATGCGCCTCCTGCTGAGGTTCCGGTGCATTGTGCCAACCCATGGAATAGGGAAACGAAGAGCTAAAAAGCGCGTCATAAGCCCGAGTCAAAACAGCCATTGCCTCGGCTAACGTCGCGCGATTGTCTGCCGTGAGTTGACCGAAATGCGCTTGATTACCTTTTGTAATGAGCAGGGTTTCAAAGGGCCATTCTGCCCAATACGGTACGACCACCAACCAACCAGCATTCTCGAATACCACTCGCTCGCCGTCGTTGGACTCCCACGCTTGGTAATCGGCTAGCAATGGTGCGCCATGTTTTTCAAAATACTCCCGCTGGTGTTGATCTTCATCAGCGATGGTGGTGGAAAGATGTTCATGGGCCCAGATTTGCCCATGTGGATGGGGTTGTGAGCAGCCCATTAGCGCGCCTTTATTTTCAAATAGCGTCACGCAGCGGTAGTTTGCCGACAGGGCAGAATATTCTTGCTGCAATGTCTTGAGTAGGTTTTCCAGCTCATCAAGACTCAGATCAGCCACCGTTCTATTGTGTCGATGATCAAAGCAAATCACGCGACACTCGCCGCTGGCTATTTCGTCGCGCATAAAATCTGGTGTAGGGCCCTCTGACAGCCCCACGGCTGCGGATGCTGGTGTCGCTGACCCCTGAGCGGACAGCGCCGAAAAATCATTAGTGAAGACATGCGGCCCGCGGTAGTTCGGATTCTGCCCACCGCCGGAGCGTAAGGCCCCGGGGCACAGCGGGCAGTCAGGCACTCGTTCGGGTGCATGGGTAGGCTCGGCGGGACTGGTCTCGCCTGACCACGGCCGATCGCTGCGTTGCGGGCTGATTAATACCCAGTCGCCGGTCAAGGGATTTCTTCGCCTGTGGCTGGTGGTATAACTCAAAACGCCTCCGAATATTATGGACCGCAGGTGGCAACTATTTCACTCTGAGAGTGTATCTGAAGCGGGGGGTCGCGGTATCCTCTTACTGCAAGCTTATACTAGTCGTCGGGTGATTAACCCCAGAGCGGAGCATAGGGTCGTGCCAACCGAGAGTTCAGACCTCCAGTCGGTTTATCAGCTAAGCAACGGTGATACCTCGGTCATCGTTGATTGCCGTCAGCGATTACCCGCCATTGGCTATATTGGCCTTAAGCTTACCGATGTCGATACCCGTGACCTAGCGCTGACTGATCGTCATGAGGCGCCCGCCTCGCTGGCGGAAGCCCCTCCTGTGCCGTTAATGCCCGATATCACCTGTGGATTTCTGGGTCACCCAGGTCTAGCGGTTCGTAGAGATCGACAGTGTTGGCAGCTGCATCCGATAGTACAAAAAGCCTGGCAGCCTAATGACCATCAGCTCATCCTAGAAGCTTTTTGTGCAGTGACTGAAATGACACTGCGTTATGAGCTAACGCTAGCCACCCGTAGTGCGGCACTGTCGATGAGGGTCGCTATTACCAATGACAGTCCGTCAGAGGCATTAAGCCTCGATGCCTGTAACCTGACGCTACCCGTTCCTGACCACCTCGATGCCTATACCCATCTCAACGGCCGTTGGGGCTTGGAATGTCAATCTAACAGCCAGGCTCTCGATCAGGTCGCTTACTGTCGTGAAAATCGAACGGGGCGCAGTTCGCACCAAGGCTCGGCCAGTGTGGTGGTGCATGAAAAACACACGTCGGAGACCGGCGGTCATGCGCTTGCCTGCCAGTTGGCTTGGAGTGGTAATCACCAACTGCGGATAGAGCAAAGAGTAGACGGACGACGTTACCTGCAGCTAGGAGAGCTGCTATCACCCGCAGAGGTAGTGCTTGACCCCGGCGCGACTTACGACTCGCCTACTGTGTGGTGCGTATTCTCGGATGGGGGGTTTAGCGGGCTATCCCAGCAATGGTATAGATTACTACGACACGATTTCCCCAGGGTTGCTGCCTTGCGTAATAAACCGCGCCCGGTACAACTCAATACCTGGGAGGCCATGTATTTTCAGTTAGATGAGTCGCAGCTGCTAACGATGATAGAGCATGCGGCGCAGTTGGGGATTGAACGCTTTGTCCTCGATGATGGCTGGTTTCAGGGGCGTGATACTGACCGTTCGTCCCTGGGCGATTGGTGGGTAGATTCGAGCAAGCTACCCAGTGGGTTGACCCCGTTGATCGATGCCTGTGAGCGTCATGGCATGGAATTTGGTCTATGGATTGAGCCGGAAATGGTTAGCCCCGACAGTGAGCTCTACCGTAGACACCCCGACTGGATACTTCATCATGATCCAGCGCCTCGCTTACTCGCCCGACATCAGCTGGTGCTCGATCTGACCCGTCCAGAGGTGGACGCTTATTTATTTAAATCCATTAGCGGCCTGTTAGAAGAAACGGCTATCCGCTACCTAAAGTGGGATATGAATCGCGATATTCATCAGGCGGGTAATGCGTTGGGGCACCCGGCTGTCGCTCATCAGACCCGCGCGCTTTACCGACTAATGGATCGCATTAACTGCGCGTTTCCCGACGTGGAGATTGAGAGCTGTGCGTCTGGGGGAGGACGAGTTGACTGTGGAATCCTCCGTTACGTCAGTCGCTTTTGGCCCTCTGATAGCAACGATGCCCTCGACCGTCTGAGTGTTCAACGGGGGTTTTCATTATTTTTTCCGCCGGAGCTAATGGGCAGCCATATCGGACCAGAAACCTGCCACTTAACTGGACGTCGCCACTCGCTGGCGTTCCGTGGCGGAGTCGCTTTTTGGGGTCACCTTGGGATAGAGATGGATGTTACAACGCTTAATCATCGCGATCGAGAAGCGTTGGCGCTGTTAGTGACGCTGCATAAAACCCATCGATCACTGTTACACACGGGGCAACCCCAGCGTCTGGACAGACCTAAACATGACATGGCTTGGGGGGTTGTAGCAGACGATCGGCGCGAGGCGCTGTTTTGCCATGCTCAGCTGGCGAGTGGCATCGAGCCGTTCCCTGCCCGCTATCGGTTCCAAGGGTTAGATGAACATATGCACTATCAGCTGCGGTGCATCTGGCCGCCCGTTGATGGCGGTTTTATGCGTGAGCATGTCGATGCGATAGCCACGCGTCCTTGGTCGGGAAGCACATTGATGGCGCTAGGGATTGCGCTACCCATTCGGCATCCGGAAAGCGTGCTCATTTATCATTTGAGTAGCCCTTGACGGGGCGGATTGCCAGTAAGCGAGAGCGACAGGGTGCAGCGCTCCCATGATGATCACTGATTAACGGGCGATGTTCGTATCGTCTGGCTGGGCAAATAAAATGGCAGGCGCCCAATACGGGGTTGCATGGAATACCCAGCGACTCACTAACAGCGCCGCTGACACACAAAAAATAACCGTGATAAACATCATGTGAATGTAATGGAAGGGAGCCCACACAAAGGAGAAAAATCCGTACAGCAAGACGCCAAGTACGACCGCAACAATGGCAGCACCTGCTGATACGCCACGGAATAAAAGCCCGACAATAAACGCGGAAAGGATGGGCATACTGAGCAAACCATACAGTTCTTGTACTAAATTGATGATGCTCTCGGCTTGCGCATAGACAGGTACCATGGCCAGTCCAATAACGACAAAAGCCACGGTAATGATGAGATTTAGGCGTCGCAAATTAGGTGCTGACCCAATAAATCGTTCATGAATGTCGCAAACGTAGAGGGCGGTAGAGGCATTTAAAACACTGTTCACGCTGGTCAGTACAGCCGCAGCAATGGCGGCTGCGAAGGCGCCTGAAAGCCACAGCGGTAGGACATCGCCGACAATTCTACCGAAAGCGGCATCGCCGATATCGCCATACAGCTTGAAAGACACAATCCCTGGGATAACCACCATGGGCGGGATAATCAACAGTCGGATAGCGGCCGCTGCCATCACCCCTTTTTGTCCCTCTTCCGCTGTGGGTGAAGCCATGGCGCGTTGGGTAATCGTCTGGTTGGTACCCCAGTAGAAGATCTGGATGAACAACATGCCCGTTAATAGGGTATGCCAGGGGATGGGCGATTCATTGTTGCCGATGAGTGTCAGTCGATCGATAGGAATACCCGAAAAATCAAAATTGATAGCTGCCAGCGATAGGACGACTACGACCATACCCAGTGATAACAGCAGAACACCGCTGTAGGCGTCTGAAATGGCGACCGCCCGTAATCCGCCCAAGACCGCATACGCAGCACCCATTAGTGCAAACGCCGACGCAATGACCAGCAGGGGTAGTTCGACATTGAACAGCGTTTGCATAAACAACGAACCGCTATACAACATGGCGGGAATAAAAATAAAGACATTGCCTAACAGGAACAGCAGCCCGATCAGCGCTCTGATTCGAAAATCCCCGTAGCGTTTTTCTAACAGTTCAGTGGTCGTTGTGCATTCGTATCGATAATAAACCGGAAGAATAATTTTGCCCAAAATGATCAGGCCTACCACCGCCGACAATTCCCACCAGGCCAGCAGCGCCATTTGATTCCCATTCATGCCAACCAGTTGATCGGTGCTGAGGTTGGTCAGAGTAATGGATCCCGCAACCACCACCCAACCGAGACCACGACCCGCTAGAAACACCTCATCTCGTGTTGAAGATAAATTAAGGTGGGACGTCTCTTGGACACAGCGCCGCCAGGTGAGCCCGGCTATGAGGGCGGTGATGCCGACAAAGACGAGTATTTGAAGTATTTCAATAGGCATCGGTAGCCGACCGTCCAATGAGGGGTCATGTTAACAGTTGAGACTACCAGCAACTCAAGCCATAGCAGTATAAAAAAGTGCCATGCTCTCTGTTAATCCCATGAGATGAAGCTCAAATTATTGCCAAGGTGGTGTTCGAGGGTATCGCCAAGTTAACTGGCCTAGATGGGTAGAATCTGCTGGGGAATGTAGAGTAGGCTTTGGCAAGGGAAGAGAGACTCAAAAAGGGAGGAAAAATTATGAGCGTTATGGTGACTCTTGAATTACCCGCTAAACCTGAGTGTTTGTCTGAATTTTTAGATGTCATGCGCGAAGCGTTGGTAGACACACGAGCTTATGAAGGCTGCGACAAAGTTGAGACATTCGTTGAGGAATCTACGGGTAGCGTCTTGTTAGTAGAATTGTGGGAGACAACTGGACATCAACAAGCGTATATGAAGTGGCGTATGGAAACTGGCTTGATGGACGCTATTGGCGGATTTTTAAGCGGCGCTCCAGTGGCAAGAACTTTCAGCATCAAATCAGATGTCTGAATAAAAAAAAGGAGCCAATATTTCAGGCCCCTCAGTCTTACAAGGATGTGTTACCAGCGGCCCTCCATTCCACCGCGGTCGAACTAGTCTGACAACTTAGGGGGTACCGGTGAACGTTAGCCGGGCGGGGCACCGGTCAGTCAAACAGTTGGTTATCGGCATTCATGTACAGGGATTTTTTTGGCCGTGCGAGTACCGCTTTTAACATCGGCTCAAAAAATTCCAGCGAGTAGGTTTCTGCCTTTGGGTCGAAGGCCGGCGCATCATAGTTGACGATAAACGCCAGCGTTCGCTCATAATGGGGGTGGTCCCGATACTGGTCGCGCAGATGTCGATCAAGGCCCAGATGCTCGAAAAAATAATAGCCTTGAAAAATAGCGTGATGCTTCACCATCCAGTAATTGGCTTCGCTGATGTAGGGCTCCAGAATTGTTGCCGCAACGTCTGCATGATTGGTGGGACCCAACGTGTCGCCAATATCGTGCAGCAAAGCACAGACCACGTATTCATCATCCTTGCCATCCTTATGAGCCAGGGTGGCGGTTTGTAAGCAATGGGTCAGCCGATCCACGGGGAATCCGCCGCAATCGCCGCTAAGCAATTTAAGATGATCAATGATTCTGGTATACACCGTAGCAGCAAAGGCTTTTGCTTCGCCCCCGATGATGGCCCAATCGTCTGCGGTTCCATCTTTCATGTGATGAAATGTTGCACGCGGTGCAAGCGCTTTGTTCATAGCAAGGATCCCTCACTGGTTTACCTTGATGCACGTAAACTACGTGTTGGTGTCGCCAGCTTACCACCATCTCAGGCGGCGAAACAGGAATAAGTGTGTGCCTAAAGGGTCATGACAGCAGCCTTGGTGTTCTCGTCCCTGTCAGCGTAATGACATAATAGGCCAGCCCCGCTGTTCGGCTATAGCCTTAAGTTGGCTGTCTGGATCTACGGCGACCGGCTGATCGACGCGCTCTAATAGGGTGACATCATTATGGCTATCAGTGTAAAACCACGCATCAGCCATACTCAGCGTCTGTTCAGCTAGCCAGTCATTCAATCGGCTTACTTTGCCCTCACGAAAACTGGGAATGCCTGTTATTGCGCCCGTATAACGATCATTTTCGATCGCCGCTTCGCAGCCTAACAACGCATCAATACCCAAGCGCTGCGCGATTGGCCGAGTGACCACGGTGTTGGTGGCAGTAATAATTAACAGCGTGTCTCCTGCATCACGGTGTTTAGTAATTAACGCCTGCGCTTTTGGCAGTAAAATGGGCTCAATCCACGCCTGCAGGAACTGCTGTTGCAGCGTTTGCACAGCCTGTTGACTCAAGCCGGCAATCGGGGCCAGCGCAAACGTTAAATACGCATGGATATCGAGGGTTCCGCGCTGATAAGCCGCATAAAAAGCGTCGTTTTTTTGTGCAAAGACATCGGGGTCAACGCGGCCCGTTGCACACATGAATTGCCCCCAGAGGTGGTCTGAGTCTCCTGCGATGAGGGTATTATCTAGATCAAAAATCGCGAGTGGCACAGTGATGGACTCCAGCTAAGTGGTACGGGCGCATAGCGGCCAACCCGTTGTGCGTAAAAGTGTGAAAGAATACCTCTACCTATGATGGAGTTCCACAGGCAGAGCAAAACACGAAAGGCGGACACGCGGGAGTCGTTGTTGGGCAGAGAAGACACAGAACGGGTTATCGACAAGGACGGTTACCGGCCCAATGTGGCTATGGTTATCGCCAACACTGAAGGCCGGCTTTTGTGGGGGCGTCGATTGGGTGGGCGCGATTCATGGCAATTTCCCCAAGGCGGCATACACCCGGGTGAAAGCGTCGAACAGGCCATGTATCGAGAGCTGGATGAAGAGATGGGCTTGACAGCTGATAGTGTAGAAGTGCTTGGCAAGACGCGGTCTTGGCACCGTTACCAGTTGCCTGCCCGCTATATTCGCAAATACGAAACACCGGTTTGCATAGGTCAAAAACAGCGTTGGTTTCTGTTGCGTTTAACCGCGGCGGACAGTGCCGTTAGGGTCGATGCTCACCCCAAGCCCGAATTTCAGAGCTGGCGCTGGGTGAATTACTGGTACCCACTCGCGGCTGTGGTCGATTTTAAGCGTGAGGTATATCGCTCGGCGTTAACCGAGTTACTGCCTTTCCTATTACCCAAGCGAAAACGTCGAAAATCCGGTTAGTTATGATTGAAACGCTGCGCAAAATTGTTCAGACAGTCAACGAGGCCGACACCCTCAATGATGCCCTGAATTTTATCGTCCATGAAGTCCGCGCCGCGATGCAAACCGATGTGTGCACCATCTATTTACGCGACCGAGATAGTCAGCGCTTAGTTTTTCGGGCCACCGAAGGCCTCAATAAAGACAAGGTGGGGCAGTTTTCGCTGGCCTCCCATGAGGGCTTGGTCGGTTGGGTGGCCGCCCGTGGAGAATTACTCAACCTCGATGACGCCATGAATCACGCCAGCTTTCAGCTGGTTCCCGGCCTTGGGGAGGAAACCTTTAATAGCTTTATGGGTGCGCCCATTATCCACCAGCGAGATCCTTTGGGGGTCTTGGTGGTACAACAATCTGCGAGCCGCCGCTTCAGTGACGACGAAGAGGCATTTTTAATTACCGTCTCGGCCCAACTGGCGGCGGTCATCGCTCACGCAGAAGTCACCGGTGCGGTGAGCAGTGGTGACGCCATTAGTGAGCAGACCGCTCGCATCACAGGTGTGCCCGGGTCGCCCGGCATCGGTATTGGCACCGGCGTATTTGTGTCGCCCACGGCCGATTTAATGGCCGTAGCATCGCGACCAGCCGGTAACCGCAAGCGTGAGCTGCGCGCCTTTCGTGGCGCCCTCGCGCGTGTCCGTGACGATATTGAAGTGGTCGCGGAGAATTTGAAAGATGAGCTGTCGCCCGAGGATCACGCACTGTTTAGTGTGTACCTAACCATTCTTGATGACTCCACCTTAGGGGGCGAGGTGGCAAGCTTAATCAAGACAGGGGAGTGGGCTCAGGGGGCGTTGAGTCAGGTCATGATCCAGCATATCCGGCACTTTGAGCGCATGGAGCACAGTTATTTACGCGAGCGCGCTGTCGATGTGCGTGACCTCGGTACGCGGGTACTTACCTACCTACAGGATGAAGAGCGCGCTGTTCGAGATTGGCCGGAAAACACTATATTGGTGGCCGAGGAAGTAACGGCATCCGCGCTAGGTGAAGTGCCACGTGAACGGCTTGTAGGCATCGTCTCACTGCGCGGATCATCCAATAGTCATGCGGCTATTTTGGCCCGCGGCATGGGCGTGCCGGCGGTGCTGGGGGCCGCAGATTTACCCTACAATCGGCTGGAAAATAAGACCGTTGTGGTCGACGGCTACAACGGTCGTGTGCATATAAACCCCCATGAACAGGCTCTGGCACGATTTCGGATGCTCGTTAACGAGGATCGCGCGCTGTCGGAAGAGCTTGCGGTGCTGCGGGACGATTATTGCCAGACGAGGGATGGTCGAAGAATGCCCCTGTGGGTGAATACCGGTGTCAACGCCGATGTGCAGCGGGCTCAAGAAAATGGTGCCGAAGGTGTCGGTTTATACCGGACTGAAATTACGTTTTTACTGCGCGATCGCTTTCCAAGTGAAGAGGAGCAGCGGCAGCTCTACCGGGAGCAACTCGAGGCCTTTGCACCGGCACCCGTGACCATGCGAACGCTCGATATTGGCGGTGATAAGTCGCTGCCATACTTTCCCATCAACGAAGACAACCCATTCTTGGGGTGGCGCGGCATCCGCGTGACACTTGACCATCCAGAGATTTTTTTGGCGCAGGTGAGAGCCATGCTGAAAGCCAATGAAGGGCTGGGGAATTTACGCATTTTGTTACCAATGATCTCGGGCGTTGAGGAACTTGAAGAGTCCTTGGTGTTAATGGAGCGATGCCATGAGGAAGTGTTGGCTGAGGGATACAGCGAGTCATTTCCACCCGTGGGCGTTATGATCGAGGTGCCGTCAGCGGTATATTTGGCGACGGCACTCGCCGAGCGAGTGGATTTCTTATCGGTGGGCTCTAACGACCTGACGCAGTATCTGCTGGCCGTTGATCGCAATAATGCACGCGTCGCTGACTTGTACCAGGCACTTCACCCTGCGGTATTGAGTGCGCTTCAAGCCATCGTTAGCGCCGCCCATGGAGCCGGTAAAACCGTGAGTATTTGCGGCGAGCTTGCCGGCGATCCTCGCGCAGTACCCTTGTTGATTGCCATGGGTTTCGATCAATTATCAATGAGCGCCACCAATGTGCCGCGAGTGAAAAAAGTGGTGCAAACGATTACCGAGCGGGATGCATTGGGCGTTCTAGCGAAGATTCAGGGGTTGCACTCGGCGGAGCAAGTGATGGCAGTGTTAGACGAGCTTATTCATCGCTACGAACTGGACCGATTCATTCGTCTCGATAAAGGCAGTCGACAATAATGGTTTACCCGGAGATTGATCCTGTAGCCTTGGCCTTGGGGCCGTTCAAAGTGCACTGGTACGGCCTCACCTACCTTGGTGGCTTGTTCTTTGCTTGGTGGTTGGCGGTTATACGCAGCCGGCGAGCGGATGCTGCCGTTGGTCGTGACCAAGTCGATGACCTTATTTTTTATGCCGCCATCGGTATTGTCTTGGGTGGGCGCCTAGGCTACGTAGTGTTTTATGGTCTGCCGCGTTTGGTGGAGGACCCACTATGGCTTTTTCGTGTGTGGGAGGGGGGCATGGCCTTCCATGGCGGCCTACTCGGTGTTATTGCGGCGCTTTACTTGTTTTGTCGTCGCCAGCAGATAGCGTTTGTCCGGGCGGCTGATTTTGTTGCGCCACTGGCCCCGGTGGGGCTCGCCCTTGGCCGCTTAGGTAATTTTATTGGTCAAGAGCTCTGGGGAAGACCCTCAGATGTGCCCTGGGCCATGGTATTCCCGGCTGACCCTTTGGGGTTAGCGCGTCACCCTTCTCAGCTCTATCAGTTTGCGCTGGAGGGCTGTCTGCTGTTTGTCATTGTCTTTACATTCAGTCGGCAGCCACGACCTACCGGGGCTGTGGCAGGGGTGTTTTTGACTGCTTATGGGGTACTGCGGTTTACCGCCGAATTTTTTCGTCAGCCCGATGCGCACATCGGCTACCAGGCCTTTGGCTGGATGACCCGTGGGCAGCTGTTGTGTGTGCCTATGGTGATCATTGGCTTGGCTATGCTGGTGTGGGCTTTTCGATCAACGTCGGCGCGATCACACCACACCTAGCGGGTGGTTGTATGCGTCCATAAACGCTTCATTTTGTACTGATAATGAGAGAAACATGCAGGCCTACTTAGCACTGTTAAACGACATTAGAGATAACGGCACCGATCGAGGGGATCGCACGGGTACTGGGACTCGTTCGTTATTTGGACGCCAGCTGCGCTTTGATCTACGCCAAGGTTTTCCTCTGTTGACGACCAAAAAAGTGCATTTTAAGAGTGTCGCCAATGAACTGATCTGGTTTTTGAGCGGTGATACCAATACGCAGTGGCTAAAAGATAACGGCGTGTCAATTTGGGACGAGTGGGCCACAGAGGAAGGCGACCTTGGTCCCTTATACGGCGCCCAGTGGCGCAGCTGGCCAACCCGCGATGGTAAAACCATCGATCAACTCGCGTACGTGCTCGACTGCCTGCGAGAGCGTCCAGAGAGTCGGCGTATTTTGTTTCACGGCTGGAATGTCGAATACTTACCGGACGAAACGCTCTCGCCCCAAGACAATGTCCTTGCAGGACGCATGGCACTGCCGCCCTGCCATTTGCTGTATCAATTCTATGTCGCTCAGAGCGAACTGTCGGCACAACTGTATATTCGTTCGAGTGATGTGTTTTTAGGCTTGCCCTTTAACATTGCGTCCCTTGCGCTACTGACTCATATGTTAGCGCAGCAGGCAAATCTGCGTGTCGGGGAGATCGTTGTTTCGCTGGGGGACGCGCACATCTACAGTAATCATCAAGAGCAAGTGGCGCTACAGTTATCGAGAACACCGACGGCGCTGCCACAATTATCGATCCGCCGATGTCCGAACAGTCTTTATGGGTACCAATTTGAAGACTTTGAGTTAGTGGGCTATGAGCCCGCCGCGCCCATTCCTGCCCGAGTGGCCATTTGATGCAACAGGCGGCGCGTGAGTTACCCTTGGTGTTGGTGCTTGCCGCCTCCGACAATGGCGTGATCGGGCGTGGAAATGCGTTGCCTTGGGACTTACCAGACGATCTACAGCACTTCAAGCGCACCACCATGGGCTGCCCCATCTTAATGGGCAGAAAAACCTTTGAGTCGGTGGGTCGACCCTTGCCCGGCCGACTTAATTTGGTGTTAACTCGCGATACCGACTGGTCAGCGTCTGGCGTGGAGGTGTTCCACAGCCTCGATGAGGCGCTGGAGCGCTCTGAACAGCAGGCTTTGCTCGATGGTGCGCGAGCGCTGTGCGTTATTGGCGGGGCTGAGATATACGCACTGTGTTTGCCGATAGCCGATGAAGTCATACTCACCCTAGTACACGGCCACATCGAGGGCGATGCGTTTTTCGATGTAGGACAGCTGGGTAGATGGAAGAAACAAATAGGTGAGCGATTTAAGGCAGGAGATCGCAATAGCCATGATTTTAGTATTGTGAAATTCTCGCGGTCGAGCTAATCTTGCTTCCGCTACAGGATTTGGCCAGCCGCAGGGGGGTTTGCGTAAACGCTACCCTCTCCGGTAGACTTCGCAAGCCTAAACGTGGCGCTAAGTTGTAAAGAGCAATAAATCAACAGCGCTTGCCAAACTAAGGTAATTCGCATAGCAAGGCAGGGCGCTACGACGCCCCACCATTGTTTTTGTCCACCAGAGGAAGCATCGACCCCATGACTACGCAATCATTCAAAACTGTTCTGCTCGCGGCCTGCGTCGCTGGTAGCACTCTGGGTATCGCAGCGTCAGCCAACGCCGAATCCCTTGACGCCATTTTAGATGTAGGCAAGCAGCGCACCACCGACGCCCGCAGCTCACAAGCTAAGATTGATCGGCTTGCCGACGAGACCCGCAATTTGCTGTCTGACTATAAAACCGTCATGAAGCAAGTTGATGGCCTGAAAGTGTACAATGCGCGATTGGAACGACAAATCGCGAACCAAAACCGACGCATTGCTGATATTGACGGATCTATTTCGGATGCCGCTGTTATTCAGCGTCAGATTCCGCCGTTAGTGGTGCGTATGCTCGACGGTTTAGAGCAGTTTGTGCAGCTCGATATGCCCTTCGATCTGGATACTCGCTCTTCTAATATTGAGGCGGTTCGGTCCAATTTAGACCGTTCCGATGTGACCTCTGCTGAGGCGTTCCGGCAGGTACTCGAGCTTTATGGCATCGAACTGCAATACGGTCGTGGCATTGAGTCCTACAGCGATACCATTGAGGTCAGCGGGATCGCTCGGGAAGTTGACATTTTGCGGATTGGTCGAGTGTCGCTCGTTTATCAAACCACCGATGGCGCGGAAACGGGTGCTTGGAACATCGACTCACAAGCTTGGGAGGCATTACCCAGTGGGGACTATGCCAATGCCGTCCGCAAGGGCGTCCGTATTGCCAAGAAGCAAGCCACTATTGAATTGTTGAATATGCCCGTAGCGGCTCCGGAGGCTCAGTAAGATGACTGCCCAACTTGTTAAAGCGACAGCTTTCGTTGCCATGGGGGCATTGGCCTCTGTTACCGCCATTGCCCAAGACGCCGCCGCACCGGAGCAGCCTGCGGGCCCCACTCCGCAGGAAGTGGCAGCAGAGAACCTCGACCAGCTGCTTAATCTCGTTAAACAGGGTCGCTCCAAGGCCAGTGCTGAAAACGATGCGCGCGAGCAGCGCTTCAGTCGCAACAAGGCCAACCAAGCGGCTGAGTTGCGAAAGGCAGAGCAGGAGCGCACTCGTCAAGAACAGCGATCCGCTCGACTCGAGAAGCAGTTTGAGCAAAATGAATTGTTAATCGCTGCCAAACAGGAGCAGCTGAAAGAGCGCTTGGGTACATTATCAGAGCTCTTTGGACACCTGACTGCGGCTTCAGGTGATTTAGCGTCCACCTTTGAAGTGTCCTTGGTGTCGGCGCAATACCCCGATCGCGAAGGCTTTTTGAAGGACCTCATTGCGAAAATGAGTGGCTCCGACCGGTTGCCAAGCATTACTGAGATTGAGCGAGTCTGGTACGAAATGTTGCGCGAGGTCAAAGAACAAGGGGCCGTTGCTAAATTTTCTACTGAGGTGGCAACGCCTGCGGGACAAATTACCTCCCGCGATGTCATTCGCATTGGCGCGTTTAATGTGGTGGATACAGCGGGTAATTATCTGGCCTACCAAAACGATAATCTCAGTGAATTACCTCGCCAACCTGGTGGGGGCTTCAACGGTGCCGCCGCGGATATGGCATCGGCCAATTCGGGCTTACACCAAGTGGGTATTGACCCTACGGGCCCAACCGGGGGCTCCTTCCTTGCCGCTATTATTGACAGCCCAACCCCTCAAGAGCGTTGGCACCAAGGCGGGTATGTCGGGTACGCCATTACCGCTGTCGGAGCGTTTGCCTTCTTGCTGGCGTTCTATCGCCTGCTGGTATTGACCTTGATCAGTGGCAAAGTGACCGCCCAGCTGAAGTCAAGTCAGGCCAATAGCAACAATCCTCTCGGTCGCGTGCTCAAGATTCACGAGGATAATCCGGCCATGGATCCCGAGACACTCGAGCTCAAGATGGCCGAGGGTGTGCTTCGTGAAACACCACGGCTCGAGGCGGGTTTAACTCTGCTGAAAATTATTGCGGCGGTCGCCCCATTAATGGGTCTCTTGGGTACTGTGACGGGTATGATTATTACTTTCCAGGCGATCACTATCTTTGGCGCGGGGGATCCCAAGGCTATGGCTGGTGGTATCTCGGGTGCTCTGGTGACAACGGTGCTAGGCCTATTGGTGGCTATCCCCACTGTCCTTTTGCATACGGTAGTTAATGGCCGGGCCCAGCGGATTATTCATATATTGAATGAGCGAGCGACGGGTATTGTTGCCGAGCACGCTGAGCGAGCACACTCCAAGTAATCCATTGGCGAAGAGGTTTAACTAATGTCAGGAATATTTGAAGTCATTCTCGCCTTTATGGAAAAGGGCGGGAACGTTCTTTGGCTTATTGCTGCCCTCGTGTTTTTTATGTGGACGCTCATTTTTGAGCGGCTGTGGTACTTCATGGCGACGTGGAAAGTGGACCGTGACAGCATAGTGAATGGCTGGGAGACACGCGCTGAGCGACGTTCTTGGAACGCTAAGCAGATACGCGTGAAGTTACTGTCGACGAGTCGAGAATTGATCAACGATAACATGAACGTCATTTCTACCTGTGTCGCGCTGTGTCCGCTATTAGGGCTGTTGGGAACGGTGACTGGCATGATCGAGGTATTCAATGTGATGGCGGTTACCGGGGGTGGCGACGCCAAGTCCATGGCGGGCGGTGTCGAAAAATCGACCATTCCCACGATGGCCGGCATGGTTGCAGCGTTGTCTGGTCTTTTTGCTAACACCTACCTACAGCGAGTCGCAGCTCGAGAGCAGCTGCTCCTAGAGGACCAATTGACGTCGGATCATTGATTTGATGTCTAGGGGAATACCTATCCATGCGTAAAATTGTGCGAAAACAAGAAGATGATGGGGCAGAAATTGACTTGACGCCCATGCTGGACGTTGTCTTTATTATGCTGATCTTCTTTATTGTTGTGGCTTCTTTTATCAAAGAGGCGGGCATCGAAGTCAATCGCCCTGATAATAATCAACAGTCGGATCCCAACGACGCAACGAGTATTGTCGTCGAAGTGGCGTCCGATAATCAGATTTGGATGGAAAACCGACGTGTTGACATCCGCGCTGTACGAGCCAATATACAGCGCATGCTTGCTGAAGACCCCGAGGCGCCAGTGACGATTAAAGTGGAGAAAGGCGCTAAGTCAGGTCCCGTAGTTGATGTTGCTGATGCGGCCAGAGAGGCGGGCGTTGGAGCGGTCAACTGGGCGAGTTCAGGAGGTTGATGCCATGAGTATGCGAGATGCAGCCACGGGTCGACGCCAAGCCCAGAGCAATGAGAGCCAGATTGATCTCACGCCCATGCTTGACGTGGTCTTTATTATGCTGATCTTTTTTATTGTGACTTCATCGTTTGTGAAGGAGCCTGGCGTCGAAATTTTTAAACCTCAGGCCACAACCACTGAAGCTTGTGAGCGCGGGACCATTATTTTTGCGGTAGATTCGAAGGGTGATATTTACTACAACAAAAATAAAGTGCCCTTGGAGCGTTCGCTGCGTGTCGCAGAAGCGGCCAAGAGAGAGGCCCCTCAGGCCAATATAGTGGTACAACTCGATCGTGACACCCCAGCGTTTGCGGTCGAGGAGCTTATCGATACGGTGCGGCCAGTACTCACTGCGCCTCCCTGTATCTCGACGGACGATGAGGCTTAATCGGAATGGGTAGCTCAATTCGCGTTATCGTGGGCGGTTTACTGGCAGTGCCAGTGGCCATCGGGTTGTTTTACATCATGCAGAGTCTCGTCGACCGGGATTTCGAACAGCAGGACACGAAGTCGCGCAAAATTGCCGATATCGTGGTTCCTGACAAGGTCATTGAGACCAATGTCAAGGAGGTTAAGCCCGAGAAAGTCGAGGATCCCGAGGAGCCACCGCCAGATCTTGAGCCCATTCAATTCGATACCAATATTGATATGAATACCGGTAACATCGCGCCAACGACAAACATGACTATGAATCTCAGTTCGTCTGGTATGTCGTCGGGGGACGGGGAATATCTGCCTATCGTCAAAGTGGCGCCCATCTATCCTCGTCGCGCTCAAACCCGTGGTATTTCGGGTTATTGCATTGTCGAATACGTTGTGACGACGACCGGAGCTATCCGCGACCCACAGACTGTCGACTGTCAGCCTAAGGGTATTTTTGAGCGCGCATCGCTGAAGGCGTCAGAAAAGTTTAAGTACAAGCCCAGGATTGTCGATGGTGAGCCCATTGAGGTGGCGGGTGTCCAAAACAAATTTACCTTTGAGCTGGAGCAATAAGGTCAAGTGCCGGAGGCAAGATTAATGTTTCACCGACTATTTGCAACGACAGTGCTGGCGGTAGCTCTGGCCACAGGTTTGGTTGCCACGGATCGCGCGCTGACTAGCGTTAGTGTGATATCTTCCGCTGTCGCGCAAGACAAGGGCAAAAAAGACCAGCGGGAAACCCGACGTACCCCTGCGCTACGTAATAAAGTCTATGAGAAACTAGCCGAGGCACAGACCTTCGCTGAAGAGAAGCGGTACGGGGAAGCTGAAGCCGTGCTCAATAGTATGATCGCCGGTGAAGGTAAGCGGGCGCTCAACAGCTACGAGCTGGCCAACGTGTATAACTTATATGCCTTTCTGCGCTACTCCACCGAAGACTATCAGGGCGCGTTGGCGAATTATCGCAAGGTGGTCGCTCAACCCGATATTCCTTTGGCGATGGAAATTAATACCAAAAAGACCATCGCGCAGTTGTATTTTGTTCAAGAGCAGTGGCAAGCGGGCGTGAGCGCGCTGTTAGAGTGGTTTGCTTTGACTGAAAAACCTGATGCGGGCTCTTACGTATTGCTGTCCCAAGGCTATTATCAAATCAAGGATTACGACAACGCACTGAAGAATGTAGAGACGGCTATTTCGATGCACCAAACCGCAGGTAAGCTGCCGAAGGAGCAGTGGTATAATTTAGCGCGCTTTCTTTATTTTGATAAGGGCGACACCGACAACGCGCTCAACACGCTGAAGGTGTTGCTGAAGTACTATCCCAAAAAACAGTATTGGGTACAGGCATCGCATTTATACGGTGAAAAGAAAGATGAACCGCGACAGCTAGCGATGATGGAAACCGCCTACGAGCAAGGGTTGCTCGACAGGAGTACTGACGTGGTGACCATGGCCTATTTGTATCTCAATGCTGAAGTGCCTTACCCAGCGGCGCGGGTGATGGAACAAGGCTTAGCGGCTGAGATCGTAGAAGAGAAATCAAAGAACTTTGAGCTAGCGGGTAGCGCGTGGCGACAGGCCCAAGAGACGGAAAAATCGATTCCTATGATGGAAAGAGCCGCCGAGCTGGCTGATGATGGCGAGCTTTATACACGACTCGGCAATGTCTACCTCGATGGCGATAAGTTTCAGAAGGCCATTAATTCCCTCGAAAAAGGCTTGTCACGGGGCGGGGTTAAAAGGCCTGATCAAGCTCGCCTTGCGCTGGGCATGGCCTATTTCAACCTGGGGAACTACAAGAGCGCTAGAACCGTTTTTCGTGTGGCAGCAAAAGATGATCGATCTAAGAAGTACGCGCGCCAATGGTTGAAGTATATTGACAGTGAGCAAACCCGTCAGGAAGAGCTGAAGCGAGATATTTAGTCTGCACGGCCAACGTCTCCCGCGATTTCATAGCATGGAAATAAGGCGAGACTGGGAAAAAAAAGGGAGCTTACGCTCCCTTTTTTTTGCTTGTATACCGACTAAACAGGAACGACGTTCTCCGCTTGCGGTCCTTTTTGCCCCGTCGTAACAGTAAACTCTACTTTTTGACCGTCGGAAAGGGTTTTGAACCCATCGCCTTGAATTGCGCTAAAATGAACAAAGACGTCGGGACCACCCTCTTGCTCAATAAAACCAAAGCCCTTTGTCTCGTTGAACCATTTCACTGTGCCAGTAACTTGTGCCATTGCTAAAACCCTGTATTGCTGATTTGCTCCGCCCAAACCCGGGCCGATTGTGACGCGTCATGCCAAATAAAGCGCAGATCTGCATCTGTACTAACCTGCCAAAAAGCGATGCCGGCTCCTCCGACCTCCACAGATTAGCACTCCTGACCCGAAAAAGAAGTTTTTTTTTGTAAAAAATGTCACTCCTTGCGCATATTCCCCTGATTTAACTCACCAGCAGTATTTTCATGCTGTCGGTCATGCCTGTTTGACCCACCGTACTCCCCTTGGTCATGATGATGAAGTCCCCACGCCGTAAATAGCCGCCATCGAGCAAGAACTCCAACACCCGTGCTTCGACATCTTCGGGAGCAAAGGCGGTGGCGTCAAAATACAAGGGAATGACGCCTCGACAGAGCGCCAATGTTTGTAAGGTTTTGTCTTGGCGGCTGAGACCGAAAATGGGCAGGCCTGAACTCAGTCGCGACATCATGGTTGGCGTGGTTCCCGCTTCGGTTAGCGCTGCAATACCACGTACCCCAGCGAAGTGGTTCGCTCCATACATAGCCGATAGTGCAATAGCCTCTTGCGGAGTAGTAAATTCCCGGTGCAGGCGGTAACGCGATGTTCGGGCGACAGGGTGGCACTCTGCACCGAGTGCAGCATCGGCCATTGCTGCGACCACTTCGATGGGAAAGCTACCTACAGCCGTTTCCGCTGATAGCATTACCGCATCGGTCCCGTCTAAGACCGCGTTGGCCACATCAAACACCTCTGCGCGTGTCGGCATGCTGTTGGTGATCATCGATTCCATCATCTGAGTGGCTGTGATGACCAGTCTGTCGAGCTTTCGGGTACGCGAAATCAGGTCTTTTTGAATACCAATAAGTTGCGCATCACCCACTTCGACCCCTAAATCTCCCCTAGCCACCATAATCCCATCGGAGGCAGTAATGATGGTATCTAATAGTTCGAAATCTGCGACAACCTCTGCGCGTTCTATTTTGGCGATGATGGACGGCTTCAGGCCTACGTCGGCCAACAGCTGTCTGGCTTGGTCGATATCTCCGCGGTTTGATACAAAGCTGACCGCGACAAAATCAGGTTCGATGGTGGCCATATGGGCGATATCGGCCAGGTCTTTTTCAGTGAGGGCCGGGGCCGCGAGGCCACCACCGAGCTTATTAACGCCTTTACGAGAGGACAGTTTGCCGCCAATAATGACCGTGCACTCTACGGCGCTTGCGGAGACATCGTCGACCCGTAGTCTAAGCTTGCCGTCGTCTAACAACAATACATCGTCGATCGCCACTTGCCTTGGTAGCGCCGTATATTCAATCCCGACTCGTCGATTATCACCCTCGTTTGTGTCTATATTGACATCAAGGCAAAAGGGGTCGCCGGCAATCAGTGACACCGAGCCTTCACGGAAGCCGCTAATCCGAATCTTTGGCCCCTGAAGGTCGGCCAATATGCCGACGTAGCGCCCCGCATGCCCCGCTTGACGTCGAATTCTGTGCGCTACTCTCGCGTGCCCTTCAGCACTGCCATGACTGAAATTGAGTCTAAATACATCGACGCCCGCGTGAATTAAGCGGCCAAGCACATCTTCACTATCACTACCGGGACCCACCGTCGCCACGATTTTTGTGCGCCGGTTAACTTTCGGTGTGTTGCCCACAGTTTGTTTACCCCCTAGTGTATTCATGTTGTTGGCGTTTCGTGGCGTCATGCTGTGGTCCACTATCCTAGCGTATTATGACGCTTTCAACGTAAAAGACTTTGCATAACGTCATTTCATTGCTATTAATTACCGCCATGACTGACATCGACACACGGACGCCCAGTCCACCACTCGGCTACTCCTGCCAGTGCTCGCTGCCGGAAGCGCGACAGATTGACCTGGTAGCGGAGTTTCATGCATTCCGTATTCGGCCGACGCGCATTGCCTACCGTTTGGGTATTGATATTGCTTTAATCGACGCGCTTTTAGCGGGTGACTATAAAAAGCAGGTGTTCAATCAGCGGGTTCGACATCATCGAAAGCGTCGGCTGCATACGCGATTATCCACAGCGGAACGAAAAAAAGGCCAGTCCGCCTTTGAGGCCCGCAAGCATGCGCTGACAGATTTTGAAACGGAGGCTGATCTTTAATCATCATCTCCTTGTAGGGCTAGCAACTGATCTAATCGAGTTTCTAGGTGCGCTAAGCGCAGCTCTTGCACGCCGCGCTGATCTTTTTCTGAACCCTTTATCAGCGCTTTTTGCTCGTTGATTTGCTCGCTGAGCGCATTGATGTCAAGTTTGACCTGCTCTCGGGCGGCAGCCTCGTCGGCACTGTCGAATATACGTTGTTCTGGCGTCGCGTCCTGTTCATTACTGCTCGTCAGACTGCGCCTTCGATACGTTGGCAATGTCCGCGTATCCCCCAGTTGCTGCCGTTGAGCTACAACAGTAGGGGAGGTGATTTCAATATCTGCTCGGTGTAATGCATCAAGCATTTCGCGTCGAAGCAAGCTGCGTGCGCTAATGGGGTTATTGAAGTCGGCTAAAAACCCAGCCACTCTATAGATTACCGCATGATCAAGCAGCTCAACAATGAGAACATAAGGTTCGTCGAGTTGCGCCTCGGTGGCAGCTAAAATAAGTTGTTGCTCGGCGTTCGCATGATCGATATCGTAGCCAAGTGATACCTCCGCCTGAATAATAGTTCCTTCGCGGTGTAAGACTTTTACTGGTCGATTGACCAGTAGTAAGTTTGGCAAAGTGGTGAAATCACGTGTTTCAGTTTGTAAGCGCGTGTGTACAAGTGACCGGCGCGTGACTCGACCAAAGACGCCATCAACTTCAATAAAATCGCCGGGGCGGAAGGGTTTGGTCGCCTGCAACATAATACCCGCCATGGCATTGGCAACAAACGTTGTCGATGACAAAGCGATGAGCGCCGTGAGTACTATGCCTAATAGGCTGAGGATTTGGCCTCTCAGCGTCTCGCTGAGCGGCAGAGCAATGATGAAGCTAAGCGTAACAATGACGGCTGCCACACCGGTGACAAGCTGCATAAGTAGGGCTTTGCCTTCGTTAAGCGACACCCGTGAGTGAATCAGCCCAAGGCCTAAGAACACCAGTAGCCCTATGCCAATGGTCGCAGACGCGGGGATGTATTGATCTAGGAGGGTTGTCACAAGCACCTCAGAAAAGATAACCCGATAAGATTACCACCGAGAACGCATGAAGTATTGTGTGGTTTGAGCTGAGTTTCGGTATGCTATCGTTTTACTATCAACAGAAAGGACCTCGAGTGATGGTACTGGATAAATGGCGAACGATGATGAAAGCTCACAGCACCGAAGGGCTTTGGGATTTGCTACATCCAGACTGTGTATTTTTCTCCCCCGTGGTTCACACCCCCCAGCGCGGTCGTGACATCACCTTCGCTTATTTGAGCGCGGCCCAACAGGTATTTAACAATGACTTTCAATACGTGCGTGAGGTCGTTGAGGGGAACCATGCTATCTTGGAATTTGAATGTCTGATGGACGATATTCGCATCAATGGTGTTGATATGATCACTGCACAAGATGATCAAATGATTGAATTTAAAGTCATGGTCAGGCCTTTAAAGGCCGTCAACAAAGTACATGAAAAAATGATGGCTATGCTCGATCAAATGCAAAAGATGGGTTAATCCGTCAGCTATCCGTGTACGGGAGGCGTCGACAGACGGCGCAGAAATCTTCGTTACTACAATCATGTTTAGGAGACATTTGTCATGCTTGAGCTACTAGTCAACGGTGAGAAGGTGAGCGTCGACGTAGACCCCTCGACACCCCTACTGTGGGTTTTACGGGATCATCTAGATATGACCGGGACTAAATACGGCTGCGGCATTGCCCAATGCGGCGCCTGCACCATTCATCTCGACGGCGTCGCTACCCGCTGCTGTGTGTTGCCCGTTAGTGCTGCTCAAGGTAAAGCCATTACCACTATTGAGGGGCTATCTGCCGATGGAGATCATCCGGTACAGCAAGCATGGATTGAACTAGACACCCCCCAGTGTGGTTACTGTCAGCCCGGCATGATCATGGCGGCAGCAGCGTTACTCAATGAGACGCCACAACCCACCGACGATGACATTAATCAACGCATAACTAATTTGTGCCGGTGCGGCACTTTTGTTCGTGTTCGCGCGGGAATCCATCGCGCGGCGGAATTGGCGTCGGAGGTGAAAGCGTGAACCCTAACCAGCCAGAACAGACAGTCGATGTCAGCCGCCGCCGTTTCCTTGTGGGTAGTATTGCCGGCGTAACGGGTCTGACGGTTGGCCTATCGCTGCCGCTGGGGGCCTCGCAGGAGCCAGGGGTTGATGCGTTTGAGGATGAAATTAATGCCTGGGTCATTGTCAATGAGGACGATAGCGTTATTGTTAGGGTCGCTCGCAGTGAAATGGGGCAGGGCACATTGACCGGCCTCGTGCAAATGGTGGCCGAAGAATTAGCCTGCGATTGGGATAAGGTCACTTGGGAGTTTCCAACTCCGGGGCAGAGTCTTGCTCGCGATCGTCCCTGGGGTAGCTTTAGTACCGGAGGCAGTCGCGGCATTCGCGATAGTCATCAGTATGTTCGCGAGGGCGGTGCGATCGCCCGCGAACTGCTGCTAGCGGCAGCGGCCCAAACCTGGTCGGTCGCCATCAAAGACTGTGTGGCCAAAGACAGCGTGATTACCCATCTTCCCACGGGCAACAGCACCACGTTTGGTGCCGTGGCCACACTGGCGGCTACTCTAAAGGCACCCTCTGATGTAACGCTCAAGGATCCTGCAGATTGGACCGTCATCGGCCAGTCGGTGCCGCGGCTTGATACCGCTGAGAAAGTCACCGGCGCACTGCGCTATGGCGCAGATCTAACGCTACCGGGCATGTTACATGCGGCCATTCATGCCTGCCCTGTCCATGGGGGTAAGCGGCGCGGCGTCGATGCCAGTGCCGCCAAGTCTATGCCGGGGGTTCGCCATGTGTTGTCAGTGGCTGATGATGCAGTAGCGGTAGTTGCCGACAGCTGGTGGCAGGCGAAACAGGCGCTGGCGAAGGTGAACATTGAATGGGACACCGGCACTAACGGGCAGGTTAACTCTCGCACTATTGCAGCCATGCTTCGGGAAGGACTGGAGGCGACGGATGCTTTTGTGGGTAATAGTCGCGGCCAAACCCTTGAGACCTTGGCCGATGCTAAGGAACTAGTCACCGCTGAGTACAGTTATCCGTTCCAGAATCATGCGCCTATGGAGCCGATGAACGCGACGGTTGTGTGGACCGATCAATCCTGTGAAGCATGGGTGCCCACTCAGAATGGTGAAGCAGCCCTCGAAGCGCTCGCCGACGCGGCGGGACTCTTTCGTGATAAATGTGAAGTGCATAAACTGATGTTAGGCGGTGGTTTTGGCCGTCGCGCAAACCATGATTTCCTCATTCAAGCGACGCAAATCGCTAAGCAGTTACCCGGTGTACCCGTAAAGTTGTTGTGGAGCCGGGAGGAAGATCAATTGCGAGGGGTTTATCATCCCATCACCCAGAGTCGAATGACGGCGAAGCTGAATGACGATGGGTTGCCGGAGGCCATGCACATTCGTATTTCGGGACAGTCCATCTTGCATGCGTTGCGTGCACCACTGGGTGAGCCGCAGATTGATCAAGCAGTTTTCCAAGCGCTGGCGCCCGAGGGAGAGCATGCTTTTGTGTATGGCATAGACCATTTTCTCGCTGACCATGCCATGCGCAACACGCATTTGCGACCGTGGTTTTTACGAGGGGTCAATATTAATCAAAACGTGTTTTACCTCGAATCATTTCTCGATGAGCTGGCTGCTAAAGCGGTCACTGATCCTTTGGAGTACCGACGCAAGTTATTGACCCAGGCTCCCAAAGCGTTAGCGGTCTTGGAGCGGGCAGCGGCGAATGCGGGTTGGGGTCGCCCGCTTGCTCCCGGCAGCGGTTTAGGCTTGGCCCTGTGTAAGGCCTTCGGGAGCTATGTTGCTGCGTGCGCAGAGGTATCGGTGATCGACGGCGAGCTACATATGAAGAAAATTTGGGCCGCGACTGATCCCGGTTATGCGGTGAACCCGCAGCAAATCGAAGCACAGGTGTCAGGCTCGTTTATGTATGGGCTATCGGCCGCGCTTTACTCGGAACTCACGGTAGAGAACGGCCGGGTCGAGCAGGAGAATTTTAATAGTTACCCGTCGATGAAGATCGCTCAAATGCCCGATGTTGAAACCGATGTTATGCCCTCAGGTGGATTTTGGGGGGGTGTTGGCGAGCCCACGATAGCGGTTGCAGCCCCTGCGGTTCTGAACGCAGTCTATGCGGCAACGGGCGTACGCATTCGTCATTTGCCGGTTAAAAATCAGCCCTTAGCCTAGAGCCTAAGCAGCATATAAACAGAGGCGACACATGACATTGACAATGATAAGTAAGACCGGCTGTAGTGGCCCATCAGTGATTCGTCGACTGGCCGGCATCGTTTTATGTGGCAGTGTGTTAGCGGGCTGTGCCAGTGATTCGACGCCGGGAGAGCCCGGCAATGAATTTGGTGGTGCCCCTGACCTCGTTGAGCCAACCACTGCTTTACTGCCGACAGTGAATCCGGCTAAGGCTGTGGGGTGGTCCGATGATGTGGCACCCACGAGCATCCCAGGACTGACTGTCAACGCGTTTGCTCGTGACCTCGAACATCCTCGCTGGCTATTGGTATTACCAAACGGCGATATTCTGGTCGCGGAAACCAATGGCCCCACGAGCGGCGCTGGCGTCAAGGGAATCAAGGGCTGGATAGCTGCTAAGATGATGGCCTATGCAGGTGCGGGCGTCCCCAGTCCAGATCGAATCACGCTACTGCGCGATGCTGATCAAGACGGGGTTGCAGAGCAGCGTTTTACGCTTTTAGATAATTTGCGATCGCCCTTTGGCATGGCACTGACCGGCGGTTTTCTTTATGTGGCCAATGCTGCAGAGCTGCTGCGCTTCCCCTACCAACAGGGTGATACTCGCATCACTGCCCCGGCAGAGTCGGTAGCGCCATTGCCTGGTAAAGATCTGAATCAGCATTGGACCAAGAATCTTCTACTCAGTGCGGACGGCAAGACCTTGTATGTCGCTGTCGGCTCAAACAGCAATATTGGCGAAAACGGGCTAACCGCCGAGCATCACCGTGCTGCCATTTTGACGGTCGATGTGGACACGGGTGAAACCGATGTGTTTGCCAGCGGTCTACGTAATCCAGTGGGGATGGCTTGGCAACCGAGCAGTCAGCGGTTGTGGACTGTCGTCAATGAACGCGATGAGTTGGGCGACCAGCTGGTGCCCGATTACCTCACTGAGGTAGAGGAAGGTGCGTTTTATGGCTGGCCTTACAGCTATTGGGGTGACAACGTCGATCTTCGTGTGACTCCGCAACAGCCGGCGTTAGTCGCCCAGGCCCGCAGACCGGATTACGCGTTGGGAGCCCATACCGCGTCTTTGGGGCTGGCTTTTTATTCCCATACGGCCATTCCGAGCTTGCAGGGTGCGGCCATCATAGGGCAGCACGGCTCTTGGAACCGCGCACAGCCGTCAGGCTATAAGGTGATTGCAGTGCCGTTTGACGACGGCCAGCCCACAGGTTCACCACAAGATTTATTAGTGGGCTTTTTAAATAGTGATGCACAAGCCCAAGGGCGCCCGGTGGGTGTCGCAGTTGATAGCCAAGGGGCCATATTGGTGGCTGACGATGTGGGCAATATCATCTGGCGAATCAGCGCCCTCGAATGAGTCGAGCAGGATGACTAGAGCGCACGGTAACATGAGCATGGTTCATTGCTAGGAGTTAAGCACCACTGGATGTGCTGGCAGGGCTGTGCACGGTTTGTGGCGAGAGCTCCCCTTGCCAGGTGGGTGATCAGGCGTGTCGGTGCATGGCTTGCGGTGGCTGCTGTCAGTCTCGCTGTCCAAGCCGCCCCGCTGGATATAGCCATTAATCACGGACGGGTGATGGATCCCGAGACCGGCTTAGATGCCATCCGCCACGTCGGCATTCGCGACGGTCGTATTGTTGCTATTAGTGAGCAGCCACTTGAGGCCGCTACCCTAATCAATGCCGCCCAGCATGTGGTTGCTCCCGGATTTATTGATATCCACAGCCATACCCCCACCCCCCTGGGTCAGCGACTCAATGTGCTCGACGGCATTACGACGCAGCTAGATACCGAGGCTGGCGCCTACCCAGTGACTGCTTACGGCCGTGCGATCAAGGATCAACCCCTCATCAATTTTGGTGCGTCAGTGGGCCACTTTGCTGCCCGAATACAGGTGATAGAAGGCGGCAATTTACCTTATATTTTTGACGGTAAGCGGATCGTCACCATGGGCACGCCAGGGTGGGAGCAGCAAGCCACCGACACCCAGTTGAGCGCTATTAGGACGTCCTTGGAGCAAGGGCTAATGAGTGGCGGGTTGGGGATCGGCGTGCTGCTCGATTATATGAAAGACGCGATTGATGAGCGTGAACTTGCCATGATTTTTGAGCTGGCGGCGCAGTACAATTCACCCGTTTTTGTTCACGTTCGCCGTGGATTGCCCGGTGATCCTGCGGGTCTTGAGGAAGTGTTGGCGCTCGCTGTCAGCACGGGCGCGCCGGTATTTATTTGCCATATCACCCACAATGCTATGGGTGGGATTGACCAGTGGCTGGCTAAGATTGACGCGGCAATCGCCCGAGGCGCCCGAGTGACGACTGAAACCCTGAGTTACTTAGCGGGCGGTACCAGTATTTCCGCCGATGTCTTTCGCAAGCGCGATTGGCAGCGGGTTTTCGATATCAGCTATGAAGACGTGCAGTGGGTGGCGACCGGCGAATGGCTCACCAAGGCGTCTTGGGAGTATTATGCGGCGAATGAGCCGAATGGCGCGGTGAATCACCACTACGTCAAAGAACAGTGGTTGCAGACCGCGCTGAGCTGGCCGGGGACCATGATTTCTACCGACGCCTTGCCCGCCTTTACGCCGGAGCAACTCAGTAATCCCAATAGCGCCGGTACTTTTAGCTTGGTGTTAGGTGACTATGTGCGCGACAAAGCTTATTTAACGCTCATGGATGCGCTGTCGCGTATGAGCCTAAAGCAAGCGCAATGGCTAGAGGGAGTGGCGCCAGTGTTCCAGCAAAAAGGACGCCTGCAGCTTGGTATGGATGCGGATATTGTAGTATTCAATCCCGACACGGTTGCAGCCAAAGCCACGTATGGTGATCCTTACGTACCGCCGATAGGGATTGACTGGGTGATCGTTAACGGCAAAGTGGTGGTAGATGGGGGCCAGATACGTGAGGGCAGCGCAGCAGGACAGCGGTTACTCGGTGCCCCACATGCGCCGTAAACCCCTGACTGAAAGCCTGAGTCTGTGATGAATTTCGCTTCTGATAATACGGCGCCGGTTGCTCCAGGAGTCATGGATGCACTAGTGGCTGCCAATAGCGGCGCCTCAACAGCCTATGGCGCCGATGACGAAAGTGACCGCGCCCGTCAGCGCTTGTGCGAGATCTTTGACGCGGACTGCGCGGTTTACTTGCTCGCCTCCGGAACCGCCGCCAACAGTTTGGGGCTCGCTGCGGCGACACCACCCCATGGGGCGCTGTTGTGTTCTGACGTGGCGCACATCCACCTCGATGAGTGCGGTGCACCAGAATTCTTCACGGGCGGTGCTAAGTGTCAAGCGTTGCCGGCGCTTAGCGGCAAGTTAGTGCCGGGGGTGCTGCAAGCACACCTCACTGAACGACCTCTGTTGGGGCCACACCGCTCACCTTATAAGGTGCTGTCACTGACGCAAGGTACTGAAGCCGGTACTGTCTATACGGTATCTGAGCTTCAGGCGCTATCCGCGGCCGCGAGGGAACACCAACTCATGGTACATATGGATGGTGCGCGCTTTGCCAATGCGGTCGTTGCCAGTGGCGCGTCACCTGCTGACCTCACCTGGCGGGCAGGTGTCGACATGCTGTCTTTTGGTGGCACGAAAAACGGCTGCATGGCCGCAGAGGCGCTCATTGTATTCAATCGCGACCTCGAGGGGGATATCGATTATCTTCGTAAACGCGCCGGCCACTTGTGGTCGAAAGGTCGTTACTTGGGTGCGCAATTGAACGGTTATTTGCGTGACAGTTACTGGTTGACCTTGGCGGCGCATGCCAACGCTATGGCTAAACGACTATCCGAGGGTCTACGGACAATCCCCGGGGTGAAGCTGATCTACCCCACTGAGATAAACGAGGTGTTTGTTAGTATGCCCCAAACACTGGTCACCGAGCTCCAGTTGGCAGGGGCTAGTTTTTACCCCTGGGTTTGTCCGGGACTACCGCCCAGTGCAGGGGCCTATCGATTAATAACCAGTTGGAATACTCACGAGAAGGAAGTGGATCAATTTCTCGCGATTGCCCACTCAGTCACCGAGTAACGACATTCCTCAACCCGCGGGGAGCCCTTGAGGCCCCTCATTTGACGATAACGCGTTTTACACCACCACCCAATAAGGAGGGTCAACAATGCTAAAACTCCACGGTTTTGCAGTCAGTAATTATTTCAATATGGTACGGATGGCGCTGGAAACCAAGGCCATCCCCTATGAGGCGGTGCTGCGTTACCCCAGTCAAGAGGAGGATTGGCTCGCATTGAGCCCTATGGGCAAAGTGCCCTGTCTGGAGACGGCGGAAGGCTGTCTGGTTGAAACGACGGTTATTCTCGATTATCTAGAAGATCACTTTCCTGACCAACCATTAATGCCCCGGGGTGCTTTTGAAAAAGCCCAGACCCGCGAAGTGATGCAGATTCTGCAGCTGTATATAGAATTGCCGGCTCGACGGCTCTATTCTGGCGTTTTTTTTGGCGGCCAAAATACGGCGGCGGTGGTCGATGACGTGAAGCCAGTATTGGAAAAAGGTATCCGGGCACTCAAGCGGCTGAGTCGTTTTGACCCTTATATCATGGGCGGCACGTTAACCGCGGCCGATTTTATGTTTTTGTATACCTTTGAGCTCGCCCGTGTGGTGGCCCGCAAGGAATATGACTGGGATATCGTCGCTGATATCGAAGGGAGTCAAGCACTTATTGATTTGCTCAATGAGAATGCTAGCGTTGAGCGAATCGCCGCAGAAAACAAGGCCCAAATGGCCGCTTTTTTAAGCCGGCTGAAGTAGCGTTATGGGCGTGGCGGGAGATTCACCGTCAGCGGGGCAGTACCGGCGGTGGCTAAGCACCCGGTTAAATGGACGGAGGGCTGACAATGAATAGGCGCTGGGCTGTGCTGCTGGGTGTTGTTGGTGTCGGCCTCTATGTCGCCTGGCGAAGTCTAGGGCTGAGCGGTGCGTATATTGCCGATGGACCGCGCATTGCCGCGGGTATTGGTGCGAAGCTGTTGTGCAGCGCGGAGTATGTTTCGGGCATGAGCCGTGCACAGGCCTTTGATGATGTCCGCCAGTACTCCGCACTGCTTGAGCACCTAGACGTCAGTTACGACCCCGTTAATCAATCGGTGAGCGCATCACTGTTGGGCATGGGCGAGAAGCGCGCTCGCTATATTGAAGGCTTAGGCTGCGCACTTGATTTTTCAGGGCTAGATGCGCGCACAGAGATAACAGTGCGGCCACCCAATGCACAAGTTCTTGGTGTCGATTGGCCTCGAGGTAACCGTGTTAGCAGCCTCGATACTCGGCTACAGGCCCATGCCACGGCGCTGGTTCGGGTCGATAATGAGCAGGGATTTAACACCCGGGCGCTGTTGGTGGTTAAGGACGGCCACATTGTTGCCGAGGCTTACGCTCAGGGAGCGGATTCAACGACGCCGCTGTTGGGCTGGTCTATGGCTAAAAGTTTAACCGCCATTATGTTGGGTAATTTAGAGCTGCGTGGATTGATTGATTTATCCGCACCGCCACCATTCCCCTCGTGGCGGCGGGATGCACGCTCGACTATCAACATGACGCATATGCTCAATATGACCGACGGGCTCGGATTCACAGAGACCTATGAACCTGGAGATGATGCAACGACCATGCTATTTGATGTGCCCTCGGCGGCAGACTATGCGCTGCAAGCTAGCGCTGTCCACACGCCAGGCCAGCGATTTAATTACAGCTCGGGTACCGCCAATTTACTCGCGCGAATTTATCAAGATACCCTGGGCTCTCCCCAAGCGGCTTATGACGCCTTTATGGATTTCATTGTTCAACCCATGGGGCTAGAGCACAGCACCTTTGAGCTCGATCCGAGCGGCACCTTCATGGGCAGCTCCTATGTTTATGCGTCGGCCCGGGATTGGGCCCGTATGGGGCAACTCATGCTCAATGATGGCGTGCTCAATGACCAGCAAATAGTGAGTAGCGACTGGATAGCGCGGGCGACCGCACCGAATGCTTCGATGAACAATAAAGCCTATGGCTATCAGTGGTGGTTGAATCGGGGTGACGAGCAACCGACGTTTCCCGATCTCCCCGAAGATGCCTACTTTGCTAGCGGCAATAGGGCACAGACCGTTATGGTCATTCCGTCTTTAGCTACCGTTATTGTGCGCCTGGGTTGGACTGATGGGCCTTACCCATTGGCAAGTACTATCCGTCAACTGTTAGCGGCCATAGACAAGGGCAAGCCCGGGCACCTGCGCTGACGGAAACACCCCGGCGGTCAGCTATCTTTAGTCGCTGATAGGTTAACCAGCAGCGAATTCCTCTGGGTCAAAGCGAGGCGATTTGGGCGCGCTGAGGGCCATCTAGCCGATATCCCATAAGCTTACACTACCGCAAACAGCAATGGCGAAGCCAGGGCAATCGCCCCTATTATAACGGTGAAAAGGTCTTTTCTTGTCTGACTCATAACTAAATCTTCATATAGGTAGTTGGATTGACCCTTATTATGGTGGTTTATTCGATTAATCCAAGGCTAACAGCGGCTAAATTAGTGTAAACATTCCTCATTATAATACTTAAATATCTTAAATATAAATAATATTCATATATTAGCGCGGGGTTGGCAGTCTCGCTGTGTTCGCCGTCAAACAAGTGGACGCTGAACAGTGCGTTGAATAGCGCTGGGCTGTTGGGTAGGGCCTTCGTTGACTGGCGCAGTGTACTTGGTAAGCTGTGCGGGCTTCGTTTTCTCGGTCATGTTTCGCATTGAGGTAACCGGGCGTTACTGTCAGTAACACACAAACAAGGAACACTCGATGCAGGAATTTATGGGAAAAACCGCCATTATTTCAGGGGGCGCCGAAGGCATTGGCCTGGCGCTGAGCAAGGGCCTGGGGGCGCTCGGCATGAATATTGTGGTCGCCGATATAGAAGCTAAGGCACTTGCCCGCGCCGGTCAGCGTCTGACAGAGCTAGGCGTGGAGCACTGCACCATTGAGATGGATGTTGCGATACGCGATGACTGGCTGCGCACAGCCGCCTTGGCTGAAGAGCGATTTGGCGACATCCATATGCTCATCAACAACGCCGGCGTTGGTGGCGGTATGGGTGCACTGGGCAATCTCGATGAGTCAGGTTGGCGCTGGGCTATTGACGTCAATCTGATGGGTGTAGTGTATGGCGCAGATACCGTGGTGCCGCTCATGAAAAAACACGGTGAGCAGGCGTGGTTAGTCAATGTCGCTTCAATGGCTGGTATGGCGGGTGTGCCCATGGCTGGCTCTTACACGGCCACCAAAGCTGCGGTAGTCGCCCTCACCGAGGCGTGGTCAATGGAGCTTGCTGCATCGGCTATTCATGTGTCGGTGTTGGCCCCCGCTTTTGTAAAAACGCGCATTCACCAGTCACACCGAAATCGCCAGTCCCGCTATGCGGCGACCATTGCACCGGGGCCTGAAGTGATGAGACTGGCGAAGGGTAGCGCCACTGCCGTGGAAAACGGCATTGATACCGAGCTGCTGGTGGCACGAGTACTTGAGGCACTCGCGGCCCGCGAAAGGTATATTTTTACGCACCCAAAGTATCGGCTGGTGACCGAAGACAGAAGCCACAACATTGCGCAGGCATTCACTGCGGCTGCCGTCAGCCCGGTGGTAAAAGATGTCGCTGAAGCACCCATGGTTATGGGTTTTGTCGACGACTGACAGCCCCCAGTCTCGTCCTGCCGACAGCGCACATCGTCGGCAAATCAGCTGAGCTAACGGTCGAACTGCTGCTGGCTTCATCAATGACCGCAGCTGTGGACGGGAATTGTCAAAGTGGATAGGCTGGCCGGATTTTTATCGAGAGGCAGATAGCAGACCATGAACATTGCAGCAAACACAGTAGTGAGTATCGACTATACCCTGCGAAATGACGCCGGTGATATTCTCGATCAGTCGTCACCCGAGGCACCCCTCAGTTATTTGCATGGCCACAATAATGTGATTTCAGGGCTCGAACATGCCCTTCTCGGTAAGGCTAAAGCCGATCGGCTTGAGGCCAGCATTGCCCCTGCAGAGGCCTATGGAGAATACGATGCTGCACTGGTACAAGCGGTGCCAAGGGCAATGTTTCAGGGCGTTGATGACATCGATGTGGGCATGCAGTTTCAAACACAAATGGACGGGGGGGTGCAGGTCGTCACCGTAAAGGAAGTCAATGATGATACGGTCACTATTGACGGCAATCACGCCTTGGCAGGGCAAACCTTACATTTCGATGTGACTGTGAAGGGCGTCCGCGAGGCCTCTCAGGAAGAGCTGGACCACGGCCATGTGCACGGTCCGGGTGGGCATCATCACTGAAACCACGCAAATCCCAGGACGCTCAAGCCCGCCTGTAGGACGAGCAACGGCGACCTGTGGCGTGAGTAGTAGCACTGGCGAATCGAAGCCCATTGCCGCCGGCATGGGCCCGTTGGATCGACTCATTTGGTCACTGCAAGCTCGTTAGCCGTGAGTCGCTAAAAAGCGTGTTCTTTGACATAAATATTTGTACCTAAAAACAGAGGGGGTGTGTTAAAAAGAGCAAAAAATAGTGGGGAGAATCCTCATGAGTAACACCTTGTTGGTGCATTGGCCCGACGGCGAGGCCGCCCGCTTCTCAACCCTGTGGCTCCGGGATAACTGCCAGTGCGCAGACTGTCGCGTCATTCAGACTCAGGAAAAGCGCTTTCATATCGCCAGCGTCCCCCTCGACTATCAGCCGAGTCAGATTGAGATTGATGACAGCAACTTTGTCATCACCTGGCCCGAAGGCCATCGCAGTCGCTATAGCCGTGATTTTTTGGTCAATTGCAGCGCACCGCAACGCGCTGACTGGCAGCCTTGGCCGCCGAGCTTCATGCCCACCGGTATCGATTTCGACGCCTTTCTAGAGGACAAGGACGCCGCCATAGAGGGTATACAGGCCTTTCTTAAAGACGGCGCTATTCGGTTACTCAAGGCACCGACAGCACCTAATACCCTCGAAGCACTGTCGCGGCGACTGGGGCCAATCCGGGAGCTGCTGTTTGAACGCATCCACAATGTGCAAGTGGATCCACAGGGCTATAACGTTGCGCACACCAATCTACCGCTACCCCCGCACAATGACTTTGCCAGTTACTCTTGGCCGCCCAGCGTGCAGGCGCTACACATGCTGGTTAACGAGGCGGAGGGTGGATTGTCAACCGTGACCGATGGCTGGGCGGCGTTAGCCAGTTTCCGGGAAACGTGTCCCGAGCATTTTGACACCCTTACCCAGGTGAACGTACCTTTTCGTGAGTTTGATGAGCACAACGAAACCTTTGCGGTGGCACCAATGATCCAGTTGGATGCTCTGGGAGCTTTCAGTATTTTTCGTTACTCCAATCAACTGATGCAATGCCTAAACCCTATGGATCCAACGACCAGCGCTTTCTACGAAGCCTACCATGTGTTGAGCAGCCGTCTACTGAGCGGTGATTTCACGCGCAGTTTCCGTTTGAACGGCGGTGAAATGTTGTTGGTGGCTGCCCACCGGGTGCTCCATGGCCGAGAGGCTATCCTCAGCGCCGGCAAGCGTCACCTCCAGGATGCTTACTTTGAGCATGATAATGTGCGCAATATGTTAACGGTGTTATCAAGAAATTATGACTGAAGTATCATTTACCGCAATGTGCAACGGCACTCAGGCGGACTACGAGCTGCTGGCCGCTCTGGAAGGGCCGCATGTAGCGGGCCTCCCAGGTCGAATTCTGAGCGCGCTGACAGCGCTCGAACACGGGCTGGCTGGTTATAAGATCACGCGCTTAGCGCATTCGCTGCAGTCGGCGACTCGCGCTGAGGCCGATGGGGCTGACATTGAATGGATCGTCGCTGCTTTGACCCACGATATCAGCGACGAGTTAGCGCCGCTGAACCACGCTGAAATGGCGGCGGCGATACTCAGGCCGTACGTGCGGGAAGAAGTCACCTGGGTGGTCGAGAAGCACGGTCTGTTTCAGACTTATTACTGGGCTCATCACTTAGGCCATGATCGGCATGGGCGTGACAAGTACCGTGATCACCCTTTTTACGCCAGTTGCGTTCGCTTTTGTGAGCGCTGGGATCAGGCTTCCTTTGATCCGGAGTACCCGACAAAACCGCTGGCCTATTTTGCACCCATGGTCGAAGATATTTTTTCACGCCCGGTGTCATTTTAAGCGCGCCAATAAGGGCGGCCGGGCAATTCGGCGGTACGGCCAATAGAAAGCTCGCTCTTTTGTAAAAGTACACATCTAATGTGATCTTATTTACACAAAACTAAGCAGGTGGTAGCGTGACTCCTCACGGGGGAGTCATGGCGTCGTTACGAGAATTCATCAGAGCATTGGGGCTATTTGCTGCCGCGCTGAGCGCGGTTGCAGCCCCGCCCGACGGCTATTACCACAGCGTTGATGAGAGCTCACCTCAGGCGTTGGCGAGCTCCTTGCACAGTATTGTCGACGACCACCAGCGCTTTCCTTATACCGCCACGGCCACCGATACCTGGAACGTTATAAACGCCGCTGACCAAGACCCGCTAAACCCTGACAATATTATCGATATTTACCGTAACGCCAGCTATGCCAAAATAGCGGGTGGCACCGGTGCGTACAACCGGGAGCATACCTGGCCGAAGAGCTATGGCTTTCCCAATGATCGGGTCAGTAATTATCCGTTCACTGATGTCCACCATTTATTTGCCTCCGACGCCGGTTACAACAGCGCTCGCGGTAACAGCCCCTATCGCCGCTGTGATGACACCTGCAGCGAAAAAGTAACCCTCGCTACTAACGGTCGAGGCGGTGGCAGTGGCCAATACCCAGGTAACTCCAACTGGGCTCGCGGGACAGCCGGTGATCAAGCGTGGCAGACGTGGGCCGGACGGCAGGGCGATGTAGCCCGAGCGATGTTTTACATGGCGGTGCGTTACGACGGGGGCTACCACGCGCAGACCGGTCATAACGAGCCGGAGCTATTACTCACGGACGACTATTCGCTCATAGCCGCTTCTAACACCGGGCAAAACGAGGCGGTTGCCTATATGGGGTTACTGAGTGACCTGCTGTTATGGCATCAAGCCGACCCCGTCGACGAAAGTGAGCGCCGCCGCAATGATGTTGTGTATAGTTTTCAAGGAAACCGAAACCCGTTCATTGATAACCCTGATTGGGCGGCCTGTGTCTTCGCATCGACCTGTGATACGGGTGGCCCCGGCGGTGGTGACCTCGTGGTTGTCCTTGCGACTGCAGAAACCTTTACCGGCACTGGGACAGTGACAGGCGCCTATGCGGCCACTCACACCAGTGATGACAATTATCAGCGAATTACCGAGACCGAGAGTGGTGGAAAGCCTAGTCGGCGCACCAGCAGAGCTGAGCATATCTGGTCCTTTGATGTCCCTGCGGTAACAGGCGCTCAGCTCGCAGCCGAGGTCGCCTTCGATCAGTCCTTTGATGACGGTGGTTTCATTTTTGAAGTCAGTGTTGCCGGGGGTGATTATCAGCCAGCCTTCACGGTCGAGCCCGCACAGAGCGATCAGCTCTACAGCCATACGTTCGACGTTGACGAGGGGGGCGTGGTGAGTGTGCGGGTACGCGACGCCGACCGCACCCGCGGCGCGCGACAGCTGGACGCGCTGCGCGTTGACGCCTTGAGTATTCGCTACTCTGAGGGCGGTAATGTCGATACTACCGCCCCCGCGCCGCCACTGGGACTCCGCGCTCAAGCGGGCGATGGCCAAGTGGCCCTAGCGTGGTCAGCGAATGCAGAAGTCGATTTGGCGGGCTACAGTGTTTACCGGTCGACCGATGTCGGCGGCCCTTTTGCCCAGTTGACCGCAGCAACGCTGTCTCAAGCTGACTATCTCGATACCGCGGTCAGTAACGGTAGTACCTATTTTTATGTTGTCAAGGCTGAGGACAGGTCCGCCAACGTGAGCGCGCCGAGCTCAGTGGTATCGGCGACACCTGAGGGAGCAGCGGGGGTCAGTCCGCTCCGGGTAGCGGCAGTGTCGCTCGAGGCTGCGGGTAAAAAGTCCCTGAAGATCACTGCCACTGTTAGCGTCGTTAATGCGCTTGATGAGCCGGTAGCCAATGCGTTAGTGATGGGTCGATTCAGTGGCGATTTAACCGGCGCCCAGCTAAGCTATTCAGATGCCGAGGGCGTGAGCGTGTTCCAAGGTGGATCAAGGGTTAAGGCGCCAGCGACGCTCACCTTCTGTGTGGAGAGCGTTGCAAAAGACGATTTGGCGTTCCTTCCCGGGGCACTTGATTGCCAGAGTGTCAGCTTGTAACAATGAAGAGCAGCAGGACACGCCGTCGAAAGCGCTGTTAAAAAAGTAAAACGCTAATCCGCGGTGTGCTCAAACAGCGCGTGTGATCATCGGAGTCAAGAACAATGCCGACTAGCATAAGCGCTGATGGTTAGGCGCGTGTAAGAAAAACTGTTTGCTGACTATCGAGGCTCAGTGCGTTTCAGCATTGACGAAACCCAACCGTTAAATTTCACAAAGGATAAAGCTCATGCCACGAATGAATCTGAAAGGAAGCTCAGCCATTGTTACTGGTGGTGCATCAGGTATTGGCGAGGCTTGTGCCCGTCAGCTAGCGCAGCTAGGTGCTAAGGTGGTCGTTGCCGATTTGAATGACGTTCGGGGTGCTGAAGTGGCCCGGGAGATTGGCGGTGCTTTTGTCAAGTGTGACGTGTCTAATCCGGATGATGCCGATGCCGCAGTCAGCGCCGCCGTTGCCATGGGGCCTTTACGGGCCTGTGTTAATTCGGCGGGTATCGGCTCGGCGGGCCGTACGATCAATCGGGATAACGAACCATTCCCACTCGATAAATTCAGTTTTGTTATCAAAGTCAACCTCATTGGTACCTTCAATGTGCTGACAAGAGCCGCTGCGGCCATGGCAAAAACTGAACCGATGGATGAGGATGGAAGTCGAGGGGCTATCGTCAACTTGGCATCAGCAGCGGCCTTCGATGGTCAGATAGGGCAATGTGCCTATTCGGCGTCAAAGGGTGGTGTGGTAGGTATGACATTGCCCATCGCCCGGGATCTATCCGCGGTAGGTATTCGCGTCAATACGGTTGCGCCGGGGCTGATCGACACGCCTATTTATGGAGAGGGACCCGAATCTGATGCCTTCAAAACGCACCTGGGCATGTCGGTATTGTTCCCCAAGCGTTTGGGTACTGGGGAAGAACTCGCCTATGCCGTCATTGATGCCATTACCAATCCCTACATGAATGCAGAAGTGATTCGCCTCGATGGCGGCATTCGTATGCCACCCAAGTAGTTGCACAAGAACCGCTTGCCAGCCACGTCACTTCAAGGAGCGTGAGCTCCCGACGGAACAACCCGTGCAAGAGACACGCCCACTCGTGGTGGTTTGAGCTTGAATGACTTATGCGATTACGTTATACGTTAATGACTGAATTTAGCGGCCAATAGGTCGTTATATCCGTTAAGCATAGGGGAGAATAAAATGGGACCTTTGACAAGAACAGTAGGCTCTTTGTTAGTTATTGCTATTGCCAGTGTGGCGCAAGCCGAAGATTTAAGAATCATCGACAAAGCTACGCAGTTCACTGTGACCATTGCCCCCGGTGAAGAAATGACGATTACTCGACAAATGACACCCTGCGCAAAAAATAAGGGTTGGTTGCAGCCTTTAGTGCCGGAGCCCGGTATTGTCCCCATCACCGAGATTGAGGTGCTCAATGCCATCAGCGATCCCGATTTTATATTGGTCGATATGCGCACCCAAGAATGGTTCATCGATGCAACCATCCCTGGATCAGTCAATATTCCCTATACCGAAGTCGCCATGCGTATGGATGAGCTGGGCTGCAGTAAAAACGATGCGGGCTGGGATTGTGCCCAGGCGAACAAAGTACTTGGCTTTTGTAATGGACCCGTTTGTCCGCAGAGCCCGACTGCCATGCGGGCAATGATTCGAGACGGCTTTCCCGCTGAGAAAATCTACTACTATCGGGGCGGTATGCTTGACTGGGATGCCCTGGGCTTGACTACCGTCGAGGGTGACTTGTAGTCAGTCCGTTACCCAAATGCTTTAATAACAAAGAGTCAATGACCTAGTGATAGGCTAGTAGGCGTCCGATGAAAGCAAGGGCTTGTTATCCGTGCGGCACCATTGACTGGGAGACAATTTGTGCTGGCTCATATCATGATACTCACTATGAGCAGGTAGCCGCTACGAATGATTCTAATCGAAGCCTAAAGATGCGCCGAGAACATTTTTCGAAGGGTCGAATATGAAAGCAGATTATGTTGAATTCAAATATGGCTGGCCCGTGGTTCTTGCCGGTAGCATTGGTATCTCCCTCGGTATGTCACCGTTGCCGTTCTACACCATTGGCGTTTTCGCTCAGCCACTGAGCCAGGAGTTTGGCTGGGGCATCGAGCAAATCATGTACGGCTTGATTCCCTTTTGTGTCGCCACCGTCATCAGTGCACCGTTGGCTGGCTATCTTTCTGATCGATTTGGTGTACGGCCAGTGGCCCTAATATCGATTATTTTGTTTTCGTTGGCTATGATGGCTTTTGGGCTCAATAATGGCAGCCTACCGCTTTATTTTATGCTTTGGTCGCTGCTCTCTTTTGGCGGCGCAGGTACCTTGCCAATCACATTTACCAAGGCTATTGCCCGCTGGTTTCAACACAAGCGTGGCTTGGCATTGGGTATGGCATTAGTGGGTACGGGTATAGGTGGGGCGCTCGCTAAGATATTCGCTGCAGCACTCATTGAGGCTGTGGGCTGGAGGCTCGCTTATGTGGGCATAGGTTTTCTTCCTCTGCTCGTTTCCTTTCCCGTTGTCTTTCTGCTGTTTCGAGACGTTGACGATCCGAAGGTTGAGAGCAAGGTACGTGATCTCGAAAAAGTTCGACCCGAAAGAGCTACTAGCCAACTGTATGGGTTCTCATTTCTAGAATCTCTCCGTGATCCGCGATTTTGGCTGCTCTGCGCTATTTTCTTGCCGTTGTCTTTTGCCATTGGTGGCCCAATTCCAAATCTCGAAACGCTACTAGGTGCGAAGGGCTTTGCTCGTGGTGATGCCATCATTCTAGCCAGTTTCCTAGGTTATTCGGTCTACGTAGGTCGGATTCTAGCGGGCTATTTGCTTGATATTATTTGGGCTCCTGCAGTGGCGTGCGTGCTGCAAATGATGCCGGCGATCTCCATGTATATTTTTACTATTCCAGATCCCTCTTATGCGCAGATGGTAATGGCTATCGTCACCTTGGGAGTGGCTGCGGGGGTCGAGTACGACTTACTTGCCTATCTAGTTGCTCGCTACTTTGGGATGAAAAGCTATGCCCGTATTTATGGCACGCTTTATGCTTTTTTTGGCCTCGGTGCTGGATTTGGTCCCGCGATTTTTGGTGCGATCTACGGTCGCACGGGTAGCTATGATCTTGCTATGGATTATGCGATGTGGGCTTTCGTAGTTTGTGCACTATCGTTTTTGTTCCTAGGACGCTATCGAGATCAACAACTGCGAGCCATGGTCTAATGCCTGAACCTTTCTTAGGGCGGGTGAAACCAGAGGCTATGCCCGATGATTTGCGCTCGGCGTGGTCGGCTTCCATGGCGCTGCGGGGGGACGCCACTTTTTTTGAGGTATTTGCAAACCACCCCGATTTATATCGATGGTATGCACAGGGTTTTTACGGCGAGGTCTTCCGAAAAGGCCTCGTCGAGCAGCGTTTCAAGGAGCTCTTGCGTTTGCGTCTCTCTACCCTCCACGGCTGCCGATTTTGCAACCAGGGCAACCGAGAGGATGCACGCGCGGCGGGTCTGAGCGACGCAGAAATTAATGCATTGGACGACATTGATAATCCAGTGCTGTCGGCCGCGGATCGTGCAGTGCTCGCGCTGGGCGAGCACCTTTCATTGCTGAATAAAGAGACCGGCCGGTTGCCGCCGGGTATCCATGAGGCGTTGGGTCAACATTTCAACGATGCCCAAATTATCGAGCTCGGTTTTGTCGGCAGCGTACTCGTGGGTATGGCTAGGTTTTTGTTCGCGTTTGATCTAGTGGAAAAAGAGGATAGCTGCCCCTTCCATCCGACGGCCTAATCTTGGTGGCTATTATTCTAAGCCCGAGGGTGCAGGCCAATCGACGTCGGGAGTAGACTGATCGATATCGGCCGCGATTTTCCAGCGGCCCTCGTGCATCTTATAAACCAGCAGTGACCGGCCTACCTCTCGGTAAATGGCCCCCGTCGATTTGTCGATCGCTTTCAACCAGTACTTGCTGATGATGTAGGCGATGTTCCCATGGGTCTCACGCACCTCATAGTCGAGTTCGAAAACGGTCTCGGCCTTGCCCAGTCTGGCGGCAAAGTAGTCTCTAACCGCTGCCTTACCGTACAGCGCGGGCTGGCCGTGGAGGGCAACTACTACGTCATCAACATAGAGGGTCATCAAACCTTCGAGGTCTTCATTCTCGTAGTAGTGAGCCCACTTGCCACCCTCAGCCTCAATAGCGTCAGCGGCCTCATTGGCTGTAACCCCGGGTGTGATAATGGGCATTAGCACCAGTAAACATAACAGCAGGATAGGCCGTAGTTCGCGATTGAGATGAGTCATGGCTTGAAAACCCCCAGAGCGGCGGCCGCGAGAGCCAGCCCATATATGAGCACCACAGTGATGTACACCGGCACCAGTGCCTTTGCATACTGGGCATTGAGATCGTCGTTTTCAGGTGTTTCTGCCAATGCAGCAAAGTAACCCACGGCTGGTTTAAAAAAGAAATCTAACAGAACGCCGACAATAAAAATGGCACCTACCGCCAAGACTTTCCAAACGATCCAAGCAGGGGTGTTCGTGGCGAGCAGCAGGTAGATACCGGCTCCCGATACAAGGAGGGCCATGACCATATTGAGCAGCCAATTAATAATTGCGCTGCGCTCCTGCACCTGTGGGTCGGTACTCAAAAACCCCCGCCAAAGAATGACTAACCACGTCGCCCCTAGCAGCCAGGTCAGTGGTATCAAGAATCCAGGCGGGTGCACCGCGTCCATGCTCGCGCCAAGGCTGAGCCCAGAAGGAATAATGAGTGCCAATGCAGAACGAGGCAGGCGGTCCAGTACCATACCTAATTGCAGGACGGTGGCGCGGGTTTCGTAGGACAAGTCGGTACGCTCAGAGTAGCGTGCAGCGACAAACACACCTAGATCGGTGCCTACCCAAAACACCAGTAGTAGGATATGGACATACAGCCAAAACTCATACATAGCGAATCCTCACTTCGTTGATCCTTCAATGTTGGCACCCGACTCGAGCACGTCTTTGATCAATTGCATGCGGGTTTGCATCCACGCTTCGTCGACTTGCGGGCTGGGTGTGAACTGCTCTATTTGTTCCGCGGTGAGTACTCCCAACTGGTCAAGTAGGGTCTCGAGGGTTTTAACCCGCTCGGCGAGAACGGACTGCTCAGACAGCAGCCGGACTATCATCGCCAGCAGTCGATCGGTTTCTGGGCTGTCAAAGAAAGCGGGACGCCCTCCGCGGACCGTTTTACTGTGTTGTGTCATCGACTCATCAGCCTTGTTTCCTGCTACCAAAGGCATACCACGTTATCGTATCTGACAGGCGACCCGTATCCTCGTCAAAGCTAGCAGTGCGATCGATAGCATCCCGGAACTCTTGTTCGTCAACATAGGTATAGCGCGGTAGCGTCGCCTGGAAAAAAGCCGACTCGTCAAAGCCTGCGTCGCGACATAGGGCGGGATAACTCAGGTCTCTAAATTCTTTGTAGAAGGGTTCGTTGTTATAAAAGCAGTCCCAGTCGAGATAAAACGCGTCGTAGGGTGCTAAAGCTTCGTTGGGGGGTAACTCCATGTGGATGATCAGCCCACCCGGACGCAGAATGCGGTAGGCTTCTTTAAAAAAATCGTTGATGACGTTTCTAGGTAATTCGTGCAGGAACATGGATGAGAACACCACATCAACCGAGCCGTCGTCAAAAGGCAGTTGATCGCAGTTTGCTTGGCGAAAGTGGGCCGCCACGCCCAGTGATTCTGCCCGCGCATGGCCGTAGCGGAGACAAGGAGCGGCAATGTCCAGTCCATAAACCTGCGCATCGGGAAATGCCTGCTTCCAAGGCAAGGTGTTATGTCCAATGGTGCAGCCGACATCGACGACGGTGTCCACGGTTAACCCCGGCCACCGCAAGCGGGTGAAGTTGGCCATAGAGTGGCCAATGTCATCTAAATGCTCCCCCATGACACCGAAGGAAAAGACCTCAAGCCCATTGTCATAAACGGCACCAGGATGAACGCTGACATCCTCTCGGTCGCCCTGATAATTACCAGGCATGAGATGGACATCCATGGTGTCGATGTAACTGGGGAGTGAGAGTTTAGGATCGAGGGCGAGTGATCCGCCGACGGCGCTCTTTTCTGGCGCTACTTGAGTGACGCCACTCAACCCTGCCAGAGTGGTGCGGTCTTCGTCCAGCGCGCGCAGAGTCGATTGCCAGACTAATTCTTGCGCCGTGCAGCGAAGGCTGGAGTACCATTTAAAGAGGTCTCTCGATTTGAGAAACCTGTGCACGTCCTCTCCCGATTGATGAGGATGCTCTACGGCGGTTTGCTCCTCACTGTAGTCAGACCGCAATTGGTCAGCTAAATCGACTAGCGTGTACGCGCGCAGTGAGGACGTAAAGCGCTCTCTTGCACGTTGATCCAAGTTCTTTTTTAGTGCCAAAGTATGGTTCAGTCCAGCCATAATAAAGTCCCTAACAATGCGGTAGTGCCACGCCAAAGGTTGCCCGACTCACACTGGCTTCGGACTCAGGTCACGCAAATGTGTGGTATCAAGCTAAGAATTGATTATTACCACACTATTGATATAGTAGGAAGGAGACAAGCCAAGGCCCCTGCGGGCCAACCAATAATAAACGCTTTTTCAAACGGAGTCTGATCCATGTCGACACAAACCATTGCGAAGTTGCCCCGCCTGCTACTCGTCAGCGCTATTGCCACTGCCTTACCTTTAGAGGCGGCATACGCTCAACTTGAAGAGGTATTCGTCACGGCGGAGCGCCGCGAGGCGTCTGTGCAGGACGTGCCTTTGGCCGTCAGCGCCTTTAACGAACAAATGATTGACCAGTTACAGATTGACGACACCCTTGACTTAATCAACATTGTGCCCAACCTATTTGGTGGTAATAACACCGGGCTGGGTACTGCAAATATGTATTACATGCGTGCCCAGGGCAATGATGAGTCGGTAGCCACTTTTGATCCCCCAGTGGGAACGTATGTGGATGATGTCTATATCACCCGTCAGAATGCCAACAATTTCACGCTCTTCGATGTCGAGCGACTCGAGGTGCTGCGTGGGCCTCAAGGCACACTCTATGGCCGTAACACAACCGGTGGTGCTATTAGCGTCATTATGCGCAAGCCGGGGGAGGAGATGTCAGGCTATTTAGAGGCTGGTGTCGGTCGCTGGGATCGTACGATGATACGTGGCAGTGTTGATTTACCGGTCAATGATCGTGTTCTGACCAAATTTTCCTACTACAGCGTCGATGACGACGGCTATCTGAACAATACGGTCGATGGTAAAACCTACAATGCGGTGGACTCTACCGGCTGGCGAGCTGCCTTTCGCTTCCTCCTCACTGATACTGTGACGTGGGATGTATCCGTCGACGGCGGGGATACCCAAGCCGCCAATATCCACGGATTTTTAGACGGTGATCGAAGGGTGTCGGGTTCGAACATCACTAGCGGATTGCCCGCGGGGCTCGTTCAGAAGGCAGATTACGGCAACCAAGTCGACATGCTAAATATTGTTTCCAATCTTGCCTGGGAAGTGGGCGGCGGAACGGCTAACTTCATTGTTGGTAGTCGCGAAATCGAGCAAGATTTCCTGATCAACTTTCCCGTTGCTCCAACGATCCCCGATTTCTTTGTTATCGACAATCTGGGTGAACACGATATGTTCTCTGCAGAGTTGAAGTGGGCCGGCAACATCATGGATGACCGGGTGTTTCTCACAGGCGGTATTTATTACATGGATGAGAAAAACACTACGGACTGGCGAAGTTATCTAGATCTCGCTGGTGTTGGCGTGCCAGTACCTCCGTCGGTGGCCTTTCTAACGCTGGCAGACCGGATTATGGATAACACCACCGAAAGCTTGGCGATTTATGCCCAAGCGGATATTAAGATTGGGGAAAGCGGTACCCTGACAGTGGGAGCCCGCTACACTGACGAGGAGAAGGATGTCGCTCTCGTAGGTTCGGTGACGTCCGAACAGATAGCGGCTGCCGGTGTGCCGCTAGAGCAATCGGAGTCCAAGGTGACGCCACGGTTAGCGTACTCCCATGCCATTAATGACGATATGATGGCGTATGTGTCGGCCACTAATGGCTTCAAATCTGGGGGCTGGAATGCTCGGGCAACCGTGGGTTCTGAATTCCTCCCCTTTGGCCCCGAGAGTATCTGGGCCTATGAAGCCGGTTTGCGTGCCGACTGGCTGGACGGTCGACTGCGGACTAACCTAACGGCATTCTACTCAGATCTTGACGACTTGCAGACCACCGCGGCCGTTAACGGTATTTTTACTACCACCAACGCGGGTGGGCTCGAAGTCACCGGATTCGAGGCCGAGATCACAGCGTTGCCCACCGAAAATTGGCAAATTTTTGCCACCCTCGGGTTACAGGACGCCAAATATGTTGATCTGCCCAGCGGCTGTAGCGTCCCTAATACCAGCTTTGCGGCCTACGACGTCGATTGTAATGCGGCGACGCCCAAGCGTAGCCCTGATGAAACCTTTACGCTGGGAACCTTCGTCGATTTCACTGTGGGCGAGCTTGTGCTGACCCCTAGTGTGATGGTGCGCTACATTGGTGAAAACGTTACCGGTACTAGAAATGCCGGTCCTAATGATTCAACGACGATCTACAACCTAGGTTTGCGTGTTTCCATGGCCACGAATGATTTGTGGGAACTCAATTTGGAGTGTAAGAATTGTGGTGACGAAACCTTCACCCAATCAAATCTCTTTATTCCTTACTACAATCTCCCTGAAACTTGGATGGCGTCTGTCAAGTTCCGGTTCGGCAATCGGTAGTGTGATCTCCGGGCCGGGTACCCCGCGGCACTGGGTCGAGACCCACATGGCCGCCATGCTCTGCCATGAGGGAATTTGGACGGGTACTTACCGGCACATTGCTGAGGACAACACGGTTCTGGATGAGCACCAGAGCCGCGTTACCTGCGAATTTCCCGACCATGGTGAAGCAGCCTATCGGCAAGCGAGCATCTTTAATTGGTCCGATGGACGGCATCAGGAACAGGTATTTCTTGGCTATATGCGGGGTGATCGTATGTGGTTCGATACGGATACCTTTGCCGGCTGGGCTTGGCAAACCGGGGATGACATCGTCATGCTCAGTCTTGATCGGAAGGATCTGCCCGGCCAGCGCTTTGTTGAAACCATTCTGATTGGCGACAATCGCGACCGGCGGGTCCGTACCTGGCATTGGTTTGATGAGGGGGTATGTTACAAGCGAACGCTCTGTACTGAGACCCGTCAGTCCTGAGGGCCCTTAATGCATTTCCTCACCGCCGCTGATGTTAATCGCTTCGCCGGTGATAAAGCTCGCCTCATCAGAAGCTAAAAACGCACAGGCAGCTGCGGTATCACTACCCAGTCCAATGCGCTTGAGCGGAATCCGCTCCCGCATGCCATCGAGGTAGTCGGCTTCGCTGATACCAAAGAATGTCGAAAAATAGGCATTCTGAGCGCTGCCCAGCCCAGTTGTCACATGGTTGGGGCAAACGGCATTTACCGTAATCTGTTCAGCACCGTAGTCGATAGCCGCTGTGCGTGTCAGGCCTATTACGCCATGCTTGGCCGCGCAGTAAGGCGCCATGTGGGGGAATCCAGACTTGGCGGCTTGGCTGGCAATATTGATGATCCGACCACCCCAACCCTGACCCTCCATGATCCGTGCTGCGGCCTGGGTGCAATAAAAAACGCCCCCCAAAGTGACATCGAGCACCAGCTGCCATTCTGCCGGGCTAACCTCTCGGGTGTGTTTCATGACAAAGCCGATGCCGGCGTTGTTGACCAGGACATCTAGGCGGCCATAGTGCGCGATGGTTTGGTCAAACAGCGACTGGACTGAACTAGGATCTCTAACGTCGCAAGTAAAGATGGGTACTGGCTCCCCAGTCAAAGCGGTTAATGATGTGGCGACGGCAGCCCTGTCCGCGTCAGCCGCCAAGTGGGTGCTATTGGGATCAGCGCTACTGTCGATATCAGAGACGACGACCCGGTAGCCATCCGCTGCAAAGCGTTGAAGGATCGCTTCTCCTAGACCACCGGGACGACCTGAGCCGGTGCATACCACTACTTTTTTTTCTTGTTTCATCGCCCGGTCTCCCGTGGGTTATGGGTTAGCGTCAAAAAACTGGATCAAGGCACCGTCAGGGGATTGGGTTTCAAGAAGGTCAACGATTTCATCGTTTGGCCAAGCAACGGTATTAAAACGCACGACGGGTTGGCCTGAGGATCGCAGTTGGGTTTCAATGGCGTCCAGATCGGTGGCCGGAAACCGTACGGCAAGAATGCCTAGGTTAGGTGCTCGGCAACGGTGGCGATAATTTTCTCCGCTCAGTCCATGCACCTGAATCATTTCCATACGACCATATTCACCCGGTACCGGGTAAACAATACCGGCTTGGTACCCCACCTCAGTGGTCAGTGCGGTAGGAATGCCAATCGGTGACACCATGGGCTGGGGCGCCGTCACCGGGGGACCCGTATAAAACGTGTCAAAACCCAGCACTTCGCTAAAAAATTGGTAGGCAGCACTATGGTCTGCGACCATCTGCATGACATTGAAGGGCCGGGTCATACGTTCAAACTGTCCTACCGCCGCGGGTAGTGGCGGCGACAGCCGCTCGTAACTTTGTACCTGGAGGCCGTCAGGACCTTTGAAGATGACGATACGTAAAGAGGAGTCACCAAATTGCAAAGGGGCTATTGGGGTTTCAGTCCACCAACCCATCGCAATGGCGTCATGGTAAATGGCCTCAATGTCTTTCACGCGCACCATTAGACTAAAATAACAGCCGCTATCCCAAGCTCGCGCACCGGGACGCATGGGCTGCTGATAGCCGCTGTTATCAAAATCAATGAGGCGAATCCTACCGTCGGGCGAATGCTTGGGTGCGAGCAGTTGATAGTGGCCTTGTGCACCACTAGGCAGCCCCCAGGCATCTATCTCTGAACGGGACAGCGCGCCCGAATCAAGTGTTATGAAGCCACCAATCTCCTCAAAAAAACGCGCGGTTCGAGCTGTATCGGTAACGCTCACAACGACTTCGCGCCAGGGTTGGGTGGTCACGGGGTTGGCGCTAGCCAAAGCGGCAGCACTCAAACAACCGATAATCACGGCACGGCACAGCACCCCAGTAGTCACCGCCGGACGGTCTCTTTTTGTCATCCTATGTACTCCCGCTTGCTGCGAAGCATCAGCTGGGCGCTCCACCAACTTATAGCAAAACCCAAACCCGCTATGGCCACTACGCCGATCACCCATTCAGGGTTAGTATCGTAGGCTCTACTGCCTAGGTAAGTAAACACGGCTGCCAGCGTCATGCCCCCTGCACTTGAGAGACCCGCTGCGCCAGCACTTTGGTTCGGCACCGCGTTGACGGCGCCGAGCATCGTCCCGGGGGTCAGTAACCCGGAAAAGAACATCAGCAAGCCCAGTGGGACTAGTAACGTCATCAGTGTTAACCCCATAAGACCAACGGCGACGGGAGCGGCGATACAGGTCATGGACAGTAGGGCAACGCAATAACGCTGAGTGTTAAACGTACCAAAAGTGCTGAATCGAGACAGTAGCGTTGAGCCAGTGATATAGACACCGGCAAGGGCGCTCCATATAACGCTAAACTGGTCGACTCCAATAGCGAATTGTTGTTCAAAGAGAAGTGCTGCACAGGCAAGTAACGCAAAGAAAATGCCCTGCAGACAGCCAAATCCGAGCGTGAAACTCCAAAAAACCCGGGACTGAAGCAGTTGACGATAGCCTCGAACATAATCTCGGAGACTGCGGCGTTCATGACCGTCATCAGAGGTTGGAATCAGGTACCAGGATCCCAAAAATATCAACAGGCCGAGTAAAATGAGCAGCGCAAACACCATGTGGGCCGTGCTAACGATGACCACGTAGCCCGCTATAATGGGTGCCACAATGGGCGTAAGGCCCATCACCGCGGTGAGAGTCGCAAACGCTTTCAGCGCTAAAGCCGGTGTCATTTGATGACTGATAATACCGCGAGCGATAACAGTACCAACACCTGCGCCAGTGGCTTGTAGGAAACGGAACGTCACTAACGACCAAAAATCCGCGCTTAGGGTGAGTCCGACACTGGCCAACACAAAGAACGCGAAGCCGGTCAGTAGCACGCGGCGGTGGCCGAAATAATCCGACGCCATACCCACGAGCGGCTGAGTGAGGGCGAGGCCCAGCACGTAGGCAGACACAAGAAACTGTAGGTCAGTCACTGGGCGATCGAGGCTGGCACTGAGGGATGGAATAAGCGGTGCCATGATGGCCACCCCAAACGGCGAGATGCTACTTATGATGGCCAAGAACCAGATCGGTAAGCTCGTCTTGGTCATGGCAACCGCTCTGTAATGACCAGGATCAACAGGTTTTCTGGACGTATCTTGGCCACATTGTGTCGACAATATGACGATCCGCGTCGCTGCTCAATAGTGGTCATAGGCTAGATTATCCTTATTGACTATCTGGCCCGCTTTGCTGAGCTGATAGACCATAAGCTAAGGCAAGCTGACCATTTTTGCAGCGGTCTATAGGTCGTTATCACCATGCAACTTTTTGGGCCATTAGCAAGGGTGCGGGACGCCATGTTGTATCCATTGGTCGTCTGTTAATAGCGCAGTGTAGCTGATTAAGTACCCTGTTGATGTCTCCGCTATCCACGTGCAATCACCACTTGAGTACAGATCCACGCCACATAGTAGCGCACGAAAGGTGTCGCTTAGAAAGTGGCGTATCACGTGAACAGCTCGGTCGACGGGTTGATCTTGGATTGACTGCGTCAGCACGGCCAGTCGTGTCTTGTGCTAGCATTCTATTGGCTAGGGTGTCGCTAGGGAGTTGTCTATGTCATCAACAATGCGGGGCGTTATTGCCTACACGAGTAATCAGGCACATCGCTTAGGGGCTAATAGAGGTCGTGAACACTTTGCGGTGACAGTAAATGCCGACGGCAGCCGGTCACTTCGTAGCCACTGTGTCATTCAAGATGCACCCATGGTTGAACGGGATGTGCAACTGTCAGTTGACAACGACTTTTTCCCGCGGCATGCGCAGGTGAGAATCCGAGTGGGTGATGCCAATGAGGGGGCGGCATTATTTTATTTCGATGGCTCGACGGTGCACAGTTATGGTGTCACCGTCGATGGTGAGCAATTTGCTGAATCCCATGATTTGGGTCGTCGCACAGGCTTTTTCGTCACTCATCCCATACAGGCGGATGCCTGGTTATTGGCGTCTTTGGGTGTTGGATTGAGCCCCAGTGTCCACCGAGTTCAGGCTTTCCCTACGTGTTCAAATGATCACCGTGGTGCCTCGGGCCCCAAGCTCGTTATTCATGAACCTGAGATTGATATCTATTTTTTGGGTCGAGAGCACATAGAGGTGGCGGCGGGGTCATTCGAAGCATTGCATTTTTGTTACGGCGACCCTGAAGAGAATCCCGAAGGCGCCAACAGGGCAGGTGAGCACCCCCGCTACCATGTCTGGACCAGTGCCGATGGCCACTACCTGCTGTTACGTGCTCAGGTCGATGGCTATATGGAGACCCGCTATGAGCTGATAAGTCTCGTCGAGGGCGAAACCGGCGCTGTATGACTGGCCGAGCGGTGTCTATCCTTAAACCGTGATGACTTTCAGCCCCAGCGCTGCATTGACGAACAAGCCTAACCAGATTAGCCAAACGTAGCGCCTGCAGTGATTGAGATGCTGAGTCATAGCCTGATCAGTTGCAGGCGTTGCGCCCTCAGTGGTCATTTTTATATAGGCGAGTACAAAGGGGCGTAGAGCGAAGCGCACCGCGATACCACAGGCTACAAGACCTGCAAAGATAACCATTTTCAGGGCGATATACGTGGGTAAACCCGATTGCCAGGTGATTAGGGCGGCGGCTGCGATGGCCGCTGCTAATAAGCAGCGCAGTATGAGATCGATTTGGGATAGCTTAGGCGTTGCAGCGTGATATAGGTGTTGCGCAACAATCAGGCTCAACCAGATGAGGACCACTGCCCACACTATGAGGGTACTACTCGGCGGAAAAAGGGTACTCCAGTAGTTTGATGCCAAATGAAACCCCGAACCAAGAGTAATTGGCATGGCCAGTTTGGGACCCAGATCGCACTCTTGCAGTATGGCAAAAGCGGTTTGTCGTGCCTCCACACCCAAGTTGCCGCGGGTTATGTAACGACTGGCTAAAAATGTTCCCAGATCTCCTCCAAGCCAGTATACGAGTGCTAACACGTGGATATAAGTTAAGACGGTCATTTGAGTTCATTTCCTTATATAACTATTCGGCGAAGGGATCCTGCGTCAGTTCATCCATGCTCGGTGCTCCCGTCGAATCAATGGCTAGTCAGGGAGTGGTATCCACATTCAGCTCAATCAGCTCGTAACGGGTTTGCATATAACCCGCCGCACTGGCTCGTAGTAGAATGTAGTCGTCATCCGCTGTACACCACACGTCATACGGCGGGTGTTCTTCAGGTAGATTACCTGCAGTGCCCGTGACTTGAAAGTGCCGGGCCTCGAACGTCCCCGCGGCAACGGAAAGCGTTTCATTGCCCAAGTAAACGAGATCAAAAGCGGTGACGTAAAACAGGGGTCCAGTGGCGCCACGGTGATCGGGGGAGGTGAGGACTACATGCTCCAGGGCGTGTACGCCGGGGCCTTGCGCCAATGGATAGAGTCGCATTAACAGGGCGTCGCCAATAATGGGGTGTGCTTGGAGCCAGTCCACTCGCTGGGGCAATTCGATCCGTTGGCTTATGCGCCCATCTCGTTGGTTCTGGGTCTGGCACTCGGCATAACCCGAGGCAAAGTGCATCCAGCCTGAGCCTTCAAAGCGTTCGCCCACAGACAGCCTAACCGAGCAATCTAGCGGGCTAGAATCCTCGTGGCGCATGGCCAGGCAAACATCTCGGGTCACCTTGGGACTATCATCGATTTCGCAGTGGGCGAGCAGCACATCAGTTCCGTCGGGTTGTTGGCTCAGCGTAAACCACTCACGTCCACGAATGGCCCCCATTCGTTCGGGTTTTTGACTCGTGTATTCGATACTGCCTCTGATAACGCGGTGTGCCATATTCATTGACCTCTAGGTGGACTCGTTGAAGGTTATTTTTTCTAATGGTACAGTCATTTCGCATGCTATTTTTAACACTCGCAAAGCGGGGCGGCTATGGAAAGCAGTGATCGGACCGCGCGCCAGATATATGCGCATCTCAAGAGTAACCCAAGCCGGTCTCGCTTTGGTTTTGGCGAACGGGGTATCTTGGTCAATGTGGACTTGCAAAAGGTCTATACCCGGACTGATTTATTCAAGACAGCCTATGAAACAGACCCCAATCAGCTGGCCCACATTAATCGTTTAGCGGCTGGCTTTCGTGCGCGGCATTGGCCGGTGGTGTGGACCTATGTCGCTTATATGAAGTCGGGTGAGGATTGCGGTATATGGGGCACCCGCACCGATACCCCCGACTCACTTCAAAACATAACATTTGGGACAGAACGGGCTGAATTTGACGATCGACTGGATATCGATCGTGACCGCGACGTTATTTATTGTAAAAAAATGCCGTCGGCTTTTTTTGAAACGGCGCTGCAGTCACTGTGCACCTGGCACAAGGTCGACACTGTGGTGCTGACTGGCGGATCAACCAGTGGCTGCATCCGCGCATCTGCCGTTGATTCTCTCTCTCGGGGTTATCGAACGATCGTCCCAGAACAATGTGTAGCTGATAAGCACGAGAGCTATCACTTCGCAAACCTCACTGACCTAGCGCTGAAATACGCGGATGTTGTCGACGTGGATGAGGTTGCGGACTGGTTGGCGGCAGACTGAGCACCTATAGGTTTCCGTGTCTAAGACTGAGCTTAACCTTTATTCCTACTGGTCCTGGGAGGAGCGCCCCCGAATCGAATGGCCAAATGGGGCGAAGCTTGCCTTTTGGGTGGCGCCCAATATTGAGTTTTATGAGCTGGATCCACCAGAAAATCCTTTCAGAAAATCCTGGCCTCACCCCTATCCTCCAGTGCCTGGCTATAGTATCCGAGACTACGGTAATCGTGTTGGTCACCAACGGCAGATGGCGCTGCTCGATAAATACGGTATCCGCGGTTCTGTCAGCCTGTCAGCTGCATTGTGCCAGCACCACCCAGAAATCATTGCAATGTGTGTGGAACGCGATTGGGAGTTTTTCAGCCATGGCATCTACAATACCCGCTATACCTACGGCCTGAGTGAAGCGCAAGAGCGAGCTATGATCGAAGACGCTATGACAACCATCGAGCGCGCCACGGGTAAACGACCCGTTGGATACCTTGCGCCTGCCCTTTCCCACTCAGAACATACGATAGATCTTTTCGCTGAGGCTGGGGGCTTGTATACCTGTGACCTGTTCCACGACGATCAACCAACACCCGTTATTACCCGCAGCGGCCAGCGTTTCGTATCCGTTCCCTATTCGTTAGAGTTAAATGACACGATTGCTTATGTTGTGCAGCGAATGGAGCCGAGGCGATACGGGCACATTATTCGGCGCGCATTCGATGAATTACTGCGGGAAGGTGCGGAGAAGGGTACCGTCATGTGCATTCCTACGCACAACTATCAGGTCGGCTGCCCCCATCGATTGCGTGCATTCGAGGAAGCCCTCGAGTACATCACCGACCATGATGATGTGTGGGTAGCTACGGGGAGCGAGATTGCTGAGTTCTATCTGGAGCATTATTACGACGACGCACTTGCTGCAATGAAGGTGGTCGAGTGACGAACAGGTTTTTAACCTATGATCGCCGCCATTATGGTATGGACCATGACCGCTATAAATGGTCGATGTTGCAGGACCGACCCTCGGTACGCTGGCCCGGCGATAAACCACTGGCGCTATGGATAAATATCAGCATCCAGCATTTCCCGCTATCGGGATCTAAGCCCACTGTGCCGCCGCCCGGTGCGCTGACCATGCCCTATCCAGATCTGCGCCATTACACGCTCCGAGACTATGGCAACCGAGTGGGGATATATCGCTTACTACGGGCCTTGGAAGAGGTGGACGCCACATTTTCGATAGCAGTATCGGGGCAGCTAGGTGAGCGCTATCCAAAGCTTATGCGACGGCTGGCGACATCGGATAGTGAATGGCTGGGACATGGATGGAATATGAATTGTATCCATGCGGGTGCGGTGGACGTCGACGAGGAGCGCCACTGGATCAAGAACACCAAAGAGTTGTTAACGCAGTACAGTCCTCACCCTGTTCTGGGTTGGTTGAGCCCCGGTCGTTTGCAAACAGCCAACACGCCCGAGCTATTGGCGGAGCAGGGCGTCAGCTTTCATTGTGATTGGGTCAACGATGAATTGCCCTATATCTTTAATACGCACCACGGGGCTATGACGTGTTTACCGTCCTGTCTCGAGCTGGATGATGTGTTTGTGCTGACACAGAATTTGCACAGCGAGGACAGTTATCAGCAGCAAATCATCGACGCGGCGGATTTACTCATTGATGAGGCGCGCGAACTAGGTGCTGGCAGGTTGCTGAGTCTCAACCTGCATCCGTGGTTGGTAGGACAGCCCCATCGCATTGGGGTCATTCGAGATATCCTCAAGGCGCTACTCAATGCGCGTGGAGATGCCATTTGGAATGCTGGGCCCTCACAAATTATCAGCGCCGCAATGGCGTCATAGGTTGGGCTTCACACCGCCTTGGTGGCGCCAAAAAAAGCGACGCTAGCAATGGTAACCCAATACACATAGGCGAGACGTTTACCCACCACCAAGCTGTTTTCAAGGCGAGTTTCCACCTCTGCATTTGGTCCCTCGGCGAGCACTCGGAACATGGCTGTCCACTCTCGCATAATAAAGCGCAGTTTTAGACCTATCATTAGGGTGCCGCTGTAGAGCAGAATTTTGATCGAAAACCAATACTGCCCGGGACCCACGTTGAAGGGGCCAAAGCCCGCCAAAGATGCGAGAGACGCAAGCAACAGTGCGGGAATGAGAACAAATCGGACTTTTTCGTCATAAAGGGTGAGGCTGATGCCGAAGTCTGTTTCGCGATGAAAGTATGCCGAGATACATAACGCGAGCCAGCACAGTGATAATACCCATACCCAGACAAGGAACCAGCCCCCGTAGGGTTGCACTCCCCAGTGATGACCCATGTGTAAGCCCAGTGGCAGCAGGCTGATAATGCCAATGCGTGCGAGGATATCGATATGGTAAGCCGTCTGCATATGCCGGCGCCGTTCTTCCATAGACAAGTGTCGGTTAATAACGTGCGTTGAGGTGTTGAACACCCCCCATTCGCCACCTAACCAATACACCATGGCCATGATGTGCAGCCATTTGAGCACTGCCAGTTCTGTTATTCCCATGATGAAGGGCTCCTGTTGATCACTTGCTGTTAAGTCGCGTGGCACCGAGTCGGTTGATTTTTTTGGCGCTGTATTGAGCCATGACTCGCCGTCATTTTCACATCGATGGGTACACCACCCTTGCTGCTCGCACTTTATTGTACGTAATCAGACCGAGAGTTACATCGATGGACATAAATTACATCATCCCCTCTTTCACCAAATGATTAATAACGTCTTGTTGCACTGACATGAAATGCTGTCGGTCCGGGGTTTTCACAGCACCTTGCTCATCTAAGAGATTATTTGCCGGGTAGTGACTGGCTGTCGCATAGCTGTCAGCAAACAGGGAGGGTCGTTGCCGCGCCAGCATATTAGTCATAGCGGGTTGACGACGTGCATCCCTAAGGCGTTCGATGTCGATACAGCTATTGGCGACCATTGATTCGCCGCAATAGGCCTCCGCCATGACTTGGCCACGGTAGTCAACCACCTGAGAGTGGCCTTGTGTCGAATTTTCTGGGACCGGTGAGCCGGTGATGGCTGAGGTATTCGCGGAAATGACGTAGCACATGTTTTCGTAGGCTCGGGCCCGTTTGGCAATATTTTTGGCGGTGAGTTGTGGGCTACCGACTTCACTGGAGGAGTGCAGAATAACTTCAGCACCCTTGAGCGAGTGGGCTCGTGTTATCTCGGGATAGAGTATTTCCTCCGAGGCAACACAGGCCAATCTACCCAATGGGGTATCGACTACTGGAAACAAGGCGTCGGGGCCATAGATGTCTAGGTAGCGAGACAGTACATCATGGGGTGTGGGGGCAAACATGGACACCAGTCGGCGATAACGCAGGATGACCTCACCGCTGTCGTCAACGACAAAGCTAGTTTGAAAATACAGTTCAGGGAAGTGGGGGTCTATCTCGTAGGCATTACCAGAAAGGTAAATGGCGTTGCTCTGTGCAATACGTCCTAAGTGCTGGTATTCAGGACCATCAATGGCGATGCAGGCCTTGTCGCGCCATCCTTGAATGCTCTCTCCCATGGGGAAACCGGTAAGAAAGTATTCGGGAAGCACCACGAGACGCACCGGATGACCGCTAAAGGTGGCGATAAAGGCCTTGCTGCCTTTGATCATGGTATTCACACGGTCTAAGGTTGCCATCATTGTCGTCTCAACCGCGGCGCGGTCAGACAGGGCATTCACCGCTGTACAGTTCATTTGCAGTGCCAGCGCCGCATAGGGTGGTTCTATCGTTTTCATTCGAGTGTCTCCTGCTCGATGCCCTCGACCAAGGTCACCCTGAAAGACCCCGTGCCGGCTCGGAGCGGCTTGAGAGCGGCGTACTCTTCACTGAACCAAAACGCCCGAGCGGCCGCCATGGACGGCCAGTGGTGTATCACTATACGTTGTTCACCCCAATCGCCCTCAAGGCTTTCTTGGTCGCCCCCTAAAACAAGATAGGTTCCGCCATAGCGGGCAACCACGGCGGGAACGGCACGGGCATAGGCTGCAAAGTGTTTAGGCTGAGTGAGGGTGGCTTCGACAAGGATATAGGCGGACATGTTGCACCTCCTGCAGGGCGTTGATCAGTTTTTATAGTATTCAGCTGCGACTATCTAGACCGAGGACTCCCGGATTTATAATGCCCTGAGGATCGAGGGTTATCTTGAGCGCGTCCACTAAGCGCCCTGACTCAGGCCGTAGCGCGTCACGATAATGATAGGCTCGACCCAGCTGAAAGTGAGACGTGCCACGCGCTGAGCATAGCGTGGCAATAGCGGCTTTAATGGTGTTGACGACTTCCCAAGCCCCCGGCGCCGCCGCATGGCGTGGCAATTTGGCAAGATGACTAGGCTCGAGACTGTGTTCATGGAGCACATTCAACGCATCGGGCCAAAAAAAGACGGGTTCGATCAACGTCATTTGCTGGCTTACTGTGGTAATTAGATAACCCGTCTCTATGTCAAATCGATCCATAGCGTCTCGGTGAGCGGTGAAAATAGTCTCGATGGCCGTTAACGTGGCTTGGGCCGCCGAGTGTGGCACGAGGGTATGTACAGGTAGCCACCGTTCGCCACTCGCCCCGACCATGTTATTCACTGGGCCGAAGGGATTGGCGGCCAGCAGGCGCGGAATACTATCGGGTAATTGTTCACCGCCATGGCGTGCACTGAGCTGGCAAATAGCTTCTGCCTGATACTCAGCCTCACTGTCGCAACGCCCCTCACTGATCGCGGAGAAAGACCAATTCACGTTATCCATGAAACGTCGGCCGGTGATGGCCACCTTGGCCCCAGAGATAATCTTTTCTTTCAGCGAGCCGCCCGCCTTAATGACGCCCGACAGTTGACTGACATCAGCCGCAAGGCTGGCCCGCTTCATGCGTTGCCCTTGCAGGTAGGGGTCAAAACCAAAGCACTCACTGGCCAGTGATCGTCGCGATATATCAGCCATAGCGGCCATCATTGAAGGGGCGTCAGGAAACGCAAAACTCGTAAAGGCCTTGGCCCCGGCCACAGGTATGAGAGGCAGAGTTGCCGTAACCTTAATGCCCAAAGCTCCGCAGTCGCCTATGAATAATCCAGTCATGTCGGGGCCAAAATATCGAGTGAAGGGCTGTCCATTGCGCTGGCTATTGCTGCCTGTAAGCAGCACTTCCCCCGTGCCGGTAACGACACCTAGACCTAAGATCGAGTCGCCAGCGGTTCCGTGATAACCGCTCCCCCAAAAGACACCGTTTTGTGAAAGACCGCCACCAACGGTGGCCTGACTTCCAGAGAGGGTACCCCAAAAAGGCGTTCTCAAGCCTAAGGGTGCCAGCGTCTGATGGAGCATCGACCACGTCACGCCAGCCTCTACTGTAACGTAGGCATCCTCCGTATTGACCTCGATGATACGGTTCATGCTACTCATATCGAGGAGCAGGCCCTGCTCGTGATCGGCTAGATATCCGGCGGTGTAGCTCATACCCCCACCGCGGGTGATCAGTGCTGTTTTTGTCCTTAGACACACCTTCACTAGCGCTTGTATATCTGTGGTACAGCTCGGTCGAATGACGGCCAAAGCCGGGGTTCCCTTGCCGAACACATCGTGGGCAAAGAGATTAACTACATGGGGATCAGTGTGAATAGCCGATGCGGGCAGCACTGCATTTAGGGACTCTATTACTGCGCTCATTTACCGTTTCCTTACCAAAGTTAGGAAGCCAAGATGGAGTACAAAAGGCAGCATCCGCTCGACGACATCCCCAGGCGCGCTAGGTAACAGAGAGAGAAGTACAGCACTGCCAAAGCCTAGCCACAACCCTATAATCCAATGATTCTCTGCAATCTTCCAGTGCAGGACCCTGACAATTACCATAGGGCCAAACGCCGCACCGAGGGCCACCCAAGCAAATAATACCCGATTAAAAATTTGTGAGGGTAGGTAAAGGGCGATTAGCGAGGCAGCAATAACGACAGCGGCAACGGCAGCCCGACCAATAAGCACTCGATAGGCCGGTAGGCGCTTGCTCAGGCCAAGATCATGGGCGAGGACGCTGGCGCTCACGAGTAGCTGACTGTCTGCGGTAGACATGATCGCGGAAATGACGGCGGCCATGAGAATCCCGGCCATCACAGGAGGTAACACGTCCTCTGCAAGAGCGAAAAAAATTTGTTCGGGATCGGCGATCTCAGGCATCAGCAGTCGACCCATTAACCCCAGTATTGCCATACCAAACCAGACGAGGACATACCAGACGGATGTGATGATGGTGGCTTGAAGTCGGGCCTTGTCATCGCGCAGTGCCATGAACCTTACCAGCAGATGTGGCTGCCCAAAGGTTGATAGGCCCGTTGCGAGTCCACCGGCAACGATTCCAGCGGCCGTAAGCCAAGGAGCGTTACCCGTAAGACTCATCTGTTCAGGGGTGGAAACCTGTGCTAATCCAGCCCAGAGAGCTTCGGGCCCACCCACCACCTGAAGCGTTGCCAGCGGCAGAATAACGGCGGCGAGGACCATGACGAGTCCCTGAATGGTGTCGGTCACGCTGACGGCCCAAAACCCCCCGAGCCAGGTATAGACTAAGACTATGGCAGCGCCGATCAGTATGGCGTTGGTGGCCGCCAAATCAAACACGCTCGCAAACGCCGTACCCGCTCCTTGGAATTGAGCGGCGATGTAAAATATGAAGCAGAATAATATGACAAAAGCGACTGATTGTGTCAGTCGCCAACGTGCCGCACCCTCCACATCTAGGGTGAGGAAGTCAGAGAGTGTTAACAGATTATTGACCTTACTGGCCAATTGGACGGGCTTGGCGAGCACCATCCAGGCTGCCACCATGCCTAGCAGGGCGCCCAAAATTAGCCAGAGTACTGAAATCCCCAGTACGAAGGCTGCACCACTCAATCCGAGTAACGTCCATGCAGAACAGGCACTCGCACTGTAAGAAATGGCTGCCACCCAAGGACCGAGCTGTCGATCTCCCAGAAAAAAACCGGTATCGGACTGTGTACGACGAGACGCCCACAAACCAATGGCTATTAGCAACAATTTGTAAGTAAGAAGGGTTACGACAATGACGGTGGTAGTTGCCACGCGGGTCTCCAGGTGGTCAATCAAGCGCCCGAAGGGACGACACTGGCAGTAAGGATCGAGTGAATAGCGCCACGCTAGTAGAGTGGGGCTATTGCTATGAGAGCCGCCTGGATCCCCTGTCTTGATGCCGATTTCTTGGCAGTATAATCGCAAATGCCGCACCAATGGGTGTACTATTTAATGAAAGTTTACGGGAGGCATTGCAATGGGACGGCGCGGTTTTACCGAAGTGGTCATGACGACGGCGAACGCAGCGCGCCTGAGCGATTTTTTTATTACCCTGGGCTGGACCCATAAGCGTTTGCCGGTAACCCAGGACAGCCGTGAGTACTTCGATCTTCATCAAGCTTGCAGCGACAACTACCTGCTCACCCACCCGGTTGAGGATTGCACAGTGCGGCTATTGGAGGTGCCTACCGATACGCCAGTTTGGCGCCCCCTCGATACGGAGCTGATTGTCCCGGGGGGACTGTTTGATATCAATATGCGAACCCATCGCAGCGATGTTGCCGTGTCTTTGCTAAAGGATCATGGGTGGACGCCTCTCACTGAACCCTTGCCTTGGCAGTTTGGTGACAATTCGGTCAAAGAGTTCCTGGCTATGCAAGATGACGGGGTGGTATTGGCGGTCATGGAGCGGATCAGTCCACCACTACCCGGACCGCCCTTGGAGGGAATGAGCGATATATTTAACGCAACGCAAATTGTCCAAGACCATGATAGGACCCTTGAGTTTCTAGAAGTTCTCGGCTTTAACACCTTTGTTGATTTTAGCGGCCCTCTGCCGGGTGAGGGTGCTAGGGTGCTTAACTTGGAAGACTACAGCGACGAGGAAGGGCATATCCGTCTCACCATCTCGCATCCCGATGGTTTGATGCAGGGCTCTATAGAGGTCATCAGCACACCCCATCAACAGCGATCGACCCTAACCCCTATTAATGGCGGTCGCCGCGGTCTCTCTGCCCTCCGAATCCCCTGTGCCAATATACAGGCAACCTTTTCAACCCTTGTCGACTCCCCTTGGGTTGATGCCGTTCACAAGCCCCTCAAAAAGCGAGACCTAGGGGGTAATGACGGCTGGTGTTTTGCGGTGCTCACGCCTGACGGTGCTCGCTTGGACGTGTACGAGGCCGATGAGGTCTTATAGCTTATGCTGAAGTCTATTTTGCTGATCTGGGCATTGGCTGTAGAACCCGAGGCCGTAGCGGCGGTGTATGCGCACGAACTGGATTATGTCCTGGGTGAGTCGGGAGTCGTTGCTCCCGCCCTGGCCCATGCCTTGAAACGCCCAGAGTTAGCTGGACGGCGTTATCAAACGGTTTACCCGCCTACTGGCCCCCAGGTCGGCATTCGCTGGGTCGAGGGTGGTGCCCCAGCGCATCGACCTATGCGCCGAGTAGGGTGGAGCGCCATTGAATTATTAGTGGCTGACCCCGACAGCTTGGTGGATCAGTTAACGGCTGCAGGATTTGAGCATCTTCACGGTCCGGCCTATCTGACGGACCAGAACAATATTCGCGCGGCTCAGCTCATTGGGCCTGCGCATGAATTGCTTTATGTCACACACATTGAGGATCCGTCACGATCGCTTCTGCAGGTGGCGCGACCATCGAGCCCGGTTGGCCACCCCTTCATTATGGTGGCCGGTAGCCGCAATTTAGAAGCGACCCAGGCATTCTTTGAGCGTTATTTTGCCAATACGCTAACGAATCGCATTCCCTTTCGTATCGATGTCCTCTCTGACGCCTATGACTTGCCGGGAGCGACTCTACACGAATTGGCGCTAGTAAAATTTGCTGAACCCTTTGGCTTGGAGTTTGATCAGTATCCAGCGCAGGCCAAGGCCCAACCGTTGCCTTTAGAGGAGCGAGGCGGGATCATCTTGGTCACGGTATCTGCAGAGCCCGGGCCTAAAACTGGCGAACTACCTTGGGCTGTGTCCTATGACGACGACGGTGAGCCAAGGGGTGGTATTGTCATTTTGCCCTCCGGGACACCACTTGAGGTGCGATTCGAATGACGTATGCCCTATACAGCTCCCTGCTAGTCGGGACGTCGCCTGTTTCGACTATCCCGCCTAGCCCCCTGTTGGCTGGGTAAGTCGACAGATGCCTGAAACGCTGTTCGATAAGCTATGGCGTGCGCATGAGATTTGTCAGCTTTCAGATCAACAAAGCCTTATATACGTCGATCGAATAGTCCTCCACGAGCGCACGGGCAGTATCGCACTCGCTAGCCTAGCGGCGAGAGGACGGGCGGTAAGGCAGCGACGCCATGCCTTTTGCACTATGGATCATATTATTGATACGACACCTGGCCGCAATGACAACACGCGCATGCCGGGGGGTCGTGATTTTATTATTGCTACTCGTACCGCCGCGCAAGAAATGGATATTACGCTGTTTGATATTAACGATCCGGATCAAGGTATCGTCCATGTGATCTCGCCAGAGCTCGGTATTGCTCAACCTGGAGCGACCTTGGTGTGCCCCGATAGTCACACCTGTTCGCTGGGTGGTTTGGGAGCATTGGCTTGGGGTGTGGGATCCACTGAGGCGACACATGCCCTTGCCACTAGCACCCTCCGAGTTCGGCGGCCCGGTAACCATAGAATCGAATTTGTAGGTGATCTACCCGCGGCTGCCACAGCCAAAGATATGATTTTATTTGTCATTCGAGAGCTGTCTGCTGCTGGTGGTGCGGGTCAGGCATTGGAATTTGCTGGCGCAGCAGTGCGTCAGCTGTCGGTAGAGGGTCGGCTCACCCTGTGCAATATGGCAACCGAACTCGCTGCTTTTACCGCGGTGATTGCTCCCGATCAAACAGTATTCGATTACCTTAAGGGTCGCCCTTATGCCCCTACCGCCGCCTATTGGCAAGCTGCGGAAACCCATTGGCGGACGTTTTTTTCAGACCCCACTGCGCGCTTTGATCATGAAACAACGCTGTCTATCAGTCATCTAAAACCGCAGCTCAGTTGGGGGACTAGTCCCCAGCACAGTATGGATTGGGATGCCACGATTCCTGATCCAGAACAGGCGGGTGATGCGGTTACCCGTGACGCTTGGCGTCAAGCTCAGCGATACATGCACTTACAGCCGAGGTCTCGACTGTCTGATTACCGTATTGACGCCGCGTTTATCGGTTCCTGCACTAACAGTCGGTTATCGGACTTGCGTATGGCGGGCGATTATTTACGCCGTTCAGGTTTTCGAGTGGCTCCCGGGGTCAAAGCGTTGTGCGTACCGGGCAGCGGCAGGGTCAAGCGCGCCGCAGAGGCGGAGGGGCTTGATGAGGTATTTCGTAGCGCCGGCTTTGAATGGCGTGAGCCCGGCTGCTCACTGTGTTTTTACGCGGGTGGGGAACATTTTGATGAGGGTGCTCGAGTGGTCTCCACCACCAACCGCAATTTTGAAGGCCGCCAAGGGCTACAGGTGCGGACGCATTTAGCCAGTCCTCTGAGTGTGGTGGCCAGTGCCTGTGCCGGCTATTTAACCGCAGCAGGACCTCATTGATGCAGGGCTTCCAGTCACACACTGGGGTTATGATGCCCCTGCTCCGAGACAACGTAGATACTGACGTGATCATCCCCTCCAGGGAGATGCGGACAGTGTCTAAAACGGGTTTGCTTGAGGGGCTTTTTGCACCTTGGCGTTATCTACAGGTCGACGAGCGGGTACCCAATACTGATTTTCCAATGAATCAGTCGAGCTTTAACGGTGCCTCTATTCTCCTAGCAGGCACCAACTTTGGGTGCGGTTCCTCTAGGGAACACGCGGTCTGGGCGCTCATGGAAGCAGGTTTTCGCGTGGTCATCGCGGAGTCTTTTGCCACGATATTTTTTAATAATGCGCTGCGGAACGGGTTATTGCCAGTAGCCTTGAGTCGAGAGGCTTTGATCGATCTCATGGAGTGGTGTGCTATCGATCCGCAGGTCCATAGGCCCACCGTAGATCTCCAGACAGGTACCGTGGAGGCGGGTAATCAACAGATCATGTTCGAGATGGCGTCGGATGCCCGCACCATGCTGTTGAGCGGACTCGATGAAATCGGTCTGACCGAGCAAAACAGGGACGCCATCGAGACATTTGAGAACCAAGATAGGCAACGTCGGCCATGGATTTACCTTGATCAGCGTTAACCGCTGTCTGCCGTCTCAACGATGCCGCGTGCCACAAGATCTAGCAGGGTTTCCTCGTCGATACCCAGCTCGGTTAAGACCGCCGCGCTGTGTTCACCGACCGAGGGTAATCCTAGAGCGTTACCCACGCGATCGTGGTCAAACTGCAGGGGCAGTGCTGGAAGACTGGCAGTCTTGCCGCGGTTATCGCCCTCGGTGAGGGTGACATCAACGAGGCCTCCCGACTGCAAGAGGTGAGGATCGGTAAAAAGATCTCCCGGTCGATTTATGGGTGCAAAGGGTAGGCCGGCGCGCTCTAAACGGGCACACAGTTCCTTCAATGGTAGCGGGTTAAAAAGTATTTTGATGGCAGACAGGAGTGAGGCTCGCGCGCTGACGCGTCCTGCATTAGTGGCTAATCCCGGATCTTCAGACCAAGCCGCGCAGCTAAACTCGGTGCAGAATCGCTGCCATAGCTGATCGCTAACAATGCCGACGAAAACCTGCTCCCCTGAGTCTAAGTCAAAAATATCGTAGATCGCCCAGGCTGACTGCCGCACCGGCATGGGTGGTGGTGGAGAGCCACTAACGACCTCCTGCGCCATGTGCTGCCCGACGAGGAAGGCGGTCGTTTCAAACAGTGAGCTTGTAACGTGACAGCCGTGACCCGTCAGCTCGCGTTCCCGAAGAGCCGCGAGAATACCAATGACACCAAACAGCCCGCCGGTCACATCGATAACCGAGGATCCGGCGCGTAAAGGTTGGCCAGGGGGTCCCGTCATATAGGCGAGGCCTCCCATCATTTGGGTGACTTCATCAAGGGCGACCCTGTTTTCATAAGGCCCAGATAAAAAGCCTTTGAGTGAGCAATAGATCAGATTGGGTTGGCGAGCTGATAGACATCCATAGTCAAGCCCAAGCTTATCGAGCGCTCCTGGTCGAAAATTTTCCACCAAGATGTCCGTCTCAGCGATCAAGCGGCGGGCGATCTCCAGACCTTCCTCACTTTTTAAGTCGAGGCTGAGCGATCGCTTGTTTCGGTTGTACATTGGAAAGTATCCGGCTCCTGAACCCTTGAGCTGCCTCGTTTTATCGCCTCCCAGGGGCTCTATTTTGGTTACCTTTGCCCCGAGGTCTGCGAGGATGAGGCCAACGGTGGGACCCATCACCATATGGGTGAACTCAACGGCGGTGAGTCCCTCCAAGGGACGTCGATGGGTCAAAGGGGACGTGGGATTCATTTTCCGACAGCTCTCAGGCATTTGTTATCATGGTATGCCAATGAGCTGATTTGAGTCCACTCTATGACTGATGCCCACCAGCATGCTAATGACTGCATGTTACTGCGTCGCAGACCTAGCGGGCTGCCCACCCTCGATTGTTTCGAAGCGTTTGTTCAGCCGCTGGCCCCTTTGGCGGCGGGTAAAGTTCGCTGCCAGACGCTTTACCTCTCGTTGGACCCCTATATTCGTTCAGTCATAGCAGGGAACCACATGGGTCATGGTATAGAGCCTGGGGAGGTGATACCCGGAGAAACCGTTGCGCGAATTGTCGACAGCAACTGTTCTGACTGGCCCATTGGAACGCTGGTTCGCTGTGATGGTGGCTGGCAGCACTTTAGTGACCACACGGCTGAGGACTTGCATCCACTGCCCCCGGGACTATTACATCCTTCCCTAGCGCTGTCGGTTCTGGGTATGCCAGGGCTTACGGCTTTTGCTGGTATTCATCGTCTGGCTCAAGTGACAGTGGGTGATACCGTGGTCATTCCCGCGGCGGTGGGCGGTGTGGGTGCCATGGCCGGGCAGCTAGCCCGCTTGGCTGGGGCGAAAACAATAGCCATCACGTCGGGACAAAAAAAGCGGCAGATTGCCCTTGAACAACTAGGATACAGCGCGTGTATAGACCGTGATCAAGATGACGTAGCGACCGTCCTCGCTGCTGAGGCGCCAGAGGGTGTATCAGTCTATTTTGATTTGGTCGGTGATCCCTTGCTCACGACGGTGAGCCAACAGCTAGCGATAGGTGGGAGAATTGTATTGTGTGGGTTAATGGGGGATTACAATGGGATACAAAAAACCACCGGTCCACCACCCGGTTTATGGATCGGTAAGCGCGCCACAGTGAAGGGGCTCGTTGTTTATGACTTTGAACATGAGCGATCAGATTTCGAACAGGCCTATATACCACTGGTACGCGATGGAGTGATTCAAACCAATGAGGAATTCCATGTGGGTCTAGCGTGTGCTCCAGAAGCCTTCTGTCGACTGATGCGTGGTGAGAATACTGGCAAGGTGGTGGTACAGCTAGCAGTGAGTGAACAGGGCGTATGAGGAAGTCAGTGACGATTAGTGAGGTCGGCTTGCGGGACGGCTTACAAAGTATTAGCACCATTATGCCAACCGAGGCAAAAGTAGAGTGGATCGCCCGCGAGTATGAGGCAGGGGTGCGGGAGATCGAAGTGGGCTCCTTTGTCTCGACTGCGTTACTGCCACAAATGGCCGACACCGAAGCGGTCATCAAAGCGGCACTGAACTTTCCTGGCCTGATTGTGGCGGTACTGGTGCCTAATCGGCGTGGCTGCGAGGCGGCCATCGCCGCGGGCGCACACAAGATTTCACTGCCACTTTCGGTCAGTGAGACCCACAGTAAAAAAAACCTTAATCGCGGCCATCCGGCCATGCTGGCAGAGATCAGTGCTTGCCTAGACCTCGTCAATGCCCAGCCTAGCCATCAAAAACCTCACTTCGAAGTGGGTCTGGCGACCGCTTTTGGCTGTTCCATTGAGGGTGCTGTTAGCGCCCAACAGGTCTATGAGCTCGCGCAACAAGTCGTAGATAGAGGGGTTCCAGAGATAGGACTGTCGGACACTACGGGTATGGGCAATCCCACACAACTTGAGGAATTAGTGACGGGCATTTGGGATCGACTGGGCAATCAAGTGCTCAGTTCGGTGCATTTACACAACACAAGGGGCCAAGGCCTGGCAAATGTACTCAAGGCAGTGGAGCTGGGTATTACGACGATTGATAGTTCGCTGGGTGGCCTGGGGGGCTGTCCCTATGCGCCCGGGGCCAGCGGCAATATTGTTACCGAGGATCTTGTTTTTTTGCTGGAGTCCATGGGTTATCACACGGGGATTGACCTGGAAAAATTGTTAGCGGCTCGTCATGCGGTTGCGGCGCTGCTCCCTAGTGAGAGCTGGTATGGCTTTACCGCAGAGGCGGGGTTACCCACCGGTTGGGTACCCACGGTACCGACGAATGACTGATCTAACCGCTCTTAAGCCCCGCGTGATTGGGGTGCGAAACCCGCGCAGCGGCAAATATGACGCCGAAATACCGGTTATCGATGCGGAAACCGTGGCTACGCGGGTCGCGACATGTCGCCAAGCGCAGATGCACTGGCAGGCCTCAAGCCCACACCATAGAGCCGTTGTTCTGCGTCGTTTTGCGGATCAGCTCGATATCGAGTTCAGTGAGCTATCAAAGTCGTTGGCAATAGACACGGGCCGCACCACGTTTGCGCAGTTTGAAGTAGCCGGCACAATCCAGCTCATTAGACAGTGGGCCGACAGGGTTGAGGAGGCGCTGGCAATAGTCAACGATAGCGGTCAATCACAACAGGTAGCAACGGTCAGTTACCAGCACAGAGGTATTCCCTACCCTGTGGTAGCGGTTATCAGTCCCTGGAACGTCCCGCTGCTGTTAGCCATGATAGATAGCGCCCCTGCTCTTGCAGCCGGATGCAGCGTCATACTCAAGCCTTCTGAAGTCGCGCCGCGATTTATTGCGCCTTTAGTAGTGGCGTTGTCGAGGGTGCCCGAACTGGCGGCAGTGTTCAGCGTGGTGACTGGCGACGCAGAAACGGGTCGGGCAATGATAGATGAAGCAGATGCGGTGTGTTTTACCGGTAGCGTTGCGACGGGACGCGCCGTCGCACGGCAGGCGGCCGAACGATTTATACCTGCGTTTCTTGAGTTGGGGGGCAAAGATCCAGCCATCATTCTCCCCGACGCCGATCTTGAGCTGACGGCTCGGGCTATTATTCGCAGTGCCATTGGATTGACCGGTCAAACCTGTCAATCACTGGAACGAGTGTATTGTCATCGAGGCATTTATGAAGACTTCATAGCGGTGCTGCTGGCGCAAATCGACGCGCTATCACTGACCTGCTCTGAGGATGGCTCTGGTGATATTGCGCCGCTCATTTTTGCCCCTCAAGCGCAGCTTATTCAGGATCAAATTGATGCTGCCGTGAGGCAAGGGGCGAAGGTGCTCCGCGGCGGTAAAATAATGGAATGTGGGGGTATCTGGTACCCAGCGACGGTGTTGGTCGATGTCAGTCACGCAATGAACTTGATGCAAGAGGAAACTTTTGGGCCGATCATACCGATCATGCAGTATGCGACCACGGAGGAGGCGCTTAGCCTAGCAAATGACTCGAGCTTTGGGCTATCGGGAGCCGTATTTTCGCAAGATCGGGAAGCAGCGATCGCTGTTGCTAGCCGATTGAACGTAGGTGCAGTGAGTATTAACGATGCGTCGCTGACCGGCATTGTCAACGACGTTGAGAAGAATAGCTTTGGTTTGTCTGGTATGGGCGGATCACGAATGGGCCCCGCAGGTCTGACGCGTTTTCTACGCAAGCGCGCACTGCTTTTTCAGGAGGCGGAGCCGGCGCCAGTCACCTTGTTTGCTGATAAACCCGACTAAAGATTCAGAGCAACCTGATAGGCCTCTCGTGTCGTAGCCAACAGGGATCGCGGTGCGTGGCAGTCACCAATAGCGTGCACTTGCAATCCCGCTGCACGCAAGGGAATGAGTAGCGCATCATTGGGCACTCGACTACTGGCGTGGGTTAGCGCGACAACATCCTCAAGGACGGTGATCTCTCCGGAGTAAACATTTCTTATCAGCAGTTGGGCCTGCTCGAGGGACTCCAAGCAGTGGGGTTCGACGTTGCACACCAAAGACACTCCGCGGTCGTGAAGACGTTGGTAAATGCCCTGTCGGTTGATGAGTGAGATGTCATGAGCAATACGCTCCCGAGAGGTAATAATAGTGACCGCGCTAAACCGAGTCGATAGTAGTTCTGCGGTGGCATAGGTGAGTTCTGTATGGTCTTGATCGACAATCACCACGCGACCGCGAGTGACGGTGTTCCTGTCGAGGGCTTCTGCAGCGACGGCTCGTATGCCGGGAATCAGCCCCGGTGTTGTCCACTCGCCTGTGAGCCATGAGGGAATGCAAGCACGGGCGCCTGTGGCAAGCAGCGTGATGTCAGGGGCGCGCTGTAAAATGTCGTCAAGCTCCGCTAATCGGCCTAGATCGAAGCGAACCCCTAATCGGGCTGCACGTAGGTATTGGAAGTCATAGACGCTCGATAAGTTCTCGCCGCCCGGTAAGCGCGCGTGAAGTCGCGTTTTTCCGCCCGGTGCCTCATGGTCTCCCAAAACAGTGACCTCATGGCCACACGTGGCGGCGGTTAAGGCCGCCTCAAGTGCGGCTACCCCGGTCCCTACAATGGCGACGTGCTTTTTAGTGGTGTTTGGCTTGGGACGCCAATGGTGTTCATCCACGGCGCCCACCCGTGGGTTGTTATCGCATTCTAAGCCGGCGCCATCAATGATGCTCCGCCAGCAGGTGTTACAGGATACGCAGTAACGAATTTCATCTTCTCGTCCCTCCATGCACTTTCGGGGAAACGCCGGATCGGTGATTAACGGTCTGCCGAGGAACACCACGTCAGCCGTGCCATTGGTCAATGCGGTCTCACACTCGTTGGGATCAGTGAGATAGCCAATGGCGCCACTCGCCATGCGTTGCGCTACTTCCCGTAGCGCTCTGATGTGCTGTAGATACGGATGGCGTTCACCGTGAGCGTCCGGTAAATGCTTGTACAGCGACCTGGCATGGGCTCCCCACACCCATGTCCAGCAGTCAAATAATTCTTGCTGCTCCGCCAGTCGCAGCGATATGTTCTTAGCCATGCTCAGGTCTATACCCCCGGCCACGCCATCATCGCCGGGCAGCTTCAAGCTAATGATAAATGGTCGCGGACACTCGCTGCGAATAGCCGCGATGAGTTCACGAAGAAACCGTGTCCGACCTTCTAGGTCGCCACCGTAGTCATCTTCGCGATGATTAGACCAAGGCGACAGGAATTGGTGAAACAGGTGGCCATGTCCGGCTGAAATTTCAACCCCTGCAAACCCAGCGCGTTTCAGGCGTCCACAGGCTTGCGCCCAGTCATCGATCATATCGCCGATCTGCCCAGGAGAGAGCGCTGAGGGCACCGTCCAGCTTAGATCATCGGGTAGAGCAGAGGCACCCACCGCACCGTCATTTCTTCCTACAGAGTGGCGACCACGTCCTGAGTCTTGGACTTGCCCTAAAATGAAGGCGCCTTCTTGGTTTACCACATCTGCGATGCTACGTAATGCATCAAACTCAACGTCGTCCCACACTCGGAGGCGTGAAGGCTGTCGGTTGTAAGCGGTCATTGCCAGCGGTTCGGTAATGATGGCCGCCGCGCCACCCGCTGCTCGGGATCGGTAGTAGTTCAGTAATTTTTCAGTGGGCCGCCCATCGACGACATACTTAGTCAGGATAGAGGCATGAATAATACGGTTTCTTAGGCGATAGCCACCCAGATCTAGGGGGCTAAACAGCGTCGGGTACGAAGTGCTCATATCGCCGCTTGGTCAGCTGTCTGCAGCATCGACAATCGACGGGTTGTCGTTGGCTATTGATTGTGTTCCCGAGGCGCCTTCCAGCTGTGCTAGCACCGTTTGGATAAGACGTTCCCGGCCCGCGGCAAGCTCCTCTGACTGGGCCTCATTCGGTTCATAGGCTTCGATAGCCGCGGTGAGGTGCAACCCCTGCGCCTCGAGAACACGCTCGGCAAGGTACAGTCTTTCTTTTACTGCCGAGATTTCTGCTGTCAGCCGCAATACACAGCTAAGTATCTCGTCAACACCATCAGCGGCAAAAAACTGGTGGCGCTGGCCTCGCCGTTTTCTTGGAATTTTTCGCATGACGGTTGCCTATTCTTTCCAGGCACCAAAGCCATACCAGCGGGTGCCCTTTGGATCCATACGGCCCGTCAGGCTGTCGAAGGTGTTACTTCCCGTGAGTGCAGATTTAAACGCTGCGTCGCCGACAAAGGTATATCTGGGCAGGGTCGCTTCAATAAAGTTATCCTCGTCAAAGCCCGCATTGCTGAGTAGTTCACGGTAGTTTTGCTTACGGAAAGTGCCGTAGTAGGGCTCATTGTTGTAGTAGGTGTCCCAGTTCATGTAGAAGTTTTCGTACACCGGCATGGCATTCATGGGGGGAAGCTCCATCTGCCACAGCACGCCTCCTGGTTTGAGGACCCGGTAGGCTTCACGCAGGTAGGCAGCCAGATCTTTTGGAGGCAGCTCATGGAGGAACATTGAAGAAAATACGACGTCAAATTGTTCATCGTCAAAGGCCATATCGCTCGCATCCATCTGCTTAAAATGCACCGGTATGCCGAGGGACTGGGCGCGTGCATGGCCATAGCGCAGCACCGGTGCGGCCACGTCAATCGCGGTCACCTCGGCGTCAGGAAAAGCCGTTGCCCAAGGTAAGGTGTTGTGCCCGACGGTGCATCCACAGTCTAGGATCTGCTGTGGATTGAAGTCGGAGTAGGCGAGTCGGATATAATTGGCCAGCGTGCTGCCAATATCGTTTAGCTCCTTACCAAACTGTCCGAAGGCAAAGACGTCAATGGAGTTGTCATACACGGCGCCAGCACAAAGGTCTTCGGGTTGATATTCAGCGTGATAGGCGCCCGGCGCTAGGTGAACATCAAACCCCGTGACATTCTTAGGCAGTTCGAGATGGGGGTCTAGCGTCAGAGTGCCGCTACAGCTGTCGACGGTTGGCCTATCGTTGAGTGAGTCCCGGTTGCGATCCACCGCGTCACTGACTACATCAAAGACCATTTCCTGAGCTGAGGTGCGCACGCTGCTGTAGGCCTTAAACGGGAATGCGTCCAGCAAAGAACGGTGAATATCCTCTGGAGTTTCTAGGCGCTTACCCCGTTTGGTGTTCTCTTCTGCGACCGTCGAGTCAAAATGTTGCCGAAGGCCCGCCGACATCTGCTGAAGTACATGCGAGCGTAAACTGGATACGAAGGCGCGTCGCGCGCGATCCTCCTGAGTAAGGGGTATGGCCATACCGTGTTCGTGGGATTGATGGTGCATAGTTTCTCCCCTGCTATTGTCGGTGTGTACTCATGGTATGTTTCAGGTGGGAAGTATCCCATAATCCAGATTCTGCTGCCGACTATCATTTTTGCTTGCAGACTGAACTATAGAGGAGCCACAACTATGACAACAATTGTAGTGCTATTCAACTTGAAGCCAGAGACTGATGTCAGTGCATATGAGCACTGGGCACGGGAGGTTGACCTGCCGACGGTGCGGCGTCTACCGGGTGTTTCGGGTTTTGAAGTGCTGGCTATTCAAGGCCTATTAAATGGTGACTCCGAGGTCCCCTACAGCCACGTCGAGCTTATTAAGATCGACGATATGGACAGCTTTAAGCGTGCGGTGGGTACAGCGGAAATGCAGAGTATAGCTGCTCAGTTTCAGCGCTATGCTCTGGCGCCACTGTTCATGGTAGCCGAGTCCCTAGAGTGAAGAGTTTAGCCGGTAAGGTGGCATTGTGTACGGGATCCGGGCGGCTTGGTGGTTTGGGGCACGGCATGCTTCGGCGGCTCGGCGATGCGGGCTGCCGTCTGGTCGTTAGTGATCTGGCGAGTGTGCTCAATGAGGGTGAGGCGGAAACGCCCAACGAGGTGGTGGCAGACTTGTTGGCCGCCGGTTGCGATGTGTTGGCTATGCCTTGTGATGTCAGCGATGAAGTCTCAGTATCGGCCGCGGTTGCTGGTGTCATGGCGGCATGGGGTCGACTGGACATAGCCATAAATAACGCTGCTATCGGCGATGTCATATGCCCGTTATCTGAACTTAACTATGCGGATTGGCAGCGGGTTATTGGAGTGAACTTATCAGGGGCTTTTTTGCTCACTAGGGAAGCGTCCCGGGTGATGAATCCGGGAAGCAGTATCATCAATGTTGCCAGCCAGGCCGCGAAGACGGGCTTTCGTCAAATGGCACCCTATGTCGCTTCCAAGCACGGCTTGATCGGATTAACTCGGACGGCGGCAATCGACCTCGCACCGAGGGGTATTCGTGTCAATGCGGTCTGTCCAAATCATGTCACCACCTCTATGGGCCGGGCGCAGAGCGAGTACTTTTCAGCCTTAAGAGGCCTCACGCCTGAAGATTATCGCGCGGGCATTGCCGAGCGCGTTCCGCTAGCGAGAGTCGGCAAGCCCAGTGATACCGCGTCGGCGGTGGCTTTTCTGGTATCTGATGAGGCAGGCTTCATTACCGGTGAGGCACTCAATGTCAGTGGTGGTGAAGAGATGCATTGAGCGCGATGGGCGTTGGTTAACTCCGCCCTCGATGCACTGTGATAGATGAAAACCAGCGTTCTGCGGCCATGCAACTCGCCACTGGACGCGCATTGACGCGGTGCTATACTCTCGGTGGACATTGCGGTGGCGCTGGCAGACCTCGATGTGAGCAGTAACGATGTTGCGTGGTACACGGTGGCCACTGCCATATCGACGACTACTTGCTGAGATAAGTCTAGGTGGGTTAACTAGGCCGCTGTTCACCTAAAAAATAATAAGAGGTGCCTGTGATGAAACGGCATTACTATATCAGCGATAACCTGGACGATTTGGAAGTGACTGAGCGGCAAATGGAGGCTGCTGGTGTTAGCACGCCACAAATCCATGTGCTCAGCAATGACGAGGCAGGGTTAGAGGCTCATCAACTGCATCAAGTGGAGGCGGTGCTCAAGCAAAATGTGGTTCGAGGCACTGAGCTGGGCGCAGTCGTGGGCATGATCGGTGCTGTAGCGACACTCGCGCTCTGCTGGATGTTCGACGTGCCCGAGTCCTATACGTGGATTCCCGTCATTTTTCTGGCCATTATTGTCCTAGGCTTTTGTACTTGGGAGGGCGGCCTAATTGGCATTCAGCAAATGCATGTTGATTTTCGGCGTTTTCGCGACGATCTCGAGCAGGGCAAACATGTGTTATTCGTCGACTTTGATGCCGACCAAGAGCAGACTATCAATGCCGTAGTCGCTCAGCATCCACGGTTGGTTGACGCGGGGGAGGGTGAATCCACGCCTCGCTGGGTGATAGCCATACAGAATAGATTTCACCGTGGTGTGAATTGGGCACCCTAACGGGCGCCCAAAAAGATGATTAAGCTCGTTTTAGGTTGACTAACGGCAGTAAGCAATGAGAACCTTGCCGCCATCAATCGTTACAACACTATAAAAACAATAAATATCACAAAATAGATTTGGGGGAATAAATGAATCTAGTGATTTCGCTCGTCTTGTTGGTGGTGGGCAGTCTACTGTTCCATTGGTTAAGTCCTTGGCAGTTAACGCCCTTGGCGTCGAATTGGGGAGCTATCGACACCACTATCGACATTACGCTGGTCATTACCGGCGTGGTATTCGTTGCGGTTAATTTGTTTATGGCCTATGCCATTTTTCGGTACCGTTTCAACTCTGCGCGTAAGTCCCATTACGAGCCGGAAAATAAAAAGCTAGAAGTCTGGCTGACTGCGATTACCGCCGTAGGGGTAATCGGTATGTTGGCGCCAGGCTTGGTGGTATGGGCTGATTTCGTCGATCCCCCTGATGACGCGCACGAGGTAGAGATTGTTGGCGCCCAGTGGCAGTGGCACTACCGACTTCCGGGAGACGATGGCGTTTTGGGTGAAGTAGACGCCCGCTACATTGGTCCCGACAACCCGTTTGGGATGAGTCCCAATGACGATGCGGGTCTCGATGATGTGCTTATCACCAGCAACGAATTACATTTACCCATTGATAAGCCTGTCAAGGCGCTGCTGCGCTCAAAAGACGTGCTACACGACTTCGCCGTACCCCAGTTCAGAGTAAAAATGGACTTGGTGCCGGGGACAGTGACTTATGTCTGGTTCACGCCCACTCGCACGGGCAAATTTGACATCCTCTGTATGGAATTGTGTGGTATCGCCCATTACACCATGCGCGGTTATGTGGTCGTAGATACCGACGAAGACTTCGACGATTGGCTTGGCCAACAACAGACCTGGCAAGACATCCAGTCGGAAGGCCCGGGTGATTTGGTGGCAGGTAAGGCCGCCTACGGGGTGTGCTCTGCCTGTCACGGGCAGCAAGGCGAAGGCAACTTCGCCTTAAACGCGCCCGCCTTGGCAGGTCTCCCCGCTTGGTACACCTCAAGAGAGCTCAACTATTACAAGGCCGGCATCCGAGGTGCACACGAAAAAGATACCTACGGTAAGCAGATGGCCCCTATGGCAAACACTTTAGTCGACGACGCGGCAGTCCGCGATGTGGCGGCTTATCTTGAGTCCTTACCGACGGTCAATCTGGAATCGACGATTGCCGGGGATGCCAGTAAGGGCGCCTCACACTATGTCACTTGTGGTGCTTGCCATGGTGCGCAGGCACAGGGAAGGTATGCGCTTCAGGCGCCTCGCCTTGCTGGTCAAAGTGATTGGTACCTGAAAAGACAGCTCAAGAGTTTCCGGCTGGGTATTCGCGGTGCTCACAAGCAGGACGCCTACGGCCATCAGATGGTTTTGATGGCGCGCTCGCTACAAAACGAACAATCCATAGACGATTTACTCGCCTACGTGAATACATTGTGAATCAATTAAGACGATCTAATTGACGCCTATACATTAAGGAGTAAGCATGCAAAACGTGGCAATTGCTGACCAAACCGTTGAACTGCACGACCCGCAAACGTTCATCACCAAGTATGTCTGGAGCCAAGACCATAAAGTCATTGCTATCCAGTACAGCTTAACGGCTATCTTCGTCGGTTTGGTGGCGCTGGTCCTGTCCGGACTCATGCGGCTGCAGTTGGGGTTCCCCGATACCTTCGACTTTATTACCCCCAGCTCTTACCTGCAGTTTGTGACCATGCATGGAATGATTATGGTGGTGTACCTGCTTACCGCACTGTTACTGGGTGGCTTTGGTAACTACATGATCCCGCTGATGATCGGCGCAAGAGATATGGTATTTCCGTTCATGAATATGCTCAGTTTTTGGGTATATCTTTTGTCGGTGATTGTTTTGATGGCCAGTTTCTTCGTTACTGGTGGACCGACCGGAGCCGGCTGGACCCTGTATCCACCTCAGGCCATCCTGGAGGGCACCCCAGGCAGCGATTGGGGCATTATATTGATGCTGGTGTCCTTGGCCATTTTCATTGTCGCTTTCACGATGGGCGGCCTCAACTACGTGACGACCGTTATTCAGGCCCGCACCCACGGCATGACTATGATGCGTATGCCGCTGACAATATGGGGCATCTTTACGGCCACTATTCTCGGCCTCTTAGCGTTCCCGGCGCTTTTGGTCAGCGCCATTATGATGCTGTTTGATAAAATCCTGGGCACTAGCTTTTTTATGCCAGCACTGGTGTCACTGGGTGAGAATCTCGACTATAGCGGCGGTAGCCCGGTCTTGTTTCAACACTTATTCTGGTTTTTCGGACATCCAGAGGTGTACATTGTCGCGCTACCAGCCTTTGGCATGGTATCTGATGTACTCGCTACCCACGCGCGCAAGAACATCTTTGGCTATCGCATGATGGTGTGGGCGATTGTTGGGATTGGTGGACTGAGCTTTGTGGTGTGGGCGCACCATATGTATGTCAGCGGTATGCACCCGGCCTTTGGCTTTTTCTTCGCTACCACCACTCTAATTATTGCGGTACCCACGGCCATTAAGGTCTACAACTGGGTCCTCACCCTGTACCGAGGCAATATTCAACTCACGGTACCTATGTTATTCGCCATAGGGTTCATATTTACCTTCACTCACGGCGGACTGACCGGTCTGTTCCTAGGCAACGTCACCATTGACCTGCCGCTGTCTGACACCTATTTCGTGGTAGCACACTTCCATATGGTGATGGGCGTGTCACCGGTTATGGTCTTGTTTGCCGCGGTGTATCACTGGTATCCACTGTTTACGGGCAGGATGTTCAATGAGAAATTAGGCAAGGCACACTTCTGGCTGACGTTCTTGGGCGCTTACGCTGTTTATTTGCCCATGCACTACATCGGTTTACTCGGTGTGCCCCGTCGTTACTTCGCTATGGGCACTACCGACTTTATTCCTGAGTCAGCGTTCACCCTGAATGCGAGCATTACCGTTTCAGCGCTGATCGTCGGCCTGAGCCAATTGATCTTCCTCTATAACCTATTTTGGAGTCTTCGCTACGGAAAGCCCGCGGGCCACAACCCCTGGGGAGCTACCAGCCTAGAATGGCAGACACCGGATGTGCCGCCCCATCATGGCAACTGGGGTAAGGAGCTCCCCGTTGTGTACCGCTGGGCCTATGACTATGGCGTGCCCGGGGTTGAACAAGATTTCATTCCGCAGAATCATCCGGTGACCGATGCAGAGCATACGGCAGGGGAACCTGAGGGGAGTAAGGCATGAAATTTTTTAAAACCCTCGGCACAAAGCCGTGGCTGCACGATGGCGATGTAGGTGCGGTCGCCGTGGATTACTCTGGACCCCACATTGATGCGGCGTCGCGAATTGCCCTTCGGTTTATCCTCGTCGTGGTGAGCGTTATTTTCTTCTTGTTCATCATTACGTTTCTCGCTCGTTCACAATACCCGGATTTCGAAGCGCTATCTGGGGCGCCATGGCAGCCCTTTACCGACCCTTCACGTCTTTGGATTAACACTGCGCTGCTGGCATTGGCGAGTGCCGCTATGCAGCTGGGGGTATCGGGAGCGCGGCAAGGCAAACTGAATATGACCGTGACTGGCATCAGCAGTGCAGTCTGTTTTACCGTGTTGTTTATCGTCGCCCAGCTAGATTTGTGGATGCACCTGCAATCCATGGGCTTTTATATCAATAGCAACCCTGCCAACAGCTATTTCTACATGCTGACAGCCATACATGGCTTGCACATCATGGGTGGCCTAATTGTGTTGACTAATGTGGTGTTTCGAGTCTGGTATGACAACAGCCCAGAAAGCCTTGGCGCTCCCCTGCAACTGTGCACGACCTACTGGCATTTTCTTTTGGGCGTTTGGCTGGTGCTATTCGCATTACTCACTAGCCGACCAGAAACCATTAATGCTCTGGCCGCCATGTGTGGATTTTGAGGAACGTTCATGACAGCGCAAAGTAATGAAACTACCGCCTACACTGAGCCCGGCATCAAGGGCATGGTGTCCGATTGGGTAGGCGACAAACAAGTATTCGACATGCCCTGGGGCAAGTTGATGATGTGGTTATTCCTTCTCAGCGATACCTTCATCTTCTCAGTGTTTTTGACCGGCTACATGAATGTCAGGCTATCGGCGACCGATAGCTGGCCCAACACCAGTGAGGTGTTTGCGCTGACCATTTTTGGATCCCACCTGCCCTTGGTGTTGATCGCAATTATGACGTTTATTTTAATTACTAGCAGCGGCACCATGGCCATGGCGGTGAACTTTGCCTACAGCGGTAATAAGCGCGTCACGGTTATACTCATTACGCTGACGGCTATTCTTGGTGCGTCATTTGTGGGTATGCAAGCCTTCGAATGGTCAAAGCTGATAGAGGAGGGGGTTAGACCTTGGGAGAATCCCTTCGGCGCTGCTCAATTTGGCTCGGCTTTCTTCATGATTACCGGCTTCCACGGTCTGCACGTGACCGGAGGTGTCATTTATCTCCTTGTGGTTGCGCGCAAAGTGGCGCGTGGGGACTACGATAAAAAAGGCTATGCCATTGTCGAGATTGTTGGCCTTTATTGGCACTTTGTGGACTTGGTGTGGGTGTTTATTTTTGCATTCTTTTATTTGTGGTGAGGTTATGTGATGAGTGAAGAAGCTGGCCAGCAGCACCCCATAGGCATCTATCTGAAAATTTGGTTGTTGCTTTTCGTATTGAGCGCGTTTTCTTATATGGTGGATTTTTTCCAGCTACAAGGTTACCTGCGTTGGACGCTGATTTTGGTGTTCATGTTCCTCAAAGCGGGCCTCATCCTGGCGATTTTTATGCATGTCGCCTGGGAGCGGCTGTCGCTACAGTATGTTCTGTTCGTCCCGCCCATAGCGCTGGTTGTTCTCGTTACGCTCATGGCTATTGAAGGCGACTACACCTTCCTCACTCGATTGGACTTTTTCGATCGCTGAAATGGAAGATAACAATGGAGCTTCCTCTGCACGCAAGCGAATGCAGCGGGGGTTTACTCTTGCCAATATCGTTATTGTCTTAGTCGCCGCATACGTTCTGTTGAGTCGGTCAGACGTTCCACCCCTTATCAACGGCATACTGTTGCCAGAGGGTCGACCGCTAGCGACATTCAGTTTGCTGGATCACCGCAGCCAAGTCTTCAATAACAGCCATCTGCAGGGGCGCTGGAGTTTAGTGTCTTACGGGTTTACCACCTGCCCAGATATTTGCCCTACCACCCTGTCAGAATTGAGCGTGGTCGCAAGGCGGTTACAGGAACGAGGACATAACGACCTCAACGTTCTCTTTTACACCGTCGATCATCGGCGCGATACCGTGTCTCAGTTGGCAAGTTATATACCTTACTTCCATCCAGATTTTATTGGTTTGACCCATGTCGATGGTGGCGACAACGGCCACCTCCCTTTCGAGCAGGGCCTGGGCATTATGGCGCAACTGGTACCAGTGACCGATTCTGAGGGCGATCTTAGCGCTAACGACTATGAGGTTAGCCACGGGGTCACCCTGTTTTTGCTAAACCCGAAAGGTCAGTTACAGGCTATTTTTAAGCCGCGCTACAACGACCCTAGCCATGGGGTGGTGTTTGAGCCCGACACCGTTATCAAGGACTATCTAGCTATTCGCAACTACTTGAGCGCGCTCTAGAGCGATCTAATGTGCGTCGCCCTTCTGATCTGCTTAAAGCAAAGTCCCGCGACTCAGCCAGCGTGCTACGGCCTAGCTATGGCAATCGACGTACCGTCACTGTTGCCATCATCATCATGGTTTTCTGTGTCGACATAGTCATCATTCTCTGACGCTAAGCCGGTAACAGTGAACGTTGCCTTTTTCACCTTTTTACTGGTTACCGTAACATCGAACTTACACAATCCAGATGAATCACTGACACACACGGTCTCACCACTCAAGCCTCCGCTCCACCTGCCGGTCACTCTCACGCCTTCATACCCGCTGTGTAAATAATCGTGCACGGACACTTGTGCGGTGGCAATCCATGTACGTCGATCAACGCGGCTACCAAAGCCGGCAAGGTCGCCCACGTGAATCACGCCATCTTCCCCAGGCTCGGGTGGAGCTGATGGGAGTTGCGAGCGGATAGCTGCGATTCGCACGCCGAAATAGGCTTGAATGACATCAAAACTGTCTAGGGCGCTTTTAGAATACGGGTCTTCCAGCAAAGCGCTCTGCAGTAAAATGCGCAAGCTTTCAATATCGGCGGCCATTGAAGCCGCTGAAAATACCGGTGTATCGCCATTAATCAACCGATCGTGAATGGCATTGTATTCAGACCGAAAGGGCGCATCTTGCAGTTTGATGAGCGCGTCTTCGTATTGATTTGCTCTATCAGCGGCCATTTGATAAATGTTGCGGTTAGGATCAAAGTTAGAAAACGCTTGGTCAAGATCCCATTGGTAATACTCGCGCTTGTACTCGAAGCCATCTCCCTGATCGACGTAGTAAAAGTTTTTACCCTTGGTAAACAGATCATCAGCCGAGCCGTGAAATGCCGCAACAGCACCGAAAGTCAGCATCCCTTCCATGTTGATATTGTCCTCAAGCAGGGCTTTGAAACCCTCGGGCGTCGGGCATTTTCTTTTTTTCTTAAAGGGCGCAAAACAAAATTCTTCGGTCAGTGGACTATCTATCTCAGCACCAAACTCGTCTTCAACGCCTTCTTTCATGTTGGGGCTATCAATGTCACTCATTTTATAGAGCCAGGTATCGCCGTCCAGTTCCCAGATATCACGGTTCTTCAGAAATTGCTTGTCCGGTTGTTCGACGTTGACGTAAACGCCCTGATACTTCCCGTTAATGTAAAGTTTGACCCAGGAAGCCATTCCCGCGTCATAGTCTAACTCGGACTCTGCGGCAAGCCGATGCAGGTACCAGGCTATGCCTTCCTGTACTACGTCCTGATCGTCACCGTTCTCCAAACTGAGCTTTTTGACGCCCTTCCATTTGGAGAGGCAGCCTGTTGTGATACCGGTAACACCGACACAGATATCAACGCCGTTGGGATCGTCGTGGTATTCATTAATGTCAATTTTGAAGCTGACTTTTTTATCTGCTGCGAGTTCGTTGGGTATAGCACTGGCTGACTTACGTCGGATCGACACCACCACAGGCTCCTCGCCCGCCACCCATAAGTAGGCCGGAACCTCAATGTCGAAGGTGGTATCATTTTTTATAACAGCTAAATCATCTGGGTTAACCGTCTCAACGTAGAGTGTGTGAAGTGAGAAAGGGTCATAGAAATCAGGCCAATCTGGCGCAGCGCTAACAACCCTCGGGTAGACAATAGATACTGCGGTGAAGAAAACGACCAAAGCTGAGCTACTGCGCATAAAGGTTACCTTTCACGTTATGTTAACACCCACGTCACGCCCCATTGAAGCATCTCTCGACCCGCTAGGACAGTTTATTCGCCGCCATTGGTGCTCACATCGCACTAACCGGCAGCAGTGCATGGCGATAACAGGCATAGGACTGACGGTTAACCACCTCCCTGTTATGCCCCTAACGTAAGCCGCCGCACGGTCATGCCTAGTCAGAAAAAGGGATGACTTGCTCATAGGGCCGATGACCATCACACTCAGCAAGACTGAATCAACTCCATGCCACGGGTGGTTAAGGACTAAGCCAATGCACACAGACCCTAGCGCCGCCGGGTTTTCCCCACAGCGGCTTGAGCGAATGACAAGCCATTTAAGCGACAACTTTGTGTCGCCGGGGAAAATTTCTGGATGCCAAGTCATGGTGTCACGTCGGGGGATACCCGCGTATTTCCGTTCATTTGGCTTGGCAGACGTTGAACGCAATACACCCATCACCAGCGATACGATTTTCCGACTCTACTCGATGACTAAACCCATCACATCAGTGGCGCTGATGATGCTGTGGGAAGAAGGACGATTTCAGCTCACCGATCCGGTGTACAAATTTATCCCTTCTTGGGCACACCAGCGTGTTTGGGTGCAGGGGTCGGGTGCAGCGATGCAGTCCCGGCCGGTAGAAAGCCCCGTTACCGTATTGCAGCTATTAACGCACACCGCAGGACTGACCTATGGCGGTTTGCTGCCGGGCCTTGAGCACCCCGTTGATGAGGTCTATCGCGAATTAGGCTTAGGTCGAGGTGCGGGCGAGGTGTTGATGGATTTTGCCGACAAAATGGGCCAGGTCCCCCTCATCTACGACCCTGGTTCACGCTGGTGTTACTCCTTGGCAACCGATGTTTGTGGCGCGCTGGTAGAGATTATTTCCGGTCAGTCGTTCAGTGACTTCTTACGCGAGCGACTGTTTGAGCCTCTGAATATGGTCGACACTGATTTTAGTGTCCCTGACGATAAGGCAGGGCGCTTTGCTGCTTGCTATAGTCGCGGTGCCGACAAATCACTGACACTAGAAGACGACCCTACAACGAGTCACTATCGTCATCGGCGCAACTTTTACTCGGGCGGTGGGGGACTGGTGGGCACGGCAACCGATTATGCGGCGTTTTGTGAGATGCTTCGCCAGGGCGGCTCTTTTAACGGTCAATGCCTTATCGGTCGCCGAACGTTACAGCTAATGACGCGTAATTTTTTAGGCGGGCGGTCGTTGGCTCAAATGGCGCTCGGCGCCTTTTCCGAGACAGCCAACGAGGGTGTTGGCTTTGGTCTGGGTTTTGCGTCGACCCTAGATGAAGTGGCATCAGCCACCGTGGGTGCGGGAGATTTTTACTGGGGCGGACGAGCGTCCACCCTCTTTTGGGTCGACCCAATAGAACAGTGTTACGCCATATTTATGACGCAGCTTATTCCATCATCAACATTTAACTTCCGGGGCCAACTGAAAAATATCATTTACGCTGCGTTAATCGATTGACAATGATCGCCCTGTGGGCGCTGTAAGCCTAGGGCTAATGCACCCATTAACGACCGTGAAACCCCGCTATCCTCACTTGGCGTCAGCCATTTTTGATTGCTCGCCAATAGTGGCCGCAACTGAGTTGGGGATTAACAGTGTGAGCGAATAGTGTGCCACCCGCCAACCCGTCTGGGTTTTCTTCACGACCCCGGTTCCTCGACAGTGCCCTAGCTTTTCGTTAAACAGAATCTCGTCAAACCATCGAAGGTCTGAATCGCCCTCAACATGACGCTCGATAACGGTGTAGGACCAACCACGACCCGTGTCAAAAACGGGGCGGGCATAGGCTTTGAATTGATCGATTGTCCATCGCTCGGTTTTGTCAGTGCCAAGGAAAACAGCATCATCGGTGTAGCGTTCGAAATAATTCTCAAAGCGCGCGGCGGCGGCATCTTTATGAAGTCCATCAATGAGAGAATTTATGGCGACCACCGGTTTATCTGCCAGCGCAGACGTAGAGAGCAGGCCAAATAGCAGCGTCGTAACCAACGCCAGTGGTGGGTATGCTTGCCAACCAAAATACCGCCGGGTGATGTGTCTAGGCATGGGAGCTCCTTTTAGAGGGACCGACAATGACGGGTCAGTGTATGTCAGTATGAAAAGTCATTCTAATTCTAATAGCCCCGGATAATGCCGGGGAACGCAAACTCGGCTGAATGCTATTGCCTGTTCGACGCGCTGCCCACTAGCGCCTCGAGCACTGCGTCATTGATTCGGCGAACAGTCCATCATTCGATAAACAATGCGCTGGCTACGCGTCTGGCCCGCAGGGAGTACGGATGTATGTTTACCCCAGCTATGATGCGGACCATCGGGAAATCCTTGTGCCTCAAGGCAAATAGCACTGAAAGGCTGTAGCGGGGCCGTCAGCTGCGCCGCCGTATAGACCTGTAGGCAAGGCTGCGTAGTGGCTATGGACAGACTCATGCCTGTGGCCATATTGTTCAGTACAGCGACTTCATTTAGCCGCTCAGTGTTTGATGAATCTGACTCCAGCACGTAGCTGTGATCCAAGCCATTGGGCAGCTGTACCAGCACGTCGGCGAGTGGCCGTGAGCCGATCAAGTCGAGTGCTGTGGCTGCCACGGGAAGTAACTCACCGGTAGGGCACTGTGCGTCATCGGTTGCCAGTACGCTGTGCGCTCTGACGGTCAGCGACAGCTCTCGCACTGATTTGGCACCCAGCGTAAAATACGCGTGGTTAGTTAGATTAATAGGCGTGCTATGGGTGGTGGAAGCAGTCAGATCAATAGTGAGGCTGTTATTTGACAGAGTGTAGGCAACACTGAATTGGCGATCACCGGGTAGGCCTCCCTCATTATGCTTGAGAGCGGTGGTATAGCATGCGGTGTGTGGTTGATGGGTGTGCGTCAGAGCCCAGTCGGCGCGATGCAGCGCAGCGCTCCCGCCATGGAGCATTACCGACGGCAGGCCAGTGATGGGGTCAGCCTGGCGCAAGCGGCCAGCATAAGGGCCAACAGTGCTACCTAGACAACACTGATCAATAAGCGCTCTGTCAGAACAGGATGTGTCAAGCAGCAGCTCGCTATTGGGCCGCTTAGCGATGAGCTGGACCAAGCGAGCGCCGTGCCTGCTCAATGTCACCGCCAGGGAGTGCGACTCAAGCGTAATCGTTGTTGTCATAAAAGCGGTGCTAATGGTATCGACGATTCGTACTATACAACAAGTCAGTATTGCCTGATGATGACGGCCGGGGAAAGTGATGGCGAGATGACCACTGACTTTGCGGAACCCCATCCACGATCCGTTGATGAAAAGCGACAATAAGCCTTGAGAGACATGTCTAACTATTTTGCTGAAAGCGCGCGAACCGCGGTGCGTGAGGATGAGACCGTCTCGGGATGGTCGGTGGGTATAGTGATATTCGGAATTTGTCTGACGCTTCCGACTTTATATACCAGTGCTATCACTGCTGAGCAACTGGGGTTCACGGGCACCGCTAAAGCGGTGGGTTTAGCTTCGCTAATACTTGCCGTAATGTCGATACCAGCCGCGATAGTGGGCGCTCAGACCCGACTCAGCAGCTATTTGATCATTGAGTTTGTGTTTGGCCGACGGGGCTCCAATTTTGTTAATGCATTATTGGGGCTCACACTACTCGGATGGTTTGCAGTGACTGCGGGCTTTTTTGGAGAGACCTTGGCCATCGCCTGCGAAAATCAATTTGGCAGCTCTCCTCCCACCTGGCTGCTGACCCTAGTCTCTAGCGCGCTGATACTCATCACGACCCTTTTCGGGTTCAAAGCCCTTGATCGACTGGCCATGTTCGCCGTGCCGCTGCTGATTGCGTTTTTAATTTATGCGAGCCATCTTGCTCTCACTGACGCTACTTGGTCTACAGTGATTAATCAGCAGGGGAATGATCCCGCCTATTTTGCCACCGCGGTCTCAACGATAATCGGTGTCTCGATTGTTGGCGTGGTGTTAATGCCTGACCTATCACGTTATGCACGCTCGACTAGGGACTGCATCTCTGCGTCTATACTCGGTAATGGCATTGGCAATGTCTTTGCCATGTTAATTGGGGTGATTCCAGCGATGGTGACGGGATTGCTTGATCCCATGGCCTATATGAGTGCTTTGGGTTTAGCGGCTAGCGCCTTTGTGGTGCTGGTGTTTGCCACTTGGACCACCAATAGCGTGAATCTCTACAGCACGTCTCTAGCGGTAGCTATTATTCAGCCTAGAACCTCAGAGTGGAAACTCACCGTCACCTGCGGGGTGGTAGGCACCAGTCTGGCGATGATAGGTATCACCGACTATTTCATCAGTTTCTTGGAGTGGCTAAGTGTTATCGTGCCGCCGGTTGCCAGCATCTATCTGACCGACTATTTTCTTTTGAAGCAAAAGAACTTCGCCTTAACCCTGCATCATGCGTTGCCTGATTATGAGCGCGCAGCGCTGACCGCTTGGATCGTCGCTACCGGCCTTTCGGGGTTCGCGTTTATCACTGAGTTTTCTTTGTTATCGATTCCCAGCCTTGACGCCCTTATCATTACCGTCCCTATTTATCTTTTGTTCCGCAAGCTTTGGCCAGCCCAGCTGGATCGAACTCACGAGTCGAACCCCTTGGTGCCTAAAGCCGCAGCAGAAGCGCCTATCCATACCGAGGAGCCTTAATGCGCATTGGCATTGACGTGGGCGGGACCCACACTGACGCAGTGCTCATGGATGGGGCGCGTATTGTGACTTCCCACAAAGCCTTGACGAGTAGTGATGTACGTCGAGGCCTTATGGAGGCGCTCGACGCGGTCATGCTGGAGGCTCAGATTAACGCTGACGCAATAGATGCGGTGATGATTGGTACGACCCATTTCACTAACGCGGTTATTGAACGGAAAGAGCTGAGCCAAACTGCCATTATTCGAGCTTGTTTACCGACCGGCTCAGGGCTACCACCCAAGTGTGACTGGCCTGCGGATTTAAGCGCCGCGCTAGGCGATCACGCTTATATGATCGGTGGTGGGCACCTGTTCAACGGCAAAGAAATCGCGCCGCTTGATGAGAGGGCACTAGACGATGCCATTGATAAAATTATTGATCAGGACATCAAGGCCATTGCTGTGGCGGCGTCATTTTCCCCCGCAGTGGCTAACCATGAGCTCCTCATGGCAAAGCGCATTAGGCAGCGAATTCCAGATGCCAATATTTCACTGAGTCATGAAATAGGTCGACTGGGTATTTTAGAGAGAGAAAACGCAGCGTTGCTAAACGCCTCACTGGGTAATCTCGCTGCTCGAGTCGTTTCCAGTATGCAGGCGGCGTTGGAGCAACGTAACCTCACTTGCCCGTTCTATGTCAGTCAGAATGACGGCACCTTGATGTCGGCTGACTATATTGCGCGATATCCTGCCCTCACCTTTTCCAGCGGCCCAACGAACAGCCTGCGCGGCGCGGCAGTGCTCACCGGTATCTCCGATGCCATTGTGGTCGATATTGGAGGCACCACTGCGGATGTTGGTGTTTTGGCGAATGGTTTTCCTCGAGAGAGCAACAGCTACATCGACGTCGGAGGGGTACGGACAAATTTCCGTATGCCAGACATCCTATCTATCGGTCTTGGGGGCGGGAGTCTTGTCCACGATGACGGAGGTCGATTAGGTCCGCAGTCAGTCGGACATCGATTGGTCAGCGCAGGATTAGCGTTTGGTGGCGCCACCCTGACGGCCACCGATATCGCAGTAGCTAATGGTTCCACTGCGGTTGGCGATATGACGGGCGTCGCCCACCTTGACGCTGGGTTAGTTGAGCGCGCTACGTTGACTATGCATGCCATGATTGACGAAGCGGTGGATAAAATGCGGCCCAGCGAGCAGCCTGTGCCTGTTATTTTGGTCGGTGGCGGTTCTATTCTGATATCCAGACATTTACAGACGGCCTCTACAGTCATTCGTCCGGAACATGCTGGCGTGGCAAATGCCATCGGTGCGGCTATTGCCCAGGTGGGAGGCGAGGTCGAGCACATTGTCAGCTATTCCAGGGAGAGTCGTGAAAAGGCAATGACCTACGCAACTACACAAGCGCGAAGCAAAGCTATCGCCGCTGGCGCCGACCCTGATACCCTGAGAGTGCTCGACATTGAAGAAACTACCATGAGTTATATGGATGATGATGCCGCGAAAATTCGCATCAAGGTCGTTGGGAATTTACGGCAATTTCTATGAAAACTATTGGCGCAGATCATATTAAAGACCTATGTGCTGGAGCGGCATTTCTTGCTACTGGCGGAGGCGGTGATCCCTACGTCTCTCAACTTCAAGCTGAACGGCTCTTAACAAAATTTGGCCCAGCGCAATTACTGTCACCCCTAGACGTCCCTGATGACTTCTTTGTGGTTAGCGTGGGTATGGTTGGCGCTCCGACAGTGACGCTCGAACAATTACCCACCGAGGAAGAGACCGTCGGTGCATTGAATCAATACGAGGCACTGACGGGTAAAAAAGTTGATGCCGTTATCCCCTTTGAAATCGGCGGCGGCAATAGCACGATTCCACTGTTTGTTGCTGCCATGAAAGGCATTCCCTGCGTAGACGGTGATGGTATGGGCCGTGCGCTTCCAGAAGCACAAATGATGACCTTCCCTATTTATGGGGTCCCGCCAACGCCTGCAGTGATCATGGACGCGTTTGGTCATTATGAATTGCTCGAGTGTGATGATGCTCTGACCTTTGAGAAGACAATTCGTGCCAAAGCGGTCGCCATGGGTGGCATGATATCGTCTGCCGAACATGGTATGACGGGTCAATTGGTCAAACGCTGCGCTATTCCCCATACGCTTAGCTTTGCAACTGAACTGGGTCGGCTACTGCGGAGCCATGGCGGTGTCATCGATGTAATCCAAGATCGGTTGACCACATTATTTGAAGAAAGTGAATATGGCGTGTTCAAACACTTATTCACTGGCAAGGTCATCGACAGCAAACGAACCATCATCGGTGGTTATGATGTGGGTACCGCACTGCTTCAAAGCTTTAATCATTCAGACACAACAATGGAGATTTTGATTAAGAATGAGTACCTAGTTGCCAAGATTGGAGACAAGGTGGTAGCCAGTGTGCCAGATCTCATTTGTATCGTAGAGCAGGAATCTTCACGCCCACTCAATGCAGAGCGAATGCGCTACGGGCAGCGAGTCTCGGTGTTTGGCATCGGCTGTCCCCGTCACTATCGGTCCCCCGATGCACTAGCGGTTACTGCACCACGGGCATTTGGTTTCGATCTAGACTATGTGCCGTTGGAAGACATCAAAGCGTAGGCGGGCACTCGTTATTCTCTGCCAACGGCATTGCTCAATCCTCTTTTCGGTGCCATAGGGTGTCTACCTAGCCACTGTCGTTGGCTGGAAAGGACGGTCGACACGAATAAATAGCCACAGTAGCGCCCCGGTCAGCGCGACTACGCTACCCGTTGACAGTGCGGCAACCCAGCCAATGTGTTGTGCCAGAAAGGGCATCAAGGGCGCCACGACAATACCCGCCGCATTACCCCCAGTATTCATGAGACCACAGGCGGGCGCCGTGTAAGGCCCGGCGACAAAGGTTTGTGCCGACCAGAATGCGCCCTCGGCAAACTGGGTCGAGGCAAAACAGAGTGACAGCAGGCCGACCGCCACATAGGGCGAGGTGGAGTAAAGGCCCGCATAGAGCAAGCAACCGGCACCGATAAGGCCTGCTATGGCAGGAATACGACAGCCCAAGCGGGGCCCCAATCCCCGGCAAAGTCTGTCGCAGGTGAGTCCGCCGACAGTGGCCATAAAGGCACCGGTAAGCCAGGGGAGTGCTGCGAGAAACCCCGTCTCAAGAATACTGAACCCCAGCTCTGTCACCAGATAATGAAAAAACCAAGTGAAGAAGAGGTAAAACACATAGTTGAGTGAAAAATATGAGGTTGCCAGTAGCAGCGTTTCGCGGTTGCGAATGAGCTGTTTCCAGGCGTCAAACCCGACTTCTTGAGTCAGGCCCTCTCGGTTCGCCTCAATCGCGGCCAGTTCCTCTTCGCCCATGGCCGGATGATCCCCTGGATTATCCCGGGCATACCACCACCATAAGCCAAACAGTCCAAGTCCCAACGGAATGAAGACGTAAAAGGAGGCACGCCATCCCCAATACACCATGACGAAGGCAACAATGGGTTGCGCGGCGGCGGCACCGAGGGTCAAGCCGGTACTCGATACAGCATTGGGCAGCGCCCATTGACCCATCGGGAACCAGCGCTCGATGGCCGCGGCCTGAACCGGATACATAGGTGCATGGGCGGCGCCCAGAATAAATCGAATCAACAGTAGCGTCGCAATAACGCCGGCCGTCGATTTAAACGCTAGCCCTGGCAGTAGCCCGGTCAAACCCGACGCCACAATCCCCAAAATGCCCACCGCCGTCAGTGTTCGACGGGGTCCAAATCGAATGCCTGCAATACCCCCGGGTAATTGAAAGAGCGCATAGCCCCAAATAAAACTGGCAAAGATCCAGCCCATTTCAAGCTCGCTTAACTGCAGCTCAGGCATCATGAGCTCGCCAGCGACATGAATATTTTGGCGCATCAGATAGGAAAGAAAGCTGAGCAGGAACAGTACGGCAAAAAATCGCCAGCGCACCGGTATGCGTTGCCCATTCATAATGGGACTTTCCAGAGTTTGACTCGACGCTTACTCATTGCCGTCAGTCCCTATGATGTCCCGGGCGATGTCAGGGGTTTGCTCGGCTTCTTTGAGACAGTCCAAAACGTAGCGCCGCAAGTCAAGGCTGTAATCTTCCATCGGTGCATAATACCCATGTTTGAAGACCCTGTTCTGCATCCCCCGTTGCACACTCTCGCAGATCGCCCAGTCTTGTTGGTTGACTAGATCCCAAAATACCACGGCATCCATAGGATCAAAGTCGGGCTTATCGAGCTCATTGGGGTGAAACAGAAAGTCACAGCGTATATGGGTCTTTGACGCGGACTCGGGCCAAACGTAAAAAGCAGCCACATGATCCATGGCTAAACTGACCATGAGATTTGGATAAAAAAGCTCCCCCTTATGATGCGTTTTTTCGGTTTCAGTCAGACCCGGAAAGGGCGCGCGGGTGGTAGTGCCGGTGGCAGTAAAGGTATTGGCACCCTCTCGGTGGGGCACGCCGTCATCCCAGTTGAGCTCATTACCACCGCCCTGTCGAAACGCAGGCACCACCTTGCACAACTCAGGGTGCACAGGGCCGCAGTGGTAGCACTCGTTGTAATTCTCGAGAATGACTTTCCAGTTGGCGTTGACGCGATAGTCAATGCTATGACCTATGCGCAGGTCGCTCAGGGGATAGTTATTCAGCCGCTGGGCAGCTGCACCTAAGGCATCGATGAGGGGTTCGCCCCGGCGATTATCAAGACAGACAAAGACAAACCCGCCCCAATCGGCCACAGAAATGTCGTGCAGCGCTGTTGCTCCAGGTTCAATGTTCATATGGGGTGTACCGCGAAGAGTGCCATCGAGTCGATAGCTCCAGGCGTGGTAAGGACAAGTGATACCCCGGTCAAATTGTCCGAGCTGTATGTGCGTATCTGGCAGGGGAATTAACTCGGCACCGCGATGGCGACAGACGTTGTAGAAGCCCCGCAGCATATTTGAATCGTCCCGAACGATAAGTAGCGACTGGTCGCCAACCCGCAAGGCCTGATAATCACCGGGTTCAGATAACCGGTCGGTTCGACCTACACAGATCCAACCAGGCTGAAATACAGCTGCGAGCTCGCGCTGAAAAACAGCGCCGTCAAGATAGCTGTCACGGGGCAGGGTTTTCTCTAATGTGTCAAGCGTTCTGGTCGCCATTTAACGCGCCCTTGGCTCACTGACTCGGTTGGTTCCGGTCATGGGTTGCCGCTGTCGACAAAGACAGGTTGTGGTTCTGACAGTGTCACAGGCTCATCCCGCAGATAGTCAGCACCGCCATCGATAAGCGCCCGGGCAAAACTGTGTCCGCTGTGAACCGCATGCACAATAGCCCCCGGCGCAAGCGCATCTCCCACCAAGGTTATCGAGGCCCCAGCGAGGGCGGAGTCACCGCTGGCCTTTGCCGTCTGCAGCGACTGGTAGAGGCTACCATTGGGCTGGCGAAGCCCCACGACGACGACGGTATCGATGGCACGCTGCAGTGACTGCTCGTTGAATAGATTACTGAGCGTTGCGTGATGGCCGTCGAAGTGATCGAGCTTGGTCGTTGTTAAAATGTCCACACCCTGCTCACCAAGGGCCTTATAAACATAAGGTAATTCGTTCGTCATGAACGTCCAGGCTGAGGCGTGGCCGGCGGGCGTTGCATAAACGACGTGTGAGCCCCGACGGGCCAAGTGCTCGGCGATGACACCACCGAGGTAATAGTTGTCATAGTCAAAGACCAGTACGCGATCACCCTCAACCCGGCCTTCAAAGACATCTTCGGGTGTAAATACCCGAGGCCCCAGTAGCGGATGGGAGGGTATTTCTAGCGGCGAATATAGGTGGGTGGTCCAGTGTGCACCAGTCGCTACCGCAATGTGACGGGCGTCGGCGCTGGCGATGTCGGCTACGGCCATGGGGCTGTCGGTGTACATGGCTACATTACCTAGCTGTGAGAGGGCCCAAACCCGGTAGTCGCGGACCCGGCGCCATTGTGCCAGACCAGGGAGCTGGCTCTCCTGCAGAACCCGGCCACCCCAGTCGCTACGTTGTTCGGCAAGGGTCACGTCAAAACCTTGGCGTGCAGCGATCAGTGCGGCTTCTAGGCCTGCTGGACCACCACCAACAATGAGGACACTCTCGGGTTCTTCGGCTGTTCGAAACCGCTCGGGATGCCAGTCGCGGCGCCACTCCTCTCCGGCGGTGGCATTTTGGGTGCAGCGCACCGGTACGCCGTCATGCCAGCTGGCAATACAGATATTGCAGCCAATACATTCTCGGATCGCATCGCTGTTACCTTGGCGTATCTTTTCGGGCAAAAAAGGATCTGCAATGCTCGCTCGGGCACCGCCGATCAGATCGAGAACGCCACGTTTGATTTGTGAGACCATGGTGTCGGGTGATGTGAATCGACCGACGCCAACAACCGGTCGATCGGTGACAGTGCGGACAAAGTCGATAATGGGCTCGTGGGCGCCTTCGGGACGGAACCGTGAGGCACCGCAGTCATTCGGGCTTGAATCCATTTTGACATCCCATAAATCAGGGACATCAGAGAGTAGGCTAACAACGCCGTGCGCCTCACTTTCATAGTGATCACTGGGCTTGGCGCGCAGTTCCTCCAGACTTATCCGCAACGCCACAGCAGCGCGGCCGCCAGCCTCGTCTCGGGTCACTTCAAGCATTTCGCGGACAAACCGAGTCCGATTTGCAAGGCTGCCACCGTAGCCATCCGTACGCCAGTTGTACTCGGGGAGCAGAAATTCATAGCCCAGATAGCCCATACCTGCATAGACATAGATGATGTCGAACCCGGCATCGAGTGCTCGGCGAGTTGCGGCACGCTGCCAGTTGAGCACCGCATCAATATCTCGAGCTTCCATGGGTTTGGGGCGTTGCTGCCCCATGAAGCCAATATGCGTAGCAGCCCACGGTACCCCTGAAGGAGAAAGGGGCGGAAGACGAGAAGTCCGGTTCATAACGACAGCCCCCCCATGCCAGAGCTCAACCGCAGCCAAACTCCCGTGCTTGTGGACGGCTTCGGTGGTCAATGCGTGGGAGGCAATATCAGCATCATTCCACAGTCGTGCGAAGGGCAGGGGTGAGTCATCGGAACTCGGGTGTATAGACACGGCGCCGGTACTGACTACGCCCCAACCTCCCTCTGCTTTGGTGCCCCGAAAAGCCGCTCGGACTCGGGGGTTGGCTTCAGTCATGCCACTGGCGTGTGGCACCTGATAAAAACGATTGGGTGCCACTACGGGTCCTATCTTAATGGGATCAAACAGGATTCGGTGATGAGGGTGGCAATCAGCCAAGTGGGAAGCCCCAGTCATGACATGGCTATGTTCTTCTTGCGTCATACGTCCTCCGAGGACACTCATACGTCAGACCGCATACATCAACCCACCGCGCCTCGCGGTGAAATTATCCGGACACGGTCAACGGCATTGGCACTTTGCCTGCAAACAGGACCTCACAGACGCGGCGGCGTACACAATAGCCTGATTCGTAAATGTGCGTAACCGTTATGAAGTCAGGACAATAGGCCATCAGGGCTAAGCTTAGCGCGTGTGCAGCGACTAGGCGGCGTAATCGCTGCCTTCCGCATCTAAAATAGCCTTTAACTCAGCCAGATGACGCGCATCCTGCTCCGGGTAAGCGGCCAATTCCTGCGCGGTTTTTTCGGCAACCACGTCACTGATGACCCTAAGAGCCTGGCCGGTTTGTAGTGCTAGGATATACACCTGACAGGCCCGCTCGAAGTAAAACAGGCGATTAAAGGTGTCGGCGACAGTGTCGCCAATAACCAATAGGCCGTGGTTGCCCATGATCATGACCTTTTTTTGGGGATCGCTAAAAAGGCGGGCGCAGCGAGCACCTTCCTCTTCAAACGCCAATCCGCCGTAATCATGATCGATGACATACCGGTTAAAAAACATGCAGCTATTTTGATCGACCGGTGGCAGTGAACTATCAGCAAGGCAAGCTAGCGCAGTAGCATAGGGCGAATGAACATGCATGGCGCATCGAGCATGCGGGCAATGACGGTGAATACCGCCGTGCAGACCCCAAGCGGTCGGGTCGGGTGCCTCTGGCCTCGCCATGCTTTGGGGATCATTGGCATCAACCACTAGGAGATCCGAGGCTTTGATCCGCGAAAAATGCATCTGATTTGGGTTGATTAAAAAGGTTGTGCCAGTGCCGTTGATGGCCAAGCTGAAATGATTGGCGACGGCTTCATGAAGATTCAATCGTGCCGTCCAACGGAAAGCCGCCGCCAAGTCAACCCGTTCCTGCCAATGGTTTCTATGGGGGTGTGCGATAACGTCGGTCATGTCGGCATTCTCCTTGCTCGAGTATAAAAGATATCAACGGTCTGTTGAGAACAAATTTCCGCACGGTGCGGGTTGATGGCGCATCATGCCGTGGGGGTAGGTGGGGCGGACTTGCCCTGTTTTCGCGCTTAATGGACATCATGCTATCGATGATGGGTAGCCAATAGAGTAAACTACCGCGAACCGGCCTGGCCAATGAGCTGCCCACTGCTCAATGGGCAGGTATTCAGGTGGTTCACGACCATGTACACCTAACGCGCCAAGGCTGCTCTTGTGCGCTTCGTTGAGTCTTTGGAATGCTGCAATGAGCGAAAGTCAGACCCGGGGGTATGGCCACACTGTTAAGAAAGCCATTGCCCCACTTGTAGTGTTAATCGCTGCGGGCATGGCCTATATCGGCTTAGTCGCCACCAAGCCGGCGCTAGTCAGTGCGGCCAAAGAGCCCATGCCAATTACAGTCAGGGCACTCGAGGTCGTTCCTCAGAGCCGCCAACTAATGGTGATCTCACAGGGCAACATTCAGCCCCGGGTTGAAACCCACTTGCACGCACAGGTGGACGGTGAAGTAAAGACCGTAGCACCTCAGTTAGTCACGGGCGGTGAGTTCTTAGCGGGCGATCGCTTATTGTCGCTAGACGACAGAGACTTTCAGATTGCGCTGACCCGTGCAGGGGCCAGCCTAGATCGCGCCAAGGCCGAGTACCGTTACGCGCGCGAGGAGTACGCGCGCATTCAGTCCTTACACGACCAAGCACTCGCCAGCATCGCCCAAAGACAGCAGGCCGAGCGCGCGTTCGCAATCGCCAATGCGAATGTGAAGGACGCCCAAGCAACCCATGAGCGTGCCGAGCTCGATTTAACACGCACGGTTATCCACGCCCCCTTCAACGGTCGCGTGCGCGCTGAGTACATTGATGAGGGGCAGTATCTGCAAAAGGGCGCTGCCATTGCGACCCTGTACGATACCGACCGTCTGGAAGTGCGACTGCCCATTGCCGACGCCCAGCTTGCTTATCTCCCGCTGGCTTATGCCAACACCGGCGTAGCCCAAAAAAATGACGCGCCCGCAACGGTAGTATTAAGCGCCCGTTACGCGGGTCAAGCGCAGACGTGGACAGGAACATTACAGCGCACCGAAGGCGATATCTCCTCAACGAGTCGCTACCTACATGTCATTGCTGAGGTCACCCAGACCACCAATGACAACGGTGTGCAATTACCCGTTGGCCTGTTTGTGGAGGCCAAGATTAGCGGCAAGGTAGTGGATGCGCTGGTCTCTATCCCCCGCACAGCGCTGAGAGCTGACAACCGGGTCATGGTGATCGATTCGAGCGATCGACTTCATTTTCGATCAGTGGTGGTCTACAAGGCCTCCAATGAAGAAATACTCCTCTCCTCGGGGCTCGATGCGGGCGAGCGCATCAATGTGTCGCCCCTACAATTTGTCGTCGAAGGCATGTCCGTCAGAGTCATTGAGTGAGGTCGGAATAAATGCCTAAGCTGATTGCGTGGTTTATCGACAATCCTGTCGCAGCCAACTTACTCATGTTCATTCTTATCGCCGCTGGACTTCTCGCATTAAAGGATGTTCTTAAAGAGGAATTCCCCAATGTCGAGGCACCGATCGTCATGATCACCGTGCCCTATCTTGGCGCCGCACCGACCGAAGTCGAATCGGGCGTTTGCACTCGAATTGAAGAGTCGATAGATGGCATTGAGAATATTGTTAAGGTAAAAACCACCGCCGCTGAGGGGCGCTGCAGGGTCATGGTCGAGCTCGATATGGATGCTGACCGGGCAAAGGCGCTGGATGATATTAAAGCGCAGGTCAATGCGATTTCAACGTTCCCACTGAATACCGAGCGGCCCATTGTATCCCAGGTCACTATGCGCTCCTTAGTGACCCAAATTGCCGTTCACGGTGATACCGATGAGCGCTCTTTAAAAAACATCACCGAGGGCATTCGCACCGACCTTCTTGAGCTTCCCGAGGTCAGCTTGATCAATACGCTGTATGTGCGAGCGGACGAAATTTCTATCGAAATCTCGGAGACGGCGCTGCGCCGTTACCAACTCACGTTGGCAGAAGTGGCGCGTGCGATAGCCCGCTCTAGCATTGATATTCCGGGCGGAACGATCAAGGCGGATTCCGGAGCCATTCGTCTGCGCAGTACCGGGCAGCGCTATACCGGCCAAGAATTTGAAAATATTGTTGTTCGTCATGATGTCGGCGGCACGCGGCTCCTTCTGGGTGATATCGCAACCATCGTGGACGGTTTTGAAGACGCGGATAAGTACGGTGAATTCAATGGCGAGCAGGCCATGATGATTCAAATCTTTAGAATTGGTAGTGACGACACAATTGATATGTCCAATGCGGTGCTCGACTATGTAGCGCAAAAAGAACGTGAGCTCCCCAATGGAATTCATTTTACCGTCTGGAATAACGAGGCTGATGAGCTTGTTGGTCGACTGGGCACCATGATCAATAATGCTTTCGGTGGCCTTGTGCTGGTTATTATTAGCCTGTCACTGTTTCTTCGGGTCCGACTGGCACTGTGGGTCAGCGCCGGGGTTCCCGTTGCTATTTTTGGTGCAATTGCATTATTTCCAACTACCGGTTTGAGTATTAGTACGCTGTCGCTAATGGGCCTCTTACTGTCACTCGGTGTGGTTGTTGACGACGCCATTGTTGTCGGTGAGCGCATCTATACCAAAGAGCAGGAGGGTCTTGACGGTCGCAGCGCTGCCATCGCGGGGACCAGTGAGGTCTCGGTGCCGGTGTTCTTCGGTGTATTAACCACCATTGCGGCGTTTATGCCGTTGCTCAACGTCGACAGCAATCTGGGGCAGTTCTTTATATCGATCGGTGGCACGGTGGTCTTGTGCCTTATCTTCAGCCTTATAGAGTCACAGCTCATTTTGCCCTCGCACTTGGCTCACCGAGGTCAGGCGCGTCGGCAGTCTGCCTTCGGAAAACGTTGGGAGTTATTTCAGGACCGTATTGCCAGTTCGCTACAGCACTTTGCTCAGAATCGTTACAAAGGATGGATAGAATGGGGGGTTGATCATCGGTACACCACCCTATCGATCGCTCTCGGACTCATGATTGTCATGGCGGGTATGGCGGCGAGTGGCCGTCTGGTTTTTCAATTTTTCCCATCGGTATCGGGCAATAATGTCGTTGCAAGAGTCGTCATGCCCGAAGGTTATCCGCTCTCGGGAACCCAGGCGATTGTGGCTGAGCTACAGGCATCTGCGGCACGAACCCGTGCCACAGTAGATGCCACTCTCGTGGATGGCGGAACCGCTTTTAAAAATGAACTCTCGTCCGTGGGCGTGACAATAACACAGGGGGCATTGATCACCACTGGCGAGACGGGCAGTCACATTGCGGAAGTGTCACTCAACCTCGTTCCCTATCGTGACCGCAGCGGCATGACCCCCCAGCAAGTGGTAAGCCTGTGGCGCGAACTGACACCGCCGTTACCCGACGTGCTTGAACTGAGTTTTTCTGCCGATGCAGTGTCACTGGGTGCTGATATTGACCTTGAGCTTCGGGGGCAGGACATTCAGCAATTAGGCAAAGCAGCAGCCGATCTGACTCGCTCGCTTGAAAGCTTCCAAGGACTGTACGACATCACCAATAGTTATCGCTCGGGTAAAGCTGAGCTGATGTTACACATTTTGCCCAGCGCTGAGAGTCTTGGATTGACGCAAGTCGATTTGGGTAATCAGATTCGCGACGCTTTTTACGGGCGTGAAGCACAGCGTGTTCAGCGTGGTCGTGACGATGTTCGAGTGATGGTCCGGTTCCCGAAGCAAAATCGACAGTCCCTATCGAGTCTTGAGACTATGAACATTCGACTGCCCGATGGTACGGAAGTGCCAGCCTTGTCGGTAGCCAAGCTGACCCCGACAGTCGGCAATGCCACCATTCAGCGGACAGACGGTCAGCGCACCATTAATATCGTGGCAACCGCTGACCGGAATGTGGTGGTGCCCGAGACCGTGCTCAGCGCGCTTTTTCGCACTGAAATTCCTCGTCTTTTGGCCGATTACCCGGGCGTGACCGTCGGACAGGCAGGGGAGGCCGAGGAGCGAACACGCGCACTGTCAGGTTTGGTCAACTCAAGTCTCATTGCGCTCATGATTATCTACACCCTGTTAGCGGTGCCTCTTAAGTCATATTGGCAACCCATGGTGGTCATGGCCAGCATCCCCTTTGGGTTTATCGGCGCTGTGTTAGGCCACCAAATTATGGGCTTCGATCTCGTCTTTTTCTCGCTATTGGGCATGATTGCACTGGCAGGTGTTGTCATTAACTCGGGTCTGGTACTGGTTGATTTTATTAACCGCAATCGGCGAATCCACAATATGGCGATTTATGAAGCTGTGATTAACTCGGGTATCTCTCGATTCCGGCCGATCTTCCTCACTTCGGTCACCACTTTTATGGGGCTTATGCCGCTGATGTTGATTAAGGATTTGGACACTGCTCCGTTTGTTCCACTCGCTATATCATTGGGTTTTGGGGTCATCTTCGCCACGGGGATTACTCTCATTCTAATACCTGCACTCTATGTCATTTTAGATGACTTTTTATCGGTATTTGGTAAGGGCGAGGCTCAAAACGTGGTCGCGCGAGGACAGCTCAAGCGCGAGGGATAAGGCATTGCAAGCCGCTTTCGTGTCGAAAACGTCGAGGCGGCGGCGCGCAAATATAAAATGCTGTGCATGCTCGAGCTCGCCGCTACTTTTGGATTCCCATAAGTAAACGCGAGGAGATACATTGGCAGTTAGGCGGCACAAGTAGCCCATCCACGCCTGGCAAGCTATCGTGAATTGACCGAGTGGGAGTGCTAGATTAGCCTGAAGTAGGATCACGTTCGCAGGGAGGGATCCCATCGGTAATCAGCCGCTACATTCGCGGTAGGTTGGCGATACGTTCGCCTAGGTGCGCCTAGGTGCGCGTAGGTTCGCTTTGGTACGTTGCAGGGCATAGATGATGCATACACGCTTCATCAGCGCTCGAGGTTACCTCCGGCCCCTAAGTCCGCTTTAGCGCATATTGATACTCATCTACCGCAAAAGGCAGGCTGCACCCTCACGACAGGCAATAATTCAGTTACTTTCTTCACTATGCAAATAAAAATTGGAGCTCTTATGCTTTCCCTACCCAAAGTCACTCATCGTACGCTCGGTATTCTTGCCATGGCGACAGTACTAACTGCTTGTGGTGGCGGTAATAATGATGCCGCTCAGGGCGGTGAGTTAGCGAATCCGCCACCCGTTACTACCGGAGATTGGCAGCTTGAGTGGGAAGACACCTTCGAAGGTAGTGAGCTTGATACCGCGTCTTGGGACATCCAAATGGGCAATGGCGCTGCCGAGGGAATCCCTGGTTGGGGCAATAATGAATTGCAGTACTATCAACCGGACAACATTATTGTCGCCGATGGTGTTCTGACAATCGAAGCACGAGCAGAAGACGTTAGCGGTTTTAATTATAGTTCGGGTCGAATTCGCACCCAAGGCAAGGTAGATTTCACGTTTGGTCGTGTCGAGGCAAGTATCAAGTTGCCTAGCGGGCAAGGGCTCTGGTCTGCATTTTGGCTGTTGGGATCGGACCCTTCTGTCTACGGGCCTTGGGCAGCCAAAGGTGAAATTGACATTGTAGAAAAGTATCAACCTGGTTTCTCTTCCAGTGCTATTCATTACGGCTCTTACTTCCCACAGAATGAGGTGGCTACTGGTACCTACGAGGAAGAAGTTGCTGACGGTGAGTTCCATGTATTCGCGGTTGAGTGGGACGCAGACACTATTCGCTTCTTCGTTGATGGAACAAACTTCTACACCATCAATAGCGACACTTACTACAACTACTACTACAAAAATAGGAATGAAGGCTTTGTTCTTGGTGGCGATAGCGCACCTTTTGACGAAGATCAGCATATTCTTTTGAATCTTGCGGTTGGCGGTAATCTGCCAGGTGCACCCTCAGACGCCACAGTCTTCCCCGCACAGATGCAGGTTGACTATGTCAGAGTCTACAGCTGCCCAGTGCCCTCAGAAACAGGTGTAGGCTGTAAGAACAGTATTGATGAGGCCGATGAATACATTAATTTTGACGTAGCACCTGATGCACCGGTTTTGTCGTCTGAAGTTATTTATAACAACGGCGTCGCTACGCTATTCCCCGGTACTAATGTCGAGCGCGAGCTCGAACTAGCAGTTTTTGATAATAATGGTGCTTTCTCAGCGACTGAGGCGGCCGACGAGAACGGTAACACCGTGATTGCAGTCACGACCTCTGGCGGTGGCAATGTCTCGCTAACTGATGCCTCTGGCGGCACGTTTAACTTGGTCAACATGGGAACCGTTGAGTTTCCATTGGGCAGTGCCGATTTTAAGTTCGATATTAAAGTCGATTCGGCTGCTACAGATAGCGCGGGAACACTCCAGGTCAAGTTTGACAGCGGATTCCCTGATGTGGCGCTGGCTACGCTAAATATGGCCGACATTGCGGTGGATGAATGGGTTCAGATTTCTGTGCCTGTCAGTGAAATTCTAAGTGGTGGCCAAGGCCTTTATGGTGGTGGCCCTGCCGATATTGCTAATCTTGTTAATCTCATCACATTTGAACCCACTGGATCTGCAAGCTTAATGCTGAGCAATATTAGACTCGAGTGCGGTGCCAAAACATTCTGCGGGATTGAAGCGGTAGCGGTGAATCCCCTTGTTATTTTCGATGACGAGTTGGGCGCAGACTGGGATAAAGGGATCGTGGGCTTTGACACAGCGGTGGGAGGTGATTACACCGAGTCCACTGGCAATCACGTATCGTGGGAGTTGATAGACACGGGTGATGCAGATAAGGGCACCGTGATCCAGACGACCTTTGATGATAGTGGCGCAAGTGGCGTAACCTATGTTGGATCAACCGCGGGCGTTGATTTTACACCTTGGTCCGGCGGCGAGCTCGCACTTGATGTCAAAGTCATCTCAAACCCGAATGCCTTCCCTTTTATTTTGAAGGTAGATGGTACCAATCAAGCTGAAAACTCAACTGGCGAAATTTCGTTAGGTGAGCTGCCTGTGGGTGAGTGGGTGACCATCACCCTGCCCGTGTCTCAGATGATAGACAAGGGTTTAGCGATTACCGATGTTGGCGCAATCGTACTTTTCCCGACATTTGCAGGCCAGGATGTGGTGTTTCAATGGGGTAACATTCGGCTTGAACCGACAGTGTCAGAGCCGCCATTTGAAGTGACAGTACCGATTGACTTCGAGGCGAAACCTAGCAATTACACGTTCTTTAGTTTTGAGGGTGGTGCCGTCGGTATTGTACCGAACCCTGACATGGCTATTCTGAACGGCAGTGACAATGTTGCGCAATTTAAGAAGTTTGCTGGTGCAACTTTTGCTGGGTCAGGTTTAGTGCTAGATAAGCCTGTGGATTTTGCCGACGGCGAAGTCTTCAAAATGGCGGTGTGGTCATCTCGCGTGGCGGAACTCACATTTAAGCTTGAAGGCCTCAATATTGAAGAAAAGCTAGCGCTATCAGGCGAGGGTTGGGAGATCGTAGAGGCTGATTTTACCGGCCGCACAGGCGCAGTTGACGTGGGTGCATTAACATTCATCTTCGACAATGGCACGGCTGGCGATGCCGAGGGTGCGCCGGACGACTGGACTTTTTATGTCGATAATATTGAGCAGCAGAAAGGACTGACTATTCCGGGTCAAATTAGCTTCTCAGATTTTGAAGATGCCAATCCCGCCTTGGGTACTGTAGGTGGGGGCTGGACAGTTTATGCCAACGTATTTAACGCTGATGGTGGTTACTTATACGGGTACGGACCTTTTGATGCGCCAAACGGGACGAATGCATTCTCGGGTGTTGCGTCTTCGGAAGGTGGCGCGAATCAAGGTCAAAATGCGCTGAGTGTATTTAGCGATTACAACAACACAGGCGCGCAAGACGCAGGCGACATTATTGAAGCAAGTACTTTCCTTGAGTACACGCTTCAAGCCACAGATACAGGTACCGTGGTGTTTTCTTTTGACGCTAAGGCGCCAACGGATGGCGGTATTCAGGCGCCATCTGAGGCTTTCGCTTATGTTCAGGTTCTCGACCCTAACAACGGCTTTCAGGTGACCACTCGGCAAGCGCTAGATCTATCCAATGTGCCCTCGGATCAGTGGGGATCGTTTGAGATCGAGCTAGAGATTGACGGCGCCGTATTGGTTGGCCAGATTCTGCAGTACGGTTTCACCAGTAAAGCAACGGCATACGCACCTAGTGCAGTGTTGTACGACAATATTGATTTGCGAATCGTTAAAGATGAAGACCCTGAGGAGCCGCCAGCGGAGGCGAGTTTTGTTTTTGTCGATGACTTTGAGGCAGCGCCTACTAGTGGCGAATTGCCTGGCTGGCGGGCAAATGTCAATTTGTTCACCCCGACGGGCGATTATATTGATGGCTATGGATTTGCTGCATCGGCGGGAGGTCCTCAAGTGAGCGCGATTACAAATACAGAGCAAGGTGCAGAGCAGGGCGCACAATCTCTGAATGTGTATAGCAATTACGATGATGGTAATCACGGTTCGGGGAATACGTTAGATACCGCTGTATTCCGAGAGTTTACGATCGCCGATACAGATTCGGGTACGTATCGCTTTAAGTTCGATGTGAAGCGCCCTGCCGCTAATGCGGTGGCTGCGCCATCAACGGCAGCCGGCTTTGTTAAGATCCTCGATCCTAGCAGTGGGTATGCCACCGTCTTTTTCGCAGATGTAGACACAACGGACGTTTCCTCGAGCGAGTGGCAGACTTTATCGATCGATATCACGATCGATGGTACTGCGCAGGCAGGTATGTTGATCCAGTTTGGATTTAGCAATCAGGCAACAAATTACGACCCTACGGGTGTCCTGTACGACAACGTGTCGGTTGCCGAATTTGAGCCTCCAGCTGTCATCTCTTTCGTCTTTGCGGACGACTTCGAGGCGGCGCCTATAACCGGCGCGCTTCCTGGCTGGCGGGCAAATGTCAATTTGTTCACCCCTACGGGCGACTATATTGATGGCTATGGATTTGCTGCATCAGCGGGAGGCCCTCAAGTAAGCGCGATTACAAATACAGAGCAAGGTGCAGAGCAGGGCGCACAGTCTCTGAATGTGTATAGCAATTACGATGAT
>Ga0115568_10000032_pt1 | contig 101016 bp, 111 predicted proteins | sample COGITO_mtgs_1204_FD_87296 | JGI IMG/M metagenome (GOLD analysis project Ga0115568, IMG submission 87296) | Pelagic marine microbial communities from North Sea - COGITO_mtgs_120426 | ecosystem: Environmental > Aquatic > Marine > Epipelagic | place: Germany:Helgoland, sampling site Kabeltonne...
AACTCTTCTAACGTGTCAAACTTAGGTTTGGCATCATACTGGACAATAGTTCCGTTTTTAACTAATTTAATTGTAGGATAACCCTCGACATCAAATTGTGTTGCGGTTGCTTCATCTTTATCACAATCAACTTCAATAAATTCTAATTTATAACCATTAACGGTTTTATCCTTGTACACATTTTTAAATTTGTCCCATTCAGGTCTTGCTTTTTTACAATAGGGACACCATTCGGTATAAAAGTAATATATTTTAGCAGTTTGGTCACCTTTCACCAACTCTTTGTTGACGTTATGTTTTACATCGCCGGTTTTTTTCTTAATTTTTGGTATACCATATTTTTTGTATGCAAAATAAGCAGCTATTAATGCAACTACAACAATGATTAATTTATTTCTAAGATTTTTTTTATTACCAATCAATGATAAATATAAACCCTTTGGTTTTAATAGCGAACTTAGCTTCATTATATTATATTAAAAATATAATAAATTTGCTTAAATAAACTAATTTATTTATTATATTTATGATTATAAGGACATATGATAATAAATTAATTAATATTAGTTTAAAGGATTTTACTTCTGATTTTGATATATACAAACATATACTCTACATGAAATTTAATATTAAATTTTTATCAACTACATCAAAAATAAAGTTCTAAATACTATATATAGTTAAATGAAGGCCACGCGTTCAAAAAAAACTAAAAACCGTACTTTCAAAAAAAAAGAATTTAACAGTGGTGATGGTATGGTAACATCTATTTGGGGTCCAAGTTATTGGCATATTTTACATACGATGAGTTTTAATTATCCTGTTAATCCAACTTGTGAAGATAAAAAAAATCATAGAAATATGATATTAAATTTAAAAAACATTTTACCTTGTAAATATTGTAGAATAAACTTGGTTAAAAACTTTAAGAGATTACCTTTAAGAGACTGTGATTTAAAAAATCGTGAAAGTTTTTCAAGATATGTTTACGATTTGCACGAATTAGTTAACAAGATGTTAAACAAAAAATCTGGATTAACGTATGAAGATGTTAGGGAACGTTATGAACATTTTAGATCCAGATGCACAAATGATGAAATCAGTAAAAAGATATTTAAATTAAATAAAACTGCTAAAAGAAGTAAAGAAAAGGGATGCACGGAACCTTTGGTTGGTAAAAAAGCTAAATGTGTTTTAAAAATAATACCACAAGAAACGAGATGTAATACATTTCAGGTTGATCAAAAATGCATAAAAAAACGTTTTACATCCCAAACTGACTAAAATCATTTAATACTGGTCTAGGTAAATATTGGTCATTGCTAGATTTGTAGTTAGGAACTTTTTTACATTCAAATGCGGGTTCAGGACATCTTCCGCAAGGTGGGCAAGGTGGGCATTTACCCTTTGGTAATGTTTCTTCCTCCTCTTCAAGTGGTTCATCGTCATCTACGTAAACATATTGCTTTGTGTTAACAGGTGGAAATGTGCTTGTTTTTAAAACATAAAGATCTTCAAATCCTGGTGTAATTTGCGAGGGCCGTTCTAAATTATCTTCAAAAGCATCGTCAGGATTATATTTTATGTCTTCTTCGCGGTTATCTAAGCCTTCTCTTTTAAGATAATTATTATTCATCATAAAACTACAAATTAATATAAATATAAATAACAATAGTAAACACATCATTTTATTACTTATCATTATAATCTATATACGGAAAAAATTTAAATACTATGAATTAAATTAATGTAAACAATGAAGAATGTATTGACTTCATATTATCTTGATAATAACAACGTGGAAATTGGAATAGATGAGGCGGGAAGGGGTCCATTATTTGGAAGATTATATACTGGAGGTGTTGTATTACCTAAAAACAATTCTTTTAAACACGAATTAATGTGTGATAGTAAAAAAATTAAAAGTTATAAAAAACTTGAAGAATTATCCAACTATATAAAAAAAAACGCAATTTCGTGGAATGTGAATTATGAAGAAAACGATACTATTGATGTAATAAATATTCGTCAAGCAGTGTTAAAATCTATGCAAACATCTGCAAAAAATATTTTACAAGATATGGATATTTCAAATAATACTCTTATATTAGTAGATGGAAATGATTTTAAACCTTTGGTATATTACCACAATAATGAATTGGTGCCAATTAATTATGTATGTATAAAAGGTGGCGATAATACTTATACCGCGATAGCTGCGGCATCAATATTGGCAAAATACGAGAGAGACAAATATATACTTGAATTATGTAATCAGCATCCACTATTAGACGAGTATTACGGATTAAAAAGTAATAAAGGTTATGGTACAAAAAAACATTTAGATGGAATAAAACAGCACGGTATCACAAAATGGCATCGCAGGTCTTATGGAATATGTAAATCATTTGATACTATTATTAATATAAATTGAATATAGTTTAAGTATTATAGATTTTATAAATATAAATATGAAAGTGTTTGTTTTTGACACAGAAACCACAGGATTGCCGCCGTTTCGCGTATCCCCTTGTAATAACACCGCACACGAATGGCCTTATATTGTTCAAATAAGTTTTATTATTTACGACACTTCGTTAAACAAATTAATGACAACCTACGATGCTATAGTAAAGGTTCCGAATGATGTAGACATTCCGGAGGAATGTGCAAACATACATGGCATCACAAAAGAAATTAGTTTAAAGCAAGGATATGACATCTGCGATGTTTTAAATATATTCAAAACCGCGTTTGAAAATTGTGATATTATTGTTGCTCACAATATAAAATTTGATTTAAATATGATTTTGGTAGAAACATTGAGAAATAAAATTAATATTGAATGTTTATTTACTAAAACCCGTTGTTGTACCATGTTATCTTCTAAGGAATTATGTAATATTAAGGCGATGAGTAAAAGTGGTAGACCATATATCAAATATCCTTCATTGAAAGAGTTGCATAATAAGTTATTTGAAATAATACCTAAAAATTTGCACAATTCTTATATTGATACAATTATTTGCTTGCGTTGTTACTATTATTTAATATATAATTATGATTTATGTGAACAGAATTGTAATTTCAATGCTTTGTATAAAAAATTTTGTGTATAATATGTATATAATATGTATATAATATACAATGGATAGTTGTATATTATATTTAGTTACTGTTTCTATTTTATGGTCTATTTCACCTGTTTTATATAAAAAAGCAGGTGTTTATTACAAAGATAAGAATAATTTAGAAGCTCTTAAATATCTATTATGTGGATTTTCAATAGGTTCATTTGGTACCTTAATTTTCGTATTGTCAACTACAAAATGTAAGAGTCTTTCGAAAAATGTAACATATACATTTGCCATACCGATTATTTTAACAACCATTATAAGTAAATTAATTTATAATGAAGCTATCACTACAAAAAAAGGGATAGGTATTGGATTTATACTCTTAGGTATGTATTTTATTTAAATGATTTCGTCTACGAGTCCCATATTTTTACACGTAATGGAATCTAACCATATATCAGTAGTTAGTAGGTTTTCTAATGTATCTAATTCTAATTTTGTATTATTTAAATATAGGTATTTTACATTATTCATAAAAAATCCTAAGTTGTTTATTTCAGTCTTCATTTCATTTAACTTACCCGATGTACTACTTGATAATTGATGAATTAAAATAGCAGAATGTTTAGTCATGTATTTTTTTTTACCTGAAACCGCGATCAGGGAAGCGGCGGAAGCTGCAAAACCATCCACATATGTATATACCGGAGTATCTAAATTCATTATTGTATCACATACATAAAATGTATGCATTAATGACCCACCGCCACTCTGAATGTGCAGACTGATATGAGGTTCGTATGATGGATAAAGTATTTTATTGTGTTTTGCTTTAATATCTAATTCAATAAGGCTATTTGTTAATTGTAAACAACTTTCTTCATTGACATTACCATAAAAATAAATAGAAAAAGGGTTCACGTCATTATCAGGTGTTCCGCCTTGTCTGTCACGCCCCGTATTGTCATCATCTTCGTTTGTTGTCCCTGCTATGGTTTTTTGAGACATTAAAATTGGTGTGTATGCTGTCATTTTAGCAATGTTTCTTCTTGTAATAAAAGGACTTTTTAATGAATTACTAAATAAAGGGACAAAAAATAATTTTAAAAAGGGCAATATTCTCATATAATATATTGATATATTTAAAATTTAAGCTGAACACATCTCACAAGGTTCGTTGTTTTCTGTCGTTGTTTTTGGTTGAATTGTAAATTGTTGCGGTTGATGTCTAGGTTTCCTTCTTAGGTAATAAATTCCGGATTTTAATCCTTGCTCCCAACTATAAAAATGCATTGATGTTAGTATCTTGTAATTAGGCTCTTCTACCCACAAATTAAGACTTTGACTCTGACAAACATACACGCCTCGGTCCTTTGACATATTGATTAGATGTTTCATAGGAATTTCCCACACTATTTTATACTTATCTTTAATATGTTGTGATAGTCCATCAATATATTGAACGCTTCCCTTATTTGCAATAATATTTTGCTTCACATCATCACTCCATATACCCAATTCAATTAATTCACGAATCAGATGCTTATTAATAATAATGAATTCACCTGCCAACGTTCTACGCGTGTAAATATTGCTTGTAAATGGTTCGAAACATTCATTATTTCCAAGAATTTGAGATGTTGAAGCGGTCGGCATCGGCGCTACAAGTAAAGAATTTCTAACACCATTTTTAACAACCTGCTTTCTCAGTTTATCCCAATCATACCGCTTAGAAGGCAATACATTCCACAAATCAAACTGAAATTTACCATTTGACAAAGGCGAACCATCAAATGTTTCATATCGCCCATGTTTTTTAGACAACTCCATACTTTCTTCCATCGCAGCATGATATATGGTTTCAAATATGTTTTTATTAATTTCTTTAGCCTGTTCACTGCTATATGCGATATCCATCAATACAAACGCATCCGCCAATCCTTGCACACCTATTCCAATAGGGCGATGTCTAAAATTACTTTTACGCGTTTTTTCTGTTGGATAATAATTAATATCTATAATTTTATTTAGATTTCTTGTAACAACCTTTGTGACATGATGCAGTTTATCATAATTAAACGACTTGTCTAAATTGATAAACATTGATAGTGCTATACTTGCCAAATTACAAACCGCTGTTTCGTCTTTATCACTATACTCTATTATTTCTACACAAAGATTCGAACTCTTAATTGTACCAACGTTTTGTTGATTAGATTTCTTATTCGCGGCATCTTTGTATAATAGATAAGGAGTTCCTGTTTCCATTTGTGCATCTAATATTTTAAACCAAAGATCTCTGGCATTCATTGTTTTAATTGCCTTTCCTTCGCTCTCACATTCAAGATAATATTTATTGTAATCGTCACCATATAATTCACATAGATTTGGACAAGAACTAGGACAAAACAACGACCAGGGTTTATTCTCTTTTACACGTTCCATAAATAGATCTGGAACCCATAGTCCATAAAATAAATCACGTGCTCTTGCGTTTTCATCTCCTGTATTTTTCTTTAAGTCCAACCAATCTTCGATATCAGCATGATCAGGAGATAAATATATAGCAAATGAACCATTTCGTTTGGACCCCCCCTGATCCACATATCGCGCGGTTTCATTGAAGTTTCTTAACATCGGTACTATACCGCTACTAGTACCATTGGTTCCATGAATGTGCGAACCAGTAGCCCTTATATTATGTATATGCAATCCAATGCCACCTGCGTATTTTGAAATTAACGCACAATCTTTTAGTGTATTATAAATACCTTCAATGCTGTCTTCCTCCATTGCAATTAAATAACATGAACTTAACTGTGGACGAGGTGTTCCAGCATTGAATAAAGTCGGTGTGGCATGAGTAAAATATTTCTGCGACATTAAATCGTATGTTTCTTTTACCGCAACCAAATCACTACCGTGTAAACAAACTGCTACTCTCATCCACATGTGTTGTGGTCGTTCAATAACAACCTTATTAATAGTCATCAAATATGCCCTTTCAAGTGTTTTGAATCCAAAATAATCTATCTCATAATCTCGCGCATAGTCTATCATAGCATCGTATTTGTCTTTGTGCAAACAAGCATTCTTATATAAATCTTCTGAGATAAGAGGTTTTATTTTATTACTTTGCTTGTCATAAAAATTATAAAGACAATTAACAACATCGTAAAAACTATCCTTAGTATTTTTATGATTATTAGAAACAACTATACGACTTGCCAATACACCGTAATCAGGATGATCTGTTATTTGGTTAGCGCAATGTTGTGCGGTTAATTCGTCGATTATCTTGGTCTCAATACCATCATATAATTGTTCAATTATTCGCATGACGAGAGATGTGTAGTTTAAATTAATAGACGCTTCCTCACCTAATTGTTTAACACGTTTCAATATTTTATCAAAAGATATCTCTTCCTTACTGCCATCACGTTTAGTAACATGCATTTCATCGTCAATCATTGTAATAAGTATATCTATAATATAAATTTTAAATGGTTAAAATAATATTATAATTAGTATTATATATATGAAAATGAATAAAAATAACAAAATTGCGTTGGCAACCATGGCAATACTTTCGGTTGGAACAGTGCTATGCTTATTAGGTTTTAAAATGCCGGTGCAAAAAGAAATTAAAAAGAATTAAATAACATATAATAATATTTTGGAACTAATATTATAAATAGTAAATGATAACTACAATGTATAATAGTCATTAATTTATATTTTTTATGAAAGTTTAACGAAAAATTTATAAAATTAACAACTAATCCTAGTATTAGAAAAATTAATATTATTTTCCATGAAATATAATTCATTAATAAAGATGCGAATAATATGAGAGCTAAATAATCTAAAATGGTAAATATATCTATTATATACCATTTATATCTTCTTGAATGGTGTATAACAGATGTTATTCCTAAAACTACATGTGAAAGTGTTATATCTAATGGAATATAGATATAAGCTATCAAACCTTGTATTAATATTATCCAAGATGTTATATAACAATAGTTCGGGATAATATTCATATTATATATGAATATTTATAATTAAAGGTTTTGTTTTAGGTAAAACGGGTCTTTTTTTTACAATCTTTTTTGCTTTTCTTTCTACCCATGTTTTATCTATCCTTTCTTTTTCAATAATATTCCAAATATCCGCAATTCCTACAATAGCTTTATTAAACCATTGCTTATTTCTTAGAACCAAAACGCAACTAACGTGTTCTAATTTCCAATAAATATTTTGAATCCATTCGTATCCTTCATAGTCTTTTAGAAGCAACGTATCTTCTTCCCATCCCTTAAAATATCTTTCACCACAATTAAATTCGGGATAAAAATAATACGATTTTTGATCTTTGACAAAATGTAGTATTACACCTTTGTGATGTCCACTCTTGGAAAGATGGAAACTACCATCTTCTATAAATCTATTATAATTATCATATTCTATAAACTTTGTTTCAAGAAAATCGCAATAATTTAAATTACAAACTTCCATTTGTAATTGCATTTGAATCCAATATTCGTCTTTTGGAATACCTGTAATTGTCCGTGATTTAGGGTTCTTTATCTCAAGCATTCTACCAAATAGTTTAGAGGTATTATTCACAACAATACCGTCAGGCGACGCACCAAGAAATTTATATTCACTATGTTGTATACAACCAAAATCTTCTACTTTTGTACTATAATAATATTCGTAATACATAACAGATAAAGGTTCATAACGTACACCCCAATGCATAGGACTATCTAAATTAACAATTTGATTGCTTCTCGTTGTGAGGTCAGCACATTTTTCACATATTATCTCGTTCTTTTTTGATTGTGTCCCAAAAATTTTATACGCATTACTTGCGGTAATTAAATCATATCTAAAACGATACCATTCTTCTGTGCGTTGATCGGGTTGTGGTTTTTCTTTAATTTCATTAATTTTTTTTTCTATCTTACATACATTCGGGATATTTACCGAACGATTATTTTTAAATGAACGTTTAGGCATATAATATAAGTAGTATATTGACAATGCCTTATCAAGATGTTTAATTATATAATTACGAGAGACTTCATCTATATCATCTATATCAAAATAATTTTTAATAGTTGATATCATATCCTTTTCAAATGTATATTTATAAATATTAATTAAATTATCTTCAAAATGTCTAACTATAATGTCTAAAATGTAATTAGTCAATAAGGAATTGTAGAGACGCATGATATTTAATATATATAATACTCTTTAATCGTTATCAATTTATTATTTTTTTTTATCACTTTTATTTTTAGCGGTTTTAGACCTATTTTTGGGCGCTAGCGATTTTAATGCAGATGTTTTCTTCTCTACATTTTTAATTGTATGTTTTCTTGAACTTTTGTTGAACAACAAATTAGGTATACTTTTAATTATACCATCATTTTTATCATAACTAATATCCTTTGCTTTTTGTAATAGTTTTTTATTTAATGAATCATGCAATAATTTAATTAACTCATTCTTTTCATTGGAAGTCATGTTATTAGTTTTTGAATAGTTTTCAACAAATTCATCTAATTTACCTAATTTCATCGTTTTATTTAATTTACTCCAAGGCAACGTCTCCGTATGCAGTTTATCTTGCTTAATAAGTTCATCTAAATTGATTAAATTTTGTTTTGTTTTATAATCAACGAGTGTTGTATTTTCATGACTTAAAAGCATTGTTTTATATTTAATGTTTTTAAGTTCTACACATTCGTCTGTCATATATAAATTATTGAAATTAAATTTAACTTGTTTTAACTAATCTATTTCTTCTATTTTTGGACCATCATCTTCCATATCTTTTGGAGGTGTGGGTGTCGCTCCCATGCCTGCCGCTCCCATGCCTGCCGCTCCCATGCCTGCTGCTCCCATGCCTGCCGCTCCCATGCCTGCTGCTCCCATGCCTGCCGCTCCCATGCCTGCCGCTCCCATTTGCATTTTTTCTATAATACTTGATATTTTAGTTTGAAAATCTTTTTCTTTTTCTTCATAAACCGATATTTCAACGTCTGTGTTGCTACTTAACCAACTAATACCTTCGTTGCAAACTTCATTTATATAATCTTTGTCTTCATCGGATAATTTATCTTGAACACCGTCGTCCGATAACATCCCTTTCGTTTGAAATATTAGATTCTCATAACTATTTCTAGCTTCTATCTTAAGTTTATTATTTTCATCCTCAGTCTTATATTTTTCAGCATCATTTACCATTCGTTCAATTTCCTCATCGCTCAAACGCCCCTTATCATTCGTGATTTGTATCTTATGTTCTTTACCTGTGCTTTTTTCAACCGCACCAACACTCAATATTCCATTGCTATCTATATCGTATGAAACTTCAATTTGTGGACGACCGCGAGGCATGGGAGGAATACCGTCAAGTATAAATTCACCTAATTTATTATTATCCTTTGTCATTGCACGTTCTCCCTCAAACACTTGAATCTGAACACCCGGTTGATTATCAGCATAAGTAGAAAATGTTTGCGATTTTTTACAAGGAATAGAATGATTTCTCTCAATAAGCGTTGTCATAATACCACCTGCTGTTTCTAAACCTAACGAAAGCGGTGCTACATCCAATAAAAGAAGGTCTTTTAGTGCTTCCGATTTGTTGTTACCACTCAAAATGGCAGCCTGAACGGTAGCACCATATGCTACCGCCTCGTCTGGATTAATTGATTTACATAATTCTTTCCCATTAAAAAAATCTGATAACATATGTTGAATCTTTGGAATTCTAGTGGAACCACCAACCAAAACAACCTCGTTTACTTGACTTTTTGACATTCCAGCATCTTTTAATACTTTTTCAACAGGACTTAGACATTTTCTAAAATAATCCATATTCATATCCTCAAAACGAGCTCTTGTTATAGTAGAATTAAAATCTAATCCTTCGTGTAAAGAGTCTATCTCGATATGTGCCTGTGTGGAAGACGATAACGTACGCTTGGCACGCTCGCATGCCGTACGCAATCTTCTTAATGCACGCTGATTGTTACCAATATCCATACGATTTTTCTTTTTAAACTCTTGTTTAAAATGTTCTACCATCCGATTATCAAAATCTTCTCCACCTAAATGTGTATCGCCCGCGGTAGCCTTAACCTCAAATATACCTTCTTCTATCGTTAATAAAGAAACATCGAATGTTCCACCACCTAAATCAAAAATTAGCACATTGTGTTCTTCGCTTTTTTTATCTAAACCATACGCAATCGCAGCAGCTGTAGGCTCGTTAATAATTCTTAATATATTCAATCCAGCTATTACACCGGCATCTTTTGTTGCTTGCCGTTGTGCATCATTAAAATATGCTGGAACAGTTACAACCGCATTATTTACGTTCTGACCTAAATACGCTTCCGCTATTTCTTTCATCTTAGTTAGAATGACCGACGAAATCTCTTCTGCACTAAAGGTTTTTAATTCGTTTTTATAATTGACTTTAATTAAAGGTTTGTCGGTGTTGTCTGGTTCCACGGTAAATGGCCATAGTTTAATATCGTCTTTTATAACAGTATCTGAAAACTTTCTACCTATTAGACGTTTCGCATCAAAAATAGTATTAGAAGGGTTCATTGCTGCCTGATTTTTGGCAGCATCACCAATCAATCGTTCGCTATCATTATAAGCCACATATGAAGGAGTAGTTCTATTGCCTTGATCATTGGCTATAATCTCAACTCTATCATTTTGCCAAATACCTACACAAGAATATGTGGTTCCTAAATCAATTCCTACTGCTAGTTCACTCATTTAGCAGATAATAATATTAAATCTTTAATTTATTTTAATTAAATATTTATATGAAAAAAATAATAATTCAAGGTGATAGCACTATAAAAAAAGTATTACCAGAACAATATGATGGCACTAGAAAAGGATTGAAAAAATTAGAATTAGACAAACATATGTTTACACATAGTAAACAAATTGAATTGGTGAATTCTTTGTATCTTAATATAGAAACGAAAAACAATAAAATAACACAACAAAATATCAATAAAAAACTAAATAGTTATAAACAGCAGGATATTAAAAACAAAATTTATGGAGAGAATTTTTTTATATCTTTAGACCAAACATTACAAAAACTTGTAGAATCTAAGATGAAATGTGTATATTGTAATTCAAAAATATTTTTAATTTATGAAAATATACGCGAGAGTTATCAATGGACATTGGATAGAATCGATAATAATATGGGACATAATACTGATAATGTTGTAATTAGTTGTTTAAAATGTAATCTTGAACGAAGAAATCAAAACATGAATAAATTCATGTTTACAAAAAAATTAAATATTAAAAAAGTTAATTAATTAACAATACTTAAAAACTAAAAATTAATAACTTTTAAATGTCTGGTTATGTCACACAAAATGATTTATTATTAAAAAATCTACAGGATTTTTATAAAGTAAATAACAGAATAGATAAAATGTTAAATGTAATAAATGGTGAATCTAAAATATCATTGCGTATTGTAGATTGGTTTGTAACTAATTATGCAAAAGAAAAATATGTAGTATATACATTAGACAATAATCGCAGAATAAAGGTTTATGATAGTTATAAACTAAATTTAAAGGCTTATTCTAAGAAAAGGTTTGATCCATTTTGTAGATGGGATAGAATAACTATCCCATATAAGGACAATACACATATTCAAACTACAATTGGTCAATTGAATTTCTTTAAATGGGCAATAGAAAACAATATATTAGATTATATACGAGAAAATTATGAAGCAATTGAAAGAGACATGAATAGTAGAAATAGTACATCCAGAAGTAATAAAGGGGTAAGTAATGATAAAAAAACAAGAAAGAAACGCGAAGAATTATCTATTCATGCTGTCAAAAGCATAAAAAAAGAATCAGTAGATATTATTGTTAAATTTGATTAATATTTAAATATTTAAATACTAATTAAAACAAATGGGATTAGAACAATCTGTAATACAATACGCCAGTTTTGAAGATGTAAAAAAAACTACTGAAAAAAATTACATACTTATAAATACACTACCTTCTACTGAACAGAATTGTTTAATTTATAATACCGTACCTATTGAAAATGAGGTTACTAGTGTAGAGCAAGCCATTAAAAATAAATCAATTATTATCATTTATGGATATAATACAAATGATTCAACTATTTATAAAAAATATAAACAAATACGACAACAATTACGTCATAAAAATGTTTTCATATATGCTGGTGGTATGTTTGAATGGTTGTTGATGCAAGATATATATAGTAAAGATGAATTTATAACCACTAGTAATGAGCTTGATATTCTTAAATATAAATCCATTAGCGATATTAACAAACTTTTAATTAAAAATTGAATGAATTCTTATTAAAGTTAATTTATGTAAAATAAATAGTATGGATCTATCGCAAACAAAATTATCTTACACGGAATGGAACGGTATTGAAATACCTGTTTCTAAACAAGAATTGAATATATTAAATTTAATCACAAAAGGATATCATAATATTAATTTAGTATATAACGAATTGTCTTCTTTATTGACCATTTTGAAACTAGACGATATCGAATTTCACTGTTATTTATACGATAAATTTATCAAAGAACATATTGATGCTGTAATTGTAAAATACAAAATTGATTATAAACACACGCATACATCAGAACTGGCTAAAAAGAAATTAAAGAAAGCAGATGAAATTAGGATTGAATCATGTAAAAAAATGATTGAAAATAAAAAACTTATATTTGAATTTGTTTTGCTTGATATTATAAAAAATATTTTCAAATCGAAACAAAACAGAATGTATTATTACTATACATTGGTGCAATTGAAAACGTTAAATGTAAGTAATATTAATATCTATTTCTCAAATTACGTAAATTATATTATAGAATTATTTGCAGGTGATATTCCTATTGAAAAATTGGTTGAAAATGCTGACGCTATTATTGAAAAAAATGAATATATATATAAATACCAAGATATACAATTGTATGATCACCAGAAAGAATTATTTACAATTATAAAAAATCCTAATCCTAAACTAATTTTGTATAAGGCACCAACAGGAACTGGGAAAACAATGAGTCCCATAGGTATTTCGGAAAATTATAAGGTTATCTTTGTGTGTGCCGCAAGACACGTTGGGCTTGCTCTTGCAAAAGCAGCAATTTCTATTAACAAAAAAATAGCCTTTAGTTTTGGTTGTAATGATATAGAGGATGTTAAATTGCATTATTTTGCGGTATCGTCTTGTACGAGAGACAAACGAAACGGAACAATTAGAAAAGTAGACAATTCATATGGCGAAAAAGTAGAAATTATTATCTCAGATATTAAATCATATCCTTCTGCGATGAACTATATGTTGGCTTTTAATGAACCTGAAAATATTGTGCTTTATTGGGATGAACCAACTATCAGTCTAGACCATGAATCTCATGAACTTCATTCGTTTATTAAAAATAATTGGAAAATAAATGTAATTCCAAACGTGGTTTTGTCTTCAGCAACATTTCCTAATGAAACTGAAATCTATGAATGTATTGAAGATTTTAAAAATAAGTTTGAAGAATATACATCCATATTTACAATCACAAGTCATGATTATAAGAAAACTATACCAATCCTAAATAAAGATAACTTGGTAGAATTGCCACATCATATATGTAACAATTATGAAGAACTACAAGACTCGTTAAATTATTGTTGCAATAATCTAACCACGTTGCGTTATATGGATATTACATCTATAATTAAATTTTCAATATTTCTAAAAGAGAATTCATATATTAATGAGCGGTATTCTATCAAGAATAACTTTGAAACCATTAATGATGTTACAATCTCTAATATAAAATTATGGTATTTGGACCTTCTCAAGAATATATCAAAAGAAGTATTTGAAGACATCAAAACAATTGAACGCAAACCGATCTATAATAGCACAATAAATATCACGACGAGTGATTCTTATACATTGACCGATGGTCCAACTATTTATATGGTTGACGATGTTATAAAAATAGCTAAATATTGCTTACAAATTGCTAAAATACCTCCTGCTGTAATCAAAGACATTCAAAAAAACATAGACTATAATAACAATCTAAGTAAAAAAATTACACAATTAGAAAAGAACTTTGATGATGGAACTAAAAAAGATCAAGAGAAAGAGAAGAAAATCAGCGACGGTAGAATAGACGAATCAATGAAACTTTTGTTGAAGGAAATTACTGTTTTACGCGGTATGATTAAAACGGTTGAACTTCCAGAATATTTCATTCCTAATAAGAAATTCCATTCGGATAAGTGGAAATATGAATTGAAATCTAATATGTTTACTTCCGATATACAAAGTAAAACGGTTGAAAAAATTATGATGCTCAATGATGTATCTGATATTTGGAAACTACTACTTTTGATGGGAATAGGAGTGTTTACTAATCATGAAAATAAAAATTATACAGAAATTATGAAAGAACTAACTGAACAACAAAAGTTGTTTATGATTATAGCCTCCACAGACTATATTTATGGAACTAATTATCAATTCTGTCATGGATATATTGGAAAAGACCTTGGCAATTTAACGCAGGAAAAAACAATTCAAGCACTTGGGCGGATAGGCAGGAGTAAATTGCAACAAACTTATACATTACGTTTTAGAGATGACAATTTAATTAAAAAAGTTTTTATGCCTACCGATGATAAACCTGAAGTTGATAATATTAATAAATTATTTACTTCATATTAATTTAAATGTGAGAATGGTGTACTATCAGGTGATATATCTCCGTTTTCTTCATCGCTGGAGTAATCACTGAGTTCTCCATAATTATAAGACAGAGTAGGTAATTCTGTAATAGAACGTCTTAGTTGCCGCCGTCTACTAAATATTTCAGAACTAATATTAGTTGTACTTTCAATCGTATTTGAAGGTGTCGCACGCAATATATTCCAAATATATCCTAAACTTTCATGGTCATTGATTATAGAATTTTGTATCCTGTTAGAATTTTGTATCATCTCAATTGCGTATTCTTGTTTAACTGATTCACGACATAGAGGACACGTTGCACAGCGTGTATTCCAATCATTAAAACAATTAGAACATATAGAATGATTACACTTGTAGTATTTAACATTATTATTGAATAATTCATAACAACAAGGACATTCTTTTTTGAAAATACTTCTATAAAAATGTTGAATTTTTTTGATAGCATCTTGCTTAATTAAATATGATATTCTATCACTCTTACTCTTTGAATTATAAAATATACATTCAGGTTTAGAATACATGTAATCAGGAATAATTGTGAGAATTACGAAATTACTACTAAATTTTTTATTGATTTTATCAACTGAATTTAATAAAATGCAACCATTCTCACATTTTAATCTATGATTACTTAAATTAAAATTAATATTAATTAAGGGTTTAATCACCGAAAGCATTTGAGTAATGGTTTGATAACTATCGATATCATAATGTTTTACTTGTCCTGTATTCATTAGTTTACAACAAACTCTTGTCATTGAAGGCAAATATGGTCTAGGCCAATTTTCCATTCACTTTAATATTAATATAAATTATTAATATTAATCTAATTCAATTTATAATCCCGCTTTACCTTGTTTTAAATACAATGCTACAAGGAAAGAACCTAATCCCATTACATAAACATGCATCCAATGCGGAGGGCACTTTTTAATCCCTAATTTACTTACTAATTTACAATGTTCTGAATGTGGAAAGAATCCCCAAAAAATCGCATTAGCTAAAAAAAATAATATCATTAAATTTGCATCCATCATTATATTATAAAGATATATAATTATAATCGGTCATATATAATTATACTAATTACGTTCTATAAACATACAAGGTAGTCCAACACATGTGAAGCAACAAAACAATCCACTTGCACCACAACCTATCATATTTCCTACATTAACTATTGTATGAAGTTTTGAATATGCTTCTATACCTGCCCACACAGAACCTGCATTGCAGAGACAATACATGCAAATAAATTGCGAACAATTTTGTTCGCGCTCTTTCTCCCTTTGCTCTTGAAGCTTATTTTGGATATTATTCTCTCTTTCAATATTGTTAGTCGTAATCATTTATTTGATTTGTGTTTAATACTTAAAATACTATTTATTCTGTTTCAATTTTTATTGATTTAATTAAACATAGAAATATTAAAATTATCTAATTCGTTTCCGGTTAATGTAGTATTATTAATTAGGTTATTTGCTATCAAATTAAGGTTCATATTATTTTTCTTTATAATTTCATATGCCGTATTGTATGCATACTCTACTAGTTCGGTAACTTTACAATCTATAATTTTTTTTGTATCATCACTCATTTTATCTCCACCCATAGCCATGTCTCTACCTAAAAATGGTTTAGATGATGATGAACTGTCGTATAATCCTATCATATCAAATCCAAACTGTGCGACATATTGTCTTGCAATGGAATTAGCTTGTTGTAGATCCGCCGATGCACCAGTTGTGATATCCAGATCGGTTATGTTATAAAAAACCTCAGAATTATCATAATTTGATGGTATAGAACTTTGATAGTTCTCGTATAAAACCACCTCTGCCGCTCTGCCGCCAAGTGCTACGATTAAATTAGCAAGTAAATACTTTTTTGTTGGAAAATTCTGATATTTTTCTTTTGATGTAAACAATGTATAGCCACCTGCTCCACCTTTATTCGCATTTATTGTAACTCTTTTCACATCAAAAAATTCACTAAATAATAGCGCAATCAATGTATGTCCCGCTTCATGATATGCAACCAGTTCTATTACATCATCGCCACGGTTTTCTACAGAAGACGGTAATCCAATGGTTATTTTTTCGTATGCATCAACTATATTACTATAAGTAATTTCTGTTAAATTATTTCTAACAGAATAAATTGCGGCTTCATTCGCCAAGTTCGCTATATCTGCACCCGAAAAACCAGACGTCAGCATAGCAACTTCTTTGAGAGAAACACTATTTGCCAGATATTTGTTTCTGAAGTGTACCTTACTAATTGCTTCGCGTCCCTTAATGTCTGGAAGTGGTACATTTACCTTTCGATCAAATCTACCAGGACGTACTAATGCAGAATCCAAAATATCTGCTCTGTTTGTTGCTGCCACAACAATAACACCTGTTGTTTTATCAAAACCATCCATATTAGTTAATATCTGATTTAACGTCTGCTCTCTTTCATCATTTCCCGAATTAATCCCGGCACCGCGCTGTCTACCTATCGCATCTATCTCGTCAATAAAAATTACACATGGTGAGTTTTCTTTGGCGGTATTGAATAATGTTCTTACCCTTGAAGCACCCACACCAACATACATTTCAATGAACTCGGAACCACTCGCAGATATAAAATTAACACCCGCTTCTCCTGCAAGAGCCCTCGCTATAAGTGTTTTACCTGTTCCTGGTTCACCCTCCAGTAAGATACCTTTTGGTATTTTAGCACCAGCATTTACATATTTATCAGGATTTTTTAAAAAATCCACTACTTCAACCAGTTCATTCTTTGCCTCGTCACAACCCGCAACGTCCTTAAATGTTACATTAACTTTATCAAGGTCGGTTATTATTGGTTGCTGTGAAAATGCTGTAAACGGGTTCATACCCATACCCATTCCAACACCAGAACCTTGTGAACGTGTACGAATTATATTTATTACAGAGGTTAAAATAATATAAATAAATATGATTTGAAATCCTAACGGAATATTATTTAATGGGTTGGTAGGTGCTGTAAATATGTCAAAATTAATATTGTTATGAACCAATTTATCAATTATTAAATCAATGGTTTCTGGTAAGGTTTTAATTAAGTGTATATTATTGCCCGCAATTGTATCGCCATGGTTACTATCAATTATTGCGACAGCGTTTGATTTATCTATTATAGTAGCACCATCTATATTGTGCTTTTCTAAATTATTTGTAAAATCATAAAACGTCCATTCAGAACCAACATTATTTCCAGATGTTTTATATACCTCTTCAATTAATTTAGATGGGTTATTGTATATTCTACTTCTTATATTTCTTTTAGGTAAAATACTGACAAAGGCATTAGTAGAATGTACAAACATTAATAATGATAAAATGATGTTCATTATAGTATATTAAGTAATGAATCTTTTAATTTAGTTTAAAGATTATTATATATACACATTATATAATGTGTTATTCAAATCTTTTTAAACTTTTGATAATGGGAACATTAGCTTTAAACGATGGGTTTACGCCAGTATTTAAATCAATGACCAAGATAATTAAACGACGTTTGGATACTGAGAATGAGAGCCCTATATACGAACTTGAAAACGTTGTAAGAAAAGAAAGACCTTGTGTTTTATTTTTTACTGGTTTAAATTCGGTCATACCTGGAGAAATATATGATACATTTTTATCACATCTATCAAACCAAGGAGTGTCGGCTTATGTGGCTGGACCAAATATGGAAGAAACCGATGAGTTGCTTGAAGACCTGATTAATGATTATGCGAACGTAACCGTTGTTGGTCATTCGTCTGGTTCTATGAATGCAATTAATGTATGTTCCAAGAATAAAGATGTCAAAACACTTGTTTTGTTGGATCCGGTAGATAATAGTTTTCTATTTAAAGAATTGCGCAATAAACCGCTGGTTTTAAAACAAGTAGAAAAGGTATTATTTTTAAATGCGGATCGTAGTTATGCTTGGAACCTATCACCCAATGATTTCACGGTTCCATTTATCTCATCTTTTGAACTTAAACCTGATGACCTAACACTTAAGAAAGCTACCACCGAAACAATAGTAGCGTCAGATTTTGGACATAGTGATATATTAGACGACACATGGTCCAATATGATGCACGAAACCATCAGTAAGGGTTCATATAATAGAAATGAGAACTTATTGAATGAGTATAAATACTGGTTAAGTACAATCATTAAAAATTTTATAACAGATGAAGAATACGAAGAAATTGTTAAAACTCCTGAAGAGCATGTAGATGATGCTATGGATGAATTAGGTAAATTTTATACAGATGTAACCAGCAGATTAGCTATTAGAGCTTCTAAGATAATTAGTTCTAGAAAAGTACGATCGGTTAATAACACATCTATATTGTATCGCAAAGTTTAAGTATCGTATTATTAGTTATTAAAGGAATAATAAAAGAAACAATATTTTGAATTTCATATAAGTTATTAATTATAGGTCTATCATTGTAGTTATGATTAATAAAAAACAAAATACTTGACAAAAACAACGCGAATACACTGAGTGTATTTGAAAACTTATACCCATAACGAACAGGTATCGTGGTAATATTATTGTTATAATCTTCCACAACATCTTTTGCGTCTGCTAAATTGCTCGTTCCAAATATAGTCAACGCCATTGGTAAATAATCTATTGGATATGAAAGACATGAATAATCATGGTCATGTATAACACACGGTAGAACATAGCTAGCAATCGTCCACATTATAGCTATATATACCGGTTTGTATTGACCCAAATATGGTTTAATATCTTTATATTTGAATGTAGAAAAAAGTAGAAATATAAAAGGGGTAGTTTCAGATGTTTCTAATAATAAATAAGACGTATAAACAAATATAATAGACAACGAGGTTATTATACTTGCTTTATTATCATTATAATATTTATAAAGTTCTTTTTTATTGGTCGCATTTGTTGTTTCGTCCGAGTCAAACAACCGATCAAATCCGTACGTTAGATATGCTGTACCAAATTGAAGTAACAAAATTTTAGGAGTTGTAATATCAAAACCATAATGATTGGTTGTAAAAATATTTTCAAATATTGTTACAGGTATTCCAACTTCAATACCAGGCAATGGATTATTAAAATTTCTTTTAACTAACGTTTGTGAAGTCTTTTTACCTAATGTTTGTGAAGTCCTTTTTAATGATGATATAAAGCAATCTTTCATTATAATGAAAAACATTTTTTATTTTTCATTATAACAAATGGTCTACCATAGTATGATATGTTTCTAAGATTTGTGAACCTGCGGAATCACCCATCTGCGCGGTTTCTATTAAAAATAATATTACAGGTTTTTTATATTGCATTGCGATTTCTTTATGGTCTAATAAGTAATCTATAACAATCTTGTTTCCATTTAATACACGATGTCCAACCGAATCTGCGTTTGCAAGCATACCAGACGTAGATTTAACTATTTTAAATCCGATATCACTTTGTGATGGTAAAAAAGCATTAGAAAATTGTAATATTACAATTAATAAAACCGCCAAATATTTCATATATATTCCTAAACTAAAATAATAGTTGAATTCCTACAAATACTGCCATCCTTATTACAAAAGGCATTATTAACATCATAATTAAAATTTTATGTTTTTTTAATTGATAAAGTTTCTTTATAATAGACCCTTTATCATATTGCATATTTGAAAATATATTTATAGTTTCCGATGTAATTGTTTCTTCCAATTCTTTATACGTAATCAAGTGATGATGTTCTCCTGTAAGAAAGAACCCTGAAACCGCCATCAAAGTTCCAACTGCTATTTCTTTTTTAACTGTATTAGGTGAAATGGGTTCGGACATTTTCATGATAATAGCAGGACAACTTCTAATTTTTCTAACAGGTGTTATTGAAAGGAATGCCGCAGTCATTATTTTGTTATAATATAAATTGATTTTAATTTTACTTCAATTTATGTTATAACAAATGAATATTCCAAATGAGATTATTGATTCCATATTTACAAAATATCAAAAAATAAATTATAATATTTATTTATGTAATTCTATAAATAAAGAAATTAAAAATCGCAACAAGTCTTATTTAAATAAAATTAATATTATCAAAACACTACTTAAATGGTATTATAATAAATGGTATTCATATAAACTTGCGCGTACAATATCTGCGTACACTCTTGTTGATGTTGAAGAAACATTGATGTATGGGCATGCAATGCAACCGCCTATAATGCAATTTAATTCTATTATAACAGAAGCGTTGTATATTCTTTTAACAGATTATCAACGTTCAATATTATCCTTTAATCCTCTACAATTTCCACAATTAACAAGAAAAAGTATATTTGTATATAAATTTATCCGTTCGACCTCATGGTATCAAGAACCAACAATCGTATATCCTAGAAGAGGAATTAAAGTGGACTCGGTTTATAGAACAATAGGTATTATGACTAGAAAAATACGAAAACGCCCTACCGTTGCTGCTCTGGTTTATTAACGATACATAACTTTATAAACCCTTATCCAGTTATATATATTAATGCTTAAGATAGTGGTTTAATATATGCATTTTTTTTGCTTCTTTCCAGTCAGGAGTGATAAATATGCGCCATAAACTAGGATAATATGCTAATAGGTCGGTGAATGGGTCTGTGAAAAACTTGGTTAACCATACTAGTGCAATAATTAAACCGTATGTATTATATAACCCAATTGTATGTCCAAATATTAAAAATGTCGTTTTGTAAACTATTATTTTATGGATATCATTTTCTATAAAATAAATTAATGGCGTCATTAAATACAACATTAAAACAAATATTTTTGATCTGGTATTAAATCCTAATTGTAACTTCTGTTTGTCATGACTTGGTGGTTCAAAAATAATATGCCCCGATTGTCTCAAAATCATAGACAATATAGAGGAATTCACAGCTGTATATAATTGGCTATACATAATTAAGTAACTGTAAATGAAAAGAGACGAAGATAAAAAATGAAGAAACTGATTTACATCATTAGAATGAGAGGCATGATGGTCGTCCATTTTGCGTTTACTTATTTCGTTTATAAATTCCTTAATACTAGTTATTTTAATATTATTGGCTTTTTGTAATTCTAGATTATTTATTTCTGCTACTCCTAAGGTTTCTTTTACTAAAAACATTTATATAATTGTTTAAGATAAAATTGAAACCACGTTTAACTGGTTAAATATCCTAACCACCAATTATGAAAACATGCTTTTACTTAATTGTTATTATTTACGTCTTGTCTTCTACAGAAGCTTATAATTTTAAACATCAACGTGCGTTATCTCGTTATCGTAATTCAATCGCTATTAATGTATACAATATTTTCAAAGAATACCCTAGATCACACAAGTTAAAAAAACACGATAAAAATCTTGTGAATGATTTCGTAAATATTCAAAATGAATATAACAATGAATATAACAATGAATATAACAATGAATATAACAATGAATATAGTAACGAAAAAATTATTAATGACATGCTAAAACAACAAGGTGAGGTTCCTATCATTGATTAATTTCCGTATTTTAATTCATTTCTAAGTTCAATTTTCTTTTTTGCTCTCTCTACTCCAAAATGAAAACGTCTTTTTGATTCTTCTTTACTTGGCGCATTATACCAATAACAACAAACTATAATAAATATGAATGCGATAACTAGGGCTGTTTCATTATGATAACCCTTATCATAATTTATCAGTGTTGCATTTGCAGGATTCATCAGGGTTGCATTTGCATGATTCATCAGGGTTGCATTTGCATGATTCATCAGGGTTGCATTTGTATGATTCATCAGGGTTGCATTTGCAGGATTCATCGCTCTGTTAATACAAATTAATATTCACATAATATTAATTTCAATTTAATTTTGTTCTGTTTTAATATTCATTTTTCCTGGAATATAAACTATATCACCTCTTCTTAATTTGAATTCGCCGACACCCAACACGTCATTCATTTGTTTGATAACATTCTGTTTTGTGGAACCAGAGAATCGCTGAGAACATTTGTTGGAGTATGCCGAAAATAATTTATTGTTGTAATATACTCTAAATCTAATGCTGTCTGTCATTTATATTTTTTATTCTCATATCTTTAAATTTAAATTGAAAGTATTTCATTTCATTAAAAGAAATGAAATAAAATACTCAAAATGTATGAGGTTTTGAATGAATTCTTTAATAAAGAGAATGGCTCTCTTGAGAGCAATCTTAAAATTTGGAATAATAATAAAGATAAGGTAACACAATACATTGCTGAATATCTTAATGATAAATATTTTACAGGATATGTATATAACCCTGCATTTGGTTCCACAATAAAAGTAACGGGTAGTATTGTAGATGGTACAATCCATCTAAACGTCTTTGCGTGTTATGTAAAGATTATCGTTAATACTAATTTAATGAATCATGAATCATCTGAATCTTGACAAAAACAACACAGAATCGTACCGCTACTTTTTTTCCTTAAAGCAGGTTTATAATAATAAAACATTTATTATATACATATATTTAATATCCACCCCTTAGACGAAGAACTAGATGAAGTGTACTCTCTTTTTGAATATTATATTCGCTCAATGAACGTCCATCTTCTAGTTGTTTACCTGCGAAAATTAGTCGTTGTTGATCTGGGGGAATACCTTCTTTATCTTGGATTTTTTGTTTCACATTATCAATTGTATCGGCTGGTTCTACATCAAGTGTTATTGTTTTACCGGTTAAAGTTTTTACGAATATCTGCATATTATTTAGATAATATATAAGGTTTAAATTATATAATTTATTTTATAAAAGTATTTACTAATACTAACATAAAATAAGTTTAAATAATTATTTAAGAATTATTTTGAAGAATCATCTAATCTTACCAAAGAACAACAATATTATAAAAAAATATTTGAAGAATATTATCCAAATAAAACAAGTGTAATACCATACTCGTCGTCAACGACGTCTTGGATGCCTAAATGGACTAACACGACTGACCCAAACGCAAGAACCCTTTGATATTATATATTTATATAATATATATTTATATAATATATAATGATTCATCATAGAAGAACTAAACGTAGACTACGTAAATTATATAGACGAAGTCGTCGTAATTGTCGCGGGGGTGCCACAAACAAGGCCTCAAAACAACGAAATGATACCCTAAGGATAAGAACAGCTATACGAAGAGAATCTCAAATAAAAGATTCTGTTAATACTTTGCGAAGATTTATCGCGGAGAGGAGGACGGCAGCCAAAGAAAAAAGACTAATTGAAAAATTAGAAAGTAAATCTCTACCTCCTGCGGAACACAACGAAATGATAGAATTAATTAGACAAAAATCACAAACATTAACACCCCGGCTGTCGCCGAAATGTGGCATACGTGAGAAGCGGGGGAAAATACACATAAAAGAAAATCCAAGACTTGAAACACGTGCAGAGTCTTGTATAAATAGAGAGATAGAGAGAAGAAAGAAGACCCGCAAAAGGCGTGTTGAAAGGCAGAAGGCGGAGGCGGCGGCGGAGGAGGCGGTGGCGGCGGCGGCGGCGGAGGAGGCGGTGGCGGCGGCGGAGGCGGCGGCGGAGGAGGCGGTGGCGGCGGCGGAGGCGCCGCGCGTGGCGGAGAAGGTGGTGACGGCGGCGGCGTTGGGGAGGACACAAACGAGTAATCCAAAAAATCCTTACAGGATAGGCGGACCTAATAAGGTTGTGACGCGTTCCAAATCACGTATATCATCAATGCTGCCGCCGGCTGTGAAGACAAAGAAATCCTTGAATGTTGACGGAATCTGATGAAATTATTTACACCTTACACCTTTGAACATCATAAATGACGAGTCATTAAATAACAAATTGAATTAAATACATAACGTTTTAACATGTTAAAATGTGTAAAAATGTAATAGATCTAGGCGTTCACCAACATCCAAATAAATATATTTTATTAATATATATCAATGAAATATATTATAGTTGGAGGTGGACCATCTGGGTTATCCCTCGCACATGGATTAATACAGGGCGGTCACGATGTAGATATCATTGAAAAAAATACACAATTGGGTGGTTCTTGGAATTCGCAATGGATAGAACAAAAATACTGGTGTGAGAATTCTCCAAGAGTCCTTATTTATGGTTCTCCTAATCTAAAGTCGTTTTTAAACGATATAGGAATTAACAAAGAACATTTGTCATTTGTTTATGGTAACTATATGCAGTTATTGTTTAAAACTATGCGCACATCGTTGACATACCTAAACTTTTTTGATATAATTAAAATAACATCCAAAATTACGAGCGAAAAATTTACAAGTGACAAACATACTACCGTCCAAGACTGGTTAGACAAAAGCACGCTTAGTAAAGATGGTAAAAAATATATTAAAATGACATGTATACTTTTAAATAATAGACCCGATAAAACAAACTTAAAAGAATATATTAATACAATATCAAGTTCTTCATTCCGACCATACCAATTTAAAGATCCTAACGATTGGCATAGAAAGATAGAAAATACTATTAAAAATCTTTTGTCGTCAAATGTGTATAAAAATACTGAAGTTGTAAGTTTGATAGAAAATAACAATCGGGTAACCGGTATTATTATGAAAGATTTGAATACTAATAAAATAACAATTAATGATGCTGAAAGAGTTGTTTTATGTTGCCAACCAACAGGGATTTTAAATATACTACAAATGAGTAACGATAAAATAAAAAACAATTGGAAAGATTTCAAATCGATGAAACATTGGTGCGATAATACATATTATTCAGGTTTTGGATTTCAACTTCAGTTTGATGAAATTGTTAAATTTCCGTCTTTTTGGTGCTGGAGTTGTGTAGGAGATTGGACTGTTATAATTCTTCCTGTAAGTAATTGGTTGGATAATCCTTCTAAAGATAATAAAATAAAAACTGTTTGGTCATGTTGCATTGTGGATATGGATACAAAAAGTAAACGATTGAATAAGACTGCAAATGAATGTACTAAACCGGAGGTATTGAATGAATGTTTACATCAAATTAATGAGGTGCACAAAATCCCTAAACCTTATAAAATAACTTTTTCAGAAGGATTAAAACATTATTTGGGTAAATGGCAATCTATGAATGTTGGGTTCACTCGTAATAAATTAGGTTTCTTACCTATGCAAGGTAGGATTGATAATCTTTTTGCGTTGGGTTGTTTTACAGAGACAAAAAATTCTATTGTCGCACATATGGGTGGCGCGGTTAATGCTTCCGCTAAATTTTTAAATGAATATGAACCTTCAATTGAAAGTTTTCATAATAAATCATCGATGATAAATATGTTAATTAACGTATTAATTTTTTTTATTATCTTAGTGATAGTCACATTTTTAATCAGAAAAAAATATAGTAATCCGCTAAATTTATCTTCTAAAATAAAATAAATTAATGCTTTTAAAGCTTTAATTTATTTTTAATAAATTTTTATAATTAATTAATTTTTATAATTTAATAATGCTTAATTGGAGTAAGCAAGACCGCCCATACCGCTCATTACGCGGAGCACATTGTAATTGGTGGCGTAGACGCGTACTTTGGCGGTCTTTGTGGCCTCAACAGTGGCATTCGATAGAACAAGCTGGAGGGTGGCATTGTCGATGCGCGAGAAATTGCATGTGCCTGAAGGCTGGTGCTCTTCGGGGCGGAGAGCGAACGAATAGACGTTGATACCAGTGTCGGGGTGGCGAGTGTGGTGGTTGAAAGGCTGGACAAGGTCGAAGTATGTGCCTTCGCGCTCCGAGAAGCGGTCCTGTCCGTTGAGCTGAAGTTTGGCGGTAACGACAGGATTTTCGCCCCAGCAGTGGAGTGTGAGCGATGTCTCGGTGAGGACGAAGGTGCCAGCATCCGAAACGGTGCTGTTGGCAGCAGCACCAACACCGGCATCGAAGACACCATCTGTGCCATCGTTATCAACGCCGCCCCATAGTGCCGATGTCATAGCACCGGAAGCATCAACGGCCCCAGCACTCTCGAATAGACCCGAGGCATCGATGAAGGCATTGCCGCCGGCAGCGCCAACAGCGTTCTTGCCACCGAAGGCGTGGATCGCGTTGGGTAGAGCGTCGACCGCGTCGGTGTAATTGAAGGGCTGGGCACCGAGGGTTTTGAAAAGAAGCGAACCACATTCGAGCGACGAGCAGTAGTCAACATTCTCTTCCGGCTGAACAACCCAAATGAGTTCTTTGCAAGGATGATTGAAATTGAGTTTGATCTTGTTCGACGACGAACCAACCGACTCGTCACCGGTGAACTGAAGCTGCTCGATGAGGTACTCGTGAGGATTCTGGGCCATACGGCGGCGTTCGTCGGTGTCGAGGAAGATGTAATCTACAAAGAGCGACGCGGCGACAAGCGACTGATTGTAGGCTGTTGTTACTTTCGCCGAAGCGGAACCTGTGCACGCAAGGTCGTCAACGGCCCATAAGCACTCGTCAATTGGGCGAAGGTCAAGGTTAATGCGGACCTCATGATACTGGAGGGCAATGAGGGGAAGAGCAAGACCAGGGTTGCGGCAGAACCAGAAAAGGAATGGCACGTAAAGTGTGGTCTCGGGTAAGGCGTTGCGAGGAGCACAAACGTTTTTCGGCGCGGTCGATTCGCAAGGTCCATCGACATCCGAGAATGAAGGATCGGTGATGAATGTTAGCTGTGTGGTGTTGCCGATCATCTTGTGGTAGCCCTTCTCCTGTTCCGACGATAAGGTGAGCTGATTCCAGATGTGCATCCAGTCGCCATACTGGCGATCGATGCGCTGACCACCAATCTCTACCTCAACCTGCGAGATTAACTGCTCTCCAGGGAAATCTAACCAGCGAGCATATACATCTCCACTGGAATTCATCGTCTGGTTAATTTCAGGTAAAGTTACCTGTAAAAGTGTGCGGTAAGCAAGGTCGCCGTTGCGCGAAATTGTGCATGTTACTCTGCGACCAAAATCCGCCTGGCCGTTAAATGTTTGCTCAATCGATTCCATGGCAAAATTTGTGTGTCTGCGGTAAGTTACTTTCCAGAAGGTAATTTGAGGATTACCAGTAAGATATACGTCCTGTGCGCCATAAGCTACGAGTTGCATTAATCCGCCTCCCATGATTATAATATTGCTAAAGAAAAAAAAAATCCATAAATAAATTAAATTTATAAATAAATGATATTTTTATTATTTATAAATTTAAACGACCTGTTGTATGTAGCGAATAAATTGTAACACAAAAATATAAATTTACTTACATAATTTTATTAGTTATTTTAATTAATTATTTTAATTAATTATTTTAAATATTTAATTATAAAATTTTGCAAATATTCCTCTGAAAATATATTTTTATCAGTACTTTTTTCTTTTGTAAAAATATATAAATCTTTTTCTTTTCTAACTGTCCAACCGTCTTCTATCGCATTAAATATAAATTTATGTTTTTTATTTTTAATAACTTCGGTTGATATATTTTCCATTTAATAATCTATAGAAAACATTAACCATAAATATAACTAAACTTTCTAATATTTAAATAATAATTTAGGTTATTATTTATATAATAATGCCAAATTTTAAGCCTAAAAATCAAAAAGTAATTAAATCAAGAAAACAATGTAGCAATAATAATACAACATTAGATACTAAACATAATGACATGTTGAATTTATTTAAAATAAATAGTGAAGTTACAATACCAAATAATTCTAAAGAAGTAGATAGACTTAGATTATTACTAAAAAATAAAAATACTAAAAATAAGTTGGAAATACAAGAAAAAATTACTGAACTAAAAAAAAATAACTATAATATGGAGCAGCAGCAGAAGAAGTATTATCTAGACAATAATAAATATATTTTTGATTATTTTGAAACCAAAAAAACCGTGTCAGAAGGTAATAATAAAACTAAATTAATTGATAATTTTTTTGTTAAAACCATCATTGCTAATCATTCTTCAAATAGTAATCTCAATATTTCAAAATATTTTTCAAATATGGATGATAAATTTATTGATGTAGATAATTTTGTGCATTCATCTAATGTTTGTAGTTATTGTAAAAAAGGCGAGTTGATACCAGTAGATTATGAAGGTGTTGTTATATGTAATAATAAATTATGTGCTAAACAGTTCAAATATTTAATAGAAAACGAGAAGCCTTCTTATAAAGAACCTCCTAAGGAAGTTTGTTTCTATGCTTATAAACGAATAAATCATTTTAGAGAAATATTAGCACAATTTCAAGCAAAGGAAACTACGCAAATTCCCGATGAAATAATAGAAAATATTAAATTACAAATACAAAAAGAAAGAATGGAACTAAGCGAACTCACGAATAAACAAGCTAAAGATATACTAAAAAAATTAGGATATAATAAATTTTATGAACATATACCATTTATTAAAGACAAACTTGGGATAAAACCTCCTGTAATGACACCAGAATTAGAAGATAAATTATGTAATCTTTTTATGGATATTCAACGTCCTTATGCGAATTTTTGTCCAAGTGACCGCGTCAATTTTTTAAATTATTACTATACAATTTATAAATTATGTGAGCTTTTAGATGAGGAAGAATTTTTACCTTATTTTCCTATGTTAAAAGATAGAGAAAAACGAATAGAACAGGATGAAATATGGAAAAAGATATGCATGCAACTTGAATGGCAATTTATTCCTACAATTTAAATTGAGAATTACATATATATATATTGCACCGGCCTATAAGAAACATTTCCCTAAAAATTCAAATTTTTTATGTGGAATGATTGGAGTTCCTATTCTTCAAAATCCTGATGATGACGATTCCGACCAGGATCATTATGTTTCTTGTCATTTTATCTAATGCGTTTGATGATATGAGTAAAATTGTGGTTAATTCTAATACGTTTGAAGAAGCAGGAGGTGTATCCGAAAATCTATTTAACTTTTTAGCACAAAATATATTTTGCCATACTTGGTCTATTTGGTTTATTTTAGATCTATTATTGTAAGTAATAATAAAAAAATACAAGAAATTATAGAGTAACAATAAATTATAAACAAATGTAAATTTTCTTTTGTTTATAATTTAACGAGGGAAACCAACGAGATTGGCACCAATACCGAAACCTGCACCCGATCTCGCACTTCCAGCAACACTCGGTACATAGGTATCAAGGATTAAGAAGGTGGCCGCACCTGTTAAAGCTATGAGCGCGATCTCATCCGCTTTCATTGGCGACTTAGGTAAAATGTAGCAAGCAATAGCTATCATTAAACCTTCAACTAAATATTTGATTGCTCTTTTAACAAATTCTCCCATGTTGACATTCATTATAATTATTAATAAGAAAAAAATATTTTTATTTATTTAAATTAAAATACTTAAATATTCCGCTAAATAATTTACTATAATGGCAGTTGAAGAAAAATCCAATTACGTTGATCTTTTGGATGAAGATAAACCTATCGCGAATCAGAAGTTCGTATGTATATCCTTCATATCACCTGAAAAGATCATAAATAAAAAAGAAGTCTTTTTCTTTGAAGAGTTCCTAAAAACATGGGAGTTATCAAAATCGTTAGAAAAATTTAACCAATTTATTAACTTCGTTTCATATAAATACAATCTTGATTTTAAAACACTATCTGAGGATTTAAGCGAATTTTGCAAAGAAGAAAAACCTAAATTAATAAATGGAACATTGTTTGATGAATACAAAACTTTTTTGGATCAAAATGAAGAACGTCTTGAAAATCTATTTAATGAACAGAATTCCTTTCAAACGTCTACAAGAGGTATTAAAATTAGAGGCGTGTTTCCTACACAACAAGAGGCTGAATTACGAGCTAAGTTACTTAGAGAAATTGATCCTAACTTTGATGTTTACGTGGGACCGGTTGGTTTGTGGATGCCTTGGGAACCCGATGCTTATAAAACAGGAAGAGTTGAATATCTTGAAGAGGAATTAAATGAATTAATGGCTAAAAAGAAAGAAAATGAAGATAAAGCCAAAGATTATTTTGATAAACGTGTTAAGGAATCTAAGGTTAAAGCGATTGAAGATAATGTTAAATTAGCAAAAGAAACTGGTAATAAATTAACACAAAGTATCAATGAAAGTGGTAATTTAGTAGGCATTTCTGAACTTAATACACAGGAAAATACACTAAGAGAAAAGGGTGAAATAAGTATTAATGAAGTCAAAGCAGAATTATTTGAGGGTGATAACGTTGTTTTAGGAAAATAATATAATTTGTTATATTAAATGAGTAAAATAGAAAATGATTCGGACACTAAATTGTTTCGTTTTAATAAAAAAATGTTTTTAAAATTAGTTCCTGATGACGAGCAAGACAAGAGTTATGCGTATGGAAAAGTTGTTACACAAATTTATATCGAAGAAAAAGCGGACCCTGGTGCGGAATTTAAAAGACTAAAAGATGAAAAGCAAGTTTCAGATTTGAAAAAAACTTTGCAAATTGATGATTTACAAAATAGGGAAGAAATTGAAAAAAGAAAGAGACAGAGAAAGAGAGATGAAAAATCAAAGGAGATAACAATAAATGAAAACGATGTGGTGAGGAACTTAAATAATTATAGTACAATATTAAAAGATATTGATCTATCAAAATTAATCAATTATATGATGTACCTTGATGAGGGTATAGAGATAAATGTTGAAAAACTCACAAATGAAGATGAATATTTAAAAACAATAGAAAATTCTTCTTTAAACGAAGATAAAAAAAAATATTTAACAAAAATATTAAAAAAAAATAGATCTTTAAAAGATAATAATCTTATAAATAAACGCCGTAAATTTATAAATGATGAATTATCTAAAATAACAGAATGGGAAGATGACAACAATATAATTAAAAATACATTTATAGAAAATTATATTTCTGCTAAGAATAGTTTAGATAAAGCAGCGGCGGAGGTGGAGGCGGCGAAGAAGGCGAAGGATGCGACGGCGGCGGAGGTGGCGGCGGCGGCGGAGGTGGCGGCGGCGGAGGTGGCGGCGGCGGCGGCGGCGGAGGTGGCGGCGGCGGCGGAGGTGGCGGCGGCGGCGGCGACGCAGAGGACGGGACCGGAGGCGAACGCCCAGCAGGAAGCGGAGGAGAAGGTGAAGGAAGCGGAGGAGAAGGTGAAGGAAGCGGAGGAGAAGGTGAAGGAAGCGGAGGAGAAGGTGAAGGAAGCGGAGGAGAAGGTGAAGAAGGCAGTGGAGGCGGTTGCGGCGGCGGATAATAAACTAAAAGAATATCTAAAAAAAACTAATAAAAACTCAGACCTCTTTAAAGAAAAAATCAAGAATGTAAAACAATATCTAATAGATGAAGACAATTTAGAAGATAGTGAATTGATTAACGCCGCGGAATTAGATAATACAGGTTATGAAGCTATACAAAGTATAAATACTCTTAATGAAAATGTTGAAGAGTTTAATAAAATAATCGGAATTGATAATTAACTAATTATTTCATAATTTACTACAGGTGGGCGTATGTCAAACACTAAATTTATAAGTGTTTTGATTCTTGGATTGGTAACTTTTATGGTGAATTTTTCAAGATAGTTGCGATGGGTCTCTTCCATTTTAACCATTAAAACCACTATTTTATAAATATAATTTATTGGAAAATAGTTTATATTGCTACAATCAAATAAAATAGTTATACGCTTTTTCTGTGTGTATAAATTAGCATAATAGATTAGAAACTCATTGTAATCTTTGTCAGTAGGATTATCATTAAAGACTATTGTAATATTGTTATTGTTCTTTTCCACACTAAACCAATCATTAATTTTTTCCATTAAATATTATAAATTTTATAATATTTAATATTATCCTTATTACCATCTTGTTTTTTTAACGCTAATTTTTTGACCTGCACTTTTTTTACGCGAATTATTTGGGTCATACTGTTCATCTTCATCATCCGAATTTAAATCTTTAGACATTTCCCAAAATTCGCGCGACCCCAATCGAAAGTCTTTCCTTCCTTCACCTTTATACCAAAATATTTGTTCAGTTAAACTATTTGTTTTAGCATTATTGTTTATAACTAAACATTCATAATTCTCAGTGCATTGATCCATAACCTGACAAAAAGATTCAAACGTTGGAAACATACCAGCATAATTTTCATAGATGCGTTTTCTATTGGTAATGTATGGTTCTCTTAAGATAAATACATAGTCTATATTTGTACGTAAATTGGGCGGTATTCCTAAGGGATATTGCATAGTAATTATTAACATTACTTTCCAATGACGTCCATTCATAAATAATAAACGCATAAGTTTGTCTTTTGCCCATCCAGCATCATATAAACAATCATCCAGAATAACGAAAGCACGTGGATCAATATTGCATCGCCCATAAGTTGCTGTTTCCTTGTGGATTTGTTTCATGACAGTTTTCTGGCGTTTTAATATATTTTCAATTATAGCTGTGTTGTATTCTTCGTGGATGAATAGTTTTGGAATATGACTACTATAAAATTGATTTCCTGCTTCTGTGCCTGATATCACGGTTCCAACAGGTATATCCTGATGATGAAACAATAAGTCGCGCACTAAATAACTTTTACCTGTGTCACGACGACCAATTAAAACACAGACCGGACCCTTATTTTCATTAGGTTTAAAACTTATAGTCTTCATATCAAATTTTTTTAATTCTAAAGTCATACTTTCTATATTAGAGAAAAAAAAGATTTGAAAAACGCGTATTATCATTATTTTAAGTTTAAATATTAAGATAATTATATATTTGATTAAATATGGAACCAGTTTATTATCGTAAAAATAAAAATGTAATTTTCCCTTTTTTGGAAGAGAACCTAGGTCTAGAAAATCCACAGAATTATATACCTATTTATGATACATTATTTTCATTAAATGAAAATAACAAAAATACAATAAATTTAAATAATAAATGGGAGTTATCAAACATTCATAACAAAATGCAAGATAGAAGATGTCAATGTACTGTATCAGATATTAATAATAATACTAAGAAAGTTGAGGTTTTTTTTAAATTTGCACCTTTAATGGACCCTGTTAAATATTTAATTGGAAAATATAATGATTGCAACATCGAAACTCTTCCATTGAACGATACAACTTGCAATGAAAAATTACTAGATGTCAATAATTCGGCATATATTGATAACTATTTCTCATATTTAAGTAGTAGATTACTACATGAATACGGATTTGTTCATGGCATAGATTACTACGGTGGATTTCTTGCAATTAAGGAAAACTATATATTTAATTCTGAAGATGATATAGATTATATACATAAATCATCTTTCTTTAAAAAAAGTAAAGATCACTTGTTTACTATATCAGACGATTTAAATGAAATGATAAATAATGATTCCACAAAAAATAAAGCTAAACTTAAGATAACTGATAATAATTCTGAATCAATAGACTTGGGTTCTATAATCGAAATTGATACATTAGATAATCTAAAAGAAGTCAATCCTGATGAAATAGTCGCAGAATCTAATTTATTAACATTAGAAGAAATAAACAAAAATCATAAATCAACTAAAAGTTCGTCTACGTGTTCTTCTAGATCTTCTATAACTGACGATGAAGATAATGATGACGATGACGATGATAGCGATGAAGATGACACCGACGATGAAGGAAATGAGGAATCATACAACATATTAATTAAAAAGTTTCCTGTTAATGTAATCGCGTTGGAAGCATGCAATACGACATTTGATGAATTAATAGAAAATGACTTATCATATGCTGAATTAATTTCAGCATTTATGCAAATTATTATGACATTGATAGGCTATCAAAAAGCATTTAATCTAACACATAACGATCTACATACAAATAATATTATGTACGTCCCTACAGAAAAACAATACTTGTATTATTGCTTTGAAAATAAGTATTATAAAGTTCCAACTTACAATCGTATTTATAAGATTATAGATTTTGGTAGAGCTATCTATAAATATAATGGAAATCTTCACTGCAGTGATAGTTTTAGTATGAATGGTGATGCGGCCACTCAATATAATTGTGAACCCTATTTAAATGATAAAAAACCCCGTTTAGAACCGAATTATAGTTTCGATTTATGCAGATTAGCTTGCTCACTATATGATAACCTGGTCGATGACGATGACGATGAAGATGAAGAGCAAAAAAAAGGTAAAAAGAATAAGAATAAGAATAAGAATAAGAATGAACTATATAATCCTGTTAAACAGATCATAGAAAAATGGTGCACGGACGATAAGGGTAGAAATATTCTCTATAAAAAAAATGGTGATGAACGTTATCCGGAATTCAAACTTTATAAGATGATTGCAAGAACCGTGCACAATCTTGTGCCAAAAACACAATTAGAAGACGAGATTTTTAAAAAATACAATGTTTCTAAAAAAAGTGTTAAAAAAAATGTTAAGGTTGTTGATATTGATTCTATACCTTCAATGGTTTAATCATCCAACTCTAATAAATTAACCGATGTGACATTTTGGTTCATATTTTGTTCTACTAATTGTTTAGCTTGATTTATAATAATAGTATCTTTTTCTTGTATTTCTTGTTTTAATTTGATTAATTGTTCTTTTTGTTGGTCTATTATTTCTTTTGTTTTAATTAATTCATTATAGTGGTTTAATTTATTGAGATTCAAGTTTTTTAACCATGATTTATGCTTTTCACAATCAAAATGTTTATTTAGATTAGATGTATTCTTAAAAATCATGTTTTTCCTACTTCCACAAGGACACCTTATTCCTAGTCTTACAATTTCTTTTGATGGTAAATAATTAATATATGTTCCATTAGCATCTATAGATGGAGTATATATTTCGGGCTCTAAAACCATTTCCATTTTATGTAGTTTATTTAAATAACTTATATTTAAATAAATTCAATTTTATTCTTTAACTGCAAAGCTGTGGACAATTACCAATAACCAACTTATAAAAAGTTTTGATATTGAATCAAATGCCTCGAGTGAATATTTGTGTGCAGAAAGAAGAATTTTACAATGCGGTGTTTGTGTCATAATTGGCGTAAGCATGTATCCCAATAATGTATCTGGTATACAATATTTATTGTATGCTTTCATTGACCACCAGTGAATTGTTGTCCAAATAAAATTAATCTTAATTGTTGTTATAATTGTTGAAACCCCGCTATGCCTACTCATAAATTATTACCATATATAATTATCTAAATAATTCGGATTTGTTCTGTTTTTAAACCAACGTATTAATGATACTTTTTCCTTTGATATTTTAGTTGTATAAACATCAAAAAAGGTTTTATTGTTAATATATAAATAAATATTATAAATAACAAAAAGCATCAAGTTATGCAATAAATCTAATTTTTTTATTGTAATATTTTTATTTGTTTTAATAAATTTCTTATAATTAAAATAAAAAACAAAGAATTCTAATGAAAGTAAAAATAAAATTAACATCTTTGTAAAATTTCCAATAAATGAAAGTGTTATTGTAGTAAAAATAAATGCAATAAAACTAGAAACAAGAGGTGTTTTATCAACATGGTTATTAATGTATAAAAAACTCCATACCCATATCCAAACACAGTAGATACTAAATAATCCGAACATAAACTATATATATTTATTTGATCCTTTGTAACTCTGGATTATTTTTATCGTCATATTTTCTACAAAGACATAGATTTATAATATTCTTAATATCAACTATATTTACATTATTTAAATTACTTTTGTATGTAATAATAGCTTCAGCATTATATAAATGTTTTATTATCTCATTGTGGTTGTCATCATTTTCAATATACCATATTTTTTTGAATATATCATATGTTGATATACTGAACCAATCACACGTATGTCTTCTAATTCTATTATAAATAGAATGTTTTTCAATATTATTTAATAAATCATTAAAACTTTTAAAATTACAAGATTCTACGTATAAATCAGTTCTTATTCTCAAAACTATATCATTATCATTAATTAATGACTTATTATCAATCTTATTAATTAATTGTTTTATGCCATAAAACATTTTATATATACGTGGAGTCCAGTGTTCAATATTAGGATGTAGTTCTCTTTGTTGAACCGTTCTACTTGAAATTTTTTCATAAATTTCTTTATCTTCTGGTTCACATTCATTAAATAAATAATCAACATTTTGTATTAAAGTTTTATCTATTTTTTCGTTATCCCAATAACATAAAAAAACGATTACATTATGATTTATTATTTTTTTAAAATAATTGATTATATAATTAATATAATTAATATTAGGTCGAATTGGTCCTGTTATTAATAAATTTATATTCATATAATTAATAATGACTCACTTTTAAGTAAGTATTAATAATAAAGTATTATATTGATTTGTAAGCACATGACCATTAAAATTCAGGTGCTTCTGTGAATACTTTTGTTGTGTCAGACTTTTTTTTTAATTTAAAAATATTTAGTTTATCAATTAAGACTAATCCTGCTAAACTACATACATAAACCAATACAACTTCTTTGATAGCATCTTTCGAAATACTAGTTTTTTTTACGCATTTAGCTTCTGCTAATGTTATTAGAAGAAATAACGCGGTTATAACCGTAGACGTAATTAACATTACTTCCATTAAATAATGCTTAAATTATAATAATTATAAATTTACGCAACTAAACTAATTTATAATAAATTATACTAATACTTCAACCATATTCGATAGTAGATCATTTGTATTTAATGGTTCTGTAACGTTATTTATGTCTAAAGGAGATAAATCTATCTTTTCATTGCTAATAACTATTTTATCTTCTTCTTCATCCTCCTCCTCTTCCTTTCTTTTAAGATTATTAACTTCACTTATTTTTTCTAAAGTTTCAATATCTTTTGGTGCGGTTATATCTTCTTCAATGTTATCAACAGTAATAGCCTTGTCTATTTCAGAAAAATTCAACTTGAGATTATCTTCACTTTCTGACTTTATTGGTTGTTTTACTTCTATAACTGGTTGTTTCTCTACTACCGGCATTTTATAGTCGTCCGATGAAGGTGTTTTAGAAACTGACACTATCGCATGTGACGATTTTGGTTCTATTATAGGTTTGTTTGAAACTATTACCGGTTCTTTTGATTCTGATACCGGTTTCTCTTCTTCAACTAAAACTTCCTTATTTACGGTTGCTATTAAATCAGTTGATTCATCCATGTATTCTTTCAATATCTCTTCAATCGGTATACTTTCTCTAATTGCATTTAATATTGAATTACTTATATGCTCTTCTATCTCTTTCTTATTTTTTTGTTGTATTAAAGGTTCCAAGTTTCTTTCAAATAAATATATTACAGTATATAATTTACGACCACATTGTATATACACTTTGTGTATAAAATTCTTTAAATCAGGAACATTGATATTAATTTTTTTTTGTGTTTTACTTACACGCACCGATGTTAAAATTTTTAAATGTGAAATATGAACGCAAGAAATAAGATCTTCTAAATAGGCGCACTTACTTTTGTCTACTATTCTTTTTGTTTCTGTTTCTATAATACTGTTATTCCATTTAGGAATTCTACTTAAAAGATTCTGAAATGTCATTAAATACTTCTCATTTTCTCTATTATCATTACAAATCTTTATTGCTTCGTTATATATTGAATATATACCTTCATTTACGTATGGCGTTAAAACATTCAATAACTTAATTGCCCATTCATGTTGAGAATTATTTAGTGCTGTTATATTGTAATCATCCATTAAATAAATATAATATTTTCTAAATTATGATTTGAACGGAAATATATAAAATATAAAACAAAATACATAAGCAATTTCTCACTTCTAAATTCCCTTTTTATCTTTGTAAAACTCATTAATAAATCGTTTGTGTTTGATTTGTCATCGTAGTCTATCTTTTTTTTTATTAAATTATTAATATCTGTGTCACTATATGCTTTATTATATAATTTTTCTACATGTTCATCTAGTTCATTTAACGTAATTTTTTTTAAATACTTTTTTAACCAATCTTCGCGTTCTTTTGTAATATTGTTTTCAATCAAATAATTATGTAAATTTATTTGTTTATTTTTAATGGTAGGAAGTGGTACATTAATTTCGCAAAAACGCGATAAAATAGGTTTTAGAATTTTTCTTTTATTTGTGGTGATTATTATAAATCTTGTATTAAAATTAAATATCTCAATACAACGTCTTAGAGCGGATTGTGCATCGGTTGTCAATTCATGAGCATTGTCAAGAACCACTATTTTGAATTTATTTTTTATGTTAGTTTTACAAAAATATTTAATATCTTCTCTTATAAATTTAATACCACCGAATAACGCGCAATTGACATTTAAAACATATGTATCTATCATTGGTCGGTCATTATTGTAAATATTTTTTATAAAATTGTTTACTAAATATCTTTTTCCCGAACCTGATGGTCCGTTTATTAAAATATTTGGGACATCATTGTTTTCTATAAACATATTTAATTTATTATTTATAGATTCATGAATATTCATATTAAGTATTATACAATTAATTTTAAATTAAATACTTAACATAAATTAATTTTAAGCTACGCTTGCTAAACTATGCGTGTAGGGGTTATTTTTAAATGCTTTTAATATGTTTCCATCAATATTATTTGATGCCTTATTTTCATATGGCGATACATGTAATTTACCATATGTTTGTGCCGAAGGTATCGAACTTGTTAAATTTCCATTCACATTTGGTGTATACTGTACACTCATTGATGATTTACTATTATTAGCACATTGATTAATATTATTGTTAAACATATTTGTATTTCCATGGTTCATAGCCATAGTATTTGAACGATTACTGTTACTTGTTTGATTATAATTTGATTCATAACTTTGTAATTGTGTTGCATTATTGGCATTACCCATATAATTTACACTTGTAGTATCTCTTTGATTTGAAACACATTGTTGCTGTGTAGTTTCGTAGGCACCCTGCGGGTTATAATTGGCTGAATGTGAACCGTAATTGAAAGGACTGTATTGAGTGGTTTCTTTTGTAGTTGTTTTTACCTTATCTTTTGGATCAAAGAACCGATTTGATGGAACATGGCTTCCAGGACCTGCTTGTCCATTGACTCTAACAGAATTTACTAAGTCCTCTTTTCTAGTAGGTTTTAATATATCCATTAATGGTGCCGCAACAGTGCTAACAACACCGCTTACTAATCCATTTCTTTCATTTGAAAGAGTTGTCGTTCTATTATTATCTGGAATAAACGTACCGTCTTCTGAAATGACATATCCACCACCATTTGTTTGAGCAATTCCCATAGTTGGACCAGAAAGTTGTTTAAATGCTTTATTTCCAATACGATAATTTGATTCTGCCTTACCTGAATCTACCACCATATTGGGTGCACCTGTATATTCAACGCTTACTGCTCTGCTCACATTTCTATTATTGTGGAGAGATCTCACTGTTGGCGCTTTTTGCAAACCAGTTGTTGTTAAATATCTATTTGGATCATTTACATAGAATCTGTCAGGTAAATGTTTTTCGAATTTACCGTGAATACCTCTTTCTTGTATCTTACTTTGTGCAGGACCTTCTCTACCACCTAATTCATACGATAATTTTGGATTAGAGGCAGCACGTAACTCATCCACGGTTTTGGGAATCCATGAATTACGTGATTCTACACCTGCATTATAACCTAAATTAGAATTGTCATTGTAATTCTTGTTTAATCCTGGTGTTATTTGTACGTTTTCTTTCCATGGATTAATATTGTTTGCTACCATACCTACATTCTGTCGATTTCTCATAAAATCTGTTTGATTAGGAGAACCATGAGCCCATTGAATGTTCTCTTCTGGTTTAAAAAGGGGCGCCATTTCTTCCTTATCCTGCGAATACGAATTATTGCCTTGCATGCTATCTAATATTGAATCTGTTGGTGCATTTTCCATAAATGAATTTCCGTTTAATTTTGATTTTCCAAAATAAGGCATCATATTATTATGATTAAATTCAGTTGAATTTACTGTGTTTCCAGTCATACTTTTGATATCATAGGAAACGGTCTCCGTATTCTTATTTGAATAATATTTATCTGTAAATTCGTTATTTGGATTTTCATAACGATTTATATCATTTACATCTAAATCATCAACCACGGATGTACTTTGATTTAATAAATTATGTTTATTAATATAACTTTCACACCGTTGTTTATTCATTGTATTCTTATTTTTTTTTATATTATACAATCCACCCAATACTATAAACGGTATTGCCAATTCCATATATATATATGTATTATATATTTCTAAATTTTAAGTTGTAAAATAATCTTTTTCTAATAATGTTGTATTTAAATTGTTTTCAAATGGTAGACATACATTTTCTTGCGGATTCAAAAATAAAATGTCATATCTCATTTGTTGTTTATCTCTAAAAGTCCATGCTGGATGTGTCGCACGGGATTGGTCTGTATGATATTTATCATTAGGATATTTAACGTTCTTGTTATTCACTTTATGGACCTCGTGCGAATTTAAGTCTATATGATCACGAGTCAGTTTTCTAGTTAAACCTCTTAAATCACTTTCTAAACTAACAGAGTTTTGTGAAAGATTGCCACCCCACTTTTGAAGTCTAACAAAACCATTATTAGAATAATGCGGTTTTAGTCCGTTTCCTGGAACATTTAAATAATATGAACCTTGCTCGGTGGATTCTTGTATTTGTTTTTGAATTCTACATGGATCGTCATGAAACCTTGTAAATGCCATTAATATATATAAATATTAATATTTATTCAATACTAATATTTATTTATTTATTCTTTCTGAAATTTTTGAATGCACTCCCAAATCTTAGCGCTTTCCTGTATATTAAATACACCACGCTGCTGTCCAAGATTACAAAAACCTACTAGAACATTGAGTGCTATATTCTCATTTTCAATATCTACATTAACTAGTTTCTGCTGGTCGGCGGTCGGTTGTGTGTTTTGTGTTGGAGGTGTTGGTGGTGATGAACTTTCCATGATAATAGTAATAATGGTATTTATTTAAATTATTTATTTGTTTATTTATTTAAATTATTTATTTGTTTATTTATTTAAAAAGCGGTCTTTGATCTTTTATATCTTCAAATTTTGGTACAAATAGTTCCATTCTATCTATAAAGTCTACATCTTTTATTTTATGAGCCTGAATCTTTACATCACGTTTTTCTTCAACTAAATTTGATGAACCGATACCAAATAGTTGCGATTCTAAATCTGTGCTGTTCTTAGATAATTGTTGCGCAGGGGCCTGTTGCATATTAATTCCAAATTTTGGGTACATAACACCTATTATTGTTTCATTTTCTGGTGTGATTGAATAATTTCTCATTCTCTCAAACTGATGTTGTTGTAATTTATAATCTGACCTTGTGTTATTGTTTCTCGTTGATGCCATATATTATAATATAATATTATCATATTATAAAATGATAATTACTAAAGAAAATTATTCCAGTCATGAGTGTTTCGGTTCTATGGCTGCGTTATTAGGAATTATATCTACGTTTCCCCAAATATATAAAACCATAAAAACAAAGGACACAAGTTCTTTTTCTTTGGTTTCATTATTGTTAGGATTGGTACGTTCAATATTTTGGATTCTACATGGTTACTTCATGAAATCTTTTTCAGGTTTATATTATTCTATATATGGTATTGGTTATTGCATATTCTTATTGTATGCTAAAACTTTCTTTAAATCTCGTTAATCTTATCTACTAATTCCTTAATATAATCTTCTAAGATTTCATTGTTTAATTTATAATGACATATCAATTTATGTGTTATATAAAATGTCTCATATCCAAATAAAAATATAAAACATACGTCATTTTCTGCATTATGCAAAAAAATTACTTTTTCTTTAATTGGTTTATAAACCTCCAATAACTTATTATCGTCTTTTAAATGGTTATATATATCATCTACGTTTTGTGTTATCGATTCCGATTCATGCTTTTGCAAATTTAAAGCAGATAATAACTGATCTTGATAATCATCAGTATTTAAATAATTACATATAATGTCCGTTTTATATGTTTCCATAATTATAATTATAAATAGTAATTATACCTATATTACTATTTATAATTAATTAACCATCTTTCTTGTTAAATCTCTTGAAGCCATACCACCTCTTACACATCCCAACGACGATTCCTCAATTGGTCGTTTTGTTCTCGGAGCACTTACATCATACGATGAATTTACCAATTTATTATTCTTAGCTGGATCCATGGCCGATCTTTCCATTGCATCTATAACTGGATATGTTTTAAGAGACATGTATGATTCTTCTGATGTATTATTTACACTTTTACGATTGGTGATTGTGTTTCCTTGTTGTAACTGCGATTCAAGCATTGAATTGCTAGGACCTTTTCCTAAATATGGTACTGTTAAATAAGGTCTCTCAATCAAAGAAATTCTACATTTTGGATTGGTTTGTACTTTTCCTAATAATAGTTGCGAACTATCGTCTACATTACAACCGCCTAATCCAACACCATTTCCACCACTTAAAAATATATTTGGCTGTGCTGTAGCTATTTCAATTGGTCTCTTCATACCACAATCTTGTAAATAGAAATTTTTTAACATATAATTACTAACTTCAGCATTTTGAAAATTTGTTTGACTTAGTCCACATTCGTCTTCACCAATGCGACTTGCGTTATCTAAAAAAACCATATTTGATGACATATATATATATGTCATATATATTTTATTTAATTTATTGCTAATTAAATTATTCTAAATATGTACCTTCTTTTCTTGACGGCATATCTCCATAACACCATTCCGCAAACTTTGTTTGTGCGTTAGGTATTTCAGTATTTGGGGTAGTGTGAAAATTTCGCATAGAAAAATCATATTGCATTTCGTCGTCGGTACTTCTAAACAACCGTTCATCTGCGTTTCCTGAAATTATACTTGCTTTTGCACTCTCATCTATATTACTTTTAACTTCTGGCGAATAACTAGGTTTGGCGGCACAACGATTTGGGTTATCTGCTATATCCGTTAATAATACGTTCATCATTGGATTTGTTTCTTTAGGATTAACAAGCTCACATTCATTCTTCATAATATCCATATTAGTATAATCGGACATACCTTCTCCACAATCCATTTTTTTGTGAAAAAGAACTATTGCAACTATTGATATCACACAAGATACTATTGTGTATATAGAGTTTGTTATAATATAACTTATGATTGATAACATAATTGTTAACCTAGTTAATGCATTTAATTTTTCACTTTCCTTCATTGAGTCTAAAGGAAAAATATCTTTTATATATCTCTTGTCTATTAATATTAAAGGATTATATATCCAAAACGATTGCTTCATATATATATTTTAATTTATTATTTTTTACCTTTTCCCTTTTTATTATTTTTCTTTTTTTTCTTTGATGACCTTTCAACTTTTTCACCTGTACTAAATACTGATGTCTCCATATCCTTTATATCCATAAAAGTCTCTTTAACACTTTCTTGCGGTGGCGGTGGCGGGGGCGGCTGTGGCATATTTTCTTGCGAATTTTTTCTTTCATCCAATTTTTTCTTCATACGTTCCTTCATCTTAGTTGTTTTTAAATTATTGTTTAACTGATTTTGCATGGCATTTAGGTCCATTTTACCACCACCTGCCATACCTGGCATATTTTTAAAAAGAGACTCCATTTTATCCATCCCCGGCATGTTTTTCATCTTCTCCATCAATTCTGTCGCTTCCTCTATTAATTCACTTTCTTTTACAGTTCCTGATTTAATCTTTGAATCTAATTTTTTACCTACACTCGATGCCATATTCATTAGTTTATTTGGATTCTTAAAAAGTTTCTCAAACACCTTTTCGGGTTCCGCATCTTCATCTATATTAATGTTCAAATCTTTTACAGTCTCTTCCGCAATTTCTTTTGCTAAATTACCTAATTTTCCATTCAATAATGAATTTAGATGATTATGTATATCCTCAGGATTAGGTAATTGACCCTCACCAGAAATATCATCCATATTTGCATTGCTTAAATCAAACATGTCATGCATATTTGATACAGCATCAAATAATTTATCTTTCAATTCAGTCTCGTCCATCTCTTCAAAAATTTCTGCTGATTTGCCAAACAAATCTTTCTCATTAACGTCTCCAATTATAATAAATAATATTACCTGTAAATATTTCCATATAATCTCTCTTGTTTTATCGCTTATATTATCATCATTCCATAATACTGAGAATTCTATACCTGGTAAAAATTTGGTATTAATATCATAAGTTTTAAATATATCATCATTTTTATATAAAATATCAAAAAATCGCTCTGGATAAACATTCTTTGTATAATTTAAAAGATTTGTTATTATTTGTTCATTTTCTTTCTCTTCATGGATAGCCTTCAAATCATCATTTAAATCATTTGATAATTCAGGAAATGTTGTTAGCAAATCTGTAATGAAATCTTTTATTATTTTTTTAAATTCTATACCATTATTTAATTTATTATCGTCGTCCTCATCGTCGTCCTCATCGTCGTCCTCATCGTCGTCCTCATCGTCGTCCTCATCGTCGTCCTCATCGTCGTCCTCATCGTCGTCCTCATCGTCGTCCTCGTCGTCGTCCTCATCGTCGTCCTCATCGTCGTCAACCTCGTTGTTGTCCTCGTTGTTGTCCTCGTTGTTGTCCTCGTTGTTGTCCTCGTCGTTGTTGTCCTCGTCGTTGTTGTCCTCGTCGTTGTTGTCCTCGTTGTCCTCATCGTTGTTGTCCTCGTTGTCGTTGGTCTCGGTATGGTTCTCGGTGTGAGTTTCGGCATGTTTGCGTTCGTCGTTATCCTCTATTTCATTTTTAATCTCCGTATCGTTATTTAATATTTCATCCATATTTATTTATACTTTAAATACTTTTAAATATTAGTTTTAATTATATAATTTTGATAATCTTGTAAGATTAATAATATATTTCATAGTAATTTTTTTATTATTATCAGAAAGCTTTACTATTTGATCCCTAATTGCTTCTATTTTATTATTTATATATGAATAATCCCCGTCCCAGTTTCTTGCTTTTGCTATAGTTTCTATATCTTCATTATAATTTTTATTTATAAAAAAATCTATATTTTCAGTTTCTACATTCTCGTCGTATTTATCTGCAACTAAATATTTCCAATATGTTATAATTACGCGTGGATTAATTTTACGTAATCCTTCAAAGTACATCTTACCTGAAACCAACTCTTTATCATTTGGAAACACAGCTACTATGTCCTCTAAGAATTGATTAAATTGATCTAAAAACGTCTTTAGAATCTGTTGATTACTTGCCATAATTATATAATATATACTAAATTATTTAATATAATTTAGTATATTGATATTAAACTTTACGGATTGGTTTTGCGATATCATTATTTCTTTGTTCTTGTAGTTTTTCCACACTAATTTCTCCTACTTTATCTGGTTCGTATGTATCGGGTGGTGTTGATATTGACGTGTTCTCATCTATTTTGACATAATTATGCATTTGACGTAATCCTCCACCACCTTTTGCTGAAAGTTCGTCTGATGATTGATCCCAATAACTATACCCATCTGACATACTACTCATTTGATTCAACCCGTATGCCATAGGTTCTTCATTTCCAAATGTAGCGGTCGTGGTTTCTTGGGCTTGTGCCGGCTGTAAATGGTTATATATTTGTTCTCCAAATAAAACATGATGACTATGATTCAGTAATAATAATGCAGGAACTTTTGTTATGGTAGGTGGTAATATTACTTTTTGATTGTTTTCTAAAACTATATGTGTTGCCCCAGTTGTATCTTTAACTCTATTATCTACACAAATAAAATGTATATCTTCTTTTATTTTCTTTATTCCTGAAATCGTCTTTATTAATTTCTGTGAAGGTTCGCAATGATTACTATAGTATAATATACAACTCATTATATTATAATCAATAATTAATATATATATTTAACTTAAAATTGAATAAATAAATATTCGTAATATTTATACAAAGATGTCTAATTCTATATCCGAAATTTCAGAAACTAACAATGATATGTCATTTGTTATTAATGGTACTGATTCCAGTATAGTTAATGCTATAAGGAGAACCATACTTTCAGAAATTCCCATTCTTGGATTTAAAACTACTCCACATGAAGAAAATAAATGTGAAATAACCACTAATACAAGTCGTTTCAATAATGAAATCATTAAACAACGATTAAGTTGTATTCCAGTCCATATTAGCGATTTATCAATTCCTTACGAAAATCTTGAAGTTTCATTGAATGTTAAAAATAATACATCTAATCTACTAATGGTAACTACTGAAGATTTTAAAATTCTGGATACCACAAACGATACGTATGTTTCGTCACAGGAAGTAAAAAAAATATTTCCACCAAACAAAATTACTAAAGATTATATATTGTTCTTGAGGTTGAGACCAAAACTTAGTGAAACTCTTAAGGAGGAAGAAATTAACTTAACCGCTAAATTATCTTTGGTCACCGCAAAAGAAAATGGTTGTTATAATGCTGTATCTATATGCACGTTTAATAATCTACCTAACAATGTTAAGATACAGGAAGCATGGACCGCAAAATCGGCACAACTGGCATCAACAGGTATGAATGAGACTGAAATTTCTGTATATAAACAAAATTGGCTCCTTCTTGATGCAAAACGAATTTATCTAGAGGATGCATTTAAATTTAAGATAAAAAGTATTGGTATTTATAAGTGTACTGATATTGTTAAGATGGCATGCGATATTCTGGTGAAACAACTAGAAACAATTTCCGCAGGGAACGGATTTGCGGTAAAAGACAACGAGACAACCATGGAAAATAGCATCGATGTATTATTTGAAAATGAAGATTATGCAATAGGAAAAATGCTTGAATATATGTTTTATACAAATTATTATATGAATACCGAAACCATAACATATGTATCGTTTTATAAAAGTCATCCTCATAATACTGAAAGTATATTAAGGTTGTCGTTCAAAAATAAAACTGAAAAAACCGCCATATCTTACCTATTATCAAATGTTTGCAACGAGTGTATTGACGTATTTAAGAACATTAGATTACAATTTTAATGCATGATGACCAGCTTTAATGCATGCATCTAATACAATGCAAAGTATTGCTACATACTATATTTTTTAAATCTTTTGAAATATTGTGGTCGTTTGGATTACATACATAACAATAATGATGTAACCATGAGAAACCAGACGGGATAGTTTGTTTTCTTTTACACGAAAAACATTTGGCATTTATTCTAAAATATTTTTTTATTTCTATTGATGGAATAAAAAGATAACCTATAATTTTTCTGTATATTTCATCAGGAAGTGTATTCATAACTTTACTTATTAAATTATTATTTAGGAAGGAATTCAATTTAAACTTATTTAATGAAATAATATCTACTTTAAATATAGAAATGACCGAAACTGAAACTGAGACTATGAATCTTGAATTAGGAGATATTATTAAAATTGTATCACCTATTAATGAAACAACCAATAATAAAACATACATAATTAACTACATAGATGAAAATGCTATAAAACTAATTGATGTAGATACAACCGAAGATCTCATATTAAATATAAATGAAGATGGCAATCTTAACGAAGAATATATTGATGAAATTATTCTATTGGATAGAAGCGAAATGAAAGGTTACGTTAAACAAAATAATCTTGAAATTAATAATTGGATTGATATATATTTCACTGGTGATATACCTTTTATCATAACTGGTATGATAACAAATATAGAAGAAGATATGATTGAAATAATTACATTTGAAAACAACGAAACGATTTATATTGATTTTGCATATCAAGGTATACCAACAGATCTTAATATTAAAGAAATTGCCAAAAGAGATAAACCCGTTACGAACAAAGAAGACGAAGAAACAAATGTTATTGATGACATTGAAACCGAAGATTACGAGTTAGATACATATATAATACCTGATACAATAGACATATCTAAATTACAGGAAACCATAATAGATGCTGACTCAATAATTATTGGTGAAGAAATAGGTGAGGTAACTGAATTTGTTACGGTTGATGACAAATTTAAACGTTATGGTATTGATACACAAACCAATGATTTATTAGATGAATTGCTATCTACTATTCCAACAAGTGAAAGAACCACAAAACGATTAAATACGTTACATCTCTTAATTGAACGATACAAACAATTACGAAATGAATATTCAGTATTTGATGAAAATAATAATGCTAATAAGGCAAACCCAAAAGGTTCCAATTATAAACCATTTGTAAATGTTTTAACTACACTAGGTAAAATATACCATTGGATATTACCAGTTGTTACGCTTCAGAAGAAAGTATATTTGGAAGAAATTGAACAAGACATTGATGACTATGTTTATATTGCCAATAATTCTCTTGTCTACGAATTTAATCAACAAAAACAATTGTTAGAAAACTACATGTCAAATAGCATATCCATAGACGGCAATAAACACGCATATTTGTATAATCAACTTGATAAATTAAATACGCCATATGTTAATACTAACATTGAACTTGATGATGTTATTTCTTTAAAATCAACAACCGACGTCTTTACTGTTATAAATAATTACGATGAATTTTATACTGATGTTGTATCAGATGACTTGATTAAAAAAAGTCAATACGTTTTCCACAAATTCTTAGAAAAAGACCCTGTTTTATTAAAAGGATTTATTACATTACCAGAACAATTAATTCGTTACTCTAATGTTGATACGCCTACATCAAATATTATGATTAAATCACATTTAAACATGATGCCAATTCACTATTGGAAATTATTCAATAAAAAGACAATGATTAATAATGAATATCCAAGTGATGATAATTTCTTTAAAGACATTAGATACTATGATTTTAAAGATTTTAATGAGTCGTTCTTAGAAAACAAAGAGAAACCACTCTCTACTATTATGACAGATAATGTTGCGGGCATTGACATGTCTAAAACATTTTTTCAACTTACCAAGTCTGATCAGTTCATTGTTTTTGTAGACAGTTTAATACCAAAAACTAAAACATTATTCAACAAAATAAAAAAATATATAAATAAACCTATTAATTTTGTAAATGTTATTGAATATCTTGAACCATTCCATATCTATAAAAACGATATCTCATTCAAGCAATTCCAAAATATTATGTTTTTTATAAAAGAAAATTTGATTGAATATAAGAAAAAACTACAAGAACAAAAAATTGTCTTCTCTGAATTAAAAAAAAATAAAGACATTAACATACCTAATATACTAAGAATATTTAATGAAACTGAAAAAGAAAACCTAAGTAGTTATACCATAAATAACAGTAATAAACTATCTTCTTCCGAAATAATTACCAAACTATTGGCAAGAGACGATGGGAAACTTTTCGCAAGTATGATCTCGCTGTCAAATCTTCAACTAATTAGTATGGAAAACTTTAATGATATTATAAGTGATCAAATTAATCAATTTAATATTGAGACCGATTGTTCAAACCATAAACTATCTAAAAAATACACTAATGAATCTCAATTATTTAATGACAATGATAAAGTAATTTATTACGATAAGGAATTTGACTTAACTGATTATAAATTTATTAAAGATAATTACCAAAAAGAAAGAGATACGTTATCTACAGAGGAATTTTTACCATTTCTATCAAAGAAGTTGCAGGAAAAGAAGAAACTATCACCAGAAGAATCCGTTAGAGAAGCGTATGCAATGATTGAACTTAAAAGACCTGTTTCTGAAAACATTTATGCAATTTTGATAAATGAAGGCGGAAATAAAGAGTATTTTATAAGAAAAAATAACAAATGGATTAAAGATGAAGATATTCAATATAATTTAACAATTAAAGATAAATGGGATACATTATGCGATGCTAAACAGGAATGTTTGGTTTCTGACGATAAATGTGTCGACGGAGAACTTTTAATTAAAGAATCTATTCTTAAAAACGTCCTTAGCGAATATGACACACAAAACGCCGTTAATCAGTTTGAAATGACTGAAAGTATTAATTCAAAAATATTGTACAATAAAAATGTTCTGCAAAAACTAAATACTATAAATGCTAACCGGTCTTTTAAATTTAATGATATACAACTTAATATAGGTTCGGATGCCACAACATTCGACGCGATAATGTCGCCACATTATGAATTAATGGATAGAATATTAGGTACATTAGATTTTGTAAAAAAACAAAATTACATACAACAATTTGCTGAAAAATATACACGCTTGCCGTTTGACGACGAATCAGAACATTGGCTTTATTGCAATGAAACATCTACTAAATTATTACCTAAGTTTCTATTAACACTCGCAAATGCATACATTCAAAATACAGATTATAATAGCGCTCTTCAACAAATATGTAGAGATATTGGTGTCTTATCTGATGATGGCAACTCAATTGTAGACAAACATAGTGGTCATGTAATAAAATTAATTGAGTTTGATACAGATGAAGGTTACGATCAAAGCGGATTTAAAATTAAAAGTCGCTCAGAATTGGTGGAAGATTTAAGTTCTAAATTATCTTTTTCATCTGAAGAAAAATCCATCAAAATATCCCCTGATACACATATGTGTTTAAATGTGATTTCTGCATTTGAGAATTTTATGGGTATATCCCTGGAATCATCTTACGAATTTATAACAAGTAATGTTTTTATTTTAATAGATAACGATATCGGCGATGAAGAAACATACAATAAGATGGCGGAGGAAGCGAGACTAAAAAAAGGAAAGAAAATTATTAATTATACTACAAAAAAAAACACATATCTTTTATTATGCACTATATCATACATATTTATATGTGTAGCAACTATGACGCCTACACCGAAGGTAAAGAAAACATTTCCAGGATGCAAAAAATCTTTCAAAGGGTTTCCTTTAAACAATGAAGATTATAGTGGATTAACGTATATTGCTTGTATCGCTACAAATATTAAAAGCAATGAAGAACCTTGGAATACGCTAAAAAAAACAAGTGAAGCTCAGCTTGTTAAGAAATTAACCTTATTAATCAACGAAGTATTGCTTAAAAATTCGGTCGTTAAAGAAAAAATTAATAATAAACTAAATTACGACCTTACTGAAGATGCCGAAATTCCATCTATTATTGATGTTAAAACATGGGAAACATTTCTTCCTCCATTGTCTAAACCACAACTTAAAGTATCTGAAAATATAAATGATGCATTTATAAAATCCACATTCGCTAATGTTTCAGTCGGTAATGCAAAACAAAAAGAACAACTGAATGTTATATATGGTAAAATAGTGCATTTTTCTATGTATATTCAAATCATGATTGCCAATATCATAAATAACGCTGAACCTTTGCTTATGAATTCAAGTAAAGAACCTTTCATAGATAATGTATGTTGTAGCAACATAAAATCTGTTGCGGATTTTTTAAAAGAAAAGAACCCAAATATTTATAAAACTAGCGTTCTTGTAAATGAACTTTCAAAAAAATTAGATATAATTGATACCTACACCAAAGCTGCCACACTATTTATTAACGTTAATACACGAAAATCTTATCCAGTTTTGGCAAATACGTTGAGTGAATCAACCGTCTATAAATCATTTATCGTTTATTGTAAGTTTAATGGTTCAATAATTCTTGATAAAAATTTAATGGACATTTGTATTGATAATAAAAGTAGTTTTACTGATGAAAATACCATTGAAGAAAAAATAAATATTTTAAAACAAGAAAGTAAATTTTATAGCATCGAAACATTACATCAACTTCATCGCGTTATTCAGCAAAATATTGATTTGTCATTTGAAAATAGACCTCAAAACAATCTTGGAATCATTCTTAATGAAGTTTCTTTGCAAACAAACAATAATTTACCACCACAATTAGTTACTTTATTACAAGATATGATGAGGGCACAGACCATGTCACAGGTTAGAACGACGGGTGCGGACATTGCCGCAAACGCGAACGAGTTCAAAGGGGGTGGGAATGCAAAGGGTATAGATACACAATCCATGCGTAATATTAAAAATTACTTGGTCGGAAATAATGATAATCTTAAAACTAATATTAAAAACTTTGTAATTAAAAATACTAAATCTTCCAGGAAAACCGCCGCTAAAATAGATGAATTTTATAATAAAATAGAAAGTTTGGGTGATTTTAAAACGCATAATATACTAGACGACGAGGATCAACATATGTACGAACTTACAGATCATTTATCTCGCTATCTAATGAATATAACTACGATATATCCTAATATGATTAAAAATAATGTAACATACAACCACGAAGACATAACCATTCATAAACACTGGAATCTTTCATTCAATCATCAACTTTCCATTAAAAATATGATTAAAGACAATTACAACAAACTCGTAGAACTTTATGATGATATCTTAATTGCATTTATGCACAATGTAACACCAAAATTTAATAATGTAATGCTATTAGCTAATAATATTCCTCGTCATAGCAGTACAATAAATGATAGTAATAATGTATTTGATAATAAAATATGTGCTTTGCTTTATCAACATTTCGTACTGCTATCACTTAATATGTTTGCGACCCTGTCACAGGATGACAATATTATCAGTGAAACTAGGACGTCGACCTCTATGTCAACAGAAGCATTTGAAGAAAAAGATAATGGTGATATTTCACAAATTGAAATACTAATTGGAGAGAAAAAAACAAAGAACCAACGATTAGCAACACTTATATCTGTTTTTATTGATATGTATCTTGATCAATACTCTAGTTCTATATATGATTATCCATCCGTTATTGATAAGGTTCAACGTTCTAAAGATAAAGAAAAAGAAGAATTTACAACATATCTTAAAGATTTATCTGAAGACCAACGTAAGGTTGAAGATATTAAAAAACGCCATCAGCTTGAAAAATGGTCCAAAGGATTACAAAAAGGCTTAATACAATACGACAAAGATACCTTTGATGAAGAATATAAAGCTTTAGAAAGACGTGCCATTTTTGAAAAAAATATGGGGGTCAGCGATGAAATAACTGAAATGAATAAAGATATATTAATGCTTGACGCAGAAGAAAAACACTTTCGTGATATGGAAATTGAAGATGATGCTTATGATATGTCAAATATGCATAACGACGACGATTATGATGAAGATATTTTGGATTCCGGAGATATGATGGAATCGATTAGAGATTATGATGATTAGAGATTATGCTAATTAGAGATTATTAATTAATAAAATATATATTAATTAATATATATGAAAATAACAATAAATAAAAAAAGAAAAATTAGTGTTGCTGTTTACATTTTTGTAATACTATTCACTATAACACAATATGTTAAACCTAGTTTTCTTTATACTAAACAAGGTTATATAAGACAATTTGGACTAGGTTATAAAAATAAAACTATCATACCTATGTGGTTAGTTACTATTGTTTTAGCAGTGATTTCTTACTATATTGTAATGTATATTTTGATTTGATTTTATTTGATTTTATTTGATTTTATTTGATTTTATTTGATTTTATTTGATTTTATTTGATTTGATTTTATTTGATTTTATTTGATTTGATTTGATTTAATTTAGAACTTTAACCGGTCTTAATTGCTGGTAGTTGTCATCATTGTCTAATTCACCATTGTGTAATTCCATCTCGCCTAACCCTTTCTTAATTGCACATGACATATTAATAAAATTGTAACTTTCTTTATTTAATGAAATATTGTATAAATCTACATCAAATAATTTGGCACCATTTTTAAATCTATCTTGTGAATAAAATTTCTTGAGACATTTATTTATTACATCTGATGCTATTACACTTTTACCAGGTAAATTATAAATGTTTTTTAAATAATTACTATCTATCATATTATTTATTTCAATCAATGAGTGTATTTTACTATGAAATGTTGGTACAACATATATATAATCATTCATTAATTTCATAAGTTTAATAAACGCATCTGGATTACGAGCCAAATTCATAGATTCGCGGTCCGTACGTTTAAACATGTCCGGTATATTTGTTATTCCAGACTCTTTTCCATATAATGTTCCACCTTGAACAAAAATAGGGCCTTTTAAACTAGCCTCCAAGCTTAGTTTTTCCATTAAATGAACGATTCCCGTACATGGTCTACCCACGTTTGTCGTTATATTATTATATACATTAATATACATCTTCAACTCATTTAAATTTAAACATAAGTTTCTTGGAATATCTACAACTGATATATAACATCTTATGTCTGGTAAATCGTTGCTTAAATGATAATAAATATTTTGATTTACAGGATTTATTGCGTCTACTAAATCCCGGTCTATATAAACAGGAGTATCCGGAAAACATCTTGCAAGCCAAAATGCTGTCTTAAATGCGTTATCATAACTTCGCGTTTCGTCATAATTCAAATTATCGCAAAACTGATATTCTGATTTATGACCTTCGGGTATTAGTGGCACAATTAATAATAGATTCTCACCATTCTTTTTTCTAATACCAATTTCTAATAATTCATCGCCGTCTGTAGGATCTACTGAAAGTATAGTTAACGTATTCATGTTAATACTCTTATTCTCAAATCATTAAGTAGATTAAATTAAAGATTATTGATAAAAACAATATAGATTTATATTATTATATATGCAAAATCCTAATTTAGTAGAATCCGGTGTTAAATACTTCTTTACAAAAACTCTTGAAAATTGTCATATAAAAAAAATGTCATATTACAATAATCTATACAATATCATTTTAGTAGTGCTTTTTGCTTGTGTTTTATTATTAACGCTTCGTTATAAATACAAAGGTAAAATGACATCACAAGAAAAAGAAATTAAACAAAGAAAAGAAAGAGCTTACATATTAAATAAAATCCGATCCATTGATGTTGAAAAACAAAAGTATCGTCAAGAAATAATAACCAATTTACCTACCTTTGAAAGCGAATATTATAACTTAAATCAAAAATAATATTATTTGATTATATACAACTATGAGTAATGTATATGATGAAAAATTTATGAAAGCATTAGAAAAATATTATAAATTAAAAAATACCTACGATACAAAATACAATAAACATAAAAAAATAATTAGAGAAAATGAAGCTTTCTCTTTGAAAAAAAAGCAGAAACTCATTAAGGCATATAAACCTGCTTGTATTAAATGTAAACGCAATGTAGGAACTATTTTTTCTAATAGTGGAAGAATACTCTCTGCCAAGTGCGGAGACACCATAACTCCATGCGCCTTAAATATTCAATTAAATAAGGGAAATATAATCAATGAAGTTAAAACATTGGAATACTGGGAAAATGAAATGAAAGACGACAAATTTAATATGATAATAACTAAATTAAACTTTTTATTTCAATTTGTAGAACGGGATGTATCTTTAACCAAATTTGAGGAATTTAAAAGTGTATTAAATGATACGCTAAGCGAATATACGTCCACAATTGATGTATTAACCGACAGTGAAGAAACAATTAGCGATATTAAAAATGCTAACGAATCTTTAAATGTGCACATGAAAACTATGCAGGAAACTATCAATAATTTCAAAGAAACTAACGATAATCAACTAATTAAGGATACTGTTGAAATTTACATAGGAAATGTTTTACCATTATTAGAAATAATTAAAAAACTTAATTACAAAGTATATAAAATTAATTATGATGAAGATAATGAAACATACAATTTAATTAAACAACGTAATACAATCAGTTCTATTGAAAGAACATTAGATGAAGACCCAAAAATAATAGAATATAAACTATAATATATTTATATTATATAAATGAAGACTAAAGTAGGAATCAATATCTATTTTTTTATAATAACTTTCTTAATAGGATTCTTTATATTAAATAAAATGTCTTTTGATAAAAAAAAAGTAAAGGTATATCCAACGCCTAACAACTATAAAGATATACTATACAAAGATATAAATAACAACTGTTTTCAATTAAAACCTAACAATGTTAAATGTGATAAAAATTATAAGAATATTCCTTTACAATATTAATCTGTGTATATATAAATATGCAGATTAATAGAATTTTACATTCTACAAATGGGAAAATTATTGTTTCGATAATTTTAGGTTTAGGATTAGCCACTCTTTTCAGAAAACAATGTTCGGGGAAAAGTTGTTACAACTTTGTATCACCGGATTTCAATGAACTTACCAATTCTACGTATAAATTTAATAATAAATGTTATAATTTTGAACCGATTGCTAAAAAATGCAATAAAAATGTAAAAACTGTTTCCTTTGCGTAATTTTTATTTATATCATTTCATTCGTTATACTATATGGGTGACACCACAAATTTAGCACAACTTCCACCACCACAAGCTCAGTTACCACCACAACTAGAGCAAAATGTAGTGCTTAATACACAAGAAACTAACCAAGAACATGCTACACAAAAACCTACCATGTTTAGTTCGGACGATCAAATGAACTTTATTAAAAATATTAACACTGCCGCGCAACAGGGAGCGACACAGTTACCTTCAAGAGATATACCTAGAAATGTTAACGAAGTTGTTAGTGATCCAAAAAGTAGGGTTAATTTTGTGGAGCAGGGGAACGAAAATGACTATATAGGAAATTATGATACTGAAGAAAATATTATAAAACAACAAAAAATAAAGGATACCAATAAAAGTATGTTTAATAAAGCATACGAAGAATTCCAAATACCTATCATTATTGCTATATTATTTTTTATATTTCAACTTCCGATTTTTAATAATATGTTAATTAAATTTATTCCGAAATTGTCTGATAATTCGGGAAATCTAAAAATGCAAGGTTTTATGTTTAAAAGTATTTTATTTGGATTTATATTCTATATGATATCTAAATTCTCTGATGTTATTATCAATAAAATATCGTAACTAATACATCGGTAATTTAAATATATCTTCCATCTTTAATTTTGATATCTTTGTCTTTTTCTTAGCTTTGGTTGCTTTTTTTCTTGTAGTTTTTTTAGATTTACTTTTACTTCTTTTAACTTGCGTTTTACCTTGCGTTTTCTCCGATGGAATATATCTTAAAAACCATTCACCATATTCTTTTGTGTGTTTTTTATCCATTAATTCTTTGTATTTTTTGCTTTTATTCTCTCTCATTTCTTCCATTGTTTCTTGATGCCCATAACAATTAATATTAAATCTCCTTAGAACCCCCTTCTGCTTTAATCTATTCCTTTGCTGAACTTTAAAAAGGAATTCTGCCATACATAGTATACGATTTTTATCATAATAATGTCTATTAGCATATAAAAATGCCAAATAAAAACTTAACATTGTGTCTATTGTAGCTACTCTTACTTTTCTTTTATCTACATCAACCACATTATAACTATGACATGCCAATGGTTCATATATAAAACATATCGTATCACCATTTAAGATTACTTCGTAATGCGGTGCAATTATTTCTCCAATTCCTTCTCTTCTAACTATTGATACACTATTAAACCCGTTATATTCTAAACGTTCTTTAACAACTGTTGCTGTAAAATCAGGTTTTAATGACATAACATCAAAATCTGGGTTTTTTTGAATTATGCGTCTTCCTTCTTTCTTAGGCATATAAGTTGAATAAATGCCGTGTGCCAAGGAACCGAAAAATACAACTCCTTGACCAATTAACGCATCTCTTACTGTTGTAAATATATTGACTTCCATTTTCTTATTTTTCAACTCCATACCTCTTTGAAAATTCATATTTAAACAATCAACACCATAGAGCGGATAGTTCTTATTTAATAATGTTAATCGTTTTAATACTTTTTCCCAGCGTGATGTATCTCCTTCCGGACGCGATAGTTCTAAATACATAGACATTCTCAAATAATTTGGTGCTGCATATAATATACCACCAACACTTAGACTCTCAACATTTATCGCATCAAACAAATCCTTGTTCATTTGTGTTATATCTGCCACGGGTATATAATTAACAAAAACTTTATATGTTCCATGATGAACACCTGATTTGGCCTCCACGTCATCAAATTCTTTGGCATAAATATCTGCTAATTCTTTCGCATCAGCTAATGCGTTGGGTGAAAAAAAATCATAATCAGGTATTTCTAAATCTTTATTGTAAAATTGATCTTCTTCGGGTAAAATATTATTAATAGCTGTTCCACCATAACAAATTAATTTTTTTTTTCTTAAAAATTCTTCTACTATATTTATTATTGCCTCTATTTCAGGACCATTAACCTTGCGTTTTTTCATTCTTTCCTCAGATTTATCAACCGCATCTCTTAATATTTGCAATTCTACGTCTTCAAGATAACCCATTATATATTATATATATATATATAATGTGTATACTAAAATGTCTATGGTATAAAATGTCTATGACCATAGATAGCCTATTTATATTCTTTGTCTGACTTGTTCCACAACATTACTCCAACTGAAACCAGACGATGTGCTGTCATTGCTACCCGCATAAGTGTGTAATAGTTCATCCTGGTTAAACATTGAACCTGACTCAATAGAAAAGTCTGTTTTATTACAACCTGTGGTGTCTATGGTGTGCTCATCTACACCCATTATAATAAATGAAGTATTATTATAATTAAACCATTTGTTGTAATTATTAAGATTTCCTATTCTTTCATATTCTAATAAATCGCTATAAAATTCATTGTCTTTGTCTGCTTCTAAATTCTTTTTAAGTGTTTTTTTAGATGGTTTTATTTTATGTTGGAATGACATGCCAATAAAATTTACACCTGCCTTTTTATAATAACAATAATTTGGATTATAATTAATATCATCAGGTATTGATATTAAAATATTATCACTTAAATCATTAGATATTTTTGTAATATTTGATTTACCATTCATTATATGACCGTTATTTAATTGTATTAAACTATATCCATCTGTAGTAATTGTATTAGGGTCTAATGTAGTACAACTTCCAAAATTAGTCGCATTAACCACGCCACCTAAAATATTGGTGTGCTCTGGTAATACAGATTCTTTAAATGTTGAAAGGTTACAATCACTTACCATAATAACTACCTTACCCCTTAATACATCCATAGTTAATCGATTTAAATCTAATAACTCCTCATCTTTATGATATGTGTAATATGTGTAATTAATTGATAACAATTTACTACCTATTACATACTTATCTATTATACTCGCAATCAAATCGTATAATTCTAATGATGCGGACTTAATTCTTAAATTAATAAATAATGGATCAGTTACCTTATCTACAAATCCTTTTTCCATTACTGTTTTCATAACTTTGTCAAAATTTATATAGTTATAACTATCCATAGTTAGTCCGTTAGGCGTCGTTGTAGTACCGACTACGGGGAAACCATTATAATCAAATATAGCAAAATCAAGACATCTACATCTTTCGTTTATTGTATATTCAAGAGCACATAAATCAACCCATCTATCTGATATTGCACAACAATTATACGCGGTTTTTACATGCAAATCTTTAATCGTTTTCTCCTTAGAATAGACAAACCAGTCCCATGGTTCGTATTTCTTCTCATATGTTGTTATAGATATAGTATGTAATGGTATACTATTTCTACATTTTATTTCAGAACCATTAAGTTTTTTTGAAATTTTTATTAATATATATGTTGTTAATACTATTAAAATTGCTATTATAATAGTTAATTTTGTTCCTTCACGATCCGCCATTTATATAAATCTATAATAAAACTTTATTTAAAAGTTTTATTTGTATATTATATTAATGGCTGGTGGATTATTAAACTTAATTGCTGTAGGAGATCAGAATGTAATTGTTAATGGAAACCCCAGTAAAACATTCTTTACCTCTACTTATAAAACACATACTAACTTTGGTATGCAAAAATTCAGACTTGATTATGAAGGACAGAAAGCACCTCATTTGACAGAAGAAACTAAATACACATTTAAAGTTAAACGTTATGCGGATTTACTTATGGAAACATATTTATCAATTACTTTACCAGATATATACAGTCCAATATATCCGCCTATTGAAACATCAGATAGCAGCGGACAATGGGTTCCATACGAATTTAAATGGATAAAAGATCTTGGCACACAAATTATTAAAGAAATAAGCATAACTGTGGGTGGCACTAATCTTTATACTGTACCAGGTGAGTTTTTCCTTGTTAATTATGATAAAAATGGATATGGTAAAGGTGGATTATACGATACTATGACAGGAAACAAAAAAGAATATTATAACCCTAGTTCATTTGCAGGTTCATACCCTAATGCTATTTATACAACTGATGCAAATGGTGCCGAACCATCCATTCGTAGTGAACAATTACTAATTCCAATTAATCTATGGTGGACCATATCGTATAAACAAGCTTTTCCTTTAGTTTCTTTACAATATAATGAGATGTTCATTAATGTTACATTAAGACCTATTAAAGAGTGGTTTATTATTAGAGATGTTTTAAATAGTACGTATAACTATCCATATGTTGCACCTAATTTTAATATAGCTGAACACCAATTCCATCGTTTTTTACAAACACCTCCAAATGTTCAATTAAATTATACCGATAAATCTACTACATGGAATTCTGATATTCATATTATTGCTAATTATTGTTTTGTTTCTGAGGATGAACGTAAAGAATTCGCACAAAAAGAACAACAGTATTTAATTAAACAAGTGTTCCAACACACATTTAATAATATTTCTACATCGAACAAAGTTTGGTTACAAAATTCAAAAGGTTTAGTAACCGACCTTACTTTTGTTTTTCAACGTAACGACGTTCATTTGCGCAATGAATGGAGTAATTTTACTAATTGGCCTTATCATTATAAACCTTATAAAATTAAATCCGCACCACGAAGTACTGAAGGTAGTTATTTATATGGTGACAGAACACTTGGACCGGGCGAAAATCCTGATTATACACCTACAGGTTTATATTATACGGGTAATTACAAATTTGAGAATGAAAAAGATATACTTGTTTCTCTTGGAATATTATTGGATGGACATCAACGAGAAGAAATACGAAATGCAAATGTTTACAGATATTTAGAGGGTTATAAACGTTTCTCAAGTGTTCCTATGGACGGAGTTTATGGTTATTCTTTTGCGTTATCTACCAGTATTTCAAACTTACAACCTACGGGCACTATTAATTTAAGTATGTTCAATAAAGTGGAACTCGAATTCACCACACATGTCCCAACGGTTGACGCATCAGCACAATATCTTGTTGTATGCAATCCTAACACAGGCGAGCCAATAGGATATAATAAACCTGCGTGGAACTTATATGATTATAATTATGATCTGCGAATATATGAACAAAGATACAATATTTTAATATTTTCATCAGGTAATTGTTCATTAATGTTTGCTATGTAAATTTTATATATATTTACAATATATATAAATGGATAATCTTACTAATTTTTTAAAAAAAGATAGCAGTGACCAAGTTGATAAGACAGAAATTCAAAATAATTATGAAAGTGAGACTGATATTACAAAAAAAAGCGAGGACTTTATAAAAAATTTGAGGGTAAAAGGATACATACCTCCCACTAAAAACGATTGGTTGCCATTTATCTTAAATTGTTTCTATTATATTGTATTGGTTTTAATAGTTGGTATTATTGGTGCTAATCTTAATATACTTTCTGAAGGTATGCACAAAACTAAAAACGGCAATAGTGGTCTTGAAAATAAACTAAGGAAAATTTTCCCTCACACTCAATTTGCTATGGATAAACTTAGAATAGACGAATCAGTTGACCCATATCCGCAAAAAGTTGGAACAATTGAATTTCCATACGACTCTTGGTGTTCTGTATGCGATTTAACAGTACAACTTCGTTTATTATTCATCCATTGGCCTTTAAAAATATTTGATGCATCTAATTACATGATGTTTAGTTTGTTTTCATCATTTATTACAAAATATATTAAATCATCGGGTGTTTTAAAAAATTTTATAATTCCTATACTATTAGGAATACTTATATACCTACAATTGCCTGTCATGGTTTCTTTAGTTGCCGCATTATTTAGTTCTACATTGCACCCGCATTTTTTGCAATATTGGGCAGGTATTTTTCTTTCATGGAAATACATTAAAAAATATGTTAAAGCTTTTTTGAAAATTGTAACTAGCTTAAAAAATTTAAGTACTGCAGGTGGTAGAGCCAGTGATTTGCTTAATAAGACTGCTCTCACGGATAAGGGCGCGGATAAGACTACTACAAAACAATTGATCATATATTATGCTAACGAGGCGAACACCCAAATCGATGAGAATGAGGGCGAAATCGATAAGGACAGGAGAACACTCGCGGCAGATTTAGCAAAATATTTGGGGGATATGGAGAAATTGAACACGAGTTCTTTATCTGACAAGTTAGATAAAATTATATATCAATCTATAAAAAATAATTATAAAGACTTCAACGTTGACAACGCATATGATGACATAAGAATTATTAAACAAGAAATGAAGGCCAAAATCGACGACATGAGAGATAAAAATAATTCAAATTATAAAAATTTAAAATTTATGGTAGAATTGTTTGTGTTTAAAAGATATCATGCTACGGATCGCGTCCCCGATCCGTATCCGAAAGAGAAGAGAAAAGGATTGATAAAAATCGAAGAATACGCCGATAAACATGACGTGGACGCGGACGCAGTCGCGGACAAGCTAATTGAGATTGTGAAACATCTCGAAGAGGAAGATTTACTTTTTGTTGATGTAATAGTTAGAAATAAGAAATACACAATTAAAGATGGTATGTGGTCTTGGAAAGAATGGAATGCTAGAACTGGTTTAGGTACTAACAAAAAGGATGATTCTGGTGAGGGTGGACCATACAGAGAATATAAACAAGCATACAAAAAAGAAAAAAAATTACTAATTAACGACTTGAAAAAACAAAGAAAAAAAAATCAACGGACTTATGATGGGTTTGCATGGACGATAATGATTATATGTATTATTGCACAAACATTCAAATATATTATTGATTATGCTAATGGAATAAAAACAGGCGATGGTGAAGGTCTATTTACTTCAAATTGTGGTGGTGGTAGCAGTAAATTATCTGGGGGTGAAAAAAAAAGTGCCGCAATTAATTCCACCGCCGGCGCCGCCGCCGGTGGTGCCCGGTCAGCCAGCGCCGCCGCCAGTGGTGCCCGGTCAGCCAGAGCCGCCGCCAGTGGTGCCCGGTCAGCCACAAACCCTAATAGGGATTCCGGTCTTAAAGCATTATCAGATAAAATAGCTAATAGGAAGGTATTGTTGAACAACTCTGGCTCCAGGGTCGCTTCGGTTCTGGCGATTATGTATATGATTAGCGATAATATCGGTCGCGGACTCACGTGGTCTGGTTCAAAAATACGCAACCTGATTAACTTTGCAACATGTACTAGTGATGTAATGGCGACCATTATATCATTACTTAAATTTATAGCAATATACTTAATATTTGGATGGTGGGTTACACCAACATATGGTCTCGGAATATGCATAGCTTATTCATTATCAACACAAATGAAGATTATTTCATTGTTAATGTTCAATTCTTTAAATAAGAAATATATTAATGCTACAATAGATTATCTTAAAAATAATCGTTATGGTTTAACAATAATGGGTTTACTTATGCTTTCATATTCTGCTATGACATACTTACGACCAAATGTGGCAGTTGGGGCATTCATTTCATTAATAGTTTGTAGTATTATTATTATTTGTTGTCTCTAAAACATTTAAATAGTTATTATTATTATTTTTAATGGGTAAAAAAACTAAAACTAATAAAAATAATATACCTTTTGTTAGTGTTTGCACTCCAACATTTAATAGAAGACCATTTATTCCAAATATGTTTAAATGTTTTAAACATCAGGATTATCCTATGGATAAAATTGAGTGGATAATTCTTGATGATGGCACAGATCCGATAGAGGATTTGATTAAAGAAGCTAATATACCACAAATAAAATATATCAAATTAGATGAAAAAATACCTCTTGGAAAAAAACGGAATATACTTCACGAAAATTCAAAAGGTGATTTTATAGTTTATATGGATGACGATGATTATTATCCGCCATGCAGAATATCACACGCAGTTGATATGCTTCAAAAAAATCCAAAGGCATTATGTGCCGGTGCATCTGAAATCTATATCTATTTTAAACATATTAATCAAATGATTCAATTCGGTCCATATGGACCTAGCCATGCGACCGCTGGTACATTTGCATTTAGAAAAGAACTACTAAAAGAACACAAATATGAGGACCATGCCGCTCTTGCAGAAGAAAAAGCATTTCTTAAAAATTACACTGTGCCATTCGTACAATTAGAACCAAAAAAAGTTATATTGGTATTTTCTCATATTCATAACACATTTGATAAAAAAAAACTATTAGATAATCCACACCCTAAGTTCGTAAAAACAAGCGATAAAACAGTTGATGAATTTGTAAAAGAAGATGACATTAAAAACTTCTTCATGAATGAAATTGAAGAACTTCTTGTTAATTATAAACCTGGTGACCCAAGTATGAAACCAGATGTACTAAAACAAATAAGTGAAATCGAGGAAAAACGTAGGCAAATGTCCAGTAATAATAATAACAACGGTTTAATTGTTTTACAACAAGACGGAAAAGAACCTATACAACTTACACAAGAACAGGTATTACAACACCTAAATGAACAAAACAAGAAAATGCAGGAACTTGTAGAAATACTTAAACAACGCGATAAAACAATATCTATACTTCAAGAACAACTTAAATGTAATGAAACATCACAACCTTCACCTACATTTGTAAATGATGAAAGCAAATTAGATCAAATTATTACTATGATTAATAATAATCATAAAGAAATGAAACAACGTTTAAAAACTGTTAAAACTAATGGGTCATCAAATGATTTTAATAGTTTTAATTTAAAATTAAATTAAAAGTAACTTAATATACTTATTTAATGGAGCATGTTAACGAAATTTCAAAAACTGACTTTCTACAACCCAGTTCTAAAGTATACAGAAATACTGAAATGAATTTCCACTATTCTGATAGAGGACAATTCATTGTTAATGCATTTACGGGTCGAACATATCCGTTTAAAGTGGGTTCTATTCATGAGAAAAAATTATGGAGAGTCGTAATTCCGATTGTTAAAAATGATATAGTAGAATCTATGAAATTATTCTATGATAGTCCACACGAATACGAATGTCATCGCAGTGTTATAGTAGATAATGCACTAAAACATCAATGGATTAATACATCATATGTAAATAACTCTCCGGAAATTATTACACAATGGCAACCAGAAGATACACAAGAATATACTACCGTTAAATAAATTCTACAAACAAAACTCTATGTATCTAAATATACGATTTATATCCAATTCTGTTATCTCATAACAATCTATTAAATTTTGGGTTCCACCATTTTTTTTTAGGTACCAAAAATATCCTAACATGTCTTTTTTGTCTAAATTCAATTCTTGACATAAATTATGTATAAAAACTAAATTATTATATTCTGTAGAATATTTTGTTAGTACCTTGGTAAATCTGATATCTGTTTTCACCTTACATTTATTATGCACGATATTATTATTATGCATAATATAGTTATTATACATGGTCTTTATAATTGATGTAATTTCATTGAATTGCCAAATTTGTTTTTGAAATGTTATTCTATCCATAAAATCTGCATAACATATATTTTCTAAAAATTTATAATATAAAATTATACCTTTTTCTATAGGCACTTTACTTAAAATATCTATTATATTTTCATGCCATAACAATCCAACAATTGTTCTGTCTGTATCACTTATCTTATATTGATGATCTTTTATTCTGTAATTGTTTTTAAATAAATCTTGTGTAACTTTTTTAACATTAGTATCGTCGCATACTATATTTAATATTAAGTCAAGCAAATTAGTGTTTTTCTTAATTATTGATAATATGTAATTTAGTTTTCTAATATCACAATCTATATAATCTATTAATTTTTCACGAGTTATTGTATCCAAATTAAAACTTTTACTTATTAATTCATCTATATCTTTACGTTTCGGTTTTTGTACTTCACATATCTCACACACCTTCATCAGTTCTTTATTTTTTTTGTCAACGTCTTTTTTACCTATAAATATAATTGGTAATTCAGACGCCGTTTCTATCTTTTGTTTTTGTGTTTTCTTTATTCTTACTAATTTTATTAACGAACTTATTCCATTCTTATCATTTATATTTAAACTATCTATATCATCTATAACTATTATTATCTTACTTTCTTTTTTTGTAAAAAAACTTGTAACATTTCTTGATGACATACCTTTATTATTAAGTAATTCTATTATGTTTTTACTCCTATTATCATTAGTATCATATCTAATGATATCGTAATTTAGCTCATTTAATAAATTAATTACAAATTCAGTTTTACCACATCCTGCTTCGCCACATACATACAATCCCTTGCTTTGTGTTATATTTTTATTGTAAAAATTATTTAAAAAATTTATAACCTTATTTCTTTCGGATACACGATCTATTAATCCTATATTCATTTATACTAAGTATTATCTATTTTTATGTTTAATTAAATAATTACCATAATTATTTTTAATTATGTTTATGCATTTTGGGGATTGATTATTTACACAATAATATATAATAAATTCAAGATAATTCTTGTAAGATGCTGTTTTATATATGTATTTCTTATGTTTTATAAATTTATCTATATTTTTTTCTAAAAGTAAATTAAGTATAAAATCGCTATCTTTTCTAACTAATCGTCTAATTGATGTCTCAGAAACTATATATTCTTTATTAATGTATTTATGAAATCTTGTTTTATCTACATTTTTTAACCATATTGGTTGCATGTAATCATATATATACATTTGTAGTTCTTTACATAATTCCATGTTAATGTATACTATATAGTATATATTAACTTATTTCAATTTAAGAACTATCGTCGACTGAATTAATTCGCGTAAATATCGTCGGGGTTTTCTAAAAACCCTAATTCGGTGCATTGTATATTACTATTGGTTATACCATCCCAACTTACACCATTGTGCTGAGCCCATATTTTTTTACCACAATGTGTTTGCCATAGATTACTATCTGCTGCATAAGATATATCGGTTAGATCTCCACGCACGAAACCAAGACCGCCCGAACCATCAACGCCCGTGGCAGGTCCATCAAGATACCATAGATTTAGACTAGAATCATTCGAAGTACCAGTGACGTAGGTTATACTCTTATTATTATCATCGCGTGAGGTTAAATGATAAATATCTCGACACGCTACACCACTATTGCTATTTTCGTAACTTGCTTTCCAATAATCTGGACACGGCATTTCTTCTGGTGGCCATGTATTACTCGCTTTACTATAACTAAACATTATATAAAATAATATTAGTGTTATTACAAGAACTATCGCTCCAACTATTATTAAATATCTAACATAATCATCCATTATATAAATATTATATATTTTATTTATTTAATGATTTTTTATAATACCTTTTATATATATGATGAATGGTAGAATTAATATAAATGACAATAAAATTTCTAATAAAACTACATTGTTTCATAATATAAAAACTAATGATTGTTGTAGTTATGATGAAGCTTTAACTGGAACTTTAGAATGTTCTCTTTTATCAAAAGCTTTTTTTTCAAAAGAAAATATGCAAATTATACAAAATTCAATAAGAGCATCGGTTTATGAAATGTCAAATAAACAACACGTTATAGCCCAACAAGATATTGTCAATTTAAAGATAATAATGCGAGCTGTATATCTTCAATATACAAGAAACAACAAAAGTAATATAACACAACAAATATCAGATTTAAATAATATTATTGTTCAAAAATGTGTTTCTAAAATACTTACAGAATTAGATGCATACATTAAATACAAAAATGACGTGAGCACGTTGGTTGTGCCAATCGAGCGACCCGTTCAAACTAATTACAAATATAAAACAAATGAATTCAAAAGATTTTTCTAAATATTAATATAGTATATGTATGAAATGGAAGAAATGGGAGAACCATTATTATCAAGCATACACGAATCCTATCCTAATCCTAATCCTAAACCTGAAAACGATGAACCTTACCTAACTGCCAATACTATTAAAAAATGGAATGGTAATATTTGTGATTGTTTTAATAATATTTATCCAACTATGATATGTTCTTTTATAACACCATATGTCTACATATCTTTAATGTATGAGCATGTCACCGAGAGAAATTTCTGTTATAACAACCCATTATTTATATATTTAATGTTCAATGTATTTGGTTATTTTATAAGTATTTATTTCCGACGTATATCATATATAGTAATATTTGGATCGCAAATATATATGTTTTGTGTTGCCAAAAACGTAAGAACTAACATAAGACTTTTGAAAAATATACCTGGTTCTAATTGCGAAGATATTTTTCTCACGATATTTTGTAATCCTTGTTCTCTTTCACAGTGCGGGAGAACACTTTATGAATACGAATGTATATGCGATAATATATGCGATAAAGAACCAATATATGTTTAATTATTCTCTATATTTATAAATGGCTTTGTATAAATATTGTCCTTTATATCTGTTATTTTTAATGATTATTTTAATACCTATCATTAATAAACAATACAACTCTAAAAGTATTAAATCTTTATCATTGTCCATGTTTATATTGGCACTGCCTTTTTGGATATGGGCATTATATCATAATATTAATGGATACACTGATTTAGGTCTTATTTCATTCGGTGCTGTTATTATATCTTATTTAAAATGCAACGGGCATCTAGGTAAGATACCTGAAAATAAATTATGTAAACAACTGCTCGCGTTTACATCTTTTTTGGTTATTTTAAATTATTCAATGGCTATCTATATTACAAAGAAAATTAACTATTATTATATCATTGCAACTATCGTTTGGACTTATGTATTGTTTATCATTATGGAAACCATATCATCTACTTGATACATACTAGTGTCGTTTTTGTCATTCTCTATGTAGTCATTGCTTTTCTTACTTTTATCCTTATCATCGTCATCATCATTATTGCACGCGGAAAACATACATCCACAAATTTAATGTTTTCAGGTTCGGGTATCACATCACTTACCAATGTATCATACCTTAATTTTAAAGACATTATATATTATACAAATAATATCTTTATATATAAATGGTGCATCTTTATTCCAAAAAAAATATTATACAAACTATAGGTTTAGGATTACTGACATTTTTTATAACACCGTATATACTTGTTCAATTAACAGGTATTATAAATATTAAATATTTTAATGATCCATGCCAGATGGCTTTCAATATTGGGTTTTTATTATCTCTCATTTTATGGAACGTTTTTATTAAAAAAAATGTTTATAAATAATTTATTTCATTCATTTCATTCATTCTTCTTAATTTTTAGTTTTTTTGGTTTTGCTTGTGGTTTTGGTTTTGATTGTGGTTGTGCTTGTGCTTGTGCTTGTGCTTTATGTTTATCATATTCTTGTTCAAATTTATTTAATTCATGAAGCCATATACTTTCTATTGTGGTTGATTTAAGTTTATCTAGGAATTCAGACAATTCATCCTTTTCTTTTAAAATCTTATCAACATTCTCTTCTGAAACACTATCCATCGGCATTTTAATCAAATAATTATAATTATCTTCCATCTTATCAAATTTCATATTCATTAAAAGTTCTGTAATGACGTTATTCTTTTTCTTTCTTAAATCAATTTCGTCATTCAACAAACATTTGATATATTTTGCTTTGTTAGTCATTTTATTTAGTTTCAGATTGCCATCTTCTAATTGCTTGTTCTTGCGCTTATGATAGATCTCCAGTCTTTTAATATAAAATTCATCTATCATCTCTTGCGGTGATTCATATTTTTTTAGATTTTCATTGGCATCAAAAGCATACATATTACTTGTTGTTTTTGTTGTAATTAATTTTAATTTCTTCTCATCACACTTAACTAATTCACCTTTTACAAATGTAATTGTGATGTTTACGTCTTTTTCTGTACTATTATCTTCAAAATCTTTAACTACCTTATCTTTAATCAAACCCTCTAAATATTCTTTATAATCATCAGTCCAATTGCCGATCGGTAATTCTGTAATCATCATTACATCGTCCTTGATTATTTCACAACAACCCTTTATAGTGTATTTGTTCTTATCCGTCTTTAAAATTGTTCCTTTAAACCCCTCATAATATAACATATCGTCGAATGTATTATCGTAATCATAATTAAGCTTACTACGCAAATATCTAACTATTTCTTTTGGCGAATAACTGGGAATATCAGTACTGAACCCTGTACCTATACCCTTTGAACCATTCACCAACAACATGGGGATAATAGGAACATAATATACTGGTTCAACCATCTCTCCGTCGTCATCCAAATAATCCAGAATGTTATCATCGTCCTGTGGAAAGATATGTCTTGTTAGAGGATTCAACATTGTGAAAATATACCTTTCCGAAGCGCTGTCCTTGCCACCAGACAATCTTGTACCAAACTGACCATTCGGCATAAGTAAATTAATGTTGTTTGAACCTACATAATTTTGAGCCATACCAACAATCGCACCATTTAATGATGCCTCACCATGATGATATGCGCTGTTTTCAGAAACATAACCACTAAATTGTGCAACTTTTATTTCTTTTGTCAAATTCTTTTTAAATGCCGCATAGATAATCTTACGTTGACTCAACTTAATACCATCTATTAGATTCGGAATTGACCTGTCATTGTCATATTTCGAAAAATGCTTCATTTCTTTGTTTACAAATTCCTCATACAACACAAAATCATCATCCGTATTTAAATAATCTTTTCTACTATAATTACTTAACCACATCTTACGATCGTCTGCGCGTTTTTTATTAAATACCTTATCAATACAATCTTTGCTATAATCATCATTCCATTTGAACCCAACAACTTTCTTGTTGCTAAAATATTCTTTAAATTCTTTAGATGTGCTTGTGCCCAAACCTTTATAATATTTGATTGAATATCCATTAGTATTACCACCATTTTTCCACATTTCATACTGTCCTTCATTATAAAATAACAATTCTTGGTTGTTCTTTTTAGCTTTTATGATTGGTGTATTCATAAACCCTATAAATCCTTCAATCTTTACTAGGGATTCCCATAAACTATCGAACATATTTATACCCAATCCTTTAATATGACTGCCATCTAAATCCTGATCTGTCATAAATAATACTTTACTATAACGCAATTTACTATTAATTTCTTCCAGTGTGTATTCTTTATCATGCTCTAATCCAATAATTTGTTTTATTTCGCAAATCTCCTTGTTTTCCGCGATTTTCTTATGTGCCTCATCGCGAACATTTAATAGCTTACCCTTCAATGGATAAACACCAAATATATCGCGGTCTTCCTTAGATAATCCAGATATGACACCGGCTTTTGCCGAATCTCCCTCACACAAAATTAATGTGCACATATGCGATTTCGCCGTTCCCGCGAAGTTGGCATCCACCAATTTCGGAATTCCTCTAATTGACTTTACCTTTGAACCGTCAGTCTTTTTTACTTCTTTGCTTTCTTTCACTTGGGTCAAATTCATAGCCATGTCCATTACACCCAACCCTGATTTCATTGCTATCTTCTCAATAAACTTCTCACTTACCTCACAACTTGATCCAAACTTTGGAATCGGCGTATTCATGAAATCCTTTGTTTGACTATCAAATGAAGGATTTTCTATAGAACAATTTATAAACAACATGAGTTGTTCCTTCAATGTATTCGCTTTCACGTCAACCTTGCGCTTTTTCTTAATATATGCTATCAATTTTCGCGTAATTTGATTCAATATATATTCTACATGCTTTCCACCTTTATTCGTGTTAATTCCATTAACAAATGATACTTGCGTAAATTCATCGTCAGGTGCCAAACATACCACATATTCCCATCTTTCATCTGTGCTTTCATATATTCTTTTCACGTCGCCTACATAAAAGTCTGTGTATTGGAGGAAATTTTTAATAGGTATATATTTTGAATTATATTGTACCTTGACTTTTTTATCTGTAATAGCAGCTATATCATAAACACGCTTAATAAACATTGAACGCATGTCGTCGTCAAGTTTATCAATCCCGAATCTTTTATAATCCGGTTTAAATACCACCTTTGTATACGATTTTGCACCGCATTTCACAATCGTAGGTTTTTCAATTATATCTAGATTATCTCTAAAATATTGTGTATATTTTAATTTCCTGTTAGCATCAATGGTCTCGACCATACCCCATTCAGACCAAATCAAAACCAGTTTGAATCCAAAACCATTCTTGCCACCTACAATCTTCTTCTCAGTTTTATCGTAGTTCGTCGATGTACGTAGGTGACCAAAAATCAATTCTGGAATATATACCTTGTGCTCTGGATGCTCAACAATATCAATCCCGTCGCCATCATTTATCATGGTAATAACACCTTCATCGTCAATGTTAATATCTATAAATGTTACTGGTTTTTTATTTGTCATTCTAATAACATGATCGCGAGCATTTACTATACCTTCATCAAACAACTTATATAAACCTGGAATATAAATATGAGGTTTATTTATGAATTTGTTGTCTTTATCAAATAACCAATTGCATGTTTCAACTTGCTCCACCGAACCTATATATGTATCTGGGTTATCTAAAACATGTTGCTTATCCGTCTTTTTCTGATATTTGTTTGCTAACGACTCGGTTGCCATACTCTTAACTATATATCTATCAGTTTAAATTCGTTCAATTTAATATATTTGCCTACATAAAAATATGATATTTAAAATAAAAATAAATGTCTTACAACATAAATAACATAATTAAGAAATTCTATTTCATTTCGTAAAGTCAGTCTTATAGGGATTCTCTACTTTTTTTATTTTATAATGAAATTTTTAAAAATGGACAAATATATTTGTCCAAATTCACTATTTTAACTTTTAAAATTTGAAAAATCTGGGATTTTCCAAAACAGAGCATAATGCTCTGAACCACTTTTTTGAAGTTGATAACTTCGTTACCATAAAAAAAAATTAAAGAATTTCAAGAATTTAAGAATATTTTATAAATGGTATATATGGATACAAAAAGGGACAAAAAGGGACAAAAAAAAATTCCAAATTTCTATTGCGAATATTGTGACTATTCTACGTGTCATAAAAATAAATTCGCGAGACATTTATCAACCCTTAAGCACTCAAAAAGGACAAATGGTATAAAAATGGTACAAAATGGTATATTTTTGTCCCTTTTTGAGAAAAAGGGACAACATGATAAATGCAGTGAATTCGTATGTGAGTGCGGCAAGTCTTACAGGTATAATTCAGGCCTATATAGACATAAATCGGTTTGTAAAATAATAAATAAAGATTGTAAAACTGATACCAATAATGGTCTTACTAATGATAAAACGATAGAAAATAATTTAATAGTAGATTTATTAAAAAAGATGGACGAGAAAGACAAACAGATAATGGAATTAATACCGAAGGTAGGAAATAATAACACTACAAATAACACTAATCAATTTAATTTGAATGTGTTTTTAAAAGAGGATTGTAAAGATGCAATAAATTGGAATGAATTTATAAACTCTATAGAGTTAGATTTAAATTGCTTGAATGAATTAAAAAATTCAGATATTACCAAAGGTATAACAGATATAATATGTAATAAAATAAATGAATTAGGTATTTATAAACGACCAATACATTGTGTGGATCAGAAACGCAAGAAATTATGCATAAAGAATGAGAAAGAGTGGGAAAATGAGGAAGAATGTGTGAATGCGTTGTTGAACAAAGGTGATAAAAATTTACAACATAAATATATTAAACTGATAAATGATTGGGAAAATAGTAATCCTAACTGGATTAACAATGAGCAATTGGCGGAAGAGTATGCACAGATATCAAATAAAATATATCAGGAATTAGATGAAAATAAACATAGGTCAGAATTGATTAAAGAAGTAATTATCCCAAAATAATAACTTTTTTTCTTATATAATTATATAATGGTAAAAAGAATAAATAAAGGGTCGGACGGATTATATCATGTTAAAGGTAAAACCTACAAGGTTTTAAAAGGTTCGCGTGCCGAAGTTTGGCATGATACAGCGTTTAAAACCTCAGGTAATTTAGAGAAAAGTGAATTAATTAAAAATGATAGAGGTAGAATTGTATCTCGTTCAAAACATGTTAAAATGAAGGGTGAAAAAGGATCGCGTTTCCGCCGTGCGGGTTGGGATTTAGCAAGAAAAGGCAAATTCGGTTCTAGAAGAATAATGAGAGAAAATACGAAATCAAATACAAGAAATCGTAAAAAAACAGCCAAAAAATCCGCCAAAAAAACAGTTTAAATATATAATTTAAATACTTTATCAAATATTTAAATTATATGAATGTTTTACCTGAATATATAGGTAGTTTATCTATATCTAAAACTAAAAATAATTTGCCTTTATCACAAACACCCACAACAAACGCACGCACATTATTAGCAGATCCATGTGTTTATACGATGGAAGATGTATTAAGCGAACAGGAATGTAAACATTTTATAGCTTTAGCAGATGGAAACTTAAAGAGAGCATTAGTGAGTGATAATCTAAAAGGTATTCATTCAAATGGGAGGACTGGTTCAAATTATTGGATTAATCATAACAAGGATGAAACGACTAAAAGAGTTGGCGAACGAATTGCAAAAATAGTTGGAATTCCGTTGGTTAATGCTGAGGCTTATCAAATCGTTTATTATGATGTAAATCAGGAATATAGGCAACACTACGATTGTTTTGAACATGATTATAGCGAAAAAACATTAAGATGTTTAAAATATGGTGGTCAAAGAATGGCAACAGCATTATGCTATTTGAACGATGTCGAAGAGGGTGGTGGTACAAGATTGACAAACGCAAACATAGATATAAAAGCAAAAAGAGGTAAATTATTAGTTTTTTGGAATGTTCAAAAAAATACTAATAATAGGCATTTGTTATCGGAACATGCCGGAATGCCTGTAATTAAAGGTTATAAGTATGCGTTTAATTTATGGTTTCGTGAATGTCCAAGAACAATGTTATATGAAACATATAATCCATCTTATTATAAAAAGACCCATATACATGATCCACTTAATATAAATAAAACACGCTCAAATATAGAGGTATTAGATATGCGAAACGGCATTTTCAAATTAAGCAATTTTATAGATAAAGATGAAATTGATATAATTAAATCAAAATCTAAGTTCGATTTAAGTAAAGAAAGACCTAGTTGTTGGGTAAAAAAAGAGTTTGTTCCAAAGTTAATTGGTAAATTAAATAACTTGTTTAAAATAAATATTAATAATTTTGAAAACTTAAATGTTATAACGTATAATTCTAAAACAATTCATAGAGAGCATTATGATGCGTATGATATAAATACCGAATCAGGGAAACGATACACATCAAGTTTTGGACAACGTATATACACAATTACATGTATTATTTCAAATAGTATCGAATTAGGATTTAGTAGAATAGGATTAAATACAATAATTAAAGAAAGAGATATTGTATTTTATAAAAACGTGTTAGATGACGGTGTTACAAGGAATCCTAATCTTATTAAAAGTGTTTTAAATAAGGAATATTATAGTTGTATACTAGTTAATATCTATATACGGCAACCTTATAATCTAAAACCTATATGTGAAAATAAGACTGAAGATTATATGGAAACATATAATAAAGTTTTGGAATTATTTGATAATAAACAAATACCACCTAATTGGTATGAATATAATAGTTTTAAAATATCGCGAAATGGTGTTTCATCAGAATTCTTGAATTATTACGTTCAGAAATTAATACTTAAAAAAAAGCACTACAAAGGGGAGGTGCTTAACCCAGTAAATTTAAATAAAGAATATACGTTTACGGAGTATGAACCTGTAATAATAGACAATGTTTTTAAAGAATCTGTCATAGATATATTTAAAACTTATTATAGAGAAGCAATACAAAATAATTATTTTATATTGGGGGACAATCAGTCTAATAGATATAAAGCAAATAATGAAGCTTTTTCACGTTTTTTACATTATGAAATGCTACCTTTAATTGAAAAGATAATAGGTTGTAAATTACATCCAACATATAGTTATTTATCTGCGTATGTAAAAGATTCAGAACTTCCACCGCATACAGATAGACCGGATTGTGAATATACGGTTTCTTTTATTGTAGATAAACCAGATGATTCAACCTGGCCAATTTATTTTCATAAAGTAAAACAACCGGTAAAAGGTAAAGGTAGATATAGTTATAAACCAGATAAGTTAGAATGTATAGAATGTGATTGTGGTGCTAATGGATTAATGATATTTAATGGAAGAGATCATATACATTACCGTGAAAAGTTGGAGGCAAAGTTTTATAATATATTACTTTTACATTACAAAATCTAGAGTTTTGTCATACAATACTTGTTGATTCCGGATCTTTGGTAATAATCGTAAAAATAATAATTATTATTATCTTTTAATCTAATTTGTTCCATTTGATTTGTAATTTGATGAAAATATAACGAAATGTATTCTTGGTCTCCATTGCATGATATAGGGTATTTTTCTACTAAATCAAGTATATTATTAATTGTATCGGTTTGTATGATGTCTGTATCATACAATAATATTGTAGTTTGAAAATAATGGTATGTATTTAAATCAAACTCGTTTTTTAGATTAGTTTTATATGGTTCAATATCGCGAAATTTATCAGATAATGAATAGTGGTATTTTGGAAAGTCATCGTGATGCGCGAGTATCTTATTTCTTTTTACAAGAGAAAATATATCCCACAAAGGTCTGTATATTTTAATTCCAGTATCTAAATATAATATATATTTATATTTTTTAAAGAATGCGTGAAATAGATGAATTTTATTGAGACATCCAAAACACCAATTAAAGTTTTTTTTACCGCTATCACCACAATGGGTTATTAGTTTTTCTTTAGTAGAATTGCTTAATGTTTCTTTGATTTCTACAAAGTTGATAACCTCTACATTGTATTTTAAGATATATTCATTATTAATACACTTTGTTTTATATATATCACTTGCCGCGATTAGAACGACCGGACCATTATACAATCCAACCTCGCGAAGTTGAATCAAACTATTTATAAAATTGCTGAAATATGGAAGATTTGAAACAAAAACAACCGCGGTGTTCATTTTTTGATACCATTTATATTTGATATGTCTCATAGGCAATTCAAATAAATGTTTTTCAAGTAAATCTTTTTGTATCTTTATGGCATCTAAATATTTAGTATTGTCATTTTCAAATAATTTTATTTTATTGTATAGTTCGGTCTCATTGGTAATGTTGCATTCGTCTCCTATCAAAAATCCATACCCACAATATAGTTTATCCATTAAAACAAGTGTGTTTGATGAAATAGCTTCGGTTACAGAATTACCTCTTATAGGCCTTCCACCAAATTTTATAAAGTATTTTGAATTGTATAGAGATATTAGGTTATCTTTAATGTTTTGATTATGGAGAATAATTGGTATATTCATCTCATTACTGAGTTTATCAAATATACCTGGATAACTAGATACGGGTCTTCCTCTACATGAATTTATTTCTATAAAAATACCGCCTTTAGATTTGGCATTTAAATAATTCTTAATAGTATAATAAAGAGTATTTTTATTTAAAAATGTATATGGAAACATTATGGTGTTAGAATTATAATCTATATCTTTGTCGTATATATCTTGATTAAGTGCAACATCGTAGTTAAACATGGGTTGTTTTAATAAATGTAAATTATTTTCACCGATGAAATAGCACCATAATGTGTTTTTATATTTACTGATAATAGTTTTTGGTATGGCAAAGTTAATTGAAATAACGATATCGTATATATTCCAATCTATTGAATTTGCATTAACAGAATAATAACCATTTGGTTTATCTGATCCAGGCGAGAAGAATGTATTATTTGGAATGTTATTTAATGTAGTGTTTTTAAGTAAATGATAATTGCCTCCAAATCCTTTTAAAAACTGTTTATACATTTGGCATTCTTCGGTGTATTCTTCTTTTAAAATAAAAAAATCAGCAGATAGGTCAGAAATGAGACCAAAGGGTCCGACGCGCATCATAGAAGAAAACAGAGTTTCTAGATTGGACATATTATTGTCGGCTACATATAAATCTTGATAAACGTCTTGTTTAATAATACAAATTTTCATTTATATAAATATTAATATAGCAAATATTTATATAATTTTAAAGTTAATTTCTATGAGTCCCTTTTTTATTGAAAGATGCACTTAGTCCAGAATTAGTGTAAGCAATATCAGTTTCATGTTTCATGTTGAAGCGTTCTCCGTATATCCATAATCCCCAATCAACATTTTGTCTCGTGGAGGCAAACTTAACCTCCTGTTCCATGGTACAGCGATATTGTGGTAATATAATGGGCCATACACGTTTGTTGTAATGTTCTAATGTTGCGAAGTGTGGTCTATCAGACCATTCTTTTGTTTTATGTAGCAAATTAGTATTAGGGTGTGGTGTAGCAGGTAAACATTCTGGTCTTAGGTCACCAGGTTTTGAGCGCCCTAAACGTTCTTGACCGGGTAAAACAGAAATGTCGCTGTGAATATATAGTTTAATATATTCAACGTTATCGTCATTCGTAAGTTTATCTGTAATCAATGTCATATCAATATTTTTCCCATTTAATATGAGCGTGTCTTCTTGAATAGAAAATATAAAAGGTGTATCGCAACGTTCGGTCATTACCTGCTTAAGTGAATTGGCTTGGTGCGTCCAGTTATCAAATTCTTTAATTTTAATCAATGAGTCATTCATTATGTATGGATTAGTTTTGATATAATTAATTTTTTGTATATAAATTTGTTTATGTTGATCCGTAAAATCTAAAGGTCTATTTTTTGTTCCATCGAATATAATATAAATCATTGAATTGTGAAAATTGAGTTCAGTTCTAATTGATTGAATACATTTAATAATCTGATTTAGACCGACATCGGTTGCGTCGGATTCACGAGGACTACAACTAATAAATATACTATATTTAGACATTAATAGATATTTAAATATATATAAATATATATAAATATTTAAATATTAATTTATATCATAACTTATTATGGTGAAAGTATCTGTAATAATATCTACATACAACAGATTCAATTGTTTATTAGAAGCAATTGAATCTGTAATGAGTCAAACTATGCAAGATTTTGAAATAATAGTAATAAATGATAAATCGCGTGAGAAAGACTATTATAGTTTTGATTTTAAAGAAAAATATGGTGATAAAGTAAAAGTGATACAATTGGATATAAACAGCAGTTCAAGGTTTGGACATGCGAGCGCTGGATATGTTAGAACAATTGGTATGAAACAGGCAACAGGTGAATATATAGCTTTTTTAGATGATGACGATATTTGGTTCCCAACTAAACTAGAAAAACAACTGGATGCGATGAAGAAAACAGGATGTGATATGAGTAGTTCCGAAGGGTTGTGTGGCGATAGAAGTGAAAGGTATAATAGTAATAAAAAATATAAAAAATATAATAGAGAAAAACATTTCAATTATTTGCGTGATCATCGTTATAAACCTCGTGGAATAGATATAAGCAAAGGTTTTCCAGAAATATGGGATAAAAAATTCATAGATATACACAATTGTATGATAACATCCAGCGTAGTGGTAAAAAAAAGCATATTAGATAAAATCGGATACATGAAGAATTTGCCGAATGGAAAAGAAGATTATGATTGTTGGAAAAGGTGTTTAGAATACACAAATAGTGTATATTTAGAAGATGATGTATATTTTTTTTATGCATCAGTGGGGGATCATAATGGTAGATTTGTTTATAATTAGATATTACTTATAAAATTAATTAAATAATTTTCATTATCTTTATTAATTTGAGTTAACTTGTTATTAGTTACATTACAAATACGTTGATACATCCTATTTTCTTTATCTTTTTTGGTTATTTCAATAATATGATTATTCTTGCTCCATATAATGTGTATTAGTCCTGAGCCATGTGGCGATACAATAATATCATTAAAAATAAATATCTCTACTTGCTGTTTTAAAGATAAATCTTCTAAATATAATACACCCTTGTAGTTATATTTTTCTTTATTGATACTTTTAATTAAATTATCAATATTATTAATTTTTCTATTATCTTTACGATTTATTATTACAATATTTTTTTTTGTATTAGTTATTTTTAAAGGTATGTTAAAATGTGTTTTTATATGTGATGTAAATTTTTCTATCATTGGTACAAGTATATCATCAGAAAAGACAACATCTTTAATTCTAATATTTCTGTCAGGATAATAATCTATGCAATTATATGGTGAGCGTTGCCATTTATCATTAATAATATAAACGTATAAATCCTTAATTAAAAAAGATGTATTAGGTTTTAATGTGTGTTCAAATATTATATCATTATTGGTTATAGATGACAATAAATCGTTCCACCCCCCTTTTAATTTATTCTTATTGTTATCAAATAATGGGTTATTATTTTTAGGATATAATTTATATTCTCTTTCACGAATAAAAATTCTAAAATTACGTTTTTCTTTATATTGAGAATTAATGTCTTGCATAGCCCAATAAAATGCGAAAACAACTTCAACCGCATGTGCGAAACAGCTATGTAAGGTTTTACAATACAATATAGGATTAGTATCATAGACTTTTTCACAAGTAATATTTTCATAATCATCAAAAGAATAATTATCTAAGTATAAATCAATATCTTCGATATCGTTATTAATGGCTTTATCAATGTAAAACTTTTTATTAGCATATTTTACATTTTTTAGATATTTAATACCGTATAATTCCATAATTATGTATTATCTATAATCTTTAAATTAATTATGTATAATGCAATTAATATAAGAGATCACACGATTATATTTGGTTATTAAATTCGTCGCTAATAGTTTTTTTCCAATAATTAATATTTAATTTATCTAGATTAAAAGTCTTATTTGTAAAAAAATCATACATTTTTTTTATGCATCAGTGGGGGATCATAATGGTAGATTTGTTTATAATTAAAAGTGATCATTTTTCATATCCAAAATGGTCAAAATCTTTTTTAAACATTTTATAGATTAACTCTTTATTTTCATCAGTAATATCTTGGTCTCCCCAGTTAGATTTATTTATTTTAATATTACTATATTTAATTCTTTTTGAAAGATTATTTTTTTCTAATAATGAATTTAATTCTGATATTATATTTTTACAATCATTTTCAAAATTTTCCATTCTACCTATGTAATCAAGTTTTTTATTTCCATCTATAAAGTTATATTGTAGTAAAGGAGAAAGTTCTTCATCTTCCCAATTAGTTTTATTTTGAGTAACCCAATGTGTTTTACATCCATTTTTAATCCATTCATTTAAAGATACACTACATTCTTTGGTTCTCTTATGATAAAAATACCAAGATTTAATTCTCTCATATGGATGTCTAACAAATGCAAATGTATATACATTGTTTAAATTAAATTTATTTTCTAATATTTTCAGTCTTTGATGATTTTCATATATTATGTATTTTTGTGTTCTATCTTCATAATGATCGTCACGATTATTGCCTAATTCAAACATTTGTAATATTGTTTTTGAAGCACATTTAGGAATACTTATGAAATAACCTATAAACTGATTATCCGTTATAATTGATTATTTGTTTATCTTTAAATATTATATGTATTATCCGATTTATATAAAAGAATATTTAATTTATGATGTATATCATAACGATTTAAATCAAATAGTTGTAGTAAGACCAAATGAAGGAAAATGTATTAATATAGAATACAATAATATTAAATTTATTAAACATGAATGTAGGCATGGGCATGGTAAAGTTTTTGTATTACCTAAGGAGGTAGAATATAAAGAAAAAATAACATTAAAAATTAATAATATTGAACGGGAAACAAGGGTTAATAAATATCCTGTATTTAAAAATGAAATAATACTATCAACGATGGTTAAGAATGAAGATAATTATATAAAACAATGGATAAATTATCATTTGCATATAGGTGTAAATAAAATGATAATATATGATAATGCGGATATTATTGATAATTTATCCTACGAGTCTATTGAAACAAAGAGTAATTTATCTGAGATATTAAAAACTTATATAGACGAAAAAAAGGTAATATTAATTAAATGGCCCTATTTAAAAAGATATTCTCGTATGGGAAATCCAAATGGGCAAACTACGCAACAATGTCATTCAATAAATGCATTTAAGAAAACAAAATTAATAGGTTTATTTGATATTGATGAATATGTCAACATACAAAAAGAAACGAACATCCATAAATTTTTTGATGATTACATTAAAGTAAATAATTGTGATTTGAATAACATAGGTGGTTTTTTATTGAAATGTAAATTTTTCTTTAATAACAATAATCTACAGGTTAATGATTATCTATTTTTGAATATTTTTGATAGTGGAGATTTAATTGATCCGCTTAAGGATGGTCATGGAAAACTATTTGTGCAACCATGTAATGTTAATACGGTTAGTATACATAAAATAACAAATGGTAAAGAGATGCATGTAATGCTAAATAATTTAATATATTTTAATCATTATATCTTTTTAAATAAACCAAAGGATTTACATAAAAGATATAAAAGCGGACATAATAAATTAGATAACACAATTTTAGAGAATGCGGGTGCGTTAATTAAGTTATGAAACAATGATATTATTAGATTTAAAAAGATGAGATAATCTAGTTTCGAGTTGTTTATAGAATTTATTTATTTCGTCTCGAGCATTAGGTTTAAAAGGATTAATTTTAAGATGTTCTTTATATTTTTCATCATTAGTATCGATTTCTACTATCTTATCGACTACTGAAGTAATATTATCATTATTATATTTAATTATGAAATCATTATTAATTATAGTATTTTCTATAGGGGTGTCATTATTAGTCATATAAATAGGAATACAACCAGCTATTATGCACTCGAATATCTTCTCGCTTATATAACCATTAGTTATACTACTTTCGCTACATATATTAAATTTATAGTTTTTAATGAAGTTATGTTTATTATGTTGTCCACCGGATACAGAATTTCTATGCATTTTAATCTCAGGGTATTTTCCATATTTGAATATATCACCTGATACTTCTAATGTTTTATATTTAGATATATGATGGCAAATATTAGTCCTTGTATTATTAGAATCATGATTAGAAACTATGGCGCAAAAACCCTTATTATTTTTATATGGAATATTGTTAAAATCAATATCTAAACTATTTATTCCGATATTGTGTGGCGTCATATTAATATAAGTTAACCATAGAGGAAATCTAATGTATTTTTCATGATCGATATGTTTAAATCCCATAGCAAGATCAGCAAATTTAAGATAATGATGGTCATATCCAGCACCTCTTCCATTGGGGTTAAGAGTGTCTTCAGGCGTGTAAAATATTTTTAATTTAACGGATGGCGTATTTCTACAATAAATTTCGGCAGTACCGTTGTTTTTATATAACGAAAAAAAGATTATATCAGGATTATCTTTAACAATTTCGGTTTGAATACCCATATAAGTTTCTATGAATTTTCGGAAGAATTCTTCATTCATTCTAGAATACCAACAGATATATTTAATTTTAACTTTATTCATATAAATATAAATAATATAGATATATTATTTAGATGCACAAAAAGTATTTAATAACTTACGGAACCAATAAATATCACAATTCTAAATTTAGATTAGAAAAAGAGGTAAAAAGATTGAATGTGTTTGATTAGATAAAGTTGTTTGATAAGGGAAAGTTAAGCAATGAGTTTAAAGAAAAATACAATGATGTTTTAAATTTACAACACGGGGATGGATTTTGGATATGGAAGTTTGATATTATTAAACAAGAGTTAGATAAAATAAATAATGGTGATTATTTAGTTTACTTAGATGCGGGATGTGCTATAAATTTGCAAGGTATCGAGCGATTAAATGAATATTTTGATATGCTTAACAAATCTGAATATGGAATAATTTCGTTTGAGCAAACATTTCGCGAATCGGATTGGACAACTAAGCGCATATTTGATTATTTCAATGTTAAATATGGTTCGGATATAGGAAAAAGTGGTCAGTATTGGGCGGGAGCATTAATAATGCAAAAGAAAGAACATAGTGTAAAAATAATTGACGAGGTATATAAAGTATTAAATGATGATATGAAACTTTTTACAAATGAGTATGGTTCACTGCATAATAAAACTAATCAGCATCCAGGTTTTAAAGATAACAGGCATGACCAAAGTATATTAAGTTTAGTAAGAAAAATACATGGTTCAATAGTCTTAAGAGATGAAACATTAAGTCATTTACCGGATTCGAAGACATGGCCCATATGGGCTAAAAGATACAAGGGATAAGATGTCGATGTCGATTTCCAAGAGTATTAATTTAAACATGATTTATGAATATAATCAATATCAAACTGGTTTATTTGCTTGAAAACATAATCATTGCTTGTAAGAATGTTATCAATGGCATCTTTTACGTGGCTGTTGTTGTTGAACTCAATAGTAATATAACCAAAAATGTATTCATTAAAATCAATACCTTTTAGAACGTTGTCTTCAGAACCTTCTACATCAATCGAAAGGTATTCTATAAATTTTGGTGCATTATTTTCTTTTAGAATCTCTGTTAATGTTTTTGTTATTACTTTATATACTTGTTTTAAAGAACGTTTGGTTCTGTAAGAAGCATGTTGATATAATCCAGATAACATTGACCCATTATCGGGGTCGCTCCCACAATATATGAAATCAAGTTCTAGATTAGATTTATCATAAACCGCGTTTTCTATACAGGTTACTCCTCGGTTTTCGGTTAATTTTGCAAAGAAATCTTTACCCGGTTCTATACATATTCCATTCCAATTAAGTTTTTTTTCTAGTAGATAAGTGTTAGAAAATTTTAACCCATCGTAAGCACCTACATCAACAAAAAACCCATTGGTTTTCATTTTGTAAAATTGAATAACATGAATATCTTGATTAAGTTGGGCAAGAGATTTGAAGGGTACAATCATCTGTTCAACAAGTGAATCGGGTGCCGCTGGAGGAGATGGAACTGGAGGAGACGATGGTGGAGAAGGTGGTGGCAGTGGTATATCCGCAGTAGCAGGTATATCCGCAGTAGCTGGTATAGATGAGTTTAATTCTTGTATGGTTAGTGTTATATTTTCATTACGGTTAACGAATAAATAGTCATTATGTGTGCCATCCCACCTTCTATGATTTTCTTTTGTATAGTAACTAAAATTTGAATACATGTGATAATTATTTATATTTAGATATTGCACGATTTTATCATAATCATCTTTTAGGATTTCAATAAGTATATATTTCGGTCTATATTTATTTAAATCAAGCCCAAGTAAAACTTCGTATTCGTGTGATGAGGTATCTATTTTGATGAGATCAATACTATCAGTTAAATTTTTTTTATATTTAGCATTGAATTCTATTAAATTAGTATCAAGGATACGAGTTAATGTGGTGCAAGGTGTTTGTTCGGTACGCGCGGATTTATTACGCAATCCATTTCGAGAACCGGATAGTCTCCAGAAATCGCCATGTATAACGGAATCGGTATATGAGGGTTCGACGCAAGCGAATTGACAGCATATGGAATTAGGTCTATTTTTTATACATTCGAAATATTTGTCTTTATTGGGAGAGATAACTATACCATTCCATTTTTGGTGTTTTTCAAGATATAATGTATTATTTTGCATCACTCCATCGTGTGCTCCTACATCAATAAATACTCCATTTTCTTTTTTGAAAAGGTCGTATAATTTTTTATCTAGTGGTATGCCGTTACCATCTTTAAGACCAAAAAATAATATTCTATTGTCTGAAGGTATAATATTATTGATAATACATGGTGTGATAGGTGTATTAAAAAGCATAGTTTTATAATAATGATTAAAACTCTCGCCATGATTTTTTTTGAAGCACCAATATTTAGAGCGTTGATACATTTCATCGCGGTATTTTTCACAGTAAAAAGAGAGTAATAAGTAAGAGAAATCGTAGTTAGTTTTTAATATTTCTTGATATTTTTGATTTAAATATTCTTCAGTAAGTTCAGAATAATCTTTAGTCCATAAAACAGGTAATCCTTCCAATTTCTTCCTCATTTCAATATTATCTTCTATGATAGGAATTCCCTTTGAATATAACGTTTCCCAATGCCTATGTGTATCAATTCCGTTTCCTTCAGGTGACACAACAAACTTAAATTTACCTATTGTTTGAAAATATGTTGTAGTATCATATCTTTGTTTAGTAATGAAAGATGCCTGTGATACAGTATTTGCTATTGAAGAACGATTAATAGAATGTAATTGTCTACGATCGCGATCGGTATTTCTTGAAAATGAGGACAGACATAACATAGTATTTACATTATCATTGTTGCAAAATGAATTAACGTTGCCTGATAGACTTTTAAAATAAGCGAGAAATTCGTGTTGCACACCAATAGGTAAGTTGGTTAGCCTGTCGGTTCCATCCACAACAGAAGAATTAATAATTATGTCAGTGATATTCATCTTGTAATTTAACCAATCACTAAATGTCATGTTGATATAATCGTTTATCATATAATAGTAATTGAAATCAGACATACGTTTAATTTTGGCAGGACCCGAGTCGTAGTTAAAATGAATAATAGTTGGTATAGATGTAGGCTTATATGTGCGATAATATTTACCATTAGGATATTTATCTAGATTTAAATAGCTGAATTTTAGATTGTATTTCATGCTTGCCCAGCGTAAGTATTGTTGGTCATTTAAGAATTCATCCATATTAATATTCTCTATATTAGTGCAACTTATGGTTTTAGGATTTGTTTTCATTAAGAAGAATCCTGTGCACATACAATCCCGACCACCCTTCTCGGAATTGTCGTTTTGGATAAGTAGATCATTCTCTTGAATATTATTATATAATTCTTTTATAAAAGGTTCATTAATTACAATATCTCCATCAATAAAAACAACATCATTACCAGATACGAGTTCAATATTAATTACAATAATTTTATATTTAGTTATTTCGGCCCACATTTTTTTCCCTTCTACGTCTTTATTTTGTGGTGCTCTATATTCAATCCATTTAGAGAATTTAGGATCTACGTCGGAAACCAATACAACCTCGTTAAATGTGTATTTATTTTTAAAGAAATCATAACATTCGGAATCTAAACAATATATTTTTATGCTATGTAATATACCAATTTTTTTCATAGATATAAGCAAATTTTCGGTTAGTGTTTTGTAGCCATTATTTGTCAAAGTTATAATTTTATATTTGTAAGGATTACGAATAACATTATCAGTCCAAAAACATTGCCATGACAAAAGTCTTCCATTCCCTCTATTATTTATGAAAGATGTGTTATTGTCTATACATAATTTATCTGCAGTATTTGAGTAAATATTACAATAATTTTTATTATTAATGTAACGTACATAATTGATGTATGACGAAACAGTACTCCCTTGATTAGCGATGAATATTTCAGATTGTTCGCATATATATTTTTCTAGTAAAAATTTGACGATATCATTTTGTTTAAATAATGATATATTGTTGGTGATATTAGTGTTAATGATATCAGTGTTAATTATATCATCGGTAAAAATTATATTAATATTATTAAACTTGAAATGATCCAATAAATTAGAGTCTTTTCGGTCACACATAACAATGATAGGAAGATTAATCGATTTGAGTAAAGTGAAATTAATATTAGAAAGATATTCATTAGTTCTGTTGTTAATGATAGATACATCATGTTTTTTATCACCGAATCTAAGATGTATGGCAATAAACTTATTTGGTAAATCAATGGTATTGAATAATGATGTAATATCTGTATTAAGTTTTGTAAAAGCTCGTGTAATATTATTAATTAAAATAGTATTGTGTAGATTAGTATAAAAGTTGTATAGAATTCTTGATGCATTCGATTGATTAATATAAAGATATTCAAAGTTATCATAATCGTGAAAGTAAAGATATTCTTTATTGCGACCACGCAAATAATCATTTATTTTTTTTTCTTCAAAATGCGTATCTAATTCTTTGTCTATAAATACGACATTAGAAAACCTATCCTTATATTTAATATGTTTGGTTTTCGTAGAATTATTTAATATATTTAATAGTTCATTGTCAGTGTTACGACCATATACGATTTTTATACCTTGTGGTAAATAAGATAAATAGTCATCTGAGAAGAAATCAAGAAAGTTTCCGTAATCCCAGGAAGAGTTTCCACAATGACAAAGAGGATTTTTAATCAATAGAATAAGTTTACGATTAGAGATATTTGACATGTAAACAGCGGTTTCAAGAGAAAATAATTGGTTACAAAAACCTACACCACTAAACATTTCGTATATTAAATATTTCATTACAATATACTAATTTTGTAATGAAAATTTAAATGCTTATTTTCATTTATTTAAATATTTATCAAAATAAGATTTACTAACAATATATTTTTTATCTTTATTTTTATTAATAAATTTACAATAATATTTGTAAGCATTAATGTTTGTATATTGAGTATTTATGGTACTTTTGTAGTTTTGTATTGCAATATCAATATCGGTTGTTTTGTCCCATAATTTGCATGTTATGTTGTGAATATGTTTATTATTTTCAATAATAAGGTTAGGATTGTATGAAATACAAATTTCTTTAAATTCTTCTTCACAAATGGATGTTTCTTTATTCCAATCGTTGAATATCATTGTAAGTTCGCTAACCTCATAATTATTGTCTTCATTTTCATCTTCAGTTATATTGTCGGTCCAGAATTGTTTAAAATTCTTGATATTAGAATCGTGAATACTTTTTATATTGATACACGAATCGCTTTGAATATCATATAAATTCTGTGTAGATATTATAGACTTAAGAGATGGTAAATTAATGACAAGTGGTAAGTTGTATTTTTTAAGATAACGTTTCCAAAGAAGATAAAAATCCTTAAAAAGAATGTTTGAGTTTTCTTCATTATATGTGAATTCAGATAAGAATTTATTTACAAGCATAGTAGGTGTATTATTTTTGAGAATTAAAACGTTTTTAACGAATGTATCACTATCACATTTATCTAGGAATTTGTCTGAAGATTCATATCTGTTAGAATAGTAACAAGATACAACTATTATGTTTAATATGTTATTTTTGATAAATGTAGTATCAAATTTACAGTTGTTTATTTCAAGTATTCTACAAAATTCGTATTTATGATCGGAATACTTATATTTAAAACAATCTGTGCAATTTTTATTTAAAATCATAAATAAATTTTGAGTAATGGTTTGTATAAAATTCTTATAGATAGGATCTAATAAATAAATTAATGTTTCTTTTTTGTTTAATATGTTATCTCCCAATATAGTTAAAAAGTATTTTATGTGATTTTTGGTTTTAAATATATCAGGGTAGAAGTGATTTAAAATAGTTTGAATGGTTTCGGATTCTGGGATTGTAGAATGTATAGCGGTATCTTTTATTTGTTTTATGATATTAGTTTTAATTCTAAATTTCCAATGTATAATGGTAGGTTCATTATCAGTAATAGTTTTTATAATAAGATGTATAATATCATCTTCAGATATGAGTTTGTAATTAAGATTATCGTATTGAATGAAAATTTCAGTTTGTGGAATATAAAAAAATAGGTGCGTAGCAAGAAATTTAGTTATGAATGAGTTTTTATTTTCATTTAATAGTTCTTTTTGTTTCGATTTTTTCCTATGTTGGTCTTCAATTTCAGACATAATTAGAGGTAAATTCTGAATATAATTATTTAATTTTATTTTCATATAATCATCGTCTTTATATTTATGTATTAATTGATTTATTATACTTATTTCGTTATTCATTAGACTTTCGTTATTCATTAGAAGTAATATTAGTTAATATTTAAATATTATTGATATTATTAATCGCTTGAACTAGGTAGCGGAGCAAGACATAACTTGATGTCACCAAGAGACGCAACATTGTATTTAACAACAAGCGGTAAATCATTTTCTAAGAACATTTCGATTTGATTGCACAGATTATTACACTTAATGAAATAACCCAAGTTTTTGAGAGAGAATTCACCTTGTATAATAGATTCTGAATTTTGTAAAAAAGACATACTGCCATCAGATTCGGCGCGTCGTATTTCTGCGGATGCGAATGGTCCTTTACATTTGAATATAAGTTCATTTGAAACAGATTTTATTTCTATCTTATCTGAGATGCATGATAAATCGCGAATAATTTTTTGAAAATCGCTGGATGGTAAATTAATGATTGAAGAAAATGCCACATCCGGAACCTCTAACTCATCGTTATCAGGTTCAATTAAACGCAATTTCTGTGTTTTGCATTGTTTAATATCACCATTTTCAAACTTTAACCCTAAATAATTGACTACACCATCGTTATAGTCTTGTTCTTCTATATACATGATAAGAGTGTCATCATTGTCGATTGAATTAATAAGTTTAAATAAGTGGAACATATTTACACCTATAATAATTTTTTCATGTTTGCATTCATAGAATTCAAAGTTTTTAGCATCTAAAAACAAATGTGCGAGTATGGTATGTGATTTATCCATATTGATAATCTTAATTCCATCAGCCTGAAAACATATATTAGTTTCAAGCAATATGTCTTTCAATGCAACCATTAATGTTCTAAAAGGTGCAATTTGGACGGTTTTTATTGTTAAAACATTATTATTAGTAAATGAAGACATGTTTATATATTTAAAGATTTTGCTGTAATCTTTAAATAATAATATAAGAATAATTAATAATATAAGAATAATTAATATTCTGGGATGTGTTTTTTAAATATACAATTATGTGTATTTAAACTTTCAAAATTAATTAATGAGGTTTGGTCTTGATAATTACAATTAGAAACCCATATTTTAATAATACAAAAATTTTTTTTTGGTGATATAGTTAGTCCTGTAATAGACGCTACGAATTCTTTGTTTACGGACATACTTTCACCTACAAGAGCATGACAAAGAAGATTCCATATCGATACAACATTTTTATTAAAAATTTTGTATGAAAAACAACCACCATTTCTATTCACAGGGTCTTCCCAAATTGGTTGGGTATTTTCACGCATAATAAATAACATACAATTTTTCACCATTTTTTCGGGCATTATATTTAATAATACCTTAATTTCTTCCACCGTGTTAAATGTATGTATTTTTTTATAGCTTTTTAATGACCAATCGGTGTCGTGAGGTAGATGCCCCCACAAAGTCCATTGTGAATCCAATGAATGTAATTTTTGGCTGTTTTCCATAGTTATGGTGGAAGCCATATATATTATACTTATCAATTTTTTTATATAGTTTTAATATAAAAACTATCTTTACCAAGTAATATATAATTATTTTTTAAAAGAGTATACACCTTAATATCATTATCTATGATAGTTATTTTGTAATCAGTTATATAATTTATATTGTAATGATAGTTAAAATACCAATTTATAAATTTATAATCCAAAATTTTATTGCCGATTAAATAATATTCACTAAGATATAGATTATATTCTTTATTATTTAATAGAATAGTAGTAGACAATATTTTTGGGTCAGTTTTTAAATAACCAATATAATTTTTATTTTTTGTTATATCTTCTTTAGATAATATGCGTAAATAATGTATAACATTATTTATTCTATATTTAATCATAGAGAGTTCGTTAGAAGTATTGTATGAATCAAAATTTGAAAATTTAGTTTTCCCCTTATCGTAAGATATCAAAGAAGATGTGTCACGAGATAGTTTATATGTAATATAATATGTTATTTTTATAATACTCTTTCTAAAGTGGTAGCAACAAAATAGGATATTACTTAACAAAGAGTGCTCAGAAAAGATACGCATAATATTAATATTATATGAGATATATTAATATTATATTTAATGTAAAGTATTATAAGGATTTGGATGGGTATGTTCGTCATTATGTAGTATATTATTATGATAATGCGAGTGCGAATGTGTTAGTCCATCGCTATTGACAACGTATGGTCTGTCTGAAGTAATTACGTTTTTGGGAGCCTTGGCAACAACAACAGGTTTTTCTTTTTTATGAATAATACCGGTTGATGGATCTAGACCAAATTCCAATAAAAGAATACTTGTTAAAAGCGCTGTAAATAGAAATGGTAAAAATACTATCGTCCATGAGATAATACCTAAACCTTTGTCACATAGTATGTGTAATAAAGATGTGAAGAGCAATGATATCCATAACTTTATAAAGGCTGCATTGTAAAACCCATTAAGTGTATCTATGACTATTTGGATAAGTGAGTAAATTAAATATATAAGTGCAGGAGGACATAAACTTTCAATTAACATATATTATTATGACAGAAATTAAAATGTAATTTAATAAAAAATAGGTTCTCCTTGCTCATTGTAATATCCAATAGCATCACCTGGGTCACCATCTATATCTTGATTATAAATTATACCATTTTCGTCTTTATAATATATTCTATCATTTATTTCAATCTCTTCTACCGCTAATTCTTCATCTTCATCTTCACCCCCTTCTACAACTTTTTCCTCTTCCTCCTCCTCTTCCTCTTCCTCCTCCTCCTCTTCCTCTTCCTCCTCCTCTTCCTCTTCAGCCTCCGCAACAGCCTCCGCAACAGCCTCCGCAACAGCCTCCGCAACAGCCTCCGCAACAGCCTCCGCAACAGCCTCCACCACGGTCTCCGCTTCAGCCTCCTCTTCAGTCTCCTCTTCAGTCTCCTCTTCAGCCTCCGCCTCCGCTTCAGTCTCCGCCTCCGCCTCCGCTTCAATGTCCACTGCCACCTCAACCGCGACCTCAGTATCCACATATTTTTCCTCGCGTTTATCCGTCATTTGTACTTCATCGTTTTCCAATGTAATAGACAACGATCCAATTGCTGTTATAACATCTTCGTCACCATCTTCGTCGCCATCTTCGTCGCCATCTTCGTCCTCATCTTCGACATCGTTTTTTTTCATTAAATTTACCTTAACAAGATTGTGAACGGTTGTATTAGATAGAGAAACAGTTTTTTTTTCGGCAATAGTTTCTACTTCTTTAATCTCAAGTGTTACGTTGTTTGCATTTTCATTTATTTTTTTTTTCAAATCTTTATTTTCTAGAATGAGTGTTTTAACAATTGGTAGTTGCATCAATATTCTTTCAGTTTCATTGGCATCATGTATGTGACTTTCTAAATGTTTGTTTAAAATTACAGCAATTTCATTTGCCAATTTAGATGTATCCAATGAGTTCATTAAAACAATATTGATAATAGTGTTTAAATAATATTCCTATATTATGTATATGGATATTCATATAGTCGACGACGATAAGTTTTCAAAAAGTATTGACATGATTTGCAGGCATACAAATTATGATAGGAAAATAGCAGAAGATAAATTAAAAGAGAATCCGAATGTAGAAAATATTATAAAAGAATATTTAGGTTCTGTAAAAAAGACAAATAAAGAGGTAAAAAGTGTGAATGAGATGATACATAAAGAAATTAGAAATCATTTTAAATAATGATTCATTAAAATAATGACATATTGTATATGTGCGACAGTGTAAACAAATTTACTGATACGATAGATTTAAAATTAATAAAAGATATTAATAATAAGTCGGAGACGTTTCTTAATAAAAATAAAGCAGTAAAAGACCGACTGATAAAAGAATTTAATGGTAGATTGAGATCAGGCTATAAAACAATAATGAGTAAAAAGGTAAAATATTATTATCAATATGTTAGAGAAGATAATGAATCATATGGTAAATATTATGTTACGGATGGCTTAAATAACACTAAAGTAATATTAGACTGTGAAAAGTTATCAAAAGGTAGCGAATTCTGGAAATTAGATGAAATGGTAATTTCACAGGATGAAACATTTCTTGTATTTTCGCTAGATGTGAAAGGTGATGGTGTATGTGACATATATATAAAGTCATTTTTTACGGAAGATCTTTATAAAATTAAAAATAAGAAGGAGGAAAATTTATCTGGAAATTTAGCTATAAGTTATGATAATAACAAGATATATTACGTAGCAAGTGACAAAGATATAAGAAGTTATAAATTATATTGCTACAATATATCTACAAAAGAGAATGTACTAATATATCATGAAAAGGTTAGGCAATTTGGAGTATATGTGTATACGAGTAGCGAGAATAGTAAATTATTATTATCCGTAAGTTCATATTCCTCCACTGAAATATATGAGATAATAGATGATAAATTGGTAATGCTTTTTGGAAGAGAGGTGGATGTGAAATATAGTGTAGATTATTATATAAACGAATGGTATGTTTTAAAATGTAACAAAGGCAGTACAACATTAAGTAAATACGACGATGAATGTTTTGAACAACAAATAATAATAAATAAGAAAGGGTTTGAAATTGAGGAGTTTTATATTGCTTTTGGATATATATTTATATCTTTTCTGCACGAGGGTAATACAAAAATATGTATAATGTCGTTACAAAATCACAAGATAATGAGAGTTCAATTAATAGATAATATCTATGACGTAGGATTTCCTAGTATTTGTAACATGAATGTATTAAATCCGATTGTGGTAATGGAATACACAAGTTATTTGAAACCGACAAGTTATGTTATAATAAACTTGGATAATCTAAATAAACAAATAGAAATAACAAATCAAAGGTATTATAGACCAAAGCAGGATGTATTAAATTACGTTGAAAATAAATATCGGTGTGTAAAATTGGATGTAAATGATAAAGGATTGAGGGTGACATTAATATTTAATAATGAGGTGAAAGGCAAGTGTAGAAAATGTGTATTGTATGGTTATGGTTCATATCGTGTTAAAATGAATCCATTTTATTCAGAAAAAGTAACGAGTTTGTTGGACCGTGGATATATATATTGTATAGCACATATACGTGGTGGTGGAGAAAATGGATATAGTTGGTATGATAAGGGGCGTTTATTAAATAAAAAAAACACATTTGATGATTATATTGAATGTGCTGAATTTTTGATAAATAATGGTGTTACGGATCCAAGTAAGTTGGTTGGAATAGGTGCATCGGCAGGTGGACTATTGATGGGTGCAGTAATAAATATGAGACCGGAATTGTTTAATTTAGTTATAATGGGTGTACCGTTTGTGAATGTTTTAAGTGAGATGTGTAATGATAAGAAGGCATTAACGACGGAAGAATATATAGAATGGGGTAATCCTAAAGTGAAAAAATATTATAATTATATGAAAGATTATTGTCCTTATGCAAACATAGATTTGAAGAACAATTATCCAAATTTATATATATATTCGAATATAAACGATAGTTTAGTGGATTATAGAGTGCCCTACAATTATTACTTGAAAATAAGAGATGCAGATGTATATAAAAACAAGTTGCGTAAAGTCTTTTTAAATATAAAGTTAAAATATGGTCATAAAGGAACATCAAATTATTTTGAAAAACATGAAGAAGACGCAACAATAGATACTATTATTCTAAGTATTAATTAAACCAAAATGTTCTGAGAGTGAATTTTTTTTGTTAACAGATGATTTTTTGAAAAGCTTATAATTAGTTGAAACTTCATTGTTATTATTATTAGTGGGTATGCTTTTAATATTTTGTTCTTCAATATCTTCAAACAATTCTGGAAAATTCCGTATCATAGGTTTGTCGATAATAGAAATTAGTTGATTATGATCATTAAGTTTTCTATATTCACTAATAGATAAATTACCCAAATATTTACTTAGTAAATAATATGGAGATGGTGCGGGTTTAATGAATGATTTATTTTTATAGATATCGGAATAAAGATGATTAAGTAAATGATAACGTTCAAATTTTTGAGATGAATCTATGGATTGATTAAATAGAAAAGCACAAGCACATTCAGGAGAGCAAAAATTTCCATACACATTAAATTTATTATTGTGTATATTTTTAGGTATAAAGACAGGTGGTCCATCAAAAGAACAAGTGCACCAAAAACAATCAGAGCACTTATTAGGTGGTAAACTTGAATGTAAAGAAGAAGCAAGTGATTTAATTTTATCCCATACTTCCTTATCATTTGTAAATTCCACATTTGTGGATGTAGTTTTAGATACGTTGCATTCATTCGTCATATTGTCGTTGTTAAATGGTATAATAGTATTATGTGATTGTATAAAATTCACATTATACATGTCGTTAATATCAGTTAAACAGCATTTAAGGTGTAAAATAATGTTTTGTTTTACTAAGTTTATGTCGGTTTTCTGTTCTGTAGTAATAATTATTTTCCCTCCCTTAGGTTTTCTGCCGCGTTTCTTGTGAATAACTTCGTTAGTTGTGGATGTAGGTGGTGGGGCGGGTATAGGATTAATGATGGTGGTATCTTGTAAGGGTATTTTTTTCTTACGTCCTGGACGTTTTTTATCTTTTTCAACTTCCATATATTATGAATAGTAAAGGTATATTAATTTAAATAGTTTTAAATTATAATAAATTTAAAGAAAAATAATGAAATAAGATATGAACGATATACCTTGGGTTGAAAAATATAGACCAACCACATTAAATGGTGTGGTATTGGATGATAAAAACAATACAATCTTAAAAAATATTATTCTAAAGAAACATTTTCCAAATCTTTTATTTTATGGTCCTCCAGGAACAGGTAAAACAACGAGTATGTTGAATCTCATAAACACATATCAGAAGGATACGTTTATGAAGAAGGTCCTTTGTATTCATTTAAATGCCTCAGATGAACGAGGAATCGATACGATAAGACATCAAATAAGTTTATTTGTAAATAGTAATGGATTATTTAGTAATGAATTAAAATTTATAATACTAGACGAGGTAGATTATATGACAAAAAGCGCACAACAAGGCTTAAAGTATTTAATAGAAAATACGAATAATAATGTAAGATATTGTTTAATTTGTAATTATATAAGTAAAATAGAAAAATCATTGCAGAGTAATTTTTTAAAATTAAAATTTAATTCATTACCTAAAAATGATATAGTGGAACTCTTAAAAAATATAACTGAGAAAGAAAATGTAAAATTAACTTCTAATAAGTTGTCTATAATACAGAAATATTTTGAATCAGATATAAGAAGTATGATTAATTATATTCAAATAAATAAGGAAAATGTGAATATAATAGATGACACATTATTAAATTCAATAATATATAAGAAATCTAGTATTAATAAATTAGATGATAATATAAATCAGATTTGCATCAAATATAATGTGGATAAATATAGTTTAATTAAAGAATATGTTAGATTTATTATAATTAATAAGAAGTATCCTTTAACAACGGAGACATTAAATAAATTAGAATCAATAATGCGAAATATAGATACGACGATTGGTAATAATTACAATAATATCTTGTTTAAATTATTGACGTTAGAAAGTTCGTAGTTTTTGATTCTAGATTCTAATTTTATTTTCCACATAGCATTTTCGTCAGGAGTGTTGTTGGGATTATCAGATATATTTTCATTTTTGTATTCATAATTATATTCATAATTATTTTTAGAATTTTTAATATAATTGTTTGTTGATGGTATGTTAATTGGTTGAGTAATTGTACTCATTATAATAATACAATAAAATAATTGAAGTAGAATAATTTAAAGGTAGGTAAGTATTAAGTATAATGTTAGAATTTAATGATATAGATGATGAATGGGAATTCTTCATGGAAAGCGGTAAATGTGTAGACAATATACAAAAAGAAAAGAACGTATCTCATATCCCTAAATGCGGGGACATTTATATTTCAACTAAAACCAAGATAGTTTATTTAAATAAAAGTATAGATTTATTTGATATATTTTGGAAATTAGATATTATAGACTATCAAACCATGTCGAATGGAATAATCAAAAAACAGATTAAAATTAATAGTAAATGTCAGGAGGAAGTAGATAATATAGAATATAATTTATCTAAATATAAATACACAAATAGTTACATCATAAATTCTATAAATAATCCGGATGGAAGAGTAAAGTTTAAAGATGTTAGAAAAGTAAGTATAGGATTATGTAAAAGAGATTTAATAAATTATAGAACAAAACAAAAAGGAGCATTTTACAATTGTTTTGTAATTATTTTAAGAATAAAGATAGATGAAAAATACAACGAATATCATGTTAAGGTATTTAACACAGGAAAGTTGGAGATTCCAGGAATTAAGAAAGACAATGAATTGAATATTATATTAGAAAATGTATTATCTAATTTAAAAAATCATATATTAGATTTAAACACGACTGACAATATGGAAACAGTTTTAATAAATTCTAATTTTGACTGTGGTTTTTATTTAGATAGAAATAAATTATTTAATATTTTAAAAACAAAATATAATATTCAATCAGTATTTGATCCGTGTTCTTATCCAGGTATACAGTGTCGTATATTTTTCGATAAATCAAATGAATTGTCTAAAGAATATAGTTTATCATATGGGAAAGTATCGTTTATGATTTTTAGGACAGGTAGTGTTTTAATAGTTGGAAAATGTAATATGGAGGTACTATTTAAGATATATGAGCATATTAAAGATATTTTACACAGTGAGTTTAGAGAGATTTATGAAATGGATAAAGTAAAGGTAGAAAAGAATATGACAAAGAAAAAGATAAAGAAAAAGATCCAAATTATTCATTGATTTTAAATAACTTTTTAATTATTTTATTATTTGGTGTGGAGTTAATATTTTCAATATCAATTGTATTAGGTGTTTTAAGTTCATATTTTTTTATGTACTTTATAATTAATTTGTAAAGTTGTATAACTTTTTCAGTAGAAGTAATTTTAATAAGCATTAGTTCATTACAAATCAGTACGTTGTCAATATGAGTAATTATATCATTAAAATTACTTTTGAATATTGATTTTACAATATTTTTATTAATAATTTCTATATTATCATTATTTGTTATAGAATTACATAAAATGTTATTGTAAAACATAATAATTTTATCTAATGTAAGTATATTTGTCTGTTCGGTTTCAGTCGTGGAAGTATGTTGTGTGTTAATATTGTATATAATTTTTTTATAAATAAACATGGTAGCATCTTTTACATTTAGATTTAAAAGTAAATTGTTTTCGTCTTTAATCTGTTCCATGAATTCATAATAATATAAATAAGACTTTTGTGTATGATGGTATGCTAAATCTATATTTTTAGAATGTAGTAATAACAGATTAAATGTATGATATATGATTTCTATACCTTTTATTAAGATGTATTTATAGTTAGTTATTTTATTGGAATATGATATAAATTCTTCTATTAGTGTAGTGTATTTAAAAAAAGCAGTTTCAATATTGCAATTAAAATTATCATTAT
>Ga0115568_10000033_pt1 | contig 97717 bp, 95 predicted proteins | sample COGITO_mtgs_1204_FD_87296 | JGI IMG/M metagenome (GOLD analysis project Ga0115568, IMG submission 87296) | Pelagic marine microbial communities from North Sea - COGITO_mtgs_120426 | ecosystem: Environmental > Aquatic > Marine > Epipelagic | place: Germany:Helgoland, sampling site Kabeltonne...
CTCCTGCTGAAGAAGTTGTTGCTGAAGAAGCTCCTGCTGAAGAAGTTGTTGCTGAAGAAGCTCCTGCTGAAGAAGCTCCTGCTGAAGAAGTTGTTGCTGAAGAAGAATCTGAAGAAAAAGATTCTTCAGAAGATGAAAGTAAATAATTTAGATAAAACTAACCTTATTTGTGTAGCTTCTATTGGCAAACCAAGAGGCTTGAAAGGAGAGTTTTTTTTAAATTCCTTCTGTGATCCAAAAGATAACATTATTCACTATTCCAATTTTTTTATAGAGAATGATGTCATTTCTAACTTTAAATTAAGTTATATAAAAAAAGTAAATTCAAAATTTTTTTCAAAAATAAATGGTATCGATGATTTAGACCAAATAAAAATTTATACTAATAAAAAAATCTACATAAACAAAGAAGATTTACCAGAACTAGATAGTACTGAGATATATTGGCATGATCTTATTGGCTTAACAGTTATTGATAATAATTCTAATGAAATCCTTGGAGTTGTTGATAATGTCTTGAACTTTGGATCAAATGACTGTTTAGAGATTAAACCTTTTAAAAATTCAATTGATGAAATATCCAGACTTATTCCTTTTGTTACAGATAAAATAATAAAAAATATCAACAAAGATAGTAAAGAGATTTTTGTTGATTGGGATAAGAGTTACTAAAATGAACTTTAATGTCATAACTATTTTTCCTGAAATTTTCAAAATATTTCAGACTGGTGTTCTATCAAAAGGCTTAGATGATAGTTTCTTTATTAACTGTTTTGATATTAGAAAACATGCTGTTAATAAACATGGTCAAATAGATTCGAAGCCATATGGAGGTGGTGAAGGAATGGTTATGATGGCAGAGCCACTTAAAAAATCCATTGAAGACATTCCAAGGGACAATTTAGGAAAAGTAATATATCTTTCTCCACAAGGCCAAAAATTAAATCAAAATAAAGTAATAGAATTATCGACTCTATCAAATATTACTCTTGTTTGCGGAAGGTATGAGGGAGTAGATCAAAGATTTATAGATTCATATGTTGATGAAGAAATTTCCATAGGCGATTTCATAATAAGTGGTGGTGAATATGCTGCAATGATCCTAATAGATGCTATTGCAAGAAATATTCCAGGTGCAATTGGAAATAATGACTCGGTTACAAAAGATACATTTTCAAATGGTCTTTTAAAAGGGCCTACCTATACAAGGCCTGAAGAATTTGATAATAAAAATGTTCCAGATGTTTTATTATCCGGTAATCATCAAGAAATAGAGGAGTGGAGGAATAAAAAATCTCTTATTCAAACCTTTTTAAGAAGACCAGACCTATTAAATGATGTAAAATTAACAAATAAACAAAAAAAACTCTTGGAAGATTGGGAATCTAAGGATATCCTATAGCACTTTTTAGGCAAATATAATGAATGAATCTGATAAAGAAATTTTAAACGCTGAAGAAGAAGTTAATTCTTCTGAAGAAAACGTAACTGAAGAAGCTGTAACTGAAGAAGTTGTTGCTGAAGAGGCTGCAACTGAAGAAGTTGTTGCTGAAGAGGCTGTAACTGAAGAAGTTGTTGCTGAAGAGGCTGTAACTGAAGAAGTTGTTGCTGAAGAGGCTGCGCCTATTATCTCAACTGTTGAAAGATCACCTGCACAAATTGTCAGTGATTTTGAAAAGAAGCAGATTAAGACAGATCTTCCATCATTTAGACCCGGTGATACTGTTGTTGTATCTGTAAAAGTCAAAGAAGGTGATAGAACAAGACTTCAGGCTTTTGAGGGTGTTGTCATGGGCGTTAAGCAAGGCGGATTAAATGCATCTTTCATTGTAAGAAAAATTTCTAGCGGTATCGGTGTTGAGCGAACCTTCCAAACTCACAGCCCAATGATTGACTCTATAAAAGTCAAAAGAAAGGGTGATGTTCGCCAAGCAAAATTATTTTATCTAAGAGATAGATCAGGTAAGTCTGCAAGAATCAAAGAAAGATTAGATAAGTAAATGCAAAAAGACAATAAAAAGGATTATTTAATTGAATCCTTTTTAGACTCTTTATATATAGAAAAAGGCCTTTCAAAAAATACTGTTCAATCTTATAAGAATGACATTACTTCGCTTATGGAGTGGTCAGTAAATTCTCTTAGTATTTCTTTAAAAAATTTAAACAAAACTCATATTGAAGGATATATTTCTTATCTATTTAAAAGCAATTTAAAAAGCTCATCAATAAATAGAAAAATTTCCACTATTAAATCTTTTTATATATTTCTACTTAAAAAGAAACATATCACTATCTCACCAGTCGAAGATATTACCACCGTTAAACAGGAAAAATATCTACCCACATCCATGTCAGAGAATGAAGTAGAAATGTTAATTCATAGTCCCGATATGAATACTTCAATTGGCAGAAGAGATAGAGCGATGATAGAAATGCTATATGCAACAGGTATGAGAATATCTGAATTAATAAATCTTAAAATCACAGATATTGATAGCAATCGATTGGTTCTAAAAGTAATGGGAAAAGGCTCAAAAGAAAGATTAATACCATATGGTGAAGTTGCTTCAGATTATTTAAATATTTATTTAAAAGAAAGGCTTAATACAAGCACTAAAGAGATATTTTTAAGCAATAGAGGAAAAACAATTACGAGAGGAGCTTTTTGGAATCGTATTAAAAATTACTTAATTAAAGAGAATCTGAAACGATCTATTTCACCTCATACACTAAGACATGCTTTTGCAACCCATCTACTTAATAGGGGAGCTGATCTTAGATCCGTTCAGATTCTGCTTGGACATAGTGACTTATCAACCACGCAAATATATACTCACATTGCAAAACAAAGATTAGGCGAAATTCTAAAAAAACATCACCCTAGAGGGTAAAAAAATGAAAGTATTTAATTTTTTATTTATATTAATATCATTTAGTAATTTTGTATTCTCAGACAAAGAGCTTATAGCTAATAAGCTAAAAAACATTTTGCCACCAGATGCTGTTATTGAGAGTATAGAGGCATCTTCATTTGCTGGTATTTACAAAGTTTATTATGGGGATCTCCAGCCAATATATGTTTCAGCGAATGGAGATTATTTTATTTATGGTGATATGTATAAAATTGACTCTAATAGAATTACTAATATCACAGGTAATGAAATTAAAGCCAGGCGTTTAAATATAATAAATTCAATTCCTTCAAACGAGTTAATTAGTTTTAAGTCTAACAATGAGCTTTTTTCTATAACCATATTTACAGATGTTGACTGTGGATATTGTAGAAAACTTCATTCACAGATTGAAGAATATAATAAAATTGGAATCACCGTAAAATATGCCGCATTTCCAAGATCAGGCATTGGCACACAGACTTTTACAAGAATGGTAGGTGCTTGGTGTGCAGATGACCCAAAAAAAGTAATAACGGATTTAAAAAATGATAAAGATATAAATTTAGATTTTTGTGATAATCAACCAGTTGCTAAACACTATGTCATTGGACAAAGATTGGGTATTAGTGGGACTCCAGCAATTATAACTCCTGATGGCGATCTCATACCAGGTTATGTTTCACCAGAGGAATTGCTTACAAGATTAAAAGCATAGATCATGCCAGATCAACAATTTAAAAACGCAGAAAAACTTCCACCATATATCTTTGCTCAGATTAATGAGTTGAAGCAAATAGCAAGATCTAAAGGAGAGGATGTTATTGATTTTGGTATGGGAAACCCCGACCAGCCAACACCAAATCCTATTGTTAAAAAATTAATAGAAGCAGTAAATAATCCATCTACTCATCGCTATTCGCAATCTGCTGGATTACCTAAATTAAGAAATGCAATGAAGAACTGGTATTCAAGAAAATACTCTGTTGAATTAGATTCAGATTCTGAAATTGTTACTTGTATGGGTTCAAAAGAGGGTATTGCTCATTTAGCACTTGCTACCCTCTCAAATAATGATGATGTCTTAGTTCAGTCACCCACATACCCAATCCATTCTTATGGAGTAGTTATTGCTGGAGCAAACTTACACTCAATTTCTTTAAACAATGATTTAGATAAGTTCTTATTTGATATTGAAGATGCAATAAAGAGCGCATCAAAAAAACCAAAAATGATCATAATTAATTTTCCATCCAATCCAACAACTCAATCAGCTGATTTAAGTTTTTTTAAAAAAATCATAGATATTGGAAAAAAGTATGACATCTGGATTATTCATGATTTGGCATATGCAGATATTGTTTTTGATGGCTATAAAGCACCATCAATTCTAGAAGTTGAAGGGGCTAAGGATATTGCAGTTGAATTTTTTACATTATCAAAATCATATAATATGCCTGGATGGAGAGTTGGTTTTTGCTGTGGTAATCAAAAATTAGTTCAAGCATTAACAAAAATAAAATCTTACATGGATTATGGTACCTTCACTCCTATTCAGGTTGCTGCAATCAAAGCTATCAATGACTGTGATGAAAATGTTTCTGAAATATGTTCAATGTATGAATCTAGGAGAGATGAGCTATGCAACGGATTGAAAAGAATTGGCTGGGATGTTCAAAAGCCGCTTGCTACAATGTTTGTTTGGGCAAAAATACCAGATAATTACTTACATCTTGGATCACTTGAGTTTAGTAAGTTGTTAATAGAGCATGCAAATGTAGCAGTCTCACCTGGAGCTGGTTTTGGAGAAGGTGGCGATTCTTATGTTAGATTTTCTTTAATTGAGAATGAGCATAGAATTAGACAAGCAATTAGAGGTATAAAAAACTTTTTTTCCATGGAAGTAAGATGAAATCATTAAAAATTGGTATATGTGGATGGGGGAATGTAGCTACAGGAATGTTTAATGCTCTGCATGATAATGCGGACGCTATTAAACAAAACTCAGGCTGCTCTTTTAATATAGAAGTGATAGGGGCTAGAAGAGATAATCCTAAGTGTAATCCAGGAAATACAAAAATAGTAAGAGATATATTTGAAGTATGTAATCACGATATTGATGTAGTTGTTGAGTTAATTGGAGGTGTCGATGTTGCTAGAGAATTGATTTTGAAAGCAATTAATAATAAAAAGCACGTTATTACAGCAAATAAAGCAGTTATATACCATCATGGAGATGAGATTTTTACTGCAGCAAAAGAGCAAGGTGTAAAAGTTCTTTTTGAATCAGCTGTATGCGCAGGAACACCAATTATAAAACTTCTAAGTGAAGAGTTGGCTGCAAATAATATTACTAAAATTTCAGGCATGCTTAATGGAACCTCTAATTTTATTTTATCTAATATGGAAGAGGGAAGTGAGTTTGAGCCTACCTTGGCTTTGGCACAAAAAGAAGGATATGCAGAGCCTGATCCAGCATTTGATATTGAAGGCATGGATGCAGCACATAAGATTGGAATATTATCATCTATTGCCTATGGTTCACCTTTACCACCTGAAGATTTTTATATTGAAGGAATTACTAATATTGAAAAAGATGATTTTACTTATGCAGCTGATATGGGATATACGATAAAGCACCTTGCAGTAGCAAAATTAGAAAGGAATAGCCTTGAATTAAGAGCACACCCAGCTTTAATAAAAGTATCATCACATTTAGCAAACTTAAAAGGTGTTAGAAATGGAATGGAGTTGGATACTGATCTTATCGGAAAAATCCACATAGCTGGATCGGGCGCTGGCCAAGAGTCTACTGCTTCAGGACTTATATCTGACCTAATACATTTATCAAATTGTCCAAATGTTGATTCAAGCCAAAAAGAGCAACAAAAATCAGTACATGAATTAAGTGTTTTTGGGGATTTGGTCTTCCAATATTATTTTTATTTAGATGCAGAAGATAAGCCAGGCGTTATGGCATCAATAACATCCCTCTTGGCATCTAAGAAAGTTGGCATAGAATCAATAGTCCAAAAAGAAGATCGTGGTAAAGACTCAGTTCCTATTATATTAATAACAGATCCTTTTAAAGAAAATGATCATGCAGAGTTACAAAAAGAGCTTCTTGAATTAGATTCCGTTAAAGCTATAAGATCAATAAGAATAGAAGCTGAATAGATATGATATTCCACAGCACTAGAGGAAATGATTCTGGTAAGACTTTTGAAGAAGTTTTAATGCAGGGTCTTGCAAGTGATGGCGGACTATTTATGCCGGATGAATGGCCCCAGGTAGATATTAATCATATTCAACATTTAGAAACTTTTATTGATGTTGCAAAATATATAGTTCCAATGTTTACTAAATCATCTTTCTCAGATGAAGAAGTACTTAGTCTCCTTGATTCTACTTGGCATGATTTTTCTGAAGAGAATTTTGTAAAAATACATCAATTAAATGAGTCAAATGATATTTTGGAACTTTTCCATGGACCAACTGCAGCATTTAAAGATTTTGGCCTTCAACTGGCTGCAGCTTTCTTTAATTTATCATTAACTAAGAATAATAAGACAGCTATTGTTTTTGGAGCTACCTCTGGGGATACGGGTTCTGCTGCAATTGATGCATGTAAAAGATTTGATTCAATTAAGAGTTTTATATTATTGCCTGAAGGTAATATGTCAGATGTTCAAAGAAAACAGATGACAACCGTAGATAGCCCAAATGTTTTTACTTTATCAATAGATGGTACCTTTGATGACTGTCAGTCAATTGTCAAAGAAGCATTCAATGAACGACCTTTTCTTAAGGATGATCAGTTTTTGCTTGCAGTAAATTCAATTAATTGGGTCAGGATCATTGGTCAAATCTGTTATTACTTTTATGCCTCACTTAAAATTTCAAAAAATAATGAATCATTAAATTTTGCTGTCCCTACAGGCAATTTTGGAAATGTTTTCGCTTGTTATTCAGCTTATAAAATGGGGATGCCGTTAAATAAAATACTTGTTGCCGTAAATGATAATAATATTCTTCATAGATTTTTTAGTGAGAATGATTACTCAAAAAAATCTGTAGCTGAAACTGTTTCTCCTAGTATGGATATAAGTATAGCTAGTAATTTTGAAAGACTGGTGTATGACTTCTATACCGAAAGAGACTCTAGTTTATGTAAAGATTTTTACTCTAATTTTCCATCAACACCAATAAAGATTGAAGATGACTCATGGAAAAAATCAAAAGATTTATTTTTAAGCTATTGTGTTGATGATTTTAGTACTGTTGGCGCTATGAAAGATATTTATAAAGAATATAGTTATCTTATAGACCCTCACACAGCGGTTGCTTCCAAAGCTGTTGAAGCACTTAAAGATAAACTTGCTGGTAAAACAGTGGTACTTTCTACAGCTCATCCAGCTAAATTTCCATTGGTTGTTAAAAATGCTGGACTTGATATAAAAAATATACCCGCTAGCCTCTCAGAAATTTTTGATAAAAAAGAAAAAATTTATAATTTTCCAGCTTCTAAAGATCAAATCTTTGATTTCATAACCAAAAATAATCAGTAATTATGGATTCTATAGAACTAAAATCGAATCTAACTGATCTGAAGGTTAGACTAAATGAAATTAGAGAAGGAATATTTGATGTATCTTCAAAAGAGCAAAGACTTCAACAAATTGAGTTAGATTTATCAAAAGAAGAGGTATGGTCTGATCTTGAGTTATCACAAAAAATTAGTAAAGAAAAAACTGCTATAGAAAAATCTCTTGTAAATTTTAAGTCTGTAGAAGAAAGAGTATCTGATGGTTTGGTTTTTTTAGAAATTGCTGAAAGTGAATCTGATACTAGTTCAATAAATGAAATTGCTAAAGATTTTATTGAATTGGATGAAGCAGTTGCTGCTCTTGAATTCAGTAAAATGTTTACAAATAAAATGGATCCTGCATCAGCTTATGTAGAAATTCAATCTGGTTCAGGTGGAACAGAGGCTCAAGACTGGGCAGAAATGCTTCTTAGAATGTATTCAAAATGGGCAGAAGGGAGAGGTTATGATATTAATGTAACTGAAGTCTCATATGGTGAGGTGGCTGGAATTAAATCAGCTACTTTGTATGTCAGTGGAGATTACTCCTATGGTTGGTTAAGAACTGAAACAGGAATTCATAGGCTAGTTAGAAAATCACCATTTGACTCTGGTAGCAGACGACATACATCATTTGCATCTGTTTTTATATCTCCAGAAGTTGATGATTCAATAGAAATTAATATAAACAATGCTGATATTCGTGTTGATACGTATAGAGCATCAGGTGCTGGTGGCCAGCATGTAAATAAAACCGATTCTGCAGTAAGGTTAACGCATACGCCGACAGGTGTTGTAGCTCAATGTCAAAGCGATAGATCCCAACATAAAAATAAAGAAAATGCTTTAAAACAATTAAAATCAAAGCTTTACGAGTTAGAATTACAAAAACAAAATGAAGAAAGGCAAGAACTAGAAGAAAGCAAGTCTGATATAGGATGGGGCAGTCAAATTAGATCATATGTGCTAGATCAATCTAGAATTAAAGATCTAAGAACAGGGCATGAAACTGGAAATACGTCAGCGGTTCTTAATGGTGATCTTGATGAATTTATGAAAACAAGTCTTAAAGCAGGGGTTTAAATGTCTGAAGAAAATATAGGTGGTGAAGAGGGGTTAATTGAGGAAAGAAGAAAGAAGCTAGAAATACTCAGAAGCAATAAAAAGGCATATGTAAATGATTTCTCAAAAGAACATTATGCAGAAGATATCCATAAAAAAAATAAATCTTTTTCAAAAGAAGAATTAGTAGAAAAAAATATAGATAATATTTCTGTTGCAGGAAGGATTGTTCTTATGCGTGTAATGGGCAATGCGAGTTTTGCAACAGTAAGAGACTCAAGTGGCGACATTCAAATCTATGTTAGTAAGAATACAGTAGATGAAGATCTCTATAATGATTTTAAAACATGGGATCTAGGTGACATCATTGGGGTGAAAGGAAAACTATTCAAGACTAGAACAGATGAATTAACAATCGAAGCTAACCATGTTGTATTAATCACAAAATCTATAAGACCAATGCCCGATAAATTTAAAGGTCTTTCTGATATAGAAACTAGGTATAGGCAAAGATACTTAGATTTAATGAGCAATGATGAGTCTAAATCTGTTTTTATTAATAGAACCAAAATTATTGAATCTGTTAGAGACTCGCTAAAAAAGAGAAATTTTATAGAAGTAGAAACACCCATGATGCATCCTATACCAGGAGGAGCTGTAGCTAGGCCATTTGTAACGAAACACAATGCTTTAGATAGAGAGCTTTTTTTAAGAATAGCTCCAGAACTCTATTTAAAAAGATTGTTAGTTGGAGGTTTTGAAAGAGTTTTTGAAATAAATAGAAGTTTTAGAAATGAAGGTTTGTCGACTAGACATAATCCTGAATTTACAATGCTGGAATATTATGAGGCATTCACATCGTTAGAAAAAACAATTGAGTTTACTGAAAATATGATTAAGTCTGCCTCAGAAGAAGTCAACAACTCGCTTAAAATAATGTGGGGTGATGATGAGATAGACCTATCAAATTTCAGGAAATCTAACCTTTCTGATCTTGTCCTGGAAGAAAATAAAAATCTTACCCAAGGTGATATTGATAAGCTTGATGGAAAAGAGTTATTAGAGTTATTTGAATCGTCTGTTGAGGATAAGCTCATACAACCTACTTTTGTAATAGGATATCCTGTAGAAGTTTCACCTTTATCAAGAAGAAATAATGATAATCCAAATATAGCAGATAGATTTGAATTATTTATAGGTGGAAAGGAAATTGCTAATGGATTTTGTGAATTAAATGATCCTGATGATCAGGCTGAGAGATTTAAAGAGCAAGTGAAGGCAAAAGATACTGGTGATAAAGAAGCCATGTCATATGATGAAGACTATATCACTGCATTAGAGCATGGCATGCCACCAGCAGTTGGTGTTGGAATAGGTGTTGATAGGCTTGTTATGTTGATAACAAACCAAACATCAATCAGAGATGTATTATTATTTCCTCAGCTTAAATCTTAGTTTCCAGAAGGTATATCTTTGAACGGCATGCCTTTATCTGATCTTTTATCTTGAGGAAGCCCTAGCACTCTTTCAGAGATAATATTTTTAAGAATTTCATCTGTTCCGCCTGCAATCCTAAGTCCTGGAGCACCAAGCCATGCATTCTGAAAGCTCTGAATCTCATTATCATCTGTTCTTAGCATTCCAGCCATGTCTAATGAATCTATTCCAAAATTACCAATATCTTGAAGTTTATTTGCACTTACAATTTTAGTTATAGATGCTTCAGGCCCAGGTGTTTCGCCTTTAGAGAGTGCTGACATTGTTCTTAATTTAGTATTTTTTAATCCATTAGCTTCACAATACCAATCAGCAATGGATTCTCTTGTAGCTCTATTATTGATTAATGATTCACCCGAATCATCCTGTTTCTTAGCCCAATTAAATGCTTCCTTAACATCAGCCCCATTTGCGTCACCAACAGCAAGCCTTTCATTCATAAGTGTGGTAATTGCAACCTTCCATCCATCACCAATAGCACCCAATCTTTGAGAATCTGGTATAACAACATCAGTAAAATAGACTTCATTAAAGCTAGAACCACCTGTTATTTGTTTAATCGGTTTAACTTCAATACCAGGTGATTTCATATCAACAAAGAAAAAGGTCATACCTTTATGTTTTTCAAGATTAGGATCATGTCTAACCACTAAAATTCCATAATCACAAAAATGTGCACCAGATGTCCATACTTTTTGCCCATTTATAATCCAATTATCTCCATCTTGAACGGCTTTACTTCTTAGGCCTGCAACATCAGAACCAGCAGATGGTTCAGAGAATAACTGACACCATATTTCTGTGCCTTCTGCCATAGCCGGAAGATATCTTTCTTTTTGTTCATCTGAAGCATATTCCATCATGACTGGACCACACATGCCTAGCCCAATCTCAAAAATACCGCGAGGAACATTAAATTTTGATTCTTCTTCTGCCCAAATAATTCTTTCTATAGGAGATGCAGCTATGCCTCCATATTCTTTTGGCCAATGAAGCATTGCCCAACCTGCATCATATTTTTTTTTCTGCCATTCTCTGGCAACATCTAAAAATTCTATATCAGCAAAATCTTCTTTTTTCTTATTTGATTTTGGTTCAGCATTTTTTTCTAACCATTCTCTGCATGTATTTCTAAATTGTGCTTGTTCTGGTGTGTCATTAAAATCCATTTTTATTTCCTAATATGTGTTTGATTTTTCTAAGCTACTTACTAACTTTTCTTTCCAGTTAGGTAGAGAGCCAATATTTACTGATAATAGTTTTGATCTTTTGTAATAAAGATGACAATCATACTCCCAAGTAAAGCCATTTCCTCCATGAGTCTGTATATTTTCTTTTGAACACAGCTGATAAGCCTTTGTAGAGCTTACACGAGCTGTTGCAGATGCTACAGAAAGGTCTGATGATTCTGTAGAAAGAGCCCATGCAGCATAATACGTGTTAGATTTAGCTAATGTTATAGCAACATACATATCAGCAAGCTTGTGTTTTATAGCCTGAAAAGAACCAATTTGACGACCAAATGCATATCTTTCTTTTGCGTAGCTAGTTGCCATATCAAGAGAGGCCTGAGATCCACCAATTTGCTCAAAGCTAAATAAAACCGCTGCTTGGTTTAGAAGATTCTCATAAAATTCCCATCCATTAGATTCATCACCAATAAGAATGCTTGGAGAGTTTTTATATTCAATAGAGAAATGGCCTCTACTTTCATCAATGGTATCTTGATGCTCAATAGAAACTGTATCAGAAGAATGATCAACCAGTCTAAGGCATATACCTGAAGATGAATTTGAAACAACTATTGAATGGGTAGCTATTTCTGCATCAGCTACAGCAATTTTTTTACCATTTACAATATTATTTTCTGAAGTAGTTTTAATGTTAGAGATAGTTGGAGCAAAAAGGTCTTCTGTAACTGCTAGAGTCCCAACTATTTCTCCAGAAACAAGCTTTGGGAGGATTTCTTTTTTTACATCCTCATTTGCATACTTGATAATCGCTTCTGTAAATAAGTAGACTGATGATGAGAAAGGTACTGGAGCCAGAAATCTTCCAAGTTCTTCTGCAACAACACACAATTCTAGATAACCTAAACCCAATCCATCATATTCTTCTGGAATTCTTATTCCGGTCCACCCTAATTCAACTATCTTATTCCATAAGTCTTGGTCAGTATTATGTTTTTCTTCTAATACTTTTCTACTTCTGTTAATCGAGCCTTCTTTTTCTAAAAACTTTCTTGCTTCACTTTGAAGGAATTTCTGATCATCTGAAAAATCTAAATTCATATTTATCTAAATAGTTAATGTAAAATACATTATAAAGTAGTTTTTTTAATATTTAATACATGAATCAAACAATGAAACCAAATAAATCATCACCAGCTTATTTAAAAAAGAAGACTTCAGGCGGTCTTTTTGTTGGATTTCTATATGTTTTGGTATTCATGAGCATTTTAGCTCTAGCCATTTGGCAAAATTTTGAAACTAAAGCCAATAAAGAGTCTTTAGATTCAATCCATCAAAGACTTATTGTTATTGAAGAGCAAATAAATATTGCAGATGAAATTAATAATGATTCTTTAACTGATATCTCAGCTTCAATTCAGTTTCTAGATAAAGAAGTGAGAAAACTTTGGGATTTAAGTAATAAAAGAAATAAAGTGAATATTAGTAAATTAACAGAAACCACCAATAAAATTAATGGCTCCATAGAAAATATAGAAAACTCATTAAAAGACGTATCTAAAAAAATAGAATCCAATCAATTAGATATTGTGAATACTTCAAAAGACTTATCAAGCCTTTTAAAGGCTAATGCAGAAATCAAGGACCTAGAAATAGCGCTTAGAGCACTAGAAACGCAAATGATTTTGATGGATGATTCAGTAAGAGCTTTAAATAATTACAAAACTCAACTAAATCAAACAATTTCTGAAATTCAAACTCAAATTTATTCTGCTTCTCAAGGAGTGATAGAATTTGAAAACCAAGATTGACAATAGTTTTAAATAATAGTTTTATATATTTATGAACAAGACTTTATTACAAGTTTTTTTATTGCTTGCTTTTATTCCATTAGCAATTCTAGTTGGCTATGGGGTTCTTGTGGTTGCTCCAATTTTCTGCTGCTTTCTTGCAATAAATTCATATAAGTTCAAAAATTATAAAGAAATGTATATTTGGATGGGTGTTGGAGTTTTTTCATTTTTATTAGCTCTATATATGCTGGGTGTTTTATGATTATTAGAGGATTAATTCTTATCTTATCAACTATTATGCTTTTGATTGGTTTTTTAAATGTCCTTACTCCAGAAGTAAATAATTTTATAATTCCTGTTGAAATTGATGACTTGAATACTCGAATTATGGTTAGAAGTTTATCTGGCATATTTATTGGAATTGGATATTTATCTATTAGATTTATATTTTCTTCCTCAAGAGTACAAATTGGTAATGTTTTGTTGTCCATCACAATTTGTGCATTATTTTCTAAGATATTTAGCTTTATTTATGATGGATTTACAACTTATTCTGTCATGGTTTTCTTTTTTGTCGCTACTTACGGTCTTTGTTTATATTACCTGCAGAAAAAGAGAAAAAATCAGATTGATTATAATCTTTAATTCCTACAGTTAAACCTCCCAAATAATTAAAATTATCTATATAATGCTTCAATCTGGGGATGTGGTGGAACTGGTAGACACGCTTGGCTTAGAACCAAGTGCCGAAAGGCGTGGGGGTTCGACTCCCTCCATCCCTACCAACTAAGTAGATTGACTCTTTAGTTCAAAGCCTAAGAGATCTATAATCTATGCGAATACTTATCTATAATTAAATATGTCAATTTTAAAAAAAGAGGAATCTTTGAATAATCATTTTTTAAATGATTCAGATGCAATAGAGAGAATTTTTAATCATATTGATAATGGAACTACTGATCTTGGTAATACGATATGGAAAGAGCCAGTTAGAAATTATTATTCACAAGAACGCTTTGATGCAGAAATTGCCTTACTAAGAAAATCTCCTATCCCTTATTGCCCTTCAGCAGGGCTACCTGAAAATGGTAGTTATATAGCTAGAAGAGCATCAGGAACACCGCTGTTAGTAGTTAGAGGTGAAGATGGAGTCGTTAGAGCATTTATTAATGCATGCAAACATCGTGGAATGAAAGTAGCTGACGGAAGTGGGTGCAAAAAGAAAGCTTTTGTTTGTCCATATCATGCTTGGGCTTATGGTTTGAACGGAAAGCTTAAAAATATTCCTGGCCAAGAAGCATTTCCAAATTTAGATAATGATAATTTAGGCCTTTCAGAAATAAGCGCAATTGAAAAGGGTGGAATTGTATACGTCATGCAAGAGGGAAAAATAGAAGATCATATGCTAGAAAATGCAATTGATTTTTTTGAACCCGAGCAAAAAATGTTTAGTTATGGCGAGGTTGTTGATGAAGCTAATTGGAAGTTGCTAACTGAGACACTATTGGAGGGATATCATATTAAATCTCTTCATAAAGATACTTTTTATCCTTTTGGTCTAGACAACATCAATCTTGTAGAAACATCTGGACCTAATTCACGAGTCATATTTCCCTTTAAAAGAATAGAAAAAATAAGACATATAGAACCCAATGAAAGGAAGCTAAATGGGGTTGCTACTTCAGTATTTCATTTATTTCCTAATGCAAGTGTTTCTATTTTATCTAAGCACTCAAGCCTAACAATCATGGAGCCGCTATCACCATCAAGTGTTAAAATTGTTAGCTACCTTGTTTATAATCCTAAATTAAATGGTAAAGAAATATCTCTTGAAGATGCAGAGAAAGATGCTAAGTTTGTTAATGAGTCAGGTCAAAATGAAGATAGGGAGGCTGCCAGAGCAATTCAAGAAACTGTTACAACCTCTGCTAATTCATACCTCACCTTTGGTTTTTTTGAAAAAGCAATTGTTAACTTTCATCAACACTTAACTTCAAGTCTTGATAAATAGAGTTAATGATAAGTTTACAAACTATTATTTACATATATACTGATTTGCAATGATAAATACAAATACACGATTAAGACGGGTTCCCGCTATATAGCTGGGTCTTTTCTATTGTGAATTAGACCCAGCTTATGCTGGGTTTTTTTTTATAAAAATAAAGGTAATTATGAAAAATTTTATTTCTACACAGGATTGGTCAAAATCAGAACTGCAAGATATTTTAGATTATGCAAAAGAATTAAAGATTAATAAGTTTCAAGATAATTTAAAAAACAAATCTATTGCATTAATGTTTTTTAATCCTTCTATGAGAACTAGGACTAGTTTTGAGCTTGGCATACAGCAATTGGGTGGGCTTGCAGTAGTACTTCATCCTGGAAAAGATGCTTGGCCAATAGAGTTTAAGTTAAAAGAAGTAATGGATGCAGATTCAGAAGAGCATATTATAGAAGTTGCAAAAGTGCTCTCTGAGTACTGTGATTTAATAGCCATAAGAGCATTCCCTAAATTTATAAATCTCGAAGAAGATTTATCTGATAATGTTATTAAGAGTTTTGCTAAGTATGCAACTGTTCCGGTGGTTAACATGGAGACTATTACTCATCCCTGCCAAGAACTTGCTCATATTTTAACTATGCAAGAGCAACTAGGTGATCTTTCTGGAAAAGATTACTTATTGACATGGACATACCACCCGAAACCTTTAAATACAGCAGTAGCAAATTCATCTTTATTAATAGCAAGTAAGTTTGGTATGAACGTAAAATTACTTTGCCCCACAGAAGATTATCTACTTCATGATTCATACTTAGATAAAGCAGCAGAAAACTGTAATGCAAATGGCACCTCATTCTCTATAACTCATGACATTAAAGAGGGTTATGAAAATGCTGATATTGTTTATGCTAAAAGCTGGGGAGCGCTTAATTATTATGGGCATCCAGAAGATGAAAAGTTAATAAGAGATAAGTACAAGCATTTTATTGTTAGTGAAGAAAAAATGGCAATGACTAATAATGCTAAATTCAGTCACTGCCTTCCTTTAAGGCGAAATGTTAAAGCAACAGACGGAGTAATGGACTCTGACTATTGTGTTGCAATACAGGAAGCAGGAAATAGAATGCATGTTCAAAAATCACTATTATCAACTTTATTAAAGGATAAATAAAAATGAAAAAAATTGTATTAGCTTTCTCCGGCGGATTAGATACTAGCTTCTGTGTTCCATACCTTATCGAAAGAGGTTTTGAAGTTCACACTATATTTGTAAATACTGGTGGTACACCAAAGAAAGAAGAAGAAAAAATTACCAAAAGAGCCAATGAGCTTGGAGCAAAAAAACATATCAATGTAAACGTTGATAATCTTCTTTGGAATCAAATTATCAAACCGTTGGTATGGTCCGGCTCACTATATCAAGATAAATATCCTGCACTATGCTCTGATAGATACCTTATAGTCTCAGAGGCAATAAAGCTCTGTAAAAAATTAAATACTAAATATATTTCACATGGCTGTACAGGAATGGGTAATGACCAAGTTAGGTTTGATTTATCAATTCAAGCATTCGGCAAATATACAACCATCACCCCAATAAGAGAAATACAAAATAAAGTTAATGATGTGAGAGGTTATGAGCAGAAATATCTTGAAGATAAGGGATTCAAAGTCTCATCTATGCACTCAAAATATAGTATCAATGAAAATCTTATGGGAGCTACTGTTTCAGGATCTGAAATAGATGAATGGAAAGAACCATCAAAAGAAAGCTATATCCTTTGTAGTACACCAGATAAATATCCAACTAAGTTAAAAAAGATAGTAATAGAATTTTCAAAGGGTGAGGCAAAAAAAATAAATGGAGTTGCTATTAAAGGTCCAGAGTTATTAAGGACGCTAAACAAGTTAGGTGGCAAGTATGGTATTGGAAGAGAAATTTTTGCCAGCGATACTATTATAGGTATCAAGGGAAGGTTTCTCTTTGAATCCCCTGGAATAAAAATACTTCAGTCTGCACATAGAGCTTTAGAGGAATCAATTTTTACTGATAAACAAAACTTTTTTAAACCTGTAATTGGCAAAAAGTGGGTTGAATTAGTTTATGGTGGATTTTATTTTGATCCTTTAGCAAGAAATCTTGAAAATTTTCTACAAGACATTGAAGCACCTGTTAATGGAAAAGTAACAATGTTACTTTCACCAGGAAAGTCAGAAGCTGTAGCAGTTGAAGCTAAAAAAATATTAGTTAGTAAAGAAGCTATATATGCTCAATCGGCTTCATGGGGTGTTGAAGAGTCTGCTGGATTTATAAAGTTACTTGGTCAAAGCACTGCGACTTGGACGGATATAAACAAAAAGTAAAATGAATCAAAACTTCACCAAAGACACTATTATCAAACTGCTCAGCGGGATGAGTAGTGAGAAAGAAATAAGAAAGTATTTAGACAGATTCTCTTCTGATGATTTTAGGTTTGCCGTAATTAAAGTTGGTGGAGCGGTAATAGAAAATGATTTAGATAATCTAATCTCCTCCTTGGTATTTTTGAATGAAGTTGGCTTAAGGCCAATTATTGTTCATGGGGGAGGTCCTAAGCTTTCTAGAGCATTAGAGGATAAAAAAATACAGTTTTCATTTAAAGATGGTCAAAGAATTACCTCTAAAGAAGTTTTGTACGAGGCAATTGATGTATTTAAGGCTGAAAATCAAAAAATTACATCTGCTTTAATTGAAAAGAATGTGTCAGCTGTCCCTTTAATGAATGACGTTTTTAAGTGTACTATTCAAGATAAAGATTTGGGATTCGTTGGCACTATCATTGAAACTAATTCAGATAAAATCAGAGCTATTATTTTGAGCGGAGGCGTTCCAGTAATTGCGCCAATGGGCTATACAGATGAAAAGCAAATAGTAAATATTAATGGCGATAAAGCAACACAAGCCTTAGCAAAAGAAATATTACCAGATAAGATTATTTTCTTAAGTGAAATTGGAGGGATTCTTGATGGGTCGGATAATTTAATTTCAACGATAAACATTAAAGATGATTACAAGAGATTAATGTCAGAGGGATGGTTGCACTCAGGAATGAAACTTAAGCTTGAAGAAATCAAGCATCTACTTGATTATCTGCCAAGTAATAGTTCAGTATCAATAACCAAACCTCTTTATTTAAATAGAGAGCTTTTTACTGATGCTGGTTTCGGAACCTTGGTAAAGGCAGGTCATCAAATAGATAAATTTAAAGAGTTAGATAGTGTGAATATAGATACTATTACCTCAATCTTAGAATCAGCATTTAAAGGAACACTCGATAAAAATTATTTTATAAAACAAGATAAAGAATTCTATGTAAGTAGCTGCAGTAGAGCTGCAATAGCGATATCCCTACATCAAAAGGTAGCATATATGGATAAATTTGCAGTCAAGACTGGAGCTAGAGGAGAGGGGCTTGGTAATGCTATATGGAATAGAATGACAATTGACCATAAAAAGGTTTTTTGGAGATCTAGATCAAATAATTCTATAAACCACTTTTATAAAAATGTTTGTGACGGTTTTCAAAAAACTAATAATTGGAATATATTTTGGATTGGAATTCATGATTTAGACGAGCTTACTGAATGCATAAGAATTGCATCTAACCAACCTGAAACGATTGCCTATGAAAACTAATATAAGTATTGCAATGATCGGAGGAAGGGGCTTTGTTGGGCAGGAGATAATTTCTATACTAAATAATCACCCAACTTTCATGCTCACTAAAGTTTTTTCTAAAACTGCTGAAGATGAAGTTGTTGTGGGTTACAAGAAATCTTTAAATCTAAAGTATTCTCTTCTTGATATATCTAATCTTAAGTTAGAGGATGTTGATATAGTAATAATGGCATTGGCTAATGATGAATCAAGGCCCTATATAAAGATTATTAAAAAAGATTACCCAAATATAATATTTATTGACTTAAGCGCTGACAATAGATTAGATGATTCATGGGATTATAGAGTTCCTGAACTTTCAGCAAAAAAAGCTACCAACTTTATAAGCAACCCTGGATGTTATGCATCTGCAATACAATTTTCTTTAGCACCAATCAAAAACATTATTCTTGGAAGAGTTAGTTCTATAGGTATATCCGGCTACAGTGGAGCTGGAGCCTCACCAAATGAAAAAAATAATCCTGTCAATCTTAAGGATAATATTATTCCGTACTCTCTTACAAATCACCTACATGAACAAGAGGTATCAAAGCATTGTTATAAAGATATATCTTTCAGTCCCCATGTTGGTAATTTTTTTAGAGGAATTCTTATAACATCTCACATACAACTTAAAAGCAGCCATACAGTAAAGGAAATTTTAGCAATCTTTGTTAATTTTTATAAAAACTCTAAGTTAATTGAGGTTCTGACTGATGTGCCTATGATCAATAAGGTTACCAATACACACAAGGTTTTAATAGGCGGAATATCTATTGATAATTCAGGAACAAATTTAACAGTATGTTGTGCTCTTGATAACTTGCTTAAGGGAGCTGCTACTCAAGTTATACAGAATCTTAATTCAGCAAGCAACTTAGAAGAATTGACAGGAATAGACTATGAATAAAAAATTATGGAATAACAAAAAAAATAAAATATCAAAGGACATAACGTCTTTTTTAGCTGGAGAAGATATAGAGTTAGATAAATTTTTATTTATTTATGATGTTGATGCTTCTTTGGCCCATGTAAAAGGCCTTCAGTCCATAGGAGTAATTAAAAAAAATGAACTGTTAAAGTTAAATAAATCTCTTAAAACCCTTAGAAAGAACTTTATTGATGGAAAATTTAAATTAACTGATAAATATGAAGATTGCCACTCAGCTATTGAGTTCTATTTGATTAATGAGCTTGGCGATCTTGGAAAAAAAGTTCATACAGGCAGAAGTAGAAATGACCAGGTAATGGTAGCAATGAGATTATTCGCTAAAAAAAATCTTATTGAATTTAAAACAAAGAATAAATTAATTGCCGAAACTTTTTTAAATTTAGCAAAGAAACATAAAGATTTACCAATGCCAGGATATACGCATCTTCAAAGAGCCATGCCTTCATCATGGGGATTATGGTTTTCTTCATATGCCGAATCCTTCATTGATAATGGAGATCTAATTAATAATACTATTGATTGGATTGATTCAAACCCATTAGGTAGCGCTGCAGGATATGGTGTTGCAATTCCATTAAATAGAGACCTGGTAACCAAGGAATTAGGCTTTAGTAGAACTCAGCTAAATAGTTTATATGTTCAGAATAGTAGGGGTAAGTATGAGATGCAGATACTTAATACCTTGAAGCAATCTATGTTAGATATAAGAAAATTTTCATGGGATATGAGTTTATTTTTATCACAAGAATTTAATTTATTATCTATTGATAGCAAGTATTCAACAGGATCATCGATTATGCCTAACAAACATAATCCAGATGTTATAGAAATACTTAGAGCGAATTATTCAATTCTAGCTGGCTTTTCATCAGAGCTTGAAAACTTATTGTCTCTTCCTAGTGGTTATCATAGAGACCTTCAATTAACTAAAAGAAGTCTAGTTCATGGTTTTAATACATCATTTAAATCATTGGATATTATTCCTGCTTTACTAAAGACAATTAAGATAAACACAAACAACTCAAATAAATATATAGATAATGAAATGAAAATGACTGACAAGGTCTATTCACTTGTTTCAGATGGAGTTCCTTTTAGAGATGCATACAGCCTAGTAAAGAATTCTGATGACCATTCTTTATTAACTGAAACAAAGTCTCTAAATCATTCCATGGGCTCTCCAGGGAATCTTAATCTCAATTTATTAGAGAAGAGACTTAAAAAGCAAAAATAAAATTTATAAGCTACTATAATTTAATAGTTTTATTGGATATGTAGTTTATGCAAATACCTGTCAGATTCAGAGTTGTTTTTATGTCATTCTTGGCAGTCTTTATTTGCTATATAGATAGAGTAAATATTTCGGTTGCTATTATACCAATGCAAGAGCAGTTTGGCTGGAGTGAATCACAAGTCGGTATTATTTTTTCTTCTTTTTATCTGGGCTATATTTTTACTATGACAATTGGAGGCTTTTTAGCTGATAGATATGGTGGGAAAATTGTTCTTGGTTACGGACTTCTTCTTTGGTCATTATTCACAGTTTTAACTCCAGTATTTGCATATAATGGTTTTTTTGCAATTCTAATAATAAGAGTTTTAATGGGTCTTGGTGAGGGCGTAACCTTTCCATCTTGGCATGCCTTATATGCTAGATGGATTCCATTTGAAGAAAGAACTCGATCAATTGCAATTACAAATAGCGGCATCTCTGTGGGTACTGTTTTTGGATATCTTGTAACAACTTTAATTATTGCTAGTTACTCTTGGGAATGGGTATTTTATTCATTTGGCATGTTAGGTGTGATTTGGTTCTTTTTTTGGCAGAGAGACATCACATCTTACCCATCTGATCATAAAAATATATCTCACAAAGAACTTGAATTAATAATTGAAAAAGCACCCACAAATTCTTCAGCACCAAAAATTTCTATTTTAAGGTTACTTAAAAATCTTCCATTTTTAGCCATCACAGTGGCTACCTTTTGTCATAACTGGGCTTTATTTACCTTTTTATCTTATTTACCAAAATTTGTTAACAGCCCTACCTCTCTTGGAGGCTTAGGGATAAGTCTAGATTCAAGGATCTTTATACTACTAATCTTAATTCCAAGTTTTTTTTCAGTAATATCTTTGATAGCAGGAGGATTTTTAGCAGATAATCTTATAAAGAAAAAGTATCAAGTTATTAAAGTACGAAAAGCTGTTAATTCTATTGGTTTTTTTGGATCTGCCTTTTGTCTATTTTTAATACCATTTCAAGAATCACATTTGTTTATAATTTCTCTATTGTGTGCAACAAATATTTGTACAGGAATCGCAGCTGGTGGATTTGGTGTTAATCATGCTGATTTAGGTCCAAAATACACTGGGGCATTGGTTGGAATAGCTGGAAGCTTGGGCATGACTGCTGCAGTCATTGGTCCATTAGTAGCAGGATTTATTCTAGATTTAACAAACTCTTGGACATTAATATTTCATATATGCTCATATATGTTGATATTTGGCGGTATTTTTTATCTATTTTTTTCAAGTACTGATAAGCAGTTTGATTGATTTTACCAATTTAAATTCTAAGCTATAATAAAAAATGGATACTAAATTAGAAATAGCAAAAAACTGGCTTCCAAGATATACAGGAATGCCTCTAGAAATGTTTGGTGATTATATTTTAATCACAAATTTTAAAGACTACATTAATAAATTCGCTGATAGATTTAACTGTGACATATATGGTGAAGGAAGGGCTATGCAGGCCTCCACAAATAGTGATGGTTTAACGATTATTAATTATGGTATTGGCTCACCAAATGCAGCCACAATAATGGATTTACTTGTAGCAGTAAAACCCAAAGGTGTTCTTTTTCTAGGAAAGTGTGGCGGACTAAAGAATTCTTCAGAGATAGGAAATTTTATTTTGCCCATAGGTGCAATAAGAGGTGATGGAACTTCAAATGATTACTTTCCACCTGAAGTTCCTGCATTACCTTCTTTTAAACTTCACAAATTTGTCTCCGATATAATTATTGAAAAGAAAAGTGATTATAGGACAGGAGTAATATTTACAACCAATAGAAGAGTTTGGGAGCATGATAAGCGGTTTTTAAAGAGACTAAAAAAAACAACTGCTATTGGTGTTGACATGGAAACAGCAACTGTTTTTTCTGTTGGTCATTTTAATGAGATTGCAAGAGGCGCATTGCTATTAGTTTCTGATGTTCCTTTAACTCCAGAAGGGGTCAAAACTGAAACTTCTGATCATCAAGTGACACAGAAGTGGGTAGACTTACACCTTGAAATTGGTATTAAGGCTATGACAGATATAGGTAAAAGCGGAGAAGAAATCAAGCACTTCAAATACTAGTGAATTAGATTACTAATTTTTGGAAGTAATCAAATATATCCTGAAAGTTTCTTTCTCTTGCTGTAGTCCATTCCCTAGTGGATGAGCTATTCAGCAAGTTTTTCTTATTATCAAAGACTAAAACTCTTGGAACTCCTTTTTCTTTATCAATTTCAAAAAAGCTCATCAGTTCCATATTTTTATCATATCTACCAACATCAATATGCATTATTTTATAATGAGCCTTCATAAACTCATTAATTGTTGGTATTTGTAATGTTCCATCTAATATTCTGCAATCTGGACACCAGTTACCTCCAAATATAATTACTGGTTGTTTGGATTGTTTGATCGTAGAATCCATAAAATCTTTAACATCGTCCTCAGAATAAATAGAGCCATTATATGGAAGTGGCAAGGGAATACTGAGTTGATCATTTGATGAAAGTTGAATTGTTCCAGAGGTTAAATTTATTGTCATAATTAGAGCAAATACAGATGATATGTTTTTAAATTGTTTTTTAATCATGTTGGTTTAATATTAAAAGAACATTGTGGAGATTTATTGTAGTTATTGCAATAATGTCCTTAACGAGGATTCAAATGATTTGGTTAATAAGATTATATTTATTGTTTATGGGAATTACTTATTTCTTAATTGGAATATGGGCAGTTCTTGATCCCATTATAGTAGCAAGTGAAACTTCTATACCGTCCTTTCAAGAAGCGGTTGGGCTAAAGGTTGCCTCTGAAATTGGTTATTCTGAAATAGCTGGTATATATGGTGGTTTGAATTTAGGAATAGGAATAATGTGCCTAATAGGAATTTTTAGAGAAAGCATTGGGATATTTAGTATAAAATTCTTGACATTGTTAACAGGTTCCATTGCTTCTGGAAGGTTAATATCATCTTTTTTACCAGGTATGCCAACTTTCTATAACAGCTTTTTTATATTCGAGATATGTGCAGTAATTATAGGCATAAGTTTTTTGACGGCACTTAATAAATCTAAATCAAATTACTAATATTCAGAATATATCCTAAATATCCTAATACAAAAACGCATCCTATCAGTCTTATAGTTTTTATCCCAAAAAGCTTAGATGAATACATTGATGCAACTATTATAAATAGAATGCTAGCAACAAACATTACAAAGAAATCTCTTGTATAAATACTTGCATGCAATGTTGTATTTGAAAAGAATCCAATTATTGGAACGACTAGGGCTATATTCATTACATTTGAACCAATAACATTTCCAATAACCATGTCATTTTTGTTCTTAGATATTGCAGATACGGTTGCTGCTAACTCGGGAAGACTTGTACCTATTGCAATAATAGTTAAACCTATTATTAATTGAGGAACATTAAGCATTTTTGCAAGTATTTCAGCATGTATAACTGCAAAATGAGATCCTCCAATTAAAGCCATTAAACCAATTGTAAGAAATAAAAGAGTACCTTTAATTTCAATATTTTTTTCAAACTGCTCATTTAAATTTTCTGAAGATCTAAATTTATAGGTTATGTATAAAAATATAAAAAATAATAATACAAACAGGACGCTTTCATTTGTGCTGATTCTCAAGTCTTGCAAACTCAATCCTAATAAAATTGCTCCAAGAAAAAAAGGTAAAAATTGTATTAGGGCGGTTTTAGATGGCTTAATACTTATTCCTATGCAAGAAACTCCAAAAATAAGAGCTATATTTGATATATTTGAACCCACTACAGCACCCATAGCAAGTTCTTCACTGTTGTTAATGACAGATGATATGCCAACAAAAATTTCAGGAGCAGAAGTTCCAAGTGCAACAATAGTCAAACCAATTGCAAGTTCGCTCATTCCAAGATTTTTTGCTAGAAGCGAGGAATTATCTACAAATTTATCGGCACCCCATACCAATACAGCTATTGATAATAAAAGAGCCAATAAGTGAATTATAAACATAGCTTATTTTACATCAGAGGAATGTCATTAATATAATTTAGTTCAATTATTCCTAAATACTATTATTTGCAGTTGGTAGTAATATAAAAAATGCAATATATAATGTTTTATTTAAAAATTTATAAGGGTATAAAACATGGAAATTAATAAATTATTTGATGTAAGTGGGAAGGTTGTAGTTATTACTGGTGGCTCAAGAGGAATTGGAGAAATGATTACATCAGGCTTTTTAGCTAATGGTGCTAAAGTTTATATTTCTGCTAGAAAAGCACCTGCTCTTATGGAAAAAGCAAAAGAACTTTCTGAGAAATATAACGGTGAATGTATTGCTATACCATGCGATCTTAGTACTTTAGAAGGTATGGATTATTTCACTCAACAAATTACAGAAAAAGAAAAGGGTATTGATTTTTTAATCAATAATGCCGGTGCAGCTTGGGGAGAGCCTTTAGAGGATTTTTCCGAGACAGGCTGGGATAAAGTAATGGATCTTAATGTAAAAAGTATTTTCTTTTTAACTCAAAAACTTAAATCACTTCTAAAAACAAATGCAACAATTGATGATCCCTCAAGAGTTATAAATATAGGATCTATTGATGGGCTGAATGTTCCAGCTTTTGAAACTTATTCATACAGCACATCTAAGGCTGCCGTTCATCATTTAACAAGAGTTCTTGCTAATAAGCTTGTGAAGGAAGATATACTTGTAAATGCTATTGCTCCAGGCCCTTATCCGAGTGCTATGCTTGGTTCTGCAGTTAATTCTGATTATTCTTTTATAGCAGACGCTAACCCAAGGAAGAGAGTTGGTACGCCTGAAGATATAGCTGGTCTTGCAATATTTTTATGTTCTAGAGCAGGAGCTTATACTGTTGGTGAGACGATTACATCTGATGGTGGTTTAGTAAAAACAGCTGGGCATAACCTAGGTTAAAAACTATTTTTTAGCGTCTATAAAGGCCTTAATGATAAGATCTTTCATCCAAAGGTGACCACCATCTCCTTCATCACTTTTATGCCATATCAAGAAATACTCCATTGAGGGTATTTCTATTGGTACCTCAATAAAAGGAAGATTATTAGCGATCGCAAAACTTCTAGTACCCATTAAAACAAGATCCGTTGATCTTAATATTTGGGGAGCAATTAAGAAGTGTTGACAGCGAAGAGCCACTTCGCGTCTAAATCCTATTTTATCTAATTCTAAATCAATTAAATGCAATCCTCTTCTTCTATTAGAGACGTGCAGATGTCTTTGATTTAAGATATCTTCGATAGTGACATTTTCTATATTTGCAATATGATGCCCATCTCTATGCATTGCAACCCAGTCATCTTCAAATACTTTATATGAATCAATTTCATTTGATGCAGGAATGACTGGATCAACTACAAAATCTAAATTATTTGTAGCAAGTGCATGAACTTGATCAGATCTGCTGTAAGCATAACTACCAAGAGCTACATTTGGAGCTTTTTTATCTATCTCATTCATGATAAACGGAAGAACTCTTCCCTCAGAAACATCTCCTAATGAAAGTTTAAATTTTCTCTTTGAAACTTTTGGATCAAATGTGTCTGGTTCATTAACGCTTAGTTGCATTAGTGTTAATGCATTTTGAATATCTTTTATTATATTTTCTGTTTTCTGAGTTGGGACCATTCCAGAACCAGTTCTGATAAAAAGATCATCATTAAACTTCTCTCTCAATCTAGATAGAGCATTACTAACTGCTGGCTGAGTTATCCCCACTACTTCTGCTGCCTTGGTAAGACTACCTTCAGTATAAATAGCATTAAGAATCACGAATAAGTTCAAATCAAAAGAACTAATTTTCATATTTACCTCTTGTACATATATTTGATCTGATATTTTGCATTTTTTGATATAGCTTTGTTGCTAACATAAAGTTATTATTAGTTAAATCAATAAAGATACTATTCATCAGACTTATAATATTAACAAATATAAGTATATAAAGGGAGATTTAAATAATGTCAGAATTAAGACCGGTTGCTGAAGATTTAATAAAAAGAGTTGATGACTTTATACATGCAGAGATTGCTCATAATGAATCTCTTTATCATGAACAATCTAAAGATGAGAATGGTACATGGGTAGTCCCACCCATAATGGAAGAGATGAAGGTTAAAGCAAAGGCGGCAGGTTTGTGGAATCTTTTTTTACCTGAGAGCGAGAATGGAGCCGGCTTAACTAACTTTGAATATGCACATTTAGCTGAAAAAATGGGAGCTTATGGAATTGCTTCTGAGGTATTTAATTGTTCTGCTCCTGATACTGGAAATATGGAAGTTTTAGAGAGGTATGGAAATGAAGAGCATAAAGAAAAATATTTAAAGCCGCTGCTAAATGGTGATATTCGTTCTGCTTTTGCAATGACTGAACCAGGTGTTGCCTCTTCAGATGCAACGAATATTGCATCTTCAGCTGTACTTGATGGTGATGAGTATGTAATTAATGGTGAAAAATGGTGGACATCTGGAGCAGGCGATCCTAGATGCGAAATTCTTATTTTTATGTGTGTAACAAACCCAGATAATAATAGACACCAAAGACAATCTCAGATTTTAGTTCCTATGAACTCAGAAGGTATAGAAATTCAAAAAATGATGCATGTTTTTGGTTACGATGATGCTCCTCATGGCCATGGCCATATCAAATTTACTAATGTAAGAGTTCCAAAGGAAAATCTTTTATTAGGAGAAGGAAGAGGTTTTGAGATTGCTCAAGGAAGATTAGGTCCTGGAAGAATTCATCATTGTATGAGAGCGATTGGCTTAGCAGAAAGAGCATTGGAAATGATGTGTAAACATGGAATGGAAAAAATTGCATTTGGTAAGCCTTTAGTCCAGCTAGGTGGCAATATGGATATTATTGCTAATTCAAGAATTGAAATAGACCAAGCAAGATTATTAACTTTAAAGGCTGCACACATGATGGATACTGTTGGAAATAAAGTTGCAGCTAGTGAAATTGCACAAATAAAAGTAGTTGCTCCAAATGTATGCTGCGATGTGCTTGATAGAGCAATACAAATGCATGGAGGAGCTGGTGTATCCCAGGTCTATCCTCTTGCTCAAATGTATGCTCATATGAGAACATTAAGGCTTGCTGATGGTCCAGATGAGGTTCATAGAAGGGCAGTTGCAAGACATGAACTTGGTAAATATATTGTCAAAGATTCAGGCGTAGAGTCCTCTCATATTTCAAGAAGCTAAATTTTGACTGACGAAGTAAATTTAGTTTTTTATGATACTGAAACTACTGGAATTCAAAAAGATTTTAGCCAAATTCTCCAATGCGGTTCTGTATTAACAAATAATTCCTTAGATACTCTTGCTGAACAAAATATTGGGTGTGCTCCTTTGCCTTGGGTTATACCGCAGCCAATGGCAATGATTACAAATAAGAAGGTTGATCTCTTTAACTCAAATACATCTCATTATCAAATGATGAAAGATCTTCAAATACAGTGGAAAGAATGGTCGGCAAAGAGTTCTTCAATATTTATTACCTATAATGGTCATGCCTTTGATGAAGAGCTAGTTAGAAGGCAGTTTTTTTGGAATCTACTGGAGCCATACACAACAAATACAAATGGGAATGGAAGGCTAGATTTAATGCTAATGATTCACAACATAGCAGCCTTCTTTTCTGAAGAAATATCTATGCCTCTATTCGAAGGCGGTCCTGGAATAAGTTATAAGCTTGAACATTTAGCTATAGAACATGGAATAGATGCAGGAGATGCTCATGATGCTATAGCAGACTGTAATTTAATGATTGAGATGTGTAAGATTATTAAAGATAAATTACCAGAAGTTTTTCAATCCTTTATAAACATTTCAACAAAACCTGGCATTAAAGAATTGCTTTATTCTGAAGACTTTTTAGCACTTGGAGAAATACATAGAAGACATACATTTAAATATCCAGTTGTTTTATGTGGAGGAGACGCTTCGAGGCCAAATGAAATAGTTTTTTATGATTTAAGTTATGATCCAGATGATATCTTAGAGCTAGATTTCACTGAGATAAATAAACTAGTTCAGTCAAAAGGAAGAGATGGCCCCCTAAAAAAATATAAAATTAATAAAACAATTCCTGTTTGTTCTCATAAATTTCTAAATAATAAAGAAATCTTTGATATTGAGTTTTCTGAGTTACAAAGAAGGGCTGAAGTTGTTAGAAATGATAAAGATTTTCAACAAAAAGTATCTCAGGCAATGGAAGATAGAATGATGAGTTTTCCTGAATCAGAATATATTGAGGGAACAATATATTCGGGTGGTTTCCCATCATATAAAGACAAAGATCTGATGCAAGAGTTTCACTTATCTTCAGACCTCAATCAACTAATAAGAATTTCTAGAAATTTTGAGGATCAAAGATTAAGGTTATTTGCTGAAAGAATTATTTGTAATGAATATTCTGTAGATATTCCAAATGATATTGCAAAAAGATATCAAGATCTTATTTATGAAAGAAATGGAACAGATGGTCCATGGGGTTCAATAGATAAATCTCTTGCGCAAATAGAAAAATTACTTGATGAAAGAGATGATACTGAAAGTCAGAATATTCTCAATGCTACAAAAACCAAAATAAAATCAATGAAGATTTCAAGCTAAAAAAAATGGAGGACAAAGTCCTCCATTTAAACTAGCGATTCTAATAGGGGGGAGAAGCTAGTTGGCAGTATTGTATTCATCTCTAGCACCTTGGCAATGTACTCAGTTAAAAAACTAACTTTATCGCCATACTAGAATATATATATTTAAAATACATATTTTATAGAACACTCATAACAATAAATTCTGTATAATACTTTTTTTCTTAGACCCGTAGCTCAGTCTTGGTTAGAGCGCCGCATTGACATTGCGGAGGTCGTTGGTTCGAGTCCAATCGGGTCTACCATTACAAGAAATCTTATATTTTAGAAATATAATTATCTAACCTATCTTTATTCATTACAAATGATGATTTTTTGATTGCAGCTACATTCTTGATTTCATTGAGATTAATATTACTTCCTCCAACTCTAATAATTCCTACCATGGCCATCATTGAATGGGGAGTGCACTCATAACCATATATACCAGGAGTATCAAAAGTAATGCTAATATCTTTGCTAAGAGCTCCACTCCAAGCAGTTGCACCATCTGGAACCATGCCTTGTATAGATGCAGAGTTATGAGCAGCATCTGTTGCTTCAAAATTGACTGTATCTCCTACAGCAATATTTAAGAAAGATGGCTCAAATACCATTATACCTTCCGCACCTTGATTTAATAATTTAACTGTATAAACATCACTGTAAGCATGCACAGTAAAACTAATGATCAGTGTTAAAAATAAATTTTTCATAATAGACTCTTAGTAATAACCAATAAGGTTGTAATAATTAAAAAAAAAAGAATACCCAGTGATACTGACGAAATTAAAATTTTAAAAGGAGAAGGGCTAAAATCTTGTTCATTGCTACCAACTCCAATTAACATTTTAAATACTCTAATCAAATACTATTCCAGTAATCATCATAGATAAAAGCATAAAGACTAAAACGACAACCTGTATGGCAGCGGGTATTACAACAAACATAACTAATGGATCAAATTTCATTGCCATAAAGTAGTCTGTTTCACTCCATTCTAAAGCCTCTTCAGGTGTTGCATTTTTAATTTGTTTGTTCAAAATAGTGCTCCATATGCTTTTAAATCAGCATCATTATATATATTTATAATTATATATCAATATAAGTTATAATATTATTTAAATTATTTCAGCTAAGTTTAAAAAAAATATATATAATTTATTTTTTAATAGGAATTAGTATGTCATTTGCCCATAAACTTTATATTTTATATACCTTTATCTTCGTAGTTTCTCTAACTTCAGATAACTTATATTTTCCAAGCGATGAATGGAAAATAGTCACTCCAGAAAGTCAAAATATAAATTCAGCAAAAGTTCAAAAAATTATAGATCTGTCATTTTTAGATCAATCAACTTTAGGTGTTGTGATTATTAAGAATGGAAAAATTATTGGAGAAAAGTATGCTGATGGCTATAGTGATATATCACATGGAACCTCATGGTCTATGGCAAAAAGCTATTATGCTGCATTAATTGGTATTTCTATTGAAAAGGGTGAAATAGATAGTCTTGATGATAATGTAGGAAAGTATTTAGATTATTACAATGATGAAAGGTCAAAGATTACTATTAGAGATTTATTAGACATGTCTAGTGGATTAGATTTTCCAGATCATGAGCATGAAAAAATGTTTTTCCAAACTAACCATTTAGAATACGCTAAAGCCGTTGGAGTTGAAAAAGATGCTGGATTAAAATGGGAATATAACAATGTTAATTCAATGATTATTGGAGATATTCTTTTCTCTGTGACAGGAATAAAAGCTGACAAACTTCTTTCAGAACGAATTTTTGAACCAATTGGAATGAAAGATTATAAACTTTGGAAAGATGAGAGTGGAAATGTCTTAACATACTGTTGTGTAGATATGTCTGCTCAAGAGTATTCAAAATTTGGATTATTATTCGCGCGGAATGGTAATTGGAATGGCAGGCAAATAATTCCTAAAAATTTTATAGATGAAACATTTAGAGTTGTATGGGGTTTTTCACCTGATAGCCCAAAAAGAGGATATTCACTTCATTGGTGGATTTCCAAGCATGACGATAATAGTAAGATATTTAATACAAGTGGTAAGTTTGGCCAGTACACTTTTGTTGACAGAGATAATGATATTGTTTTTACAAGAATAACTAAATATACTCAAAAAGATCATGGAGATATCCAAAAATGGGGCCCCCTTCAATATTTTAGATGGGCAGGAGTATCAACTGCTGTTATGACAGCGAGAACTCTTTTAAATCTTGGTATTATAAAAGAAGGTACAGATGTCGTAGCGCCAATCACTGAAAAAATGGGAGAATCTAAAGAGTTTTATCAAAAGTATGATGAGATTATTGATGCTATGGCAGATTTAAGCAAAAATTAATCCTCAGCCTGTTTTTTTCTTAAATAGGTTTCCATGTCTTTTTTCCATTCTTCTAGATAGTAACCATCATTACCGTGCTTATTTAGATACTTATAAAAAACTCTGCCATCATCATCTTCATATCCAGACTCATATGGTTTTCCAGTCAGCCTGTTTGGTCTTTTAAAGGCATCATCCATTATTTTTTATTATGTGTGTAAAAATCAAAGCAATTTTAGTAGGCAATTCATTTGAAATTTTCTTTTTTACAAAATACTCATCTATTAATGAATGAATTACATAATGTGGCTGTTTTGAGTACTTAATTCCATCTGAGAAAGAAGTAAAAGCAATAGTTTTTTTATTATTAAATTTCTTTAGGTTATGTTTCTTGTCATGCATAAGAACACAAATTTTTTGAATTTTTTTTAGATATTTTTCAAGATCATCATTTTCAGACATTATTGGAAATTTCAAACTATGTCCAAACAAATAAAATCATTGGGATCGATACAGCTATTATTAATAGATCTAAAGGAAGACCTAATCTCCAATAATCAGTAAATTTATAATTACCAGGACCCATAATGACTGTATTACATTGATGTCCAATTGGAGTTAAAAATGCACAACTGGCTCCTACAGCCACCACCATTAAAAAGGGCTCAATAGCATAACCAAGCTCTATTGCTATGCCTGCAGATATGGGAGCCATTATAACTGCAGTAGCAGCATTATTAATAATATCTGTAGTTGCCATAGTAATTATTAATATTAAGAAAAGTAACCAAAAAAGACTCATATCAGCTGCATATAGCGATATATTTGATGATATAACATCACTTAATCCAGTTGATTGTAGGGCTGTTCCAATAGGTATCATTGCAGCAAGCATAATTATAATTGGCCAATCTATATCTCTATAAAAATTACTATCTATTATTTTAATTCTTGCAAAACCAAGAACACATAAAAGAAATGCTGCTGCAGTAGGCAGAATATTCATTGCAACCAATATTATGGAAGTCATAAAAAATATTAAGCCTTTTAAAAGTCTACTTCTACTAGGTATGGTTTGAAGTTCTCTTTGTCTTATTGGCATTAATCCTAAGTGCTTTATTTTATTAGTTACATCCTCTTCATCAAGATCTCTAACACCTAAAAGTAAAACGTCGCCTACTCTAAAAGTTTCTCTAGTTAATCTAGTTCTATATTTAGATCCTTTTCTCCAAAGTCCTAAAAGGTTTAGTTCTTCATATGCTAGCTTTAAAAAGAAATCATATTTTCTTCCAATTAATCTTGAGTCTGGAGTGATCATTGCCTCAATTTCTTCTAAATCTTCGTCTTTAAATGAATGAAGTTCTTCAGGAATTGAAAAGCCAAATACATCAAGGATTGTTCCTATTTCATCAGGAGGTGTCTTAATTACTAATATTTGATCAGGTTTAATCCTTAAATTATTTTTAACTTTTTTAACTCCACCTGATTCGCTAACTATCCCTATAACTTCAGTATCTTCACCTGCCTCTTTCTTAAACGCAGATAGGGTCATACCAATTGCTGAACTATTATCATTTACTGAAACTTCAAATAAATATCCCTTTAGATCAATTAGGGATGATCCAGCATTAGAATTTTCTCTTAACTGAATAAATTTATTTCCAATTATGGCTATAAACAAAATACTAAGGATTGTAATAACAAGACCAACATAGGAAAAGTCAAAAAAATTAAAGCCAGCACTAGATATTGTTGATTTATATTCAGAAATAATAATATTTGGTGGAGTTCCAATTGTGGTATTCATGCCACCTAAAATACATGCAAATGCTAATGGCATTAAAAACCTGGAAGGGTGCCAATCCATTTTTTGACAGATATTTAATGTTATTGGAAGTAAAATTGCCAACGCACCTATATTATTGATAAATGACGATAAAACTGCAGCTATAAGCAATAATGAAATCAAAAATTGAAATTTAGTAAAACTCCTTCCTCCAATAATTTTTCCAACAAGTCCTGTTAGACCTGAATTTTTAAGACCTTGACTTATTATAAGAACAAGAGCAACTGTTATAACTGCGGGATGTGCAAAACCATCAAATGCTTGATTTGCAGGTATCACACCAAGAATAATAAGAACTACAAGAGCTCCAGATGCTAATGCGTCGTATCTAAATTTACCCCAAATAAAAAGACCTAATAAAGATACAATTGTTAGCGATAATAGGTACTGATCACTCATTGAAAATATTATATTTCTTATTTAGGCATGCTCTCAACATATAGAGATGTTGATGGGTATGCAAATTCTGAATTGTTAGCCTTAACAATTTTCATAATATTGAATATTAAGTTTTCTTTAACCTCATTAAATGCAGCAAAGCCCATTGGATCAGCATATGCCACAATCAATACATCGATTGAGCTAGCACCTAACTCAACAACTCTCACTACTGGATCTAGCTCAGGGTCTGATACAAAATCATCACTATGAATAATATAATCCTTAATTTCTGATCTAATAGATTCTAATTGTTCAACAGAAGTGGAATAAATTAGATTTATTTTCCAATTAAGCCGCCTATTTATCATTTCTCCATGATTAATAACCTTTACATCAGAAAGATCTTTATTAGGAATCGTCATCGGAGCAGTATCAAATGTTCTTATAACGGTTGATCTAAAGCCAATTGTTTCAACAATACCATGCAGTTGTCCTGCAACTTCTATACGATCACCAGGTTGAAATCTATGCTCTCCTATTACTAATATACCTGCTATTAAATTCTTAAAGAAATCTTGAGCACCAAGTGCAACTGCAACAGAAAAAAGCCCTAATCCTGCAACTAGTGGACCAATTTGGATACCAAAAATATCTAATATGATTGCAATTCCGATCACCCAAACTATAAACCGTGATGCTCTTTCAAGCCACATTTGCATAGATGCTGTGAGCCAAGAGCCAGTAGAGAGAGCAACAAAAATAGGTTTAATCGAATTTGATAGAGCACTAAATATAGTAAAAATTACAAAGGCTTTAACAATATTTGTAGCAATATCGCCAACTAGACCAGAAATAGGTAATATCAATGTGCATATATATAAAGCAACAGTAACAGGTATAAATCCTATAGGCTTTCTAAGAGCATTAAGTATCTCATCATCTATTTTTGATTCTGTTTTATCTGCAAGCCTTCCAAGTGCATTAAGAATCACAGAAATCACAAACCCTCTAAATAAAAATGCTACTAAGATAACAGCCAGAGAAGTTATTATTGAGCCAAGATCAATTCCGAGAAATCCTCTATCCCATACTTGGCTAATTAATTCTAAAAAATTTTCCATAATTATTTTTTCTCACTAAATTATATTTTAAATATTTTTTATTACTGTTTCGATAACTTATCTTTAATAGCATAAGGTATATAGATTAAATAAAACATTGCTATCGCAATTGGTATTGTAATTAGTAAATGAAGAGGTGGCTCAGGAAACGCATCCATTAGACTTGCCCCTGCTGGTTTTGCAGTTAAATACCAGTAATTTGCTGGCTCACCTAAGATAATATTAACCAAGTAAACTATTGGAAGAAGCACTAATGCAGTTATGGCAGAAACAACTAATATATCTTTTGCATATGGGCGATTATTAAGAGATATAGTTGCATACATTACACCTATGACAATCATCCCGTGACCAATCATGAAGAATGCATAATCAAGATCTACCACTGGTATATCTGGAGTAATAATTGCCATTGATGCGCCAGCAAGACCCCAAAAGAAAGCACATTTATATAAAATTTTTGGACCACCCAATAAAAATGAAGCTAAGAATATTTCAGACAAATCACACATATGAAGTGGGATAATTTCCTTCCAATGATATGGATTTTCAAGTAGATATAAGTCTTTAAAGGGTGAAATAATTACATGAGATAAAATAATAAAGGCAATAATTTTTGAAGTTAATGATTTACTAGAATCTGATAAATTTTTACAGGTTAAGGGAAGAAAAACAGCTGTAAAAATAATTAAAGCCATTGTTATTAGATGAAGATTTCCAAACAAAATAAAAGGACTAGCATTCATAACATCACTCCTAAAATAATTAAATTTAGTTGAAAGTTATTATAAAGGTTTTAATTCCTATAACCAAAAATTAGAAATGTTACAGTTGCTGACTAAGTATATCCATAACAAGCTTTTCTGTAAGAATTGCTGGCAACACTTGAGGTTTACCCATTCCAGGTTTCCAGAATATATAAAGAGGAACTCCGCTTCTTCCGTATGTATTAAGAACCTCTAATATATCTTTATCTCTATTAGTCCAATCAGCAACAACATAATTAATATTATTAATATTCATGTAATTTACAACAGAAGACCTTGAGAGTGCTATTTTGTCGTTTGCTTGGCATGTAATGCACCATGCAGCAGTAAAGTTAATTAAATATGCCTGATTACTTTTTTTGAAATCTTCTTCAATGCCAAGATACCAAGACATTTTAGTATTTTCTTGGTTCTCATTATTAACACTTTTGATTTCTAAATTTTTTATTGAATTTAACTGCATTGTAGTAAAAATTAAACCAATTAAAATTAATAATATCTTTATATTTTTAGAAGATAGTTTGTTTAAAATCCATATAAGCAAAGCTAATACAAGAAAGCTTACCATTAGATCTATAAGAGCATCAGTTCCTGTTTGAAGACTAAAGACCCAAATTAACCATAGTGAAGTAGCAAACATAGGAAAAGCAAAAAACTCTTTTAGTGTTTCCATCCATTGACCAGGTTTTGGAAGAGAGGATATTAACTCAGGTCTTATTGATAGCATGAGGTATGGAATACAGAATCCTAGTCCAAGAGAAATGAATATTGGCAGGGTTACAAAAGATGGCTGAATTAAAGCGTAGCCTATTGCTGCACCCATAAATGGAGCAGTGCATGGTGATGCAACTACTACTGCCAAAATACCAGTTAAAAAAGAGCTCCAATAGTCTGTTTTATTAGCTCCTATATTGCCTAGTCTTGTTAATGAAGATCCAATATTAATGTCAGATAATAGAATAAGCCCAATAATAAACATTAGCATGCTTAACACGGCTACTATCAAAGGTGACTGTAACTGAAAACCCCACCCGATAAATACGCCACTACTTTTAAGTGCAAGAAGAACAATAGCTATTACTATGAATGATAAAATTACACCAAGGCAAAATAATAATGAATGTGTTCTTATTTTATTTTTAGATTCGCCACCCATAGACACAAAACTTAAAACCTTTAAAGAAATAATGGGAAATACGCATGGCATCAGATTTAAAATTAAGCCCCCAAGAAATGCAAAAAGAATTGCTGAAAAAACTGAAAGTGAAGCAGATGATTGTTCTGTATCTGATAAAGAAGCATCAATAACAAATGACTCACTATTTATAGAGAGAATACCTTGAATAGATTCTAATAAATTACTCTCATCACTTAATGGGATTTCTAAAAGCCAATTGTTCTCTTCCTCAATTAAGTTTTGCATGCTTGCATGAAGAACAACATCGCCTTGTTCAATATAAAAATATATTTCATCTATATTTTCATTAAATGAAAATCTTAGCTCTAAGTTATTATTTTTTACATTTGTTATGACTGGTAAAACTATTGATGGTATTTTTCTATATATCTCATCAAGATTTGCATCACTAGATAACTCACTAAAAGAAGTCTCTATAAGTGCTCTTTCTGGAACACATATATCATCACAAATTAAGAAATCTATATCTGCTGAAAATTTATCAGAAATATTTTCTTCTGGAATCTTTATTAGTATTGGAAATATTACAAAGTTCTCATACCCATAAGTCATTAATGGGGGATATGGTATTAAGGAAGGCGTTGGCCACAGGATGTCACTTACCTCATAACCCTCTGGCATTCCCCAAGTTATTTCTAAAGGTCCACCAGAATCACCTGGGTTTTTCCAATAGGTATGCCAGTGGTCTTGCATATCCATTTTCACACCTATAATTAGCTCATTTTCATTTGATACTATGGTGCTTTTGACAATTGAAACCTCAGCATGTCCGGTACTAACCGTATTAGAAAATATAAAGCTGGTATAGGCAAGAAGTAGAAAGCAAAGTTGTATTATTTTCATATTACTTATTTTACCTTATGAAAGGATAGGGGTGCTTAAGCACCCCTAAATTTTTAAATGAAGAAAACTATTTGTTTGAAATTCTTTTTGGAGATTTAATTTCGATTTTCTTAGACTTTTTCTCCTCTGGAATTATTTTTTCTAGATTAATTGTAAGAAGTCCATTTATTAGCTCTGCTCCTTGAACAACTACATCTTCTGAAAGAGTAAATTGTTGTTTAAAAGCTCTTTGAGCTATTCCTTGATAAACCACCTCATCAGAGCCATTTACTACTTCTGTTTTTGGACCATCATAACCCACAGAAAGAACTCCATTTGCAAGCTCAACGTCAATATCTTCTTTTGTTAGACCTGCAACAGCTATTTCTATTGAAAAGAAGTTTCCATCTTTTCTTATGTTATATGGTGGATAATTCGAAGATCTGTCTGTTGATTCAGATAGTCTTTGCAATCTATCAAACAACGGTTCAAATCCTAGTACTCTTGTTGTAAACAACGGATCAGTAAAATTAAGTATCATAATAGTCCTCCTTTATAAGCGACTTTTAGTAGCACCCCGAAGGCATGCTTATTAATATATAGAGACCCAAACGGCATCTCCTTGTAATTAAGTTATGGGCATTTATATTTTTTACAAGGCTATTCAGATTAATTAATTTATTCTGATAGAATAAATTAATGCAACTTTTACAAATGATTTAGGTCAAACTATTATGAATAAAATATTATTAACTATCTTTGTTACGTTTCTTTTTCCATTATTGGCGTCATCAGAAGAAACTAAAATTCAAAAACCATCTTCAGGAGACATTTGGCAGCTAGAAACTAGAAGCAGTAGGTTGTCAAACTCTGGTAGTGAAGTTTTATATTATCTCCCTAATGATGCATATAACACCTATAGGGCAAGAAAATTTAATGATTGGGATGAATTTTCAATAGTAGATTCTCGTGATATTGAGAAACTAAATACTGGATATAAAATTCAATTACTAGAAGAAAAATTTAACTCAAAAGTTTTTAAAGTTAAGCTGCTTGATGGCATGAATAAAGATAGAAATTACTTTATGATTGCAGAAGAATTACAACGTAATTATAAGTTTATGGAGAATATTAATGAATAAAAATTTTATAAGTATCTTACTAATTTCAATTTTTACTGTTGGATGTATTAATACTTCATATGCTCCTGATGTGGTTAAAAGAGGGGATGCTCAAAAGCAACAATACGTAGTTTTGGGTAAAGTTATTGATATAACTGAAGTAACTATAGAAGGAGATAGAGAAAAGGGTGCTGTCGCGGGAGCATTAATTGGTGGTGTTGCTGGCAAGGGAGTTACCGATTCTGAAACTGAATCAGATATAGCATCTTTGATTGGTGGCTTGATAGGGTCTGCAGCAGGCGCTGAAATAGGATCTAATCTCACTAAAAAGAATGCAATAGAATTGTTAATTGAGACAGATAATGGAAAGCTAATATCTATAATTCAAGAAGTTGGCTCATATGATTTTTCGAAAAATCAGTTGGTGAGAATTATAAAAAGAAATGGAAAATCAAGAGTTATACCATTTGATTAAATGACAGAAGAGAGCCTATCTGATATTTATAATAAGTCCTTAGATATAATCTCAAGGCGAGAGCACTCTGAGCACGAACTAACTAATAAACTTTTAAAAAAATTTAAATCTCCTGAATTAATAGATGCAGTTGTTGAAAAATTAAAAATAAATAATTTAGTTAATGATGAGCGTTATGCTGAGATGTACGTTCGTATAAGAAAAAGAAAAGGCTTTGGACCAAAAAAAATTATTTATGAGCTTTCAGTAAGAGGTATTTCTAACTCTATATCATCTAATGCAATTTTAGATGAAGGCGGATGGAAAGAAATAGCAAAAAATGTGTTTAATAAAAAATATAAAGATGGAGTTTCATCTGATTATAAAGACAAATCTAAACAAAAAAGTTTTATGCAAAATAGAGGCTTTAGTTTTCAAGAAATTGACTCAGTTATAAGCTAGGTCATGTTATGATTTATCGCTATGTCCTATGAGGTTTTAGCAAGAAAATATAGACCAACAAACTTTGAAGAAGTTGTTGGACAGGAGCATATTGTTCAAGCTATAGCGAATGGAATATCTCAAGAAAGAATTCATCAATCATATATTTTTTCAGGTACAAGAGGCGTTGGAAAAACAACTTTAGCTAGAATTTTAGCTAAGTGTTTAAATTGCATGTCATTTAACAATCCAACCTCAAAACCTTGCGATGAATGCACTAATTGTAATGAAATAAAAATAGGTCGAAGTTTAGATTTTCTTGAAATTGATGCTGCATCAAAGACTGGTATAGATGATATGAGAGATCTGCTAGAGACTGTTCCTCAATCACCAACTCAGGGACGATATAAAGTTTATTTAATAGATGAAGTTCATATGCTATCAAAAAGTAGCTTCAATGCACTTTTAAAAACTTTAGAAGAACCTCCAGCTCATGTTGTTTTTATTTTTGCCACCACAAACCCAGAAAAAATACCTAAAACTGTGCAATCGAGATGCTTGCAGTTAAATCTTAAAACGGTTGGTGGAAGTGTTTTAACTAATCATCTAAAGAAGATTTTAGACCTTGAGAGTATTTCTTATGATCAAGAAAGTATTGAGCTTATAGGATCCTCAGCAGAAGGATCAATAAGAGATGCGCTGACTCTTTTAGATCAAGCAATTGCACATGGAAACGGAAGTTTAGAAGCTGGTAAAGTAGGTGCATTATTAGGAACTATAGATAATACTCTTTTAATCTCATTATTAGAGTCCATTATTGATGGGAATGGCGAACTGGCTTTTAGCTATTTATATAAAATAGAGGAACTCTCGCCTGAATATGATGCTATTTTAAAAAATATAATATCAATCATTCATCAAATGTCTCTTCATCAGGTATTAAATAACTTAAAAGACCCCACAATATGTGATCTTGCTAATAAAATTGATGCAGAGTTTTGTCAGTTGTTATATGAAATAGCAGTTAATGCCTATTCTAAATTTAGCGTGCACCCAAATGCAAAAGAAGCTCTCGAAATCTGTTTATTAAGAATGCTTGCATTTAATCCACTTCATAAAATTGATGAAGCACCTAAAATTAATAATACTAAATCTGTAGAAAAAAAAACTTTAAAAATTGAAGTAGAAAAGAATGCTGAAATAGATATTAATGTTGATGAAAAAAAAGCTAAACCTTCTTCTCAAGATAGTGGAATTTCAATTAAGAATCATAATGAATGGATCATCTTCTTTAATTCACTTGACTTGAGTCCATTTGCTAGAAATTACTTCGGCCATTTATCTTTTAATAGTTTTGAAGGAAAAGAATTAATTCTCAATACTGGTGATGATGAAGGCAATATACCTGAGAATGTATTTAAAGAATTTAGCTCTATTTGTGGGTTAAAGCTTAAGGCTGATATAGAAATTAAAATTGAACATGGAGATATATCACTTTCACCAATAAATGCACAAAATAAAAAAGAAGCTGCAAATCAAGAAAAAGCAGAGAAATCTATTTCATCCAACCAATCCATTCAAAATTTTTTAAAAAAACATAGTGGCAATATTGATAAGACTTCAATAAAACCTAGAGGATAGAATGAATCAAGATTTATTAAATGATTTAATCAATGCTCTCATGATTTTACCAGGTGTTGGAAAGAAATCAGCTCAAAGAATGGCATTATATTTATTAGATAAAAATAAAGATGGTGCTGCAGTTTTAGCTAAAACCATGCTGGAGGCTGTAGAGGAAATTAGCAGATGTGCACGATGCCGCATGCTTACATCAAATGATTTATGCAAAATATGCTCTGATACTTCTAGAGATATAGATAGTATATGCGTTGTTGAGAGTCCCTCAGATGTTTTGGCTATAGAATCTACTGGAGGTTTTAGAGGTAAATATTTTGTTTTACTTGGCAGACTTTCACCTATAGAGGGAATAAGTCCAGAAGATCTTGGTATTAATGATTTTTTAAATTTAGTTGAAAAGGAAAATACTAAGGAAGTTATTCTTGCTACTAGTTCTACTGTTGAAGGAGATGCAACAGCGGTATTTCTAAAAGATCACATTAAAAATATTAAGGTTTCTAGAATATCTTATGGTATTCCTATTGGCGGAGAGTTAGAGTACGTTGATGGGAACACTATTGCTAGAGCAATTCAAGGGAGAACGGAAATAAATGACGATTAAATCAGATAAATGGATTACAACAATGTCCATGGAAAATAAAATGATTGAGCCTTTTTCAAGTAATCAAGTAAGGCTTGATGAAAAAGGGCAGAAGCTTATTTCTTATGGTGTATCCAGTTATGGTTATGATGTTAGGTGTTCAAATGAATTTAAGGTTTTTACAAATATCCATTCTGCTATTGTTGATCCAAAATCATTCGATGAAAAAAGTTTTGTAGATATCCAGTCAGATGTTTGTATTATTCCGCCTAATTCTTTTGCTTTAGCTAGAACCGTTGAGTACTTTAGAATACCTAGAAACGTATTGACTATCTGTCTAGGCAAGTCTACTTATGCTAGATGTGGAATTATCGTAAATGTAACTCCTCTAGAGCCCGAATGGGAAGGTCATGTTACTTTAGAATTCTCAAATACTACAAATTTACCTGCAAAGATTTATGCAGGAGAGGGTGTAGCTCAAATGCTATTTTTTGAATCTGATGAAGAGTGTGAAACTAGCTACAAAGATAGAAATGGGAAGTATCAAGGTCAGACTGGAGTGACATTACCCAAGACTTAAAATTTCTAGAAGCTCCAATGATTGATTTCTATCCTCGCCTGTATCAATTATTTTAAGAAACATATAGTTTAAGCTAGGCGCAATATAGTAAAGGGTTTCTCTAGCATCAGACTCCCTTATTCTTTTTAAAACGATACATTCATATTCTAATTCATTAAATATCAAAATTTCTCTTCCAGAGACCGCATAGAAATTTCTTTCTATTTCACCTGATTCTATTTCAAGTAAATTGATAGAAAAATTTTCTAATCCCGAAATCAAATTCATCCTAATTTTTATTTGAGCATTTAGCGGATCAAATATTTCATCATTGATAGTTATTTCCTTTTGCCATTCTTCTCTGCCTGAAGATGAAATAGTTTTATTATCATAATCAAACTTTATTCTTTGATCTCTATTAACAAAGCTTGGACGCACTTTGATTTTGTAACTATTGGTTTTAAGTATTTTATTATTAATTTTAAAGCTAGAACTAATCTCCATACTTGCAAGTAAATTCTTCGCTTTAAAGTTCATTAAATATTGATTATCAATAATTTCTAATTTTCTTATTCCTTTAATGGATATTTCATCTGATATATACGAATATTTAGCAGAATATTCACCAATCGATTCAGCATTTATATTGCTTATAGAAAAAATTATTAGAAGAAATAAATTAAATTTCATAAGAATTATGCATGAAGCCTTTGGTATCATTGGTATATAAATTAACTGTCTTGCCGAGATTTAAATATATTTTATTGTCGCAGATAAGCTTTATAACTTCTGGATAAATAATGTGCTCTACTTTATGTATTCTTTCTTTTAAGTTTTCAGTATTTTCATCTTTATTAACTTTAATTTGCCCTTGAGCAATTAAAGGACCTGCATCTAGTTGTGAAGAGACATAGTGTACTGAAACTCCATGATATTTTTCTTTATTTTCAATAACTTTTTTATGTGTATTCAATCCTGGATATTTTGGTAATAAAGATGGGTGTATATTTATGATCTTACCAAAAAAATAATTAGCAGTCCTTTCGTCAAGTATTTTCATAAAGCCTGCAAGAACAATAAGATCAGCATTAATATCTAGCAATAAATTAAATAATCCTTCATCAAAATGCGCTCTTGATTGAAATGCATCTTCATTGATAATTTTTGTTTTAATTTTTGAGGTTTTTGCTCTTTCAATTCCATATACATCTTCCCTATTGCTTATTACACAAGCAATCTCTGCGTTTATATTGCCTGAGTTGCAATTATCAATAATAGCTTGCAGGTTCGAACCATTTCCAGAGATTAAAACAACTATTTTTTTCATTACTTATAGGTATCTAACGGGATTATTAATGTCTTCATCAGTAACTTCACCAATAATATAATTCTTAAATCCAAGCGATCTAATATCTTCCTGAATTAATTCTGAATTATTTTTATCTACGATGAGCACCATTCCTATTCCACAATTAAAAACTCTAAACATTTCTTCTTCTAAAATATTTCCATTTTTTTGAAGCCATTGAAATATTTCTGGCATTTCCCAAGAACTCTTATTAATTGTCACAGACAGATTTTTTGGAATAGATCTTGGAATATTTTCTGTTAATCCACCACCAGTTATATGCGCCATCCCATTTATTTTATATTTTGACAACAAGTTCAATATCAAACTAGGGTAAAGGTGGGTTGGCTTTAGAGCCATTTCAGTAATATGTTGATATTCACCTATATCTAGATCCGATTCACTGATTATCTTTCTTATTAATGAAAACCCATTTGAATGAGGCCCACTAGATTCAATGCCTAGTAAAATATCCCCTGATTCAACCGATTTATTAGTTAGTATTTTGTGCTCATCAACACACCCAACAGAGAAGCCAGCTAGATCAAAATTATTACCTGCATAGTGTCCAGGCATTTCTGCAGTCTACCTCCCAAGAGAGCACACCCTGAATTTTTACATGCCTTGGCTATACTTTTGATTATTACAGCTGCTTCATTAACATCAAGTTTGGAAGTGGCAAAGTAATCTAAAAAAAATAATGGTTTAGCGCCACAAACAATTAAATCATTCACACACATTGCAACAAGATCTTGGCCAATTGAATCTAATTTTTGTGTTTCCTGCGCTAGAGCTACTTTGGTTCCAACACCATCAGTGCATGCAACTAAAATGGGATTTTTATACTCTTTGTCTAATTTAAACATTCCTGCAAAACCGCCTATATTGCCAAGAACATTTGGACCATGTGAGGATGCTACATCATCCTTGATTTTATCAACTAAATCATTCCCAGCTTGAATATCTACACCAGCAGATTTATAAGGATCATTATCTATAATTTCTTTTGTCATTTAGAATACCTAGTGTGAAACAAATGAATAATAAAATTTTTAAACATTTAATAGTAGTCTTTATTATCTTTTCTAATCACTCCTTTGGGAAGGAGTTTAATGATCTTTTTACTATTTATGAACCAATTCAAGAATCTTCTCAAATTGAGAAGTCAATTAATTCTGCATTCAATAATATGGTCTACCGTTTAAGCGGATCTTCTTCGCCATCAAATGTATGGAAAATTATAAACTCAGGTTCAAAAAGAAAAGATTTTATTACTAGCTATTCAATAAAAAAAATTGATGGTAAGTCTTACTTAAAGGTAATTTTCAATCAAGATAAGTTTATCAATCAGCTGGATATTTTATCCATACCAATAATTAACTATTCAAGGCCTGTTTTGTTATTCCTAATTGAGATAGATTCTGGCTCACAACAGCCATATTATTTATCTTACAATTCTAAACTTAAAACCATTGATAAAGTTTTTGTTGAATCCCTTGAAAAGTTTTCAAGTAGCAGAGGCTTATTTTTAGAATTGCCTATTTTTGATCTTGAAGATTCAAACGATTTAGCAACTTCAACTATATTATCTAATCCTGTAAATAGAATTTCTTCTAAATATAATTTTGATATGCTTGTCAAAATTAAATTAACTAAGAGTGGGGTAAATGATTGGATTTTTTCTGGAGATATAGAATCAGCAATATCTTCATCAGAGGACATACATCAAAAAATATCAAAAATTTTTGATAAATTTTTACTAGAATTAATTGATGAGAAGCTTAAAAAGCTAGATATACAATCTGAAAAAAAATCATTATTAAATATTTTAGTTAATGATCTTTCTTCATACAATGACTACATTGATGTAAGGGATAGATTGAATAAAATCATTGGTATATCGTCGATAGATATTATGAGTTTTCAAAATAATAAAATTACTTACAAAGCTTCAATATTAGGTAATTTAGAGAACCTTGTTAATGAATTTAAAGATAACAGTTACTTTAAAGTTATTGATTTTAATGAAGAAGAAAATTTTATACTTATCAGGCATGTAAAATGAGTAAGTACTTTATATTTATACCAAATCTGCTATCTATATTTAGAATAGGCCTGGTTTATCCAATCTTAAATAATATTTTTTTGGGCGAATTTGTGATTAGCCTTATTTACTTCTTGATCGCATCAATAACTGATGCCTTGGATGGATTCTTAGCACGAAGAATGAATTGGCAAACATATCTTGGCACAATTCTTGACCCTGTAGCTGATAAACTGCTTCTATCTGGGACTATTTTTATTTTATGGCTTAACTCTTTCATACCCCTCTATATATTTATTATTTTTATTGGAAGAGATATTGCAATTCTTCTTGGCGCTGCAATTCATATGACGTTGATAGAAACGGAGACTCCACTTCCAAATATTTTAGGAAAATTAACAACAGCACTTCAAATTATTTATATTTTTGTTGTTTTGTTGCTTCAAATCCTCCAATTTAATATCTCTCTAATAATGCTAGATATTTTTATACTTATAATAACGCTTTTAAGTCTTGTTGTTTATGCCAAAGATTGGTTTATAAGCTTAAATAAATATCATAATGAATAGCCCAAAACAGTTAACTTTTCCTTGGAATAAGACTTTTAAATCAAATTTTAATAGCTTTTATGTTGATCCACAAAATGAGCAACTATTAAACGATATAAAAGATTTATCTAATGGAGATAACCTATATATCTATGGAGTTAAAAATTCCGGAAAAACTTATTTACTTCAGTCTTTATGTAATGAATATAGTAAAAATAAAAAATCTGCATTATTTCTTCCATTAAAAGAGGTTGTCAGATATGGAGTAGATATAATTGAGTCTATAGAAAATATGGACTTGGTTTGTATAGATGGTTTAGAAATCATTCGTAATAAAAAAGAATGGGAAATAGGGCTCTTCAATCTAATAAATAACTCTCTTCAGACAAACTGTAGACTTATTTTTACATCCTCATCTGAAGATATAAAAGCAGCCTTTTCCTTACCAGACCTTGATTCAAGAATGAAAAAGTTTAACAGCTATGAAATTTTTCCAATTAGCGATAATCACCTTCTTGAGGCTTTAAAAAATATAGCAAATCTAAGTTCAATAAATCTTGGAGACAGAGAGGCTCAGTATTTGATTACATATACAAAAAGAAATATGTCTGATCTTGTTAAAATCCTTGAGAGCCTTGATCAGCTCTCAATGGAAAATAAAAGGAGGATAACAATCCCCCTTATAAAAGAATTACTCTAGATCGCATTCAAAGCAATAAGCTAGTACGCTTTTTTCATTTGGATTGATTAGTTTGATATGTTTTGGCAACACTGAGTTAAGAAATTCAATTCTTGGATCAGAGCTAATTTTAAAATCTATATTTTCTAAAAGTTCACTAAGGAATAGCTCAAATGGGTCCATCTCCTGTTTATATGTTTTAACTTGGTAGTCAGTAATATCAGCCATTTCTGCCGCTGAGGATAGAGCCTCATCAAGTCCACCAATAGCGTCAACAAGCCCTAACTCGAGTGCCTTATTTCCAGCCCAGATTCTTCCGCCAGCTATAGGTAGAACATCTTCATATGACATTCCTCGATTATTAGCTACTTTTGAAACGAATTTAAAATAAGTGTTATCAATACTTGCTTGAATCATTGCTTTTACATCAGTTGGCATTTCTAATCTTGGATCCCATTCTGCCGCTTTTGTTGAACTTATTCCATCTACTGTAATGCCAGCCCAATCGTATAAACCATCAAGAGTAGGAACAATACCGTAAACCCCAATTGATCCTGTTAGAGTGTCATTTTCAGCCCATATTTCATCAGAACTTGTAGTAACCCAAACTCCTCCAGATGCAGCAATATCTCCCATTGATGAAACAATTGGTCTTCCTGTATCTTTAAATTCATTCAATGCATTAGTAATTAATTCACTAGCATAAACACCTCCACCAGGACTATTTACTCGCAAAACCAGAGCTTTAACAGATTTGTCCTCAGTTGCATCTTGAATATTTTTTACGATTGTATCTGACCCAGCGACACCATAAGAGACTTCGCCAGTCATGATTGCACCCTCTACATTTATAATAGCGATATTATTTGAAGATTTAGTTTCTTTTTTATCTAATGTAGAAAGATAGTCATATATTGAAATACTATCAGGATAAGAGTACTTATCATCTTCGTCATTTGGATACTCTTCAAACATCCAGGACTTTAACTCCTCAACTGTAACAATATGGTCAACAAGGCCAATGTTTTTAGCAATTTCAGCATATTCTGCGTTTTCAGCCATCATTTGAATTGCATTATCACCATAGCTTTGAATAGTACCTTCGGGAAGACCTCTTGCTGTTTCCATAATCGTTGTCATTTTTTTCCACATTGGGTCAGCGAATTCGTTCCAGGCTAACTTATCCGCATCCGACATTGAATTTCTTGTATAGGGCTCTGGACCTGATTTGAAATCACCGGCAGTAAAAACATTAAAATTTAATTTAACATTTTCATAAAAATCAATCATATATTCTCTTTTTCTAGAAAATCCAAAAGCTTGAACCGCCCCATACTTATTTATAAAAACCTCATTAGCTTGCGAGCTAATGAGATATGATGAATTAGTGTACCCGCCTGAAACAGGGCTAGCATAGGCGATAACTCTTTTGCCACTATCCTTAACGTTCCTAACTGCATCTGCTAACTTAAATGCCGAAGACCAATACATACCTAGCTCTGATACATTTAAATATACTGCACTTAAGTCATCATCAGTAGCAGCAGTATTTAATACATCTAGCAAATCTTGAAGCTCATGTTGTTCAACCTGACCGCCGCCAGAAATAATTTGATCTAATGAAATATCGCTACTGTTTACGCCTGAGTCAACAACAACGCCAATTGGTTTAAACCATAGCACTTTGTCTGTAGTATCTATTTTCTCTTCTCCACTAAATGAAGAGGCAAATCCGCCAAGTATTGAAAAGGTTATTACAACAAGCACTATAGCTGTGACACCATTTATAAATATTTTTCTAGTTAATGCTAGAAAGTCGCTAGCGCGATTCCAGATAGATTTTTTATCAGTCATATGATTCTCCAAATTTGGGGTATATCATAGGCGATGCTTTAAAACTTGTAAAGTAAACTTTACATTTGTGATCTTAGTGTGCGAGGCCCAAATAAGCAATGAACAAAGAATAATACTATTAAGATTAATTCAGCTAAGTCATATATATGAGGAATTATTCCAAATACTCTCAACGATGCAGACATAAAATAAATTAATAAAATAAAGCAGAAACTTTGATAAGATTTGATGGAATTTTTTTTTGAAAAAAAATAAAAAATTAAAAAAGGCATAGACCAAAAAATAAAAAAAATAATGTTAATTTTTTGACTAACAAGAGTAATAAGCTTTAGTGAAACTAATAAAGTTATAAAAATATTTGTAACTTTTTTATAATTATTAATTTTAAGCATTCAATAGTTTAATTAACTTTGCAATTCTTTCACCAGTTTTTTTAGCTATAGTATATTCATCTGGAGAAAGGTTATTTGAATTATTAAAGCTTTCAACATGTGATGGGCCATAAGGAGTTCCTCCAGATTTAGTAATACCTAACTCTTTTATAGAGTAGGGTGATCCATGGATAATCATTCCATGATGAAGCATATATGTAATGAGGTTATTAGTAGTTAACTCTTGACCTCCATGCATTGAGCTTGTTGAAGTAAAAGCAAACCCAGGAATGTCTTCAAGGCTATTAGTAGCCCAAAGATCACCTGTTGTATCTAAGAAGTATTTTAAGGGCGCAGCCATTGAACCAAATCTGGTAGGAGAGCCAAGGGCAAGTCCACTACAATTAATAAGATCATCTTTGGTGCAATATATCTCATCATGTTTTGGTATCGAAGATTCACTAGCTTCAATGTCTGGTGAAACTTTAGGCACTGTTCTTATTTTAATTTCTAAACCAACAGATTCTGCACCATCTGCTATTGCATGTGCAAGATTTCTAACAGATCCACCTGCTGAATAAAAAAGAATTAGTAAATATTTATTTTCCATATGTCGTAATTAGCCTAAAATATCATAATGATAAATAAAATTATAACCTTCTTATGTCTCTTCTTATTAATAGGATGTCAAAATAATGATATCGAAGTATTTAATGGATCTGATACTTCCATTAACAAGCTTAATGGCAATTGGATTGTTATTAATTATTGGGCTGATTGGTGTGCTCCATGCATAAAAGAAATTCCTGAATTGGTGGAGTTCGCCCATGAAAATAAAGATATCTTAGTCTATGCTTTTAACTTTGATGAATTGGATGCTGAAGATCTTGCTCCAATATCAAAAAAATTTAAGGTCGATGTACCTTCTCTCATATCACATCCAAGAGAAATATGGGGGATACAAGCGCCGCCTGCAGTTCCTGCTACTTTTTATATTAACCCTAATGGCGAGATTGTAAAATCTCTCTTCAGACCTCAAACAAAAGATAGTCTTAACGAAATTTTATATAGCCTCCAAAAGGGAGCTTAAATAATTTTCTTTTAATAAAGATTCAGGATTTATTCTGACTTTGTTCAGGTAAACAGTCCAATGTAAATGAGGGCCAGTTACTCTTCCAGTAGAGCCTACTTCTCCAATTAAATCTGATTGCTTTACCATATCGCCTTTAGCAACAACAATTTTTGAAAGATGACTATAAGATGTAAGCATCCCATAACCATGATCGAGGATTATGTAATTTCCTCCATAAAAGAAATTACCAGTTAGAACTACCTTGGCATCTGCCGGGGCGATTATTGATGTGCCTTCTGGAGCTGCGATATCTAAAGCTAGATGAGGTGACCTAGGTGAATCATTGATAAATCTTTTTTTTCCATATCTACTAGAAATTACACCATCAACAGGCTGAAGAAAATTCAAAGATGGTTTTTTATTATCAGAATATGTGCTTATAGCTGCCCGTATCAATTGCGATTCTTTATATGCTCTTTCCATATCTTCATTATTTAAATCAACCATTGAGAGATTGCTTATAGTAATACGTGATTCACCAAAGTCTTTCTCTAAAACTTTAATTTTGTATTTACCTATTATTATTTCTTTTTGATCATGAGCAACAGGGATGATCATATACTTATTTTTACCTTGCTCAATAATCAGATTATTAGAACTATATTCTTGTGCGTTTTCATTGAGTTTAATGGCTATTAATTCCCCTGGAGTAGCAACTGTCTCTGAATAAACTAAACAACAAAATGCAGAAATAGATACTATTAAAAAGTTTCTACTTTTTAGCAATCGCATCTTTTACCTCTATCTCAAGGAAGCCTTCACTAAGCCTCGCTGTTAGATTTTCACCAACAGAAACATCAGAATTCCCCTTGATGGCTTTACCTTTTTTATTTTGAATAATGGAATAGCCTCTATCCAAAATAGAAAGAGGGTTTAGTATCATTAAATTTTTATTAGAATCTCTTATTTTTATTGCCTTAATTGACAATTTATTTTTAATATTCATTTCAAGTATTTTTGATATATTTTTTATTCTAGTTTCTAATTGTTGAAGAAGGTTTTTTGGATTTTTTTCCATTAATCTTAAATAATAGTTATTTAAATTTTGATTATTGGACTGACTATTAAGCTTAATGCTTTGTTTTATCCTTAGCTCAAGGTTATCAAGCTTTTGATTTTGCTCTCTAAGAATCGTTAAAGGACTTTTTAAGTTTGATTTTGCTGCAATAATTGAGTGTCTTTTTAATTTCAATGAATGAGAAATTCTCGATGTAATTTCATGAAAATAACTATCAAGCTTATCAAGAGCTTTAAAATTAAATTCACTTACAAGTTCAGCAGCAGCTGTTGGTGTTGGAGATCTAATATCAGAAACAAAATCACAAATCGTGAAATCTATTTCATGCCCAACTCCTGATATGGTAGGTAAAGGAAAAGCAGAAATTTCTCGAGCAAGATCTTCATTATTAAAACACCATAGGTCTTCAATAGAACCACCGCCTCTTGCCAAAATAACTGTATCAATTTGATTTTGTATATTGTTTTCATTAAAAACTAGTATTCTTTCTAAAGCTTTTATTATGGTTCTTGGTGCTGTATCGCCTTGAACAACAGCTTTGCTCAAAGATATTTGTGCAGATGGAGCTCTTCTTTTAATAGTACTTAATATATCTTGAAAAGCAGCTGTAGATGCCGAAGTAATTACTGCAATATGCTTTGGTGAGTCTGGGAGCGGTAATTTATTTTTAACGTCAAATAATCCCTCTCGATCAAGTTTCTTTTTTAAATCTTCAAATTGCTGCATCAAATTTCCCGATCCAGCTTGCTCTATAGACTTAACCATTAATTGATATCTGCCTGATGCTGGATAAATACTAACCTGACCTTTTAAAATGCATTTGTCTCCATTCTCAGGACTGAAGTTAAGCTTTGAAGCTTGAGATCTCCACATTGCACATCCTATAGCACCGTCTTCATCTTTTAATGTGAAATAGATATGACCTGAACTTGGACGTGACATATTTGATATTTCTCCAACAACAGAAATATTATTAAAGGCATTCTCTAATAAATGCTTTGCAGATCTGTTTAGCTCTCCTACAGAGATAATTTCTATTTTCTGATCTACAATGTCGTCATTAACAGTATTCATTTTCAAAGTATAACTTCATGATTAATAATTTTCAGCGTTCAAATTATTTTCTTATGCTTGCATCTGGAGCAATGCTTATTGGTTTTGCGCCTATATTTGTGAAATGGAGCGAATTGTCTCCATCTGCCATTTTATTTTATCGAATGATACTTACTCTTCCTTTTTTATTTTTACTTAATTTCTACCTCAACAAAAAAATTTCTTTTCAGGTCAAAGATAAAAAAACTATATTTTATTCAGCAATAGCATCTATTGCCTTTACTTTTGATTTGGTTCTCTGGCATTACGCAATGGACATTACATCTGTATCTAATGCAACAATCATTGTTAATTCAGCTCCAATATTGATAGCAGTATTAAGCTATATTTTTTTTAAAGAGAAACCTGCTAAAGGATTTACTGCATCATTTGTTATTACATATATTGGCATCATAGGCTTAATAATTTTTTCTAATAATTATATTAATGGGAAAATACTTGGTGACATATTATGTTTATTTGCTGCATTTGGATATGCTACTTACTTACTAATCATCTCAAAGCTAGGCAAAGAAACAGCTTTAAATATAATATTTTATACTACTTTGTTTTGTAGTATTTTTGCTATTATCCCCATGTTGTTAGAGTCTGGTAACAAATTACCATCATCAAGTTTTGAGTGGCAGAATTTATTTTTATTAGCTTTTTTATGTCAATTTGGAGGCCAATTTTTGATTACTTATGGTATTGCAAAAATATCTGCATCTAGTGGATCTATAGGGTTGTTAATGCAACCACTGACTGCGACTATTTTGGCATCATTTATATTTTCAGAAATCTTAAATGCTAATCAAATTCTATTTATTTTTATTACGCTATTTGGTATTTATTTAGCAAGGATAAGCCTTTCTAAAAACTAAAACCTTCATTGTTATAGAAATATTGAAACGATCTTAAAAAAAAATAGAAATTTGTTTTGTATAGTTGAATATTATCAATATAATACTGAGCTTGGGGTGATTAGCTCAGTTTGGTAGAGCATCTCGTTTACACCGAGAGGGTCGGCAGTTCGAACCTGTCATCACCCACCAGTTTTTGGTTGCACTTTTATCTAAAATAGATATTATTCAATCCAACGGTTTAGTGGTCTGGTAGTTAAACGGTTATAATTCCGCCCTGTCACGGCGGTGTTCGGGGTTCGATTCCCCGTCAGACCGCCACTTTATTATGAATATTATTACTTTAAGCCTTTTAATACTTAGTTACTCCCTGGTTCTAGGCATCATATTTGCACAAGTACTGCTTACTGCTCCAGTGGTATTTAAAGTTTTAGACAATCAAAATGCTTCACTTTTTTTAAGAAAAATCTTTCCTAGATACTACCTTTTACTAACGTTATTAACATTGATTGCACTTTTGGTTTCCTACCTATTTTTTAAGACTATTGATATTTACTTTGCTTTAGTGGCTGTATCATTTTCTTTTCTAGGATACATAATAATTCCATTGACCAATGCTGCAAGAGATCGAGGTTGGGACAAAACCTTTAAGGTTTTGCATAATCTAAGCGTTTTTAATACTTTAATTATATTATTAGTTTCAGTAACACAAATCGTAAGAATTTCTTTTCTATAAATTTACATAGCACTTGAATTTTATTATTTAAACACCAATTATTAGCTAATACAGAGGTTTTATATGGCTAGAGCAAAAACAAAGACATTTCAAACAGAAACAAAGCAGCTTTTAAAGCTGATGATTCATTCGTTATATTCAAATAAAGAAATTTTTTTAAGAGAGCTTGTTTCCAATGCTTCTGACGCTATAGATAAATTAAGATTTAAAGCTGTTGAAGATAAATCAATATCTAAATTAAATAATGATCTAAAAATTGAAGTAAAGGTTTTTAAAGAAGAGAACAAAATTGTTATTTCTGATAATGGAATTGGTATGACAGAAGAGGAGATAGTCCAAAATATTGGAACAATTGCACGTTCAGGAACATCATCATTTCTAGATAATATAACAGGAGATAAACAGAAAGATTCAAATCTTATAGGTCAATTTGGGGTAGGTTTTTATTCGGTTTTTATGGTGGCAGACAAGGTACAGGTTCTATCTAAATCAGCTTATGAGAAATCAGATATAGCTGTATTATGGGAGAGCTCAGGTGAAGAAAAATATAAACTTGAAGAATCAACCAAAGAGACGAATGGAACAGATATTATTATATATTTAAATGATGATAATCATGAATTTGCAGAGGAGGGAAGAGTTAAATTCCTTCTTGAAAAATATTCACAGTATATTAATTTTCCACTTAATCTTATTTCTGATTCAGGCGAAGCAAATAGAATTAATGACTCAGAAGCATTATGGTTGAAACCAAAAAGGTCAATCAAAGATGAAGAATACAATGAGTTTTATAAATTTATTACTTTCGATCAAGATGATCCACTTCTGTGGGCTCACAATAAAGTTGAAGGAAAAAATGAATACACCAATCTTCTATATATACCATCAAAACCACCTTTTGATTTATGGAATAGAGAGTCACCAAGAGGAGTAAAGCTTTATATACAAAGAGTTTTTATAATGGATGATGCATCACATTTTCTTCCTCTTTATCTAAGATTCGTTAGAGGAATAATTGATACCAGTGATCTGCCATTAAATGTTTCAAGAGAAATATTACAAGAACATCAGTTGGTTGATACTATTAAGAAAGGTGTTACTAAAAGAGTGCTTGACTCCCTGAATAAACTTAAAAAAGATTCTTTTGATAAATATAAAAACTTCTGGAATGAATATGGATTGGTTTTAAAAGAAGGTACTGCTGAAGATTTTGAAAACAAAGAGCTAATTTCAAGTCTATTATTATTTGCTTCAACTTTCTCTGAAAAAGATTCTCCTGAACATACATTAGATGACTACATTGCAAGAATGATAGAAGGTGATAATAAGATATATTATTGCGTTGCTGATACATATCAGGCTGCAGCAAATTCTCCTCATATCGAGGGCCTTAAATCTAAAGGCAAAGAAGTTTTACTATTAACTGATCGCATTGATGAGTGGTTAATGACAGGCTTAATGGAATACAAGGGAAAAGAATTAGTTAATGTTGCAAAAGAAGAAATTAAAGAGGATGATACTAAAAAAGTTTCAGAATCAGATCAAGATTTAATATCAAAGATAAAAAAACATTTAGGTGAAAAAGTATCTGAAGTTATTGTTAGTTCCAGGTTAACTGATTCTGCATCATGCCTGGTTGTTCCAAAAAATGAACCTGGAGCTCAATTAAGAAGAATACTTGAAGCCTCGGGTCAAACTATGGATGCTTCTAATCCAATTTTTGAAATTAATGCCAAACACAAGTTATTAAAAAAATTAAAAGATTTAAAAGGTAAACAGTTTAATTCTTTTGTTGATTTTTTATATGATTATGCTGTTATAGCAGAGGGTGGATCACCGCAGGATCCTGCTAGGTATCTAAGGCAACTTGATAAGTATTTATCTTAAAAATGATTACCAATAAAGTTGCTGTTCTTGGAGGTGGAAGTTTTGGAACAGTACTTGCCAATATTGCGGCATCAAATGGAAGTGATGTTTATCTGTGGGTAAGAGATTCTGAACAAGCCTTAAGAATTAATTCTGAGGGAGCAAATTCAGTTTATCATCCAGAATTGCAGCTATCTTCAAATATCCATGCTTCTGAAAATTTAGATGAAGTTATTAAGGGCTCATCAGTAATACTTGTCGCTACTCCAAGTTTAATATTTGAAAATATTCTTAAGAGGATATCTTCTAATATAAATAAAGGAGCTCATATTATTTCCTGCACTAAAGGAATTAAGTTGGATCCATTTAGGTCAATGTCAGACATTATTTCTAATAATATAAATGAAAATGATAATCAGGTTGGGGTTTTAAGTGGCCCAAACTTGGCTAGAGAAATTGCTGATAATAAAGTAGCTGGAACCGTAATAGCCAGCAATAGTAAAGATCTAATAAATGATGTTAAACGAATTCTTTCTTCTGATACATTTAAAATATATTCTAGTAATGATATTCAAGGTGTTGAGCTTGCTGGAGCATTAAAAAATATTTATGCAATTATTTGCGGCATGGCAGATTCATTGGAAGTTGGCGAGAATGCTCTTGGGCTTATATTAACTAGAAGCATGGCAGAGATGAGCAGATTTGCAGTTGCTAAAGGAGCAAATCCAATTACATTTCTTGGCCTTGCTGGAATGGGTGACTTAGTTGCGACATGCACATCTAATTTATCAAGAAATTATCAATTGGGTTATCATCTAGGGTCAGGTCTTAATTTAGAAGATGCAAAGCAAGAAGTTGGTCAAGTTGCAGAGGGGATTAGAACCCTTGAGGTTATAAAAAATGAATCAACTAAATTGGATATAAAGATGCCTCTCGTTGATTCTCTATACAATATTATTTACAAATCAGCTAAATCTGAGACTCTTATTGATGATTTAGTAAATAATCCACATGAAGTTGATGTAGAATTTACATATTGAGGAAAAATTTATGAACAATATAGATAAAGAAGAAATTTTAAAGGGAAGCAAATGGGTAAGGTTTTTCTTTATGGTCGTGTATGCGTTTGCTATTAATTTCGTTATTTCTATTTCAATTGGACTAGCTTTTGTTCAATTCCTCTTTTATCTATTCACTTCTAAGCCTAATAGCTCAATTTCAACTTTTAATGATTATTTATTAGAATTTGTCAGTGATACATTAGCATTTCTCCTTTTTTCCACAGAAGACAAGCCTTTTCCTTTTAAGCCTGAAATTTCAGATGACATTGAAGAAGACAAAGAAAGTGAAATTATTGATGCAGTTGTAGAACCTGAAGTTGATCAATCTGAAGACCAAGTCAATGAGACTGAAGAAAAAGAAACTAAGGATTAGTCTTTAATCAGTTTCTTAGCAGATTGCATTGTGTGCAATATTAGAGTGTTTATTGTCATTGGTCCTACACCGCCAGGTACTGGTGTGTAAGCAGAAGATATATTAGTCATATCATCTAAATCAATATCTCCACATTTTTCAGGATGAAATCCAGCATCAATTACAATAGCATCTTGTTTGACCCATTCTGTTTTAATAAACCTAGGAATGCCAACTGCTCCTACAATCAAATCAGCATTCTTAATTATTTTCTCAATATTAGTTGTTCTTGAATGACAAATAGTCACAGTTGCATTTAAATTTAATAACATCATTGCCATTGGCTTGCCTAGAATTGGACTTCTTCCAACCACAACAGCATTTAATCCTTCAATATCAAGTTTATAGTACTGAATTAGCCTGATTATTCCAGCAGGAGTGCATGAACCATAAGCATTTAACCCCATTGCCATGTTTCCAAAACCAAGACAGGTTACCCCATCAACATCTTTGTTTATATCAATGGCATCAAAACATTTTCTTTCATCAATTTGAGAAGGTACTGGATGCTGCAATAGAATACCATGAACACTATTATCATTATTTAAATCATTTATAGTATTAAGCAATTCATCAGTAGTAGTTGATTCTGAGAGCTCAACAGCAATTGACTCCATCCCAACCCTTTTACAAGTATTCCTTTTCATACGAACATAGGTTTCAGAAGCAGGATCATTTCCAACAAGAATTGTCGCTAAGGTTGGATTAATGCCATATGATTTTAGTTCACTCACTTCTTTTGCAATCTCGATTTCTGAGGTTGAAGCTAACTTTTTACCATCTAATAATAATGCTGACATTCAAATATTATGTCATTAATAAATATTTATGCATATGATGATTGATTATTTTTTGTATTAACTTTAAGATTGCCTCGTGCGGGGTATAGCGCAGTCTGGTAGCGCACTCGCTTTGGGAGCGAGTGGTCGTAAGTTCGAATCTTACTACCCCGACCATGCGCCTGTAGCTCAGCTGGATAGAGCAACGGATTTCTAATCCGTGGGTCAGGAGTTCGAATCTCTTCAGGCGCGCCATTTTTTATATATAATTCAAAAATGCTTTATTTATCAGCTAGTATTTCGCTAATTTCTCTATTTGTGTTTAATACCTTTGGCAAAAGCTTTTTTAGAATTATATTTCTTTTAATTAGTTTTTTTAACTTAATTCTTCTTGGTATTTATTCGTTTTTTGATTTCCTGTCCGGAAATGGATTTAATGAAGCAGTTCTATTTCATTTAATACACGGAATTAATGGGTTTGGAATTACTGAATATATATTACCTGGCTTATTTTTATTACTCTATTCTCTATTAATCATTGTAGCTATTTATTTTTTTAGCAAAAGAATATTAATAGATAGACTTCAAGCCTCAACAAAAGATATTTTAATACTTATGATTAGCTTGATAGCAATATTTCTAAATCCTTTAGTTAAAAATATTAATAATATTTCTTATTTGACAACACAAAGTACGTATTTAGAAACAGATGATTTTTACGACCAATCTATTAATTTTACAAAGAATCCTAAAAATATAATTTTTTTATACTTAGAGCAATTTGAAAGAACCTATATGAATGAGGAAATCTTCCCGGGCTTAACTCCTAATTTAAAAAGACTTGAAAAAGATGCAATTAGTTTTACAAATATCTCATCACCATATGCTACAAATTGGACTATTGCAGGGATGGCGGCGTCGCAATGCGGTATTCCGCTCCTTACACCAATAGCAAGTGAGAACTCTATGGTTGGCATGGATAAGTTTCTTCCTTCAGCAACATGCATGGGAGATATTCTCTCAAACAATTCTTACAATCTTAATTATATTGGTGGATCTGATTTAGATTTTGCGGGTAAAGGTAAATTTTATGACACACATGGTTTTGATAGTGTTCAGGGTTGGTATGAGCTTGAAGATCGTCTTATAAATAAATCTTATAGATCTTCATGGGGGCTATATGATGATTCTTTATATGAGATTATCAATGATAAATTAGATGAACTAAAAGAATCAGATCAGAATTATGGATTATTTTCACTTACATTAGACACTCATCATCCTAATGGCTACTTATCTAATTCATGCAATAACAAAAAATATAACGATGGTAGTAATGCTATTTTAAATTCAATACATTGTGCTGATCTAATGGCATCAGTATTTATAGAAAACTTTATTAACGATAGTTCATTTGATAATACTATTTTGGTTGTTCTTTCAGATCACCTTGCCTTAAAAAATACAGCATCTTCAATGCTTGAAATGGGCGATAGAAAAAATCTTTTTTATATTTTTAAAAAGAATGCCTCTAGTCAACTAATTAATAAACCTGGATCAGTTCTTGATGTTGCTCCAACAATCCTTAGTTTAATTGGCACAAATGTTATAGGGCTTGGTCTTGGAAGAAATTTATTCTTTGAAAAAAGCTTATCAGAAGATGAAATTGGCATAGATAATATTATTATTAATAATCGTAATAAAATTCTTTCCTTGTGGTCTTTTCCTCAGATAGATGAAGGTTTTGTTATTAGCACTCAAAATAAGAAAATAAATTTTGGTAAAAGAGGTATCGATTTACCTGCTTTAATTCTTCTAAATAAAAAAATTGAAGTTGAAGAAATAATGTTTGATTTTTATTTTGCCAACCCATTACCAAGAAAAGTTAATGAACTATCTAATAACCAATCTTTTCTTTGGATAGATACTTGCGCAAGAATACAAACATTCAAAAATATAAATAGTGTGAATTTAGAGAGTTACTGTGCTCTTGCCGGTACAAAAAATAAAGAGAGTTTTAAAATATATAATGATCTTGAAAAATTAGATAAAAATCAGATATTCCAATTCTTCAATAATTCAAATCAATCTTTTTTTAAGATGAAATAAGTTTTCCTAAATAAATCATACTAAAATTAATCATGTTTAAAATAGCTGCTTTGTACAAATTTGCTGAAGTTCCTTATCCTGAAAAAACTCAATCTGATATAAGAACTAACTTAAAAAGCTTATCAATCCATGGAACCATTCTTGTTGGAAGAGAAGGGCTTAATGGTACTATCTCAGGCAATGAAAAGAACATTAGTCTTGCTATTTCTTTTATAAAGAAATTTAAAAACTTTAATAATATTGATGTTAAGTTTTCTGAGGCTGAAATCGATCCTTTCGTGAGATTGAAAATTAAATTAAAAGAAGAAATCGTTACTATTGGTGATACAACTATTGATCCTGTTAAACAATCTGGTAAATATATAGATCCTGAGGATTGGAATAGTTTGATCAATGATGATGAAACCATTTTAATTGATACACGTAATGACTATGAATGCGCTATTGGAACTTTTAAGAATGCCATTAATCCTAAAACAGTAAAATTTAGAGATTTTCCAGAATGGGTAAAGAATCAGAATTTCTCACCTGAAGATAAAAAAAATAAAAAAGTAGCCATGTTTTGTACTGGAGGTATTCGCTGTGAAAAGGCATCTTCATTTATGCTGAGTGATGGCTTTAAAAATGTTAATCATTTAAAGGGTGGTGTTCTTAAATATTTTGAGAATGTTCCTCTAAAAGAATCTTTATGGACTGGAGAATGTTTTGTTTTTGATGACAGGGTCTCTGTAAAACATGATCTTTCTCAAGGAACCTATGATATGTGCCATGGTTGCAGAATGCCCATCACGGATGAAGATAAAAAATCAAAAAAATATATAAAAGGTGTTGCTTGCCCAAAATGCTTTGATAAGACAACTGAGGAACAAAAAAATAGATACATGAGTAGACAAAAGCAAGTCGATCTTGCTAAAAAAAGAAATACCAAGCATATTGGCCCCAAAGAAGGCGCCATACCTAAAAACTAATGAAATATCCTATTTTATATTCATTTAAAAGATGCCCATATGCAATGAGAGCAAGAATGGCAATCCTTTTAACAAATACTAAATGTGAGATAAGAGAAGTAAAGTTAAGTAATAAACCAATGTCTATGATTGAGGCATCAGAGAAGGGAACCGTCCCAGTTCTTATCACCATCAATAACGAAATTTATGATGAAAGTTTAGATATTATTGACTGGGTGCTTAAAAGAAATAATATTTTTGATAAAACTCATAATTCATCTGAATCTGAAGTATCAGATAATTTAATTTCTCAATTTGATAAAGACTTTAAATTCCATTTGGATAGATATAAGTACTCTTCAAGGTATATAAAAGAGGAGAAATCAAGACATAGAGATGCATGTTTATTTATTCTTAAAGAGATCGAATTAATTCATTCAAAAGATACTTGGTTTTTTGGCAAAGAAATAAATAAAATTGATATATGCCTCCTACCGTTTATAAGACAATATCGAATTGCAGATATTGATTGGTTTGATTCTTTGGATGAGATACCAGTTATTCAAAATTGGCTCAATTATTTCTTGGAGAGTGAGCTATTAAAAAACATTATGATTAACTACAAACCCTGGGAACCAAATGACGAGGTAGAATATTTTCCTTATAAACCTATAGATTCATAAGACATTGCAATTTTTTCAATTGCAACCTTAAACGCAGCAGTTCTAAAATCGTTAATTTTTTCATTGTTAATAAATTCTTTTTTTACTTCCTGAAAGCCATCGATCATCATGTCGTCTAATCCTGAGCGCACTAAATCTATTTCATTTACGCCATCAAGGAGATTTGTTTTGTATTTATCTGGCATTGAGGAGTTGGTCATAGACTCAATTGCTTGTATTAATGAACTGAATTGAATAATATTTTTTCTTTTTTCTAACCTGCCAAACCTGATATGTTGAAGGTTCTTAACCCACTCAAAATAACTTACTGCTACACCACCAGAATTAGCTAAGATATCAGGAATCACAAAAATTTTTTTTCTTTTTAGTATTGAATGCCCCTTATAACTAATTGGTCCATTGGCTGCCTCAACAATTAATTTTGCTTTGATGTCGTCAGCATTTTTTTCTGTAATTACATTTTCTCTAGCAGCAGGTATTAAAACATCACATTCCTTTTTAAGAAGCAATGAAGGGTCTTTTATAAATGTGCCTTTAGAGTATTTCTCAAAACTTCCATGTTTGGTAAAGAACTTTTTAGCATGCTCTACATTTAATCCATCTGGGTTAAAAATGGCTCCGTTGTATTCTGCTATTCCGATAAGTTTAATTTCATTATCTTCACTTATAAATTTTGAAGCATGGTAACCGACATTTCCAAACCCTTGAACAATAAAAGTTTTGTTATTCATTGAGCAAGTTAAGCCAGCTATTTTAACCAAGTCTTCATTTTTAAAAAACTCACGAACAATATATTGAACACCTCTACCAGTAGCTTCTTCTCTACCTTCTAATCCATTTTTATTAGCCGGTTTGCCAGTGACACATCCAGCAGCATTAATATCTGTTGGATGAATTTTTCTATATTCATCTGCAATCCAAGCCATTTCTCTTGATGATGATCCTATGTCAGGAGCAGGAACATTTTGAGATGGGCTAATTAGATCTCTTTTTATTAATTCTTGAGCAAATCTTCTTGTAACCTTTTCAATTTCATGCACTTCCCAATCATTGGGATTAATTTTTAAACCACCTTTAGATCCTCCAAAAGGAACATTTATAATTGCATTTTTATAGGACATTAATGCTGCAAGTGCTTCAACTTCTTCAGCATGCGTATCTAAGTCAAATCTTATCCCACCCTTTGTTGGTTCCATATGTTCTGAATGAACAGATCTCCACCCCTCAAATGTATGAATGTCGCCTCTTAATCTAACTCCAAACCTTACTGTATAGGTTGAGTTACAAGTTATTATTTTTTCTGCAAGCCCATCAGATATAGGAACTAGTTTTAATGCTTTGTTTACAAATTTAGTTGTGTCATTTAAAAAATTATTCATTAGATTCCTCTTACAAAATATTAATCTATTTTCAGGGGATTAACTACATATATATTTATGATGATCTATTTGGTATTTAAATAAATTAATAATTAACAATTGTTGTTTTTAATCTATAATGCTCGTTTCGTGGCGGGCGTAGCTCAGTTGGTTAGAGCGCTGGATTGTGGCTCCGGAGGCCGTGGGTTCGAACCCCATCGCTCGCCCCACTAAAGAAGGTAAAATAAATGACAAGCAAACTTAAAAAACTCAAAGATTTAGAAAGGAAACTTACAGTATCTGTTCCTGTGGAAGAGTATGATTTAAAATTTAAAACTAAAATTAATAACATTAAAGGACAGGCTAAGCTAGACGGTTTTAGAAAGGGCAAGGTCCCTAATGATGTATTAGAACAAAGATATGGACCATCAATTCATGCAGATGTTGTCAATGAACTAATACAGCAGTCATATCCTGAAGCTCTTAAAGAAAACAATATAAGACCAGCTGCTGCACCAGAGGTATCTCTAGAGAGTGAAGACCCTAAGAAGCCGATATCATATTCAGCAACATTTGAAGTTTTTCCTGAAATTAAACCTAAACTTAGCAAGTGGACAAGTTATGAGAATATTACCATCTCGGTAGAGGATGATGATATTGATATAGCTGTTAAGGATATTATTAAAAGGTATGGAGACTGGGAAGATGTATCTCGACCATCAGAGAAAGATGATCAAGTAATAATTGATTTCACCGGTATGATTAATGGCGAAGAGTTTGAAGGAAACTCTTCAGTCGACTTTAAACTTGTTCTAGGTAGCAATTCTATGATTCCTGGTTTTGAAGATTCAATAATTGGTAAAGAGCCTTCAGAGTTTAAGATAAAGTCGACTTTCCCTGATGACTATTTCAAAAAAGACCTAGCAGGTGTTGAAGCTGAATTTAATATCAATCTTAAAACAGTTCAAGAACTGAAAGTTGCTGAAATCAATGATGATCTCTTTACAAAACTTGATATGGACGTCAAAGATGAAGAAAGTTTTAAAATAGAAATAGCAAATAGAATGAAGAAAGAGGTTGAGGCACAAGAAAAAGACTTAACCAAAGAATCAATGTATGAAACATTGATTAAAACGAATACTTTTAATGTTCCTAAAGTTACAGTAAAAGAGCAAGCTGATTTGATGAGAAAAGATGCATTGATGAGAATTGGTCATTCTGAAGAAAATGCCGGAGATGATTTATTTCCAGTAGACTCATTCATGGAAAATGCTGAAAAAAGAGTTAAATTAGATCTTTTATTTGCAGAGCTTGTAAAACATTTTGAATTAAATGTAGATAAAGAAAGGCTAGATCTTTTCATAGACAAAGAGGCAACAAAATATAAAGATGCAGAACAATTCAAGCAATGGATCTCAGGACAACCTCAGCAATTAGATCAATTTAAAATGATGGCGTTAGAGGAGCAATTGGTTGAAAAATTAGAAAATGCACTTAAATCTAAAGATAAGGTGATAAGATTCTCTGAATTAGCTAATAAATAAATATGAAAGATATACAGTCAGCATTAGTTCCAATGGTTATCGAGCAAACTCCTCGAGGGGAGAGATCTTTTGATATCTATTCTAGACTTCTTAAAGAAAGAGTAATTTTTTTATCTGGCCCAGTTGAAGACTACATGTCTAATTTAATTGTTGCTCAACTTCTTTTTCTTGAATCAGAAAACCCTGAAAAAGATATATCTATATATATTAATTCTCCTGGTGGCTCTATTTCTGCAGGATTAGCTATTTACGATACCATGCAATTTATCTCTCCTTCAATTTCTACACTATGCATAGGGCAGGCTGCAAGTATGGGAGCAATTTTGTTAGCTGGAGGAGACAAAGGTAAAAGATTCGCTCTTCCAAATTCTAGAATAATGATTCATCAACCTCTAGGAGGTTTCCAGGGTCAAGCATCTGATTTTGAGATTCATGCAAAAGAAATTCTACATATGAAAAAAGTAGTTAATGAAATCCTTGCAAAACATACTGGACAAACAATTAAAAAAATTGAAAAAGATACTGATAGAGATAATTTCTTAGATACCGCTGCTGCAATAAGCTATGGTCTTGTTGATAGTGTCCTTGATAAGAGAGAGGTTGTTAATGGCAAGTGATACTGCTAACGACAAATTAAACTGCTCTTTCTGTGGCAAAGTTCAAGATGAGGTAAAAAAACTTATCGCTGGTCCAAGTGTTTATATTTGCAATGAGTGCGTTGATTTATGCAACGATATAATTGAAGAAGAAATTAAAAGCGAAGAAGAAATTTCTCTAGATGAATTGCCATCACCTTTAGAGATTTTTACAAAGCTTGATGAATATGTAATTGGCCAAGAGTCCGCAAAAAAAGTCTTATCTGTTGCAGTTTATAATCATTACAAAAGACTGAGAAAGAATAATGCAAAAGATTCTGTAGAGCTTCAAAAAAGTAATGTATTGCTTCTCGGACCAACTGGAAGCGGCAAAACTCTTTTAGCACAAACCCTAGCAAAAATTTTAAATGTCCCCTTTACCATAGCTGATGCTACAACATTAACTGAAGCTGGATACGTAGGCGAAGATGTAGAGAATATTATTCAAAAATTATTACAAAAATCTGATTATGATCCTGAAAGAGCACAACTAGGGATCGTATATATTGATGAAATAGATAAAATTGCAAGAAAATCAGACAACCCATCAATTACAAGAGATGTATCTGGTGAGGGTGTTCAACAGGCGTTGTTAAAATTAATTGAAGGTACTGTGGCATCTATTCCTCCTCAAGGAGGAAGAAAGCATCCGCAACAAGAGTTCATCCAAATTGATACTTCTAATATCTTATTTATTTGTGGTGGCGCTTTTTCTGGATTAGACAAAGTTATTGACCAAAGAAATACCAACATAGGTATTGGGTTTGGAGCAGAGGTTAGCAAAAAATCAAATGTTTTGCCTATAACAAATAATGTAGATGATTTAGAGCCCGAAGATTTAGTAAAGTATGGTTTGATACCTGAATTTGTTGGTAGACTCCCAGTTATTTCAAGTCTTCATGAGCTTGATGAGCACGCACTGGTCAGAATTTTAAAGGAACCAAAAAATGCATTGGTAAATCAATATAAGCATTTATTTAAGATAGATGATGTTGAATTAACTTTTAGAGATGAGGCATTGATAGAAATATCTCGTCAAGCTATAAAAAGAAAAACAGGAGCAAGGGGTCTTAGGTCAATTATGGAAGACTTGCTTATGGAAACAATGTTTGGATTGCCTAACCCAAATTTAGAAAAAGTTATTATTGATGAGAATACAGTCATTTCAAAATCAGAGCCAATAAAGCTACTTAAAAACACACCTAAAAAATCATCTTCTGCTAATTGATATTTTCATAACAATCCCTATATTGGGTATATGAAAGAAATAAAATCAGATTTACCATTAATACCATTAAGAGATGTAGTTGTCTTTCCAGGAATAGTTACTACCTTATTTGTCGGAAGACCAAAATCTATCGAAGCTTTAAATATTGCAATGTCTTCTAACAAGAAGCTTGTTCTTGTAAGTCAACTCGACCCAGCTCTTGAAAGCCCTGAATTTAATGATCTTTATAAAAGTGCGTCTATAAGTAACTTACTTCAATTAATCAAATTGCCTGATGGCACTATGAAAGTTTTAGTAGAAGGTTATAAGAGATGCTCTATTGAAAGCATTCATGAGAAAGAAGGTTATGACGTTGCAAGGGTTATTACTATTGATGATATTCCATTAAAAGAAGCTGATTCATCTAACCTTGTTCGTTTTATAAAGGCTAAGTTTGAAGACTATATAGGAATAACAAAAAGGATACCTCCTGAAATTGTTTCAACAGTGGACTCCCTAGATGACCTGTCAAAATTAATTGATACCATCACTGGTCATCTTCCAATCGAGACTGAAAAGAAACAAGAGATTCTTGAAATACCAGATTTAAAAAATAGATCTGAAAAAGTTTTAATGTTTATTGAATCTCAACTTGATGTTATAGATGTCGAAAAGAAAATTAGGGAACGTGTAAAAAAACAGATGGAAAAATCTCAAAGGGAATATTATCTTAATGAGCAAATTAAAGCTGCTCAAAAAGAACTTGGCGAGATTGGTGAAGAGGGAGATGAACTTGAAGCACTTGAGGAAAAAATTAACAAAGTTGGCATGCCAAAAGATGCTCTTAAAAAAGCAAAAAGTGAGTTAGCAAAGTTTAAACATATGTCACCCTCATCTGCAGAGGCATCAGTAGTAAGATCTTATCTTGACTGCCTAGTTGATGTTCCTTGGAAAAAGAAATCAAAAATTAAAACAGATATCCAAGCTTCTCTAGATATATTGGAGCAAGATCATTATGGCCTTGAGGAAGTTAAGGAAAGAATTATTGAATATCTAGCTGTTCAAAAAAGAGTTAAATCAATGAAAGCACCAGTGCTTTGCTTGGTTGGTCCTCCAGGTGTTGGCAAAACATCACTGGGTGAATCTATAGCAAGAGCAACTAATAGAAAGTTTGTGAGAATGTCTCTTGGTGGTGTAAGAGATGAGTCAGAGATAAGAGGACATAGAAGAACTTATATAGGCTCCATGCCTGGCAAAATAATTCAAAAGCTTTCAAAAGTTGGAGTTAAGAATCCTTTATTTTTATTAGATGAAATAGATAAGATAGGTATGGATCATAGAGGTGATCCCGCTTCTGCACTTTTAGAGGTTTTAGATCCTGAACAAAATAATACTTTTAGTGACCATTATTTAGAAGTTGATTATGATCTTTCAGAGGTAATGTTTGTTTGTACTGCAAACAGTTTAAATATTCCAACTCCTCTCTTAGACAGAATGGAGATTATTAGAATTCCTGGATATATTGAAGATGAAAAACTTAATATAGCTTCGAAATATCTCTTACCAAAACAAATGGAAAGAAATGGATTAAAGGAAACAGAAATCAAATTACAAAAAGAAGTAATTCTTTCTTTAATAAGATATTACACAAGAGAAGCTGGAGTGAGGGGTCTTGAAAGACAAATTGCAAAGATTCTAAGAAAGGTAGTTAAGGAAAGGCTTTTATCTAAAAAAATTCTAACAAAGGCCACATCTATTACTGAAAAAAATCTTGAAACATTTTCTGGAGTTAAAAAGTTTAAATTTGGTATTGCTGAAAAAGATAATGCAGTAGGACAAGTTACGGGACTGGCATGGACTGAGGTTGGAGGCGAGTTACTAACCATAGAAGCATCGCACATAGCTGGTAAGGGCAATATCATTAAAACAGGTTCTCTAGGTGATGTAATGCAAGAGTCAATTCAGGCAGCTCTGACAGTTGTTAGGTCGAGAGCAGATTCTTTGGGTATAAAATCTGATTTTTATGAAAAATATGATGTTCATATTCATGTGCCCGAAGGAGCAACGCCTAAAGATGGTCCAAGTGCTGGAGGAGGAATGGCAATATCTTTAATTTCAGCGTTTACAGGAATACCTGTTAAGGCTGATACAGCTATGACTGGGGAAATAACTCTCAGAGGCCAAATCTTAAAAATTGGTGGGCTAAAAGAAAAATTATTAGCCGCTAAAAGAGGTGGGATTAAGAATGTAATTATCCCAAAAGAAAATGAAGCAGATTTACAAGAGATACCTAAGCAAATTACAAGCTCTCTTAATATTATTCCAGTTGAATGGATTGATGAAGTGATTTCTCATGCATTGGTAAAAGAGCCATTGCCTCTTAAAAAAAGTTCATCCACCATAAAAAATAAAGATAACAAAAAACAAAATACAAAACAGGAAAATAACCAAGCACACTAAAACCCTTTAAATGCTTGACTTTTAGGCTTAAAAAGCATTTCATAGAAGGGTATTTATTAAATAAATTTACATAGAGGAGTATTTAATATGAATAAATCAGACTTAATTGATGCAGTAGCAGGTGATGCTGATATATCTAAAGCTTCAGCAGGCAGAGCTGTTGATGCTGTTTTAGGTGGTATCGGTGATGCTTTAGGTAACGGTGATTCAGTATCACTAGTTGGTTTTGGAACGTTTTCAGTAAGGCATAGAGCTGCTAGAGAGGGAAGAAACCCTCAAACAGGCGCATCAATGCATATTGCTGCTTCTAAAGTTCCAGGTTTTAAAGCTGGTAAAGGCCTTAAAGATAAGGTTAAAGCCGGTTAAGTTTTTTTAACTTTAAAAAAGGGTGCTAAGGCACCCTTTTTTTATTTATAATATCGTCACTATGCTTGAATCACTCAGAAATTTTTTAACAGGACCCAGATTATTTTTTGTAATTGCAGCTTGCGCATTACCTTTTGTATTTTTAGGATCTACATCATTATTAAACCAAGACACAACTCGATTAGGATCAGTCAATGGAGAAACTGTAACGGATTCAGATTTCCAAGTTGCTTCAAATATAACCATTCAAAGATTTAAAACACTTTACGGTGAAGAATTTGATTTCTCTTTGCTCGATGAAGATACACAAATGAATCAAATAAAGAATGAATTAATTGTTCAAAAATCATTATTATCTCAAGCTAGATCACTTGGCCTAATAAATAACACCACTAGAGAGCTTGCAAAGAAACAAATAATGTCCAATCCAATGTTTCAAATGGATGGACTTTTTAATGAAGGTATATATGAAGCTCAAGTAAATTCAAATGGACACACCAAAGAAAGTTATATAAAACTAATGACAGACTTAGTTGCAACTGAGTTATTCAGATCCTCCTTGTCCTCAGAACCATTTTATACAGAGAATGAAGTTGTTGAGATTGCATCTTTGTTGGAACAAACAATAAATGTTGATTTTATCAAAATAGATTCAGAAAAACTTAATTCAAATATCACCAATACCAATGATGAGCTAGAAGAATTTTATAATGATAATGAATACATGTTTTATTCCGACGAAGAAAGAAAATTTGAATATATTTTATTAACGCCTGATGATTATAGATCTAAAGTAGTTATTCCAAACAACTATATCAACGATAGTTATGATGACTATTTATCAAAAGCAACTGAAAGGAATCAAATTAGAATCTCACACATTATGGTAGATAAGGTTAACTACGATAATGATACTGATGCGTTTAAAGCTATTCAGGAGATAGAATCGCAGTTACTGAGCGGAGCAGGCTTTAGTGAGTTAGCTCTTGAGTATAGTGAAGACCCTGTTTCTAGAGAAAATGGAGGTGATTTAGAATATTTTTCGCCTGACTTCTTTGATGAGAAATTTGCAGAGGCTATTAAAGACTTAAAATTGAATGATATAAGTAGAATTGTTGAGCTTGATTCATCTTTTCATGTCATTAAAGTTACCGAATACCAAGAAGCTGAAATTTTATCTTTTGATGAAATGAAAGAGAGTATCACTTCAAATTTAGTAGATTCTGAATCTTTGGCACTCATGAAAGATGATTATGATATTGCATATGATTTAATTGATAGTAATTCATCTATTACATCTATCTCAAATTCCCTATCAGCTCAAATTACTGAGACTGATTTTGTTTCATTAAATAATTTTGCAACTGATATTAATGACAGAAGAGTACAAGAATATATCTTCTCTCCCGACACGCAGCTTAATGTTCCCTATGCAATAGATTTAGAGGAAAGTATATTGGTTGTTTCTCTAAAAGAGATCAATGAATCTGCTTTAAAAGACCTTGAATCGGTATCTCTTGTTGCGAATGATATGCTTTCATCTAGAAAAGGGAAAGATAAACAATCACTTCTTGCAAAAGAAATAGAGTTATCAAAATCTGATGGAACGCTGGATGATTTTATATCGGCATATACCTATGTAACAAAAGATAATTTTATTAATATAAATAGATACTCTTCTTTAATGCCTCAAGAAATAATTTCAGAGCTATTTAAACAATCTTTAGGTGATAGTGTTACCTTGGTATCAAATAATAATGATACTTATATAGTTGATATTATTAAGGTAAATGAGCCTACAGATGAGTCAATTGCGGAACTTTTAGAGGAATATAATGGTTTTTCTAAAGAGTTAATATCAAATAAAATATCTGAGGTAGTAAGCGATGAGGTTTTCAATACTGCTAATGTTAAATTAAATAATATAATTTTTACAAATGAATAAAATACTACTTTCCTTTCTGTGCTTAATACTTGTAATTAGTTGTTCAAAAAATGTATCTCCAGTAGATTCAGGTCTTGAAACACAGACTTTTCATTTTGGAAACGGTTCTGAACCTCAAGGAATAGACCCTCATATCGTTACAGGAGTTCCTGAGCATCATTTATTAATAGCTCTTTGTGAAGGTCTTACAACTTCAAATCCAAAAGGAGGAGAAAGCTTAGCTGGAGCTGCTGAATCTTGGGTTATTAGCGAAGATGGCAAAACTTATACTTTTGCTTTACAAAAAAATGGCAAGTGGTCAAATGGAGACCCAGTAACAGCACAAGATTTTGTATGGTCATGGAAGAGGGTGCTAACACCTTCACTTGGATCTCAGTATCCTGATATGCTTTACTATGTTGTAGGAGCTCAGGAATACCATACGCATGATAGCTCTCAAGGTGAGCCACAACCATCATTTGATTCTGTTGGTGTAAAGGCATTAGATAACTTTACACTTGAAGTTACGCTCAATAATCCTACGCCTTTTTTCTTAGGTTTGTTAAGCCACTATAGTACATGGCCAGTTCATAAAGAAACAGTCTTAAAACATGGTTCAATTGATGACAGGAATGGTCAATGGACTAGACCTGGAAATTTTGTTTGCAATGGGGCATTTCAACTTAAATCATGGGAGCTAAATAGTAGAATTATTGTAGAAAAAAATCCTATGTACTGGGATGCAAATATGGTTGGATTAAATGAAATACACTACTACCCTGTCCAAAATGTTATGACTGAGGATAGAATGTTTAGAGCTGGTCAGCTTCATGTAACAAATACATTGCCTTCTCAGAAATGTCCGGTATATATAGAAGAAAAAAATCCAGATTTAAGAATAGATCCATATATGGGTACATATTTTTATAGATTAAATACTAAACATCCTGTACTTAAAGATCCTAAGGTAAGAAGAGCGTTAGCATTTTCAATTGATAGAAAGCAGCTTGTTGATAAAGTTACCAAGTGTGGTCAAATCCCTGCTTATTCATTCACACCACCAGGATCAAATGGCTATGAGCCTGATACATCAATTACCTTTGACCCAGAATATGCAAAATCTTTACTAGAAGAAGCTGGCTATAATGAAAATAATCCATTTCCTGAACTTGAAATATTATTTAATACAAATGAAGACCATAGAAAAGTTGCATTGGCTGTTCAGCAAATGTGGCAGCAGAATCTAGGCGTACCAATAAAATTAGTTAACCAAGATTGGAAGGTTTATCTCAACAGAGAGATGATTGGTGACTTTGAGGTTTCTAGAGCTGGATGGATTGGTGATTACGAGGATCCTAATACTTTTCTTGATACTTTACGACCAAACAGAGGAAATAATAAAACTGGCTGGGGTAATCTTGAATATGATATGTTGGTTGAGAAAGCCAATGAAACGCAAGATCAAACACAAAGATATCAATTACTTCAAAGTGCTGAAAGAATTTTAATAGACGAGATGCCTATTATTCCTCTTTATACCTATGTCCGCTCTTATCAGTTATCACCAGATGTTAAGGGTTATCATCCTAATTATTTAGACCACCATCATCCAAAGTATATTTATCTAGAAAGAGATTAAATAAATTAGATGTTAGCTATTTTTATTAAAAGAGTCTTTATGGCAGTTCCAGTTTTACTGGCAGTTGCTACCATGACCTTTTTTCTAATAAAGCTTGCTCCTGGTGGCCCCTTTGATGCTGAAAAAGCAGTTTCACCTCAAGTCCTTAAAAATCTTAATGCTGTATATAACTTAGATGCATCACAATGGGAGCAATATACAGATTATATGACCGGAGTAGTTCAAGGAGATTTTGGTCCATCATTTAAATATCCTGGAAGGTCTGTAACAGAGATGATTGCTAGTGGTCTGCCTATTACTTTTGAGTTAGCAATGTATGCAATACTTATTGCTCTTGTTATTGGTGTTTTATCAGGTGTTTTGGCTGCATTAAAAAGAAATACAATGCTCGATTTTATTCCTATGGCAATAGCTATGATAGGAATTTGTGTTCCTACATTTTTAATGGGCCCTTTGTTAGTTTTAATATTTGGTATTCAGTTAGAGCTCCTTCCTGTTGCGGGCTGGGGTCAGCTTGCAGGAGATAAAATACTTCCATCCATAACATTGGGTTTTGCTTACGCAGCTTATATTGCTAGATTAAGTCGTGGTGGTATGTTAGAAGTACTAAACCAAGACTTTATACGAACTGCTAGGGCTAAAGGATTAACTGAGAGAATGGTTGTTATGAAGCATGCTATGCAAGGCGGATTAATTCCTGTTGTTTCATTTTTAGGTCCTGCTATTGCTGGTTTATTAGCAGGCTCATTTGTTGTTGAAACAATTTTTCAAATACCTGGTCTTGGAAGATTTTATGTCGAAGCTGCTCTCAATAGAGATTACACAATGATTCTTGGAACAACTATCTTCTTTTCAGCCATGATTGTATTTTTTAATCTCATATCAGATTTAGCCTCTTTATGGTTAAACCCAAGATCTAGGGATGTATGAAGAATAAAAATTCTTCTTTATGGTCTGATGCTATATATCGTTTAACGCGAAATAAAGCTGCAATGATCGGCGGTGGTATTTTAGTTGCATTAATAATTAGTGCGTTATTGGCTCCATGGATTGCACCATATTCTTATTCTTATCAAGACCTTGACTTAGGAGCATCACCACCTTCTGCAGAACATCTTCTTGGCACTGATATATTGGGAAGAGATCTTCTAAGCAGAATTCTTTATGGCGCTAGAGTTTCACTTTTAGTTGGATTTGTTGCAACAGGTGTTGCATTAGTTATTGGCGTATCTTGGGGAATCATTGCAGGATTTTTTGGTGGAAGAGTTGATTCTATTATGATGAGGATTGTTGATATTTTATATGGCCTTCCTTTTATCATCTTCGTAATTCTACTTATGGTTATATTTGGTAGCAATCTGTGGCTTCTATTTGGAGCAATTGGTGCTGTTGAATGGTTAACAATGTCTAGGATAGTAAGAGGTCAAGTCATAGGATTAAAAAATCAAGAATTTGTACTTGCAGCAAAGGCTATGGGCGTCAGTAACTTCTCAATGTTTAAGAGACACTTATTACCAAATATTTTAGGCCCTATTGCTGTATATGCCACCTTAACAATTCCCCAGGTAATGTTACTTGAAAGCTTTCTAAGTTTTCTTGGCTTAGGTATTCAACCACCAATGAGCAGCTGGGGAACATTAATTAAAGATGGCGTTGAATCAATGGAGGAGTTTGGTTGGTTGCTAATTTACCCTGGCTTAACATTCACGATTACTCTCTTTGCACTAAATTTCTTTGGTGATGGACTTAGAGATGCACTTGATCCAAAAACTACTGATAACTAAAAAGCTCTTATAGCAATTTTAATTATTTGTCCTGGCATAAGTTGAGAAGCTTCAAATTCATTAATATCTTTTATGCTTTGGATGCTTACATCAAATAATTCAGATATCTTATAAAGATTATCACCTTGTTTAACCGAGTAAAGAATTGTTCTTTTCTTTGACTCTATATTCCGATGAATATTTTTATTGCCAATAGTTAACTGTTGACCAAGTTGAAGATAAGATGATTCGGTTAGAGAGTTAATTCTGAGAAGATCTTTTAATGGAATTTTATATTTATTTGAGATCTCCCATAAAGTATCTCCTTCAGATACTATATGCATTTCATATGGAATAAAATTATTAGTTTTCATTTTGCTTAGAGGGATCAGCAAGGTATCACTTATAGACAATAAATCACTTTCAATATAATTTATTTCTTTAATAATTCTTACTTCAGTATCATATTTTCTAGCAAGACTCCAAAGACTATCACCAGATGAAACAACATGCGATATCCAATTAATTTGATTCACATTCTCAAAAGGGCTTTCTGGGTCATCAAGAAGAAATGCTTTATCAATTGGAATATAAAATACACTTTTATCTTTTGGGGCAGATGCCCATTTTGTATAACCTGCATTAAGCTTATAAAGCAACTCAGGCTTAATACCTAAGTAATCACTTAGAGTGATAATTTCAACCTGACCTGGGATTTCGACTTTCTGAACAACTGATTCTACTGGAATTTTTGGAAGAACAATCCCATACTTTTCTGCATTAAATACTAATTCTCTTATGGCTATATATTTTGGGATATATTCAGTTACCTGTTTTGATAAATTTAATGAAAAAAAGTCAGTATCCAAGCCTTGTCTTTTATTTTTTCTTATTTGCCTATCAAGATAAGTAGGGCCTGCATTATATGCTGCTAGAGCCAAATATATATCATTATCAAACCTTTCAAATAGGTATTTAAAATATCCAATTGCTGCATGAGTTGACCTGTAAGGATCATGTCTGTCTTCGGACCACCATGATTTCTCCAGATTAAAAAGTCTTCCTGTTTTTGGCATAAATTGCCACAGACCAACTGCTCCAGATGGAGAAATAGAAAAGGGATCATAGTTACTTTCTATAAATGGAATAAACGCAAGCTCTACAGGTAAATTTGCTGCCTCAAGTTCTTGAACTACATAGTAGATAAAATAATATGATTTATTTAGATATTCATTAAAATTTTCAACATCTTTTATATGATTATTCATAAATAAAAGCGCTTGATCATTAATTACTATTTCTGAATCTTGCAAAGATTTATTTATAATATATTCCCAAACATCTTTGGGAGGTTCTTCGATTACCACTGGTGCTTCTGTCTTCAAATCACTATTTACTAGTGTCTCATCAATATCATTAATTTTATTTAAGGTGCCATTATTTGTAGTTTGGCAACTAGCTAATAAGCAGATAGATAATATAACTAGAAATTGTCTTTCCATTGCCTTAACGCCTTAAATATTTCATCTTCATGATTTGATGTATTAAATTGCTTAATTACACTATTTTGAACTTCATTAGTTTCACACCTCAAGAAGGGGTTTACTTCTAGTTCCAGTTCAAGCGTTGAGGGTAATGTTGGAATTCCTTTATTAATTAGATTTTGAACATCATTATATCTTGAAATTAGTTTTTGATTAAGTGGCTCAACCTCTAAAGCAAACTTAAGGTTAGATTCTGTATATTCATGTCCAGCATATATCTCAGTATTTGCAGGAAGGGACTTAAGCTTCAAAATAGATTGATGCATCTGCTCAAATGTTCCTTCGAAGACTCTTCCACATCCAGATGAAAACAACGTATCACCACAAAATAAAATCGGACTACCATTATTTTTACTGAAAAATGCTATGTGATCTAATGTGTGTCCTGGAATTTCAATTATCTCAAAATCAATTCCAATAATACTAATCGAATCACCATCTTTTAATCGTTGATTAATACTTGAAATATTATTAACAGGACCATAGACATCGACATTCTTAAATTCAACTATATCTTGAATGCCGCCAGTATGATCAAAGTGATGATGGGTTATTAAAATCCCTTCTAACTCAAGATCATTTTTCTTTAAAAATTGTATAGTTTTATCTGCTTCACCAGGATCGATAACAATTGACCCTTCATTAGTTGTGAGTAACCAAATATAATTATCATTAAACGCCTTGATTGGTTCTATATTAATCATAAGTGAATTCTAAATTAATTTTATGAAAACAGTAAATATTTATACAGATGGAGCATGCAGAGGAAATCCGGGTCCGGGAGGCTGGGGGGTGCTTATAGAGTTTGGAGATATATCTAAAGAGTACTATGGCGGGAATAAAGAAACTACTAATAATCAAATGGAATTAAAAGCTGCAATAGAGGGTTTAAAGGCACTCAAAGAATCCTGTGAGGTAAATCTAATCACTGATTCAAAATATGTGATGCAGGGAATAACTTCTTGGATAACTAATTGGAAAAATAATAATTGGAAAAATTCATCTAAAAAAGATGTAAAAAATAAAGATCTTTGGATTGAATTAGATCAAGCAGTTTCTATGCATAATGTTAATTGGAAATGGGTTAAGGGTCATTCGGGCCATAAACAAAATGAAATAGCTGATCAATTAGCTAATAAAGGTATAGATAGTCTCTAAATATGGCAAAAAAATATATTATTCTTGATACTGAAACTACTGGACTCCATGTAAGAGAGGGTCACAGGATTATTGAGATAGGCGCAGTATTATTAAATGACAGGCAGAAATCAGATGATCACTTCCATACATACTTAAATCCTACGCGAATGATTGATGATGAGGCCACTCAAGTTCATGGAATTACAAATGAAGACCTTAAAGATAAACCGCTTTTTGAAGAAATTGCAGAGGAGTTCTTGGAATTTGTAGACGGCGCAACTCTTGTTATCCATAATGCCGAGTTTGATGTTGGATTTTTAAATAATGAACTTAAATTAGCATCTTCAACTTTCCCTAAACTTGAAGAAATATGTACTATTGAAGACTCATTAAAAATGGCAAGGGATATGTTTCCTGGTCAGAGGAATACTCTTGATGCTTTGGTTACAAGGTTCGATATTAAAGGCTATGACAGGGAGCTTCATGGAGGATTAAAAGATGCGAATATTCTTGCCGACGTTTACCTTCATCTGACTGGAGGTCAAAAAAAGTTTGAATTCATTTCTAATAATGATATTCAGTCAATTAATAATAAATTAGAAAATGATAATACATCTTTAAATAAGTTTGACCTAAAAAAAATAATTACAAATGAAAATGAATTAAATGAGCATGAGAATATGCTTTCAGATATGCACGAAAGAACATCCGTTGAACCTATATGGAGAAAAAGTTAATGAAAAAAGTAGTTACAAGATTTGCACCAAGTCCAACAGGAACACTTCATATTGGAGGAGTTAGAACTGCTTTATTTAATTATGTTTATGCCAAACAAAATAATGGATTATTTTTAATACGTATTGAAGATACAGATAGAGAAAGATCCACTAAAGAATTCGAAAAAAACATACTTGATAGTCTTCATTCTATTGGCTTGAGTCCAGATTTAGAACCGATCAATCAATCAGAAAGAAATGATGTTTACATAGCTGCTGCTCAAAAATTAATTGATTCAAATCAGGCTTATTATTGTGATTGTTCTGTTGAGGAGCTGGATCAGATGAGAGCAGAGCAACAATCTAAAGGTTTAAAACCACAATATGATGGTCGTTCAAGAAATAAAAATTTATCAAAATCAGAAAAAACTGTTTTAAGATTAAAAACTCCGCTAGATGGGGAGGTTGTTGTCAAAGATCATGTAAGAGGTGACATCGTTTTTAATAATTCTGAATTAGATGATCTAATAATACTTCGAAGCGATGGAAGTCCAACCTATCACTTGTGTAATGTTATTGATGACTATGAGCAAGGTGTTACTACAGTTATTAGGGGTGAAGATCATATAAGCAATACTCCCAGGCAAATTCATATCCAAAATGCATTGGGTTATCCTGAGCTGGAATATGCTCACTTACCACTGGTTCTTGGAACTGATAAAAAGAGGCTTTCCAAAAGACATGCAGCTACAAGCCTTCAAGAATACAAAGAGCTAGGCTATTTAGATTCTGCTATTTTAAATACCCTGGCAAGATTGGGCTGGTCTAGAGGTGAGAAAGAGGTATTTTATTTAGAAGATTTAATTAAAGAGTTTAATATTAATGATGTTCAGAAGGCGGGAGCTATTTTTGATATTACTAAACTAGATTTTTTAAATTCTCAGCATATGGCTAATTTAGAATTAGAAGAATTCATTCATCATATTAAGCCTTTTCTTGAATCCAAAAAGATAGATATTAATACCCATCCCAAAAAAGAAATACTAATTGATTCGATGAGATCATCTGCAAATAATCTTGAAGGCATTGCATCTAATCTAATTTGTTATTTTCAAGATGTAACCGAATACAACCAAAAAGCGATTGATAAATTTATTGGTAGCTCAAGTGAAATCTTGATTGATTTGAGAGACAAGCTCAACTCAGTTCAAAAATGGGATGAAGCAAATATTGATAATATTTTATCTTCATACAGAGATGAAAAAGGACTGTCTGTACCTAAAGTCAATCAACCATTAAGAATAGCGCTAACAGGTTCTACAAATTCACCATCATTAGGCATGACACTATCCTTATTTAAAAAGGAAGAGGCAATTACAAGAATTGAAAAGTTAATTAATTTAATTTAGAAAGGTAATCAAAAAATTTAATTAAATCATTTTTGACAACATTTTTTTTGATAAAAGCATTTATAGAATAATTAAAATCAATATCTTTAATGTCTGATACTTTTACTTTTTCTAAATTGGCTCTGCTGCATGTATTATGATCAAGTAGAGAAACTCCAAGTCCCATTTCTATCATTGCTAGACCGGCAGAGTAAGAATCAGATTTAGAAACAAAATTCATTTCTAAATTATTTTTTATAAAGTAATTCATAATGCTCTCCTCAGAATAAAGAGAGAGTAAATTTGTAATTTCTATATATGGCAAATCAATAATTTCTTTTATTTCAATAGAATTTGCAAGATTATAAGAAATTGGTGAAACTAATTTATGAGTACCAGTCTGAAGGATTACTGAATCAACATTATTTTGATTTTTTGCATTGAAGCAGATGGTTATATCAATATCAGGCTTATATCTATCTTCTACAAGGTCAATGCTGTTTAGGTTAATTAAATTAAATCGCGTTTCACTGTTATCTTTAAGATAGTTATTAATAATTTTTGGGACTATGCTTTCAGCTAAAGATGGAGTTGTACCAATATTAATATAGTCAAATGAACGAGATTTATATGTATTTGCTATGTAGTTAAAATTTTTTAACTGATTTGTGACTATAGATGCATACTCGAACAATTCATTTGCCTCTAATGTAGGATGCAGTTTTTTACCTTTTCTTAAAAATAGTTTAAATCCAAGATTTTTTTCAATGCCAGCAAGTGTTTTGCTAACAGATGGTTGAGAAATTTGAAGTTTTGCTGCAGCACCTGACATTGAATTGCTTTTATAAACTTGGTAAAAGACTTCTATTTGTTTTGAACTTAACATATATAACCTAGGGTTATATATATATTAAAATAAAAATACAATATTTGCTAGACAAAAAAATACCTTAAGCACTATACTCTAGAGAATTAACAATTAATTTTAGGGGATAAATTCATGTTAAAAAAATTACTATTAATATTTCCATTAGTTATATCAGCTAGTGTATTTGCACAAGAGGAGGCTGCTGATTCAGACGTAGAAGAGGTTGTGACTGTTGGTTCGCAAATTAAAGGAGCAAAAATATCAGGAGCTTTGCCAGTATCTATTATCTCAGCAGATGATATTGATGTCTTAGGTGTTGAGGATGGTACTGAACTTTTAGAGAATCTTGCTGAGCAAGGATTAAACTATTTTACTGAAGCTGAATCAGATAGTGGTGGCGTCAACTCTGCAAGGGGTGACGTTGGTGCCTATAATATTAGAAATATGGGTGTTGGCAATACTTTGACCTTATTAAATGGAAGAAGACTTGTAAATAATGCCGGTTATCAAACAGAGCTTCTAGGTGGTGACTATGTTCCTACAATGTCAGTTAATTCAAATCTTATCCCTACAATGGGTCTTGATAGGGTGGAGTTACTTAAAGATGGAGCTTCTGCTATCTATGGTGCTGATGCGGTTGCGGGTGTTATTAATAATGTTATTGCAACAGATTTTGTTGGATTTGATGTGGCTTATAGACTTCAGAGTTATGATCATTTTGCAGCTGAAGACGATAGATTAACTTTAAAGTATGGTGTTGATTTAAACGGTGGAGCTACTAACGTATCTGTAATGTATGACTATTATGACAGAGACGCTATTAAAGCTAGCGAAGATCCAAGATGGGGTGATTCAGATCACAGAAAATTAATCCCAGCCGACTCTCTATGGGCTAATGACAGCTCATTTAATAATAGATATTCAGGTAAATGGGCTCAGCTAGATATGAGAGGAAGAACTGGTTATTCAGATTCTGCTGGAGAAATGCAAATCATTCCAATAGGTGACCCTAGATGCGCTAGATCAGATTCCAAAGATACAGGTTACGGAACATGTTTGGCTGTCGATACAACTTCACTTGCTGATGGAGAGTATTACATAAACCCTGGTCAAATAAGAGATTATAGAGGTGAACTAGAAAGAGATAATTTATTTGTATTCATCAATCATGAAATGTCTGACGGCAAAGAGTTATTTGCGGAGATTGGTTCATATGGTTCTGAGTATAGAAGAATGAAAGAGCCAGCTGGTGACTTCAGTACAGCATTGCTTGAGCTTGGCCCAAATTATTACTATGCCAATGCAATAGGTCTTTCTGCAGATAATTCATCATCAAATAAAGCTATCAGAATTGATAACTGGAGACCAGATATTGGCCCAAGAGTTATTAATGTTGAAAAAGAAACTTATAGGTATCTTCTTGGTATGAGAGGTACTACAGCTTCTGGATGGGATTGGGAGACTGCAGTGCTTTATTCAAAAGCAACGTCCGAAGATATGACTGAAAACAGACTATCTAACTCTTTATTACAAGCAGGCTTAGATGGAGCAACAGCAGCAACTGCAATTAATATTTTTTCTTCAGATGTTAAGACAGCTTTAGCACCAGCCATAGTTGATGTTTACAGAAATGATTCAAGTTCATTAAGTAGTATCGATTTTAAAGCAAGTAATCCTGAAATTATGACATTACCAGCTGGTCCTGTTGCAATGCTGTATGGTTTTGAATTTAGAAAAGAAGCTTATGCAGATAACAGAGATCCAAGACTTGATGGAACAATTCAGTTTACTTCAAAAGTAACCGGACTTGGTTTTCCATTTGTTGGAGATGTTTTAGGCTCAAGCCCAACAGCTGATACTGCTGGTACAAGACAAACAAAATCAGCTTTTGTAGAATTAATGTTGCCAGTGTTTGAAAATGTAGATGCTCAAGTTGCTGTAAGACATGAAAGCCCAGATGATACTAAATCGTCTACTGTTGGAAAGTTTGCCGTAGGTTGGGATGTTAATGATCAATTGCTCATTAGAGCTTCTGCATCAACGTCATTTAGAGTACCTAATTTAATTCAACAAAATCAGCTTTTTGTCCCTAGACAAGGAAGTATTAATGATGCTGTTGGTCTTTATGTTGGAGCTAATGATCCATTAGATGACAGATATTCAATGCAAAGTTTCAGATTACTTAATCCTAATCTAAAACCTGAAACCTCTACTAATACCTCTATGGGTTTTGTATATTCTCCATCAATAGTTGATGGTCTTACAATAACCTATGATGCATGGGAAATTGAAAAAGAAGATACGATAGTGTTACTTGGAAGAACAAACTCTTTAGTAGCTGATTTGGTATCAAGAATAGCATATGGACCTAATAATTGTTCTGGTTACAATAATCCAAATGTACTAAGAGACCAAGATCCAGGGTATACCGCAGAAGAGATTGCAAACTTTACATCTGCAGGCATATGTCCAGCCGGTGAAGCACAAATCGTATATGATCCTTATGCAAACGCAGCTACAAGAACTCTAGCTGGTTCTGATATAGGTGTTTATTATGATGTAGACATGGATATAGGAAGACTTAAATTTTCTTATAATTATTCTGAAACTGATGAGTTTACTCAAAAGCCAACTGCTGGATATAAGGCTTTAGAGGATGCTCAGAACAGTGGAGTAATTCCATTTGATATTGTCCTGAATGGTTTTGGTGATCTTGCAAAACAAGACGGTAATTTTGTTGAGAAAACAAGTATCAAAGCTACCTATATGATTGGTAACTGGGGTCTTCAACTGTCATCTTTAACTAAAGGAGATTTCTATCAAAGTTCTGAAACTAAAGCTGATGGAACGAGGTATGTAATACCTGAGATGACTACAATGAATGCTTCTGTTTACTATAAATTTAATATTGGTGATAACAAAGCTAGAATTAAATTTGCTGTAAAAAATATTGAAGATGAAAGAGCACCTTTGGCTGATAGATTCTATGGATTCTTTGCTGATGCTCATCAAGATATGGGTAGAAATTCATATATAGATTTTAAAGTTTCATTCTAATATTTAAGTATTTAATAAAGGGAGTTTCGACTCCCTTTTTTTTTCAAAAAAGATTAATATAAGTAATGCCCGCATACAAAAATAAAGGATTTTTTATTGGACTAGTTGCTTTTGCGCTAGTGCTTTTATCTGGAATGAATGGTTTTCTCCCTGCAAGTCTTTTGGCATTGGATGGAAGCTCATTTGAAACTACTAAAGATATTATTGTTGTTAATAGTTCTGCAGCATGGTTTGTATTTGGTGTTTTATTATTAATGGCTATTTGGTGGGCTACAGAGGCTGTTCCTGTAGCAGTAACTGCTTTGCTTCCTCTTGCTCTTTTTCCTCTACTTAATGTAGTAGATTTTCAATCTGCTGCTAATCCATATGCTAATAAAAATATTTATTTATTTTTAGGTGGATTTATCTTAGCTTTAGGAATACAAAGCTCAGGACTTCACAAAAGAATGGCACTCAAAATGATTATTGCTGTTGGTTCATCAGGCTCTACTCTTGTGGGTGGGTTTATGTTGGTAGCAGCACTATTGAGTATGGTTGTTATGAATACTTCGACAACACTTATGCTACTTCCAATAGGTCTTGCAGTTTGTGGTGTGATAGCAAAAACGATTCCAGATATTTCATCTAAACAACAAAAATATTTTGATACTGCATTAATGCTTGGAATTGCTTATGCCGCAACAATTGGAGGCATGTCTACTATTATTGGAACAGCTCCTAATTTAGTTTTTGTAAGCTTTATGGAAGAACAGTACGGTGTTGTAATTGATTTTTTTAGTTGGATGAAGCTTGGAGTACCTGTTGCAATCGTAATGCTATTCTCAGCTTGGGTTATCCTAACAAAGATTGTTTTCCCCACTAACTTTAATGCATCCACAGAGACAAAAAATAAACTGAAAAGTATGTTAATTGAATTGGGACCATTAACTAAAGATGAAATAAAGATTGCATTTATTTTTAGTTTTGCCGTAATTGCTTGGATAACTAGTCGTCTAGTGAGAGAGACATTTGGAATTGGAATTGAAGATGCCGGCGTAGCTATTATTGTATCAATATTACTATTTATGATTCCATCATCTAATATGAAAAATGATCTCATGCAATGGGATAAAACAGCACAACTTCCATGGGGTCTGCTGATTTTATTTGGTGGTGGTTTGTCTTTAGCTGCTCAAGTCTCTGGGACTGGTCTTGGTATATGGATAGGCCAAGGATTAACGATACTAAAAAGTGTTCATCCTTTAGTTTTAGTCTTCGCAATAGCAACTCTAATAATATTTTTAACTGAGATGACAAGTAATGTTGCAACAACAAGCACTTTTCTTCCTGTTATAGGCGCATTAGCAATTGCAATTGGGGTAATTCCTGTCTCTCTAACTATTCCAGTATGTCTTGCTGCAAGCTGTGCATTTATGCTTCCTGTAGCAACGCCTCCTAATGCTATTGTTTATGGCTCAGGTAAATTTACTATAGCAACTATGATGAAGGCTGGATTTGCTTTAAATATTGTTGGTATATTTGTAGTTGCTTTATTTTCATATTATTTAGCACCAGTACTTTTTTAATCAATGAAACAAATTAATTTATTTTTTCTTTTAGCTTTAGCTCTAGGCATTCAATCAGCAAGCTATATAGACTATGTTTCACCCTACCATCCGGTCGTAGGAAATGAAGGCATGGTTGTTTCACAAAATAAGCTTTCTTCAAATATAGGAATTGAGATCTTAAATAAGGGTGGCAATGCAGTAGATGCTGCTGTGGCTGTTGGATTCTCTTTAGCTACAACACTCCCACGAGCTGGAAATCTTGGTGGAGGAGGTTTTATGTTAGTTTATATAAAAGAGATGGATGAGGTATTTTATATAGATTACAGAAGTCAGTCCCCATTAAATATAGACCTTAAAGATATTTTTAAAAAATATAATTTACCAAAGGATTATTCCAAGGTTGATTTCAGTATTGTAAAAGAAGGGTACAAAGCTTCAGCACTTCCAGGGACTGTCGCAGGGCTTCTGGATGCTCATAGAAACTTTGGATCTCTAACACTTGAAGAAATTTTAGAACCAGTCATCAAACAGGCCAGAGAAGGAATTATTGTTAGCTATGATTTAAATAAGGCTATTGAAAGTACACCGCAATTACTTAAAGACAATGAGTCAAAAAGAATTTATTTTTCAAATGGAAAGCCAATTGCTGTTGGCACTAGAATGATAAGAGATGACTTAGCCAATACTTTTGAAATTATTGCTAAAAATGGCGTGGATGGTTTCTATAAAGGTGAAATACAACAAAAGTTTTTAAAAGCAATGAAGAGAAATAATGGATTCCTTCAAGAGTCAGATTTTGAAAACTATAAAGTTAATAGTGGACCTCCAATAATGGTACGTTATAGAGAAAATCTAGTTGTTACAGCTGGCCCTCCATCCGGCGGAGGGGTAGTATTGCTAACGTCTTTAAATATTCTCAATAATTTTAATCTTAAGAAATACAAAAGTAACTCAACACCTACATATCATTTAATTGCAGAGGCTTTAAGAAGAGGTCATAACAATCGTTCCCATTATATTGGTGATCCATCTTTTTTTAACGTACCTATAGACAAACTCCTGTCTCAAAAGAGGACAAAAGAATTTTTAAAAGATATTAATTCAAAAAAAGCCACTCCAAGTTCAAAAATTAAACCATTAAATGTTCTTAATGAAAGTCGAGATACAACACATTATTCTATAATTGATAAGCATGGTAACGCTGTTTCTAATACATATACTTTAGGTTACTCATTTGGTTCGGGGGTTACCATTCCAGGAACAGGCATATTGATGAATAATCAAATGAATAATTTTGCTTATAGATATGGTGATAAATCTGTAAATGGAAGAGTAGGAAGTCCTGGTAATAGATATGAACCAGGTAAAAGACCTATGAGTACCATGGCGCCATCCATGGTATTCAATAAAAAGAATGAGTTGATGTTAGTAACTGGGTCGCCTGGTGGTTCATATATTCCTGCAGCAATATTAAGAGTTATCTCAGGAGTAATAGATTTCGATCTTAATATTGGCAGCGCGACAATGCTACCAAGAATTCATAAAGACTGGCCCTATAAAGGTTTAGATTATGAGACAACTATGAGCAGTGATGTTGTGAAAAAACTTGATGCGATTGGACATAACCCTGAGCCAAATAAGACTATGGGAAGCACTCAAAGTATTCATATTATTGATGGAGTTAGATATGGCTATGCAGATTTAAGAAGGCCTAACGCTGCTGTTTCAATTCAATAATTAATTTTTCCTATAATCTAATGGTGGCTTCCTATCACCTAGTAATGCCTTATATTCGAAGTCTTCACCAATTCTGCTCTGAAGTTCAGCTTTGGCAGATACTATTAATGATTGATCTTTAAAAATATCTATAGCCGTTGAAGCAATAGTTTTTGCAGCAAGCTCAGCTCCTTTTATGCCAATTGATGTTCCACCAGATGCTACCGCTTGCCATGAATGTGATGCAGTTCCAGGAACCCAAGTTGCAGTTCTTACTCCTGCTGTTGGTACAAGCCAACTCACATCTCCCACATCAGTTGAGCCATAACTATGTGATGTTTTAAAAGGACTAACAGTCTCCTGAGAGCCTATTACGCTTGATGGCTTAATAAAAGTTTTATAAATTGTTTTAGCATATTCATTTTCAGTTGCTGAATATGTAATACCTCCATGCATTTTTAAATTTGAATACATTTTTTTTTGTATTACATCATTTGGCAATAGAGAATAATTTCCATGCATGACTTCATAAGTCATTGTTGTTTCTGTGCCTTCAGCTGCTCCATTTGCAGCTTTTACGACTCTTTCAAAAAGCTCTTCGACCATTTGCATTTTTGGATGTCTAACGTAATAGTAAACTTCTGCTAAATCAGGAACCACATTTGGAGCAAGTCCACCCTTGGTAATAACATAATGCATTCTTGATTCTTGTGGAACATGCTCCCTCATCATATTAACCATCATATTCATAGCTTCGACTCCATCTAAAGCTGATCTCCCAAGTTCTGGAGAGCCTGCAGCGTGAGCTGAAATCCCCTTAAAGGTAAATTTTCCTGATTTATTGGAATTTGAAGTTTTAGAATTTGCAGAATTTACATCATCAGGATGCCAGTGAAGAACAATATCTACATCTTCAAACAATCCTTCTCGAGCCATATAAACCTTTCCAGATCCACCTTCTTCAGCCGGTGTTCCATAAAATCTTATTCTTCCTTCAATATTATTTTCTTCTAGCCATTCTTTAACACTTACTGCAGCCCAAGCTGAAGCTGCACCAAAGAGGTGGTGGCCACATGCATGTCCAGCTCCAGTTTTGTTATTTATGACATCTTTGAATGGTGAGTTGCTTTGAGCTAATCCAGGTAGGGCATCAAACTCACCTAGTATTGCAATGACAGGACCTTTAGAACCATACTCAGCAGTAAAAGCAGTAGGGATGCCAGCTACTGATTTGTTTATTGTAAATCCTTCCTTTGCTAAAGCATCAGAAAGAAGCTTTGAGCTCTCTATTTCCTGATAGCCAAGTTCAGCATTATCCCATATCTGCAGCGCTATATTTGAAAAATGTTCTTTATGCTTACCTATACTATTATCTACGGATGCAGATAGATTTGATATTAATAAAAATATAACTACGAAACTAAATATTTTCCTTTGAATGAAATTTTTTTTCCAACCCATTCTTCTTCTCCCATGCTTTTTAGAATTTCTTTATCATTAGATATTAGTACTTTTCTTTTCTTTTGGGAATCCTCACTATAGATAACAGCTTTTAAATTATTATTATCATCATGAAAAAATGTATAGCCTAAAATTGTAGCCTTACCTTCAATTTTTTTTGACATTGGAATAGGCGCTTCATTTAATTGAGCGTCTTCAGTCACGTCTTTTGTAATAAAGTTAATAAGTGGTTTTTTTGCCCACAGAGCTAATGATTGTTTTGTCATCATTCCAGAGACTCCTGTAACCAGACCAATTTTAGAATGATTATCTCTAATCTCATTTAGTACTTTTACTGTTGAGTGAATCACATAGTTATTTAAAGGGCCTCCAGCAAAAGACATTCCTCCAGTTACTGTTTTAGTTTGTTTTGTGCTCAGCCCCAAAGAATCACTAAACATTTGAACTGCAATAGGGAAGCAACTGTAAAGCTCATATAGATTAGGTTTAATATTATTATCTTTACAAATATCTTTGATAAATTTTACCGCCAAATTTAATCCAAGTGATCTACCCAAACTTGGTCTCTGAATTGTTGCAATCATATGATTTGTTTCAGATGAGGCAAGAGGGTAAACCCTTTTATCTATTGGTATGCCAAGATGATCAGCAACATCTTCATTGCATATAATCATTGCTGATGCTTGATTAACATTCCAGCTAGTACAGTGAAGTTTATTGTAAGGAAATGATTGAAGCGGATTTGATTTACTTGCCTCCATAATATCTCTAGAGGATATTTTTTTATCCAGCCACCCATCTGGGTTTGCCTCTGCTATCTTAGAAAATGCCTCATACATTTCACCAATCTTTTTTTTATGTTTTTGGATTGATAATTTATTTCTTGCTCTATATGCGCTTTCTAGAATTGCATAATACCCAACCGCCATCAAACCAAGCTCATCTTGTTCTTCCTGAATTTGAAGCTCATGATCAGCTTTTACATAAAAATCAGGATTAGTATTTAATTCAGTTTCTATGAAATCTTTTTTTTCTTTTAAAGCTAATATCTTTTTATATCTCGCTTCACCACCAACTATAAGAGATGCTCTAATTTTTCCATCAGCTATATCTTTGCATGCAGAATTAATTAAGTTTTGTTGCAGCACACCAATCTTAGTAACACTAGTTTTTGCAGATTTAATATTATTTCTGTTTGCTATCCATTTACCTGGATCTCTATATTTCCAATACCCTTTAGGTATCTGTATTTGATCTATGTAATCTACAATCTTGTTATTGGTTGTATCTTTTATTGCCTTATGAGTTGCCTTCTCCATTAGAATTAAAGCCTCATCAAGCATTTCAAATGAATCTTTTTGTTGAATGGAGCCAATACCAATTACAACAGGAGTTTTCATTTTTTTCCAAAACCCCAATAATTATATCCAGCAAATTTAGGCGTACTGGGTAGATACATTTGATCCATTGATTCTAAAGAGAAACCTGCAGTTTTAATAAGTTTAGGTATATCTCTATTAAGATGGCAGCCGCCAGCTATCTTACCCCAAATTGGATCAATTCTATTCTGCCATTTTGCTACTTTAATATCTGGAGCAAGCCCATGCTCACAAAAAATTAATTTACCATCTGGTTTAAGCACACGTCGCATTTCTTGAATAGCAATATGTATATTAGGAATAGTACACATGGTATAAGTCACTAAAACTGTATCAAAGTAATTGTCAGGATAGGCTATTAACTCGGCACTTCCAATTTCAAGTTCAACATGAGCAGGGCATGCATTGCTAAGATTTTTAGCTAGATCTAATAATTCTTCAGAAGGATCAATACCAATAACCTTTTCGATTATTTCACTATTGTAAAATGGAATATTTAAACCAGTACCAATCCCAACATCTAAAACTAGTCCAGAGGCTAGAGGCACTACTTTTTGTCTTTGATAATTTATTGGCTTAGAGCCACAAGCACAGTTTAAAAACTTAGGAAGGATATATTTATTATATAAACTCAATATTAATCTTCGATCTCATGAAGTGGCATAGCTGCTGTGTTAAAACCGGCATCAACATAGGTTATCTCTCCTGTAACCCCGCTTGCATAATCCGAACAGAGAAATGCTGCAACATTTCCCACCTCTTCAGTAGTTACTGTTCTTCCAAGTGGAGCTCTTGCTGAATGTTGACTCAACATTTTTCTAAAGTTTTTTACTCCTGATGCAGCTAATGTTTTTATTGGTCCGGCTGAAATAGCATTCACTCTAACGCCATCGCGTCCCATTGAAGCAGCAAGAAATCTTGTGTTTGCCTCAAGGCTAGCTTTTGCAAGACCCATGACATTGTAATTTGGCATTGTTTGCATTGCTCCTAAATAGGTTAATGTTAAAAGTGCTGAATTATCATTAAGCATAGGTTTAGCTGCTTTAGCTAATGCAGTAAAACTATATGAGCTAATGTCATGAGCTACTTTAAATCCTTCTCTAGTAGTTACATCAACAAAATTACCTTCTAACTGATCTGCAGGAGCGAAGCCAATCGAATGAACGAGTCCGTCGAAAGAACCCCAATGCTTTTTGAGTTCAGTAAATGAATTATTAATAGATTTATCTGATGAAACATCACACTCAATTAAAATTGATGATTCATATGACTCAGCTAGTGGTTTAAGGTTTTTTAAAAGTCTCTCATTTTGATAAGTAAATGCAAGTTCGGCACCTTCTCTATGCATTGCTGCTGCTATACCTGCTGCAATTGAGTATTTATTTGCCAAACCCGATATCAATATTTTTTTATTTTTAAGTAACATATCTTTTTTTATTTAAAATTACAGAATCAGTATTGTAAAAGAATATTTACTTATTTTTTTAATATTTATGTATATATTTAGTTTTTGACATCATATTAATTATTTATATTTACATATAAAAATTATAGATGAGTAAAATATTTCTATAAATTAGTAGTATTTTGATTAAATTTTGTGTCACAATTGTCACACTTAGTTATAAGGGCTTGTTTATATGGGTTTTTTTAACTATTAATTTAATTTTAACTACAGGGGAAATGTATGTTTAATAAAGATAAGTATCTATTAGCTTTTCTATTAAGCTTTGTTTTCGTCGCGCCAGCTGTAATAGCTCAAGATGAAGATGATAGTGATGTAGAAGATGTAGTAGTCACGGGTTCTCGTATTGAGAGTTCAGAATTCACGGGCGCACAGCCAGTTGTTGTAATTACTCAAGAGTCAATTGCAAGAACAGGTGACCTAGGAATAGCTGAAGTCTTAAGAGATTTACCTATTAATATAGCAGGTTCATTCTACGAACGTTCAGGTTCATCAGCTGGATCACAGGCTCAAGTTAGTCTGAGAGGTCTTGGAGCTGGTAGAACTCTTGTTCTAATCGATGGAAGAAGAATACCTGGATCACCAAAACTAGATGGAGCTTCAGCTAACATAAATATGTTACCTACTGCTGCAGTAGAAAGAGTTGAGATTCTTGCCGATGGAGCATCAGCTGTTTACGGTTCTGACGCTATTGGTGGTGTTGTTAACGTTATTACTAAAAAAGGTTTTGACGGAATGACAATATCTGGATCAGTTGGTCAACCTGACCTACCTGGTGGTGAAGAGGAGAAATTCTCAATCGTTGGTGGTGTTACTGGAGATGATTCTTCAATTACATGGTCATACGAGCATTCACAAAGAGATATTATTTATCTAACAGACAGAGACTATACTGCTGGTAGAGCTCCTACTGATGATAACTTCAGTACTGGCTTCAGCGTATCTTCATATGCATGGAACTATATTCTTAACGAAGATGATCCAGCTAACGGTCTTGTAAAAGGTCAATGGTTACCAGCTGCAGAGTGTGGCGGTGATCCAAGATTCTTACAAGATGGTAAAACATACATCTTAGGTGCTGCACCTACAGGTGGACTTGATAATAACTACTTATGTTCATTTGATTACACTCAAATAATGGCTCAAGATGCTGGTAAGAAAAGTGATTACTTCACTGTAAACTATGACAAAGAGCTTGGTAACGGAAATAGTGCTTATGCACAAGTTGTTGCTTCAAGACAAGAAACATTTGGTAGATATGCTCCACCAGCTGCTTTCATTAACCCATACCCAGCAGGACTTGCTAATGTAAGAATTCCTGCTCAAGCAGATGGAACACCTGAAAGAGTTGTTACTCTTAATGTTCCAGTTCAGTTAAGAAAAAGATTTATCGAAATTGGACCTAGGGCTTCAGCAGATACAGACTGGACAGGTAATGTTGTTGTTGGCTTCACTGGCGAAGTTATGAATGACTATACTTGGGATATATCAATGCAATGGCATATTGCTGATTACCTAACAAATGACTGTTGTTACCTTCAAAAACCTGAATACACAGAAGCTGCTCAAGCTTTTAAAGACTCAGGAACATTTAGAGGACAAGATTCTTTATTCCATCCTGATGTTGTAGCTTATTACACATCATCACCTTCAGTGACATCGCATTCTCAGTTCAGAAGCTTAGAATATACAATCGGTGGTCCATTAAAAATGGTTCCAGATACTGATTTTGTAGCTGGTGTTCAGAGTGCTGAATATAACTATGAAAATATTTATGACAAGCAATCAGAAGTTGGTAACGTTGGTGGTTCATCAGGTAACTCTTCTGCTAACTCAAGAGATTACACAGCTTTATTCTTTGAAAGTAAAACATCTTTATTAGATGGTGCTGGCGAATTATCTGTTGCAGTAAGAAGTGATGACTACAGCGACTTTGGTAAAAATACTTCATGGACTGTTAAAGGTTTATATGATGTTATGGACGGCCTAACACTTAGAGCTTCAGTTGGAACAGGTTTCCGTGCTCCAGGTCTTGGTGATCTAGCTGCTAACACTACATTCAGTGCTGATAGTCATACTGACTATGTTAAATGTGCTGCTCAAGGTATTGCTAGACCAGATTGTCCTAGTGAACAGGTTAATACATATATTTCAGCTAACCCTAATCTAGGGCCTGAAGAGTCAGAATCAACCAATTTTGGTGCTATCTATACAATGGGCAACCATTCAGTAGCTGTAGACTGGTTCTCAACTGAAATCGATGGAGTTATAACTACTATTACAGTTCAGGATATTATTGATGCCTCAATTCTAGGAGCTAGTTATTCTGCACAATTAACATCTCAAGGTGCTTATTGTGAAAGACTTAATGGTCAAGCAGACGCTAACTTACAACAGTGTTTCCGTAACCCAATTAACGGTAACCAAGCATCTACTTCAGGTGTAGACCTTAAATATAATGGTTTATATGAAACTGCAGTTGGTGATTTTGATGTTAACTTTAGTACAGTAATTATGGATGAGTATGAATCAGAAGCATTCTTTAATGGTCCTGTTGTTAACTATGTTGGTCTTACTTCAGTTCCTGAAATGAGATATTCAGTTGACGTTGGTCATACATTAAGAGATCTACCTGAGCTATATCTCAGTATTCAGTATGATTACATTGATGAGTTAGCTAATAACACTGATGCGAATTACAATCCGGAAGGAACTGTTGATTCATACAGTCAAGTTAACTTAAGAGGTGTTTATACTGTTCCTGGTGTTGATGGTCTTGAACTTTCAGTAATGATAAGAAACCTTACTAAAGAAGATCCACCATTAAACACATCAGGTGATTTCAACAGACAGATTCATTCTAATCTAGGAATGCAAACTATTGTTGGATTTACTTGGGATCTATAAGAACTAATCTTAATTGATTTAAAAAGAGGGCTTAGGCCCTCTTTTTTTTTCTCAATTTTTTTATAGATGATATGATATTAATATGAGTATATTCATAAAAAATTTAAGAATTAAGTTAGCTAAAAAAAAAATAGCTTTAGCATCTAAAGTAACGGTTAAAGTTATGAATATTTTTATGAAATATAAAGTAAAAAAATAACTCATACCAATCATATAATGAGATAATAACGCACTTGGGGCTATAGCTCAGCTGGGAGAGCGCCTCGCTGGCAGCGAGGAGGTCAACGGTTCGATCCCGTTTAGCTCCACCATTAATTAATGCGTACATTTTTTACATTTTATTTGCTCATTTTTGATATAGTAGACTTATGAAAATTGGTGTTCCGAAAGAGATTAAAAATAATGAGTTTAGGGTGTCACTAACACCTGCTTCAGTAAGAATTCTTGTTGATCATTCGCATGAAGTATATGTTCAATCCATGGCTGGTGATGCAATAGGTTTTAGTGACAATGATTATCTTAATTCTGGCGCTGTAATACTAAATTCTGCAAAAGAAGTTTTTGAATCAACAACCTTAATTGTAAAAGTTAAAGAACCAATGCCAAAAGAGTTTCAATATATAAATGAAAAACACACTCTATTTACTTACTTACACTTAGCTGGTGAGCCAGAACAAGCAGCTGGATTAGTTGCTACAGGCGCTACAGGCATTGCCTATGAGACAGTTACTGCTGAAGATGGAAGTATGCCTCTATTGGCTCCTATGAGCGCTATAGCAGGACAATTAAGTGTCATTGTTGGCTCTTATCACCTTCTGAGACCAAACAAAGGCATGGGAACTCTTATTGGTGCATTTAATGATATTGAACCTAGAGTAGTTACAGTCATTGGAGCAGGGGTTGCTGGTACCGAAGCCATTGAGAAAGCTATTTCAAATAAAGCCTATTTAAAAATTATAGACTTATCAGAGAAAAGATTAAATGAACTAAAGAATACTCATGGCACTCATAATATTGAATATATTCTCTCAACAGAATCTACAATTGAGCAAGCAATCAAAAACTCTGATTTAGTTATTGGTGCAGTTTATGTAATTGGTAAAAAGGCTCCCAAGGTTATTAAAAATAATATGCTAAAAAATATGAAACCTGGTGCTGTACTGGTAGATATATCTATAGATCAAGGTGGTTGCTTTGAATCAAGCAGACCTACTACTCATGATGAACCAACATATCTTCACAATGGCGTTTTACATTACTGTGTTACTAATATGCCTGGGGCGGTTCCACTAACTGCTACAGAAGCTCTAAATAAGGCAACTCTATCTTATGTTCTTGAGCTAGCTAATAAAGGTATAGATATTGCTCTTAATGAAAACGATCATTTAGCTAATGGCCTAAATTTTAAAAATGGTAATGTGGTTCACGAGGCTGTTAAAGAAGCTCTTGCATCATAATCAAATCAACCTTGCACTTAGACTGTTTGTTTTCGTAGGACTAATAGCGCCGTTATGTGCTATGGCTGAATATAAAAATACAAATGGAGTTGCAATAGATAAATCCTTTTCTGAACTTTTAAAATGGCAAAGAAATCAAAGGGAATCCATCACAACATCCATAGATCTATCTTCTGAGTGGAAAAATATAGATTTTAAGAGTGATGATAATTACTCAATTTGGATTGGCCATTCAACCTTCTTAATTAAAAAGAATGGACTTACAATTTTAACAGATCCTATTTTCTCTGAAAGAGCATCACCATTTAAGAACTTTGGTCCAAAGAGGCTCATTCCACCTGCAATAAATATTAAAGACTTACCTAAAATTGATGTTGTAACAGTAAGTCATAACCATTACGATCATTTAGATATAAGGTCTCTAAAACGTTTATATGAATTAAATTCTAAAATTATTTTCTTAATTCCAAAGGGTGATAAGAGTATTTTTGATAAAAAGAATATTAAAAATGTTTATGAATTCGAATGGTGGGAAAAGTTTAATATAAATAATACCTCTTTTATATTTACACCAGTTCAGCATTGGTCACGAAGAGGACTTTTTGATAAAAATAAAAGCTTATGGGGCGGTTGGTATATTAAAAATTCTGACTATTCTATATTTCACGCAGGTGATACAGGGTATTCTAAAGATTTTATAACTACTAAAGAAAGATTAGGGTCACCTAAATATTCTTTTATTCCTATAGGTGCATATGAGCCTGAGTGGTTCATGGCAGCAAGTCATGTTAATCCAGAAGATGCTATTAAAATTATGATCGATCTAGAATCCGAATATAGTTTTGGCATGCATTGGGCGACTTTTTCACTTACTGATGAAGATACAATAGAACCAAAAATCAGGCTTCAAAAAGCTTTGCAAAAATCAAATTTAAATAACTTTAGCACTCTTATTCCAGGCGAAGTTATTCGCCTAGAATAGTATTCATTTTGTAGTTACACTAATAGTATAAATTTTTAATTTTAAACAAAGGAGCAAATTATGTTTAATCACATCATGGTAGGAGCAACTGATATAGAGGCGTCTAAAAAGTTTTATGACGCAACCCTTGGAGTCTTAGGAGCCAAGCCAGGATATCAACACATTGGACATAATGGTGTAGTTAGATATATGTATTTCTTAGATGGTAGTACATTTATGATCACTGAGCCATTAGATGGAAATGATGCATCTCATGGAAATGGTGCAACTATTGGATTTAAGGCTGCGGATACAGAAACATGTGATGCATGGCATAAAGCAGGTGAAGAAAATGGTGGAGTTACTTGTGAAGATCCTCCTGGAGTTAGAGAAGCTGGTGGAATGAAGGCATATCTAGCTTATTTAAGAGATCCATCAGGCAATAAAATATGCACAATGATTAATTTGAAGTAGTATTCTCTATAAGAGCATCATGAGATTACCTATTTATTATGTTGATGCATTTTCAAATTCCTTGTTTTCTGGGAATCCGGCAGCAGTAATTTTTTCAGATCTTAATAATCGAAAAGTAATGCAGAATATTGCTGCTGAGAATAATCTTTCTGAAACCGCCTTTATTAATTTTAGAGATAATAAATATTTTATAAGATGGTTTGCACCAGAGTGTGAGATTGATTTATGTGGTCATGCAACACTAGCCTCTGCACATGTATTTTTTAACTATATAAA